>OENZ01000004.1_pt1 | contig 384866 bp, 297 predicted proteins | sample 1539401 | NCBI WGS metagenome assembly OENZ01 (sample SAMN03777355, study PRJEB22549) | human gut metagenome | biome: gut; feature: infant; material: feces | host: Homo sapiens | collected 2013-11-23 | reverse complement strand
GTGGAGCTAGCCGGGTTCGAACCGGCGACCCTCTGCTTGCAAAGCAGATGCGCTACCAGCTGCGCTATAGCCCCGTGAGAAAAAAAGAGCGGCTCGCAGCCGCTTCATTTTTTCTGTGGGCCCGGGAGGACTTGAACCTCCGACCTCATCCTTATCAGGGATGCGCTCTAACCAGCTGAGCTACGGGCCCGATCCATACGCTTCAAAAGCGCACAAGTAATTACAATACCATTGAACGGCGGTATGTCAATAACGGCGTGTCGTGATTGTCGCTTGCGCCATGATTGCCGGCTCGACGGTCAATGCCCAGCTACGTAACCTTGCGTTCTCACACCGTAATGCTGCGGTTACACCTCCCTCTCTGCGCAGAAATGTCCAATACATATGAGGCTTCTGCTGTTTTCGTGGGTTGGGTTCTTGGTTGTGGTGGGCGTATGTCGAGTCCGCCGCGGCGGAGCATGACGAGGGCGATGGGATTGTTCGCGTGGTGGAAGCCGTAGGCCATGCGGATGGTGACCTTGATCCTGTTGTCGGACGCCTCGAGCCTGGCGTTTGAACAGCCCAGTTCGGTTGTCCTGAGGATGTCGGGCCCATGACGGCGGATCTTTCGGGCGGGTTCGACGATCTCGGGGATGCGGCTGTGGGACGCCCGGAACACCCGGCGGTCCAGTTCGGTCCCGGCCTGGTCGGCCGGTCGTTTGGGCATCGTCCGGAGGGGTTCCCTGAGCCGCCATGAACGGTAGGGCCGGCCCTTGGGGTCCGTGTCCCGCAGGTTCCCGGACGCCTCGGGCCGTCTGTCGGTCAGCTTGCCGGGGTTCTTCAGGACGGTGTATCTGACGCCGCGCATGCGCTTGACGGATTTCTCGTCCCCGTCGCGGCGCTGCGCTTCGACGGCTACACGGACGGGGCGGACCTGTGGCAGTACGTCATCGCGAACTTCGGCACCCTCTGCTGGGTGCCATCATGCTCGGCTGTCTCGTCATGGTGTCCTCGGCCACCGCGAAGGCGGTGTTCGAGGAGTGGGGGGCTGCGTTCCGGGGCATTTGCCGGCCGTCCGGCGTCACATCGTCAGGCTGTCCGGGTTGAGGAGGAAATCGTAGACGCTCATCGTGAGGATGCCGTGTTCGTCGCGGACGGGTTTGACCACGTCGCGTACGAGGACGATCTTCTGGAAGCTGTCGTCGATCTCGAGCAGCGAGGCCTTCTCCTGCGCGACCTTCTCCGGTGTGGGCAGTTGGTATGCGGATTGAATGTAGCAGCGCCGGTTGCCGAGGTTCGCCACGAAATCGACCTCGAGGCGTTTGCGGTACGGCACACCTTCGCTGGTGCCGCGCCGGTCGACCACGCCCACATCGACGTTGTAGCCGCGTGTTCGCAGCTCGTTGTACACGATGTTCTCCATGATGTGCGTCTGCTCGATCTGGCAGAACCCCAGTCGCGCGTTGCGCAGCCCCATGTCCTCGAAATAGTATTTCTTCGGGCTGCCGATGTACTTGCGTCCCTTGACGTCGAACCGTCTCGCCTCCTCGATGACGAACGCGTCCTCGAGATGGCCGATGTATTGCATGATGGTGTTCGTGCTGATGCCGGAATGCAGCACGCTGGCGAACGTGGCCTTGATCTTGGGCGGATTGGTCAGGGCTCCGATGGAGGAGGCCAGCACGTCGACCAGGTCGTCGAGCTCCTGCGACCTGCGCAGCCCGTTGCGCGAGACGATGTCCTTGAGATAGGTCTCCTCGAACAGGTTCTTCAGATAGAGGGACTTCTGCTCGTCGCTTCTCATGGACAAGGTGAGCGGCATGCCGCCGAACATCACGTATTCGGCCCAGCCGTGCTGGACGTCGCCGTCGTACGCCTGCATGAACTCGGCGAACGACAGGGGGCGGACGCGGACCTCGTCGCCGCGGCCGCGGAACTCGGTCATCACGTTGGTGGACAGCATCTTCGAGTTGCTGCCAGTCACGTACACGTCCACGTTGCGCATGCGCAGCAGCCCGTTGAGCACCCCGTACAGACGGGGCGGCTCCTCGCCGCGCATCTCCTCGTCCGAGATCGCGTACTGCACCTCGTCCAGCAGCACGTAGTACGGTTCCTCGCGATTCGTGATACGGGATCTCACATAGTCGGACAGGGCGTGCGCGTGGGGGTAAGGGGCGGTTGCCGATTCGTGAGGGGCGGCATTGTGTGCCGCTTGTTGTCCGCCGTTGTGCAAGAATGACTTGCATGCCTTATCGCCGTCGTCAATCCACCGCTCCGAAGTCCGGTGCGCCGAAATCCGTTCGGTCCGCTGCCGCCGGGCAGTCGTTGGACATTGACGGCATCCATCTGCACCTGACGCGCAAACCCATCAAAAACCTGTATTTGCGCATCAAACCGCCGAGCGGCCGCGTCGAAATCTCTGCACCGATGCGGATGAGCGAGAGTCGTATCGCGGATTTCGTCAAAGAGCGACATTCGTGGATTCTCGCCCAGCAGCAGCGCATGGCTGAGGCGCAACGGCGCTCCATCATGGCACTGAACGAGGGCGCCGGCTTCGAGAACGGAGGTCGTGGTGTAGCTGGTGCCAGCGGCCATGATGGAGGCGTTGCCGGTCGTCCGAAAACCGGTGATATCAGTCGTCCGGGAATTGGTGACGCCGGGCCAGGCCAAGCCGGTACGAATGTCCAACCGTATTTTGACCGCTCCCAAATCTGGACCGACGAACGCAAACGACAAGCGGCGGCCGCGATCAACGCCGCGTTGCCACAGCTGCTGGCCAAGTGGGGGCCGGTCGTCGGCCGGCAGCCCACGCATATCACGCTACGGGTCATGACCTCGCGCTGGGGATCGTGCACGCCGCGAACCGGCCGCATCCGCATGAACCTTCAATTGGGACTGATGGAACCGCAATTCCTGGAATACGTCTTGGTCCATGAGATGACGCATTTGTGGGAAAGCGGCCACGGTGCCGGATTCCAGCGCCGCATGACCGCCTACCTACCCGGCTGGAAGACGCTGCGCCGCGACCTCAACCGCCGCGTGGTGCTGTGACGATGACGGGTCAGGCTTCAGTGCCGGCGATGTGGCTGATGGCCTGATCGGATTCGTTCGCATGGTCCGAATGCGCCACCATCTCGATGGCCGCCGGACACCCGCTCACCGACGAAGACCGCTGGCCTTGGCTCGACACCATCGCCGCGTGGATCGACGAGCGCGTGGCCGCCGGCGAGCCCGCCGTGGTCACCTGCTCGGCGTTGAAGAAGATCTACCGCGACAAGCTGCGCCGTCAAGGCGTGGTGTTCGTCTACATGCAGGGCACATTCGACGAGGTGATGGAACGCCTTTCCCACCGCCAAGGCCACTTCATGAAGCCGAGCATGCTGCAATCCCAGTCCGACATTCTCGAAGAGCCGGGCGATGACGAAATTCACGTCAACGTACACATCGGCCAGGCCGATCCCGAACACGAGGCCATGGCCGTGGCCGGTGCCCTCGGCCTGTGAGCCATCTCTCGGCTCCCCTTAGTCTCACTTCGCCACACGTGCGGCGCATCGACGAACTCGAACGGCGCATCAGCGAACTTCAGCTGGAGCTGAAGCAGTGTGAAGGCCAGCAAGGGCGAACCGGATCGGTCCAAACGGGCTACTCAGGCCGACCAGCCCAGCCAGTCCGTTCAGACCGACCTAACTGATCAGAGCGGGCCCTCTGACCAGTCCGAACCATCTGACCGACATGTACTTGTTGACTAAGTGTGCGGCCCGTCATTCGTTATGGAACATGCCGGCCATGTATACAGGCAGGTAGGTTACATTCCCTTCGACTGAGACGTTGCACGGGCCAAGCACATAGCCTGTATTGAGATGGTATTCAGGGTGGGCGAGCACGTTGTCCATTGCGCGATGGCGTTTGTAGGATTTGCCGGACTTCACCTCAATCGGCAGCACGTGATCGTTGCGGTCTTGGATGAGGAAATCGAGCTCGCCAAGCTTCTTACTGTTGTAGTAGTACAGGTCAAATCCGTGAGCGCGTAGCTCTTGGGCCACCGCATTTTCATAGATTGAACCGTAGTTGATATCAGGGTTGCCGTCGAGTACGTCGAGCGCGGTTTTCTTGAGAAACGAGCCGGTAAGCAGACCCACGTCGTTGTAAAAGAGTTTGAAGAGGTTACGTTCCTTGCTCATCTCCAACGGTGTGCACGGTTCGTCCACGTTGTACGCGGCGACGGCTACATCCGCATTGACCAGCCAATCGAAATCGGAAGCAACCGATTGGAATCTCATGTTCTTTTCGATTTTGGCGAAGGTAAAGCGCTTGTTTGGGTTATTTAACTCGCTGGGCACCAAATCGTAGATAGCGCGGATATGCAGCCGGTCTTCTTTGCGCGCGTATTGGCTGATATCGCGGCGATATTCACGCTTTATGTTCTCTTGTATAGTGCGCACGTCCGCAACGCTGCCGTTTGCCACGAACGAGTCGACTGCGGCAGGCATGCCGCCGATGACCAGATATTTGGAGTATAGCTCCATGAGCCTTTGATGAATGAACTCATCCACTTCCTGGTGCTTGGCAAAGCATTCGGCAAGCATATCGAATACGTCGTTGCCGATATGTTGCGACCAGCAGAACTCTTGGAAATCCAGTGGATACATATCCAGCTCGGTCAGGTACCCGACCGGTACCGAGCGTATATCTTCGAGCTCGACTCCAAGTAGCGAGCCGGAAAGCGCGTAATCGAACCGACCATCATCTACAAGGAACTTAATTGCGGTGACCATTTCCTTGCAACGCTGGACCTCGTCAAAGAAAATCAGGGTTTTGCCGGGTACTAATGGCGTATTTACGGCCAGTTCCAGCCTCATCAGTAGGTTTTTGGCATCGCGGGGCCGATCGAATAATGCAACGAGGTCAGGGTTCTCGATGAAATTGAGCTCGGCGATATGGTCGTAATGCTGTTGGGCAAAGTGCCTGATGATATAGGTTTTGCCAATCTGACGGGCTCCGGTGACCAGCAGTGCAGTGCGTTTCGGCGCGGATCTCCAAGCTTCCAGCTGTGTCTCGATTTTTCTTCGCAGCATGAGAATCTCCAGTCATTTGTAGGCCTTGCATCTATGCTGGGCACGTTTTCCAACTGTTTATAGCGCATATTTTACACTTTTCCAACCATAAGAATGCGGTTTTGGCTACGTTTTCCAACCTCAAAATGGGGAGTTTTATACACTTTTCCAACTTATGTATGTGGAGACTCTCTATTTCACGTGAGACGAAAGTGGCTCCCCTCTTTGAGGGGAGCCACGGAATACGGCTTTTACTTATGCCAGGTGAGAGCGCATGAACCACTGGAACTTTTCGAGTTCCTGCACGTGGTCCTGGATGATGTTGGAGCTGATCACATCCAGCTCGTCCAGCTCGGCGATGGCCTTGCGGTCGTCGGCGATGAAGGCGTCGTAGTACTCGATCAGCGCCTTGAGATACTCCTCGGTGCCCACGCGGCCCTCAGCGTCGAACGATTTCCACGTGCGGTTGCGCACGATGGCGTCAGCACGGCCATCCGGGGTGCCGCCCAGAGTGGCAATGCGCTCGGCGGTCTCGTCGGCCTGGGCCAGCACGGCCTCGACCTCGGGGTCAAGCATCTCGTGAACGGCGATGAAGTTCGGGCCGGTCACGTTCCAGTGTGCGTGCTTCAGGACCAGAGCGGCCTCCTGCTCCTGGCTCAGTCGGTTCTGCAGGATGGCGATGGCCTTCTCACTGGCCGCTTCATCAAGGCCCGGCACAACAAACGCAAGTGTCATAATGTTCCTTCTTTCAGTAGGTGGAACCTGTCCATATAATTCTACGATTTTTGGTTATGCCCCGGGCCGAACGAATAGGTGGTGAATATCACGCGACTATTTGGCATCGTCGCTTTGTGATTCGGCCGGCAGCGGCGCATGGTCCGGGGCACCGGCTTTGCGGACTTCGATGGTTTCGATGCGGCGGCCATCCACCTTGGTGACGACCATGTTGTAGCCGTCGTCGGAATGCAGCACGTCGCCCACCGCACCCATCTTGCCGGTCTTGGACAGGAAGTAGCCGGCGACCGTCTCGTACGGGCCGTCCTCCAATTCGATGCCGGTCAGATCGGCGAAGTCCTCAATGGTCATGCTGGCCTCGATCGTGGCCACACCATTGACGAACGCGGTGCGGGTGGTGCGTTCGCCGCCCTTCTCGCTGGGCAGATCGTACTCATCGCGAATATCGCCCACAAGCTCCTCGGTCATATCCTCAAGCGTCACGATGCCGTCCGTGCCGCCGTACTCGTCGATGACCACGGCCAGATGGATGCCGCGCTTACGCAGCAGTTCCAGGCTTGGCAGCAGCTTGGAGGTGCCGGGCAGGGAGATGCCTTCGCGCACCACATCGCGCACGATCTTGGCGTTCGGATCGCGCACGTCCAGCAGATCGCGCACATGCACGAAGCCGATCACATCGTCGAAATCCTTGCCGGTCACCGGGTAACGGGAGTACGGCTGGTCGCGTACGAACGCGGCGGCCTCGGCCAAGGGCTGGTCGCCCTCGATGAAGACCACGTCGGCACGTGGGCGCATCACCTCGGCGACGATGGTTTCGGACGCGTCGAACACATCGTCCAGAATCGTGCGTTCGTCCTTGGAGAGGTTGGTGTTGGAGCTGACCAGCACGCGCAGCTCGTCGTCGGACACCTCGGACTCGGTCTGCTGCGGGTCGAAGCCGAGCAGGCGGACGATGCCGTTCGTGTTCTTGCCGATGAGCCAGATGATCGGGCGGCAGACGGCGGCGAAGGCGTCGATGGCGGGCACCACGGCGCGTGCGATCTGCTCGGTGCGCTGCATGGCGATGCGCTTGGGCACCATCTCGGAGATCACGATGGAACAGTAGGAGATGATGAGGGTCAGGATGATGTTCACCAGGCCGCCGGCGATGCCGGGGTGCACGCCCCAGCTTTCGACCGCCGGAATCAGGTAGGGGGCGATGGAGGAGGCGCCGAACGAGGCGGACAGGAAGCCGGAGAGCGTCACGCCGATCTGCACGGTGGACAGGAAGGTGTTCGGGTCACGTGCGATTTTGGCGACTTTGGCGCCGCGAGCGTCCTCCTGCTCCATTTGCTCGATCTGCGAGCCGCGCAGAGAGACCAATGCCAACTCGGTGCCGGAGAACACGGAACCGATAACGAGAAATACAAAAATCAGGAGGATGTTCAAACCAAGTGACATGGCTTCAACTCTAGGGGAGTGGCACGTCAAATTGGGGTGTGCTGGCTGGGCAGTAAGAAACTCGGCAAAGGGAAGGGCACTCTTATCATTACCGCGGACGACGTGTCGACCGGTGTTTCCGATGCGTTGCTCGCCTTCGACGATGCCGTATGCGTTCCAGCGCTGGACGGCATTACTAGTGCAGAGAGGCTGTTTCTCGCGGCTATGGCCAAGGATTCGCCAAATCCCACGCAGGTGGCGATATTGCGGATCGCACGCTCAGAAGCTCAGCACTTCCACTTTGCCGGAATCGAGCTGATAGCGGGCGCCGACGATCATGAGCTTGTCAGCGGCGAGGGCCTGCTGGATGACAGGAGACTGCTCCACCAAAGTTTCAATAATGTGGGCCACATGCACGCGCTCGATATCTTCATGCGCGTCGAGCTCGGCTTCGCGCGCCTGCCAGACGGACATACCGGTCTGGCGCAGAATAATCGATTCGGCGGCGGCGATGTGCTCGTCGAGGTCGTCCATCGCATCCGCGGCCTCCAGTGAGCCGTCGGCTTCGGAAGTGATGGTGTGCATCAGGTCGTCCAGCTCCTGCTCGGCGGCCTCGATTGCGCCGCAGTGCTCGTGACCGAGCACACAGATCAGGCTGACGTGCAGTTTCTTGACCGCGTACTCCAGCGAGGCGATAACCGCGCTATCGATGAGTTGCCCGGCGGTGCGCACGGTGAACAGGTCGCCCAGGCCCTGATCAAAAATGATTTCCGGAGGTACGCGCGAGTCCGAGCAGGAGAGCACCGCGGCATCCGGGTTCTGGCCATCAAGCAGCGTCTGGCGGGTCTCCTTGTCCTGCCATGGGCGGTCGGGCTTGCCCTCGGCAAAGCGCCGGTTGCCTTGCAGCATGCGGTTCCACGTTGCGTTCGCGGTCGATTCCTGTTCAAAGTCTGACTGAGCCATGAAACCTCCATTATCAGCGGACTGCTGATTGCCATATTAGCGAGTATTCGCGCATAGTCGTGATTGGGGCAACGGCCATTTGGGCACAAGGGTTGCGGGTGGTGTGATAAGGCTCATACGTTACACCCGCGCGAGCCGTGGCTCACCACATTACGATAGGTGGTGGTAAACGCTTGAAGATTAACAATTCCCGAAAGGACCGATGATGACTCTTCTGCAGCATGAACTGACCGATTTCAAGGTGAACGCATTCCAGAACAACGAGTTCCACGAAGTGACCAAGGACGATGTGCTCGGCCACTGGTCCCTGTTCTTCTTCTACCCGGCCGACTTCACCTTCGTGTGCCCCACCGAGCTTGAAGACCTGGCCAAGAACTACGCCAAGTTCAAGGAAATCGGCTGCGAGATCTACTCCGTCTCCTGCGACACCCACTTCGTGCACAAGGCTTGGCACGACGCCAACGAGAAGATCGCCAAGATCGAGTACCCGATGCTTGCCGACCCGACCGCCCTGCTGGCCAAGGATCTCGACACCTACAACGAGGCCGATGGCATGGCCGAGCGCGGCGACTTCATCGTGAGCCCCGAGGGCAAGGTCGTGGCCTACGAGGTCATCTCCTCCAACGTGGGCCGCAACGCCGAGGAGCTGCTGCGCCGCGTGCAGGCCTCCCAGTTCGTCTACGAGCACGGCGACCAGGTCTGCCCCGCCAACTGGACCCCTGGCGAGGAAACCATCGAGCCCAGCCTCGACCTCGTCGGCCAGCTGTGATCGACACTGAATAGGCGGTAACCTTGGCTCCCCTCTCTGAGGGGAGCTGTCGCTGAAAGCGACTGGGGGGAGTGCTCGCGAGAGCTAGCCTGATCCGATATGCTCCCCCTCAGTCTCACTACGACAGCTCCCCTCAGAGAGGGGAGCCAGTGTATGTAAGGGAGTTTTCATGACTCAGACCAACAATCTCTATGACGTCGTCGTCATTGGTGGCGGGCCTGCTGGCCTGACGGCCGGCCTGTACCTGGCCCGCGCTCGCTACCGCGTGCTGATTCTCGAAAAGGACGATTTCGGCGGCCAGATCACCATCACCAACGAAGTCGTCAACTATCCGGGCGTGGGCCGCACCACGGGCCGCGCACTCACCCAGACCATGCGCCAGCAGGCTCAGGACTTCGGTGCCGAATTCCTCTCCGCCGAAGCCACCGGTCTCGACGTGGATGGTGACATCAAAACCGTGCACACCTCACGCGGCGACCTCAAGACGTTCGGCATCCTCATCGCCACCGGCGCCAGCCCGCGCAAGCTGGGCTTCGAGGGCGAGGCCGAGTACGCCGGCCGCGGCGTGGCCTACTGCGCCACCTGCGACGGCGAGTTCTTCACCGGCAAGGAAGTACTGGTGGTCGGCGGCGGATTCGCCGCAGCCGAGGAATCCGTGTTCCTGACCAAATACGCCTCCAAAGTCACCGTGCTCGTGCGCGAACCGGACTTCACCTGCGATGCCGCAGTGGCCGCCGAAGCCAAGAACAACCCGAAGATCGACGTGCGTTATCAGGTCGAGCTGAAGGGCGTCACCGCCGGCCAAGGAGGCCTGCGAGAAGCCTCAATCCTGAACCTTGCCACCGGCCAGACCGAAACGTGGAAGCCCGCCGACGCCGGCACCTTCGGCGTCTTCGTGTTCGCCGGCTATGTGCCCGCCACCGATTTGGTGCGCGGCGTGGTGGAGCTCGACGACCACGGTTACGTGGTCACGCACGACTACCTCAGAACCTCGGTGCCGGGCGTGTACGCGGCCGGCGATCTGCGCGTCAAGAACCTGCGCCAAGTGGTCACCGCCACCGCCGACGGTGCGATTGCCGCCGTGGAACTGGAGCGATACGCCAAGCAGATGAGCGAGAAAACCGGCTTGGTGCCGCTGCGTCCCACTGCTTCCGCTTATGAGGAGTCCGAGGCCAAGGCCGCCTCCGCCGCCTCGGCCGCTGACACGACGCCCGCCCCGGCTCCCGCCAAACGCAGCGCCGATGCCGCAGCCGCAGCCAGCGCCGCCAAGAAGCCCGGCGAACTGTTCTCCGCCGCCGTCAAGCAGCAGCTTGGCGTGGTCTTCGGACGCATGACCCGCCCGGTCACGCTCGCTCTCGAACTGGACGGCACTCCGCTTTCGGCGGAATTGCAGGGTTTCATCGGCGAGATGGTTGCGCTGTCCGGCGGCAAGCTGAACTCGGTTGTCGTTGATGCCGCAGGGCTGATCACGGCGGTGGATGGTGCTTCTGTGCCTACTTCTTTGGTGGTCGGCGAACCGCTGTCCGTCACCTTGCCGGACGGCACCGAACTGCCCACTTATGGTTCGTTGGACGATTCCGGCCGCGCCACATTCGACGTCGCCGGCGTCCTGCCGCTCGCCCGCCCAACTGTGCGCATCTGCGTGCCGGCTGAGGGCGACGGCAAGGCCGGCAAGGACGGCAATGGTTCACTGGTCTTCACCGGTCTGGCCTTCCACGGCGTACCTTCCGGCCACGAGTTCAACTCGTTCGTGCTTGGCCTGTACAACGCGGCCGGTCCCGGCCAGCCGCTGGGCGATGACCTGGTCGAACGCGCGAAGTCCATCACGGACCCGCTGAACATCATGATCCTCGTCTCGCTCACCTGCACGATGTGCCCGGAAACCGTGCTTGCTTCCCAGCGCATTGCCTCCCTGAGCCCGGCCGTGCGCGCCGAAGCCTACGACGTCTCGCACTTCCCCGAACTTAAGGACCAGTACGGCGCGATGAGCGTGCCCTGCATCGTCATCACCCACGCCGACGGCACCCAGCAAGTCGAATTCGGCAAAAAGAGCATCCCCCAAATGCTCGAACTGGTCGGCGCGTAAGCCGCACGACCTTAGGTACTCAACAGCAACAACAACGATTCTGCCAAAATCGTGACGTACATCGATTGATGCGATCGATGCGCCCGACTCCGGCAGAATCGTTGTTTTGCGGCAGCTCAGCCTCGGTCTTCGACGGCCTTCGTGACGTTTCTGTCGCCGAGGTACTTGACCAAGCTGATGCTGATCAGGGCCACAACGAACAGGCCGGTGAGCACCGGGATGAGTGCGGCGTAGCGGTGGGCCTGATCAGGCGCGTGGGCAACTACGAACGAGGCCAACTGGTTGCCGGACAGACCGGCGAACGCCCAGGCGCTCAGCGTCAGACCGTGCGTGGTGGAGACGGTTTTGGTGCCGAAGTGCTGATCAAGCAGCACGGGCAGCGTCGAGAAACCGCCACCATAGCCCGCGTTGACGAGGAACAGCATGGCCAGCACGGCCCACAGCAGAGCGTTGCCGATGCTGTTGGTGAAGATCTGCAGCAAGCACACGGCAATCGACATGATGAAGATTACCTGATAGACGGTCTCGCGGCGCTTCAGGTGGTCGGAGAGTGTGGAGAAGCCCACGCGGCCAGCCGTGTTGAACACGGAGTCCACGGCGAGCACCAGTCCGATGATGCCGGAGATGGCGGCGGCAAACTTGGCGGGGCTCAGGTTGGCATACTGCGGGAAGGCCCTGAGCACATCGTGCAGGATGTCCTTCTCTTGGCTGATGAGGGCCAGGCCGCAGGTGATGTTGATATAGAAGGCTATCCAGATGCCCCAGAACACGGGCTTCTTGAGGATTGTCTTGCGGCTGACGTGTGAGGTCGCGGGATCGTACACCCAGCCGGCCGGACGCTTGATGAGCAGGAAGCCGACGAACATCATCACCGCGTAGACCGCGGCGAGGATGAAGAACATGCTGACCAGGCCAACCGTGCCGATGAGATATTCCATCAGTGGGCTGGCAATGGCCTTGGCCAGGCCGAAGCCGGCGACGGCGATGCCGGTGGCGAGGCCCTTGTTGTCGGCGAACCAAAGCATCAGGTTCTTGACCGGAGTCAGATAACCGACGCCCAGGCCGATGCCCATGATCGCGCCATAACAGATGAACACGCCCGGCAGGAAGTTCAGGGCGATGCTCACGCCCGTGCCGGCGAAGCCGACCACGAAGCAGACCATGGAGACGAGTGCGGATTTCTTGATGTTTTTCTCCACCATTGGCCCGGCAAACGCGGCGGACATGCCGAGGAAGAAGATGGCGAGTGAGAAGCCCCATTCCACGGAGGCGGGGCTGGCGTGGAGACGGTCAGCGATAAGCTGCTTGAACACGCTCCAGCAATAGACGGTACCGATTGGGATATGAATCAGCAGTGCGGGAATAATCGCGCTGGTCCAACGATTCTCGGTAAACCTTGCCATATATGGGCGGATCCTTTCGTAACTGGTGTACGATGGCCTGCCGGCCCGAACGAGAGTCGCCTCGCCCATATCCACGCACATCACGGCGGCATGCCCCGTGAACCGTCCGGGCTGCACGAATCGAATCAAATCGAATCGTGCGAACTGCGAACAATTCGCTAAACATCCTTGGTGTGCATTTCATCGGCGCTGCTGGCTCTTGTCGACGCCGACAAACAGAACTATAACGCTGTTATGGGGTTGCTGTGGCTGATTTCTGTGGTCGGAAGCTATGAGCTTTCTCACATCGAAAACAGTTATATGACGGTATCGGCGTGATTGATACGTGACGTCTGCCCGTGGACGCGGCATATCCCTCTCGGAAAACAATGACTCCGTCATGTCCATTTCTTGGTTTGACATGTTTTCGTTTGCAGCGTCGGTGCTCACCACGGTGACCGCGGCGTTCGAGTCGCCGGGCAGGGCCTCGACCGAGGGTCTCATCCTCGGCTGAGATGTGGGCGGTACTATGGATTCTTATCGATAAGGTTCGTGATATGCGGAGATGGTAACGATGGTGACCTTAAAGGATGTCGGCGAACTGGCCGGAGTGACCGCCACCACCGCCTCCGCGGCCCTGCGAGGCAAGGATTACGTCAAGCCCGAAACCACGCAACGCGTGCGTGACGCCGCCCGCAAACTCGGCTATAAAATCAACCTGTCTGGCCGGTCCCTGCGTTCTGGGCGGTCCGATACCATTACCTTCCTTACCTCGGGCCTCGAGGGCGACTATTTCTCCCATCTGGCCATGTGTGTGGCTGAGGAAGTGCACAAGCGCGACTCGCACATGCTCATCGAACTGTCCCGGTATCTTACCGACGACAACGATCTGTCGTACACGTTTTCGGACGGCATCATCGCCATCAATGCGCCACGTGCGGTCGATATCCTGAAGCGGCACCCGGCCGTCATGCTGGAAAACTACGACACCAGCCTGCCCGTCGACACCGTGAACGCGCCGAGCGACGCCGGCTCACGGGCGGCAATCGAACACCTTATCGCGCGTGGCTGTGCACGCATCGGCATCGTCGGCGACAATCACGATCCCAACAATCCCAACATCATTCCCGGCTCGCGTGATATTCGTATGCGGGCCGCCAAGGAGACGATTCTCGCGGCCGGACTGCCGTTTGACGAGCGCCGCGATTACATCAAATCCTCGTGGTCGATTGACGGCGGTATCGAGGCCGGGCGCGGCTTGGCTAAGAAAGGCAAGTGCAAGTACGACGGTCTGTACTGCCTGAACGACGGTATTGCGCTCGGTATTCTGCGTGGTCTGGCGGATGATGGCGTGAGCGTGCCGGGCGATGTGCGCGTTATCGGCTTCGACGGCCTGAGCCAGAGCATGTACAGCGTGCCGACTTTGACCACCGTGGCCACCGATTTCAAGGGCATGGCGGATACCGCGCTGACCTTGCTTATGCGGCGTATCGAGAACCTGGACGACGAGTTCTTCCCGCAGACCGTGAATGTGGGCTATAAGCTCATCGAGCGCGAATCCACTGCGGCGTAGAGTCTTTGGCCGTGTTGAGCTTCAATTGGGTGATTGGACTGGCACCAGCGGCTGATATCAGATATGCCGAAAGCAGCGATGATCGGATTTAAGTTGCTGGAGATGACAGGATGGATTGCTCTTTACCCCTTTCACCATCTTGCAATAATTCTTACATGTAAGAACTCTCTGTTAATATGTAAGAATTATTGCAAGATGGTGAAAGGGGATGCTCATGTTGCCGGCCAAAGAAAGTTTGACGGTTGAGTTCAAGAGTGAGCAGAAGCGCCCTCAATCGCATGATGAAATTGTTGACAACGTAGTGGCTCTAGCCAATACCGAAGGCGGCACACTGTATCTCGGTATTGAAGACGATGGCACTGTGACCGGCGTATGTGACGAGCATCGCAATATCAATGGACTTGCGGTACTAATTTTCAATAAGACTGTTCCGCAGCTTCCCGCTCGCGTGGCGCTCTTGTATGAGAACGAGGTGCCGATAGTCAGTATTGAGGTGGATAACAGTCAGCAAATCGTATCTACCAGTCAGGGGAAGACATTGCAGCGCCGGCTGAAAGCAGACGGCTCGCCTGAGGTCGTTCCGCTGTTTGTTTCCCAATTCATTAGCCGTTTATCTCAGCAACGGTTCTACGATTTCAGTGCGCAACCTGCCCCAGAGGCTCGGTTGGACGATTTGAATCCAGACTCACGGAACAAGTTGAGAAGCCATATTCGCAGTGCCAATGCGCAAAACTCGTTGTTGTCTTTTACTGATGAGGATTTCGATCGGGCACTTGAGCTGGTTGTTGATGGCCCGTATGGATTGCAGCCATCTGTTGCTGGTCTGCTCACCATTGGTTCGGTTGATGCTATTCATCGATCGGTTCCAGCCGCATCGGCTGTTTTTCAAGTGATGAAAGGCATGTCTCCAAAGGTCAATATGGATCCGTTCGTGTTGCCTTTGGTGGATATGTTTGATCGTGTAGGCGAGCTGATGGAGCCATGGAATCCCAGCCACGAAGTCATGAGCGGCTTGATTCGTGTCGATCTGCCAGACTTCGATCGAGGGGCATTCCGTGAGGCAATGATTAACGCTTTTTGCCATCGCGATTATGCACGAATGGGTTCGGTGAGATTCCTGGTTGATGAGGATGGGTTGACCATAGCCAACCCCGGAGGATTCATAGAGGGTGTCTCCGAAGATAACCTGCTTACTGCACAACCGCGTTCCCGTAATCCGCAGCTTGCTCTGATTTTGAAAGCTGCCGGATATGTTGAACGTACCGGGCGAGGTGTGGATACCATCTATGCCGGGTCGATTGCGGCAGGCGGTTCTTTCCCGGATTACTCGCAGTCCAGTGCCGAAGAAGTCATTCTGTTCCTCCGCCGCGTGGTACCTGACGAGGCATTCGTAACCATGATTGGCGACGAGGAACGTCGACGTGGGGCTCCATTGCCGGTCTGGTCACTGATTGTGCTCTCGCTGCTGCGTGAGCATCGTAGGCTTACCGTGGTCCAATTGTGCGATTTTTCTCATTTGGAGCATCGACGCATCGTGTCCGCTGTTGAGAATCTGGTGGAAGCTGGTTTGGTAGAGGGGGTCGGTAGCGGGAGCTCTCGTTCGTATATGCTGAGTGCCCGAGTGTACAAACGTTCAGAGGGGCTGGCGTCTTACGTGCGCCAGCGTGACATCGATGCCACCCGGCGCAGTGGCCTTGTTCTGGAGTTCGCCGAAAAAAATGATGGTGTCGTAACTACGGCGGATGTCATGGATTTGTTTGGCCTGAGCTATATCAGTGCATACCGGTTGTTGAAGAAGCTAGAGGATGCGGGCAAGTTGCGCCGCGAGGGGAATGGGCCGTCATCCCGATACGTGTTGGGATGATTGGCGCGCGTGAAAGTAAGTTCTTTCATCACCTTTCAATAATTCTTACATGCAAGAACTCTCTGTTTACATGTAAGAATTATTGCAAGATGGTGAAAGATGTACACGAAACGGGGAAGCTCTGCTCGATGTGAGCGGGGCTTCCCCATATGCGCTGGTGTGTAGATCAGCCTGTGTTCTGCAGGCCGGCAGCGACGCCGGAGACGGTGCAGAGGATGAGGTAGATGAATCCGGCCTGTTGGCTCTGCGTGTTTTGCTTCAATTTTTCTTACGAGCTGACAGAAGACTCCCAGAGCATAGGTAGCAGTAGTTTCGGCCAAGCGAGTCTCCTTCTCGTCTCCATTTGTCTTCATCCGTCGCCTTCCCATGAGGTCACTGTTCCTACGATGGAAGCCAGATTCAGACGAATAAGCCGGTAAAACACTGGAATATCGCCAGTATACGCCGTTTACAGTTGGATCAGAGAAGCGCAACTTTCGTCTATTGAAAGGATTTGAGACCAGATACATCGTAATTTCTTGACAAATATTGGAATGAGCGAAAGCATCCTAAAAAAGGCTGCCGGTACAGACAAGCTTCCTGATAAGCAGGAAGCTGAAGTGAGTGCTCGGGCGTTCGCTGCATTCATTGATCAGCCAAGACGGTAGCTCGCATAATGCATTATGTGTGGGCAGATGTGTCGTCTGCCCACACATTCGCTGTTGTGCTTTCGATTTGGAATTCCTCTGCCAGATACGGGGAAACTTCTAAAAGGCCGCTATGCCGAGGAAGAGTCCTGTAATACCGGTGGCCATCAATACGATGATGGTGATGATTCCGGCGAAGATGCGTACAGGAAGGGTTTCTTTTCCATGGTTTGATGGGCTGTCCGCAACTAATCTCATTACTCCAGCTGTAACCCAGCAAACTGCGCCCAGGACTAGTGCCAGGAATTCTCGACACCATTCCGTTTCAAGTGCGGGAATGCCGACGATTGATGACGGGTCGCTTGCCAGTCTTGGCGGAATAGCGCATAGGATACGCTCCAATATCAGGTAAGGGGTATCAAAATGGATCAGAGTCAAAGCGAATGGGAGCTGTAGCGCCAGTCCTATCCACCACAGCGTGCGTCGGATGGTCGCGAGTCTGTCGCCCGGCCTAGTGTCCGGCTTGCCGCCTTCGCCCTCCGTCCCGGCACCGTCCGCGGGCGTGTGGTCCCCCTCGTGCGCGTCCGTCGTCCCGTCCGTGTCCCTTTCCGCGTCCATATGTCCCCCTCCGATCATCCGAGTCTGTCGCTCGGCCCGCGCGCCCGTTCCGTGCGCGCCGTCGCCGGCCAGTCTAGGGCCGTGCGACGCGAACGGGGAGGCCCGCGCCGTCAATCGGCACGGAACCTCCCCGTTCATCAAGCGGTCGGACAGCCGCGGATCAGCCCGTGTTCCGCAGGCCGGCGGCGACACCCGAGCAGGAGTGTCACAAAGCCCCTGCCGCTCTGGGTACCCAGGTGGCGGTTTATGAGGACAGCATCGGTCAACTCATCCTGCAATGGCTCCGCAAACCTACGTACTGGTCGGAAGGTAGTTCCGGCACGCAGGCACTATGGCATGCGTACACACCGGAGCCGGTTACTCCCAGCGAATTGGCCTTGTCGCGTCAGGCATGCGGTGTCGCATGTGATGCACAGCCTGTCATCAAAGGCACGCTGCCCAATCGGGACATCGCCCATATGGCTGCCACATCCTTGGGATACTTGACATGGGGCGTTACGAACGATCCAATGGACTATGGTCTCGGTGATCTGGGCGGATGGGCTCTGGATTTGCTGCAGATCTGGGGAAGCTACCTGGCGAATACCCCGGAAGAGGACCTGGCATCATGGCTGCACACTCATCTCGGCGAGCAAGACGCCCGTATGGGATTCAGTTACAGCGATGTTCTCGCGGACTGCGATGCATGGTTGCTGGCGCAGTCCATGCAGAGCAATTCCTCCGAAAGGTCTTTGTCCACCGCTATGCGGGACATGTTCGCGCAAAGCGAGACGAATCGAATTAAACGGTTCTATCAGTCCCGGTTCAAGGGAAGTGCGGACAACCTGGTCATCGCATTTCGAAAGCTCGTTGATGGAATCGATCTTGGAATATTCGATAACGTATCCGGAAGTAAAAAAGCACTGCTCATTGCGTCACATGCAGACCGACTCCCGAGTCAAGCGGAGGCTGGTATATTGGCATTATCCTATGCTGAATCTCTTGAAAATCCGAACCGTTAATCAATCATGATTGTGATCGCATTGCGTGGAATGATTCAGCCATTCCACGCAATGCGCCTCTGGTAAAACGTCATAGAGTCATTAGAGCGGAAAGTAGTGTTATCACAAGAACGGGAAAGACCATGACCAGCACGAGAAACGATATGATTCCCACAAGGACATGCGAGGCGGAAGAGGAATGATCACGAAGTTCCGGATATACAGATCGCATATATGAACGCACGCCAAAGATGACAAGCGCCGCAATCCAGCAGACTACCCCCATAATCAATACTAAGGTAAGTCTACGTACATACTCAGTTGCCGTAGTTAAATTCATGCACGAAGAGGAAGAGAACGTTAAGACTCTGCAGATTATAGTATCATCATCGCCATTGGCGCCCCATTCCGCCCACAAAATAAGTGCTGGTGAAAGCAGCAGTAATCCCAGCCACCATAGCACGCGTCTGGCTTTGCCCAAAATCACATAGCATCTACTCGCCTTAGGGAATTTGGTAGCTGCTTTCGGTGCCAAAGCATATTTCTTGCCGGAAAAATTTTCTGACGTATCTTCTGTGCCGTGTTTCTTCCCAATGCCATCGGTTGTAGCCGGATTCGCTTTGCAAGCGTGGCGTTCGTTCCCGGCGTCGCCCCCCGTCCTGATGCCGTCCGTGGACCCGGTGTTCCCGCGCCCGTCCGCTGGCTTGCCCATGTCCCCTCCGATCTGTCGAGGTGCCCGTTCCGCGCGTCCGTTCTCTGCGCGCCCGCCCGGCGTGCGCCGTCGCCGGCCAGTCTAGGGCCGGATGACGCGAGCGGGGAGGCCCGCGCCGTTTATCGGCACGGAACCTCCCCGCTCGCTTTTGTCGATCGGTCGGCCGGGAATCAGCCCGTGTTCTGCAGGCCCGCGGCGACGCCGGAGACGGTGCACAGGATGAGGTAGATGAATCCGGCCTGTTGGCTTTGCGAGAGCTCTTCCTTGTCCACCTTCTTGCGCAGCGACTTGAGCGCCAGCACCTGGGTGACGGACAGCGCGTCCACGTATGGGGAGCGGATGCGGATGGCCTGGCCGAGTACGTGGCGGTGCTGCAGCGGCCACTTGTCGCCCACGATGGCCAGAACCCACTTGCGGGTGAGCTCCATCTCGTTGAGCACCTTCTCATTGAGGTCCTCGCGGTCGCCGAGGGCAAGGTACATCCTGGCGATGCGCTCGTCCGTCTTGGCGATGGACATCTCGATGTTGTCGATGAAGGTGGAGAACAGCGGCCATTCCTCGTAAGCCTGACGCATGGTCTCCAGATCGCCGAACTTCTCGCATGCGGTGCCGAGACCGTACCAGGCGGCCAGGTTGATGCGGGCCTGAGCCCAGGAGAAGATCCACGGAATCGTGCGCAGGTCGTCGAGCGACTTGGCGCCGAGGCCACGCTTGGCCGGGCGGGAGCCGATCGGCAGCAGGCCGATTTCGGTCAGCGGCGTAACGATCGAGAACCACGGGGCAAAGCCGTCGGTGTTCAACAGGTCGAGGAAGCGGTTGTGCGCGGCCTCGTCGAGCTGAGCAGCCATGTCGGCATACTTCTCGGTCATCTCGGTGTTGCGCTTCTCCACGCTCGGCGCGGACTGCAGCAAGGTCGCCGCAGCCACGGACTCGACGTGGCGGATGGCCAGCACCGGGTTGCCGTAACGGGCGAAGATGACCTCGCCCTGCTCGGTGAGCTTGAAGCGGCACTTGACGGAACCGACCGGCTGGGCGAGCACCGCACGGTTGGCGGGGCCGCCGCCACGACCTACGGCACCGCCGCGGCCATGGAACAGGGTCAGATCGATGTCGTGCGACTCAGCCCACTTGGCAATGCGCTCCTGAGCGGAGTGCAGGGCCAGCGTGGCGGAGGTCGGGCCGGCGTCCTTCGAGGAGTCGGAGTAACCGAGCATGACCTCGAGCTTGTTGCCGGTGGCCTTCAGACGAGCCTGAACCTCGGGGATCTTGATCATTTCCTCGAGCACGTCCACCGAGTTCTGCAGATCCTCAAGCTGCTCGAACAGCGGGATCACGTCGATGGTGGGCACGTCCTCCGGGTGGGAGAAGGCCAAGCGGTTGAGCTCGTAGACATCCTTGATGTTCTGGGCGCTCTTGGTGAAGGAGATGATGTAGCGGCGGGCGGCCTTGAGGCCGTTGCGCTTCTGGATGGCACCGAGGGCGCGGAAGGTGTCGAGCACCTCGTGCGTCATCGGCTGCAGTTCGCCGCGCTCGCCGTGCAGGCCGTGCTCGCGGATATCCGCAAGGGCGCGGGCGTGCACCACGGAGTGCTGACGGAACTCCATCTCCACCATGTGGAAGCCGAAGGTCTCGGTCTGCCAGATCAGATCCTGCAGCGGGCCGTAAGCGGAACGCTTGGCACCGGCGGCGGCCAGCGAACGCTGGACCACCTTGAGGTCGGCGAGGAAGTCGTCGCAGGAGTGGTACATGAGGTCGGCGTCGCGCTCGATGGTGTAGTGCAGACGGTCGGCCATCACCAGCATGACCGCGCGGTGCATCTCCTTGGTGGAGATCAGGGCGGCCTTGTCGGTCAGACGCTCGCTCATTTCCTTCTGGTGGCTCCAGAGGCTCTTGAGCTCGGCGCTCGGCGGCGTGGTCTCGGCTTCCATCGTGAGGTTGCGGCCCACGGTGCGGGTGGCTTCCTCAAGGGCGGCGATCACGTGATCGGAGAACTTGCGGGCCACGGCGCGGCTCACCTTGGCGGTGACGTTCGGGTTACCGTCGCGGTCGGAGCCGATCCAGCTGCCCGGGTGGAAGAACGCGGGGCAAGCGGGCTCGACGAGACCGGCCTTATCGCCCAGGACCCAGTCGTCGAAGCGACGGTAGACCTTGGGGATGGTGTTGAACAGCGTGTTGTCGAAGATGTCGAGAATCGTGTCCGCTTCCTCAACCGGGGTCGGCTTCTTCAGCGCGATCGGAGAGGTGCGGAACAGGGCGTCGATCTCGTTGTAGAGACGGCGCAGGCATTCCTTCTTATCCGAGCCGCCGAGGCGCTTGTACTCCTCAAGCAATTCGGAAACGCGGCGGATCTTGCCTTCCACGGCCTTACGACGGGCCTCAGTGGGGTGCGCCGTGAAGACGGGGTGGAATTCGAGCTGGTTGAGCAGTTCCTTGGCCTTGGCCGGGCCAGTCTCATTGATGAGCTGGTGGTAAGCGACGGTGAGCTCGTTGATCGGGTCGACCGCCTGGTCAACGGGCACGTTGTTCTCGCGCTCGTGGAGCACGGAAACGCGGTAGTTCTCCTCGGACAGGTTTGCCAGATGGAAATACGTGGCGAACGCGCGGGCCAGCAGCTGGGCGTCGTGCAACGTCATGTTGTCGATGACGTTCACGGCCTCCTTCAGGCCATCCTGGTCGGGGTTCGGATCCTTCAGCTCGGCGAAATGCTCGGCGCTGGCCTCCACCGCGTAATGACGCACGGTGTCGAACGTAGACAGCAGTTCGGGGTTGTATTCGCCCAGTACGTTACGCAGGATCTCAAGACACAGATCCATGTCGTACTTCAGGCTTTCGGGAAGATCATGCTCCTCCGGGCCCTTTCGGCCGGTCCCGGTAGTGACGATGGCGGCGTCAGCGGGAGTGATCTGTTCTTCAGGTGTTGCCATATAACCTCCTTTGCCGAATAACAGGTTGCTCGGTCTACTGGTCGTCTGCGGCTCCTCCGCAGTTGTTGAGACCAGTCGTTGCGAGCCCACAGCCCATATTCAACGTGGTTGTTGTGTGGGCAATAGTGTATCCCCGCGAAATCGCTTTTTACGTTACGAAGTCCATATAGTGCGCCAAGTTGTCCACCTATAGAGACCGAATATCGGACAGCATATGAGACACTGTCCGATTCGCGGAAGATTTGAGCGCCTTACGATTGCTGGCGGGGAAGGCAGGGAGTAGTAATGAAGGATGTGAGCGAACAGAAGAAAAAAAGTGCGCCCGAAGCGAAAGGCGCAACGGCTGTACGTAAATTCCACACCCACTCCATTCCGCTGGACATGGAAGATATTGCACGCGATTGGGAAAAACCGGTGGTGGACGCCGGTATCGCCGCCAAAGCCAGCGTGATTGTACGAGTCGGCATGTTGGACCTGGGAGCCGGCACCGGCTCCTTCCGCGTGCGTGAAATGATGCACCGCATCGCCTACCCGCTGGGCGTGCACGTACGCGCCGACGTGAACCTGACGGATATCGAGGCCACCTGCACGGATGGTCGTAACCGCATCACCGAAGTCGTGGATTTGCCGAGTACCGGCGTGAACACCGAACGTATCTGGCTGCTGGAACATTTCGCCGACTGGTTCTCCGTGAATCTCGGCAAGGGGTCGATGTATCACGTCGATTCGCAACTGTCCGATGGCGTGGTCAAGCATTTGGACGAACGTGACGCTTCGCAGTATTCGGCCGATCTGGCCAAGCGCCTGCGCGAACGTGCCAAGGTCGAGGCTGAGGCGGCCAACGGCAGCGTGGACGAGGCGCTGGATCTTGCGTCGAAAACCAAGGTACTCGTGACCTCCGTGGCCAAGTCCTTGGACGATGACAATGAAGAAGCCCACCGACTTTTGGCGGACAGCGCGGAAGTCACTCCGGTCGAAGACAAAGCGGCCGAAGAGAAGGCCTACGACGATGCCGAAGTGTTTACCGGTGACTCCAATGAGTCGGTTGAATCGGCGAACGCGGCGAACGGCGCAACCGCCGAAAGCCCTGCTGCAAGCAGTACGAAGCGTAAGAATCGCGTGCCCAAGGAATACGCCGAACACTTCAACGAGCGCTCCGACGAAGAGAAGGCCAAGGGCGGTATCACCGTGCGGCAGGCGCACGAGCGACTCGATCTGATTGAGCGCCGTAAGCCGCTGTACAAGCCGTGGTTCTCCGGTCTGGCCTCCGCCCTAGCCTGCGCGGCCTTCGTGTTCCTGCTCGGCGGCGGCCCATACGACATGATCGGTGCGTTCGTGGGCGCGGGCCTTGGCCAGTGGATGCGTCGCCGGCTGTTTGCATACCATCTGAACCAGTTCTTCGTCACCTTTGTGTGTGTGGCCGCGGCGGCGCTCGCCTGCACCGGCACCCTGCGACTCATCGGCATTTTCGACCCAGTCGCGCTCTCGCACGATACGGCCTACATCGGCGCCATGCTGTTCGTGATCCCCGGTTTCCCGCTCATCACCGGCGGACTCGACATGGCGAAAATCGACTTCCCCTCGGGCATCCAGCGCGTGGCGTACGTGCTGTGCATCATCCTGATGGCCACGCTGGCAGGCTGGGCCGTGGCCGTGATGGTGCACCTGCACCCGGAAGGCTTTGAGCCACTGGGGCTTGACCCGTGGGTCAACGGATTGCTGCGATTCGTGGCGGCGTTCGTCGGCGTGTGGGGCTTCTCCGTGCTGTTCAATTCGCCGCAGCGCATGTGCCTGACCGCCGCCCTGATCGGTGCGATCACGGACACGCTGCGCTTGGAATTGCAAGACTTCAACGTGGCACCCGAGATGGCTACCTTCATCGGCGCGTTTCTGGCGGGCATTCTGGCATCGGTGTGGCGTTCATCCGTGCGACGTGGCTGGCTACCGCCGCACCTCGGCTACCCGCGCATCTGCCTGACCGTGCCGTCGATCGTGATCATGGTGCCCGGTCTGTATATGTATCGTGCCATGTGGTACCTCGGCAGCTTCCAGACCATGAATGCGCTGGACTGGGCGTTCCGTGCGTTCATGGTGATTATCTGTCTGCCGATCGGCTTGGCGATGGCCCGCGTGGTGACCGACAAGTCCTGGCGCTACGACATCTGACCGTCATCTTGGCTCTCCTCAGGTGGGGGGAGTTCGGATAAAACAGCGTCTCAGTATGGAAACGGTGGAAGGTGCTTGAGCCCTTGTATCCACTACCATCAGGCGAAGTGCGTTGCGGCCGTATTCACGGCTGTGACGGTCTGTATGACGCCGCTCCGGCGTCAATCGCATATCAGCACATAGTTCTGCCATGGCGGTAGCCGCTTGGCGTCATGATTGAGGAGGGGCGCAGTTGGCCAACGATTTCTGGATTCTGCTGGCCATGGTCATCTATTTTGCGGCCATGCTGTCCATCGGATTCATCTACTCCAAACGCTCCAACTCCTCCTCCAAGGAATACTTTGCGGGCGGGCGCGGCGTGGGGCCGTGGCTCACGGCCCTGAGCGCCGAAGCCTCCGACATGAGCGGCTGGCTGCTGATGGGCCTGCCGGGCCTGGCCTACTTCACTGGTGCGTCCGACCCGATGTGGACCGCCGTCGGACTGGCGCTCGGCACCTATCTCAACTGGAAGCTTGTGGCCCGGCGACTGCGCCGCTACTCGGTAGTGACCGACGATGCCATCACCATTCCTGACTTCTTCGCCAAGCGTTTCCATGACAAGAAGGGCGTGATCTCCACCATCGCGGCCGTGATCATCCTGGTGTTCTTCAGCGTGTACGTGGGCAGCTGCTTCGTGACCGTGGGCAAGCTGTTCGCCACGTTGTTCGGTTTCGACTACCACGTCATGATGATCATCGGCGCGGTGGTCGTGTTCGTCTACACCGTGGTGGGCGGCTACTTGTCGGTGGTGATGACCGACTTCATTCAAGGCATGCTCATGTTCTTCGCGCTCGCGGTGGTGTTCATCGGCACCGTGGCCAGCGCGGGCGGTGTCGACAACACCGTGGAATTCCTGCGTGCCATCCCCGGCTACCTGTCCGGCACGCAGGTGGCCGCGCCCAAGCTGGACCCGGCCACCGGCCAGCAGCTCGTCGAGGCGGGCAAGGCCGTGTTCGGCGCGCCCTCCGACTACGGCATCATCACCATCATCTCCATGCTGGCGTGGGGCCTGGGTTACTTCGGTATGCCGCAGGTGCTGGTGCGCTTCCTGTCCATCCGCAGCGTGGAAGAAGTGCGCAAGTCCCGAATCATCGCCACCTCCTGGTGCGTGATTTCGCTGGGTTGCGCAGTGTGCATCGGCTTGGTGGGGCGTGCGATGATGCCCACCGAACTGCTGACCTCCACCGATGCGGAAACCATCTTCATCGTGCTGGCGCAGACCCTGCTGCCGAGCTTCATGTGCGGCGTGGTGGTCTCCGGCATTTTCGCGGCCTCGATGAGCTCCAGCTCCTCGTATCTGATCATCGGCGCTTCGGCCATGGGCGAGAACATCTTCCGCGGGCTGCTGCACCGCAAGGCCACCGACAAGCAGGTCATGATTGTGGCCAGGGTCACGCTGGTGGTCATGTTCCTGTTCGGCATTCTGGTGGCATACGACCAGAACTCGTCGATCTTCCAGGTGGTGTCTTACGCGTGGGCCGGGCTTGGTGCCTCATTCGGCCCGTTGATGCTGTGCTCGCTATACTGGCGTCGCGCCAACAAGGCCGGCGCCGTGGCCGGCATGCTGTCCGGCACGGCGGCCGTGCTGATCTGGCACAACCTCGTCAAGCCCTTGGGCGGCGTATTCGCCATCTATGAGCTGCTGCCGGCGTTCATCATTTCGCTGCTGTTCATCGTGGTGGTTTCGTTGCTGACCGCCAAGCCGAACAAGCGCATGCTCTACGAATTCGACCACTACATGGACGATCCGCTGCCCGGCACCCTGCCGTCCGGCACCGTGCTCGTCGACGAGCCCATGGAAGCCATGGAGTCCGAGGTCCGCAGCGGCAAATGACACGTGCCTGCTGTGCGGTCGGCTCGTATGGCAGAGGAGTGGCTTTTTTGTGGTTCGGCAGGAACCATTGAGGCCAAAACGGACTTCGAGGGGCTGATTTGACGTTCTGGAGAGATCTACTTCCGTTTCAAGGGGCTGATGCCTGAGTAGACGCGGCTCCAAAACGGCGGAATGGCGTTGACGTAAGGGCATTGATACACGTGGTCTACCGGATGATCAGCCCCTTGAAACGGAAGTAGACCTCCGGCGGAGGCCAAATCAGCCCCTTGAAATGGGTTTTGAATACCGTAGCGCGGTGCGGACGGTGCGGACTGACTCTACCGGGCTTATTATTCCTGCGCCGTCGGAATAATTGGCAGCAGAGGCTCGAATTTCAGCCGTTTGTACAGTGGAATACGGCGTAGCTTTCGGACATCGCTAATTTGCTGGGTAGTTTGCCGCATCGTGAGCTGGACCGTTTTGCCCGTAACCTCCTGTATCCTTTCGGCAACTCTTCGGGCAAGGGCCTCTTCTCCCGCTTCGTCGCCAATATCTAATTTGGTGACTTGAATGTACTTCCAGCCAGCATCTTCGATCATCTGGCGGCGTCTCGCGTCATTCAGCCATTGCCCGGCATGATGAGAGCCTTCGTATTCGATACATATCTTGAATTCAGGGTATGCAAGATCGAGATATATGGGTCTGGTGTTGTTTCCTACGAATATTGGATAATTCACCTGCGGGCAATTCAGACCGTATTTCAAGAGAACCAAACGAGTTCGTGTTTCCATGGAGGAATCTGTGCCCGCGCGCGCCAAAAGTAGGGCGCGACGGCATTTGTTATACCCGCGGAACAAATACGAATTGGTGCCATTCTCTTTGTCGGCTCGCACCTGGGCCTCGGCCTCATCGAGATACAGAGAAAGGGCGTCGATGGTTGTTCTGCAGAGCCTTCGATCTCGTCGCATCATGGAATCAGCGAGAACGATGAGTTCTTCAAGTTCGAGATACGTGGAGAACATGGCCCATGTGCAAGCTGGTGAAGTGCATGTGAATTGTCCCTCGATTATGACCGTGTCTAGTGGAAAAGGCCATACAACCACTTTGACCCCCACAATGTGCCGTTTGTCATTGGCGTGTGGAACCGCAACAATGGTTGTAGTTGCAAGGCCTCTGTGTTTGCTTGATATGCGGGGTACTTCAATTGACAAAAGCTCCAACGCTGTTGTCAGGGCATAGGGTGGGCGCCATGCGCTTCGTCGTTGAACATCTGCGCACGTCTGCATTCGTTGGTACTTCTGCATTGTCAGCTCGGTCAATGCCGTTGAGCTACCCATGATGATCACCCCTTCGTGATGTTCGCTTTGTCCTCGCAGTGTAGAGTCCGGCTACCGGCCCTGTCTACCGCCCTAATTTTTCGGTGGATAAATGTGGATAAGTCGGTGGATAAACTATGGGTGTTCATCGCAGTTGCAGGCCATCCCGCAATTACATGGAACGTAGGGGTTTGCAGGCAGCCAGCGGGAATCGCCGTCGACGGCGCGATTCAACTTGGACGAATCTCCATGGCGTTCATGCAAAGGTGGCATGATGGCCGGTATGAGTAGCTTGGTGCGTATTGTCAATGCCGGTGTTCCGGGGTCTCAGGACCGCGTGGATGTGGTGCTTCGCGATGGGGTTGTTGCGTCTGTCGGCCCTGCTGGAACGGTCTCGGCTTCGGACAGCACGATGCAGACTAAGGCGCATACGACATCGTTGGAATACGCGACGAATGCCATTGCTTCTGGCAGCGTCTCAATCCCAACGTCGGCCGCCGCACCCGCCGACGAAACCACCATCGACGCCGACGGCCTGTGGGTTATTCCCGGCCTGTGGGACTGCCACACGCACTTCACGCAATGGGCTAAGACGCTGGGCCGACTGGACCTCATCAATGCCCGTTCCGCCGCCGAAGCGATGGACATGTTGCGCCGTCATCTGGATGAGCGCCGCGCCGCCGACACGCTTGACCCAGATGCCTTCGTGGTGGGCATGCGATTCCGTCACTCGCTGTGGGCCGACGACGAGCAGCCCACACTGGCCGCAATTGACGCCGTGACCGGCGAACAGCCGGTGGCCCTCTCCAGCGCGGACATGCACTGCGGATGGGTGAATTCCGCCGCGGCCCGCAGGCTTGGCGTACATGTGGACGAATCCGGTCTGGTCGGTGAACTCGAATGGTTCAACGCCTACACCGCCTTCGACAAGGCGCCGGGCGCTGCTGAAGAGACTGACCGTCTGCTGCGCGAGGCCGAACAGGACGCCGCAAGCAAGGGCGTGGTGGGCATCCGCGATTATGAAATGGCCGAAAACATCGATACATGGATCAATCGTTTCGCGGCCGGCATTAACGGTTTGCGCGTGGACGCCGGTGTATACCCCGAGCGGTTGCGAGCCGCCATTGACGCGGGTTGGCATACCGGCAAGGAATTGCCGGGCAGCGCCGGGCTTGGCCATGTGGGCGCCATGAAGCTCATCTCGGACGGATCGCTCAACACCCGCTCCGCCTACTGCTCCACGCCGTATTCGGGCATCGAGCCGCTGACGTATGGCACGCTGAGCTACACGCCGCAGCAAATCGAAGACTATATGCGCCTAGCCACCGAGCATGGCTTCGACATTGCCTGCCACGCCATTGGCGACGAAGCGAACACCATTGCGCTCAACGCAGTCGCCGCCACGCACGCACATGGATCGATCGAGCATGCGCAGATGCTCAAACCCGTCGATATCCCGCGTTTCGCCGAGCTGGGGCTCACGGCCAGCATCCAGCCGCAGCACGCCATGGATGACCGCGACGTCATCACCCGTTTCTGGGCCAACCCGGCCGGCATCCCTTATCCGTTCAGGGCCCTCCACGACGCCGGTACCACGCTGCGCATGGGCTCGGATGCGCCCGTGGCCCCGCTGGACCCGTGGCTGGCCATTTCCGCCGCCGTGCTCGGCACCGAAAGCTCTGACCGCGAGCCGTTCCAGCCCGAGCAGTGCCTCGATGTGCATACCTCGCTGGCAGCCTCGACCGCCACTGGCCGTGACCGCCTTGCATCCGGCGACCCGGCCGATGTGGTGTTGCTGGACGCCGACCCATACGCCGCCGATACTCCGGAAGCCATGCGCGCTATGCCGCAACACGTCGTAATGACATTGCTGTGCGGGGAGCGTACGTATTGATGCAAGCCATCGGCATGAAGTGAACAGAGGTCCGTCTTGATAGCCGCGTTGCACGGAAAAACAAGAAATCCGCCCCTCGAAGTGAAGATAGGACACAGCAGACGCCGCAATACAAAAACGCCGTGTCAGTTGCCCAGTTGGGGCTGACACGGCGTCTTGCTACGAGCGGCGGGAAAATCAGTACTTCATGCCCATGGCCTCGCGCACTTGGTCGAGGGTCTCCTCGGCGATGGCGTTGGCGCGCTTGTTGCCGTCGTGCAGGATGTCACGAATGGAATCCATGTCCTTGGCCAGCTCGGCGCGGCGCTCGCGGTGCGGGGCCAGGAACTCGTTGACTGATTCGATGACGTATGCCTTGAGCGCGCCGGCGCCGGAATCACCGATCTCCTCGGCGATGTCCTTCGGGTCGCGGCCGGTCACCAGGCCGGCGGTGGTCAGCAGGGCGGAGACCTGCGGGCGGGCAACCGGGTCGAAGGTGATGCGGCGCTCGGAATCGGTCGGGCTCTTCTTGATGAGCTTGGCGGTTTCCTCGGCGGTGGCGCCCAGCATGATGGAGTTGCCGTACGACTTGCTCATCTTGCGGCCGTCGAGACCCGGAATCTCCGGTGCCTCAGACAGAATGGCGGCCGGCTCCGGGAACACCGGGTTCTTCTTGGCGTAACGCTCGTTGAAACGGCGGGCGATGGTGCGCGTGATTTCCACGTGCGGCAGGTTGTCCTTGCCGATCGGCACGACATTGGCCTTGCAGAAGAGGATGTCGCACGCCTGATGCACCGGGTAGGTGAGCAGCAGACCGGTCAGCGCGTGGCCGGACGCCTCCATCTCGGACTTCACGGTCGGGTTGCGGTGCAGCTCGGCCTCGGTGACCAAGGACAGGAACGGCAGCAGTAGCTGGTTCTCGGCCGGCACGGCGGAGTGGGTGAACATCATGGTCTTGTTCGGATCGATGCCGGCGGCCATGTAGTCGAGCACCAGGTTCAGCACGTTGTCTTGGATGTGCTCGGTGGTGTCGCGGTCGGTGATCACCTGGTAGTCGGCGATGATGATGTTCGTGTTGACGCCGCGCTCCTGCATGGCGACACGCTCACGGATCGAGCCGAAGTAGTGGCCGAGGTGCAGCCGGCCGGTCGGGCGGTCGCCGGTCAACATGGTGAAGGACGACGGCTTGGCCTCCAGCTTGGCGAGCGTTTCGTCCGAACGCTTTTTGGCCGCGAGGAAGCTCGCGCTCATCTCATTGCCTGCCGCTGTCAGTTGCTGCTCGTCGGTCATGCGAAAATCCTTTGAATATGCCCTAAATAAACGCTTTTTATGGTAAAAGTGTGAGCCGACAACGAACAAGCCACTATTAGTGGTACTCTCTATTGTTGATGAATCGAACAGCACAGTAATCGCAGGGGGTCAGATGGGCCGCGGACGTCAAAAAGCAAAACAGCAGAAAATTGCCCGAAAGCTCAAGTACCTGACCACCGATACCGACTACGATGAGCTGGCAAAAGAGCTGAGCGAGCAGGAGCCGGGAATGGGCTCTCCTGACCCGTTCGCCGACATCGATGACCAGTATGCGGACAAGGATGTGGATTCCGCTGCTGATGACCACGCTTCCGGTGCCGCCGAGGCAGCTCCCGCTACGCAGGAGGATGACCTCGACGAGTACGCCAAGTGGGCTGCCGAAGCCGCCGCAAAGGCGACCAGCGGCGAGTTCCCGGCCTCCGCGCCTGCCGCACCGAAGCCGGCCCCGCGCAAGCCGATTCCGATGCCCATGCCTTCCGCGCTCAAGCCCAAGAAGAGCTGAACGCCGGTCTTCTCGTAATAATCCCCTTGTGCTTGGTGAGCACAAGGGGATTTGTGGTTATGGCTGATGGTGCCGCCGCTGGTGGCTTACTTACGCTTCGCGCCTCACAGCGGCAGCAGGTCGCTCAGGTCGTCGCGCTCGCCGACCGCGCTGATGTGGCCGGCGTCCTTTTCCTCTGCCCATGTGGTGATGCCGCAGGCCAGCCGCAGCCAGACTTCCGGGTCCAGCTCGATGACGTCCGGCGGGGTCAGGTTATGCGGGTCCGATTCCGGGCCGTCCAAGATTTTGACCGCCCCCCACGGCGCGACACGCACCTCCACGCCAGGGCCGGGTGCGCGCCGCTCCAGCAGAAACAGCGAGTAGCGCACGGCCATCGCCCACACCGGGCGTGGCAAGACAGGGGAGACGGTCAGACGATGTGGTGTGTTGTCCGCCAGCTCCCGGGCCGCGGCACGCCATTGCACCAGCGCGTCATGCCCGCGTTTCAGGTCTTTTTCAAGAATTACTGCCATGTATCCCATCATGGCACCGGAGCCGGAAGATCTTCCATAATGCAAACGATGGCATACGGTGTGATGCGGAATATCGGGGCATGTGCTACGCTCTAAATGAGAACGTATGCAAGAACGCTCCGCCATCGTCGTTACGGAGAGTTCATGCTTACGTTTGTGCGACGATACCTATCGCGCGGCATAATAAACACGGGCACTTATCCCGGAAGGAAAGTCAGAATGACCGAAATCACCGCACCGAAGTCTCCTGTCACGGCGGAACAATTCGCCGACGAGATTCGTGAACAACTGAAATACACTCAGAACGTCACCACCGAGCAGGCTACCCCTGCTGACGTGTATGTCGCCGCATCCAAGGCCGTGCGCAACCACCTTGCCGACTCCTGGTTCAAGACCCAGGCCGACACCGTGAACGGCAACACCAAGGCCGTCGGCTACCTGTCCGCCGAGTTCTTGATGGGCAAGCAGCTGGAGAACGCACTGCTGAACGCTGGCCTGACCGACCAGTTCGACAAGGCTGTGGAAACCCTTGGCTTCAAGCCGAAGGACATCGTGGACGCCGAATACGAGCCGGGCCTCGGCAACGGCGGCCTTGGTCGTCTGGCCGCCTGCTTCATCGACTCTCTCGCCTCGCTGGGCGTGCCGGCCTTCGGTTACGGCATCCAGTACAAGTACGGCATCTTCAAGCAGAAGTTCGACGAGAACGGCAAGCAGGTCGAAACCCCGGATTACTGGCTGGCCAACGAAGAGCCGTGGGGCCACACCGACTACAACCGTGATCAGAAGGTCTCCTTCGGTGGCAAGGTCGTCGAGAACGCCGACGGCACCAAGACCTGGCAGCCCGCATGGTCCGTGCGCGCCGTGCCGGTGGACTACCTGGTCCCTGGCTACAAGTCCGGCCGCGTGAACACCCTGCGCCTGTGGACCGCCAAGAGCTACGACGAGTTCGATCTGCTCGCCTTCAACCGTTCCGAGTACATGGACGCCGTGGCCCCGCAGGTCAAGGCCGAGAACATCTCCAAGATTCTCTACCCGGAAGACTCCACCAAGGTCGGTAAGGAACTGCGCCTCGAGCAGCAGTACTTCTTCGTCTCCGCATCCCTGCACGACGCCATCCGCGTCTTCTACCCGGGCCAGGACAAGCCGGACCTGACGACCTTCCCGAACAAGATCGTCTTCCAGCTCAACGACACCCATCCGGTGATCGGCATCCCCGAGCTCATGCGCATCCTCATCGATGAGTACGGCTACGACTGGGATACCGCGTGGTCCATCACCACCAAGACCTTCAACTACACCTGCCACACCCTGCTGCCGGAGGCCCTTGAGGTCTGGCCGGCCAGCCTGATCGGCGAGCTGCTGCCGCGTCACCTCGAGATCATCGAGAAGATCAACGCGCAGTTCGAGGCCGAGCTCAAGGCCAAGGGCGTTGCCGCCGACACCATCAAGAACATGGCCATCTACACTGGCGACGCCGTGCGCATGGCCTACCTGGCCACCTACGGCGGCTCCCACGTCAACGGCGTGGCCGAGCTGCACTCCCAGCTGCTCAAGGACGTCACCCTCAAGAACTTCTCCGACGTCTACCCGGACAAGTTCACCAACGTGACCAACGGCGTGACCCCGCGTCGCTTCGTCAAGCTCGCCAACCCGCGCCTGTCCGACCTCATCACCGAGGGCCTGGGCACCGACAAGTGGGTCGCCGATCTGGAACTGCTCAAGGGTCTCGAGCCGCTGGCCAAGGACGATGAATTCGTCAAGAAGTTCGCCGCCGTCAAGAAGGCCAACAAGCACGCATTCGTGGGCTTCGCCAAGGACCACTACGGCATCGATATCGACGAGAACACCCTGTTCAACACCATGGTCAAGCGTCTGCACGAGTACAAGCGCCAGTCTCTGAAGATTCTCGCCGTGATCTCCAACTACGCCGACATCAAGTCCGGCAAGGTCAAGGCCGAGGACATCACTCCGCGCACCGTGTTCTTCGGTGCCAAGGCCGCTCCGGGCTACTACCTGGCCAAGATGACCATCGAGCTGATCAACAACGTTTCCCGCGTGATCAGCAGCGATCCGGCCGTCAAGGGCAAGCTCGCCGTCCACATGCTGCCGAACTACAACGTCGAGATGGCTCAGAACCTCATCCCGGCCACCGAGCTTGACGAGCAGATCTCCCAGGCCGGCAAGGAAGCTTCCGGTACCGGCAACATGAAGTTCGCTCTGAACGGCGCCCTGACCGTGGGTACGCTGGACGGCGCGAACGTCGAGATTCGTGAGCGCGTCGGCGCCGAGAACTTCTTCCTGTTCGGCATGACCGTCGACGAGGTCGAGAAGAAGTACACCGAGGGCTACAATCCCGCCTCCTACTACGAGGCCGATCCGCGCCTGAAGCAGGCCATCGATCTGGTGGCCGACGGCACCTTCTCCAACGGCGACCGCAACGCCTACTCCCCGCTCGTGGCCGACTGGCTGACCAAGGACTGGTTCATGACCCTGGCCGACTTCTCCGCCTACATGGGCATCCAGTCCGAGATCGAGGCCCTCTACGCCGATGAGCTCGAATGGAACCGCAAGGCCCTGCTCAACGTGGCCAACTCCGGCTACTTCAGCTCCGACCGCTCCATGGAAGACTATTTGGAACGTATCTGGCACACTGCTCCTCTGGCCTGACGGCCGCCGGAGCGGCGCGCCAGCTACGTGCTGGTTTCTACCTCGCGGCTGTCGCCGCTCGGCGTCGCCTACGGGAAGCCCACCGGGCTTCCCGCTTAACGGCTCCGCGTATCTGGCACACTGCTCCTCTGGCCTGACGGCCGCCGGAGCATAAGAAGCCCCGCAACCGACATCCATCGGTTGCGGGGCTTCTTGCGTTGAAAGACCGCCCTATCAGGCTTCGGCCGGGGCGGCTTCCGCCTCGTCATCGGCCTCATCCTCGGCCTTGTTCAGACCCAGGTCGACCGGCGAGGAGCTGTTCTCCCACGGCTCCTCCCACGGATCGTAATCCGGGTTCTGCTGCTTGTAGATGTACAGGCCGACAAGCGCGGCGAGCAATCCGCCGAACAGCAGCGCGAAGAACTTCCAACCGTTAGAAGACTTGTTCTCCATGACGGCTCCTTTCCCTAGGGATCGTCTGGTCGGTATGCCCATTCAGACCGACTCTGCTCCCTATTCTAGGCCGCTGTTTGTGACGATTGGGTGGAATGACATTCGTGGGCGATTCATCCACGCCCGCATGCCCTCGGTCGGCTCAGCATCTTCGCGGCGCGTGGAACGCATCCGAGACCTTCGATACAGTGGACTGCATGCATATTCCTACACAACGGGAGATTCGATACCAGTGGGAGCGCGGTGGTCCGGTGATGACCTGGGCGCTGATTGTTGCGTGCGTGGCAGTGTGGCTACTGGAGGTATTGTTGGGATTTATTGCCCCGGGCCTGAGGGCTTGGTTGATGTACCTCGGCATGGCGGCTCCGGTCAGACTGGTGGCTGAGCCGTGGACGCTCATCACCTCGATGTTCCTGCATGCGCCGAACTCGCTATTGCATATCCTGTTCAACATGATTGCTCTGTATTCCGTGGGCCCAGTGCTGGAACGAATGATCGGCCACTGGCGGTTCTTGGGACTGTATGTGATTTCCGGCCTTGGCGGCTCCCTGGGACTTATGGTGTGGGCTGCGGTGGCTCCGGGAGGCATCGGCTGGCAGATGGCAGCCTATGGGGCTTCTGGAGCCTTATTTGGCCTGTTTGCATCATTGCTGGTGGTATATCGCCGTATCGGCGCCGATATCCGCTCCATGTTGATCTGGATGGCGGTGAACTTCGCCTTGCCGTTCGTGGTCGGTGGCGTGGCGTGGCAGGCGCATGTCGGCGGCTTTGTAGTGGGTGGAATACTCACATGGCTGCTGGTGGGTGGTGTGCCGGCGTGGCGCGGTAAAAGCCTGAAATGGCGCATGCAGGTGTACGGCTGGGCCATGGTGGTGCTGGTCATTGCGTTGATTCTGTTGTGCAATATGGCCAATCCTTACGGGTGGATGAGTTTCGGCTCCCTGCACTGATATGGCTTGATATGGCTGTAAAAAAAAACGATTGATGCCGGGTATTGCGGAACATGCAGTGCCCGGCATCAATGTATGTGCGGAAAGCGACGATGTGGATATTAGCGATGTGGATATCGTCGTTCGGCGAGTGGGTGTGTGCCGTATGAAGATATCCACAGTAATGAGATGCGCGCAATGACGAGTTATCCACGATAATGAGTTATCCACAATGGTGACTTGTGCACAAGTGTGTAGAAAAGTGCATAAGACTGTGGATAACTTATGTGGATAAGTTAGGAATGCCGCGGTATTATTGGGTTTGTTGCAGTGGATAACTCGGGTGTATAACTGTTCCCTCGCTGTGGCGATGTATGCCAAGCCAAAGTTATGCACGAGATATACACCGAGAAACGCCGCTTATCCACCACTTATCCACATGGTTTTCCACATTCGGTGGAAAACTACATGGGTGTAATTCATCCACAGGCTGTGGATAACGTAGTGGATAAGTCGTGGATAAGTGGTGGATAGCTGTGGATGAACAGGTGAAGGCACGAAAAAGGCCGACCTCCGCATACGGGAGGTCGGCCTTTCTCATAAGAACTAAGAACAACCTAACGATAGAAAAAACGATCTACCGATAGATAAGCGCAACGAGCCGGAACTCAGCGCCATCCCATCGTCATCAGGAATCCGATCATGATCAGGGCGAAACCGATGCCGAGGTTCCACGCACCGATGTTTGGAATCGGCCAGGAGCCGGACGGGGAGAGGTAGTACACCACGCACCAAATCAGGCCGATGATCATAAGCGCGCAGAACAGCGGCACGAACCAACGCGGGTTCGACTTGGTGCCCTTAATGGTTTCTTCAACGCGCTTGGTGTTCTCCGCCTGGCGGTTCATCATACGCTGCATCTGCGGGGTCAGCGTGGCCTTATCGGCAGTGGCGTTGAGCACGGCCTGCACCTGCTCCATATTCACGCCGTAAGCCGCGTCTTCCTCGGCAGAAGCGTTCTCTGCGTTCTGCTCGGTGTCTTTGTTGGCGGTCTCGTCAGCAACGGTGCTGGATGAGGTCTCGCTCTGCCAGTCCTTCTGGTTGTTCGAGTCGGTTTCGTGCAGCTCTTCGTCAGCCATCAGCATAGTCTCCATTCAATAGGCTAAAAGTCATAATAGTGGCTACACTCGAAAGCGGCGACCAGAGTCGGCAAGAAGACAGGAAATTCATGGCCAGACATGTAGGTAAGCACGGTGCACGGCACTCCCTATGGGGTGGTGTCGCGGTATTCGTCGTCATTGCCTTGACCGGTTTTCTGCTGAGCACCAACGTGAGGGTCAATCGTACGGTTGCCGTCACCAACGATACGGCTGATCTGGTGGAGCAAGGCGTGGACGAGGTCAACCAGCTGCAGCAGGACGTCAGCGATCTGACCGAACAGGTCGCCAATCTTACGGACGCGCTCAAGGCCGATGGCACCGATGGCACCGACAGCACACAGAACCAAGGCAAGGACTCCAGCAATGTGGATTCCAGCCTGATGCTGCCCGCGCTCAGCGGCAGCGGCGTAACGGTAACGCTGGATGATTCTCCGTTGTGGGAGAACGCAGTCAACAACAACGGCACGACCGCCAATATCAACGATTACGTGATCCACCAGCAGGACGTCGAATCGGTGGTGAATGCCTTGTGGGCCGGCGGTGCCGATGCGCTGATGATTATGGATCAGCGGGTGCTGTTCAATTCGGCGGTCATCTGTTCCGGCAACGTGCTGTCGTTGCACGGTAAGAAATACTCGCCGCCGTTCACCATTTCCGCGATTGGTGACCCTCAAAGACTTCGCGCAGCGTTGAACGACTCCGAAGCCATTACCATTCTTAAGCAATATGTGACCGCGTTTGGCATTGGCTACAAGGTGGAGAATGCCGAGGACCTTCAGTTCCCCGCTACCGCCGCCTTGCTGCAGCAGTTGAAATATGCCACGGTCGATACGTCAAAGACCACAGATGAGGAGCAGACTCAGCAATGAGACACGGCAGGCACAACAGCGGCGTACCGGCGCCCATTGATCTCGCGTCCGTGTCGGACGTACAGCCCTTCCCCGAGGACGATGCCGCACGAATGGCGGCAGACCCGGCCAACGCCAGTAGGGCAAGGTCCCGTCGTGCCGCAGTACGCGGCGCGTCTTCGCCCCAGCGGAGCCCGGCCTGGCAGGCACTCGGCATCTGCGCCGAACTGCTGATTACCGCTGCCGTGATTTGCGCCCTGTACATCGTCTGGCAGATGTGGTGGACCGGTGTCGAGGCGGAGCGAGCCCAGAACGAAACCACCCAGTCCGTCGACTGGAGCGACCCCAGCAACAACGGGGGAACGGTCACCATCGCCAAAGCCCAGGAGGGCGATGCGCCGGTACAGCCGAAAGACGCGAAATATGGCGACTTGATTGCGCAGATCTACATTCCGCGCTTCGGCTCCCAATGGCACCGCAACATCGTGGAAGGCACCACGCTCGAGCAGCTCAATCGCCACGGTCTGGGCCATTACGACACCACCCAGATGCCGGGGCAGGTCGGCAACTTCGCCGTCGCCGGCCACCGCAACGGCTACGGGCAGCCGTTGGGCGATGTGGACAAGTTGCAGGAAGGCGATCCCATCATCGTTCGTACCAAGGATTACTGGTACGTCTACCACTACACCCGGTACGAGATTGTACTGCCCACGGACGTGCATGTGATCGCCCCCAATCCGGAAGACTCCACTGCCAATCCCACCAAACGCATGATCACACTGACCACCTGTGAGCCGAAATACTCCACCCCCACCCATCGATGGATCAGCTATGGTGAGTTGGCGTACTGGGCCAAAGTGTCCGATGGTGTGCCCAAAGAGCTGGCTACTACTGATTCGTCCGGTGCAGTGATGTTCTCCACCACCGAAACCCCCTCGATCGCTTCCCGCATTGGCTCGCTGGACAAGGTGGTATTCGGCGCGCTGGTAGTGTGGCTGGTTCTGTTCATTGCCGCTGCGGTGGCATGGCGCTGGCCGGTGCTGCGCGAGATTCGCGCGGGTGAGCGTCGCCGTCCGGATGCCAGCATCTATGGCGGACTGTTGCGTCTGCAGCCCGGCGTGGCGCCGATTCGATGGCTGCTGCTGGCTTTGCTGCTGTTCGCAGCCGCCGCGGCGCTGTTCCAGTGGGGATTCCCTTGGGCCGCCGCCAATATCCCATTCCTACAGCAGATGTCGAACTTCGTGGCAGCGAGCTGACGGCATCCTAGTACTATGGCTTGCAGTACACGTCCCTCAAGGAGAGCCCTATGACCGATTCCGCGCATATTTTGGTGGTGGATAACTACGATTCCTTCGTCTACACGATCGTAGGCTATCTGCAAACCCTTGGCGCCACTGTTGATGTGGTGCGTAACGACGCTATCGACCCAGCCGCGCCGGGTGTACTGGACGGTTACGATGGCGTGCTGATTTCTCCCGGCCCTGGCGCTCCGGCCGAATCCGGTGCCAGTGAGGATATGATTCGCCTGTGCGCGGCCAGCGGCGTGCCGATGTTTGGTGTGTGCCTGGGCTTGCAGGCGCTCGCTGAGGTGTACGGCTGCACTGTGGACCATGCGCCCACCATCATGCATGGCAAGACCAGCTTGGTGGAACATATCGATGACGAGATTTTCGAGGGCGTGGCCAACCCCATGACCGCCACCCGCTACCATTCGTTGGCCGTCGAGCCCGATTCGGTGCCGGATACGCTGGTGGTTACCGCGTGGACGCAAGGCGACCACATTATTCAGGGCGTGCGTGTCAAGGGCAAGCCGATGTACGCCGTGCAATTCCATCCCGAATCCGTGATGACCCAGGACGGCTACCGTCTGCTGGCCAACTGGCTCAAGGTCTGCGGCCAAGACAACGCCGTGGCCAAGTCCGCCGGCCTCCAGCCCAAAGTTACGAAGTAGCTTTTCCGCGCGCGGCGATACTCTCCCCGGAATGTGTCGCTAGAACGAGGCTTGCGTACTGGTTTTGCGACGCTTCCCGGGATTGTTGCGCTGGGATAGCTCTTTATACAGCAAAGGGGAGGGGCGCAGAAGCCCTTCCCCTTTGTGTTGCGTGTATGTGTTGCGCTATTTGCGTTGCATATGCGCAACACATACACGCCCGGCGCTTACTTGCTACTCACCGGTTCACTCACCGGTTCACTCACCGGTTCCGCCCCCGTTGCCAGTACCGTTGCCACCGTCTCCGGTACCGGTACCGCCGCCAGTGCTGCCGGCCTTCGTGGTAATGGTGACGGTCGATCCCGCATCTACCTGGCTGCCAGCGCCAGGATTGATGCTGACTACCACAGCGGTGCTACCGGTTGGACCATTGGCCTGAGCCTTGAGGCCCACGGCCTTGAGCATGAGTTCGGCGGTGACGTAGTCAGTGCCAGCGGTGATATTCGGCACAGCGACCTTCTCCTTGCCCGTGGACACCCAAATGGTGATGAACCCGCCCTGTGCGATGGAAGAGCCCGAATCAGGGCTTACACGGGTAATCAGACCGGCCTCCACCGTATCGGAGCTCTCCTGCTCCACAGTGAAGCTGAACTTGCCCTCATACTGCTGTAGCACGCTGTCCTTCGACTGACCGACCAAATTGCTCGGTACGGTGGTCATGCCGGAAGAAACATATATGGTGATGGTGGTGCCCTTGGGAACCGACTGACCGGCGGCAGGATCGGTTTTCGTCACCATATCCTTGGCGATGTCGGCGCTGTCTTCGGTTTTGACGGCGGCGTTCACCTTGAACCCGGCGCTTTCCAGAATGCTGCGCGCCTCTTCCTGGCTGCGTTCCTTGACATCCGGAACCTGAGTGGACTGCGGGCCTGCGGAGAACCACACCTTCACGGCAGATCCCTTGGCCACCTTGGAGCCGGCGTCCGGGCTCATCTTGGTGCAGGTGCCTTCCGGCTCGGTGGAGTCGGTGTCTTGCTTTTCGGTCATCTTCAAACCCGATGCCTTGAGTTTGAGCTCGATGCTGTCCTTGGATGTGGAAGCGTTGCACACCTCAGGGATGGTGACGGTGTCTTCCGAGGACTTGTTGCCGGAGCCGTTCATGGCGAACACGATGCCCACAATGACAAGCACTGCAACAATCGCTGCGATCACCGAACCGATGATGATCTTCTTGCGCTTCTTGGCCTTGGCCGCCGCCGCACGCTGCTGCGCACGGGACTGCAACGCCGCTGAGTTGGCACCATTGGCCGGTGGAATCTGCTCGAACTGACCGGTCACCGGGTTGAATGCTTGGGTGGGTTGCTGATGCGGTTCCACCGGCGTGGTGGGCAAATCACGTTCGGCTTCCTTGCGGGCCTTCATATTCGACAGGTCCGTCAACGGGTTGAACGCGGCCGCCACCGGCACGCCGCCGTTCATGTAGGTCAGGATGTCGGTCTTGAATTCGGAGGCCGTGGCATAGCGATTCTGGCGGTCCTTGGCCATGGCCTTGGCGCAGATCGAATCCCACATCTTCGGCAGCCCCGGCACCACGGCGGATGGCGGCGTGGCGACTTCGGAAACATGCTGGTAGGCGATGGCCACGGCGGAATCGCCGGTAAACGGCGGGCGGCCGGTGAGCATCTCGTAGAGCACGCAGCCGGCGGAATACAGGTCGGAACGCATGTCGACGGTCTCGCCGCGCGCCTGCTCGGGAGAAAGGTACTGTGCGGTGCCCACCACGCCCTGCGACTGGGTCATGGTGGCTGCGGAATCGTCCAGAGCGCGGGCGATGCCGAAGTCCATGACCTTGACCACGCCCTGCTCGGAAATCATGATGTTGCCGGGCTTGATATCGCGGTGGATAATGCCCATGCGATGCGAATAGTCGAGCGCGTTAAGCACGCCCAACATCACCTGTTCGCAGTCGCGCTGGCTGAGTGCGCCGTTGACCTTGATGATGTCGCGCAGGGTTTGGCCCTTGACGTATTCCATGACGATGTATGGCAGACGCTCGGCATCGCCGCTTTCGGAAGAAACCAGTTCTTCTCCCGAATCGTAGATGTTCACGATGTTCGGGTTGTTCATCTGGGCCACGGCGTGTGCTTCGCGGCGGAAACGGGCCAGGAAGATGTCGTCGTTGGCCAGATCGGCGCGCATGATTTTCACGGCCACGGTACGGCCCAGACGGGTGTCAAGAGCCACGTGGACCTCGGCCATGCCGCCACGACCGATGAGCTGGCCAAGCTGGTAGCGTCCGCCGGCCAATGCGGTGGGCATACTGGTGCTCATTGCTTATTCCCTCCCAATCTTGAGGCCGGGGCCTCCAAAACAATGCGTGGCGTGCTGGTCACTCGGCGCGGCAGTCGATTGCCGGACGTGGCCATGGCGGTGTCGGCCATTTCGGTCTGCTGATCCAGCAGACGGCGTTCGATGCGTGCCAGCGTACGGGACACCACCAGCGCGTCTTTCGGGCGATCCAACGGGTCCTTGGCCAGCATTGACATGACAAATTCGCGTAACTGGACGTCCACCGAGTCCGGCAGCGGAGGCACGGGATTGTTCACGTGCGCTGCGGCGATATCGACCGGAGTGGTGCCGGTGAACGGACGATGCCCGGCAAGGCCCTCGTACGCCACTACGCCCAGTGAATAGATGTCCGATTGCGGCGTGGCCTGCTGGCCCTGCGCCTGCTCGGGGGAGATGTATTGTGCGGTGCCCACCACCATGCCGTCCTGGGTGATCTGGCCCTGACCCGTGGAGTAGCTCACACCGAAATCGGTGATTTTCACTTCGCCGGTGTCGGAAACCATGATGTTGGCCGGCTTGACGTCACGATGAATCACGCCGTGCGAGTGGGCCACGAACAGGCCTCGCGCGGTCTGAATCAGGATGGGCAGCAGTTCGATGGGATCCATCGCGCCCTTGCTGTGGAACAGGTCCGCCAACGATTTCGAGGGGACGTATTCCATAATCAGAAAGCCGATGCCGTCATGCTCGTAGTATTCGAACAACGCAGCGATATTCGGATGCGCCAGATTGGCGGAATTATGGGCTTCGGCACGCAGACGGCGTAGCTTGGCCTCGGCGTTGGTCACGTCCGAGCGCAGCGCCTTGATGGCCACTTCACGGCCGAGCTGAATATCGTAGCCTTTCCAGACCTCGCCCATACCGCCTTGCGCAAGACGCGAATCAAGACGATATCGGCGGTGAATAAGCTGTCCTTCGATAAGTTTCACTGCTGCAAAGCCTCCTGCATCATCGCGCGCATGATCGGGCCAGCGGCGAGCGAACCGTACACATCTGTGTTATGCACCAACACCGCGACGGCGATTTGCGGATCGTCCGCCGGCGCGAAACCAATCACCCAGCCGTCGATGGCAGAGTTGTCGGTACCGATTTGTGCGGTACCGGTTTTGGCCGCCACCTTGATGCCGTCGATGGCCAGCTGCGGATTGGCCTCGGTCACCACGCTTTCCATCATCGTGGTGAGCTTGTCTGCGGAATCCTTGCTGAACGCATTGGCCATGGTTTGCGGTTTGGTCTGCGAAAGCACGGTGAGATCGGCGGCGCGCACACGATCGACCAGCGTGGGCTGCATCAGTTTGCCGTTGTTGGCGATTGCCTGCGCGACCATCGCCATCTGCAACGGCGTGGCCGTGGTGTCGCCTTGGCCGATGGACGCCAGCGCAAGCTTGTCGTCGGTCGGATCAGAGGGGAATGTGGACGCGGTGGCCGTCATCGGGGTGCCCGTGGATTCGGTGCCGTCAATGGTGATGGTGCTGCCGAAACCAAGCTTGGTGGCCATGTCCGAAACCTTGCTCGCGCCGAGTTTCACGCCAAGCTGGGCGAACGCGGTATTGGACGACCATGCGACGGCCTCTTGCAGGGAGATCTGCCCGTTGACGCCATCGGCCTGTGCCTCGGCGTTCGGCAACTGTGTGGCGGTTCCCGGCAAGGTATAGCTGGCGCCCGCAGGAATCTTCGTGTCCGTCTGATAATCGCCGGTTTCCAGCGCAGCCGAGGCGACGATGGTCTTGAACGTGGACCCTGGTGGGTACAGCTGCGAGGTGGCGCGGTTGATTAGAGGGCTATTTTGGCCCGCAGAAAGTTCGTTGTAGGCCTGAGACGCGGCTTTGGTGTCATGGGTCGCCAGTTTGTTCGGATCATAACTGGGCATGCTCACCATGGCGAGGATACGACCGGTGCTGACTTCGATGGCCACCGCCGCACCATCGCGCGTACCGAGCTGATCGTAGGCAACCTGCTGCAGCTTGGGGTCGATGGAGGTTTCGATGGACGCGCCCTGATCCGTAGCGCCGGTGAGCATGGCCTTGGCCCGCTGCCAGATCAATGAATCGGCCTCACCGTTGAGCAGCATGCTGCGGGAGGCTTCCAGGCCGCGATCGGCGGTCTGGTTGATGGAGAAGAAGCCGGTGACCGGAGCATACAGCGGACCGTTGGAATAGGTGCGCAGGTATTTGAACGCGTCGTTGACCGGCTCGGATTTGGCCATGACCGTGCCGTCCGAGGCCAGAATGGCACCGCGGTAGGCGCCGAGCTGGTGGTACAGCGAACGGGCGTTGCGCGGATCGTTGTTCAGCGCGTTGGCCCGTACCGCCATGATGATGGTGGACGACAGGCCGAGAATCACGAACAGCGCGACCACGGCGGTGAAAAGCTGACGAAGATATTTGTTCATACGCGAGTGCCTCCGTTAACGGGAGGAAGCGGGGGAATCGTGCCGGTAGGCGTGTACGGTTCATCGGCTTCGGCATACGACGGAGTGGTGGTATCCACGATGGGGTCGTCAAACGATTCCGACTCGGACTGCGACGCCGTAGCCGACGCGCTGCGAGGCTGAACGATCGGCTCAGTGGCGCGGGCCCGGGCCTCAAGTTCCTTGTTGCGCAGCACGGCCAAAGCCTCGTACTGGAACGTATCCGAGGTCAGCTCCGGCTCGGGCGCATTGGCCGAGTTCGAGATGATGATGAGCAGGGTCGCGAGAATATAGTTGGCGATCAGACTGGAGCCGCCGGCCGCCATATAGGGCAGGGTCAGACCGGTCAGAGGAATCACCAGCGTGATGCCGCCGACCACGGTGAACACCTGGAAGGCCATGGTGAACACCAGTCCGGAAGCGAGCAGCTTGCCGAAGCCATCCTTGATTTTCATGGCGGTGATAAAGCCGGAGGCAATGATGAGCAGGTAGAGCATCAAAATGGCCAGGACGCCCATCAGACCGAGTTCCTCGCCCAGAGAGGCGTAGATGAAATCGGAGTTCGCAAACGTAACGAGCGAAGGATGGCCTTGGCCGAGACCGGTGCCGAGCATGCCGCCTGATGCCAGGCCGAAAATGCCGGTGACCAGCTGCCAGGAGCCGCCGGGGGTCTTGTTGTATTGCTCGTTGCTGAACGGGTGCAGCCAGGCATCGACTCGCTGACCCACGTGGCTGAACATGCCTGCGGCCAGCACGGCACCCGCGGCGAACGCGATCAGACCGATGATGATCCAGCTTTTACGGCCGGTGGCCGTGTACAGCATGGCCACGAACATGGCGAAGAACATAAGCGAGGTGCCCAGATCATGCTGCATGATGAGCACGCCCATCGAGGCGATCCACACCACGATGATCGGGCCGAGATCCTTGATACGCGGCAGCTGCAGACCGAGCATCTTCTTACCGCCCACGGCCAGCTGGTCGCGATGGTCGAACAGGTAGGCGGCGAAGAAGAACGCAAGGAACAGCTTGGCGAACTCGCCCGGCTGGAACTGGCCCAGTCCCGGAATCCTGATCCAAATGCGCGCGCCGTTCACTTCCTGACCGACAAACGGCAGCATCGGGGCGAGCAGCAGCACCAAGCCCACCACCATCGACACGTAGGAGAAGCGCCGCAGCACGCGGTAGTCCTTCAGGAAGATGATGAGCAGCGCGGAAAGCACGATGGCGATGCACAGCCAGATCAGCTGACGTTGGGCAACCGCCCAACCTTCGCTCTGGTCGATGCGGGCGATCATGGTCACGCCGGTGGCGGTCAGCAGTAGCACGCAAGGCAGAATCGACTGGCTGGCGTACGGCTGGAAGCGCACAATCAGCCCCCACAGCACCAGAAACAGCACTACGACCAATGCCAGCATGCCGGCGTATTGCATAGGGAATTCGCCGGCGGTGCGCTGGAACATCTGGATGAACGCCAACGCACTGATTGCCATGGCAATCAGCAACAAAGAAATCTGACGTAGACGGGTAGCGATCATTGAGAATCTCCCGTGGCCGCGTTGTCGGCCGCTCCGATACCGGATTTATCCGAGGAATCGGATGAGCTTGACGAACCGGACTTGTCTGATGAGGAGCCGGACTGGCTGGACGAATCCTCGGTGCTGTCCTTGGAATCGCTCTGGGAGCTGTCTTTGGAACTGTCCGGGGAATTGGACGCCTCGGCCTTCTTGGCGGCGTCGGCTTCCTGCTGCTTGGCCAGTTTGCGCATTTCGGTGCGGATAATACCCACATGCGACTGCGCTTCGTCCAACGAACCGACTGTGATGCCTTGGCTCAGCTGGTCACGCCATGTCTGAGGCAGGTCCGCGGTGGCGATATTGGTGGTCTGCACTTCGTGCGAAAGCTCAAGTCCAAAGAGATTGGTCGGCACGCCACGATAAATGGCCACGGTGCCGTTGCTATCTCCCACGTAGTAGTGCGTCTGGCTCCACGTGTACGCGCCCCAGCCAGCGCCGGCCAATGCCAGCACGGCAAGAATGCAGGTAATAATCACCGCAAGTTTATTGCGGCGCTTCTTGGTGCGCGTGGCCTTCTTCTGCTCGACCTGCTCATCGCGGATGGCTTTGGCCACATCCGGGTCGTTGGGGTCGGCGGACAGGCGCCCATCCGGCTTTTGCACCACCGGAATCTCACCGGTATCGGGATTGGCTCGTTCACCGGTCTCCTCGCGGACGGTGGACGGCTGCACCACGCGTGTGGACGACGGTTTGGCCGTGGTTTGCGCGGTCTCCGCCTCGTGCGCGCTGGCGGGCTGAATCAATGCTGCGGCGCGCTGGGCGGGGGAATCATCCTCACGCAGTGCGGGCGCGGTAGCCACCGGCTCGTTGACGATGTCGGCAATCGGCTCAAGATTACGGCTGGCGGCACCGCCGACCAACGGCGTTTGGTGCGGCAGGTCGAACGCATCGGCATCCAACGCCAACGTGGCATCCGCAATAACGGCCGTGACATTATCGGTGCTGCCCGCCCGCAGTGCCATCTGCACCAGACGCTGCGCGCATTCGCCCTGATCGGACAGCGTGGTCATCGTCTCTTCGATGGTGGAATCTTCCAGCACACCGCACAGGCCGTCCGAGCACAGCAGCCAACGGTCGGCGGGGTGGGCTCGGCGAATCGAAATATCCGGGCGCGGGTCAATGTCAAAGTCGCCAAGCACGCGCATCACGACGTTGCGCTGCGGGTGGTTCTTGGCTTCGGACGGGGTGATACGACCGGTGTTGATGAGGTGCTGCACGTAGCTGTGGTCGCACGTGATGCGGCTCAGGTGTCCGTCGCGCAGCAGGTAGGCGCGCGAATCGCCGATATGGGCGATGACCCAGTAGCCGGCCACCAATGCCACTGCGGTAACGGTGGTGCCCATGCCGGCAAGCTTGCGTTCGCGCTTGGCCTTGCCGACGATGGCGTCATGCGCGGCCATAACGGAGGTCTCCATCATGCGGGAGATCGTCTCGACGTTGCCACCGGTGTCGTCCTGCTCGATGTGGGCCAGTGACCGGATGGCGATGGAGGATGCCGTATCGCCGCCGGCGTGACCGCCCATGCCGTCGCACATGGCGATGAGATGCTCGCCGGCGAAGGAGGAATCCTGATTGTTCGCGCGCACGGTGCCCACATCGGACACCGTGGTGGAATACAGGAACAGCGGTTGTGAAGCGGCGGATTTTGGCATGCGGCTACCTCAGTTCGAAGGTGGTGGCGCCGATGCGCACAGGAATACGAGCGGGCAGAATGGTGGGGCGGTTGATGCGCTGCTGGTTGACCACGGTGCCATTGGTGGAGTTCAGGTCTTCAATGGCCCACTGCCCGGAGCGCGTGTCACGGTAGACACGGGCATGGTGGGAAGACACGAATTCGTCATCGAGCACCACGGTGTTCGAGGCGGCGCGGCCAAGCGTGATGTCGGCTTCGGCCAGCGGCACGGAGCTGCCGGCAAGCGGACCATCGATGATGACCAACAGGGTAGGCTGCGCCGAGGCGGCGGACGACGCGGAAGCGCTGGGCTGGCGATGCGGGCGCGGCGCAGCTGCCTGCGGCGTTTCGGCCTTGGCCTTATGCGCTTCACGCTCACGGCGACGACGCGCGCGCGAAGGTCGCGGACTGAACGTCTCGATGTCCTTGCGCAGCGAACGTACGGCCAGCCAGATGAATATCCACAGCAGGATCAGGAATCCATACTTGAGCAGGGCGAATGTCAGTTCGGTCATAAGTGGACGACTTTCGGGCGTGTGCTCGACTACTCCTGGGCTTGGGCGGAGGCCCAGTACAGGATGCGGGTACGGCCGATGGTGATGGTGTTGCCGTCGAGCAGCGTGGCGGCGGGCACTTGGTGGCCCTCCACGTACGTGCCGTTGGTCGAACCCAGGTCGCGGGCGATCACGCCGTTATCCGTGATGTCGATTTCCAGGTGCTTGCGGGAGATGCCCGGATCGTCGATGACGATATCGCAACCGGAACCGCGGCCGATTACCGTCTTGTCTTTGGTGAGCAGGTACTGGTTACCGTTCACCTCGAGCACCGGGCTATCCTCGGTCTGCGCATCGGTGGTGACCGGCACGGCATTGCCCTGCACGGATTCGGAGGTGAGGTTGAAGTTGCCCTTGGACAGGTCAAGGTCTTCCTCGAAGATCACGATCACCGGGCCCACGAAGGCGTAATGCTGGCTCTTCGCGTACTCGGTGAGGTTATCGGCCAGTTCGTTGGCCAGGGTCTCGCTACCCCATGCCTCGATACGGTCGAAGTCAGGAGTGCTGAGCTTGAAACGGTATTCATTCGGGGCCACCGTGCGGTCACGGCCCACGGGCATGGCCTCGGCGTCAATCTCGCGCTCCAAGGCGCTGGAAAGATCGACAGGCTGCAGGTCTTTGGAGCCAAACTTGGCGAATACTCCGTTGACCGCACCTTCCACGCTTTTTTCAAAACGGTCGAGAACGCTCATAGTCCTCCCTTTCTAATCTTCACCCATCCTACGCGGTGATGGGAATATGAGGCAAAAAACCGGTCTTTCACATGACGATGAGTGCAAAATTTCCAAAAATTCAGGGCGGAAATGGGTGCGGCGCACCACCCGAGGCGCTTTACCGGTGGAGCACCTCGGGTGGAATGCGCGTGTTATCGATCTGTCAGGCCAGCGCGTCGCGCAGGAAATCGCGCTGGAGGGTGAGCAGGTTTTCGGCCACGGTCTCGTCGTTGGTCATATGGGTGATGCCCGTCAACGGCAGGAAGGTGTGCGGGCGACCCGCCGCCATCAGGGCTTGCGAGAGGCGCAGGCTGTGGGCGATGGTGACGTTGTCGTCGGCGAAACCGTGGATCAGCATAAGCGGGCGCTCGAGTTTCGGTGCGTCCTGCACGATGCCGTTGCGGTAGTAGACATCCGGGTCGAGGCCCAGATAGCGCTCGGTGTAGTGCGTGTCGTACAGCGTCCAGTCGGTGGGCGGGGCGCCGGCGCACGCGGCCTTGAACACGTTCGGCGCGTCCAGCACGGCCAGCGCGGACAGGAAGCCGCCGTACGACCAGCCGATCATGCACACCTTGTCGAGGTCCGGCATGGGAATCGCCTCCCGCTGGCGGGAGGTGGCGCGAAGCGCCGGTGGGTGGTTCTCGGCGTCTGCCTGATCGCCCGCAGCCGGCTGTGCCGCACGTGATTCCGCATCGGCGTTCAACCGGGCGACGGCCTCGGGCAGGGCGTTGACGGCTTCAATCTGGTCGGCCAGCGTTACGTCCTTCATATCCTCGAAGATTTCGCGGTCCCATGCCGGGCCGCGGCCGGTGGTGCCACGGCCGTCTGCCGTGACCACCAGGAATCCCTGGTCGGCCCACCACTGTCCCTCCCAGTAGAAGGACTGCGAGGCGATGACCTGCTGGAAGCCGGGCCCGCCGTACGGCTTCATCAGCACCGGCAGCTTCTCGGCATGCGCGTACGGGCTTTCCGGGCTCGGCGCGATGATCGCCGTGTACAGCTGGTGCTCGCCCAGTCGCGTAAACGTGACGTTCGGCGTGAAGCCGGGTTCGGCCGCCGTGGACGCGATAGTGGCGCTCTGTTCTCCCAGAATATGCCGCATCTGGGCGCGGGCGGAACGCATATCGCGGCCGGAGACCACGATGCCGCGCTCGCCGCGCGAGGCGGTCCACTGGCCGGGATCGGTCGTGACCGGCGTGATCGTGCCGTTGTAATCGATACTCACCACGTCGAAACTGCGGGCGTCGTGGTCACCGAATACGGACTCGGTGGCGGCCGCATCGGCCCAAGCGTCCGGCACCTCAGGCGCGATTTCGGGCGCGCGCTGCACCACGGCCAGCACATCCTCGTCGGTCACGGCGAGCACCGTGCGCACGTTCCAGCCAGCCGGCGTGAACGGGCGGCCGTCCATTGTCAGACGGTTGGTGTCCGTGGCCATATCGTTGAGCGAGCACACCAGACGACCATCCGGCGTGTAGGCGGGCGTGCCGTGAACCAGGTCGATCCACTGCTCGTTCGCGTGCTCCTCAAGCACACGCGTGGCACCCAGCGCGGCCCCATCCGCCGCGACTGCCACCTCAAGCACCTGATCGCGGGTCTGACGGCGGTTCTGCACCAGCACCAGCGGATCGTGGCCGCGACGCCAGTTCACGGCGGCCACATACTCGTACGCCTCGCGATCCCAATTCACATCGGCGTTGCCGGTGATGCCTGCGTACCGGTCGTTCTCATCGAACGCCAGCGTGATCACGGTCAGATACACGTCGGCATTGCGGGTCAGCGCGCGCGGGTAGCGGCGGCCGGCGTCCGGCTTCTCGGGGTCGGCCGGATCGCTGATGTACCAGGTCGGCTCGTCGGCGGTGTCGAAAGACTCGAACAGCACATGCTGCGAATCCGGGGCCCACCAGAAACCGTCGTACCGGTCCATTTCTTCGCCGGCCACGAACTCGGCCAGACCGATTTTCCACGTGTTTTCGGCCGGATTGCCGTCCTCATCCTCCACGCTCACGCCGTAGACCGCGGTGATGCGGTCACCTAGCTCGCCGCCGATATCGACCAGCATCAGGTAGCTGCCCGTGGTGTACAGCACATGTTCGCCATCCGGGGCGATGCGCGGGTTCAGCACCGGCGTGTACATCGCCGGGTCCTCATCGAGCCATTCGCCGGCCAGTTCGCGGGTGTGCGGCTCGGGTGCGCCGGTCTCGTCATTCCAATCGATGTCGGTCAGGAACAGGCGGCCGTTGATGGTGAACACGATGCGATTGCCGTCGTCATCTGCGGAGTATCCGACGATGCCGGTGCCGCCTTCGCGCGCACGCTCGCGGCGGGCCTTCTCCTCGGCCGGCACGTCCTCGCTGTCGGCGGTTGCGCCCAGCAGTTCGCGCGGGTCGGCCAGCTTGGTCTCATGGTGTTCGCCGGACTCGTCGAACCAGCTCAGCCACAGTGCGGTCACCAGATCCTCGGGGCCGTCGGAGCGCAGGAACAGGGCCCGCGAGCCGTCGCCCACGGTCTGTGCGGAGCGCGGTGCGCCGCAGCCGAAGCGCAGCGTGCGCGCCCTGAGGCGTGGGAAATGCTTGATTGCGTCATTGACATCATTGGTTTCGCTCATGCCTCACAACCTACGCGCCTGTGCGGTCAGTGGCGCGCAGTCTTGCGACGCATTCCCGGGATTGTGTCGTGGTGTGGGTGCGAGGTGTGGGCGTGAGGCTTGTCCTAAGATGGGAGCCATGCAGGTGACGATGATCGACGAAAACAAGTACGCCGAAACGATGACCGACGTGGTGCTGCCCGCGCTCGAACAATGCTGCGAGGAGGGCTGGTTCGATCCGTCCGCCGCCGAACGTTCGGCCGGGATCGAGCCGCTGTCCGGCATTATGGACACCGGCGGCCGCTCGGGCCAGCTGCACTACCTGTGCTACGACTCCGCCAAATTCGACGCGATTCGCGAGCAAGGCGCCACCGCCACCTTCCGCGGGGCCATCGTCATCAGCCACGGCTTCACCGAGTTCGCCGAAAAGTACGACGAGCTCGTCTGGTACTTCCTGCTTGCCGGCTACTCGGTGTGTGTACTCGAGCATCGCGGCCACGGCAAGTCCGCGCGCGACGTGGACAACCGCTGCATGGTGTGGATTGATGACTGGCAGCGCTACGTGGCCGATCTGGCCGGCTTCGCCGAAACCATCGGCCAGCAGTACGCGGCCGGCATGCCGCTGAACCTGTTCTGCCATTCGATGGGCGGCGGCATCGGCGCGGCCGTGTTGGAGCGATACCCCACCCTGTTCGACAAAGCGGTGCTCTCTGCCCCGATGATCGCCCCCGCCACCGGCATGCCGCTGGGCGTGGCCCGTGTGCTGGTCGGCGCGCTGTGCGGACTCGGCTTCGGCAAGAAGCGCGTGTTCGGGCAGTCGGGCTTCACGCCGGAATTCTCGATGGAAGGCAACGAGGGCGCTTCCGAAGCGCGTGAACGCTGGTACTTCAAGCTGCGTTGCGAGAATAGCGAATACCAGACCTACTGCGCGGCGTTCGAATGGGTGCGCCAAGCGTTGAAGCTCAACCGGGCCATACTGAATCCGTCCGCCTGCGCCGAAGTGGAGACGCCGGTGCTGCTCTTCCAGTCCGGACGCGACATCTGGGTACTCAATAAGCCGCAGAATCACTTCGTCCAACTGGTCAAGGACGGCGGCGGCGAGGCGAACATCGTGCGCTTCCCCGAATCGCGCCACGAAATCTTCTCCATGCCCAACAGCACTTACAAGCCCTACCTCGAAAAGATCCTCGGCTTCTACGACGACCCCATGATTGCCTGCGCCGCGTACTGATGTAGCTCTTCACCCATTGTTCACCGTGCGGTCACCTTGTGGCCCGACCCGCTTTAGATGGCGGGAGAGCCATGGAATTATGGGCATAATGTCTTCTCTCCGCCGCCGCGGTTGCGGCCGCGGTATGTGCCGGCGTGCTCGCGTTGACCGGTTGCACGGCGTTCAATAATTCCGATGACGGCACAGCGGACGGCAACGGCACGTCCGCCACCACGCAGACCTTCCAGCCGTCCGGCGGCAAACCGACTGCCACCCTGAGCATTGCCTCCGGCTCCGAAAACAAGGAAGTCGCCGTCGCCATCCAGAAAGCGGCCGACCAATCCAACGTAGCCGTGACGATGCACTACATGGGTTCGCTGGAGATTATGAACGCGCTCAAGGCCGGCGGCCAGGATCACGACGCCGTCTGGCCTGCCTCCTCGATGTGGATTTCGATGGGAGACACCAAGCACATCGTCAAAGACGCGGCCAGCACCTCCACCACGCCGATCGTGTTCGGCATCGCCAAATCCAAGGCCGTCAAACTCGGCTGGGCTGACGACACCGGCGCCACCAAGCCCGTCTCCACCGCGGACATCCTCGCCGCGGTCAGCGACGGCAAACTCACGTTCTCCATGACCTCCGCCACGGTGATCGACAGCGCGCTCAACGTCTACCAGACCGCGCTCAGGAAACCCAGCTGGACCATTTGGGTGGTCGATTACTCCGGTTCGATGTCTGGAGAGGGCAAGAACGGCGTGGTCAAAGGCCTGAACGCGGCGCTCGACCCGGACCAGGCCAAGAAGTCGTACATCGAGCCCGCCAGCGGCGACGTGAACATTCTCATCCCGTTTGAAACCGAGGCCCACCGCCCGGTCAAGGCCACTGGCACAAGCACCAGCGACCTGCTGCATGAGGCCGATGCCACCGATGCCAGCGGCGGCACCGATATCTATGAAGGCCTGCTGAGCGCGCTCGACGAGCTGCCCAGCGAGTCGGAAGCCTCGCAATACACCACCGCCATCGTGCTCATGACCGACGGCCGCTCCAACTCCGATCATCAGGATGAATTCGAAAGCGCCTATAAGTCGCGCGGCCGTGATCTGCCGATCTTCTCCATCATGTTCGGCGATGCCGATCCCAGCCAGCTGAAGTCTCTCGCCACCCTGAGCAACGCCAAGGTATTCGACGGCCGCTCCGGCGACCTCGCCGCCGTCTTCCGCCAAGTCAAGGGCTTCAACTGATGCTCCAGATAATCTGTGGATTCGTTGTCGGACTGCTGCTCGCCGGGCTCGGTTTCGGACTGGTCGGCGGCGGAGTGCCCGGCCTGATCGTGGCCGTGGTACTGGCCGCACTTGGGTATATCGCCGCCTCCACGCTCACCGAGCCGGAGCGACGCATCGGCAAAATGCTGGTTTCCGCCTTGCCCAACGGTCAGAAGACCGCCGATACGATCGACGCGGCGAACGCTCAACTCAACTCGATCGCCATGCTCACCAAGCAAGTACGTGACCCAGCCGTCAAAGCCGAAGCCAACGACTTCATCGCCGCTACCAAAGATTGAGTGCAATACGTGACCCGAGACACCTCCGCCTACCCGACGTTGCGCCACTACATCACCGTGTACGGCGAGCAGACCGAGAAACTGTTGCGCTCCTACGTGGACGTGGAAAGTTCCGGCGCACGCGATCAGATAGCCACGGTACGAATCGAAACCATCGAGGCGCTGCAAGTGCTCGAACAGACCGCCGCCGGCGAACTCAGCCGGGCGGTAAGCGCCAAGACGTTGGGCATTACGGCCGACTCCGACGCCATCCAACGGTTGGCCCGCATGGATGGATACGACGACGTCGCACCTTCGCCTGTGCCTTCCTCGGCTGCTGATGAAGGACGGCATGCGCCCAGTCAGACTCCATCTGGTGGCCCGGCTCACCAGTCGGACCAGAAAACGGACGCACAATGAAACTCTCCAAATCAAAAATCATCGGACTGATCGCCCTGCTTGCGGTAGTGGGCGTGGTCTGCGGCACGCTGGTGTGGCGGCAATCGCAACCAGCGCCGGCCGAACCGACCGAACAGGTGAGCATCACCGGCTACCTGGGCGGCGAGAAAATCGGCCTGTTCGATGACGCCAAGTTCAAGGCGCTCGCCGCCAAGCAAGGCATTGCCATCGACTATCGCAAGGCCGGATCGCTGGCCATGATGGATGCGGACCGGAAAGGCATGGATTACCTGTTCCCCTCCTCGCGCGCGGCCGTCGAATACGGCAATGCGAAAGGCGTCAAGGCCCCCCAAAGCGACATCGTCTTCAACTCACCGATTGTGCTATACACGCACAAGGCCGTGGCGGACGGGCTCGTGAACGGCGGACTTGTGACCAAGGACGATTCTGGCGCGTACCACATGGATATGGCCAAAGCCGTGGACGCGATGGTCGCCAACACAACATGGCCGACGTCGGATACACGGCAGGCTACGGGCAGTTCCGCATCGACTCGACCGATCCGGTGAAGTCGAACTCAGGCAACGAATACGCGGCGCTTCTTGCCACGGTGCTCAACGGCGGGCAGCCGGCCATGGTCGATTCGGTGGCGCGCGACGGCAAGACCATCGCCTCCATCTTCGCCAAATCCGGCTGGATGGAGACCTCTTCCGAGGATTCGTTCAACCAGTTCCTGACCTTGGGCGTGGGCTCCAAGCCGATGATGGTGGGCTACGAATCGCAGCTGCTTGATTTGGCCGTGAACCAGCCGGATGCGTTCAAGCAGATCAAGGACGACGTGGTCATCGTCTACCCGACGCCGACCGTGTGGAGCACCCACACGCTGATGGCCTTGGACGAGAAAAGGCGGCACACTGCTGAACCTGTTGAAAACACCGGCGGTGCAGAAGCTGGCGTGGGAGCGCCATGGCTTCCGCGCGGCCAACTTCGCCGGCACCGATTCGATCAGCCGATTCGGCGTGGCCGGCACGCTCGACCAGATCCCGGCCGTATCCGAACTGCCCAACAACGATGCCATGCAACACCTCATCACCACCCTCCAATCCGCGCAAGCCAAACTCGTGGCCGACATCTCCATGTACGACACGATGTACACGCAGAACGCCCAGCAATACCGCGAGCTGAAAATGACCGTACTGGCCGGCAAGAAGGCGCTCGCCGACTTCAACGCCAACCAGCTGCCAGCGCTGGAGGCCGAGGCCGCCGCCAGTGGCGACGCCATGCAGGCGCAAGTGCTGAAGAACTTCAAGTCCAAGCTCGACCGTTTTGCCAAGCGACTCGACGACCTCGACCGCATCAGCGTGGTTACCTTGCAGACCGCGCCGCAGATCAAAATCATCCAGAACGCGGACCAGACCATCGTGGACAAGATCGACACCACCATCTCCACCACGATTCCGGTGTGGAAGAGTCAGATGGTGATCGCGCTGGGCCTGTCCAACCAGCGCAAGGCTCTCGACCTGCAGAACAAGGCCGACGAAGTGACCAACAAGCTGCTGGCGCGTAACGCGGCCGCCCTGCACAAGGGTGCAGTGGACGCGGAAAAGGCCAACCAGCGTTCCGTGGTGGAAATCGACACGCTGGAGAAGATCAACGCCGAACTCATCGCCACCCTGAAGGAGACCGTGCAGATCCAGAAGGAAGGCGAGGCCAACCGCGAGGCCGCCCAGGTCAAGATGCGCCAAATCGAGTCCGACCTCAAAAACGCCTTGCTCGAAAACGCCCAGCAGATGTGAGCCGTTCGCGCGCCAGCATGCTCCCGTTGGCGGAGTTTGCGGGAACGTGCAACCATGCTCCCGTTGGCAGAGGTATATGAGTACGCCTACTGGTGTGCGTATATATGCTCCCGCTGGCGGGAGCTGGCAGCCGTAAGACTGGCTGAGGGCGGTCACGGCGCTCGGCTCGGCCGGCTTTACCGGCAGCCATTCCCGCCGCAATTTCTCTGTGGGCATAATCCCGGAATGATTGCCGCGCTCGGGAATTGGATGAAGTGAAGGTTAAAGGTTGAGAGCCCGGGAGGGTTCCGGAACCGGCCACGATAACCGCTGCTAGCCCCGCGATACGGGTTGGCGGCCGGCAGCCAAGCCGATTCTCTCCTAATCAAGGAGTACCGATTATGGCAATGTTTCCGGCTTTGATGAATGACACGATGTTCTCGGATCTGTTCGATGATCCGTTCTTTGAGGGTTGGCGCAACACGGACAACACGATGAGTGCCGTAATGCCCGCCAACATGATGACCACCGATGTGCGCGAGACCGACAAGGGTTACGACGTCGACATCGATATGCCTGGCTTTAAGAAGGAAGATATCAACCTTGAGCTCAACAACGGCTATCTGACCGTGTCCGCCTCGCGTTGCAGCGAGCATGAGGACAAGGCTCCGGCCGCTGAGGACGAGGCTTCCGACAGCAAGTGTGCTTGCGCGTCCGATTCGGGCAAGTGGCTGCGTCGCGAACGCTACATGGGCTCCTGCTCGCGTAGCTTCTACGTTGGCGAGGACGTGAAGGAGTCCGACATCCACGCCAGCTACCGGAACGGCACGCTGTGCATCCAGGTTCCGAAGATGCAGGCCCAGCCGCAAGTCGAGTCCAAGCACCAAATCGCGATTGAGGGCTGACGATACTTGATTCGTCCCGAAGTCCCGCTTCGAGTAGCTTCGCCCCCTCTGACGAGGGGGCTCCCGCGAAGCGGGTGGGGGAGAGATAAATCGTAACCAAACCATGCTTCCCACGCCGTCTGCCCTACGCTTTCAACGCCGACTAACCTGACAGACGGCGGGAAACATAGCCAATGCAAATGCCGGGTAGGGATTTACCCTACCCGGCATTTTGCTGTTTCAATCACCGAACCCCACCCTGTTCGCGCGCCGGTCGCGTGCCGTTCTGCCGCTGTACACATCCGATGGGTAGAGTGACTTCGAAACGATGCGAGAGAGGCGGACATATGGCGAACGGCGCACAGAACGCAAGCGGCACACCGGCACCGGCGGCAAGCCATTCCGGCGGCCACGTCGTATCCGCGCGCGCCACGACCATCGGCCTGATGGCAATCCTGCTGTGGAGCTTCATGGCCGGCACCGTGCGCATCGTCTCCGAAAACTTCGGCGCCACGCTTGGCTCGGCCCTGATCTACACGGTCGGCGGCATCCTGCTGCTGATGTTCCGGCGCCCGGCCCCGATTCGCGAGTTCCCCAAGAAATACCTGATTATCGGCGGCCTGTTGTTCGTATTTTACGAATCGTCGATATCCCTCTCGCTGGGTCTGGCCTCTACCGACGCATCCTCGGTGGAAGTGAGCCTGGTCAACTATCTGTGGCCCACGATGATGGTGCTGCTGTCGGCGGGCGTATCCCATCGCAAGCACGCGGTCGTCAAGGTGCTGCCGGGCGCGATCGTGGCCACTGCCGGCGTGGTGTTGGCGGTCGGCGGTAATTCCGGGCTCGACTGGCATGCGGCCGTGCAGCATATCGCCGCCAACCCTTTGCCCTATGCGCTGGCGTTCGTGGGCGCGCTCGCTTGGTCGGTGTACGCGGTGTTCACGCCAGCCATGAGTCATGGGGTGGACGGCACTTCATTGTTCTTCCCCTGCGTGGCCGTGGCGTTGTGGATTATCCACTTCGCGTCCGGGCAGGGGTGGCCGGCCGAGCCTCCGAGTCTGGTCGCATGGCTGTTTGTGTTGATTGCCGCGGCGGCGATTGGCGGTGGTTATGCCTGCTGGGGCTATGGCATTCTGCATGGGTCTATGGAGCGGCTTGCTATTGCGTCCTATGCCACGCCGGTGCTGTCCACCGGGGCCAGTGCGGTGTTGCTGGGTTTGGCGCTGTCGCTGCCGTTTTGGTGTGGCGCGCTGCTGGTGGCCGTCGGATCGGTGCTTAATTACTTGGTCAGTGCGCGCAAATAGCGGGGTGGCTTTGCTCATGGGGCGGTAAAACCCTCATGGGGCGGTATCCCAAAATGACTTTATTCTGCGGTTTCACAATTTCTTCAAACCGCCCCATGGGCCTTTTACCGCCCCATGGATAAATTACCGCCCGATGGGCAGCAGCAACTTACTCGCCGCGGCGCTCGGACGGGCGGCGAATCGGGTCAAGCAGCGTATTCGGATCGGAGATGCCGAACATGCTGCGCCCGCCGGTGGATTCAGGGTGCTTGGCGAGAACGGCCAGCGAAATCGCCCCCGGAATCATAATGATCACCAAAAGGGCCGCCAATCCCCAGTTCACGAAGAATCCGAGCCCCAGTACGATGGCCACCACAACCACCACCGTGACGATAATCGTCAACAGTGCTCGACGTGGGTTGGTTTCCCTGGCCCAAGAGGTGCTGGCTGCGGGCTTTGCTGTTGAACTGGCCGCGGCGTTTGTGGCTGTTGTGCCATCAGCCGTGACGGTCGTGGGCCTTGCCGCCGCGCTCGTCGCGGGGCCAGTAGGGGCGTCAGACACGTTATCGGCGGCATTGCCGGTCGCTGCTGGACGTTGTTCGTTTGCGTGAGTCATATCCACCAGCATATTCCCTGCTTCCGGCTGAAGCTGGGACAAGCCTGCGCGCCGCTAATCCAGCGCCGACACTGGCCTTGAACTGCGGGCGCCAGACCGGATGTGAACAGGCGCTGAACGGAGTCTGGGGAAACTATGAGAACTCGCGACAATTTTTGTGAAATTGGGTGACGCTCTATGAATCGCGCGCTAGTGTTGCGTGAGCTTACAAGGCGAGGAGCCTGGAGCGCGGGGGGTGAAGGATGAAGAACTCCGTTTGGAAAACGTTCATGGAATTGTCTCTGGTCCGCGGAATCGTGCCACGGACCGTGTTCGGACTGACCGCGATCGCGGCAATCATACTGGTTATTGGACTGGCGCTGAGCAAGAGCAATAAGCGCGGCCGCCTGCACCCGCTGATTGTCTCGCTGATTGCCGCCGTGCTCGCCGGCGCGGCTGGAATGCTGGTTGCATGGCTGGTGTCCGACGTGTTTATGGTGTTCGGCGTATCGCTGGGCTGGCCGGTGATCTTCACCATCGCGGGCGGCATCGCCGGCGTCGGCTTCGTGATCGCCGCAGCCGTGACCATGCGCGGAGCCCGCCGTGTGCTGGCCATCGTGCTGGTGCCGCTGGTGCTGCTGTCCACCGCGCTCGGCGTGGACTCGATTTACGGCGAATACCAGACCATCGGTACCCTCGTCGGCTACACGCCGTACGCCTCGCTCGGCTCAATCGAGGTACACAAGGCCGCGATGAGTGTCAGCGACTGGCATAGCAAGGCGCGGAAGGGCAGCCTGCCGTCCATGCCCAGCCAAGGCAAGGTGCTCACCGTCGACATTCCGAACGCCAAATCCAACTTCACGGCCCGCAAGGCGATGATCTACCTGCCGCCCGCCGCGCTGTCCGACCGTCCGCCGGCCTTGCCGGTGATGGAGCTGTTGGCCGGGCAGCCCGGTAGCCCCAGTCGCCTCATCGACGCCGGCAACATCGCCGCCACGATGAATGCGTACGCCGCCAAACATGACGGGCTCGCGCCGATCGTGCTCGTGCCCGACCAGAACGGCGAGGCCACGCACAACAGCCTGTGCGCCGACACCACGCAAGGCAACGCCGAAACCTACCTCACCACAGACGTGGTGAACTGGGCCAAGAAGATGCTGCCCGTGGCCAAATCGGCCCGCATGTGGGCGATGGGCGGGTTCTCGCAAGGCGGCACCTGCACCACGCAGCTCGTCCCGCGCCACCCCGACATCTACGGCGCGATGCTGCCGGTGGACGGCGAACTCAAGCCGACCAATGGCAGCGTCGCCAAGATGGTCCAGGAGTATTTCGCCGGCGACCGCAAGGCGTACGACGAACAGGTGCCGGTCAACGCCATCGCCGCCACCGGTACGCCCGAGCAGGCGCTGTTCACCGGTGCTGGCGAACGGGACAAGGAATCGATTAGCAACATGCGCACGATCGCCGACGCCGCGCGCAAAGCTGGCATGGAGGTCACCGAGCTGATCGTGCCCGGCACCGGCCACGACTGGCACGCGGTGCAGGCGGTCTGGCGGCCCGGTCTCGACTGGTTCGGCGAACGGACCGGCTTGGGCGAGATGACGAAATCGTTGAAGGAGTACCCACAAGTGGAGGTGTTGCAATGAGCGAAGAATCGCGTAAGCACAACAGTCATGCGGCGGAAAGCTGGCGCGAACTGGCCGGCGACGTGCGACAGTGGGCGGACGGTCATCGACTGGCCATCACTGCCACGGTGGCGCTGGTGGTGCTGAACTTGGTGGTGTGGCTGGTGGTCGCGATGGCCGGATTCGCGTTCCCGCTGCGGCTCGACACCAGCATGGCCGAATTCGATTTCGGCAAACTCTTCTGCACGCTGTTCTTGGCGCGCGGCGTCATCCAGCTCATTCTTGATGCCGCGCTGTGGCTCGTCATGCTGTCAATCGCCGAGCCGTGGCTTGGCCGCGCACGTACCGTCGGCACCGCGCTCGCCTGCGCGCTCGGCGGCGTGATCGTGGGCCTGACCTTGTGTGCGGCGGCCGGATGGCTGTTCCAGGACTCCCAATTCGTCTCCCGCATGCAGTTCGCCCTGAGCCCGCTGGTGTTGCCGGTCGGCGCGCTTATGGCGGCCAGCGCGTTCTGCAGCCATCTGTTGCGGCGGCGTATTCGGCTGATCGGCTACGTGGCGATTCTGGTCGCGCTGCTTTACAGCGGCAATCCTGGCGATTACTGCATTCTCGCCGCCGCGCTGATCGGACACGCGGCCGGCCGCGTGATGGCCGGGCCGCCCGCGCATGCCGAGACCGGCTGGCACTGGCTGCGCAGCACCTCCTTCGAGGCGCGGCGCATGTTTGCGGCCATCGCCGTGGTGCTGGCGCTGGGGCCGATCATCGCCATCACCTCGCATAATCACGCGGGGCCGCTCAGCACGGTCGGCCTGCTCATGAGTCCGGTCTCCGTTGACGACGGCACGCTCGCGCGCTGCCTGGCCGGCGCCACGCACAGCGGCTGCTTCCTGCAATTCGACCTATTGCGAGCCTCGATGCCGGGCGCGGTACTGCGTTCGCTGCTGCCCACCGCCGTGACCCTGGTGCTGGCGTGGGGCCTGTATCGCGGCCGTCGGTTCGCGGCCATGTGTGCCGTGGCCATCAACCTGTTCACTGCGGGAGTAGCCATCGCCTACTACCTGATCGTGCCGCTGAGCTTTGCGCCGGACGGCATGACCTCACTGCTGCAGCACGGCGCGATCACCGCCTGCGTGGCGAACGCCTTGCCGCCGCTGTTCTTTGCCGTCGCCTTGACTGCGGCGTTGAAGCATTTCCCGATTCGCGTCGGCTGGCGGCGACTGATCGGCGGCGTCGGTGCCATCGTGCTGGTTCTGCTGGCGTGCGCCGCCGTGTACCTGATGTACGGCATTGCCCAGCCGGATGAATTCTCGCCGCGTGCCACGGCCTCGTCGCTGTTGGCCGAACTGCCGGGGCGCTTCCTGCCCATCGGCTTCCTGAGCCATATGAAGTTGTCGTTCGTGCCGCGTACCCCGATGGCCTCGATCGTGTATCAGGGCGTCGGCCTGGTGTTCTGGATCGTGGTGCTGGTCGTGGTGATCCGCTGGATGAGCGACGTGAGCGAATCGAACGAGCGGGCGCAGGCACGCGCCGAGCGGCTGGTCGAAACCGGCGGCGAATCGATGAGCTTCATGACTACGTGGGAAGGCAACAGCTACTGGCTCTCGCCCACGGGCAAATCGGCCGTGGCATATCGCGTGCTCAACGGCATCGCCTTGACCTGCACCGGGCCGTTCGGCGAGCCCTCCGAGTGGATGGACGACCTGACCGGCTTCACCCAGTATTGCGTGGAGCGGTCGCTTTCGCCGGTGTTCTACAGCGTGCATCGCGAACAGCGCGACGCGTTGCTGGAGGCCGGCTGGAGCTCCATCGAGGTCGGCAGCGAAATGGTCGTGGACCCGCGCGGCTGGAAGACGACCGGCAAGAAATGGCAGGATGTGCGCACCGCCATCAACAAGGCCAAGCGCGACGGCGTGACCGATGTGCAGTCCACGTTCCTGGAAGCGTCGCTCGATGTGCGCGAGCAGATCGAGGACATCTCCGAGGAGTGGGCGCAGCTCAAGGCGCTGCCGGAAATGAAGTTCACGCTCGGCGGTGTCGAGGAACTGCGCGACCCGCGCGTGCGGCTGCTTTACGCCATCGACGCGGACGGGCGCGTGCTGGGCGTCACCAGCTGGCTGCCCACCTGGCGCGACGGGCGCATCGTCGGCTGGACGCTGGACTTCATGCGCCATCGCACCGACAGTCCCAACGGCATTATGGAGTTCCTGATCGCGCGCATGGCCGAGCGCCTGCGCGACGAGGGGCTTGCGGATCCTGAGCATGCCGTGGAGTTCATGAGCCTGTCCGCGGCACCCTTGGCCGGCATGAACCCCGAGCGAGACAATGCCCGGGAAGGTGGGGTGGCGGCCGGCGAAGGCACGCAGGTGCTCCAACACGCGCTGCAGATCGTGGCCGACTGGATGGAACCCGCCTACGGCTTCCACTCGCTGTTCAACTTCAAGCGCAAGTTCCAGCCCGCCGAAGCGCCGGTCTACGTGTGCTACCCGGACCCGGCGGCGTTGCCGCAGATCGGGCTCGCGGTGGTGCGCGCCTACGTGCCCAGCGTGACGCCCGCCGAAGTGGCCGGCATGCTCAGTACGCTGCGGTCGTAGGGTGCGGGGCGGACCCTGACAATTGTGCTCGCGGTTGAGGCTCTAGGCCGTTTGCCTGTTCGTTCACGTACGGACACGGAGACTGACCGATTCGAGCCCAAGATGGGGCTACCTGCTTTCAGGAGGTACATTTGGCCTCTTGCGGACAGCTAACTGCCTTCAAAGAGATACCTAAACTCTGAAATCCCGAGTATGAGCGTTGCAATGACGGCGTTTGTACTCGGGGTTTCCCGTATTCAGTACCTCTTTGAACGGAGAAAGCATTCTGCAGAAGCCCGAATGTACCTCTTTGAGCGGCGAAAGCCCAGCGAGAAGGGCGCAGAAGGCGCTATCTCCGTTTCGAGGGGCTGATTTGGCCTCTCCGGGAGGTCTACTCCCGCTTCGAGGGGCTGATGGCCGAGTATTCACGCTCCAAAATCGGCGGAATGGCGTTGACGCGGATGGGCTTTTACATGCGGTCTAGCTGCCGACCAGCCCCTTGAAACGGGAGTAGACCTCCTGCGAAGGCCGAATCAGCCCCTCGAAAGCGGTTTTGCCGGTGCAGAGGTGTCGTTGACTGCATCGCGAGCCGCCTCGACGTAGTAACGTGGGGCGCATGAGCGAACGTAACGAACACAATGACGGCAATACGCAAACCGCATACTTCGCCGGCGGCTGCTTCTGGGGGCTGGAGCGCTACTTCCAGAACGTCGACGGCGTCACGGACACCACGGTCGGCTACGCGCAATCCACCGTCGAATCGCCGGCCTACGAGCAGGTATGCGCGGGCGGCACGGATGCGGCCGAAACCGTGAAAGTCGAGTTTAACCCGGCACAGGTCAGCCTGCGGACGCTGACATTACTGTTTCTGGAGGTCATTGACCCGTTCTCCGTGGACCAGCAGGGCGAAGACCGCGGCCGGCAGTACCGCACTGGCATGTTCTACACGGACGAGACGCAGCGCGCCGTGTATGTGGCGGCCTTGGAGCAGCTGGTCGACCGCCAGCCGCAGCGCCCGGCCGTACTGGTCGAACCGCTGCGCAACTTCTACCCGGCCGAGGCACATCATCAGGACTATCTGGTGAACAATCCCGGCGGCTACTGCCATGTGCCGATCGCCGCAATCGCGAACGTAAAACGCCGTCAGAAGTACGTGGAACGCATCTGGGATCTGACGCTTGAGCAGTTCGCGGTCACACAGAACGCCGCTACCGAGCGCCCGTTCGTCAACGAGTATGACGAGGAGTTTGAGCCCGGCATTTACGTGGACATCGTCAGCGGCGAGCCGCTGTTCTCGTCGCGAGACAAGTTCGATTCCGGCTGCGGCTGGCCCGCGTTCTCTCGCCCGATTGCCGGTGACTTGCTGACCGAGCATGAGGACCACCGCATTCCGGGCCGCGACCGCATCGAAGTGCGCACGTCGGACACACAGATTCACTTGGGCCACGTGTTCACCGACGGCCCGGCCGACCGCGGCGGCCTGCGCTACTGCATGAATTCCGCCGCCCTGCGCTTCGTGCCGCGCTCGCGCATGGCCGAGGAAGGATACGGCGACTGGATTTCGGTTGTGGATGGGGATGAGCAGGCATGAGCATGGAGAATATTGCGGGCGCTCGCAAGCCCGCCAAGCGTGAGGATGAGCACACGGTCGCCGGCGAGCATCGCATGATGCGCCGCGCGTAACCGTGGCATCGCCGCCACGTTCGTGTCGCATAATTGCTGCCCGGCCACGTCATAATTCGCCGTGCCGCGTGGGAGCGCTGTGGCGGCTACGACGAGTCGATGCGCGGCGACGCCACCGCCAGTCAAGCCTTCATGGCCCACCCCACCTACGGCGACGGCGGAATGGCCGCCGCCGTACGGTTGAGGAGCTGATGGTCAGCCGGCTAAATGCCGATAGAGCTCTGGATCGATTGGCCGGGCCAAACGCAGGACCGACAGGGTGACCTTCACACTGCCCTGTCCGGTTGCGTCAGGCTTGGTGGTGAGCTGAGGATTCTCAAACGCAGCGACGTGGCCAACGTAGTAGTACTTGCCATCGGCCTCTTCCGCCTTGCGCATGACGAATAGCGGGACGAAATGTGTGTGGTCCCAATTCGGGCCAATGCCGCTAAGCGCCCATCGGAATTCCGGAGACTGCGGAGTGCGTCCGTTCTTGCTGAAGTATTTCATTTCCTGTGTGCTCAGGAATTCATCCTCGTATTGGCTGGCCGCGTATTTCACGAAGATGGGCATGGTGTTGGTTTCCTTGTCGAGCAGGTAACCACCCACGTTTTGCGGAGTGTTTTCCTTCTTCCATCCGCACAGGCGCATGACGTCAGCCATGGAATATTTGCGCTCGTACAAGAACATGTGGTCGAAGACCTGTTGCCTGGCGGCGGCCTCGCGGAACATATCTCGGCAATTGGCCATACCGGTGCGCAAAGTGTCCGCGAAGAAGATGCGGAACGTTCGGTTCGTGGCAAGTATGTCGGCGAATCTGCTGCTCAACCGATATGCGGTGTCGCTTCCTGTGCCGGTGCTGTTCAAGGTTTCGACCAATGGCTGGTTGCCAAAACGATTGCAGTTCGGGCCGGTGAAATATGAATAATCGAGCACGCTGATCGCAGAGTCGAATTGCGCGTCTGAACCATCGGCCAGCGGGAATTCAGTACGAATCGCATCGAGCAGTTCGCTGCGGCCGATTGACGAGCCCGCACTCCAATGCTGAGGTACGTCGTCGTCGAGCCGTTCGCTGACGAAATGGCATAGCTGAGCAAGAATGACCAATTCGTGCGGTCGCAATCCGGGCAGCAGCAGCTCCGCTGCCATCTTGAGTATCGCGTCTTCAACGTCGGTCACCGGCTCCAACTGATCCTCAAATGTCGCTTCATGATGTTTGCCTTTGCCCAGGCTTTTTTCACGGGAACGCACGAAATCAAGATAGTTGCTGCGCTTCGATGCGATGGTATACGGCAGTGAGGGGTCGTAGTTATAGATGTCCGTAAGCATGGGGATGCGGCCCAGCTCGTAACGGACTTGGCGATACTGTTCGGACAGCTTTTTCATGTCGGACCAGTCGGCGGTGTCCAAAGACTTAAGGATGCGCTCCTTGGCGATCGGGTCGAAACTGATGGACGACAGGCCGATTGACTTTCGCTGCAGGTTCTTGCGAGCCCTGTCGCGGTCGCCAGTGTTGCCGTATAACGCCACCGGAATCAGATAGTTGTTGTTGTAATTGCCGATGAAATCGATAACCACAACGCTTTCTTTGTGAGGGAATTTGCGCAGTCCGCGCCCGAGCTGCTGCGTGAAGATAATGCTGGATTCGGTGCTGCGCAACATGACGATTTGGTTGACGGCGGGAATATCGACTCCCTCATTGAACATATCGACAGTGAAGAGATAGTCGAGTTCGCCTTCAGTGAGCTTGCGGACGTATTCGTCTCGCTGCGCTTGGGACACGGGCCTGCCGTCATCGTCCGTGCTGGTAACGGCAGCGGTGCGATAGGGGCGTTCATCTTGTTGATTCCACTGCTGGTTAAACAGCTGGGACAGCTTATGGGCTTCCTCCTGTCGGCTGCAGAACACGAGTCCGGTGACCGGAATGTTGAACTGCCCATATTCCTGCAACTTGTCAATGATGTAGCGGACTCGCTTTTCGGTGGCAAGCTGCTCGATCTCGTACTTGAGCTGTTTCGAGTCCTTCGCATCAAGACCCTTGGAGACATCGAGACGATGGGCGATTCCATTCGGATCGTCGTCGGAGCCAAGGTATTCCGCAACGCCGTAGTAGTGGAATGGACAGAGCATGTTCTCGTCCAACGCCTTTTGCAAGCGAATTTCGTACGCGATGTTATGCCCGAATAGCTCGAAGATGTTGATGCCGTCGGTGCGCTCTGGCGTGGCGGTCATGCCGAGCATGAAGTCGGCATCTTTGAAATGATTGATGACGCGCTGATATCCTTCGGCTCCAGCGTGATGAACTTCGTCAACCAGAACGTAGTCGAATTCATCGGATTTGAATTGCGCCAAAACCTCCGGCTGCCGCATCGTCTGTACCGTGGCGAATACGTAGCGGCGGTCCTGTTGCTTGCTGGTGCCTGAATACAATCCCAATTCGGATTCATCACAGCCGAGCACCTTTTGGTAAGAGTTCATTGCGGTTTGAAGAATCATCTGCTGTTGGGCGATGTACAGCATGCGCTTCGGCTGGCATTCGCGTACGTCGAATGCGGAAAGGTACGTCTTTCCGGTGCCGGTGGCCGACACGATAATTGCGCGGTGCTCGCCTTGTTCACGAAGTTTCTTGAGATTCGCCAACGCCTCCTGTTGCATGGCGTTTGGCTGAATGTCATGCCCCTCAAACGACTGCAGAATCTCATGACGCGGTGGGGCGTATTTCTTGAAATCTTCCTCATACTGTTTGATCCACTCTTCGGTCAGCGGAACGGAATCGGCCACCTGTGAGTCGATTTCATCCTGGAACTGCCCGACCAGCTCTCCATCCGCCAGCGATGAGACTTTGAGATTCCATTCGCGTTGCGTGGTCAATGCGGCTCCAGTGAGATTGGAACTGCCAACGTACAGGTCGTAATAGGGCGTACCGTCTTTCATGCGGCGAGAAAAGATATATCCCTTTGGATGGAATGGCTGTCCTTGAGCCATTGCGGCCACTGAGGCATTGCGGGAGCCTTCCCACACGCGAACGTCAACACCAGTGGTGTTCTGAAGATGCAGCAGCTCCCAGAATGCCCTGGGATCGTTGAAATGATTTTTCGTTGAGGTAATCAGTGTGCCCGCTCGGGTTGCTGTTTCATGGTGACTTCTGAAGTCTTCAAATAAGCTGAGCACGGCCTCAGCCGAGACGAATGCGACAGAAATGTCGAAGGAATCGCTAGTAGCCAAGGAATTGCCGATTTCCTCGCGCATGGTCAATCCACCGGGGCGATTTGCGATGAGGGTCGGCTTATATTCGCCGGGAGCATCTGAGCGCGGCTCGATCAGACCTGAGATGACATCTTCGAGGATTGAGGGTGTCGGGCCAGGATCACTATGTTGCGTGTTGGCCGGAGAGCTTGAGGTGCTGGCCAGATTGATAGACATGTTGTCTTGTTCCCTTGCGATTCGAATTGTTTGTTGATGACTGCATGACTGCATGGCTGCGCTATGGCGCATTCATCGGAGCGTCAGCTGTTTGCTGGCGATAATCGCGACTGCTTCGCGATCTACCGGAGCCCAGTTCAATGTCGGCATATCGGCAGGATTCAGCCATCGGATATCAGTATGCTCGGTGAGATGCGGTGTGCCGGCGATGAGGTGACAGACGAATGTAGTGAGCCGTACGGTCCCAAAGTCGTAGGCGTATTCGCTGGTGCACACTTCTTCCGCGACTTCAACTTCGCATAACAGCTCTTCTTCGATTTCGCGGTGTAAAGCCTGCCGCGCTGTTTCATGAGGTTCGATTTTGCCGCCGGGGAATTCCCAGTATCCGGCCAACGACTTCCCCGGACCGCGTTGTGCACATAGTACGGTGCCGTTGGTGACGATTGCGGCTCCCACGACGTTAATGATTTTGCGTTCCGGATCCATGAACAACCAGGATACAACGCTTCAAGATCCACAAGCGATCCACGATCCTCGACAGTTTCGCAAGAACGATCCTGATTCAATCGGAACTACTGGAATCGCAGTGTTCTAGGGCATTTGTGGAACGAAAAGAAAGGCTGATCAATGGTGAATGAACGGCAGACCGATACGTGTGCGGACGTGATGTACAGGCGTGAACGGCAGAGAGGCTGTGGCGAAGCAGGGCTGGACTTCGCCCCTTTCATTCCCTCACAGGATGAAGTTGATCAGCAGATGAGCGCATTGGATGACAAGCTTGTGTCCAAGGCTCAGGAACAATACGCGAACCGAGAAATCTATCCTTTGGACGAGTGCTATCAGTTGGACGGGTCGACGTTTATCTCAGCCGAGGCGTTTGAAGAGATTCTTGGCGACGAGCAAACGCATTATATGGCTTGGAAAAACGGCTGTATTGATAAGCTGTCCATTGATTATTGGGAGATGCCGGATGTGATGGCCTATCTTGTGGAGCGCAGCATTGCGGAAGGTGACGGCGGTGAATGCTGTTATACGGATGCTCAGCCGATTGATTATGCGGAAGATTGTGCGTACTCGCCCAGCGAGATGTTGGAGTGCTTAGGCGCCAATTGGCAAGAGCAGGGTGTTGCCGATGATGGTTTGAGTTACGCGTTGTACGGGCACCCGAATATCAATGTCGAGAACGTGTCCGGTTCGATGATGGTCGTATCGACGGAGCAGCCTGGGCTTTCGGTGATGGTTGATTATCGCAGCGGAATTTGGGTGGTCCAGCCGTTTGCCCATGACGAGTCATTTGGGTCTGCGATTCAGTTTGGTGAGCGGCTTGCGCCCGTTGAGGCTGGCCTTTTGCGGCCCAATGTCTATCAGCATTTTTTGGAGGCGAAACATGCGTTTGATTACGCAATCGCGTGGATTGAAGATGTTGGGGAAGGCGCTCTCGACTATTGTGGTAGCCAAGAGAAGCGATCCGTTTCCGAGGTGAGATTCGGGAGCGATCCGACTCTCGGCAGTGATTCATCTACGCAGACAAGCCAAAGGAGCCTCGCCATGATTCTCGTCACCACCACCCCGTCCGTCGACGGATACACCATCACCAACTACCAGGGCATCGTCTTCGGCGAAGTGGTATCCGGTGTGAACATGTTCAAGGATCTTGGCGCGGGCCTGCGCAACATGTTCGGCGGCCGCAGCCAGGGCTATGAGGAGGAGCTGATGCGCGCCCGCAACGAGGCCATCGCCGAGATGCAGCAGCGCGCGGAGGCGATGGGCGCGCACGCCGTGGTCGGCGTGGACATCGACTATGAAGTGCTCGGTGCCGACAACGGTATGCTGATGGTCACCGCGTCCGGCACCGCCGTGCAGATCGCGCGTACGGCCTGAGCTCATCGAGCACAGGCCAAACCTGGGCCAGAACTCGTCCATCAAGCCGCACTCTGTCGGTTATCGTGACGCATTACACTGGCGCTCATGACCATACGAATCGAAGCATACGACCGGCTGCCCGACGCGGCCCGCGCCATACGCGAGCAGGTGTTCATCCGCGAACGCGACTGGCGGCCGGAATTCGATGAATGGGATGCCGTGTCCGTGCATCTGCTGGCGTTCGATTCGAACGATGCGCCCAATCGCCCCGGCCTGTCCGCGCAATCGGCCTCGTCTATTCAGTCCGGCCAGCCCGACCAGAATCGCCCCGTGGCGACTTGCCGGTTCTATGCGGACCCCGACCATCCCGACCAGCCCGGGCGATACGTCATCGCGCGGCTCGCGGTGCTGACCGAAGCGCAAGGCAGGCACATCGGCTCGCGGCTGCTGTCCGACGCCGAACGCCGCATCGCGCAAGCCGGCGGAACCATGGCTGCCGTGCACTCGGAAAACGACCACTACAAGTTCTACGAACAGCGCGGCTACCGGCTCACTGACGAGGTCTATGAAGGCGGTCGTCACGGCTGGCTGGTCAAGGACCTATCTCGTAACGTATGAAGGCCCGCCTCGGTGCTGGGCGAGCGAACCTACAGCGCGCAGACAATCAGATAAATCGCCACGACGTGGCAGGCATACCCGATGACCGTGCCCAAGTGAAACACCTCGTGAAACTCGAACCAGCCGGGGACGGGGTTCGGCTTGCGTAGCGCAAAGCATACCGCGCCGGCGATGATGAGGAAGATGTTCGAATAATCGATGCCGCACAGCACGACGTGCAGCCATCCGCGCAGTCGCGGCTTGCGATTGCCGAATGCATCAACGGGGACGATCTGGCGCTTGATCGCCTTCAACGCGCCTTGGCTTGGCGATAGCGCGATTGCGCGGCCCCTGTACTGAGCTGATGCGCGATCCAGTGCGGTGGGGCTGGTGCTTGCGCTGGATTTTGACTCGCGGTTGCGGAAGGCGCAACTGTTGCGGCGGAAGCCATGGTTCGTCCAGATGGCGTGCTGATGGAAACGCTCATACTGATCACCTCGCTATGGCCGGCGACGCTCTCCCGACCACTAACCTACGCTACCGTAACCTAGTATAGGCCCGCGCAATAATCAAGGTTGATTTCGTAATGCTTACAGTTCTTCCGTGGTGTGGTATTCGGTGGTGCGGTTGCGGAATACATCGCCGAGTCTGTGAACTCGTATTATGCGTGTCTGCTGGGTCCGACTTGTGTCGGTTCCTGATTTCGGATTGCTGCGAATGATGCTCCCGACGCCGCCCCGCCAGTTGCCGGATTCGTACGGCTCGGCCGTTCGGCCGAGCTGGTCGTCGGTGACTCCAGATACTTCGTTGGTTTCGTCTCGGTTCATGATGTTATGTAATGCTAGTTTATGGCGGATGGAAAGTTGAGGAAAGTTAAATCTGCTTCATGGGCTTCTCTCTGATCTGTATTTGTCCCGGTTCATATGTCAATCGTTTGACCTGTCGACCGGGGCAGAATCCGCTGTCCCGGTCGGCGATTTCGGCTTGTTTTCGTGAACCGGGACACTCCGGTTTCCTCAACTCATATCGTCTGGCAGACGGAATCGGCGGAATAAGGCCGATTCTGGAATTGGCACGTTGTCCCGGTTTTCGCATAAATCGATTGACATTTATACCGGGGCAACAAAAATTGTCCCGGTTTGCAAAGATCGCCCGAAATCGCGAACCGGGACAGCGGATTCTGGCCTGGCTTGAACGTCAAACGATTGATGCAGGTACCGGGACATTTTCCGCCACGAAAGTTGGGCCATAAGTCTCAAGTCCTAAAGCCCCCCCCTGAAAAACGGCGCTTGCCCGGACAAAGCAAAAGGGCTGGAACCTTCCGATTCCAGCCCTTTAGTTGCTGGTGCGAGTGGGGGGAGTTGAACCCCCACGAGCATACACTCACTGCCACCTGAAGACAGCGCGTCTACCATTCCGCCACACTCGCAGACAATCGACTAACTTACACCCGGCTGGGTAATCATGCAATCTTCGGCGTGTCGCATGGGCGGCAGGGATATATCGCTCGTGGGTCTTCTGCGGGTGCCGTGATCTTTGACGGTGGCGACACTCCCCTCAGTCACTTCGTGGCAGCACAAGCCGCAACGAAGGAGAAAAACTCACAACCCTGGCCGGCGCTCGCCGTTGCCGTAGAAGTGGGCCAGCGCTTCGTCGCGGAACTCATCAAAGTATCCGCCGTCGATCGAGGCGCGGATGTCGTCTAGCAGCTTCACGAAGAAATGCTCGTTGTGGATCGTGGCCAACGTGAACCCGTTGAACTCGCGGGCGCGCAGCAGGTGGTCGACGTACGCGCGCGAATAATGCTGGCATGTGTAGCAGTCGCATCCCTCCTCCAGCGGCCCGAAATCGAACTTATGCTGGGCACGCTTGATGTTGTACCGGCCGGCGCGCGTGTAAATCGCGCCGTTTCGGGCGCAGCGTGCGGGGGCCACGCAGTCGAAGGTGTCGCCGCCGTTCTCCACGCAAGCGAAAATGTCGTCCACAGAGGCGATACCCAGCACGTGGCGTGGGCGGTTTTCCGGCATCGCGTCGCAGATCCATGCGCAGGTGTCGCCGATGATGCGCTTCTCGATCGCGCCGCCGATGCCCACGCCGTCGAAGTCCAGAGAGGCGATCTGCGAGGCCGCACGTCGGCGCAGATCCTCGTAATTCGCGCCCTGCACCACGCCATACAACGCCTGATACGGCTTCCCGACTCGATCAGCCGTCAGCCGCTGGTGCTCGTCCACGCATCGGCGGGCCCAGCGGAAGGTGCGCTCCACCGAGTCCTCCTGGTAGGAGCGGGTGTTCATCAGCGTGGTGAGTTCGTCGAACGCGAACATGATGTCTGCGCCGATTTTGTGCTGGATGCCCATCGAAATCTCAGCGGAGAAACGATGTGCGTCACCATTCAAAGGCGACTTGAACGTCACGCCGTCCTCATCCACCCAGGCCATGCGCTCCTTGCCCTTGGCGATGATGTCGTCCGACTTCATGCCGGTCACGTCCATCGCCAGCGTCTTCTTGAAGCCGACGCCCAGCGACATCACTTGGAAACCGCCGGAATCGGTGAACGTGGGCCCATCCCAGTTCATGAAACGCGCCAAGCCGCCGGCCGCGTCCAGCACGTCCTCGCCCGGGCGCTCGAACAGGTGGAAGGCGTTGGCCAGCAGGCACTGTGCGCCTAGATCCTTCATCTGCTCGGGCAACACGGCCTTCATCGCGGCTTGCGTGCCCACCGGCACGAAGGCAGGCGTGCGAATATCGCCGTGGGGCGTGTGAATGATGCCGGTGCGGCCGTATCGGGCACCGTCTCGCCCAAGCCCGCTGGCCGTGGATGGCAGGCGGGTGATCGTTTCGAAATGGAAGGCGCTGCGGTCGCCGGGCTGTCCGGGCTGTGCGCCCAACGGATGTTCAAGAAGGCTGATCGTCATATGTTCACTTTAGGCAGAAGGGCCAGAAAAGGGCCGGAAATTGTGAAGAACTCGGTTTCGAGGGGCGGATTTCGCCGCTCCCGAACGTCTACTTCCGCTTCAAGGGGCTCCCGGTCAAGTAGGCCGGCTGCAAAAATGGCGGAATGGCGTTAAATGAGGGCCCTTGATACTCGGAATTGACCGCGCGAACAGCCCCTTGAAGTGCAAGTAGATGTTCCCGAAACAGGAAATCAGCCCCTCGAAGCCGAGATGCCCATAAGACTCTGCGATGATTACGCATAGACTTTCAATCAACGTTCAGAAAACCTCCAGATTGACTGCCTTTACTACTGAGGTAGCACACGAGAAGTGGCAATGGGCAAGTGCCCGAATAGCCGCCGAACAGACGTGATAGGAATTTAGGAAAGGGAGCAGCAATGGCTGACGAATTTAACCCGCAGGGCGTCGACCAGACCCCGCGGAATAACGAAAACCCCAATAGTACTGCCGATACCGGCAACGCCGAGCCGAAGAACCCGTTTGTGGGTGGCGACTCGGTTGATGCCGGCAACGCCAGCGATTCCAGCGAGCAGCAAGCCCCGGTTTCCTCGGCCGCCCTCGCTGCCGATCAGCAGCCTACGCAAGCCGCTACCGACACTGCCGCCACCGAGCCCATCCCGGACTACGCCTCCGCCAAGGGCGAGAGCACGGTGGTCTCCTCCTCGCCGGCTTCTCCGGCAGCACCAGCCGCAGGCCAGACCTCGGCCACAACTCCGCTGTATCGTCCGGCCCCGGAATATGGCGCTTATGGTCCGACCCCGACTCAGGCACAGGGCCAGCAGGGCGGCCAGGCCGGCAGCAATGCCCAGCCCACGCAGCAATTCCCGTTCGGTCAGCCTGCACAGCAAACCCTACAGGGCCAGCAGGGCAACCGCAATCCCTACTACACCAATAACCCGCAGCCGCAGGGCAACGGCAATCCGTTCAATCCGCCCACGCAGCCGCAGCAGAACAACGGCAACCCGTTTGCCAGCCAGTCCGGTCAGAATGGCCAGAATGGCCAGCAGCCCCAGCAGGGCGGTCTGTTCGGTTTCGGCACTCCCGGTACCGGTACGCCGAACGGTCAAGGTCCGACCCAGCCGGGACAGCCCGGTCAGCCCGGCCCCGCCAAGCAGGGCATGTCCAAGACGGCGAGCAACATCCTCATCGCCGTGGTCGCCGCCGTTCTGGCTGCGGCCCTCTGCCTGGGCCTCGGTTACGGTGCCCTCACCAGCGGCCTGATCACCTTGCCGACCAGCAATTCGCTGTCCAACGTCAGCTCGAATAAGTCCGGCTCCGGGTCCGCCACCGCCAAGAGCGGCGAAGCCCCCGACTGGCAGACCGTCGCCAGCGATGTCTCCGGCTCCGTGGTCTCCATCCAGACCGCGTTGAGCAACGGCACCGCCAAGGGCTCCGGCGCCATCATCGACACCGAAGGCCACATCATCACCAACAACCACGTGATCTCCGGCGCCCAGCAGATTCAGGTGACGCTTGCCAACGGCAACATGTATTCCGCCACGCTCGTCGGCACCGACACCACCACCGATCTTGCGGTCATCAAGCTCGACAACCCGCCGAGCGACCTCAAGGCCGTGGAATTCGCCGATTCCGACAAGCTCGCCGTCGGCGAGAACGTGATGGCCATCGGCAACCCGCTCGGCTACGACGACACCGCCACCACCGGCATCGTCTCCGCCCTGAACCGCCCGGTGACCGTGACCGACGACAACAACAACGAGATCGTCACCAACGCCGTCCAGATCGACGCGGCCATCAACCCCGGCAACTCCGGCGGCCCGACCTTCAACGCGGCCGGCCAGGTGATCGGCATCAACTCCTCGATCGCCTCCACCGCCACCTCCTCCGACTCCGCCGGCTCCATCGGCATCGGCTTCGCCATCCCGTCCAACCTCGTCAAGCGTGTGGCCGACGAAATCATCAAGGACGGCAAGGTCAAGCACGTTGCCCTCGGCGTGGTCATCAAGTCCGACACGGTTGAAGCCGACGGCGTGACCCGCGGCGGCGCGACCATCACCAAGTCCAGCGCCACCGGCAGCGCGGTCGTCTCCGGCGGCCCGGCCGACAAGGCCGGCCTCAAGGAGGGCGACACCATCGTGGCCTTCAACGGCAACGCCGTGAACAACAACTACTCGCTGCTTGGTTACGTTCGTGCCGCGGCTTTGGGAGACAAGGTGACGCTGACCATCGTGCGCGACGGCAAGACCATGAATGTGGACGTGACGCTCGATCAGGAGGAGTCGTCGGTGAACGGTTCGTCCGGCTCCGATTCCAACGGCAACAGCCAGAATAACCAGAACAACCAGAACGGCAATGGCCAGAACGGTTACGGTAATGGCAATGGCAACAGCGATGGCGGCACCGGTGACGGCGGCGGCTTCTCCGACCCGTTCGGCCTGTGGTAAAGCCGACTCGACAACGTCACACGGTGTTGAGCGGTAACCGCTGAACACCGTGTCAGACAAGCAAAGGCCCGTGACAGTGAGCAAACTCCTGCCACGGGCCTTTCGTATGCGCGATTGTGCCCCGCGCCCATGCCGCCAACGCAGTTTCGATATCCGGCATGTCGCGCAACGCTCGTTGATAGGGTAGGCCAAGCACTGAGTTCGGGCGACGTCCTGAACACAGCGCATAATTCAATACAAAACTGAATACATTTCTTTACGCCGTGTATCGGAAGGTTGCGCGGGAGCCGAGCAAAGCGAAGCCCCAGGCAAAGCCGCCGGTGGGTTAACAAGGCGTGACCGTAGCGCCGATTGCGCGGGCCACGCTTGCCGTACCGCAATCGACTCCGTATACGAGCGTAAGGAGCAATGATGAGCAGACTCATCAGATTCTTCACCAAAATTCTCGACATCTGCAAGCTTGTGCCGATGCTTCCGGTCGTCGTCATCGCCGCAATTCCGTTGGCTTTACTAGGCGATTGGCGTCCGTGGGGCAATGCGATGGCGATTCCGGTACTCGGCAATCCGGGCTTCGGCCAGTGGCTGGTTATCGCACTGGTGCTGATTATCGTGATTGACACTGTGCGCGGCATGATTGACGATTTGCGTCATGGGCAGGTTGGAGTCGATGTGCTGGCCGTGGTCGCGATCCTCTCCACCGTGGCCGTCGCCGAATACTGGGCAAGTTGGGCGGTGACGCTGATGATCACGTCCGGCGAGGCCATTGAGGAATACGCTCAAGCCAAGGCCGAGCGCAGCCTGACCGCGCTGATGGAGGCCGCGCCGCAAACCGCGCACGTCGTCAACCTGCCTGGCGTGGGGCGTGGGTTTGCTGCCGATAAGGGCGATTCGTCCGATGGCTTCCGGCGTGTGGGCTTGGCATCGGCTGCCGCCGCCGCGCACCGCTTCGACACGGTGCCGGTCGAGCAGGTGCAGCTGGGCGACGTACTCATGGTGTTGCCGGGCGAAACTGTGCCGGTTGACGGTGAGCTGCTGTCCGGCACGGCCACGCTCGACCTGAGCAATATCAACGGTGAGCCGGTGCCGCGTGAAGTGTTCGCCGGCGCCCGTGTGATGTCCGGGGCGGTGAACGGCTCGACTGCATTGACCATGCGTGCCACCCAGGTGGCCGCCGATTCGCAGTACCAGCGCATCCTCGAGCTCGTGGCCTCCGCGCAGGAGTCGCGCCCGGCCGTGGTAAAAACCGCTGACCGCTTGGCCGTGCCCTTTACCGTGCTTTCGTTGGTGATTGCCGGCGTCGCATGGGCGGTGTCCGGGGTACCGACGCGATTCGCCCAGGTGCTGGTGCTGGCCACGCCCTGCCCGCTGCTCATCGCCGCACCGGTGGCATACATCGCCGGAACCGGACGCCTCGCCGCAGCCGGCGTGCTTATCAAAGCACAGGACGTGCTGGAAAACCTTGGCCGCGTCACGCAGGTGTTCTTCGACAAAACCGGTACGCTCACCGTCAAGCAGCCGCAGGTGGTGCGCGTCGAGATGTTGCCCGGCGCTGCAACCCGTCTCAACGAAGACCATGTGCTGATGATGGCCGGCGCGGTGGAAAGCTACTCGGTGCACATCCTGTCCAAAGGCATTGCCAAGGCCGGCGCGGAGGCGCTGGCCCGACTGCGCCAGCGGTTCGAGGATGGCCAGCGCCTGTGCCCAGAGCCGGAGGCCAGCTGGCCTGGCCATGGCCGGGAGTATCCGGTCGTCAAGAACATCAATGAAGACGCCGGCAAGGGCGTTTCCGGCGAGGTAAACGGACACGCGGTGCGCGTTGGCCGGCTGTCTTTCGCGGCTGCTGGGGAGGATGGATTCCTGGCGGTCGGCGAGGCTGCCCCCCTCAGCCCGCGAAGCGGCCAGCTCCCCCTAAGAGGGGGAGCTCAGCAAAAAGATGACCTGCGCACTCGCTTTGGCCTGCTGCAGCCGGATGAGATGGCGTCCTACGTGTCCGTTGACGGCCGGCTGATCGCGCGCATCGTGCTGCGCGATGTGCCGCGTGCCAACGCCAAGGCAGTGCTCGCCAAACTGCATGAGTTGGGCGTCACCGAGCTCGCCATGCTTACCGGTGACAAGCGGGCTTCCGCCAATATCATTGCCAGCGAAGTCGGCATTGACGAGGTTCACGCCGAACTGTTCCCGGAGGATAAGGTAGCCGCAGTCAGGGCCGCTACAGGAACCGGCAAAACCGTCACGATGATGGTTGGTGACGGTGTGAATGATGCCCCGGTGCTCGCTGTTGCCGATATCGGCGTGGCCATGACCGATGGCACGTCCACCGCCGCTTCCGAAAGCGCTCAGGTGGTCATTATGAATGACAATATCGCCGCCGTGCCGCGCGCCATCGCCATTGCACGCCGCACCAAGCGCGTGATGCTTCAAGCCGTAATCGCGGGCCTTGTGCTTGCCACCATCGGCATGATTGCCGCCGCGTTCAACCTTATCCCGGTCGTCGTCGGTGCCTTCCTCCAGGAGGCCATCGACGTGGTGAGCATCCTCTGGGCCCTCACTGCCCTAATTGATCGGGACTGATTAAGAATATGAGGCTTCTGCTGTTTTTGTAGGTCAGTTGACTGACCGGGATGGTCGTATGTCGAGTCCACCGCATCGAAACATAATCGGGGCGATACGGTTGGTGACGTGGCGGAAACGGAAATCCCACCCACGAAAGCAGCAATAGCATCGGAGTTATTCATTAGGTCGATTTGACGTTTATTAGGTCGGTCCTTGGTCGGAGCGGCCCTTGAAACCCCGCCGTTCCAAGGGATGGCTTCAGCACCCTCCGACCTAATGGACGAAGAAATGACCTAATGAATGCAATCGAGGTCGTAAAGAGCCGTTGGAGGTGACGTCTTTAATGCCTCAAGGGATTCACTGATTGCACAGAATTCCTACTGCTCTGCGGCGGCTCTTTACCGTCGGCCTTCTAGCCAATCGAGGGGTGGAGGTGACGCGGATTCCTTGTGAGACATAACTATGCTCAACCCGACTGGTTACGTACTGTTGCTCACACGGTATACCGAGAACATTGCCAATTAAAGTGAGATGGCGGGCGAACCGGTCATGATAGGTTTGTCCGGATTTGATTTCTATGAGCATACGGTTGTTAGGATCGGTGAAATCCAACAAATCCACCTCGACCTTGCTGGCATCGCGGTAGAAGAATAATTGTGGCTCCTGATTGGCGTTCAAATGCTGTTTCATGGTTTCCGCAATGATGAGGTTTTCAAATATATCGCCGAACTTGGGATGCGCAACCAGTGCTTCGACCGTCCGAATGCCCAAGAGATGACACAGCAAGCCAGTGTCATAAAAATAGAGTTTCGGCGTTTTGACCACCTGTTTGCGTGCGTTCGTGTAGAACGGCATGAGATGGAATGCGATGTAACTTGATTCCAGAATCGACATCCATGCCTTTACGGTTCGCGGACTTACACCAAGTTCATTGGCGATGTTGGTGTAGTTTATGAGTGCTCCGGAACTGAGTGCGCAAAGAGTCAAGAATCGGCGGAATTCAGCCAAATTGCGTACATCAAGATATTCGGAAACATCACGTTCGATATAAGTGTCGATGTAGTTCGAGAAGAACAGATTGAGCGGCATTCTCGTGTCATAAATGCGTGGATAACCGCCTTGCAGCATAAACGTATCCGGAGTAAGGGCCTGATCCGCCTTGCATGCTTCTTGGAATGAGAACGGCAATAACTTGACCAATAGGGAAACCCATAATCTGACATTAGCAGTGCTCGTAGGTTTCCCAAACGCACAAACTATGGCCTAATACACAGAATTCCCACCACTCGCCCTCTGTTGCAACGGAAGGCTTTGCGTTAGGCTAGAGCGCGTGACTGAATCTGTGAATACTGAACTCCGCATTGCTGTAATTGGCGCTGGTCCGGCCGGCGTCTACTCATCCGATATCTTCCTGCGCCAGCTCAAGAAGCTGGGCGAAGAACTTGGCCTCGGCACCGAAGCGCGCATCGACCTGTTCGAGAAGCTGCCGGTGCCGTTCGGCCTGGTGCGTTACGGTGTGGCCCCGGACCACCCGTCCATCAAGTTCATCGCCTCCGCGCTTGAGAAGACGCTCGACAACCCGAACATCCACCTCTACTGCGACGTGGAATTCGGCAAGGACGTGACTCTTGACGACCTGTTGGCCCGTTACGACGCCGTGCTGTTCGCCACCGGCGCGGTCAAGGACAAGCCGCTGAACCTGCCCGGTGCCGACCTTGAAGGTGTGTACGGTGCCGCCAAGTTCGTCGAATGGTACGACGGTTACCCCACCGGTGCCCGAGAATGGCCGCTCACGGCCGAGAACGTCGCCGTAATCGGCGGCGGCAACGTGGCCATGGACGTGGCCCGCGAACTCATGCGCAACGCCGACGACCTCAAGGCCAAGACCGATATTCCGGACAACGTGTACGAGGGCATCGGCCAGAACAAGGCCAAGGTGCTCCACCTGTTCATCCGCCGTGGCGTGGCCCAGGCCAAGTTCAGCGTGCAGGAACTGCGCGAGATGGAGAAGCTGCCCGGCGTGCAGCTCATCATCAACGAAGACGACTTCGATCTGGACGACGAGACCATCGAGGTGGCCGGCAAGGACAAGCTCACCCGCCAGATGGTCGAAGAGCTGTTCGCCATCCGCGAGATGGCCGAAGACATGGAGGATGACGGCGACGTCGACTTCGAAGGCAACCCGGCCGACCGCAAGTACTACGTGCACTTCAACTCCGCCCCCACCGAGATCCTCGGCGAGGACGGCAAGGTCAAGGCCATTCGCGTGGAGCGCACCGAAACCGGTGCCGACGGCAAGATGCACCGCACCGGTGAGTTCACCGACTACCCGGTCGAGGCCGTCTACCACGCCATCGGCTACAAGCCCGCCGAAGTCCCCGGCATCACCTACGACGAGCACGGCGCTCACCTGGCCAACGCCAACGGCGACGGCCGCATCACCACCGAGGCCGACGGCGGCGAAGTGCGCGACCGCCTGTACGCCACCGGTTGGGCCAAGCGCGGACCGGTGGGTCTGATTGGCTCCACCAAGTCCGATGCGCTCGCCATCGTGACCAACATGCTCGAGGATCTGGCCAAGGCCGCTGAAGGTGGCCGCGTGGCAGCCGACCGCGCCCCCGAATCCATCGATCGACTGCTGGCCGAGCGCGGCATTCGCCCGATCGACTTCGCCGGCTGGAAGAAGGTCGACGCCTTCGAGCGCGCCGAGGGCGCCAAGGAAGGTCGCGAGCACAAGAAGGTCATCGAGCCCGACCAGATGCGTGAGCTCGCCCTGGCCTGACGTTCGCCCACGCCCGTCCGGTATTCGTCCACCCGGCCGCGCCCCGTGCGGACGCGGCCGGGCTCGGGGCCGGACGGGCCGGGCGAATATGGGACATTGCGCGTGGCGCATATCCAGCAATCATTCAGCCTGCGATTTTAGTGTGTGCATTATGGATGCCAAAGTACGGGTGCACGGCCATTTCAACGGCCTGAAAACAACGCTGCTGTTTGCCCTGATGTGGGCCATCATCATGCTGATTTGGTGGGCCACGGGCGGCAGTCGGCAAACCCTGAGCATCTATATCGTCATCGGCCTGATTACCACGTTCGGCACCTACTGGTTCTCCGACAAACTCGCCATCGCCTCCATGGGCGCGCGGGAAGTCAGCGAGCAGGAAGCCCCGGAGATCTACCAGATTGTGCGTGAACTGAGCGCCAAGGCCGGCAAGCCGATGCCTCGCATCTACATCGCCCCCACCATGAGCCCGAACGCCTTCGCCACCGGGCGCAACGAACGGCACGCGGCTGTCTGCTGTACCCAAGGCATCCTGCAGATTCTCAACGCCCGTGAACTGCGTGGTGTGCTGGGCCACGAACTTATGCACGTGTACAACCACGACATCCTGACTTCCGCCATCGCCTCTGCCATGGCCACCGTCATCTCCTATCTGGGCTATTCGCTGATGTATTTCGGCGGCGGTTCGCGAGACGACCGCGACAGTTCCGGTGGCCTCGGCCTGATCGGCGCATTGCTGAGCGTGATTCTCGCGCCGATCGCCGCGTCTTTGATCCAGATGGCCATCTCCCGCACCCGCGAGTACGACGCCGATGAAGACGGCAGCCTGCTTACCGGCGATCCCGAGGCCCTGGCTTCCGCACTGAACAAGATTTCCTACGGCGCGCAGACCACGCCGATGCGCAAAACCGCCGGCACCCAGTCCGTCTCCGCAATGATGATCGCCAACCCGTTCTCCGCGGTCGGTTTCTCGCGCTTGTTCTCCACGCACCCGCCGACCGATGAGCGCATAGCGCGTCTCATGCAGATGGCCAACGAAATGAACGGCACGCCGATCGCTCCGCCCACCTACTCCACGCGCGTCGGCAGGTGACGTGCTAGGATAACTATTCGTGCCTCGTTTGGCTGAGCATGCTCGTCACGTGAGGTGCAGCAGCCGTAAGGCATGCGGACATAGTTCATCGGTAGAATGAAAGCTTCCCAAGCTTTAGAGGCGGGTTCGACTCCCGTTGTCCGCTCCATTGATTTTCAATGATTTTCATTATTTCCGGGAAAGTGTCGCGCACGATCGCAAAACTACGCGCTATTTGAGCGCTTTGCCCGCGGAACCCAGCTGCCGGCAAGCCTCGACCACGCGGGCGGACATGGAATCCTCAGCCTTACGGCCCCAAGAACGCGGATCGTAGAACTTCTTCTCGCCCACTTCGCCGTCGATCTTCAGCACCTTGTCGTAGTTCTCGAACACGTGGTCGGCGATTGGACGGGTGAAGGCGTACTGGGTATCGGTGTCGATGTTCATCTTGATCACGCCGTAGCTTACAGCTTCGGCGATTTCTTCCGGGCGTGAACCGGAGCCACCGTGGAACACCAGCTCAAACGGCTTGCCATTGGGGAAATAGACCATGCCGGCCGCGCTAGGCAGCTCGCCTTCGGCCACCGCGCGCGCCGCGCGCGCCTGAATGTCGCCGAGTAGCGACGGGCGCAGCTTGACCACGCCGGGCTTGTAGGCACCATGCACATTGCCGAATGTGAAAGCGGCCATGTACCGGCCACGTTCGCCCAAACCCAGTCGGCGGGCGACTTCGAGGCCATCTTCCGGAGTGGAATACAGCTTTTCATTGATTTCGGCGGAGTGGCCGTCTTCCTCACCGCCGACCGCGCCGATTTCGATTTCGAGCACGGTGTGCGCCTTCTGCGACTTGTCGAGCAGTTCCTCGGCGATGTCCAGATTTTCCTTGAGCGGCACGGTGGAGCCATCCCACATATGCGACTGGAATGTGGGCTCCTGGCCTCGTGCCACCTGATCGGCCTCATGCGCGAGCAGAGGACGCACCCACTCATCCAGATACTGCTTGGCGCAGTGGTCGGTGTGCAGGGCGATGGTGATGTTCGGGTATTTCGCAGCCACTTCATGTGCGAAAGCCGCCAGTGCCAGCGAGCCGGTAACGCGATCATTGACCCCTATGCCGGAGACGTAAGCCGCGCCTCCCACGGAAATCTGGATGATGCCGTCGGACTCGGCGTCTGCGAAGCCCTTCAATGCGGCATTCAGCGTCTGTGAGCTGGTTACGTTGATGGCTGGATAGGCGTAACCGCCTCGGCGGGCGGCATCGAGCATTTCGGCATAGCGTTCCGGTGTTGCGATCGTCATGGCTTCATTATCGCGCGAGGCATGCCCGCTAGGCCCCGTTCTTCAACCTGTGCGCTTGTGCGATTGGTCACAGCGCCGCCTCGTACGAGTAGAAATTCGTCACCCATTCCGGGTCGTCGCACCCCCAGCCTCGCCCTGCGTGAGACGAAACTTCGCAGGGTAGAGGGTGTAAGGTAGTCTGTTTCCGGCGGAATCGTGCGAATGCGGAGGTGCATCATGCCTGGAATTGTTCTTATCGGTGCTCAGTGGGGCGACGAGGGTAAAGGCAAGGCTACCGATCTGATCGGCACCAAGGTCGATTACGTCGCGCGCTTCAACGGCGGCAACAACGCGGGCCATAGCGTGGTGGTCGGCGACGAGTCGTACGCCCTGCACCTGCTGCCCTCCGGCATCATCAACCCGAACCTCACCCCGGTGATCGGCAACGGCGTGGTCGTGGACCCGGAAGTGCTCTTCGAGGAGATTGACGGCCTGGAATCCCGCGGCATCGATTGCTCCCACCTCAAGGTGAGCGAGGCCGCGCACATCATCGCGCCCTACCACCGCACACTCGACAAGGTGACTGAACGCTTCCTTGGCAAGCACAAGATCGGCACCACCGGCCGTGGCATCGGCCCAGCCTACGCGGACAAGATCAACCGTGTCGGCATCCGCGTGCATGACCTGTTCAACGCCGACCATCTGCACGACAAGGTGGAGGCCAGCCTGCACCAGAAGAACCAGATGCTGGTCAAGCTCTACAACCGTCGTCCGATCGACGTGGACCAGACCACCGAGGAGCTGCTGAAGCTCGGCGAACGCCTCAAGCCGTACGTGGCCAACACCGGCCTGATTCTCAACAAGGCGCTTGACGAAGGCAAGACCGTACTGTTTGAAGGCGCTCAGGCCACCATGCTTGACGTGGACCACGGCACCTACCCGTTCGTCACCTCTTCCAACCCGACCGCCGGCGGCGCCTGCACCGGCACCGGCGTGGGCCCCACCAAGATCACCCGCGTAATCGGCGTCTCCAAGGCCTACGTCACCCGCGTGGGCGAAGGCCCATTCCCCACCGAACTGCTGGACGAGTCCGGCGAATGGCTGCGTCAGCAGGGCCACGAGTTCGGCGTGACCACCGGCCGCCCGCGTCGCTGTGGTTGGTTCGATGCGGTCGTCAACCGTTACGCCTCCCAGGTCAACGGCCTGACCGACATCGTGCTCACCAAGCTCGACGTGCTCACCGGCCTGAAGGAGATTCCGATCTGCGTGGCCTACGACGTGGACGGCGAACGTCACGACGATATGCCGACCGATCAGGCCGCTTTCGCCGCCGCCAAGCCGATTTACGAGACCATGCCCGGCTGGGACGAAGACATCTCCGACTGCCACTCCTTCGACGAGCTGCCCGCCACCTGCCAGGCCTACGTCAAGCGTTTGGAAGAGCTGAGCGGCTGCCGTATCTCCGCGATCGGCACCGGTCCGCAGCGCGATCATGTCATCCAGATCAATTCGCTGGTCGACTGACCGTCTGCAACGAATTTCCCGGCTTGACTGGTAACGACGCGGCACATGATATCCGCCGGCTGATTCCGCGATTCGACCACTTGAAGTGGAAGATGGCGGCGGCCGGCATAGTCATTGGTCTGGTTTCAGGATTGCTGGTTGTCGTATACCGTCTCGGCATCGAATACGGCACGGATGCGTCCCGTTGGATATATGCGCGGATTTGCGAGACCCCGTGGCTGATTGCGCCGTGGGCGGTTGCCGCGGTGGCGGCCGCGCTGGCGATCGCGTGGATGGTCGGCAAGGAGCCGATGGCTGGTGGCAGCGGCATCCCGCAGACCAACGGCGTGGTGATATGCGGCTTGAAGATGCGTTGGCAGACGATTCTGCCAGTCCGTTTCGTCGGTGGACTGTTGGGCGCGTTGTTTGGTCTGTCGCTCGGCCGTGAGGGGCCGTCCATTCAGATTGGTGCGTCGGGCGCGCAGTGTGTATCCCACCGTTTGCGCGGCCGCCGCCGTGAGGACATGCAGGAGCATTATCTGGTCACCGCCGGTGCCGCGGCCGGCTTGTCCGCCGCGTTCAGCGCGCCGCTGTCCGGCATGATGTTCGCTTTGGAAGGGGTGCATCGGAGTTTTTCCCCTGCGATTCTGATGGGCGCCACCGCCGCATCGCTGACCGCCGATTTCGTCTCAAAATACTGTTTCGGTCTGCGTCCGGTTTTGGATTTCGGTGATATCGGTCAGCTGTCGTTGGAAGAGTATGTGTGGCTGATTCCGTTGGGATTGGTGGCCGGTTTGGTTGGTTCGCTGATGAACCGCTCGTTGCTTGGCTTCCAGACGCTGTACGGCAAACTGCCGGCATGGAGCCGCCCGATGATTGCGATTGCGATTGCGTTGCCTGTCGGCATCTGGTTGCCCGATGTGCTCGGCGGCGGCTCGAATCTGATTGATACCGCCGAACATGCGCGCGTCGGCTTGGGAATGCTGTGTCTGCTGTTCGTGGCGAAGATGCTGTTCACATCTACGAGTTTCGGCTCAGGCGCGCCTGGCGGTATTTTCATGCCGATTCTTGCGGTCGGTTCGTTGGCCGGCGGCATCTGCGGTGAAGTGTTGCATCGATTCGGTGATCTGCCATCCGACGCAGTGGCGGTGTTTGCGGTGTGCGTGATGACGGGCACGCTCGCCGCGTCCGTGAAAACGCCGATCACGTCGATTCTGTTGGCTGTGGAGATGTCTGGAACGTTGACGCATATGCTGCCGGTCGCGGCCGTCGCTTTCATCGCGCTGTTGGTGTCCGATTTGCTGCGCACCAAACCGATTTATGGGGAGTTGCTGGAGCGGTACGTGCGCGCGCAAGGCATGCAGATGGCGATCGCAAGCCATGTGGGCAGCGGCATTATGGAACTGCCGTTGGAAATGGGAGCGATTGCGGACGGCAAGCGGGTGCGTGACGTGCGTTGGCCGTCTGGGTGCCTGATCATCGGCCTGCGTCGCGGCGAAAGCGAGATCGTGCCGCGCGGCGATACACGGCTGCGTGCCGGCGACTATCTGGTGGTGCTGTTCAGTGGCGAGGAGGAGCGCGAGGTGCGACCTGCGATGCGGCGGCTGTGTGATGCCCGGCTTGACTGAGCCTGGCTGAATTCGGCTGGACTCTGGATGTCCGAATCTGCGGAATCGGACATCCAGGGTGCATACGTTGGCGCTCCGTGTAAACTCATATGCGTTAGGAAGGCGGCAACCGCGGCCCAGCTCGTTGTTGCACGGCCTATGGGCGGAACAACGCTGTCCGCGGAAGGCCAGTACAGGGGGAGCGCAATGGAATCGCAAGAACAATCGCCGGGAGACGTGGTGACTGCGGGTGAGGACTCACATCCCATCACGCAGGCAATCGACACTGTTGAGGTGACGCATGCTGGTGCAACCGCGCCCGCCGCTAACACCATGAATCCGCCTACGATTCCCCTGGCACCGATGAAACGTATGCAGGCGCGGTTCAATCCGCTCGCCGACGGACTGATGTATGTTGTGGTGTTCGTCGGTGGATTTGTTGGAGTCGGCTGTCGGCATGCGTTGGATATGCTTCTGCCGTCGGTCAGCGGGACGCCGTTCGTTGTGGGCACGTTTGTGTCGAATATGGTCGCCTGCTTCCTGTTCGCGATGCTGACCGAATTCATGGCGACCGCTTCGTGGCTGCGTCGCCGGGTGCGGCAGGTTGTCAGCCGTGGCGTTGGGCTCGGCTTGCTCGGCGGGCTTTCGACGATGTCCGGCGTGATGCTGGAAACGATGGAAGGTCTGCACGAGCGGCATATCGCCAGTGCGCTTGGCTATCTTGCGGGAAATTTTGCAGGCGGTTTGCTCACTGCCGCCGCCGGCGTGGTTCTGATGCAGGCACTGCTGTCACGGAGTACTCGAAAGCGGGTTCGGGGTGCGTTTTCAGCTGTTTCCGTTTCCGATTCTGCCGAATCGGACACGCAGGGCGTACGCCATGTGAAAGTGGCCGACGTGGCGCGTTCTGCCGCGCAGGCCGCAATGGAAGCCGCGCAGGCGGCGCAGCAGGCCGCGCAGACGGCCCAGCAGATTGCACAGACGGGACAGGTCCCGCGAGTCGAAACACCAACCGTGCCGCCGACCGCCAGCCAGCCTATGCAGACAGGCCGCGTTCCGCAGATTCCTCCGCTGGCCGTTCCTCAGCTGACGCAGCCGGCGCATCCGTTGCTGCGCGAGCCGGATACTCCAGACTTGGGGCAGCTGCCCGAGATTCAGCAGTCGCAGCCGATCCAGCAGCCGGCCAACCCGCTTCCGCCCAGCTTCGAGCCCAAACCGATCACTGCGGAGATTTCGCTTGTCGCCGACCCGACTACCGGGGAGGTGCGCTGATGATGTGGATGATCTGTCTGTTCGGCGGTCTGGGAGCCATGGCCCGTTACGTGCTCGACGTGTCAATTCAACAAGGCTGGAACCGCGAGAATCGAAGAACGAACCGCAACTTCCCGCTATCCACGCTCGTCATCAACGGCGTCGCCTCGCTATGCGCGGGCATCGCCATGATGTCCTACTATTCGCAATCGGTGGATATGGACACGGTCATGATGTTCGTTGTCGGATTTCTCGGTGGTTTCTCAACATTCTCCACGGCGCTCAACGAAGTGGTTTCATTGATTCGCCAGCGTCGTTTTACGCTGGCTCTGGGCTATGGAATAGCAACCGTCGCGGTGCCTCTCATTTGCGTGGCCGCCGGTTTCGGCATTGCGCTGCTTGCCAATCCGGCGTAATTTTCACGTTACACGGACGGTCGCTGAGTAACGTGAAAGAAATCTGAGCGCCACCGCCATCAAGGCCGCCAGTCCGGATGCAACGCTGGTGATTGCATTCGACCAGACCAAGCCGCTGCTGAAGGCCTTCGCCTCCGCAGGAGCCGACACTAAGAAGCTGTATTTCGTTGCCGGACTGTCGAACAGGTTCGAGAGAATGTAAATGAATGTAATATTTCGTGGTAAGCACGTGAGCATACAACGATAGAACAGTGATGACGGGGAAGGTGCGATCATGGTCGGCATGCGCGATGTGGCGAAGAAGGCCGGGGTGTCTCTGAGCACCGTCTCGCTGGTGGTGAACGGCAACGGGTACGTGTCTGATGACATGCGCGAACGTGTGCGCAAAGCCATGCAACTGCTCAATTATGTGCCGAACGAGCTTGCCCGCAATCTGTATCATGATCGTACGAATCTGGTCGGCGTCATCGTGCCCACCATCCGCCACCCGTTCTTTGCAACGTTTACCGCACATCTGCAGCATGCGCTCGCCGCGCAAGGATTACGCACTATGTTGTGCTCTACCGCAGATGAGGCGGACGGCGAAATCCAGTATGTCGACATGTTGCGTCGGCACATGATGGACGGCATCGTCATGTGTGCGCACACTTCGCATCCCGGCGATTATTGGACGTCGATTCATCGCCCGATCGTCGCGTTCGACCGTGTGCTTGGAGACGGTATTTCGTCGATCGGATCCGACCACGAGCAGGGTGGGCGATTGATTGCGCAGATGCTGATCCGCAATGGTACCAAACATGTGGTGATGATTGGCGGTCCGCGAGATCAATTCTTCGATTTGGCTGCGCGCGGAGAAGTCGAGGAAGGACCGTTCGATTTGGGAAAGACCACGTTCCCGACGGTGCGCTATTACCTCACGTTGGAACAGGAATTGACCTCCGCAGGCGTGAAATACGAGTACGTTGAAGCTGGCGAAGTGATGGATTTTGCCGGCTATCATCGTGCGGTCAGCAATGCGCTCGACAAGGTGACGACCGACGGCGTCGATGCCGTGGTCAGTTCCGATATTGGTGCATCGTTCTGCGTGCGCGAAGCGTTGGGCCGTGGAATTTCCATTCCTGACGAGCTGCAGATCGTTGCCTACGATGGTACGTATTTGACTGATTTGGCCGGCATGAAGCTGACCGCGGTCGCGCAGGATTTCTCGGCGATCGCACAGTCGGCGGCCGACCATATCGTGCAGGCGATTGCCAATGAGGAAGTGGCCGCGGCTAACGCTTCACGCAAGAACATCCCCAAGCCGTTCGAGCCGAACGTGCTTATTCCCATGACACTGGTGCCAGGCGATACCACGCGTTGATACTGTGCGTCTTCATGCGTGTGCCCGGTGTGGATCGCATCGATTTCAGCGGCGTCCACAACCGGCGAACGCCCGTCGATAGTCGTGCTCATCATTCGACTTGTGCACATGTGTCCGATTCTGCCGAATCGGACGTCTGAGTTCCGAAAAATGTGTTCTGTGTGTCCGATTCTGGAGAATCGGTCATGTGTGATGTGAATTGGGATGTTTGGATGTCCGTTTCTGCAGAATCATCTTTGCTCTGTACTCGTTGATTCGCAAATACGGCGCATGGCTCGTCATACCGGCCATGCTCGGCGGCGCGGCCTTCCTGGCGGACTTGGTGCTGACGCCGGCCGTGTCGATCTCGTCCGCCGTCGAAGGCCTGAAGACGCTGCCGGCGTTGGAGCATCTGTTCACCGAGAACAAGGATCTGACGATGATGATCACCGCGGTGATCATCGTGATCCTGTTCGCCGTGCAGTCGCGCGGCACCGAATCGATCGGCAAGGTCTTCGGCTCGGTGGTGATGGTCTGGTTCGCGTTCCTGGCGATCGTCGGCGTGGTAGCCATCAGCAACGACTGGTCCGTGCTCGCCGCACTCAACCCGTACTACGGCATCAAGTTCCTGTTCAGTCCGAATAACGCCACCGGTCTGGCGCTGATGGGCACCGTGTTCCTTTCGACCACCGGCGCCGAGGCGCTGTACTCGGATATGGGCCACGTGGGCCGCGGCAACATCTACTTCACCTGGCCGTTCATCAAGGTGGCGCTGGTGCTCAACTACTTCGGCCAGGGCGCGTGGATGCTGCGCAACCAGAACAACCCCGAACTGGCCGACGCCGAGGGGATCAACCCGTTCTTCCAGATGATGGATCCGAACGTGCGCTATGTGGCCGTCGTGCTGTCGGTCACCGCCGGCATCATCGCCTCCCAGGCGCTGATTACGGGCGCGTTCACCATGGTCTCCGAGGCCACCGGCCTCAACTGGATGCCGCATCTGCAGGTCCGTTACCCTGCCCGTACCCGCGGCCAGCTGTACATTCCGGTCGTCAACGTGGTGCTGTGCGTGGCCACGCTGGCCGTGCTGCTGCTGTTCCGCGATTCGGAACATATCTCGGCGGCCTACGGCTTGGCACTGACCATCACGATGATCACCACCACGATCCTGCTGGGCATCTACCTGTGGCACCGCAGCAACAAGTTCGGCACCGTTGTGTTCACCATCGTGTTCCTGGCGATCCAGGTCCTGTTCTTCGCCGCCTCGATGGCCAAGTTCCTGCACGGCGGCTGGTTCACGCTGCTGCTCACGCTGGCGATCCTCATGATCATGTACACGTGGAACGAGGGCACCAAGCTGGAGCGCTCGCAGCGTCGGCACATGATGCCGAAGGACTTCCTCCCCGCGCTGGACAAGCTGCACGGCGATAGCCGCATCCACCGGTTCGCGGACAACATCGTCTACCTGACCAGCGATCCGGACCTGAAGCGTCTCGATACGGACATCTTCTTCTCGATCTTCGCCGACCACCCCAAGCGCGCCCGCGCATGGTGGGCGGTGGCCGTCGAGACCACCGACGAGCCGTTCACCCGTGAGTATTCGGTCGAGAGCTTCGGTACCGACTACCTGTTCCGTGTGCGCATCCGCCTCGGCTTCAAGGTCTCGCAGTCCATCCCGGCCTACCTGCATCAGATCATGCACGATCTGGAGAAGACCGGCGAGCTGCCGAACCAGCAGTCGATCTACCCGAAGCTTGACGCCGATCCCGGCATCGGCACCATCCGCTACGTGGTGATCCACAAGGCGCTGATGCCCGAGTCGAAGGTCTCCGGCCGTGGCGCCCTCTCGCTGCAGATCAAGTACGCGATCCGCCGCGTGGCCGGTTCCCCGGTCAAGTGGTTCGGCCTGGCGCCGTACAACCCGCTGGTCGAGGTGCAGCCGCTGTTCGTGTCCACGCGCCGCCCGCCGCGCCTGACCCGCGTGGCCAGCCAGGCGCCCAAGCGCGAGGGCTGAGCCGGCAGGCCGAACAGCCGGTGCGAGCCGGGTGGCCTAATGGCATGTCAGGGGGCCGCGAACCGTCATCGTACGGTTCGCGGCCTTTGCATATGCGAATGATGCAGAGTGGGCGGTACTGCTTGTGAATGTAGCGGGTGGACGGGTGACGTGGTTGATGCCTTTTGCCGTATGTTCACGGTGGCTATGCGTCGGATGGGACTGTAATTCGACTTCTTGGGATCTTTTTTGCTGCAGTGGTGCGCCAAAAGGTCTCAGCCGTCTCTGCGCCACGCCTTCCGGCAGTCAGTACAAGGTTGTACTACACTGGTGGCTGTCACACGGATGTCCCCGGTCGCCCGCGCCTCCGCGGTACATCGTTGTATGGATACGTGTCACGTATGCAGAGTGCATGCAGATATGTAGAAAGGAATCCCATGCCCCAGCAGGACCATCTGACCGCACGTCTCGTCGTCGATGACGATTTTGAGGTCGCTCCGGTCAACAATCGTCTGTTCGGTTCGTTCGTCGAGCACCTTGGCCGTTGCGTGTACACCGGCATCTACGAGCCCGACCACCCGACCGCCGACGAGCACGGCTTCCGCAAGGACGTCATCGACCTGGTCAAGGAACTCGGCGCCACCACCATCCGCTACCCGGGCGGCAACTTCGTGTCCGGCTACCGCTGGGAGGACGGCATCGGCCCCAAGCAGGAACGTCCCCGTCGACTCGATCTGGCCTGGCATTCCACCGAAACCAACGAATTCGGCCTGCACGAGATGGCCGAATGGCTTGAGGCCACCGGCGGCAACGAGCTGATGGAGGCCGTCAACCTGGGCACGCGCGGCCTGCAGGAGGCCCTGGACCTGCTGGAGTACGCGAACGTGCCCGGCGGCACCGAGCTGTCGGAACGTCGCCGCGCCAACGGCGCCGACAAGCCGTTCGATATCCGCATGTGGTGCCTGGGCAACGAGATGGACGGCCCGTGGCAGCTCGGCCACAAGTCCGCCGAGGACTACGGCATGCTCGCCGCCTCCGTGGCCGCCGGCATGCGCCAGATCGATCCGGACGTGGAACTGGTGGTGTGCGGCTCCTCCGCCCATGGCATGCCGACCTTCGGCAAGTGGGAGCAGACCGTTCTTGAGAAGACCTACGAGAACGTGAACTTCGTCTCCTGCCACGCCTACTACCAGCCGTTCTTCAAGGAGGACGGCACGCGCGACATGGCCAGCTTCCTGGCCTCCGGCGTGGATATGGACGGCTTCATCAAGGACGTGGCCGCCACCATCGACGCCACCAAGGCCCATCTGAAGAGCGCGCACGACGTGTACATCTCGTTCGATGAATGGAATGTCTGGTACCAGGGTGAGGAGCCGAGCAAGACCCCCGAGGGCATCGGCAACTGGCCGGTGGCCCCGCGTCTGCTGGAGGACATCTACACCGCCGCCGACGCCGTGGTGTTCGGCGATCTGATGATCACGCTGCTCAAGAACGCCGACCGCGTGCGCGCCGCCAGCCTGGCGCAGCTGGTCAATGTCATCGCCCCGATCATGACGGAGCCGGGCGGCCCGGCCTGGCGCCAGACCACGTTCCACCCGTTCTCCGTGACCGCGCGCCTGGCCAAGGGCGGCACCGTGCTGGAGCCGAAGCTGTCCGCCGGCACCGTGGATACGCCGCGCTATGGCGAGGTCGACGGCGTGAACGCCGTGGCCGTGCGCTGCGCCGACGGCTCGCTCGCCGTGTTTGCGGTGAACCGTTCGCTCGAGGCGACCGCCGAGTTCGAGATCAGGCTGCAGGACGGCGCGCAGCCGGCATCCGTCGAGGCGCAGACGCTGCACGACGACGATCTGTTCGCCGCGAATACGCTCTACGACCAGAACCGTGTGACCCCGCACGCCAACGGGTCGGCCATGTACGATGCCGAGTCCGGCGTGGTCCGCGTCTCCCTGCCGCCGGTGAGTTGGACCGCCCTGCACATCAAGTGACGCGATGGGCCGCGCGGTCCGTTCCGGAGAAGGACGGATCGCACGGCCCTTGCTTCCCGGGCCGGGCGGAAGGGACCGGACCGGCCGGGGAAAACGCGTTATGCTGGAATCAGACGGGCGTTCCGCCTGAACCGTGCGGAACATGCCCGATGGTGCGACGAGAGGGGTGCTGTGGCGAAACGGGTGACCATCACCGACGTGGCGCGCGAGACGGGCGTCTCCATCAAAACGGTGTCGAATGTGCTGAACAACACCGGCAGTATGCGCCCGGAGACGCGCCAGCGTGTCCAGGATGCCATCGAACGCCTCGGATACCGCGTTAACGTGTCCGCCCGCGCCATGAAAACCGGCGGCACGAAGCTCATCGGACTGGCCATCACCGATTTCTGCCAGCCGTTCATGCCCTATCTCGCCGACAGCATCGTGGCGGCGGCACGTTCCCGCGGGTACGCGGTGATCACCGATACCTACAACAGCGCCGGCGGCTTGGCGCAGGCGATCCCGGAGACGAAGAAGCTGGCCGCGGACGGCTGGATTTTCTTCATGGGCTCGCCGATCACGGATCGCACGATACTGCACCAGCCGTATCCGTTGGTGATTGTGGGCGATTACGATACGCAGGGACTGGCCGATTGGGTCACGATGCCGAACGTGGAGGCCGTACGCACCGCGGTGGGGGCGCTGCTGGATTCGGGATGCCGTAGGATCGCGTTGATCGGCGGCACCGCGGAGAACGCATGCCCGGATGCCGACCGCGAGTCGCGGCCCGAAACCACCAGCACGATGCGTACCCGCGGCTATGTGTTGGCCCATGAGGAGCGTGGCCTGCAGGTCGATTGGCGGCTGGTCCGTAACGCGGATTGGGTGCAGTCCGGCGGCCGCGATGCGGTGGCGGGGCTGTTGGACGATCCGGATGCGCCGCGTCCGGATGCGGTCATGTGCCTGAACGACGCGCTCGCCATCGGGGTGATTCATGAGCTGCAGCGGCGCGGCGTGCGCGTGCCGCAGGATATGCAGGTCATTGGGTTCGACAACGTGCCGGATGCCGAGTACTGCATGCCCGGATTGACGACGATCGACCCGCATGTGGATGATTACGCGCGACATGCCGTGGATATGCTGATCGCGCGCATCGAGGGGTCGGCGGATCCGTTCCGCACGTATGTGACCTCCTACGATCTGGTGCGTCGTGCCTCGACGTGTTGACGGCCCGGCGTTCGCCTGGACATGGGTCTGTGACGGGCTGCTGTCGCCTCTCCCGTGGCGTATTCCGGGAGAGGCGACATGCGGGCTAGGATCGGAGCAGCACCTCCGTCAGCGCTTGACGGACGGCGCTCGGCATATGCGAATCGGAGCAATCTTCCATGTCCGGCCCGCTGACGTGCTCGAGTGAATCCATCGTGGCCAATGCGTCGATGCCGTTCTCCGCTATGGCGGCATAAGCCTGTTCCTTGGTCAGATATCGCATTTCGGCATGCCGAAGGATGTCGAAGACGTCTTCCATGCGGGGATCGGCGGCCATCGTCGTGTCGCCGATGGTGACACGTATCTCGCTGCGGGTGGATACGTCGGCGACCGTTACCTGCAATGTGAGGGTTTCGGCATCATACCGGCGATCCGAATCGACGGATGCGCCGTCGGCCTGTACGGATATGTCGCTGTCGGTAATGCCTCGGAACAGGAAATCCCATGTTCTCCGGGCCGGCAGAGCGTGAACGTCTCCCTGGGCTGGCGATACCGTGAGTGCGGATGTGGCGCCGTCCTTGCGCCATCGATAGGTGATCGCGGTGGTCGCCGGGGTGATCTGCCGAGAGTAATGTCCCGAATCCTCCATCAGCGTGAAGTCGCCGTCCGCTCCGGGGAAGACGATGATCTCCAGATGCTGCGGGTTGTCGACGGAGTTGATGGAATCCCCCTCGGACAGGGGCTGCATCGGCACGATGCCGCCGGCCTTCGCGAACACGGGAATTCCGTCGAGCGGACGCCAGACGGTCATGCGCCGTCCGTTGGGCGAAGACGCGCTATACCGGCGCCCGGTGAAGAAGTCGAACCAGTCGCCCTGCGGCAGCCATACGTCGGCCTTGCCCCGTCGGGAGGATTTATCCATCGGTTCCGTGATGGGCGCGGCCAGCAGTTCGGTGCCGAACATGTATTCGTTGGGAACGTGGTATGCGGCGTCGATGTCGGGCGATCCCCAATACATGGGCTCCACCAGGGGAAGGCCTGTCCGGGATGCGCGCCAGTTCATGGTGTGGAGGTACGGAATCATGCGATGGCGCAGGCGGGGCGCATCGTCCATGATCGCACGGAGGGGGTGCGGATGTTTTTTTGGACGGTCAGGCGGCCAGTCCAAGACTTCTGCGGTATTGCACGGGGCTCATCCAGTCCAGTGACTTCTTGATCCTGGTTTCATTGTAGTGGGTCAGGTAGGCGGCCAGGCGTTCGCGGAACTCCTCGTAGCCCACGCCCCTCCAGTCCCGCCCGTAGAATAACTCGTTCTTGAGCCTGCCGAAGAACCCCTCGGCGGCCGCGTTGTCCGGGCTGCATCCCTTGGCGCTCATCGACCGGGTCAGCCCGTGCTCCTCGCAGATGCGGATCCATTCGTCCCACCGGTAGTGGCAGCCGCGGTCGGAATTAAACCGACATCGGTTTAACTCGGATTAAGCCGGGTTTGTTGTTAAGCCGGGGAACGGTTCGGGGTCTTGGTGGCTGGCCGTGTCCCATGTGGTTTCCCGGCTTAACGTTCCGGGTTATGTTCGTCTTGTCCCATTTGATTCGAACGAAGGAGTTTGCCATGGGTGAGACGACGGTTGGCCATGTCGCGGGCGAGGTGGTCCGCGCGCTTTACGGGGCCGGTTATATGGAATCCACCATAGGCCAGTACCGCAAGTCCATCAGGGCGTTGGAACGGTACGCCGGAGGCCCGGATGCGGTGTACACGCGTGGGTTGGGCGCGGGGTTCGCCGCGTCGACCTTCAGTGAGCGGACGGGCGGTTTCAGCAGGCAGCGGTGGTTCGATTACGGCAGGCTGGCGCGTTTGTGCGACTCGTATCTGCGGTCCGGTTCGGTGGACCTGGGCAAGTGGCGCAGGAGCAGGCTTGCGGAGCCGGTGGTTCCGGGTTTGGCCGTGGTCATGGAGCGTTGGGAGGCGTATCTCGCCGGTTCGGGACTGGCTTCGGCGACGGTGGGGCATTACCGTCGGATGGCGGGCTTGTTCCTCACGTGGCTGGAATCTCATGGGGTCGTGTCGTTGGATGGTTCGGATGGCTCGCATGTGCTGGGGTTCCTGGCCGGGCTGCGTTCACGCTGGTCGGAGTCGTCGATGCGGCACGCCGCGTCGGACCTGCGCCCGTTGTTCAGATGGCTCGGGCGGGATGACCTGGCGGACGCGATCGGCCTGGCCGGCATACGCAGGACCCACGCGATCGCGGGAACGTTGCCCGACGACGAGCACCGCCGCTTGCTGGAGGCGTGCGCCTCGCGGTCGGTGCCGTCGAGGGACGCGGCGATCACCCTGCTGTCGCTGACGTGCGGGCTGAGGGCATGCGATGTGATCGGTCTGAGGATCGCCGACGTGGATTGGGATTCCATGAGTATAGGTCTGGTGCAGCGAAAGACGGGCAATCCGTTGACCGTGCCGATGACGGGACCGCTGGCCGCGAGGCTGGCGTCCTGGCTGTTGGACGAAAGGCCCGCCACCGACGACGACCGTGTGTTCGTGCGGTACAAGGCGCCCCATGTCGCGCTTCGGGGTCATTCATCGGTGTACGAGGCGATCAGCCGTGTCATGCGGCACGCCGGGCTCGGACGCCGGGGCGGTTCCGGGCTGTTGCGGCGCAACGCGGCGACGAGGATGCTGGAGGCGGCCACGCCGTTGCCGACGATCAGCGCGGTGCTTGGCCACGCCGACCCCGATTCCACACGCGTCTACATGGCCACGCACCGCGGGGGAATGCTCGCGTGCGTGCTGCCCGTGCCGGAAGGCGGATCGTCATGAGACCCACGGAACACGGATTCGTCGGCCCGCTCGCCGGCGAATTGGAGGAGTACATCCGCTTCAAGGCGTCCATGGGCAGGCATGGCGCCACCCGCGTCCGGGTCCTGCGCTCGTTCGACCGGCATTGCCTCGAACACGGGGCCGTGCGTCTGGAGCGGGGCGTCGTGGAGCGATGGATCGCCCATAGGATCGACGCGAATCCCGGGGGTTGCCGCTCGTGGTTCTCGTACATCAGGGACTTCGGCAGGGTGGATGCGACTGGCCCACGATCCCGACGCGTACGTGCTCTCCGACCAGTGGAAGGCCGGATCCCCGCGTCCGACGCCGTACCTGCTGACGGACCGCGAGGCCGCCCTGTTCCTGCGGGCCGCGGGAACGTTGGAGTCTCCGTCGCCGTGGGCGTGGCAGTCTCGCGCGTTCTTCATGCTCATGGCCTGCTGCGGGCTGCGCACCCGAGAGGTCAGGAGACTCGCCGTCGGGCACGTCGACCACAAGGCCCGTTCCATCGACGTGGTCGATTCCAAGGCCGGTCGCAGCCGCAGGCTGCCCGTGGGCGACGAGGTCGCCGCCGAACTGCTGGAATGCGACCAACGGTCCCGCGAACGCTTCGGAGACGACCGTCCCGCGTTCTTCGTCACCTCCACCGGCAATCCGGTCTCCCCGGGCATGCCCGGCGTGGTGTTCCGCCGCGTCTGGACGCGGGCCGGGCTCGAGTGGCCACAAGCCGGCAAACGGCCCAGGCCCTATGATTTCCGGCACCGGTTCGCGTTCGCGAACATCGAGCGGTGGACTCGCGACGGCGTGGACGTGATGGCGATGCTGCCCTATCTGGCGGCCTACATGGGACACGCCGGCATCGACAGCACCCTCTACTACGTGCACGCCAGCCCCGATTTCATGGACGGATACGCGGACCTCGTCGCCGACGCCGAACGCGTGGTCCCGGAAACGGAGGAACCATGAGCAAGGCAAGGAAAACGGCCGCCAGCTCCGGTGAACCGGACTTCTGGCGAGTCGCGCGCGACTGGCTGCACCACTGGCTGCCCAAGGTGCGGGGCAGCTCGCCGAAGACCGTCGAGGCGTACCGCATCGGCCTGGAATCCTACGTCCGATGGCTCGAAACCACGGAAGGCACGCAGCGCAGCCACATCGGTTTCGGGCATTTCGACCGGGCGCGCCTGGGCCGGTGGGTCGAATGGATGCGGACCGAGCGCGGGTACTCGGACCGCACCATCATGCTGAGGATGACGACGATGCGCGTGTTCCTCGACCACGCGGGCCTCGAACACCCGGCATTGACCGCGCTGGGCAACGACGCGGCCGGCATACGTGTCAAACCACCCGCGCGCAAACCCGTCGACCACCTCGGGGAGGAGCACACCAAAGCGTTGCTGACCGCATGGGGCACCGGCGACGCCAAATCGCGCAGGAACCGCATGCTCCTGATCCTCATGTACGACACCGCCGCCAGGATCGGCGAACTCGCCGCACTGACCATCGCGGACGTGGGTATGGATAAGCCGGCCAGGGTCACGCTCACCGGCAAACGCGGCAAGAGCCGGGTCGTGCCCCTGGGAGAAAGGACACGAACCCACCTGGCCGCCTACCTCGAGGAATTCCATCCCGGACCGTCCATGCGCGACGGCGACAGGCCGTTGTTCCACTCGACGAGGAACGGCGCCATCCAGCCGCTCTCCGTGGACCGGATCGACGAGATCCTCAAAACCGCGGCGGCCAGAGCACGCCGCGGGACGTGCCCGTCCATGCCCGAACGCGTCCACTGCCACCTGATCCGCCGGACCCGCGCCATGGACCTCTACCAACAGGGCGTGCCGCTACCGCTCATCATGCAACTGCTCGGCCACGAAAGCATGAGCACAACCAGCGCGTTCTACGCGTTCGCGACCCTCGACATGATGCGCAAAGCCGTCGATGCGGCCAACCCCGGCCCCGACCCCTCCAAGGAGACATGGCTCAGCGAGCAACGACTCCGACAACTACACACCCTCAAATAACCCGGAACGTTAAGCCGGGAAACCACATGGGACACGGCCAGCCACCAAGACCCCGAACCGTTCCCCGGCTTAACAACAAACCCGGCTTAATCCGAGTGGATGATCGGCGTCTCGCCGGGCCTGGGCGTGGCGCACGCGTCGCGAAGCATGCCGTTGGCCAGGGCGGCGTTGGGGCTCGTGCCGATCGTCCAGGAGACCACCATCCCGTCGAAGCAGTCGACCACCGGGGAAAGCCAGCACTTGTACCCGTCCATGGTGAACTGGGTGACGTCCGTGACCCACAGCATGTTCGGCGCGTCGGCGTGGAAGTCCCGCTCCACGAGGTTCGCCGGGGCCTCGCCGATCTCGCCGGCGTAGGAGCTCCACCGCTTCGGCCGCTTCAGGTACACGGGCCGCATGGCCCCCTCGCGCATGATCCGCCTGACGACCTTCTCCGAGACGACGATCGGGTCGGACTCGTCAAGGCGCAGCATGCGGTGGATGGTCCGGTATCCCCATGCGCGCCCACCCTGCTCGAACAGGCCGGCGACGCGGGCCCGCAGCACGGCGTACCTGTCGCCCGCGGCGATCGCGCCGCGCTCGTAATAGTAGGTGCTGCGTTTCAGCCCCACGGCCTTCAGACAGGCCGCCAGGCCGAATTCACCCCTGATCGCGTCGACGACCCGCGTCCTCTCCCTGTTCGTCAGCATGGACGGGTCGAGGCGCGGGTCGTCGGCTTTTAAAACATCGATCGTCTCCCGCATCACCGCGTTCTCCAGCCGCAGGACCTCCACCTGCCGGCGCAGCTCCTCCACGTCATCGCCGGCCGCGGGCATCGGTTCGGCCGGCATCGGCGCGTTTCTCCTGTCCATCAGTCCCAGTATCCCCTCGCTCCGGTAGCGGCGCATCCACTGGTACACGCTCGTCGGCGTGCAACCCGCGTCGCGCGCCACGCGGGCGAGGGGCTCGCCCTCGAGCGCGCGTCTGGCCGCATTCGTCTTGCATTCCAGCGTATACGAACGCCTGCACGCGCCCGTGATCTCGTCGGCCTCCGCGTCCAGCATCGCGTTCAACAGCTGTTCGACCTTCTCCGACACCAACCGGTCCAGCTTCGTCTCGAGCATGTTCTCGTCGACCTGTAGAATCTGATTCGGCATGGTTCCGTCGCCTTCCTAAATAGGTTGATTTGGTTTGGCGACTGAAATCGTACCCGGACGACGGACCATGTCTCTCAACTCAAGCCTCAACCAAAATGCGCAACAAACCGGGCGTTATCAATCGGACACATTGGAGTCGGACAGGCTAAGCTGCATAGAACACCGCATCTAATCGGTTCGACACGCGCATTTCACTGCGCGACTGGACATTGACGTCCCTTTCGAGGTAATATCGAACCGGTTCGATACATACGTGAGTATGCAAATACGTAAACAACAAACAGGCAGATGCGCACGCAAATTGCACCCGCGCCCATGAGCCAAGGGAGGTCCCATGAAAAACAAAGTGCAACTCATCACATACGCCGATCGTCTCGGCGATGGCACTCTTAGCTCGATGACCGACATCCTGCGCACCCGCTTCGACGGCGTGTATGACGGCGTGCATATCCTGCCGTTCTTCACTCCGTTCGATGGTGCGGATGCAGGCTTCGACCCGATCGACCATACCAAAGTCGACGAACGTCTCGGCAGCTGGGACGACGTCGCCGAACTCTCCAAGACCCACAACATCATGGTCGACGCCATCGTCAACCACATGAGTTGGGAATCCAAGCAGTTCCAAGATGTGCTTGAAAAAGGTGAGGAATCCGAGTATTACCCGATGTTTCTGACCATGAGCTCCGTGTTCCCGAACGGCGCCACCGAAGAGGAACTGGCCGGCATCTACCGTCCGCGTCCGGGCCTGCCGTTCACCCACTACAAGTTCGCCGGCAAGACGCGCTTGGTCTGGGTGAGCTTCACCCCGCAGCAGGTTGATATTGACACCGATTCCGACGAGGGCTGGGAATACCTCATGTCGATTTTCGACCAGATGGCCGCCTCTCACGTCAGCTACATCCGCCTCGACGCCGTCGGCTATGGCGCCAAGGAAGCCAGCACCAGCTGCTTCATGACTCCGAAGACGTTCAAGCTCATCTCCCGCCTACGCGAGGAAGGCGTCAAGCGAGGCCTCGAAATTCTCATTGAGGTGCATAGCTACTACAAGAAGCAGGTTGAAATCGCCTCCAAGGTGGACCGCGTCTACGACTTCGCCCTGCCTCCGCTGCTCCTGCACTCGCTGTTCACCGGTCACGTGGAACCCGTGGTCCACTGGACCGAAATCCGCCCGAACAACGCCGTCACCGTGCTCGATACGCACGATGGCATCGGCGTGATCGACATCGGCTCCGACCAGCTCGACCGCTCCCTCAAGGGCCTCGTGCCCGACGAGGACGTCGACAACCTGGTCAACACCATCCATGCCAACACCCACGGCGAATCCCAGGCCGCCACCGGTGCCGCCGCGTCCAACCTCGACCTCTACCAGGTCAACTCCACGTACTACTCGGCCCTCGGCTGCAACGACCAGCACTACTTGGCCGCCCGCGCCGTGCAGTTCTTCCTGCCGGGCGTGCCGCAGGTCTACTACGTGGGCGCGCTCGCCGGCCGCAACGACATGGAACTGCTGCGCCGCACCAACAACGGCCGCGACATCAACCGCCACTACTACTCCACCGCCGAAATCGATGAAAACCTCGAACGCCCGGTGGTCAAGGCCCTGAACGCCCTGGCCAAGTTCCGCAACGAACTGCCTGCATTCGATGGCGAGTTCAGCTACGAGGTCGATGGCGACACGTCCATCACCTTCCGCTGGACCGCCGCCGACGGCACGTCCACGGCCGCCCTCACCTTCGAGCCCGGACGCGGCCTCGGCACAGACAACACCACCCCGGTTGCCAGCCTTGCCTGGAGCGATGCCGCCGGCGACCACGAAACCCACGATCTGCTCGCCAACCCGCCGATTGCCGATATCGACTAACCGTTGGCCCATAAACGCCACTCCGCTGTGCGCGCTCCAAGTAGTGCGCCCGGCGTAAGCTGGGTTCATGGAGAGCAAACCGCCCGCAGTGCACTGAAGCCAGTGCGCCCGGGCGGTTTTGCGTATGCGGGGTTGAAGGTCATGCTCCTGCGGGCGCGGCCCAAGCATCCCGCCGGAATCGACGAGACGAGCAGCAGAACAGAGAAAGAGCAGCATCATGTTGGAACCGTATGTGCGTCCGGGTATTGATGATCGCCCGGATTTGGACAAGGTCCTAAGTCCCGAAGACAAAGCCGCCGTGGCCAGACTGGCCATCAAGAATCGCCGCCGCCCGCCCGAAGCCTCTGCGGACCAGCCTGAGGCCCAGGCTGTGCGATTGGCTTCCGCCGGTTCTTCGGCAGCCGCTGCTGCAGCCGCCAGTGTGGACACTCCCGCGCCGGATATGTCGTCCGCCTACCTCGACATGCGCGATCCCATGGTCGCCGTCAATGGCCAACGCCCTACCGCAGGTCAGGTCTCCCGACTCAACTGGGGTTTCTTCGCTGCTTCAATTCTGGTCGGCGCACCTTGGGTGGCGTTGAACACCATTGCCATGCCCAACGCGATTGCGCGTACATTCGGCTATGACACTGCTGTTGCCGGTCATATCGCCATCAATCCGGCCACTGGCCGCCCGTTGCCCGTCGCCACCGAATTGGCGATGCCCCTGGCCGTGTTGGTGATTGTCGGCGTAGTGGCCTCCATGTTTGCGATGCCGCTGATTTCAGTGTTGTCCGACCACACACGCACGCCATTGGGCCGTCGTACCCCGTGGATGGTTGGCGGAGGTCTGCTGTGCGCGCTGATCACGCTGATTCTGGGGCAGAATATCGGCATCATTGTGCTTTGTATTTTCTGGGTGTTCCTACAGTTCGCCTATGCGATGCTTTCCGTGCCGTTGACCAGCGCCATCAGCGAACGGGTGCCCGACAAGTTCCGCCCTCGCATCGAACGCTGGCATGGCATCGGTGTGATGCTCGGCCAAGCGCTTGGCGTGTGCATGGGTGCGCTTGGTGTGATGTTCAATTCGTTTGCGCCGTTTAGTTACACCGCCGTGCTATTTGCAGTGTCCGGTATTGCCACCGTATTGATTCTGCCCAAGGAGCCTTCTAGCGCTGAGCAGCCGAACCAGCTTTTTGACCGCAGTCAGGTACTTGACCAATTGCGCCCGCCGGCCCACGCTCCCGAGTTCTCCCGGGTGTTCGCCGCCCGTACGTGCATGATGGCCGGTGTTGGGCTGACCGGTGTGTTTCTGTGGTATCTCGTACGTTTCTGGGTTTATGGCAAGGCCGTGGTACTTACGTCCGCGCCGCTGACCATTCCGGCCGGATTCCTCATTGCCGGTATGGCTGTGGCCACATTGATTGGTGCCGCGCTCGCCTCCTGGGCCGCCGGGCCGATTTCCGAGCGAATCGAGGAAAAGAACATTCCCGTGGCCCGTGTGGTGGCCGGTGCCTGCCTGCTGTATGCCGCTGGTTTGGCGCTCGCATGGGGCCTTGGCGTCTGGTCCACCGGCACTGCCCGTGAAAACGGCATGCTGCTGTTTGCGTTGATTTCCGGATTCGCCTTTGGCGTCTATGATTCGCTCGGACTTGAACTGGTGATGGACTCTTTGCCCGACCCGCGCCGAGCCGGCCACGACCTCGGCATTTATGCGCTCGCCAACTCGGCCGGTCTGGCGCTCGCCGCCATCATCGGCGCGCTACTGGTGAACGCCTTCGAGCATAGCTTCGGCTATTACCTGCTCTTCCCGTCCGCCATCGTCATGGTGCTGCTGGCCGGAATCGTCACCCTCACCACCAAATCTGCCGAATAATAAACCGGTTCGAGTACACTGGTCAGCAGTGATCCAGTCCAGTACTCGCAGGGGAGCAAAACCATGGTCGGCATGCGCGACGTAGCCAAAGCGGCAGGGGTGTCCTTAAGCACCGTTTCGTTGGTGGTCAACAACACCGGCTACGTCTCGGCCGATATGCGTGCCAAAGTCGAGTCCGCGATGCGCCAGCTCAACTACATTCCCAACGAGCTGGCCCGCAACCTCTACCGAAACCGCACCAACACCATCGGCGTGATCATGCCGACCATCGCCCACCCGTTCTTCTCCACACTCACCGCGCATCTGCAGCGCGAGTTCGCCGCGCGCGACCTCAAAACCCTGCTCTGCTCCACCGCCGATACAGACAAGGGCGAGAGCGAGTACATCGACATGCTCCAGCGGCACATGATGGACGGCATCATCATGGCGGCCCACACCGAGCATCCGGCCGACTACTGGACCTCCATCCATCGGCCAATTGTCGCTTTCGACCGCACGCTCGGTGAGGGTGTGCCGGTCGTCCGGTCTGATCATGAACAGGGAGGCCGTCTGATTGCGCGCCAGCTCATCGATTCCGGCGCGCGCCACGTGGTGCTCGTTGGTGGCCCGCGTTCCCAGTTCGCGGAAGGCACCACTTTCCCCACGATTCGCTACCATCTCACCGTCGAGCGTCTGCTGGCTGAGGCCGGCATTGCCTGCGATTATGTCGAAGCCGGCACCGTGGCCGACATCGCCGCCCACGAAGCCACCGCATGCGCCATTTTCGAACAGTATCCTGATGTCGACGCCATCGTCGGCTCCGATGTGGTGGCATCCGTGGCATTGCAGGAAGCCTCACGACGGGGTATCGAGGTGCCTGCTGATCTGCAAGTCATCGCCTATGACGGCACTCTCATGGCCGAAACCGCCGGCAAACGCCTGACCGCGATTCGACAGGACTTCCCGGCCATCGCCGCCGCGCTCGCCGTCCGCATGGACTCACAGATCGCCGCCGACGGTGGCCCCGCCTCTCCGTCCAAGAACGATAGCGCTTCGGACGTTGACACCCAACCCACTCCCGAAGAAGTCATCCCCGTAGCCCTCATCCCCGGCGAAACCACCCGGTGACTCCTATCTTGGCTCCCCTCTCTGAGGCTGAGCTGTGAAGCAAACAGTCCGGTGGACTGTTTGTAGGCGAAGGCGAGCCGGGAGGCGAGCAGGCAGACTGCGGGCGGTAGCCCGTCTGTAATTGCGGCCGAGCTGGCGGCGTAGGCGACTGAGGGGAGCCGAGTCACGGCCGCCCACAGTCACCCATCTCACATGACTCCTACGTCACAATGTCCACAATGTGAACCCTTGCTGGATTGGCAAGACATACAAACCTATGTTTACATTCCAGTTCAGGTCGAACGGCCTGAGGAAATACCGAAAGGAGGCCACGCGATGACTGGATTCAATGCTTCTGCGTTTGTATCCGCACGAATTATTAGCCCGTCTTCGCTGGCGGACTAATTCGGCACTGATGCTTGAAGCCCCGTCAACGAAGGCAGGGCCAATCAAGCTGACACAATCGGCACGGCCCTGCATGATGCGGGGCTTTTTTTGTTGCGCTCACAAGGCTTACGGCAGAATCCCGCAGACGGAAACGGTAGCGGACAGTACACGGCAACAACACAGCGACAGAACAACAACCTCCCTGTGGGGCGAAATAATCGCCCGCCGATGAGAGTGAACGAGAGCAAAACAGGAGTAACAATGACTGCAGCAGTCGAAGAGACTGGCTTAGGGCAGGCGGCAGGTAAAGCCGCTACCTTGGTACGCGATTCGGTCAAGACCGTGATCGCCGCGTCGATGGTCGGTACCGCCATCGAATTCTATGACTTCTACGCCTACGGCACCGCCGCGGCAAACTACTTCCCGCACATCTTCTTCTCCGCGAAGGACAACCCCACCGTCGCACTGCTGATGAGCTTGCTGACCTTCGCCGTCGCCTTCATCGCCCGCCCGCTGGGCTCGCTGATCTTCGGCCACTTCGGCGATCGCATGGGCCGCAAGACCACGCTGGTCGTCAGCCTGATGACCATGGGTGTCGGCACCTTCCTGATTGGCTGCCTGCCCACCTACGATCAGGTCGGCGTTGGTGCAGTCGCCATCCTCTGCCTGCTGCGTTTCATCCAGGGCATCGGCCTGGGCGGCGAATGGTCCGGCGCGGCACTGGTCGCCACCGAGAACGCGCCTGAAGACAAGCGCGCACTGTACGGCTCCTTCCCGGAGCTCGGCGCCCCGATCGGCTTCTTCCTGTCCAACGGCACCTACTTCGTGCTCGAATCCTTCAACAATCAGGACGCGATGCTGGCTTGGGGCTGGCGTGTGCCGTTCCTGCTGTCCGCCATCCTGGTGATCGTCGGTCTCGTGGTCCGCGTTCACATGGAGGAGACCCCGATCTTCCGTATGGCTCAGGAGCAGAAGAAGGTTGTCAAGTCCCCGCTGACCGAGGTCTTCCGCAAGTCTTGGCGTCAGGTGCTGCAGGCCACCTTCCTTGTGGCTGTGACCTACACGCTGTTCTACACGCTCGCCACCTGGTCCCTCGCTTGGGGCACCAAGGAGCAGGGCGAAGGCGGCGGCAACCTTGGCTTCACCAACCAGGAATACCTGCTCATGCTCATGATCTCCATCTGCGTGTTCGCCCTGTTCATCGTGCTGTCCTGCCTGTACGCGGACAAGATCGGCCGCCGTCGCGTGCTGACCTTCTCCTCCTGCGCACTTGTGGTGTTCGCCGTACTCTTCCCGTTCCTGCTGGACGGTGGTCTGGTCGGCCAGAAGAACTTCTTCGCCAACATGGTGTTCCTGTGCGTCGGCTTTGCCCTGATGGGCATCGCCTTCGGCCCGATCGGCGCCTTCCTGCCTGAGCTGTTCGACGCCAACGTGCGTTACTCCGGCTCCGGCATCGGCTACAACCTGGCCGCCATCGTCGGCGCGGCTTTCGTGCCGACCATCGCCACTTGGCTGAGCTCCCACTGGGGCGTCCACTCCGTGGGCCTCTACCTTGCCGTGATGGCCGTGTGCTGCCTCGTCTCCGTGCTCACCTGCAAGGAGACTAAGGACGTTGACTTTACCAAGTGACGATGTTCACAACGTGAAAACCCCTAATTCCACTAAGTGAACCCCTACAGGGCTTTTCCGATGCGACGGGACTAAACCTGCATATCGGAAAAGCCCACAAGGAAAGCCACAACAGAATATCGCTCAGCGAAACCCCGCAGAACGCAAGAAAAATTCAACCCCATAAATAAACAAATAAATAAAAGGAGCGCCAAAAATGGCAGCAACTATCTGGTACGAGAAGGACGCCGATCTGTCCGTGTTCGATGGCAAGAAGGTGGCTATCCTGGGCTACGGTTCTCAGGGTCACGCCCACGCGCTGAACCTGCGTGACTCCGGTGTCGACGTGGTCGTCGGCCTGCGTCCTACCTCCAAGTCCGTGGAGTTCGCCAAGGAGCAGGGCCTTGAGGTCAAACCGGTTGGTGAGGCCGTCGCTGAGGCTGACGTTGTGATGATTCTTCTGCCTGACCAGTACCAGGCAGCCGTCTACAAGAAGGACGTTGAGCCGAACCTGAAGCCGGGCGCTGCCCTGGCCTTCGCCCACGGCTTCAACATCCACTACGGTTACATCAAGCCGTCTGAGGATCACCCGGTGTTCATGGTTGCCCCGAAGGGCCCGGGCCACATCGTTCGTCGTGAGTACGCCGCTGGCCGTGGTGTCCCGGTCGTCGTTGCTGTTGAGCAGGACCCGGACGGCAAGACCTGGCCGCTGTGCCTGGCTTACGCCAAGGCTCTGGGCGCTCTGCGTGCAGGCGCCATCAAGACCACCTTCACCGAGGAGACCGAGACCGATCTGTTCGGTGAGCAGGACGTCCTCATGGGCGGCATCAACCACCTGTGCGACCTCGGCTTCGACGTGCTGACCGAGGCTGGCTACCAGCCGGAAATCGCCTACTTCGAGGTGTTCCACGAGCTGAAGATGCTGGTCGACCTCGCTAACGAGGGTGGTCTGAACAAGGCTCGTTGGTCCTGCTCTGACACCGCTCAGTACGGCGACTACACCTCCACCGTCATCACCGAGGAGACCAAGAAGCGCATGCAGTATCAGCTCAAGCGCATTCAGGATGGCTCCTTCGCCAAGGAGTTCATGGATGACCAGGCTGCTGGCGCCCCGAAGTTCAAGAAGCTGCAGGAAGAGTACTCTCACCCGCACCTCGAGACCGTTGGCCCGAAGCTGCGCGCCATGTTCTCCTGGAACAACGCCGAGGCCAAGGACAAGGACGAGGCTGAGTCCTTCAACGGCAAGATCGCTCGTACCCAGGTTCAGTGATTGCCGCCCCTGAAGGGGATTTAAGCTAGCAAACCGCCGTTCCCGCCCATACGGGAGCGGCGGTTTTGTGTTGTTGCGCGCAGCGAATCATTCTCAATAACAACTATGCGCTGATTTCTTGCAGGCAAACGAACACCGAATATGCAAGGTCGTTGATATCTCAGCCTTTCCCCATATGTGGGATTGTGCGATTCTGTTCAAAAGGGTGCAGAGTTGTTATCGAGAATCGTTCTCTGCACACGGCTGTCCATACTCCAATAGTGACCTAGCTCACGTTGTGGACTCCAGCGGGGCTGCGACGGCGTTCTCGGTAGGATTGAACTCGGTTTGAAGGACACAATCCTCGCAAAACAGGACTTATCTGCACACCGTAGATACCCCCGGCGCCCAGCGGCGCCACAACCCACTACTGAAAAGGAGTGCCAATAATGGCAGCACAGATCTGGTATGAGAACGACGGTGATCTCTCTGTTCTCGAAGGCAAGAAGGTCGCAATCATCGGCTACGGCTCCCAGGGCCACGCCCACGCGCTGAACCTGCGCGATTCCGGTGTCGACGTGGTCGTCGGCCTGCGTCCGACCTCCAAGTCGGTCGACTTCGCCAAGGAGCAGGGCCTCGAGGTCAAGTCCGTGGCCGAGGCTTCCGCCGAGGCCGACGTGATCATGATTCTGGCCCCCGACCAGTACCAGCGCACCATCTGGGCCAACGACATCGAGCCCAACATCAAGCCGGGTGCCGCTGTTGCGTTCGCTCATGGCTTCAACATTCACTACGGCTACATCAAGCCGTCTGAGGATCACCCGGTGTTCATGGTTGCCCCGAAGGGCCCGGGCCACATCGTTCGTCGTGAGTACGCCGCTGGCCGTGGCGTGCCGGTCGTCGTGGCCGTCGAGCAGGATCCGCGTGGCGACGGTTGGGCTCTGACCCTGGCCTACGCCAAGGCCCTCGGTGCTCTGCGCGCCGGTGCCATCAAGACCACCTTCAAGGAAGAGACCGAGACCGATCTCTTCGGCGAGCAGAACGTGCTCATGGGTGGCGTGAACAAGCTCGTCGAGATGGGCTTCGAAGTCCTGACCGACGCCGGCTACCAGCCGGAAATCGCCTACTTCGAGGTCTGCCACGAGCTCAAGATGCTCGTCGACCTGATGAACGAGGGCGGTCTGAACAAGGCTCGTTGGTCCTGCTCTGACACCGCTCAGTACGGCGACTACGTCAACACCGTCATCAACGAGGACTGCCGCAAGCGCATGGAATACCACCTGCAGCGCATCCAGGACGGCTCCTTCGCCAAGGAGTTCATCGACGATCAGGATGCCGGCGCCCCGCACTTCAAGGAGCTGCAGGAGAAGTACTCCAACGAGCGCATCGAGACCGTCGGCCCGAAGCTGCGCGCCATGTTCTCCTGGAACAAGGATGGCGTCAAGGATGCCGACGAGGCCAACTCCTTCACCGGCAAGATCGCCCGCGCTCAGGTTCAGTGAGCCCCTGTAGCTCCCGCTGGCGCATAAGCGCCTGAGGGGAGTACCCAGCACGTACCAAAAGGCCGCCGCTCCGATTCATTCGGAACGGCGGCCTTCTAGTATGGTCCCACCACGTAGCCAAACTTCCACCACGCAGTGAACCACAGAGTTACTTGATTACCCACGCAGAGGTGTCGGTGGGAAGTTGACCGTCGGGAGTCAGCGGGCCGGAAGTGAGCACCACAGAGCCTTCGGGCAGTGAGACCGGGGCAGTGCCAAAGTTAGTAACCGAGGTGAACGTGCGTCCCTCAACCGCCGCACGGCGGTACGCCACCACGTCCGCTCCCATATCCACCTGCTCGGCGGTGGTGTCGCGCGTGGCGGTCAGCGACTCCTGACGAATCGCCAACGCCGCATGATACAACGTGTACATCGAATCCGGGTCGGCCTGCTCCACGTCCACCGCGTAATCCTTGAACCACAGCGGCTGCGGCAGGTGCGGGTCGGCGGCCGGCGTCACGCCATCGGCGCGAACCGCAGGGGAGAAGCCGAAGGAAGCGCCCGTGCCGAACTGGCCGGCGGCGCACAGCGGCACATGGTTCTCGCCGGTGCCATCGTCGGCCGGAGCCGGACGGCTGAAATCGGCCAGAGCGGGCTCGTCGGAAGCGGTCCAAGGCAGAGGCACGCGGCAACCGTCACGGCCCTTATCCATCGTGGCCTGAGCGGTGTGGAAAGCGGTCGGATCCTCCAGTCGATCCCACGGAATATCGGCCACCTCAAACAGGCCCAGTTCCTCGCCCTGATAGATGTATGCGGCACCGGGCAGGCCGAGCTCCATCAGCGCGGCGGCACGGGCACGGCGGGTGCCGAGCTCGCGGTCTTCGGGATATGTGGTGCCGTTGCGCAGCAGCCAGTCGTGCGGCAGCTGGTGGTAGGGCGCGCCCTTGACCTGCGGCAGACCGTAGCGGGAGGGGCTGCGCGGCACGTCGTGATTGTTCATGACCCACGTGGTGGTGGAGCCGCCGGTTTCGGCCGCCGCCTTAAGACCCGCGGCGATGGCCTTGCGGAACTCGTCGGCATACCAGTTGGCCTGCGCGAAGTCGAAGTTGAAGGACTGGCCCAGCTCGTCCATCGAAGCGTACAGGTGCTGGTGCTCAGGCACCACCCACGCCTCGGCCACGGCAAAGCGCGGCGGGTTGTATTCGTTGAACACCTTGCGCCACTCGCGGTAGATGTCGTGCACCTCACGACGGTCGAACAGCGGGTGGCTGAAGTCATGATTCAGCACGCCGACCACGCTGTATTCGCGGCCGAGCTCTTCCAACGGCTTGGATTCGAGATCCTTGGCCAGGCCGTGCGCCACGTCGATGCGGAAGCCGTCGGTGCCGTGGTCGGACCAGAAACGTAGGGTCTTCTTGAACTCCTCGTGGATGTCCGGATTCTTCCAGTTGACGTCCGGCTGCGCCTTATCGAACAGGTGCAGATACCACTGGCCGTCGGCCACGCGCGCCCAGGCCGGGCCGCCGAAGAAGGATTGCCAGTCGTTGGGCGGCAGTTCGCCGTGCTCGCCGCGGCCGTCGCGGAAGATGTAGCGGTCGCGCGCCGGGGAGCCGGGCTCGGCGGCGAGGGCCTCTTGGAAGAACACGTGCTTGTCGGCGGTGTGGTTGGGCACGATGTCCACGATCACTTTGATGCCGGCCTCGTGCGCGGCCTCGGCCATCGCGTCGAAGTCGTCCATGGTGCCTAGGCGCGGGTCGACGTTGCGGTAGTCGATCACGTCGTAGCCGCCGTCCGCCAGATCCGAGGGGTAGAACGGGGAGAGCCAGATCGCGTCGACGCCGAGGTTCTTCAGGTAATCCATCTTCTCGGTGACGCCGGCGATGTCGCCGAGTCCGTCGCCGTTGACGTCCTTGAAGCTGCGCGGGTAGATCTGGTAGACGACGGCCTGCTTCCACCAGTCGTCATTGAGGTTGTTGGCGGTCATGCCGATTCCTTCCTGTTCCGGGTGCGTTGTGGTTGGGTTGTTCCGGTTGTGCTCGAACTGCTGTGTGAAGGCCCAACCGTTGTATTGATGATGACAACGATATCATGTGAATTACGCATGCAAAAGTCGATTTATCGGCGTTTTGCGGTGGTAACGTAGTCACGCCTGCGCGGACGCTGCTGTTGCGGCAGGCGGCGCGGTGGTTTCGCGCAGTATTAGCGGAGTGTCCGGCCGTACGAATGCCGGTTCGATTGACTTGCCCGCAATGGCATCCAATACCATGTGCCCGGCGGCCACGCCCATTGCGAACGGGTCCTGATGCAGTGTGGTCAGTCCCACGGCGGCGGACAGGGTGGAATCGTCGAAGCCGATGATGGAGATGTCCTGAGGTACCCGCCGCCCGTATTGACGCAGGCGATACAGCACGGGTGCGGCCATTTCATCATCCTCAAAACAGAAGGCGGTGATGCTGGGGGAGGCGTTCAGTACGGCGTTCAATGCCGCGTTGCTTTCGCCAAGACCGCGTTGAATGCTCAGGGGCGTTAGCTCGATCCCCGGATGGGCGGCAGCGGCATCAATGACGCCCTGCAAACGAGCCTCGGCACTGTAGCGCATGTTGGTTTCGGTCGGGGCGCTGCCGACGAACGCGATATGCCGGTGGCCGAGTGCAATCAGGTGCTCGATGGCCGAACGTGTGGCGGCGTAATCGTCAATGCTCACGCCTGCGTCGAACCCATCGGTGGAGGGAATGTTGATGCCGACAATCGGCACGTGCATATGCTTCAGTCGCTCCACTTCAGCCGGCTCAATGTCGAAGGAGCTGACAATCACCGCATCCGCATTGCGTCGCACGGGCAAATCCGCAAAGAAGTCATGGCGCTCGGCGGCGTTGCGCATGGGGTAGGGCACAGTGTCGTAGCCGGAGGGGCGCAGCGCCGAGTCAAGGCCGGCGAAGATGTTTGCATTGAACCAGGTGGTGATGGTCTCGCTGGCCAGCAGCGCAATGCGGAACGACTGGCCGGACTTCAGTGCGGCGGCCGAGCGAGAGACGGAGTAGTCGAGCTTTTCGGCCGCGGTCATCACTCGGTCTCGAGTCTCTGGAAGCACTAGATCCGGCTTGGCGAAGGTTCGGGACACCGTGGATACGGAAACGCCGGCCTCGCGGGCCACTGCCTGAATGCTTGCCTTGGTCATATGCCGTCGCTCCTTTACCGTCGCGAACAATCATTGTCATGACAACGATAACATGCCCATAACAAGTCGCCGTCTTCGGCTATCTCGATTACGAGGGGCTGATTTAGGGTGTCCCGGACATCTACTTCCGTTTCAAGGGGCTCCTTGCCGGTGAAACCACAAGTGCAAACGACTTTGTGCCAACGTCATTCCGCCGTTCTCGCGCTGGGTCTACTTGGGCACCAGCCCCTTGAAGCGGAAGTGGATGTCCGGGAAAGGCCAAATCAGCCCCTCGAAGCCGATTTAGACCAATTTCCCATTGCGGAATCGATCACCGCTTCTCTCGGCGCATCACGGCGGCTAGGGACTGCACGCGTGGCAGGTCGAAGACCTCGTCGGTATGTACCACGTGGCCTGAGCTGTCCGCCAGCGGCACGCGCCAGTTCGAATACTCTCTGGAAGTGCCCGGCTGATTCTGGGAGCGGCATTCGCCCACGCCGTCCACCAGCGCTGCCTGCAGCAGCAGCGACGGCGTATCGGTGAGCATGGCGTGCATCGCTTCCACGATTTCCTGCACATGGCCTTCCACATCATCCGCCACGGTCTGCGAGATATAGCCGTTCTCCACCAGACGGTTCATCATGGCCGTGCGCTCGGCCATCGCCGAGGCGGCGAATGCCTCCACCGGCTCGCTCAGGAGATGCAGCTCCTCGCGCAGCTTGACGTGTGCGAAGTTCAGGTAGCCGGCGGTGGGTGGCAGATCGTGCGTGGTCACCGAGGCCAATGCCTGTTTGCGATAGTCCTTGGGTGCGCGGTACGGGTCGCCGGCGTTCGGCGAATCGTCCACGCGGTTGAACCATTCCACGTCAGTGCCGAGCACGCCGTGATCGGCCAGAATGCGGCGCACGTAATCCGGTACGGTGCCCAGATCCTCGCCAACCACCATGCCTCCGGCGCGCGTGGCCTCGATGGCCAGTACTCCCAACATCGCCTCGTGGTTGTACGTCACGTATGCGCCGTTGCGGGCACCGAGCCCCTGCGGAATCCACCACAGGCGGAACAAGCCCAGCACATGGTCGATGCGCACCGCGCCCGCGTGCTCGTACATCGAATGCACCATCTCGCGGTACACCTGGTAGCCGGTGGCCTCCAGGTAGCGCGGGTTGAACGGTGGCTGGCCCCAATCCTGGCCCTGCTGGTTATAGAAGTCCGGCGGGCAGCCGACCGTGACGCCACCTGAGGCGAAGCGTTCCGGATTGGCCCAGGCATCCGCGCCGAGCCCGTGCACGCCCACGGCCATGTCCTGCATCAGCCCCAGCGTCATGCCGTGGTCCAGCGCCTCCTGCTGCGCGGCGTTCACCTGCTCGGCAGCGATCCACTGCAGCCAGCGGTTGAACTCGAACAGGTCGTGGTGCTCCTCGACGAGCTGGCGCACGGCCGGGTCGTCGATGGTCTTCTCGAAGAACCAACGGTTCTCGCCCCACGGCGCGCCCCATACCTCGAAGCACAGGCACCATGTGGCGAAGGAATCGAGGTCCGGGCCGGCGGTGGTCTTGAAATGCTCGAATTCGAGCTCGCGCTTGTTGTTGCGGCCCGCTTCGAAGATCAGGCGCAGCGCCGGGCGCTTGGCCTCCCACGCCGCGTTGATGTCCATCGGGGTCGATTCGTCGTTGCGCGCGGCCACCGAATCATGCAGCGCATCCACCTGCGCGCGCACGTCGGCCGGCAGTGTGGCATATTCGGGGATATCCTGCGGTCGGATGTACGTCACGTTGAGGAATCGGCGCGATTCCGGTAGATACGGCGATGGCTCAAGCGGCGGAATCGGCGCGCCGGCGTGAATCGGGTTGATGAGCATGAAGTCGGCCTTGGACTTGTCGGCCGCGTCCGCCAGCAGCAGCTTCAGGTCGCCGTAATCGCCGATACCCCACGATTCGCGGGACCGCACGGAATACATCTGCGTCATCCAGCCCCACCGCTGGTGCTCGGCGACCGCCTCCGGCACGGGAATGCGCGCGGGGGCGGCGATGATGGCCGCCTTGCCCTCGCGCCCGTTCACCGTGACGGTCAGTGTGTGGTAGCCCATCGGCAAATCGGGGGCGATGGTCAAGTCCGGCTTGCCGGAATTGAGGTTCGGCAGCAGGGCAAAGTGGCCAAACGCGGTGCCGTCCTCCAGCTCGATGGAGGCGGTGATGTCCGCGTCCGACGAGCAGTTCAGGGTGATGCCGGTCGGTTTGCCGGTGGTGGCGACGATGGTGGAGGGGAGCAAACGTTTGCTGTTTTCCACCTCAAGTTGGGTCATGGAGCGTACGATGGCCTCGCCGCTGGATGCGTCCACGTCGAGGGCCTTGAGCACGGCGACCAAGGCCGCGTCGCTGATTTCGGTGTAGGTGCCGAGCTGGTTGATGAATGAGGTGGCAAGTCCGCAGGCTTTGGCGAGCTTGATGAGCGGGCGGGCGAGTCGTTCCGTGCTTTCCGCGCGCTGCGGGGCACCGGAAGCGGCGTCGTTGGTGGTGTCTGCGATGGTGCCGGTGCTGGTCGCTGCGTCGTTGCTGTACGCGTCGGTCATGATGACTCCTTGCTTGCAAATTGGGTACTGCTAGTCGTTTGCATTGCTGTTCGAGGGCCGCTCTGCGTTGAGGTTCCGGCAACCTGACAGACCAATGTTCGAGCTGTTCTGCCTCTACCGTAACTCATATTGACAACGATTGCAATACATTCGGTGAGTTGGACGAGGCTAGAGGTGTTGGTGTTTGTCGTGATGGCCCGTTGACTATCCCCAGTCGACTTTGCCGACAGCCTCGCCGGCGGAGGTGAGGTCGAACGGGTTTAACCAAACACGACGAACGATTGCGGGGAGAGCGTCAGCTGCCCGCCGCTCACGGCCGGTTCACCAAGACTGAGCAGCACGTCGGCGTCGGAAGAGAGCTCGTCCGGCAGGTATTCCGTGAGGAATGAGGCGATTGAGGCACCTGAATCGGCGTTGAAATAACTGGAATCGCCTTCGTGCTCCATAGGCGTGTCGGTATTGCGCAGCAACAGGTTGTAGCCGTTCGGGTGGTCGTCCCGGCGCCAGTCGAGGTAGAGGTCCATGTCGAAGCCGGCCTGCATCGATTCGTTCGGATGGCCTGGACGCCATCGGCGGACCGACCTGGGTGGATTCCGATAAGGCGGCCGTATGGGTGACCAACTGGGACACCGAGCGCAACGGCTCCTCGCTCACCACCCGTGACGGCACCAGCTACCTGCTCGCCAACGCCTTCATGCTCGCCTACGATTACGGCCAGCCGCACATCTTCTCCGGCTACTACTACGCCGGCGTCGACGACGGCGCTCCCGGCGCCACCCGCACCTCCGTGCCGGACATGACCTGTCCGACCGACGGCATCGAAACCGCCGGCACCTGGCACTGCGCGCAACGCTGGACCGCCATCCGCGGCATGATCGGCTTCCGCAACGCCGTGGCCGGCACCTTCACCGCCACCGTGGCCAAGGGCTCGGCCGTCGCCCTATACGCCGGCGCGACGCCCGCAAACTGGGCCGGCACCCGGAAATACGATCCGTCCGATCCCGCCTGGTTCACCGGCGAAACACCGCATAAGGGCGATGACACCGCCGCCAAGTCCGCCGATTCCGCAGCGTCCGCCAAGTCAGGCGACGCCAAGTCCGGAAAGGCAACGTCCGATGCCATCCGCCGCGCCGCAACGCTCGCCGCCATCCTCCTGCCCGTCATCGTCGGCGTCACGTTCATGGCGATAGCTCGCAGGAACGGCAAAGCCCAGTCCGACAACAGCGGCCCGAATAACGACTGATTCGGCCCCGCTCAGCCGCGCACCCGCGGCGCGGCGGTGGAGTCGCGTACCAGCAGTTGCACGGGGAAGATCTCGTGCGGCTGGTCCAGGGTGCGCCCCTCGATAAGGTCCAGGGCCTTGCGCGCGGCGGCGACGGCCATGTCGTACGGCTTCTGGCGCACGGTGGTCAGCCCCACCTCGCCCGAGAACGTGCTGTTGTCGAATCCGGTGACGGACAGGTCGGTCGGAATCGCCATGCCGCATTGGCGCAGGCGGAAGAACAGCGGAATCGCCAGCGAATCCTGATGGAAGCACAGGGCAGTCGGGGCGTCGTCGCGCGCGAGCAGCGCGGTGAGGGCGGCGTCGACCGGATCGTCGCCGGCCTGCATGTCCATCGTCTGGCCGGTCACGCCGTCCAGTTCGCTGCACGCCTCCAGGAATCCGGTGACGCGGTTGTGCGAGCTGAAGCCCATCGTGGCATCGAACGTCTCGTACAAATACAACAGGTTGCGGTGGCCGAGCGTGGTCAGATGGCGCACGATCAGCCGGATGCCGGCCTTGTCGTCGATGCCCACGGAGGCGGTGAACCCCTGCGAGGCCGTGTTGATGCCGATGAGCGGGATCCGCGTGGTGTTGAGTCGCCTGATTTCGGCCGGGGTGATGGCGAACGACGAGACGATGACCGCGTCCGCGTTGCCGCGCACCGGCAGTTCGTCGAAGAACTCCTCGCGCGCGCCCGCGTCGCCGATCGGTTGGATGACCAGATCGTAGCCGGCCGATCGCAGCACTTCGTTGAGGCCTTCGATGATGCGCGAGGTGAACCAGTCGAGCTTGCTGCTGCCCACCAGCAGCGCCACGCGGTGGGAGCGGCCCGATTTGAGGATGCCGGCCATGCGGGATACCGAGAAGTCGAGTTGTTGGGCGGCCTCCATCACCTTGGCGCGCGTTTTGGCGGAGACCATGTCAGGGCGGGAGAACGCGCGGGAGACCGTGGCGGTGGAGACGCCTGCTTGCCTGGCGACGTCCTCGATGCTGGCTTTCATGGCCCCTCCCGGTTTTTCAAAGTTGACGGTGTGACAAACTTCTCTTCATTGTAAATCATTGCAGTACGTTTTACGACAGTCATAGTGCAATGGGTTGCGATATTGCGACACGCCGAAAATATAGACCAATATGGTCTCAATAGCTTTGGAATGTAACAGGTTGCAAATGTAACGGTTTGCATGGCTGAGAAAGCCGGGTTGCCGAACTAGTTCGACACCCGTATGCTGAACCGTGTTCACTTAGAGCTTGCGAGGAAGTAAGGGAGATAATGAAGATCAAGAAATCTCTCGCCGCGCTGACTGCAACCGTGAGCATTATGGCACTTGCAACCGGTTGCAGTTCGAGCGGTTCGTCAGGCGTCGTCGACACCCAGGCCGACAAGGGCCTGGCCGTCATGGGCGACACCATCACCTACGACCCCAACCACTTGGTCAACGACGGCCAGCCCATCGAACTGGGCTACTGGTCCTGGGGCGACGAAAGCACTGACCCGGTGATCTCCATGCTCCACGAGTACGAGAAGATCCACCCGAACGTCACCTTCAAGATCTCGCAGGTGGCTTGGAGCGACTACTGGGTCAAGACCCCGCTCTCGCTCAAGGGCAACAAGAACGCCCCCGTGCTGTTCAACGTCCACAACTCCGAGGATGCCCTGCTCCGCCCGCACGCCGTCCGCCTCGACGGCGCCAGCGACTGGCGCATCTTCCACCAGGTGGTGCTGCCGATGAGCCGCAATTCCATCGCCGCGCTCGCCATCTTCACCTTCCTGTGGAACTGGGAGGACTACCTCTGGCCGTTCCTCATGATCACCGATGACGACAAGCAGCTGTTGTCGGTGGGCCTCAAGATGTTCTCCGGCCAGTACGGCACCGATTACGGCGGACTGTTCGCCGCCACCTCCGTGACCATCATCCCGGTGGTCATCGTCTACCTGGTGTTCCAGAAGCAGTTCATCGCCGGCATCGCCACCGGCTCTGGCAAGTAAACCCGGCCGGTTTCGGCCGAATCCGAACCGCGCCGCAGTCTCCCACCAGTCCCGGGGAGCCGCGGCCGCATCACTCGTATCATCGTGAATAACCGTACAGAAGGGGTAACCATGGCACAGTCACCACAACTCAAGCAGTCGTCTCCGACCTCGCCCGATCCGCAGGACTTCCGCCTCGACGCCACGCCGGCCATGCGCGCCGACAATGTGGTGTCCGGCGAGCACTGGCGCATCGGACTCATCACCGATTCGCTCGTGCGATTCGAATGGTCCGATTCCGGCGTATTCGAGAACCGCCCGACCCAGACCGTCCTGAACCGCGATTTCGGTAGCCCAGTCGAACGCCGCGTCACCGAGCGTGACGGCCGCGTCATCATCGACACCGCGGCCCTGACCATCGTCTACGACCAGCAGCCGTTCAGCAAGGAAGGCCTGAGCGTGGTCGTCAAAGGCGTGGCCGACACCCAGTTCAACACCTGGCATTACGGCGACGCCCAGCGCGGCAACCTCAAAGGCACCGCCCGCACGCTGGACGAGGCGGACGGCGCCATCGAGCTTGACAACGGCGTGATCTCGCGCGACGGCTGGGCCGTCATCGACGATTCCGCCGCCAACATCATCATCGAAACCGACACGGTGAACGGCAAGGCGAACCCGTTCGGCACCTGGGTATCCCCGCGCGCCACCGCCGAAACGGACTTGTACTTCTTCGGCTATGGCCACCGCTACATCGAGGCCGTACGCGACTTCTATCGCCTGACCGGCCCCACGCCGCTCCTGCCGCGCTTCGCCATGGGCAACTGGTGGAGCCGCTACTACCGGTACACGCAGGACGGCTATCTGGCCCTGATGGACCGCTTCAAGCGCGAGGGCATCCCGTTCACCACCTCCGTGATCGACATGGACTGGCATCGCGTGGACGACGTGGACCCGAAGTACGGTTCCGGCTGGACCGGCTACTCGTGGAACCGCGAACTGTTCCCCGACCCGCCGGCCTTCCTCGCCGACCTGCACCGGCGCGGCCTGCGCACCACACTGAACGTCCACCCGCGCGACGGCGTGCGCGCGTTCGAGGACGCCTACCCCGAAGTCGCCAAGCGCGTCGGCATCGACCCGGCCACCGAGGAGAACGTGGAATTCGACCTCACCAACCCGGACTTCGTGGACGCCTATTTCGACATGCACCACCGCATGGAGGCCGAAGGCGTCGACTTCTGGTGGCTGGACTGGCAGCAGGGCGGCGTGACCCGCGAGAAAGGTCTCGACCCGCTGTGGATGCTCAACCACATGCACTACCTCGACTCAGGGCGCGGCGGCAACTGGCCGCTCACCTTCTCCCGGTACGCCGGCCCCGGCTCCCACCGCTACCCGGTCGGCTTCTCCGGAGACACGATCGTGACCTGGGAATCGCTCGCCTTCCAGCCGCAGTTCACCGCCACCGCTTCCAACATCGGGTATGGCTGGTGGAGCCACGACATCGGCGGCCACATGTTCGGCTACCGCAACGAAGAGCTGGAGGCCCGCTGGTACCAGCTCGGCGCGTTCAGCCCGATCAACCGACTGCATTCGTCCAACTCGCCGTTCTCCGGCAAGGAGCCGTGGAACTTCAACCGTGACGTGAGCGCCGCGATGGTGGACGCGCTGCGTCTGCGCCACGCGATGATGCCGTACTTGTACACCATGAACTACCGTGCCGCCGAAGCCGGCCGTCCGCTGGTCGAGCCGATGTACTGGCAGAACCCGGATACGCCGGACGCCTACGAGGTGCCGGACGAGTTCCGCTTCGGCACCGAGCTCGTGGTCGCGCCGATCGTCTCCCCGGACGATGCCGCCGCCTGCCGCGGCCGCGCCGACGCCTGGCTGCCGCAGGGGGAGTGGTTCGACTTCTTCGACGGCCGCCGATACGTCTCATCCGACGCCGCCGGCCGCCGACTGGAGGTCTGGCGCTCGCTCGACCGCACGCCGGTGTTCGCCAAGGCCGGCGCGATCGTGCCGTTGCAGGACGTCGCGGAATCCGGCGAAGCGGTCAACTCTATCGCCAACCCGCAGGCCCTGCGCGTGCTGGTGTTCCCTGGTGCCGACGGCTCGTTCGTCATGCGCGAGGATCGCGGCACGTGGGGCGCCACCAGCGCCGACACCGCGATAGCGTTCACGTGGGGCGGGGCCGATGCGTCGCCCAGCGCCTTCACCGTCGCGCCGGTTACCGGCGATACGTCCGCCGTACCCGAGTCGCGCGACTGGACGGTCGTGTTCCGCGGCGTCGCGCCGGTCGATGCGGCCAGCGGCGTGCGTGCATGGTCCGGCGAGGCTCCGGTCGAGGCAACGGTGGCGTACGACGAGGCGACCATGAGCCTGACCGTGTCCGTCACCGGCATCAGCTCGGCTGCCAGTCTGCGCATCGAGATTCCCGGCGGTCTGCGCATCGCCGACAATCCGGTCGAATCGGACGCGATGGACCTACTGCTGCACGCCCAGATGCTCTACCGCACCAAGGAGCTCGCGCTGCAGGCGGTCCACAAGCTCGGCATCGGCGCGATCGGCGCCCTGCGCACCATGAACCGTGGTCCGCGCTACGCCAACGATTTCTGGATCACCGACATGCCCGATGCGGTGGCCGGCGCGCTCGAAGAAATTTTGCTGCGCAGCTGAGCCCGGTTGCAGTTTTCTGCAACATCCGGGTGCGCCCCGGTATGCGGCGATAAGTTCGGCATGGTTGCCGAAGAGCGTGGCATACCGGGTGCAGTGCGTGGGATGGCCTTCGCGATTGCACTCATCGTGCGGTCAGTGGAAAGGAACTTTTCATGCACAAGGTGAAACAGCACAAGGGCGTCGCGGTGGCCGCCGCAGTCTGCGCGGTCGCGATGGCGGCCTCGCTCGCGACCCACGCCGGCGCGGCCGGGGACCGGCGTTATTGACTGGCTGGCGTTATCGAGTGATTGGCGGTATCAATTAGCCGGCGTTATTGATGAGCCGGCGTTGTCGATTAGCCAGCATTATCGACCGGCACTGAAGCATGCAGTACCCACTGCCCGCGTTTCTCCCGCACATCCCAATCCCCATGCGCATGCAGCACACGCTCCCGATAGTACGCAAGCCCGGAATGCCGCCCCCCTCAAACGTCGCGTCACCTTGACGCGGACGGTCCGTCACATCAATGGTGACGCGGTCCTGAGCGGCGGAAACCAGCACCACGTAACGCTGCGTCGGATCGTCATACCTGGCGATATTGCCGAACAATTCCCGCAGAAAATCGGCGACAAACACTGTGTCTGAGTTATTCAGCGCATCGATGCCCCCAGCGACAATAACGTCGCCGACACACCCCATGCGCTGCAATCGCGCGCCGCCGCTGGCAAGTCTGATGACAAGGCCGATGTCGCGCCCCAGTCACCCCTTGCAGTTTTCTGTATAAGTGGATTTTGGCTCCAAACGCACCACTCCGTCATCGCCGTCAGTCACTCCCGCAAAAACTTGAGCCAAACATACTCAACTTTTTGTGTTGAAATTGGGAATAGAACTTGCCAAATGGAAGTTGAGTGATGTAGGCTCAAGTTTGGAAGGTCCAAGAGACGACCCATCGGAACTTGGGCAAAGAACGTAAGAACAAACGAGTAATTAAGGAGCACACATTATGGCACGTGCAGTTGGTATCGATCTGGGAACCACGAATTCCTGCATCGCAACTCTTGAAGGTGGCGAGCCCACCGTTATCGTCAACGCTGAAGGCGCGCGCACCACGCCGTCTGTGGTGGCCTTCTCCAAGTCCGGCGAGATCCTCGTCGGCGAAGTGGCCAAGCGTCAGGCCGTGACCAACGTTGACCGCACTATTTCTTCCGTCAAGCGCCACATGGGCTCCGACTGGACCGTCGACATCGACGGCAAGAAGTGGACCCCGCAGGAGATTTCCGCACAGATTCTGATGAAGCTGAAGAGGGACGCTGAGGCCTACCTTGGCGAGCCCGTCACCGACGCCGTCATCACCTGCCCGGCATACTTCAACGATGCCCAGCGTCAGGCCACCAAGGACGCCGGCAAGATCGCCGGCCTGAACGTCCTGCGTATCATCAACGAGCCGACCGCAGCCGCTCTGGCCTACGGCCTTGAGAAGGGCAAGGAAGACGAGCGCATCCTGGTCTTCGACCTCGGCGGCGGCACCTTCGATGTCTCCCTGCTGGAGATTGGCAAGGATGATGACGGCTTCTCCACCATTCAGGTTCAGGCCACCAACGGCGACAACCACCTCGGTGGCGATGACTGGGATCAGAAGATCATCGATTGGCTGGTTTCCGAAGTCAAGAACAAGTACGGCGTTGACCTGTCCAAGGACAAGATCGCGCTGCAGCGTCTGAAGGAAGCCGCTGAGCAGGCGAAGAAGGAGCTCTCCTCCTCCACCTCCACCAGCATCTCCATGCAGTACCTGGCCATGACTCCTGACGGCACCCCGGTGCACCTGGATGAGACTCTGACCCGTGCGCACTTCGAGGAAATGACCTCCGACCTGCTGGGTCGCTGCCGCACGCCGTTCAACAACGTGCTGCACGACGCCGGCATCTCCGTGAGCGACATCGACCACGTGGTGCTCGTCGGTGGTTCCACTCGTATGCCCGCCGTCAAGGAACTCGTCAAGGAGCTCACCGGTGGTAAGGAAGCGAACCAGTCCGTGAACCCGGATGAGGTTGTGGCTGTCGGTGCCGCCGTGCAGTCCGGCGTCATCAAGGGCGACCGTAAGGACGTCCTGCTTATCGACGTGACCCCGCTGTCCCTCGGTATCGAGACCAAGGGTGGCATCATGACCAAGCTCATCGATCGCAACACCGCCATCCCGACCAAGCGTTCCGAGGTCTTCTCCACCGCTGAAGACAACCAGCCGTCCGTGCTGATTCAGGTCTACCAGGGTGAGCGTGAGTTCGCTCGCGACAACAAGCCGCTGGGCACCTTCGAGCTGACCGGCATCGCTCCGGCTCCGCGTGGCGTTCCGCAGATCGAGGTCACCTTCGACATCGACGCCAACGGCATCGTGCACGTGTCCGCTAAGGACAAGGGCACCGGCAAGGAGCAGTCCATGACCATCACCGGTGGTTCCGGCCTGCCGAAGGACGAGATCGACCGCATGGTCAAGGAAGCCGAGGCTCATGAGGCTGAGGACAAGAAGCGCAAGGAAGACGCCGAGACCCGCAACCAGGCCGAGGCCTTCGCCTACTCCACCGAGAAGCTCGTCAACGACAACAAGGACAAGCTCTCCGACGACATCGTCAAGGAAGTCACCGACAAGGTCAACGCTCTGAAGGAAGCCCTGAAGGGTGACGACACCGAGAAGGTCAAGACCGCTCAGACCGAGCTGATGACCGCCGCCCAGAAGATCGGCCAGGTCCTCTACGCCCAGCAGGGTGCCGAGGGTGCTGCCGCCGGTGCGGCTGGCGCTGACGGTGCCGGCGCTTCCGCTGGCTCCGCCTCCGGTTCCGACGACGACACCGTCGAGGCCGAGGTCGTGGACGACGACGACAAGGACAACAAGTGATGTCCGAGTTCAACAAGGACGACTACCTGAACGACCTGCCGGATCCCGACCAGGCCGCTCAGGCCTCTTCAGGGGCTGACGCCTCCGCCGAGTCCGGCTCTGCGCAGGATTCGGCTGCCCAGGCTCCTTCCAATGAAGGAGCCGACGCGGCTCCTGCCGCAGCTGAGGGAGAGAAGACTGGCGAAGGCCAGTCCGATTCCGCAGACACCCTCACCCCGCTCGGCAAGGCCAAGAAGGAAGCCGCAGACTACCTCGAAGCCCTGCAACGCGAACGTGCGGAGTTCATCAACTACCGCAATCGCACGCAGAAGGAGCAGGAGCGCTTCCGCCAGCACGGCATCATCGACGTGCTGACCGCGCTGCTGCCCGCCCTCGACGATATCGACCGCATTCGCGAACACAGCGAGATGGACGACTCGTTCAAGGCCGTCGCCACCAAGATTGACAAGGCCTTCGAGAAGTTCGGCGTCGAGAAGTTCGGCGAAAAGGGCGAGGACTTCGACCCCACCAAGCATGACGCGATCCTGCACAAGCCGGACGCGGATGCCGAAAAGGAAACGGTTGACACCGTGGTCGAGGCCGGCTACCGCATCGGCGATCGCGTAATCCGCGCCGCCCGAGTAGTAGTAGCCTCCCCGCAAAACTGACATCCAGCTCGCTGCAATGAGTTGACAGTGCCTTAGCTCCCTCTGATGAGGGAGCTGTCAGCGAAGCTGACTGAGGGAGAGAAGCCGGCCGCAGGCCGCGGAAGACAGAGGGCCACATTCTTGATGCCCATAGTCTCCGCTATCTCTTCCTCCGTCATCGCTGCGCGATGCCACCTCCCTCATCAGAGGGAGGTGCAATTACATAAACTTTTCTAGAAAGGAGACATGAATGGCTGAAAACGAATGGCTCAGCAAAGACTTCTACAAAGTCCTTGGTGTCTCCAAGGACGCTTCGGACGACGACATCAAGAAGGCGTACCGCAAGCTCGCCCGCAAATACCATCCTGACGTCAACAAGACCAAGGAAGCCGAGGAGAAGTTCAAGGACATCTCCGAAGCCTATGACGTGCTGAGCAAGAAGGAAGATCGCCAGAAGTACGACGCGATTCGTCAGTTCGGCATGGGCGGTGCCCGCTTCGCCGGCGGTTCCGGCACCGGCGGCTTCGATGCTTCCGGTTTCTCCGACATCTTTGGTTCCATGTTCGGCCAGGGTGCCGGCGGCAATGGCTCGCGCATCCGCTTCTCCACTTCGGGCGGCGGCCCCAACAACATCAACGACATCTTCTCGATGTTCGGCGGTGCTGCAGGTCAGGGCGGCCAGCCGTATGGCGGCTACGGCCAATCGCCGTACGGCAATGCCGGCGGCTATGGCTATGAGGAGGCCCCGCGCCCCGAAAACGGCGAGGACCGCAACTCCAAGATCAGCCTGACCCTGCGTCAGGCGGTCAAGGGCGCTACCGTGTCCCTGTCCGTGGACGGCAAGAAGTTCAAGGCCCACGTGCCTGCGGGCGTCAAGGACGGACAGAAAATCAAGCTGGCCGGCAAGGGCAAGCCAGGCATCAACGGCGGCAAGGCCGGTGACCTGTACCTGCACGTCACCGTCAAGCCCGATGCCACATTCTCGATGCGCGGCCATGATATCGTCATGGACCTGCCCGTCACCGTGGGCCAGGCCGTGGCCGGTGGCAAGGTCGAGGCCAAGGATATCGACGGCAATCCCGTCACCTTCAAGGTGCCGGCAGGCTCCAGCTCCGGCGCGGAAGTCAAGCTCGCGGGACTTGGCGTCCAGCGCAGCAACCAGCCGGGCGACCTGATCGGCCGTGTGCAGATCATGGTCCCCGCCAAGCCGGGTCTGGCCGTCAAGCACGCCGCCAAAGAATTCGACGAAAAAGCCGGCGACTATCTCAGCCTGTAATCAGGAGGTGAACAATGGCGCGGTTAGCCAACCAGATGAAGCAGTTATACGCGATGTGCGCAACCGCGCTCGTGATGGGCAGGGCCGATCTCGACGGAGCCGATGACGTCGGCTTCGACATCGAACTGCCCATCTTCACCGTCGGCCAGACCGCCGAGTTGGCCAACATTCACCCCCAGACTCTCCGTCAGTACGACCGCCTCGGTTTGGTTCGTCCGCAGCGCACCGATGGCGGCGCACGCCGCTACTGCCTGCGCGACATTGCCCGCCTGACCCGAGCTCAGCGCCTGAGCCAGGATGAGGGCATCAACCTTTCCGGTATCGCGCGCATTTTGGTCCTCGAAGAAGAGAATCGCCAACTGCGCCGCGAAGTCAAACGCATGCAAACCGGCGACCAGGAGAGCGTTTTCGCCGCAGGCCGTGACGGCAATATCGTGGAGGTACAACGCTCCAACCGCGCCCGCCTCTGGCGCAACGCCATCCGCCGCGAAACCCGCGAACTGCCCGGCCGCGATACTGCCGCCGATATCGCTGCCGGCGCCACCGGCGACTCCAACTACACTCCCGCCGACTCCAAGTCCATGGTCCTGTGGGGTTGGTGAGTCTGGCCGCATTGCTTCGATTCCTTCTCCATTCGTAAAACTGTTTGTTATCTCACATCGGGCAGCTGCCGAAAAGCACGAATCTTCTTGACGGAGATGTCAAGGTTTGTTACGGTGACGTGCGAAAACCGATTCGTAAGGGGTGCTTTAGGCTGAGACGGTATGTGCCGAACCCTTCGAACCTGTGAGCTAACACTCGCGTAGGGAATGCGACGGTTGAACTCCTCTGTTCGGCTCGGCATCCCATATGCGCGTTGAGAGAGAGGAAGCGTATGTCAATACGCAAGGAGCTGACCGCCCAGAACGTACTGCTGGGTTTCCAGCATGTGCTTGTTTCCAACGTCTGGCTTGATCCGGTGTTTGTGGCCGGAGCAATCGGCTTACCTATTGCCCTGTCGTCGAACATGATTAACGCCATCTTCATCGTCTCTGGTCTGGTTACTTTGGTTCAGGCCACTCGGCTGGTTCGCCTGCCGGTGGTGCAGGGGCCGTCAGCCGCGTTTGACGCGTTGATGATCGCGGCAGGTACGGCCGGCATGCTGGGGGCGGCGAGTTCGTCCATTCTCATCGCTTCGCTTGTGTTCCTGTTGCTGTGCCTGACCGGTGTGATAGAGCGGATGCGGTTCCTGTTCTCTCCGATGATTTCGGGCGTGGTCATCTTTATGGTCGGTGTCTCGCTGTCTGGATTCACGCTGAGCGAGTTTCTAGGCGGGGCTCCCGGCGACAAGACGTTCGCCGATCCGCACATCCTGACCGTGTCGATTCTGACCACGGCGATTGTGCTTGTCCTGTCGTTGCTCGGCAAGGGCCTGCTCAAGTCGTTCTCATTCCTCATCGCGCTCGTCGTCGGCACCGTGGTCGCCGCAGCGTTTGGCATGGTGGACTTCTCTCCTGTGGCATCCAAGGGATGGTTGGGCCTGCCGACCTTCCTGCCCTACGGTCCGTTCACATTTGACTGGAAGATCTTCATCCCGTTCTTCATTGCCTACATGGTTGCCGTCATGGAAGCTCTCGGCGTCTATCAGGCGGCTTCTGAGATTCAGGGCACGTCCCTCGAACGCAAGCAGGTGCGCTACGGTCTTGCCGGCGAGGCGGCCGGTTCAGCCATTTCCTCGCTGATTGGTGGATTCACCACCACCGCCTACCCGCAAAATGTCGGCCTGCTCAACCTGACCGGCGAAGGCAAGTTGCGCACGCGCACGCCTGTGATCATCGCCGCTGTGCTGTTGCTGATTCTGGGCTTCGTGCCAAAGGCGGGCGCGTTGCTGTCCGTCATTCCCTCGGCAGTCGTCGGAGGCATTTTCCTGCCGGCTGCGGCCAGCCTAATCGTGACCGGCCTGCGCGCCCTGCGCAAGGTCGCTGATGACGAGCGCCGTCAAACGGTCATCGGCATGTCTCTGTTGCTCGGCATCGCCCTGCCCAAGGCGCTCTCCGGCCTGACCGGCGGCGCAAGCGTGTTCTTTGGCAACAACATCATGGTCGGTGTATTCAGCGCCATCATTCTCAATGCGCTTTTCGTCGCTCTTCCGGATTTGGTGGCGAAGCATCGTGCGCCGGCGTCCGTGGATGTTCCAGCAGCCGATCCGGCGGATGGGACTGGCGCTGCGGCGTACGATGAACGATAATGCTGGTTGATATTGGATATTGACAGGAGCGATGCAATGACTGATGTGATGGATGACGCGCGTCGTATCAAGCGCGGGATTCTGGATTTTATCCATATCTATGGCTGTGAGCAGGCCCCGGAAGAGGCGTTTGGTGCGTTGGCGCGCGACGTGTTCATCTATCAGTACACGTATGATCTGCCGTACCGTCGTTACTGCGCGGCTAAACGCGTCACCCCCGCAACGCTCAAGGATTGGCGGGAGATTCCGCCGATGCCGGTGGACGGGTTCAAGCACCTTGACCTTTCGACCATACCGACCGAGCAGTGCGAAGCCGTATTCATGACGAGCGGAACCACGCATGGCGGCAAGATGCGTGGGCGCAACTTCCATCCCGATCTTGAGGTGTGGGATGAATCAATGATTGTGCCGTTCCGTCATTTCATCATGCCGGATCGAGAGCGTATCCGCATCGCCGTGATTTCGCCGGCATGGGACATGAACCAGAACTCCTCCCTGTCGCGCTACCTTACCAAGGCCGTGGAGTGCTGCGGCAGCGAAGGCAGCGGTGTGTTCTTCGACGAGCATGGACTCAAGTTCGATGAAATCATCGCCTTCCTTAACCGTGCGGTGTCTGACGGTGAACCGGTGATGCTGATGGGTGTCTCGTCGTCCTATCTGTATCTGTTCGATTACCTGCATGAGCATGATCTGACGTTCGCGCTGGCCCCCGATAGCCGGTTGTTCGACACTGGCGGCTTCAAGAGCACTAAGCGCGACATCACCGAAGACCAGATGCTTGATGAGCTGGAACAGACACTGGGGGTGCCGCGCCACCACTGCGTCAACATGTATGGCATGACCGAGTTGAGCTCGCAGATCTATGACCAAAATATTCTGTCGTGGTATACGGATGGCACCAGCAACTATCTCAAGGCGAACCCCGCCTGGGTGCGCACGGTCTTCCTCGATCCGGAAACGCTGACTCCCGTCAAGGATGGTGAGACCGGTGTGATAGCCCATTACGACCTTGCCAATTGGAATTCATGCATCGGTATTCTGACCGAGGACCTCGGCCATCGGACCCCGGACGGATTCCTGCTGCAGGGCAGGGCGAAGGGAGCCGAGGCTCGTGGGTGCTCAATCGCGGTAGACGAGGTCATCAGTGCCAACCGTTGATGAATCCGTGAGTCAGGCCATTGATGTCTTCCACCTGCCCTCGGGAGTGGATGTTTCGGATTACGAAATCTATGAGGTCGCCACATCGGATGGGGTGAAGCGTTTGCGCTATCCGCGACTGGATGGCTCAAAGGTGACTTCCCTTGCCAAGCAGCTTGTCGATGTTCGCAACCGCACGCTTGCCGCGATGAGTGTCAACGATATTCTCGACATCGTGGCCGACGCGGCCCAACTATGGGCCGATCCGGATTTTGAGCTGCGGCGTCAGGCTGAACTGCTGATTCCCGCAATCACCGGATATGAGCCTGACATGGTGCGGATTGAGCTCAAACGGTATATGCGCCAGTTCAGGCGTCGTGAACTGCTCCGGTTCCTTGACTCCGAAATCGGTCAGCCGTCTATGCTCGACGAATTCCGGCCGAACAAGGCGGGGGGATACTCTAAATATGTGGGCCCAGCGCTCACCTATCAGGTGTTCTCCAGCAATGTGCCGGGGATTCCCGTGTGGAGCATGGCGATGACCCTGCTGGTCAAAGGCGCGATTCTTGGCAAATCTTCATTTTCCGAGCCGGTGATGCCTGCGTTCTTTGCTCGCAGCATTGCGATGGTCAATTCCGACCTCGCTGATGCCATTGCGGTGGTTCCATGGAAGGGCGGCTCGCAGCAGCTCGAGGATTCAGCCATCGATGCGGCCGATGCCGTGATTGTTTACGGTTCTTCGCAGACTACCAAATTGATTGCGGGCAAAGTCGCCGGGTCCAAGCCCTGTCTAGGTTACGGAGCAAAAGTCGGGTTGGCGTTCATTGGCCGAGAGGCTTTGCGTCCTGATACCTATGCCGATACCGTGCATCGTGTGGCTGTTGACATCGCCACATATGACCAGCAAAGCTGCCTGGCTCCGCAGACCGTGTTCGTGGAGACTGATGGAGCCCTCACCCCTCGTGAAGTGGCTCAGCTGCTCGGTGGCGAGCTTGAGAATCAGCAGCGCAAATATCCGCGCTCCGTATTGAGTGACGCCGAGAACGTGGCCATTCAGCGGGCGCGCACCGACGCTGAGATGAGAGCCTTGATGGGCGGGAAGGCCGCGGTGTTCGCCAGTGGCCATAGCACGGCATGGTCGGTGCTGTATCGAGAACTTGACGGTAGCGGTGCCGACGAGGATGTTGCTTCGCTGATGTCGCCGTTGAACCGCACCGTCAACGTGGTGGCGGTGCCAGATTTGTTGGACGCTGCCAGAAGACTGACTTCCTGCCGTGGCTGGCTGCAGAGCTGCGGTGTCGCTGTGGATTCAACCAGACTGTTTGGTCTTGCAGATACATTGGCCGAGGTCGGTGTGAATCGCATCTGTCCGCTCGGTGAGATGGATCGGGCGAAATCCGGCTGGCATCATGATGGGGGCTTCAACCTCATCGATCTGTTGCGCGTGGTGGATGTCGAACGCGGCAGCGACGCGTACAGCGATTCGTTCGATATGGATATGGAATAGGCCTGTGCTGTTGCGGGCAGCAGAGGCTGGTAGCAGGGCGAAAGGCAAGGGTAATGACAGAGCAAAGCGATATGGCACGGCGTCCAATGGTGAATCTGGATGGCAGAACAGCGATCATCACCGGTTCCGGCAAGGGCATAGGAGCGGCTGTGGCGAAATGCCTGGCATCGCACGGAGCCGCTGTCGTCATCAATTACGTACATGACGCCGCCAGCGCGCAGCGCACCGTTGAAGACATCCACTCGCTGGGAGGCTTGGCTATAGCTGTACAGGCGGATGTTTGCGATGAATCGCAATCTTCCAAGCTAGTGGGTACCGCTGTCGACTCATTCGGCGGCGTGGACATCTTAGTGAATAATGCTTTCGGACGCTTCTCCTTTGACCCGCGTCGCCGTTCCACTTTTGCTGGAGGCGATTGGGATGAGTTTAGCGCACAGATCGAGGGATGCCTGCATGGTGCATATCTGATGTGCTCACATGTGGTGCCGCTGATGCGAGCCCAGACCTCCGGGCGTATCATCAACATCTCCAGCAATCTGGTCGATTCGCCCATCGTGCCCTACCATTCGTATATCACTGCCAAAGGCGGCTTGGTCGGCATGACCCGCTCTCTGGCCCAGGAGCTGGGCGGCTTCGGCATTACCGTTAATGCCATTGCCGCAGGTTTGACGGCCGGAACCGCATCCAGCGCAGCCACCACCGAGGATGTTCGTGAACGAATCATTGCTATGACGCCTCTTGGCCGCCTTGCCCGTCCCGATGACATCGCCGGAGGGGTCGCGTTGTTGGCGTCCGACATGGCCGGCTTCATTACCGGACAATGTCTGCACGTCGATGGTGGGCTGACCATGCGCTGAGGCGCAGGGGCGGTGTGCTGACGCGCTATGGTTGTCGCATCCGATTGGTGCAATGGAATGCAGCAAGAGTAAAGGCGCCAATTGGCGTGCGGGCATGTGGACGGAGGTAACTATGCTGCTCAAAGCCGTGTTCTGGGATTTGGACGGTACTCTCATCGATTCTGAGCCGCTCTGGCATGACGGTGAGATTGAGATCGCGCACAACAATGGCGGCGAGTGGAACGAGGACCTCGGTTGGGAGTGCTCCGGCACTCCGGTACCACACGTGGCAGAGGTCATGATTGCGCATGGCTGCACATTGAGCGTTCCCGAAATCGACAAGCAGCTCAAGGATTATGTGTTCAAGGCGGAGGTCGAACGTCTGCCGTGGATTCCTGGTGTGCAAGACGTGCTGCATTCGCTCAAGGAAGCCGACATCCCATCCATGCTGGTCACTACTTCGCCTCGCCGCATGGCCGAGAACATCATGAAGCAGGCTGATGGATTGCTTGCCGGCTACGTCTGCGGCGATGATCCGTACGAGCACAAGCCGAGCCCTGCCCCATATCTGGCCGCGGCTGAGAGACTCGGCATCGCGCCTGAAGACATGGTCAAGTGCGTGGTAATGGAAGATTCCTCATCCGGTCTGCGCTCCGGCGCCGCCTCGGGGGGCACACTGATTGCGCAGACTGGCTGGATTCGCACCGACACTTCCGGCCTTGGCCAGTTTGCCTCCATCGACTCGTATGAGGGCATCGATGCGGCCGCGCTGGACGCCTTTGTGCGGCAGCGTTTGGGGGAGTAGAAATTTCGTTTGTATTGCGGAGTTTGTGTGGGAAACCCCAGTCGACCTGATGTTATAGGCCGGCTGGTAGGGTATTTGACGGTTTGCATATAACTGTCTGGTTCATTGGGCTGGCAGCTCAATACAAGATTTAGGACTCATAGGAAACACATGGGCTTCGTTAATTTCATCATCGAACTGCTGAAGGATCCGCGTGCCGCGATTGCCGGTTGGATTGCCATGGGCGTGGCGCCGACCCTCGGATTCATCTTCCTCATCGTATTCATCGAAACGGGCGTGGTGTTCTTCCCGTTCCTGCCCGGTGATTCGCTGTTGTTCGCGGCCGGCGTGTTCGCAGCCCCGGATGCTGCGACCGGCAAGGCCGCGCTGCCGCTGTTCTGGTTGCTGCCGGTGGTTTGGTGCGCGCCGATTATCGGCGACCAGTGCAACTACTTCATCGGTCATTTCTTTGGCCGCCGTATTATCCAATCCGGCAAGGTGAAGGCGCTGACTCCTGAGCGACTGGCCAAAACCGAGGGCATGATTGAAAAGTGGGGCCCGCTGGCTGTGTTCCTAGGCCGCTTCTTCCCGTTCATTCGTACGTTCATGCCGTTCATTTCCGGTATTTCCGGTATGCGTTGGAGCCGTTTCACGCCGTTCTCAGTGCTCGGCGGCCTGTGCTGGTCCACGTTGTTCACGCTGCTGGGCTACTTCTTCGGCAACATTCCGGCCGTGCAGGATCACTTCGAACTGGTGATCGTGCTGATTCTGCTGGTTTCGCTCGCCCCGACCATCATCGGTCTGCTCAAGGCCAAGTTCGGCAAGAAGAAGCCGGCCAAGGTGACCGATGCTCAGTTGGACGTCATGGAAGACGGCATCAAGAACCTCGATAAGTAAGCAAGGAATGTAGATTACCGCATAAGGAATCGTCGTGAAAATGAAGGCCCTGACTGTGCATATGAGGTCAGGGCCTTTTCTGCATGAGATGGGCGTGAAACAACAGCGTGGTTATCCACATTTGTCGTGGACGACATGCCGGGGTGTGGATAACTCAGCAAGCTAGAACCACAATGGTCGATTCGTGTTGAGCATTGAACTCGGACACGTTTCAATCGGCTTATGAATAGCAACACCACACCCCGCGTGGCGCGTAGGATCACCTCGCCAGCGGTAGCACCTCCGGGCATTCCGCTGCCCACGGACGATGCGCCGATTCCAGCGCATCGCTACTACACTCCGCCGCCCAGGCCGTTGGCCTCATGCGAACGGCAGAGATCGGGCGAGGCTCCGGCACTCGCCCTAACTACAGACACCAGCTTCCATAACATTGTGACGATGACGTCAGGTCATGGAGGCGTGGGGTTGAGTGTCATGGCTTCCATGCTTGCATGGACATTGGCGAGACGTGAACACAGCTGCGCTCTCATAGACGCTGATTTCGTGGCCGGATGCCTTGACCTGCTGCTGGGTGTAGAACGAGAGCCGGGTTTACGATTCAGCCAAGTCGACGCACCCCTCGGCCGCATCGAGGGCGATGCGATGAACCATGAGCTGATGATGTGGGAGGGTGTGCGAGTACTTCCCTATGACCCTTGGAGCGCGCGCCAGCCTGACTGGTGGGAAGTTCAAGCGGCCATTCGAGCCTTGGCGGAAACGAACGACGTTGTCATCGTAGATGCCGGTCAGGGTGGACTCATTGAGACCGTACCCGATCTGCGCAGTGGCATGCAGGTGATTGCCGCGGAATTGTCGGTGATGGGGCTGGCCAGAGCCAAGTCGCACCGGTCCAGACTGGATTCATGGGGCTGTGAAGCGCCACATATCGTCGGCGTGGAACCACGTGGCGCTCCACGTGGGAGAGGCCACGTGGGTATTGGTGAGGCGCAGGACTATTTGACTGCCACGGTATTGGGGCCTGTCAAACCAAGTGTCAATCTGTGTGGAGACGTACTGGAAGGCCTCGGCATCAGATCGGTGACCAAAGGCAGCCGCAAAGCCGTGAGCTTGCTTGCCGATCTTGTCGAGCAGGCCATTCGCCCGGTTTCGGGAGCTTCTTGCAAGGACCGGTGATGCGGTATGGCTGCCGTAATCACTCGGGCTGATGAGCCCGGCGCAGTGCCCAGAACTGTGTTCTTCGGTCTATTGAATGATGTGGCATCCGACCCGCAGGTTACCGATCTGGCGGTGACCTGTGATGGCCGCGTTTGGGCGGACCGCGGCAACGGCATGCGAGAAACAGTATTGCGTGTGCCGTTTCGCTCGCCGCAAGTAGTTCGAGAATACGCCGTCCAACTGTGCGCGCAGCTTGGGCGCAGACTGGATGATGCCTGCCCGATAGCGGACGCCGCCAGTCCAGACGGCATCCGCGTGCATGCGGTGATTGCCCCATTGGTGCCACAAGGTGCCGCAATCTCCATACGGTTCCCTGACAGGACCATGGCATCGTTGCGACATCTGAGCCAATTAGGTGTATTCCCGGCTGCTTGGCTGCCGATGTTCGTGGGACTGGTGCGCAGACATGCCACAGTGCTGATTACCGGCGGAACAGGCGTGGGCAAGACCACCTTGCTCAAGGCGCTGCTGGCGCAATGCGATGTGAACGAGCGCATCGTCACCGTAGAGGAAGTTCGTGAACTGGGAGAACTGGGGCGTGGCGATCATGTGTCGTTGGTAACGCGCGAGGCGAATGTGGAGGGCGTCGGAGCCATAAGTCTGACGGACTTGGTCAAAGCGACGTTGCGAATGCGCCCCGACCGCGTGGTGCTGGGCGAATGCCGTGGCGCGGAAATCGTCGACCTATTGCGCGCGTTCAATTCTGGTCATCACGGTGGCATGACCACTGTGCATGCGGACGGCGTGAACCGAGTACCGTCCAGGCTGATTTCGCTTGGATTACTCGCCGGAGTCAGTCCACAGGCGTTGGCCATGCTGGCGGCAGGCGCTTTCGACGCGGTGGTGCATTTGGAGCGAGTGAACGGACAGCGGCGTATCACGCAGATCGGCGAACTGCGTGTAGCACATGGTGAACTGGCAGGAACACCGCTGGCGGTATGGAATGGCTGCCATCCTCCTCGGTATGCCGCCGAATGGGGGCACTTCATTGAACGATGGGGCATCGTTCCCGGGCCGAGTGGTGGTGGGTGATGATGTGGTGTGCTGTTCTGGTGGCGCTCGCCGTGCTGATATGGCCGGGGAACAAGTCCGGGAGGCTGTATCGGCTGGCTTACCGCGGGCGTGCGGTCGATTCCGCAGCCATAAACGAACCTCGATATGCCGGCTCACCTCGCGTGGGCGTTGCGCAGGTGATTACGTCCGCCATCGCGCGATTGCGAGGTGGCGGCACATTGGTTGAAGCATTCGAGGAACAATCCAGCAGACGCTTCGCCACTCAGCGCATTACTGTGGAACGGCTCATAACGGTGTTCGAACAGCGGCGTCTGCCCGACGAATCACCAGCGCAGGTACTTGAAGCTGCACGCGGGGTCACCGCCGCAGCGGTTTTGAGCGATGAGCTCGGTTGCCAAGCAGTGCCATGTCTGGAAGCGGTATTGACTGCTTACCGGCAGATGAGGCTGATGCAGAACCTGCGATCGCAAGCATGTGCCGTTCCTAAAGCCACTGTGGGGCTGCTGAGCGCGCTTCCGGCCGTCACTGTGGCATTGGGCGAGCTTCTGGGAGCTAGACCATTGGCGTTCTTGCTTGGATCGCCACGCGGTGTGGTCTGCTTGGTATTAGGGGGATGTTGTTATGCTGCCGGCTTGGCATGGATGCGGGCATTGTTGAAAGGCAGCGGATTATGAGTACGGTGTGGGTACACGCCGCGGCAGGCTGTGCGGCGATCGCTAGTTGGCTGTATAAGGCTCCGTCTTGTCATGACAGCCGCTTGCCGGGCGAGGAACCGGCCGTAGCGCATGATTGCGGGTCGTCATGGACCATACTCATATTGCGTATGTCGCAGGTGTCCTTGCGTCAGGGCTCCTCGATTCCCCGGGCGCTTGACATGGTGGGCAAAGCCGTCGGCGGCGACTGCGGCGCTCGCATGAGCGAGGTCGGGAGATTCCTGACCAGAGGGGTTCCCTGGGCTGATGCGTGGCATGCCGCTATGGCTGTTCAGCATGAGGGTGCGCCAGCTGATAGTTCATCCGGAAAACGTACCAGCAGAACGCAACGAGATCTTGGCCTGCTGCAATCGGCTTTGGAATCGTCATGGACGCATGGCGATATGCCTGGCGTGCGCCTCGAATCCGCCATTGAACAGCTGGACCGTGACGAGCGTGCCGCCATCGAACGGAATGCCGCGAAGCTGTCGGTAAAGCTACTGATGCCTACAGGGCTATGTTTTCTGCCGGCATTCGTGCTGGTAGGAGTCATTCCGGCGATTGCGTCCTTCATGATGTGAATATAGGCGTGAACTGAGTGCGCTTAGGGTGAATCTTGTTGTATCGCTCGGTATTGCACTTGGCTGCGTTTGGTTATCCACATTGGTGGTGGACGACACGTCGGGGTGTGGATAACTCGGCAAGCTAGAACCACATACCCCGTTTTTCCTGGTGCATGAAGCGTTGATAGTCCACAGTGGTATGCACCCCGCGTCAACCCGGCGCGGGGGCCAACCACTCACACACGCATGGGGAAGGTGCGAAGCCACTGCGCAGCTTCCCCTCCTTACCGAAAGGAACGCCAATGAATACCCCTATCCCCGTCATCGTCGACGGGCAGGCCGGCATCTTTGCGCACAGCAAGGCTCGTGTGGCCACGCTGAACGCCAAGGCGAAAGAACGGCTATGCCTCATGGACGCACGCATCCGCACCCTCATGGCTGAGCCCGAAGAAGGCGCGGCCACTGCGGAATACGCAGTCGTACTCGTTGCGGCTACAGGCTTTGCGGCGGTGCTGGTCGCCATCCTGAAGTCGGATGCCATCAAGACGTTGCTGACCAACATCATCAAACAGGCTCTGAAAGTCGGGTGACAGCCATGAAGACCATGACATGCCGGTGGCGGCTCGCCAGACTGCCGCCAGACCTATGCACGGGGTCGGCCACCGCCGAATTCGCGATCGTATTGCCCAGCGTTATCGCCATCGCCGGGCTGATATTGGCAATAGGACGTGTGGTCATCGTTTCCATGGACTGTCAAAGTGCCGCGGCAGCGGCTGCACGCGAGTTTGTGGTTACCGGTGACGAATCATCCTCGCGCAGCATAGCTGCGGACGTTGCCGGGGGAGAGCCTCGCGTCATCATTGCCCACGACGGCCAATCGACGAGTGTGATGGTCGAATGTTCGGTATTGCCTGGTCCGCTGGATGTCACTCCAACGCGGGTTACCGGCAACGCTACGGCGATAAGCCAATAACTGGTCGGCTGGCTGGGCGGCCGCAACAGAAAGGAACTGCGGTGCAGGGAATGCGTTATGAGGAGGGATCGGGCACGATGGCCGGAGCCATGCTGGTTATGGTGGTGGGCATTGCGCTCGCGGTGGCGGCAAGTGTGGGCAACCTCATGATCTGCCAGAACCGAGCGCGTTCCCTCGCCGACCTTATCGCCTTTGACGCCGCGTATGCGCTGTGGCATGCGGATATCGGTGATCCATGTGCGCTCGCCGCCAACATGGCTGAAGCGAATGGTGTAGTTTTGGGCTCCTGCTCCGTGCGGGATGAAGACGTGTTGGTAACCATCAAGGTGGAAACCATGGTCCTGGTGGCATCATCCGTGGAGCGGATGGCTCGGGCCGGACCGGTGAGTTGTACGGAAGGAGACAATTATCACAATAATGGACCGTAAAGCACCGATACTCTGGCGGGCTTCTGGGCCTTTGGCTAAGGTGAGAGCATGAGCGAGAGTGAACGCAACGAGCGCCGTCGCGTGGTGGCCATGGTGGGCAACCCCACTTCCGATAAAGGCCGTGGCGCTAAGGTGGACGCGCAGGTATTGGGTCTGCTGGAGGAAGCCGGCCGTGCCCATAACTTCGACGTCATCGACATCACCGGCACGAGTTTCGACGATTCCCTGAACCAGGCGCGTGAACGCGCGCACGAGTACGACTATCTCGTAGTGGTCGGTGGCGACGGCATGATCGCACTTGGAGCGAACGCCGTGGGCTGCAGTGGCAAGCCGTTGGGCATCGTGGCCACGGGGTCGGGCAACGATTTCGCACGAGGACTGAAGCTGCCGGTCAACCGTATCGAAACCGCAGTGGAAGGTATCGTCGGTGCTATCGTGCGCGGATCACACATCGATGTGGACATGGGACGCGTGACCTCTTTGGACGGCGGCTATGCCGTGGATCCCTCCACTGGCGAGGAGTACGAGTACCAGGAGAGCAAGTCCGCCGAGCATCCGATTGACCGGTACTATGCGGGCATGCTGTCCTGTGGTCTTGACGCGAGCATCAACGACCGTGCGAATCATTCGCATCTGCCGACCGGCACCATGCGCTACTTTGCGGCGGTGCTGGTGGAGCTGACGCATATGAAGCGTTATGGTTACCACATCAAAGCCACATTGGCGGACGGGACCACGGATGAACGAGACATCATCACACCATTGCTGACGATTGCGAATTCGAGGCATATCGGTGGCGGCATTGAGGTCTCGCCGTACTCCTGCTTCTCCGATGGATTGTTGGACCTGGTGTGGATGGACCACGTGCCGAACTTCGGCGAATGCGCGGTGGCCATTTCGAATGCCTATAACGGCAAGCTACTTGCTTCAAAGGTGTTCGGCTGGAAACGTATCCGTGAAATCGAAGTCACGCGGGCAACGGAAGGAGACGAGCCGCCGGTGCTGATGGCGGACGGCGAATATATCGGGCATTTGCCATTTAGGGTAGTGGCCGAGGACTGCGCGTTGCGCGTGCTAGTGCCGCCGGCCGTAGCCGCCCGTGAGGTGGATTCCCGACAGGAAGTGCTCAACGCCATTGCCCGAGATGGTCGCGATCCCGTGACCGGCCAGTTCGCGTGACCCGATTATATTGGCTCCCCTCATTAGGCTGAGCCGTAAAGCAAACAGCCCAGTGGGCTGTTTGTAGGCGAGGGTTCGACGATAGTCGAACCAGAAGAAAGTCAGCCGTAGGCTGTCCGCAATTGCGGACGAGCTGGCCGCGAAGCGGACTGAGGGGAGTGCGGGAGAGCGGTACCAGAGCCAATGGCCGTCAGACCTCAGACGACATAGCTTTCGATATGCAGCGTCTGCGCCATGACCTCTTTGATGGTTCGGTCGCTGATGTTCGGATGCGAGCGAATCAGCGAGATAAGCCCCACAATCAGTGTGAAGAACGTCTCATGGACGTTGGTGATTGGCAGGCCATGCATCTGCTCGAAATCACGTACGGTGGTCTGGGCAATGTAGTCGGCAATACGGTCCGCCGCGCGGTCAATGAACTTGATATACAGTTCGGCGTTGCCGTCTTGGATCATACGGTTTGAGAAGGGGCTCTCGTCGGCGATCAGGGAGCGGAGCACATGCACGATGTCGTCTAATGCCTTGTTCACGTTGCCTGTTTCGCGCGCTTGGTTCCACTGCTTCAACGTGGTGAGGATTTCGTCGATGACGTTATCGAGTACTGCGTCAGCTACGGCTTCCTTGTCTTCGAAGTAGTGGTAGAACAGCGAACGCGTCATACCGACTTCGCTTGCGATGTCGGAAACGGTGATTTTGGAGAAGCCTTTTTCCAGACACACCTTGCGCGCGGCTTGCACGATGGCGTCGCGCCGGGCATCGCCGCGGGTGGGGCGTTTCTCGTCGAGGATATCGCTCATGGGTGCCTCCTGACCACAACCGTTATTGACACTATGTTAATACAAAGAAAGCGGTTAATAACAATAAAAATGCGGTAACCGTTGTCAGGTGAATGTCGTTGGAATATAAAGAGTTTTCCCGATTCGGCAACTATGAGCCCGGTTTATCTTGACTTTTTATCGGTTAATTCTGAGGGCAAAGGTAGGTTAGTAGCTATGGCACTTGCACTGTATCGTCGCTATCGTCCGGACACCTTCGAAGGGGTCATCGGCCAGGACCAAGTCACGGTCCCGCTGATGCGCGCCTTGGACGAGGGCAAGCTCACACATGCCTATCTGTTCTCAGGGCCGCGAGGCTGCGGCAAAACCAGCTCCGCGCGTATCCTGGCCCGTTGCGTCAACTGTGCCAAAGGGCCGACTTCCCACCCCTGCGGCGAATGCGAAAGCTGCAAGGACCTGGCCACCGGCGGTCCGGGTTCCATCGACGTGGTCGAAATCGATGCGGCCTCGCACAACGGTGTGGATGATGCTCGAGAATTGCGAGAACGCGCTGGGTTCGCCCCTGCGCGCGACCGCTATAAGATTTTCATTCTCGATGAGGCCCACATGGTCACGCAGCAGGGCTTCAATGCGCTGCTTAAAATCGTTGAAGAGCCGCCTGAACATGTGATGTTCATCTTCGCCACCACCGAACCAGACAAGGTGATCGGCACCATCCGTTCGCGCACCCACCACTATCCGTTCCGTCTGGTGCCGCAGGAAGTCATGGGTCCCTACCTGGAGACGATCTGCGACAAGGAAGGCATCAAGCCCGAGCCCGGTGTGCTGAAACTGGCGATGCGCGCCGGTGGCGGCTCCATGCGAGATACCCTGTCCGTGCTTGACCAGCTGATGGTTGGTTCGGTCGAAGGCGTTATCACCCATGATGCCGCTGTAGCCCTGCTCGGCTTCACGCCGGAGGCACTGATCGGCGAGGCCGTGGATGCGGTAATCGATCACAACGGCGAAGCCCTGTACGGCGTTATCCAGAAAGTCGTGGTCGGCGGATTCGATCCGAGACGATTCGTCGAAGACCTACTGGCTCGTGTGCGTGATCTGCTGGTGCTTACGTTGGCCGGGGACCGTGCGGAATCCGTGCTGTCCGACACGGCTGAGGCCGAGGATATGGACGATCTGCACCGCCAAGCCAAGGCGCTGGGACTGGGCGCACTGACCGCAATGGCAGACATCATCAACACTACGTTGGGTGCCATGACCGGAGCCATTTCTCCGCGTATGCGCTTGGAACTGCTGGCCGCGCGATTGTTGGCCGGCAGTGAATCAGGCTTTGCAACAGCCGCTCCCGCGCCAGCTTCTTCTGGTATGCCGCCTGCGGCTGCTTCTTCGACTTCGACTACGTCAGCCGCTTCCGGTACGGGTGCCAGTGGTTTTGCCGGCGCATCGCGGGGCGGGTTTGCCGGAGCCTCACATGGCGGATTCTCCGGTGCTGCACGCAACCAGCAAGCAGCCGCGCCTCAGAGCACCGCTTCCCATGAATCTGTTGGAGGCAACGGCCCTGTCAACGGCCCGGTCAGCGACCGACCCGCGGGCTCTCTGTCTGTGCAACCTGCTGTAGCAACTGCTGCTGCCGGTGCCGCTCCTGCCGCCAATGCCGGGTGGGGCGCGCCCGCCGCGTCGCCGGCCGTCCCGGCTCAACCGGTGACCTCGCCTGCGGCATCGGATAATCGGTCCATCGACGAGAAGTGGGATGCAGCCGTCGCCGCTTTGCCGGAAACCATTCGTGAATATGTGTCACGAGACAAGGTGCCGACCGTAAAATTCGGCCCCAACCGTAAGGGTCTGCCTTGCTTGTCGATGACGTTCGACAAGTCGCTGAGCCAGCACGCTTTCGCCTTGGCCGTGGATAACAGCGGTAAGAAGGCGGCGGCCGTGGTGATGGATGCCGTGCGCAACGAGTTCGGCGCCAATGCGGTTATTGCACCTTCTGCGGTCGCGGCGAATGGCGAGCGAGTCGAATCCGTCAAACGTATGAGCCCGGAGCAATTGGCCAAGGTCAAGCAGCAGATTGCCATGGCCAAGGCTGGATTGGCCGCGTCGAGTTTGGGCGCGAGCCTGGGCATTCATATGGGGAGCGAGACGAAAGCTCCGAAGCCGACTGCAACAGGCCAAGCCGAGGACGCAGACGACAGCCATCGAGCCGGACAATCCAGTGCATCCACGGCAGCGAAGAACTGGAGTGACGATGACCCTTGGGCCAAGCCGGCCGTAAGCAACGCTTCGCCGCAATCTGCAGACGGGTTCGCACCTAACGAGCCCGCTGCTACGCCTGCGCCCGAAGAGCATCACAAGAAGCATGTTGCGGTTCCGGACATCAGTGACGGTGTTGATCCGTGGGCCGCTCCGGCTGCTCCTGTTGCACCCACTGCGTCCGTTGCGTCCGCTGGACCCACTGGACAGTCCACTGGGCAGCCAGCCACCGCATCTTCCGTTACGGCAGTTGCCGGCGCGAGCGACGATCCATGGAATCAGACGCAGTCTCAGGCCGCGGTCTCACCGGCGTCGCAACCGGCCGAAGCCGACCCGTGGAACCAGCCATATCAGCAGTCTCCTCACGATGATCCGTGGAATCAACCGCAGGGGAACCATGCTCAGGCGGCTCCGCAGCCAGGAGACGACCCGTGGAATCAGCCTCAGTCCCAGACTCCGGCTTCTTCGGTTCCTCAGACAGTGTCGGGCAATATGTCGGGCGATGACCCGTGGAACCAGCCCCAATCGGTTCCGCAGCCGGCTGCCGGCGATGACCCGTGGAATCAACCGCAGGCAGTTCCACAATCGGCTCCGCAGGCCACCCCGCACGGTGACCCGTGGAATCAACCGCAACCCGCACAGCCGACCCCGAATGCCGACCCGTGGAATAGCCAGCCCCAGCCCCAGCCGAAACCACAACCGCAAGTCGCGGCCGAGGATGACGAATACTCGATGAGCGACCAGTCGCTCGGCGAGGCGACGGCCATGAATCTCGACGATCTGAAAAAGCTATTCGAGGTCAAAAAAGTCGAGCAATTCGCGGCAGATGATCCGAAGAACCCCAAGAACATCCAGCCTGCCAAGAAGCACTCGGATGAATAATGAGGACGAATAACGAGGAATACCCATGGCACTTGCTTATGACGGCGCAATACAACGACTGATCGACGCTTTCGGGCGGCTGCCCGGCATCGGGCCGAAGGGCGCGCAGCGTATCGCCTTCTACATGCTGTCCGCGCCCGAAGATGAAGCGCGCGATTTGGCCGAGGCCATCGAAGAGGTCAAGGCCAAGATCCGCTTCTGTGATATTTGCGGCAACGTGTGCGAATCCAGCCCCTGCCCGGTATGCGCCGACCCGAGACGCGACCGTTCGGTGATCTGCGTGGTCGAAGAGCCCAAGGATGTGATGAGCATCGAGCGCACGCGCGAATACCACGGCCTATACCATGTGCTCGGCGGCGCAATCAACCCAATGGCCAACGTTGGCCCTGCCGACCTGCGTATTCCCGGTCTGCTCAAACGCTTAGAAGGCGATGAGGTCAAGGAAGTGATTATGGCGCTCGACCCGAATATTGAAGGCGAGGCCACCACCAGCTACTTGACCCAGCTATTGCGACCCGTAGGTGTCAAGGTCACCCGACTTGCCAGCGGCCTGCCGGTGGGCTCCGACTTGGAGTATGCCGACGAAATCACGCTGGGCAGGGCACTGGCCGGTCGGCGCGAGGCCTAAGCCAGCGTATCATTGGCGCTTTCGCCCTTGCGGCGCATCCACGGCCAGAATGCGCCGTGGCGGATGATGCGCGCGGCCTTGTGGCGTCGTGCCAACCAGATAATGAACAGTCCTGCCGCCAGTATGCCTAGACCAACACCAAGGGCGATATTGCGCGCGTCAAGCACGTCATTCGGCTCGGGGGCCGGCATCGGAATCGCCACGCGGTGCCCGGAGATAAGCAGTCGGTGCGTGTTCACGCCGTATGGCGTACAGGTCATCAAAGTGACGCGATCCTCACCCGGCACGATCTTGAGCTTCGACGTGTCATCCGGCAAAATCACCGAAATGCGGTCCACTTTGTAGCCCAAAGTTTCGCCCATGACTTCGATGTAGAAGAAGTCGCCCTCTTTCACCTCGTCCAAACGGGTGAACATCAGCGCTTCAACCAACCCGCGGTGCCCGGTAATGACCGAATGGGTGGATTTACCTCCCACCGGCAGCGACGTGCCGTACAAGTGGCCGGCACCAGAAGCCAGTGCTTCCTCGGAAGTGCCGTGATAAAACGGCAGATTGATGGACTGCTTGGGCACCTTGATTGTGCCCATCACGCCGTTGCCGGTATTAAGCAGTGACTGGTATTCCTTGTCTTTCTTTGAGGCGGAATCCTCGCCGCTGGCTTGGGATCCTCCTTGAGCGGCGGCGAACGGATCGACGGCTTCACCCAAGATAGGCTGGCCGGATTCAGCGAGCTTCTTGTTGTATGCGCGGGCCGCCGTGAGCTTGTCTTCCGCCTGCGGGTAAGGCCAGCCAGCTACTTCTTTGGCCGTGGTGGCTGTGGTGGCGGCCAAGTTGCGGTCGGACTCGAATTGCAACGCTAGCGGGAAGCAGGCCACGGCGATTGCGGCGATCAGCAGCACAATGGTGATGATGCGCATCGCCCACAGGTTGCGTTGCAGGCGTCGGCGCTCGGCCACGAGATCGCTGATATCGATGACTTCGTCAAATGGTGTTGGAACGAATGCTGCGGGCTCGGGCCGCGCTGAGGAAACGTTGTCATTTGCAGATGCGTCATCCGGCATGGCCGCGTTGTTTTCCCGCATTTTCTGTGAGGCACGCTTACTCGTCGAACGTCGATGCAGCAATGCCATAGTCGCCTGTTCCTCCGTTTGATCTGCTCATGATTTGCTTATACAAGACGGCCGGGTCCGTCTTAGTCGTGCATGGCATAGGTGCTGTCGCAAATGGCAACGCCGCACGTGCCACACTGCGAAACGTTACTCCGCACCAAGCCTTTCATGCAACATGCCGACGGGGCCATATGGGGAGCAATGTAGGGGGGCATAAGAAGTCTGAAAAATGCGATACGAACAACGTTGCTACGGCTGTCAGTGATGTGGCTTACTTCGGACAAGCCGTTGAGATGCAAGGGGCTGCAAAGGATTGCAAAGTATGGCAACATGATAAGTCGCGGCGTCGGCGATATTTGGCAGAGCTTTCAAATAGGGGGGTATGAATGCATAAAGAGGGAATATGTTACCTCGATAAAAGAGGCGCTATTGCTGTTTTCGTGGATGTCGGTTCGTCGTCGAGCCGTTGGTTTCGTAGGCGTGAGGGGCGTTCCCGCGTATTCTGTTTTCCGACCAAAGAAATGAATCGCGAAGAGCGCCTGAGCAAAAGCTTGTTCGCCGGATTGCCGAACGTCAAAGGCGCGGTTGCAGAGGATGCGCGGATCACGGATTCGCCGCTGCGTTCCGAATTGGCTAGTGTGATCAGAGAAAAGATGGCACTGTCTGGGCATCTCTCTTTTTAGGTCAAGGAAAAGGGTCTGGCGATAGGCGGTGATGACGCCCATCGTGTTGGTGGCACTGTTGCTGCAAAAAGGAAAAGTCTAGTTCGTAATCTAGTGTCCAACTTCCCTAATAGGAATGGTCCAACTTCCACAACGAAAATAGTCCAACTTCCACAATTAGAATGGTCCAACTTCCGCAATAGAGTGATTTATAGGTTGATGTTTCGACGGTTTGCGGGAGGCACATATGGCAGTGGAGAGCTCGGAGATTCAACGTGGCGAGTACCTTCCTCGAGTGGCTGATGGGTTGCTGACTCAGGCATTGCAGTCTTCTGGTGCCGTTCAGATTAAAGGTCCAAAATGGTGTGGCAAGACTGCAACGGCAGAAAGGCAGTCGGCGAGTCAGGTCTTCATGCAGGACCCGGATCGCAGTGCTACGCTGTTGGCCTTGGCTGATACAAAGCCTTCTCTCATCCTGCGAGGTGAGGAGCCGAGACTCATTGATGAATGGCAGATGGCCCCGCAATTGTGGGACGCGGTGCGTTTCGCCATCGATCGAGGGCGCGGTCGTGGCCGATTCATCCTAACTGGATCGGCGACTCCTCAACAGGAACCAGCTCATTCCGGAGTGGGAAGAATTGCCCGATTAACCATGCGTACCATGTCCTTATTTGAATCGCAGGAATCGACGGGCGTTGTTTCGTTGGGAGAGTTGTTCGATGGCAACCATGATGTTTCGGGTTTCTCCGATTTCGATATTGAAAACACCGCGTTTGCGCTATGCCGCGGTGGCTGGCCTGAAGCAGTAGTCGAATCTCGAGTAAATGTTGCCTTGCGCATGGCCGCGGATTATGTCGAAGAACTACTTGATTCTGACATCAATCGTATGGATGGTATAAAGCGCAATAAAACTTGGATGCGTCTGATTATGCGCTCGTATGCGCGCAATATTTCTTCTCAGGCGTCGCAATCCACTATCGCGGCGGATATGCAGGGTGAACCGCCTTCGGAAGGTACACTCTCCGATTATTTAGATGCATTGTCGCGAGCTTGCGTAACTGAAGATCTTCCAGCTTGGAACCCTCGTTTACGTTCTAAGACTGCAGTGAGAACGAGCCCAACCAGACACTTCAGCGACCCGTCGATAGCTTGTGCGGTACTGCACGCGACCCCGGAGAAACTCCTTAATGATTTCGAGACCTTTGGCTTGCTGTTTGAGTCCATGTGTATTCGCGATCTGCGTGTGTATGCTGATGCGCTTGGCGGAGATGTGTTCCATTATCGGGATAAGACGGGATTGGAATCTGATGCGGTCATTGGCCTGCATGATGGACGATGGGCTCTCATTGAGGTCAAGCTCGGAGAAAAGCAGGTTGATATTGCGGCGGCCCATTTGAAAAAGTTGGCTGACAGAATTGATCAAGATCACGAAGGCCGTCCGTCATTCTTGATGGTGCTGACCGCTACGGCTGCCGCTTATCGCCGGGATGATGGGGTATTGGTAGTGCCGTTGGCCACGCTTGCTCCGTGAGCTCGTATCGTGCGTTTGACCCATCGTTCCCAACACAAAAGGAAAAGGCCCGGGCTGCGGGACCGGGCCTTGAAAAGGAGAGAGGAAGAAGAAGGTATTCAGTTATGGGGTCTGCGGAAACCTCGCCGGTTTGCTTTCGTTTGCCGGTAATTGATAGTTAACCGCTCGAATCTCAAAGGATGGATGCGGCTGCCTCAAAGAACCACCGGTGAAAACTTGAATATTTGCTGAACAACGTAGGCCATGCCCGTGTCCACATGTCGGCGCGGGGTCGCGGGGTGAACGCGGCAACCTTTATAATCGTTGCGTTTGCGTAGAATATTGAGCAAACTCCCCCTAAGAGAAGAACAAAGGACAGCAGTGGCTCTCATCGTGCAGAAGTACGGCGGTTCGTCGGTCGCCGATACCGAATCGATCAAACGTGTGGCCAAGCGCGTTGTTGAGACGGAAAAGAAGGGCAACAAGGTGGCCGTGGTGGTCTCCGCCATGGGCGACACCACCGATGACCTTATCGATCAGGCGCTGAGCATCGACTCCAACCCGCCCGAGCGCGAGATGGACATGCTGATGACCGCAGGCGAGCGAATTTCCATGAGCCTGCTGGCCATGGCCATTCACGCCGAAGGCAGCCGTGCCCACTCCTTCACCGGTCAGCAGGCCGGCTTCTTCACCGACGCCCGTTACGGCGCGGCCCACATCAAGGCCGTGAGACCGGACCGCGTGAAGAACGCGCTCTCATTGGGAGACATCGCCATCGTTGCCGGCTTCCAGGGCATCAACGCCAAGGGTGACGCCACCACGCTCGGCCGCGGTGGTTCGGATACCTCCGCAGTGGCGCTTGCCGTGGCGCTCGGTGCCGATATCTGCGAGATCTACACTGACGTGGACGGCATCTTCACCGCCGACCCGCGTATCGTGCCTTCCGCCCGCCGCATTCCGTCCATCGATTACGAGTCCATTCTGGAGATGGCGTCCTGCGGCTCCAAGGTGCTGGCACTGCGCTGTGTGGAATACGCTCAGCGTTTCAACATGCCGCTGCACGTGCGTTCCTCGTTCTCCCGTCGCCCCGGCACATTGGTGGTGCCCGACGGCATTGACCCGCGTACGCTGCCGAACCTCGACTGAGCGCGGCTACGGCGAACGATAATCGTAAGTAATTTCAAGCAAGACAAGGCAAGACATGACTGAAGAAGAAGCGAAATCCATGGGCGACCTGTTCCCTGACCTGGGCCCCGAGGCACCGGTGATTTCCGGCATTGCCCACGATCGTTCCGAGGCGCTGGCCACCGTGCGTGGCGTGCCGAACGAGCCGGGTATGGCCGCCAAGGTGTTCACCGAGCTGGCCACCGCCGGCGTGAACGTGGACATGATCGTGCAGGCCGGCGCATCCGTCGGCACTGCGGACATCTCCTTCACCGTGCCCGAATCGGCCGTCAAGCAGGTTCAGAACACACTGCTCGACAAGCAGGAAGTGCTGGGCTACCACTCCTTCGATGTGGACACCAACGTGGGCAAGGTGGCCGTGGTGGGCGTTGGCATGAAGACCCATGCCGGTCTGGCCGCCAAGTTCTTCCAGGCCCTGAGCGATGAGGGCATCAACGTGCTGATGATTTCTACCTCCGAGATTCGTATCGCCGCGCTCGTGCCGCTCGATCAGCTCAACGACGCCGTCAAGGCGCTGCACACCGCATACGGTCTCGATGCCGATCAAATCGAAGCCGTGGTGTACGGCGGTACTGGCCGCTGAGCCACTGAGCCGCGTTTTTGCGGTATATACGACGAAAGCCCTCCTTGCGGAGGGCTTTCTCAGTTTCGGACTCAGTTTCAACTACTTCTTGGTGATGTAGCCGAGAGCCTTGAGCATTTCGGCGCATTCAAGGGCACCGCCGGCTGCACCACGCAGGGTGTTGTGGGCCAGACCCACGAACTTCCAATCGAAGATGGAATCCTCACGCAGACGGCCGATGGAAACGCCCATGCCACCCTCGTAGTCCACGTCGAGCTTGACCTGCGGGCGGTCATCCTCGGTGAGGTACTGGATGAAGTGCTTCGGTGCGTGCGGCAGCTCCAGCTCGGAAGCCTTGGACGTGTAGTTCACCAGACGGTCGATGAGCTCTTCCTTGGTGGCCTTCTTGCCGAAGTTCAGGAACACGGTGGCGGTGTGGCCGTTGAGCACGGGCACGCGGATGCACTGGGAAGTGATCTTGAGGTCGCCGTCGAACGGCACGATCTCGCCCTTGGCGGCGTCCACATGGCCGAACACCTTGAGCGGTTCCTTCTCAGACTTTGCTTCCTCACCGGAGATGAACGGGATGATGTTGCCCACCATCTCGGGCCAGTCCTTGAAGGTCTTGCCCGCGCCGGAAATCGCCTGGTAGGTGCTCACAACCACCTCGCGCGGCTCGAATTCCTTCCACGCGGCCAGCGCCGGCGTGTAGGCCTGAATCGAGCAGTTCGGCTTGACGGCGATAAAACCACGAGTGGTGCCCAGGCGCTTGCGCTGGTGCTCGATCACCTCGAAGTGCTCCGGGTTGATCTCCGGCACCACCATCGGCACGTCCGGGGTCCAGCGGTGGGCGCTGTTGTTGGAGACCACCGGGGTCTCGGTCTTGGCATAACGCTCTTCAATGGCGCGAATCTGGTCCTTCGGCATGTTTACCGCAGAGAACATGAAATCAACGCCAGAGGCCACGGACTCGGCATCGTCGCCATCGACGACCACCATGTTCTTGACATATTCGGGCATCGGGGTTTCCATCTTCCAACGGTCGCCGACAGCCTCGGCATACGTCTTGCCGGCGCTGTGCGCGGAAGCGGCAAGCGTGACCACCTCGAACCACGGGTGATTCTCAAGCAGCGTGATAAAACGCTGACCGACCATACCGGTGGCACCAAGGATGCCGACCTTCAATTTTTCGGACATGATGACCTCTATGACCTCTGGGTTTCGATGGATTACTTACGTCGGACGGCCGTCATGCGGGTGGCCGTAAAACAATGCAATTGTACGAAACACGCGGAACAACGGCAGTGGTCTTCCCAGATGGTGGCTGCCCAATGAAGCGAAGGCGATGTTCTACACTGGTAGCCATGTCTATCGCATCAGTAGAGGCCCAAAAACAGCTCGACCGTATCGTGGCTCTCGGCTACCCGGATGTGGCGGATATTTCCGCCGCCGCATTCCGCTCGCTGGCCCGACCTCTGATCGGGGCGCTCGAGCATTCCGATTTGGGATCGAACATCCTGCTGGTGCCCACGCGTGAACTGGTTTCGCCTGAGTCGCTGATTGCACGAACCTCCATCAATCGCATGGCAGGCTTCACCACCATGCCGCCGCGTGACATCGCCAGCTTCCTGCCTCAAGACGGCTTCATGCCGCCGGAAGGCCCGTTCTATCTGGTCGTCAATCCGCACACCGGCACGTGCTATGTCAATCGCGAGCCGGATGTGGCCCGCAAACTTATTGACTCCGATGAGCGCCTGCCGCTCACCCTCGAGGAAGGCTTGGCCATCGCCACCCAGCACCCGGAGTGGCTGCTGGAAAAGAACGGCTTCAATCTGCTCGGCTCACGCTCCGCAGACGGACGCGTGCCGAGCATCTGGATGAGCCAGAACGCCCCGCGACTGGGAGCCGTCTGGCCCAATTCCCGCCATACTTGGCTGGGCAACGCGTATTGCACGGCCCGTCGCGGGGTGAGTCTGTTCCGTTAAAGCGATTCTCCTCAAAAGACAAGGTCGGCAAGGTGGATGGCGACCGCCCGTTGTCGGCGCATGGGGAACCGTAATGAAAGTCAATAAGGATGGCACCTTCTCCGGCTCCTACCACGACTCGGATATGGGAGCCACGGGAGACGGCTATCTCATAGGAAACGACGTCGATACGCTGAACGGCAAAGCATTGCTCAACGTGACGAGCGGAGCGGATAAGGGATACACGTTCTACGATTTCTCGTAGTGATTCAGCTGCCGTGCGGAGCGGCGGGGAACGTGAAGGACCGGCGCGTATGCTGTGCGAAACAGCATTACGTCCCTAGACTGGTGAGGCATGACGAACCTGCGATTCCGCGAAGACGGCAGCTTCCGCGTGCTGCAGATGGCCGACATCCAAGACGGCCCCAACGTGCTCCCCGATACCATCCGCCTTATCCGTGAGGCCATTCGCAAAGCCGACCCGGATCTGGTGGTGTTCACCGGCGACCAGATTCGCGGTTACGATCCTGCCTACATCGACACTTTCCTGCGCCGCCGTGGCGAGGAACCGGGCGCTCGCGTGCGTGCGGTCACCGAAGTCGAGGCCAAGCTGCGCGGAATCAAGCGGCGGGCCAGAAACCGCGTGAACAATCGTCTGCTGGCCATGAAGTCTGACGGCAGCAATCCCGACGCCCAACAAACCGCGTCCACCGCGTCCACCACGTCCACGCTGGTCTACTCCACAACATCCGATCCACAGGATGTGCCGACGACTTTGGACGAGCTCATGGACGAGACCCGTGACAAAGTCCGCCGCACGTTTGCCGGCTTCCTTGGCCCGGTCATCGAAGCGGAAGTGCCGTTCGCCGCCACCTACGGCAATCACGATTTCCAGTGCGGCATCCTGGCCGACGAGCAGGACGGCATCTACCGCGAATTCCCCGGCTGCCTGAACCCGGTCGACAGCCTCGAGCCAGGCACTTTTGCCCTGCCCATTGAGGCTTCCGACGGATCCGGGCGCGTAGCTATGTCCGTCATGATGGTGAATTCCGGCGATTACGCCGGCAAGCCTGAAGAGAACGACGCCCAATACCCGGCCTATGTGGTCAATCCGCGCGGTCTTGATTTGGCTGATTCCGATGGGTATGGCACGCCAAGCCCCGAGGCGATCGATTGGCTGGGAGCCGTACAGTCCGAACTTGGCGAACGCAACGGCGACGGTAAGCCGGTGCCTGCCATCGCCTTCCAGCACATTCCGCCGCAGGAATTCTACGATTGCCTCAAAGAGGTTCCCGCATGGACGCCGAACGCGGTGGAAGGCGCACGTACCCACGCCGGCCATTGCTACGTGCTCAACCATGAGATTTGCCGGCCGGGATCGCGGCTGGGTGAGGCGATTGGCTGTGCGGACGAGAACGTCGGTGAAGTGGACGCCTTGCGTGAGGCAGGCGGCTACTTCGCGCTGTTCTGCGGTCACGATCACAAGAACGCCTTCGTGGGCCACGCGCATGGCATTGATTTGGGCTACGCGCCTACCTGCGGATTCGAATGCTATGGTCCCAAGTCGCGCTATCGCGGCATCCGCCTGTTCGAATTCCATGAAAGCAACCCGGCCGGCTACGTGACCCGCATGCTCACCTGGGGTGATCTGGTGGGCCGATACTCCAGCAACGAGGTGCGCGTCTGGTTCGAGGACCACTGCGTGACCGGTGCCATCAGCATGCGTAACGAATTGCGCCGCCCGCAGGTATTCGCAGTGCTGTCCGGTGCCATGAGCCTCGGTTTTATGGCCGTCATCCGCTCGTTGGTGAAGAAGCGGTGACGACCATAAAACCGGTCAATACATCAATTCTGCTGATACGGCCTGAATGCGGAATAGGTGGCATCCTCGTCGTATAGCAGGTTATCGGGCTCTTCCGATTTTGGCGTGTAGGGGCATGTGTCAGAGGTGGGTTTGGATGGCGCGTCTGAAGCCGCCGGCGTGCAGCAGGCTTCTGGTGATGTAGTTGTCGAGGTTGCGGAATTCCAGGGCTATGCCCCTGAGGGTCTCGAGCCTTCCGTTGATGGCCTCGGTGGGTCCGTTCGCGCTGTGCTCCCAGTCGAAGAACGCGAGGACGTCGCCCATGCGCCCCCCACGCATAGCTGTAAGTAGTAGTGCTGCGTCGGAACGCTAAGTGTGCTGGCGTATTGTGAGATGAACGGGATGTTGGAATGGGCCGTCGCTAGGATAGAGGAAGTTATGCATGTTACCAATGCGTAAACGAATATCCAATAAGCGATTGTATGAATGGTTCACACAGTAAAGGAGGAACAATGGGTCAGGATCAATCATCCGTTTTTGATCTCGCAGCGGTAGCCGCAGCGTCCAATGGGGGGAACAACGACCCGCTGCTGCCTCCGGCGCGATTCATTGGCGATCCGCAGAAGCCGAGTCGTATGCCGTACAACAAGTACGCCGCCTACGACAAGCAGATCCCGTTTGATTACCCGGAGCGTACGTGGCCGGGCAAGCGACTGCAGCGCGCGCCGCGCTGGTGCTCCGTCGATCTTCGCGACGGCAATCAGGCCCTCGTCAACCCGATGGATTCCGAGCGCAAGCTGCGTTTCTGGAACCTGCTCGTCTCCATGGGATTCAAGGAGATCGAGGTGGGCTTCCCGTCCGCTTCCGAGACCGATTTCGACTTCATCCGTATGCTCATCGAGCGTGAGCTGATTCCGGACGACGTGACCATCGTGGTACTCACCCAGTGCCGCGAGCACCTCATCCGCCGCACTTACGAGGCGCTCAAGGGTGCCAAGCGCGCCATCGTGCACTTCTACAACTCCGTGTCTGTGTTGCAGCGCGAGGTCGTGTTCCGCAAGAACAAGGAGGAGATCAAGAAGCTCGCCACCGACGCCGCCGAACTGTGCAAGGACCTCGAGAACGAGGCCAAGGGCATCGACCTGTACTACGAGTACTCGCCGGAATCCTTCACCGGCACCGAGCCGGAGTACGCCGTCGAGGTGTGCAACGCCGTGATCGGTGTTATCAAGCCGACTCCCGAGCACCCGATGATCATCAACCTGCCCGCCACCGTGGAAATGACCACGCCGAACGTGTTCGCCGACGAAGTGGAGTACGTCTCCACCCACCTCGACGACCGTGACTCCGTGGTGCTCTCCCTCCACCCGCACAACGACGAAGGCATGGGCGTGGCCGCCACCGAGCTGGCCGTGCTGGCCGGCGCCGACCGCGTGGAAGGCTGCCTGCTGGGCAACGGCGAGCGTACCGGCAACGTCGACTTGGTCACGCTGGGCCTCAACTGGCTCACCCAAGGCATCGACCCGCAGCTTGACCTGTCCAACGTGCCCGAGATTCGCAAGACGGTTGAGTACTGCAACCAGATCAAGATTTCCGAGCGTCACCCGTACGCCGGCAACTTCGTGTTCACTGCGTTCTCCGGCTCGCATCAGGACGCCATCAAGAAGGGTCTCGAGGCTCGTCAGGTGGCCGCCGAGCGTGCTGGCGCCGATCTCGACAGCTTCGTGTGGCTTGTGCCGTACCTGCCGATCGACCCGAAGGACATCGGCCGTACGTACGAAGCCATCATTCGCGTCAACTCGCAGTCCGGCAAGGGCGGCATGGCCTACCTGCTCAAGACCAACCACAATCTTGACCTGCCCAAGCGTCTGCAGATCGAATTCGACAAGATCGTGCAGAACTACGCTGACACGACCAAGAAGGAAGTCAAGGACGAGGATATCTGGCGTCTGTTCAAGGACGAGTACCTGCCGGTCGAACAGTCCGGCATGACCGCCGCCGGTGTGGTTGTGGGCGATACTCATGACGCCTCGCTCGTGCCGTGGGGCCGCTTGAAGCTGCTCAAGGTGGCCGTCAGCTCCGGTGAGGATGGCTCCGACACCGTGCTCAAGGCTCGTCTGCTCGACCGCGGCGTGAACGTCGGGGTCGATGCGCCCGTGGAGCGCGAGGTCTCCGGCATCGGCAACGGTCCGATCGCCGCTTTCCTCAACGCCATTTCCAACTTTGGCGTTGACGCCTCGATTATGGATTACGTGGAGCACACCATGTCCGTCGGCACCGACGCCATGGCCGCCTCGTACGTGGAATGCCAGGTCGGCGAGGCCGATGACGCGCAGATCGTGTGGGGCGTCGGCATCGATTCGTCGATTACCACTAGCGCCCTGAAGTCGATTATCTCCGCCATCAACCGTTTCCAGCGCAAGCGCTGAGCGCTAGCAGAGCAAAAACAAGGCTCCCTCTGATTGCATCAGAGGGAGCCTTGTTGTCTGTGTTTTACTTACTACTGGGTGACGCCGTTGGTGCCGGTGTTCCCGCCGGTGCCTCCGGAATTACCATTATCGTTGCCGGTATTGTTCCCGTTGTCACCGCCGGTATTGTTGCCGGCGTTGCCATCTCCGCCGGTAGTGGTGCCGGGATAATTCGGGCACTCGGTGGAATAGCTCGGATTGGCGAGGCACTGCTGGGCGAACTCCTGAGCCTGCTGTTGCTTCTTGGCTTCCTCTTCGGCCGCCTTCTGCTGTGCGTCCTGCTCAGCCTGCTTCTGCGCGTCTTCGGTGGACTGCTTGTTGGTGTTGTTGGACAGGCCGCTGCTCTGTCCCTTGCCCAAGCCCCAAGTGCCGTCGGAGCCGCCGATCTTGCCGTTGTCTTTAGCGGTCGGGAACTGCTCCGCCTCGGTGCCTTGCAAGGCCTGAGCCATGAACTCCTGGAACAGGTGGGCGGGGTATCCAGTGGAAGAGACGCCGTATCCGGAGAAGGCTGGCACCACTTGCGGATTGCCCTTATCGTCCGGATTCCAGATAGCCCACACATTCATCATGCTGGGGGTGTATCCCACGAACGACGAAGCCATTTCGTCGTTGGCGGTACCGGACTTGCCGGCGACGGGCCGGCCCAACATGCTGGATGTGCCGGCCGCCGTACCGTACGTGGTGGTGCCCTGCATGGCCTTCTGTACCAAAGCGCAGTCGTTGGCATCGAACACCTTGGTGCCGTTGCTGGGCGCGTTGTACATGTCCTTATTGTTGGAATCAAGCACTTTGGACACCATGTGCAAGGTGTTCTTCACGCCATTGTTGGCGATGGTCGAATGGCCTTGCGCCAAATCCCACACGGTCAGGGCGTTGATGCCCAGCACGTTGTACATGGAGTTTTCATCGATATCGCCCTGAATGCCCGCTTCATGGGCGATTGCGGCCGTGCGCTTCGGCGTCAGATGCTCATTGACGTTCATGAACACCGTGTTCACCGAGTTGGCGGTGGCCTGATACAGATTGATGTTGCCCCAGTTGTTCTCCAGAGCGTTGTTCACCTCTTGATCCAAGCCGGTGAAGTGCTGGTGGGAATTGCCGTTGAACAACGTATCGAAGCTGACGCCGGATTGCGCGGCCCCCAGCAAAGCGAACGGCTTCATAGTCGAACCCGGTTCGAATACGGCCTGATCGGCATTGTTGAGCTGCTTGGACAGATAATCTGAACCGGCGTATACGGACAATACTTCACCGGTCTTCGGGTCCAGCGCTATGCCGCCGATTTGCAGGGATTCGGGCATGTCGTCCAGACGGGTGTCGCCGATGGACTGCATAAGATCCTGCTTGCTCTTGTCGATGGTGGTGATGATCTTGTATCCGCCAGTATCCAAATCCTCTTTGGTAAAGGCCTTGGACTGCACCAGCTCGCGGCGCACCATATCCAGCAGATAACCGTTCGGCCCCGCGTATTCGTTCTGCTGCGCCACCGCGGCGGTCTGCGGGAACTTGGCATCAGTGTGCTGCTTGGCAGTGATGTAACCATCCTCCTGCATGATGTTCAGCACACGCTTGAAGCGCGATTTGGCCATATCGGCGTTATCGGCCGGATCCCACGTGGACGGTGACGGAATAATGCCGGCGATCATCGCCGCCTCAGACAGCGTCAGATCCTTGGCGTCCTTATTGAAGTATGCCTTGGCCGCTGCCTGGATACCGTAGGAGTTGCGGCCCAGATAGATGGTGTTCATGTAATTGCACAGCACCTCGTCCTTGGATTCGGTCTGCGCGATTTTGATGGCCATGATGGCCTCGCGCGCCTTGCCCACATAGGATGTGGTTTCGCCCATGTAATACCGCTCGGCATACTGCTGGGTGATGGTGGAACCACCTTGGCGCGTGCCCTTGGTCACATTATTAATGAATGCGCGGGCGATGCCCTTCAGATCAAGGCCTTTATCCGTGTAGAACGTACGGTTTTCGGACGCCACAATCGCGTTGCCGATGTAGTCCGGCAGCCCCTCGCAAGAGATGATTTCACGATTCTGCTCCGCGTAGGAGCCGATCGCGGTGGTGCCGTCCGCGTAATACACGGTGGTTTTCTCGGCCAACGCGAACTTCTCGGGTTGCGGGACCTCGGTGGTGGTGTACAGGTATGCGAATACTGCGATACCGGCCAGCAAGCCCAGTCCAATCAGGGAGAAGAAGATGCCCAGCACCCATTTCAGTACACGGTGCTTGCCTTTTCCTGTGTTCTTTTTCTTCCTGTTCGGGGCTCGATGGCTATTGGAAGCCTTGTGGCTTGCGTGGCGGGAACGGCTCTCCTGGGGCGTATAGGGGCCCTCCTGTGCGGAGTGGCCGGCTCTGCTTTGCGCGGTGCGCGGTTGCCTCAGAGCGGGGCCATTGCCTCCCGAATGTGCACGACGAGTATAAGAAGCCATGGTGTCCACCGTAACTGTTGGCCTTGAACAATCGTTTGACGTGAGCGTAGCCACACGCGTTTATGCCGGTATTTTTCCGGAATTCTTACAATTGGGCACGCTTCTTGATGCTGCATGAATATTGCCTGAATGCGCTGGTTGGCCTGTCGTGCGACCCGGCGCGCACGTTTCGTGTCGCTGCGCTGGTCCATACGTCTCCATAGACTTATCCCCAGCCTCCACGCGGCGCTATGTCACCCAACTCCCCCAGGGCAGGAATGCAGCAAGGGTAAGTGGCCTCTGACGGGTGCGTGGAGGTTTTCTTTATGTGCGGATTTGGCTGTGAGCTGGCACTAGCGTGGTCCCCTGTCCGGGGCGCGGCCGTACAGTCGAACGTATGAATGACGCACAGACCCCTAGAATTCGCGACCCGCATGCGGCGGTCAATCTGGTCGGCTCAGGCGCAGCACAGCCTGACTCGTCGTCGAACGTTGTTGACCCATTGGCTGCGCTCGGCCCGGTCTCCGGTTCAGATGCATCGGTATCCACATCAGGCTCCTTACGGGATTTCAGGCCGCTGGACATGGACGATGCGGATGGGGCATCTGATATCGACCGTGGCTTGGCCCGGCTTGACCCGCTTACCGTGCGCCCGCGAATCTCCAGCCGCGTACTGTGCGTGGTATTCGGTCTGCTCCTGATCGCTATCGGCTTCGGCGTGTGGTGGGGGTGCGTGTTTACCGAAAACGGACAATCGTACGACGAACTGGTCTGGAAAAACCTGCACAACGATGTACCGTCCTGGGCCACCGGCGTGATGAACGCCGTCGCACAATCCTGGCTGGTTATCGCTGTCAGCTGCACAATTGCCGCAATCGGCATTATTACGGCGCTGATTCGACGCCGCTGGTGGTTGGCCGGGCAAATCGCCGTGTTCGCCGTGGTCTGCTTGGCCGTCACCCGTATCAAGGGTCTGTTGCCGCGTCCGTTCATCATCAACACTGAATCTCCTGCCGCTAATTCCGCGCCTTCCGGTCACACGATGCTGGCCGCAGCCTGTGCGGTGATTCTGCTGCTTACCGTGCCTCGTGCGGTTCGAGCTTTGGCGGGCGTCATCGGCGTGGTTTGGGCGGTGACCGTCGGTGTCTCCGTGATATACGGACAATGGCATCGCCCTTCGGATGTGGCGATGTCCATCCTGCTGGTGGCGGGATTGGCCCTGCTCGCTCTGGCAGTTACGCGCAAGTCCGGCATGGACGAGCCGGGTCGCCGCGTCTCCTCAGTGAGCGTGCAAATCGTCGGCAGCGTGCTGATTACCGGGGGGCTGCTGTTGCTCGCCTACAGCGGTTATGTGATCTGGCAGGTGGTGCCGGGGCTCAATGTCAGCGCCAGCTGGGCGGTTCAGGGGGCGAATGTCAGCGCTGTTGTGGGCATTGCGGGTGTGGCCATGCTCGCATTCGGACTGTTGCTGGCCCTGCGTCAGATTACTGCAGCGCCCTTAAGCCGGCTGGGTCTGATCGGCGCTCCGCCGGCACCGCCCAAACGGTAAAACATGGGGTGCGAACGGCCGAATTTGCCCGGCACAACGGCGGAATTTGGCAGTTGGACATGATTCATGAGTATTATGACGCCAGAAACGTCGTGTGTTTCGCGCAATACATAAGGAGTGGGTATGGCTACCAAACTGGTGATTGTGGAGTCTCCGACCAAGGCCCACAAGATCGGTGACTACCTGGGCAAGGGGTACACCGTCATGGCGTCGGTCGGCCATATCCGAGACCTCGCGCAGCCCAGCCAGGTGCCCGCGGCAGACAAGGCCAAGTTCGGCAAGTTCGGCGTGGACGTCAACGACGGGTTCAAGCCGTATTACATTGTCGACGGCGACAAGAAGCGTACGGTCAGCGAACTCAAATCGGCCCTGAAGAACGCCGATGAACTCTATCTGGCGACTGATGAGGATCGCGAGGGCGAGGCCATCGCGTGGCACTTGGTGCAGACCTTGAAACCCGAGGTGCCGGTCAAGCGCATGGTGTTCCACGAGATCACCAAGAACGCCATCAACGCCTCCCTGAACAACACGCGCGATGTGGATGGCAATATGGTCGACGCACAGGAGACCCGCCGCATCCTCGACCGTCTGTACGGCTATGAGCTGTCGCCGGTGCTGTGGCGCAAGGTGGGCCCAGGCCTGTCCGCCGGCCGCGTGCAGTCCGTGGCCACCCGCCTGATCGTGGAACGCGAGCGCGAACGCATGGCGTTCAAGCGCGCGCCGTACTGGGATATCGTCGCCACGCTGTCCGCGCCTGACGCGCTGGGGGAGCGTGCCGAATTCTCCGCCCGCATGATCGCGCTCGGCGGCAAGCGACTCGCCGGCTCCAAGGATTTCGGTGCCGACGGCCAGCTGACCCCGGACGGGTTCGCGGCGAACGTTCGCCAGCTTGATGAGGCTGGTGCCACCGCCGTGGCTTCGGCGCTGAAGACCGCCGATTTCACTGTGATGTCGATGGAAACCAAGCCGTACCGCCGCCGCCCGCAGCCGCCGTTCACCACCTCGACCCTGCAGCAGACCGCCGGCAATCGCCTCGGCATGGGTGCTCGCGCCGTGATGCGCGCGGCCCAAAGCCTGTACGAGAACGGCTACATCACCTATATGCGAACCGATTCGGTGACGCTGTCGCAGGAGGGCATCACCGCCGCCCGCAACGCCGTCTCCTACCATTTCGGCGACAAGTTCCTCTCCGCCGAGCCCAAGCAGTACGCCACCAAAACCGCTGGCGCGCAGGAAGCCCACGAGTGTATTCGCCCGGCGGGCTCGCGCTTCCACGACCCGGACGAGCTGGCTTCCAAACTTCCCGGCGACCAGCTGCGCCTATACACGCTGATCTGGCAGCGCACGCTTGCCTGCCAGATGGCTGACGCCACCGGTTCCACCGCCACCGTGCGCCTGTCTGCGCCGGCCGGCCCCACCGAGGGCGAGGCCGTGTTCCAGGCGTCCGGCACCGTCATCGAATTCCCCGGCTTTATGAAGGCCACGGGGGAGGGGCGCAAGCCCAAGGCCGCCGCTCCCGGCGCTGGGGCTGGCTCGGACCAGGCTGCTGCCGCCGGCAAGACGGACGCCAAGGCCGTCAGGGGTGACGCCTCCGAATCCAACACCTCCCTGCCGCCGATGAGCGTCGGCCAGCAGGTCGAGGCAAGCGACATCGAACCGGACGGCCATGAAACCCAGCCGCCGGCCCGCTACACCGAGGCCACGCTGGTCAAGACGCTGGAAGCCAAGGAGATCGGTCGCCCGTCCACTTACGCGAGCATTATCTCCACAATCATGGATCGCGGTTACGTATACGAGCGTGGCCGTGCGCTGATCCCCAGCTGGCTCGCCTTCTCCGTGACCAAGTTGCTCGAGACGAACTTCCCCAAGCTGGTCGACTACCAGTTCACCGCCGAGATGGAAAACGGCCTTGACCGCATCGCCCACGGCGAGGAATCCGGCCGCGACTGGCTCACCCACTTCTACTTCGGTTCCGGCGAGGGCGCCGCCCGCAACGCCGACGAGGCGCACGAAGGCCTGCAACAGCAGGTCGCGCAGCTCGGCGAGATCGACGCGCGCGCCATCAACACCATCGACATCGGCGACGGCCTGCACGTGCGCGTCGGCCGTTACGGCCCGTATCTGGAAGACATGGAGCATCTGGACGCCGAAGGCAACCCGAAGCGCGCGTCTCTGCCGGACACCATCGCGCCGGATGAGCTGACGGTGGCCGTGGCCCGCGATTTGATCGACAACCACTCCGGTGGACCGCGCGAGCTGGGCGTTGATCCGGTATCCGGCGGTACCGTCGAGGTGCGCAATGGGCGTTTCGGCCCGTATGTGGCGTTGATGCCGCCGGCTGAGGCTTCGGCTGGCGCTGCTGGCGATACTGCTGGTGCTTCTGCGGCCAAGAAGGGTTCGAAGAAGGCCGCGGCCGCCGCCGCGTCGCGCCCGAAGATGGCCTCGTTGTTCAAGACGATGAGCCCTGAATCGCTGTCGCTGGAAGACGCGCTAAAGCTGCTGAGCCTGCCGCGCGAAGTGGGCACATACGAGGAAACCAACGCCGAAACCGGCGAGGTATCCGAATGCACGGTGGCCGCCAACAACGGTCGCTACGGCCCCTACCTGACCAAGACGGGTGCCGACGGCAAGTCGGAGACCCGCTCGCTGGCCTCGGAAGACGAGATCTTCACGGTCGATATCGACAAGGCCAAAGAACTGTTCTCGCAGCCCAAGTACGGCCGCGGGCGTGGCCGTGGCGCCGCCAAGCCGCCGCTGCGTGATTTGGGCAAGGACCCGAACACCGGCAAGAACGTGACCATCAAGGACGGCCGTTTCGGCGCGTACATCACCGATGGCGAGACCAACCGCACGGTGCCGCGTCAGTACACGCCTGAATCCATCACCCCTGATGACGCCTTCCGACTGCTCGCCGAAAAGCGTGCGGCTGGTCCCTCCACCCGTGGCCGTCGCGGTGCTGGGCGTGCTGGTGGCGCCAAGGCCGTTGCCGGCAAGGGCAAGAAGGGCGGTACCTCGGCTGCGGTTTCGGCGCAGGAGGCCAAGCGCGCCGAACGCCGTGCCGAAGTCAAGAAGTTGGCGAACAAGGGCTGGTCCAACCAGCGCATCGCCGAAAAACTCGGTTCCACCCCCGCCACTGTGAAAAAGGACGTCGACTGGCTGACCGCCAACGAGGGCTACGAGCGCCCCGCCGTAATTCCCAAGCGTGGCTGAGCGGAATTATTGCTCTACTTGCGTTTCAAGGGGCTGATTTCTCGTTTTGAGAATATCTACTTCCGCTTCAAGGGGCTGGTCATCTGCTGAACCACGAGTATGAACGGCTCCGCGCCAACGTCATTCCGCCGTTTTGGAACGTTGTCTACTTGGGCAACAGCCCCTCGAAACGGAAGTAGACCTTCAGAAAAGACCAAATCAGCCCCTTGAAACGGAGGTAGAGCTGGTTTAACTGCCTGTTGGGCGCAACTCTGCGCCTAACGCTAAGGTCAATAGCATGAACGGTCTGTTTGTTTCGTTTGAAGGTGTCGATGGCGTGGGCAAGACCACGCAAGTCGAGCGGCTGCGTGCGTATCTTGAGGCTCAGGGGCGTACCGTGGTCGTTACCCGTGAGCCGGGAGGCACTGCGTTAGGCAAGGCCATTCGCCAACTGCTGTTGCACGGTGTGGATGGGGGCGCCGTCGACATCGCACCGCGCGCCGAGGCGCTGCTATTCGCTGCAGACCGAGCCCAGCACGTTGCCGAAACCATCCGCCCGGCATTGGAGCGCGGTGAAGTGGTGATCACCGACCGCTATTTAGACTCTTCCTTGGCCTATCAGGCCGGTGGCCGCGAACTCACGCCAGAAGAGATTCGATCCTTAAGCATGTGGGCCACCAACAACCTGCTGCCCGACCGCACGTATTTGCTGGATATGGACCCAGCCCTGTCCCACCATCGCCTCGAACACGCGGAAGACCGTATGGAATCGGCCGGTGATGACTTCCAGTCCCGCACCCGCCAGGCCTTCTTGGACTTGGCCGCCGCCGAGCCGAATCGTTTCCGCGTTATCGATGCGAGCCAGAGCATTGAAGCGGTATGGGCTGCCATCGAATCCGACATCAAGGAGCTCGCATGAGCGTATGGGATTCACTAGTCGGCCAAAAGCCGGTAATCGACATGCTCAGTCGTATCGCGCAGGGCGACCCGAGCCAGATCACCCAGTCGTGGCTGATCTGTGGACCTCCCGGATCGGGCCGTTCCAACATGGCTCGTGCGTTTGCGGCGGCGCTGGAAAGCCCGGATCACGGCATGAGCGCTGAGCCCACGCGCGTCACCCAGCAGGTGCTTGCCGGCACGCATCCGGATGTCACGGTGCTGACCACGAACAAGGTGACTATTGGTATCGATCAGGTGCGTGAGATCATCACTACCTCCGAGCAGATGCCCGCCACCGCACCGTGGCGCATCATCATCATCGAAGACGTGGATCGCATGCTTGAGCGCACCACCAACGTGCTCTTGAAAGAGATTGAGGAGCCGGCCGAGCATTGCATCTGGCTACTGTGCGCGCCCAGCGCTCAGGACGTGCTGCCCACCATCCGCTCGCGCACACGCATCGTGAACCTCGCCGTGCCCTCCACCCAGGCGGTGGCCGGATTCCTGACCTCCACCACCAATGTCGAGCCAAAAGTGGCGCAGCGTGCGGCCCGACTCGCCGAAGGCCATATCGGCATCGCCAAGTTGTACGCCACCGACGAACGGGTTATGTCCGACCGCGATGAACTTGTGGTCGGTGTGCTGAATCTGGCCCGTGCCTCGGATGCAGTGTTGTTGGCCGGCAATCTTATCGACAATGCCAAGGCCCAGGCCGAGGCAGACGCGAACCGCATCACCGCCGGTCAGGAAGCAGAATTCCGCCGCATCAACGGACTGGCACCGAGCGACCGCATCCCGCCGAAACTGCGTGGCGCATTCAACCAGATTGCCAAGAAAGACGATGTGAAGCGTTTGGTCACCCGCCGTACGCGCGACGTATTGGATCGTGCGCTGAACTCCATCGCCTCCATCTACCGAGATGTGGCGGTGCTGCAGAACAATGCGGAGGATTCGGTGGGCCTCATCAACCTGGAGAACCGCTCGTCGATCACCGAATTGTCGGTGCGGTTGAACCGGGCCGGTGCCGTGACCCGTCTGGACGAAGTGGCCCACGCCCGCAAGCGCCTAGCCGGCAACGGCAACCCGCTACTGGTATTCGAGTCCCTCTTCTGCGCCCTGATCCCATAACCCGACGCAACTAGCCCCCCTCTGATGAGTGGGGGCTGTCGAGCGTAGCGAGACTGGGGGAGAGACCCCGTAACGCACAGCCCCCAGTACGTCACACATATGAGCGATACTGGGACGTATGAAGATTTCCGCCGATTTCACCGTCATCCCGGACGATTTCGCCAAGGCTGCGGCCCCTGAATATTTCAATGGTGGCGTGCCTGTGGTCTCCTTCCCGTTCTACATCGATGATGTGGATCCCGAGGCCCGCTACCTGCACTGGGAGTTCGTGGACCCGGATTCGATTCCGGTCTGCGGCTTCGAGTGGATTCACTGGTCCGTGGCCAATCTGCCGATTGATGCGCTGATGTACGACTTCAATGATTCGCATGCGTTGGCCATCCCGCCGGACTTCTCCCGTCAGCTGCCGGCCATGATTCCCGAGACCGTGCAGGGGTGCAACTCCTCGGCCTCCAAGTTCTTGGGCCGCAGCACTGACCCGGCGGTGATCATGCGGTACAACGGTCCGCAGCCGCCGGACAAGGATCATGAGTACTACCTGCAGGTGTGGGCCACCAAGAAGCCGTTGCCCGGCTTGAATCAGGGCTTCTGGCTCAACGAGCTGTTGCACGCGCTGCGCAACAGCGGTGAAGTGCCCGACACCGACGGCATCTTCCTGACCGGCAAGGCGTGAGCCACATGAGCCCCCGCAGGCGGGGGCTGTCAGCATCACTGACTGGGGGTGGGTCAGTACAAAACCACCTTCAGTCCGACTTCGTCGTCCAGCTCCCGCCAGTGGGAGCGTGACTACAACAAAGAAAGGACACCATCACACTATGGCCTGCACCACGATTCTGGTAGGCAAAGACGCGAGCTATGACGGCTCGACCATCATCGCCCGCAACGAGGATTCCGCGAACGGCGAGTTCAACCCGAAGCGCTTCATCGTCGTGAAGCCGGAGGAACAGCCGCGCGAATACAAGTCGGTGATCTCCCACCTAACCATCACCCTGCCGGACGACCCGCTGCAGTACACCGCCGTGCCGAACGCGGACCTCAAGGAAGGTATTTGGGGCGAGGCCGGCGTCAACGAGGCGAACGTGGCGATGAGCGCCACCGAAACCCTGACCACCAACGAGCGCGTGCTCGGCGCCGACCCGTTCGTGGAATACACGCCGGCCAAGGGCGATGAGCCCGAGGTGCCCGGCGGCATCGGCGAAGAGGACTTCCTGACCATCGTGCTGCCGTATGTCAAGACCGCACGCGAGGGCGTCCAGCGCCTCGGCGCGCTGCTTGAGGAATTCGGCACCTACGAGATGAATGGCGTCGCCTTCTCCGACTCCAACGAAATCTGGTGGCTGGAAACTGTGGGCGGCCATCACTGGATTGCCAAGCGCGTGCCGGACGAGGCCTACGTGACCATGCCGAACCAGCTCGGTATCGACGAATTCGACCTTGAGGACGCTCTGGGTGACCAGGAAGCGCACATGTGTTCCGAAGACCTTGCCGAATTCATCGAAACCAACCATTTGGACCTCGCGGTGGAGAACACTACCCCGTTCAACCCGCGCGATGCCTTCGGCTCCCACTCCGACTCCGACCACGTGTACAACACCCCGCGCGCCTGGTACATGCAGCGCTTCCTCAACCCGTACGACGAGGTGTGGGACGGCCCGGACGCCGACCACAAGCCCACCTCCGACGACATCCCGTGGGCCCGTCAGCCTGAGCGCAAGGTGACCATCGAGGATATCAAGTACGTGCTGAGCTCCCACTACCAGGGCACCCCGTTCGATCCGTACGGCCAGCTGGGCGATGAGCGCACCCGCCACATGTACCGCACGATCGGCATCAACCGCCAGAGCCAGCTCGCGGTGATGCAGATCCGCCCGTACCGCCCGCAGGCCTCCCGCGCCATCCAGTGGATGGCATACGGCTCCAACCCGTTCAACACGCTGGTACCGTTCTTCCCGAACGTGGACACCACGCCCGCCTACCTTGAGGACACCACCACCCGCGTGACGTCCGAGAACTTCTACTGGGCCAACCGCATCATCGCCGCCCTGTGCGATGGCGCCTTCCGCTCCACGTCCAACGCCGTTGAGCGCTACCAGGAGAAGACCGGTGCGATGGGCCACCGCTTGGTCGCCGCCACCGACGAGCAGATCGCCCGTCTGGGCTTGACGGCCGCCGAGGAAGCCGCGCAGTCCGCCGCTGAAGAGGAATTTGAGGCCGACAACGTGGATGGCGATGTGCAGCCGATGACCCCGGACGAGACCATCGCCGCGCTGCGTAACCCCGAGGTGCGCGAGATTCTCGCCGCCGCCAACCAGACCATGGCCGACCAGCTCAAGGAGGAAACCGAAAAGCTGCTTGACTCCGTGCTGTACACTCGCAGCATGGAAATGAAGAACGGCTTCCACATGTCCGACTTTTAGTCCGTATTGAGCTCCCCTCCCTGAGGGGAGCTGACCGCGAAGCGGACTGAGGGGGCTAAGCCGTTAAGAAAACAGCCCAGTGGGCTGTTTTTAGGCGAAGAGGCGGCGACTGCCGCCCCACCACCCCGCCCCACCACACAAACACAGAAAGGCTTTATATGACCACCATCGAAGACTTCACCAGCCAGTACGGTCTGGTCCAGAAGATCGACGCATTCGGCTACATGAAGTACCTGGCCGAGAACCCTGACGCCCCGCGCAAGCACGGCAAGGTGGTGCTCGTCACCGCCGATACGCCGCTCAAGGCATCGCGCGGAGAAGGCAAGACCACCACGACCATCGCCCTGATCGACGCTCTGAACAAGCGCGGCATTGATGCGACCGCCGTGCTGCGTCAGCCGAGCATGGGCATCACCGCAGCCGGTTCCAAGGGCGGTGCCTCCGGCGGCGGCAAGGCTTCCCTGACCCACCCCGAGCTCATCGACTGGGGTCTGTGCGGCGAAATGGGCGCCATCGAGGCGGCCCAGAACCTGCTCGTCTCCTTCGCCGAGAAGGCCATCGATGACGGCAAGCTCGACACGATTCTCGTGCCGCGTGTCTCCGAGGTGCCGAGCCGCTCCCTGCGCTCCACCGCCGTGGACTACGGCAAGGGCAACGTGCCGGAGAAGGTCGTGCTCACGCCGACCTGCGAGCTCATGCAGATTGTGGTGCTCTCCCGCTCGATGGACGAGATTTCCGAGCGCGTGTCCAAGATGATCGCCGGCACCAAGGACGGCAAGGCCGTGACCTTCGGCGAATTCGTGGACCTGTGGCGTATCACTGGCATTCTGGCCGACGCGGTCAAGCCGGCCAAGACCGAGACCGTAAACGGCTCCCCGGTCTACGTGCACGGTGGCCCGTTCGCCAACGTGTCCATCGGCATTCCGACGCTGGTCTCCGTGGAAATGGCCTGCGCCCTGCATGACGTGGTCATCGTCGAGGCCGGTTACGGCACCGACGCCGGCGCCCAGAAGTGGCTGGACATCGCCTGCCGCGAATACGGCGCGCAGTGGCCGTCCGCCGCCATCGTGGTGACCCGTGCCTCCACCTGGCGCGACGATCCCGAGCTGGCCTGGCGCTACCCGTTCCACGTGCAGCGCCTGGAGAACCTGGACATTCCGACCTTCCCGCTCATCAACCTGTGGGAAGGCGAGGACGATCAGGTTCCGTCCCTGAAGGCCACCGCCGACGAGCTGGGCTTCCGCACGCCGATCATCGGCAACCTGTTCCGCGACGGCGGCGAGGCGCTGGCCCCGCAGCTTGACGGTTTCGTCGACGCGTTGCAGAACGGCTCCATGCCGGCCGAACCGCACTCGCACAAGGGCATGGCCCTGACCGAGAACGCCAAGTGGGTGGCCGAGAACGCCTACGGCGTACCGGCCGAGCGCGTGATTTACAAGCCGGGCTTCACCGAGTCCGTGTCCGAGGCCATGGAACTGTGCCAGAGCGCAGGCATCTCGCTGGACGATCTGGCGTTCGTGGCGGTCAAGTCCCCGGCGACCATGACCGACAACGACCGTGCCCCCGAAGAAGAGCGCACCGTGACCCTGAAGAAGGTTGAGGTGCATGCCGGTGCCGGTCTGGTCCACGTCAACCTGACCACCAGCCTCACCACCCCCATGCCCAAGATCGTGTGATGACAGGCATGAGGTGAGGTAACTCGCTTTTGAGGGGCGGATTTTCGGTTTTCCGGAGGTCTATCTGCGTTTCGAGGGGCTCTTCGATTGCGAAATCCGGAGTATGACCATTGAAATTGCAATGTTTATACTCCGGTTTTCTTGTTTTAAAAGCCCCTTGAAACGCTAGTAGAGCTTCTGAATGTTGGAAATCAGCCCCTTGAAACGTAGAAAGCCCGCCACCGGCGGGCTTTCTACATCTGAGCTTCCCTCTTTGAGGGGAGCTGTCAGCGAAGCTGACTGAGGGGAGCCAGCATACGCAAACTAGAAGTTGCTACCCTGAGCCGTTAAACGGAAAGCCCACCGGGCTTTCCGTAGGCGATGCGAGCAGCTATGCTGCGAGGGGAATGGTGGCAACTAGAAGTTGCTACCATTCCAGCCCCAGTCGGTGGTGGCGGTGTAACGGATGTAGGTGCGGTCCTCGGGAATGCCGAGCGTGGAGTTCAGCGCGGCCATAATGCTCTCGGTCAGCTTTTCCCAAGCAGAGCCCGGCACGGAGCGGCCGAACACGTTGACCTCCACATAGGCGGCGGGCTGGTCATCGCTACCGCCGAAGTAAATCGGCATATTGTCTTCGAACGGGCACATCAGCCAGCCCTCGGACTTGCCCGGCACGGCGGTAATCGCCTTGCCATAGGCGGCCTTCAGTGCCTCGCGCTGCTCAGGGGTGGTGGACACGGACACATGAGTGTGAATAACGGGCATAATTCCTCCTTGATTCGGTTCGCTTCCAGTCTAGCCTCAGCGGCTGCTGTTGAACATGGCATGCGGATGTAGGAAGCTGCTTGCAGAACGGACCGGGGCAAGGCCAATTGGGGAGATTATTGGCCTTTCCAGCCAATATATGTTCCGCAGTCAGCCCAATAGTGTTGAATACCCTTGTGAGAAAACTGATTGAACAACTGATGAAGTTCGGCATTGTGGGCGTCATCGCCTTTGTTATCGACTGGGGTATCCTCAACCTATTGGTTGGCATATTCCACATGCACAACGTGCTGGCTGCCACCATCTCTTTCATCATCTCGCTGATTTTCAACTATCTGGCGAGCATGAAATTCGTATTCAAGCATCGTGATGACATGGCGCGCTGGATGGAGATCCTTATCTTCGTGGCGGGCGCTGTAGTCGGTCTGTTCATGAATGACGCGATTATCTGGATTTCCACTTATGGCATGAACCACGATGCCTATGTATCGCAGCATGCCGAATATCTGTTGCGCACCAATATCGGCAAGCTGGTGGCCACTGCCGTGGTAATGATCTGGAACTTCTTGATTCGCAAGTGGCTGCTCGACGATACGCACACCAATGCGATGAACCGTCTGAAGTCCGCTGAAAATCGACTGAATGCCGAGGAGCTTGAAGCCAAGTGGCAGAACAGCTTCTCCCACAAGCTCGGCATCTGGTCCCTGGAACACACGCCCAAAGGCTGGCCGAAGTAGCGTTTTGACGTATAAGCCCCCTCGTCAGAGGGGGCTTAGCTTTTGTCTCACACACTCACTTCAGTCAAGGTCGGCTGCTCGGTGGAGCCCTTGATCTGCTTGAAGCCAATCAGCGCAATCACCAGCGAGACCAGTGCCAAAGTGGTCACCACCATGAAGCCGCCATGCGAGCCCATGCGGTCGATGAACTGGCCGGCAATCGCCGAACCGGCGGAGGAGCCGATAGAATTCATCGCACCCATCCACGCCATGCCTTCGGTCAGGCGGGAAGGCGGCACCAAGTGCAGCATGAGCTGGTTGCCGTTAATCCACGTCGGAGCCTGGCACACGCCGATGATCAGGTAGATGATCATAATCACCCACAGATGCTTGGCGAACAGGAACGTGCTGATGCCGATGTTCACCACGGCCAGGCAGAAGTAGAAGCGCTTCCACAGGGCAATCGACCAGTTCTTCGCGCCGTACACCAAGGCGCCCATCAACGAGCTGATGGAGAAGCAGGCGAATACAAAGCCCGTGTACTGCTTCATATTCGACTCGGTGGCGAATGCGATGATCGAGATGCCTGTAGCCGACTGGAACGCGCCCAAGCCGAACCAGGTGACGCATACCGCAATCAGACCCGGTCCCCAGATGGACGCCTTCTTGCCGGAACGCGCATCGGCGACCGCCTGCTCAATGGCGGCGTTAATCGTGGCCTCATCGGTCACGCCTTCGCGCTCAAGACGGCGGCGAGTCTCCTCGGCTGCGGTCTCCACCTTCAACGCTTCGGCTCGAGCCGCCTCGCGCTCACGGTATTCCTTGCGGGAAATGCCCTCAGCGCGGGCCAGCTGAGTCTGTGACGGTGGCTCAGTGGTCAGCTCGGTCAAGAACATCAGCGCGCCCACCACCACGCACATGCCGGTGAACGAGAATGCCAGCAGACCGGAGATCACGGCCAGTGTGGAAGCCAGTGGATTGCCGATTACCCACATGCATTCGTCCAGCACGCCGCACAGGGAGAGCGCACGGTTGGTACGCTCCTGATCGCCCTTCAGGATTTTGGTCCAGCGCGCGCGGCTCATCGCGCCCCACGGCGGAATAGCTGCCAGGAACGGCGTCAAACAGTACAGCACCCATTCCGGCGCACGATTGGTGATGGATGTGGTCAGCGCGACGGCGGCGACAATCCACACCAGAATCGTTGGAATCGAAACCTGCCGCTGGCCGAACTTGTCGGTCAGCTTGCCGAGCAGCGGCGTGGCCACGGCCAGTGCAATCGCCTGAATGGCGGTGAGCATACCTGCCAGCGAGTAGTTGCCGTAGTAATGCTGCACGGAAATGGTGATGGTCATGCCCACCATCGGGAACGGCATGCAGGCAATCACCGAACCGATGGAATAACGAGCGGTATGAGGTATGCGCAGCAACTCCGCATACCCACCAAAAACTTTGTGACCCACTTCCTTGATGCCAGCTATAATGGTGTTCGAGTTGGACAGGTTGTTGGACATAACAGCACTACGCTCCTTTCCGCTCCCGATTGGATGTTCCCCGCTGACGTGGCGTTGCCGGCGAAGCCCTCATCGAATGATGTGTTGTCCATGGTCGCGCAAAGTTTGCGTTGGATTTCCCTATTCGCATATTTGCGTCACGGATACTCTAATCGTTGGTTAGGGCGCGACACGCGGTAGATTGGAGATATTAAGACAACGTTCTCATGTTCTTCGGCGAACATCGCAAGATGCCCGTAGGAATAAAAAGAAAGGCGGCTCATGAGCGCAACCACCATCCACTTCGTTCGCCACGGCAAGGTCTACAACCCTGACCATCTGCTCTATGAGCGGCTGCCCGACTTCCATCTCTCCGATCTTGGCCGGCGTATGGCACAGGCCACCGCCGCCTATCTGGCCAATAGCCCTCAGACCAATACGATTTCCGCGGTGTATTCGTCTCCCCTGGACCGCACGCGCGAGACCGCCGACGCGATTCTTGACGCGTTGAATCCCGTGCGCGAGGCCCGAGGCGAAGCCCCGCTCATGCTCACCGCCGATGAGCGAGTGATTGAGGCCGGCAACGAGTTCCGCGGCAAGCGTATCGGCCATGGCGAAGGCGCGCTGTGGAAGAACGGCAATTGGAAACTGGTCACCAACCTGTACAAGCCGAGTTGGGGCGAATCCTATCAGCACATTGCGCAGCGCATGGATGATTTCGCACGCGAGAAGGTCGCCCAACACCCCGGCGAACAGATTGTGGTGGTCAGCCACGAATCGCCGATTTTCAGTTATCGCCATTATCTGGAGACCGGCCACCCCGAGCACTGGATGTTCCTGCGGCACACGGCGCTCGCCTCCGTGACCTCGGTGACGTACGACAACGAAACCGGCCGTGTGATGTCAATCACGTATGTCGACCCAGCAGCCAACGTCAAGTAACGGCACACTGGTGTTAGGACATTGGTTCCCCTCTCTGAGGCTGAGCCGTGAAGCAAACAGTCCAGTGGACTGTTTGTAGGCGAAGACGAGCCGATAGGCGAGCTATTGAGGCGCGGGCGTGGCCCGTCCGCAATTGCTGCTGAGCTGTCACCGTAGGTGACTGAGGGGAGCCAAGAGACGCACTACAATCGAGTGGTGGACGCAAAGGAGCATAGATGACCATTGAACTCAATCGTGAGGCAATCGCACAGGTCGCGGCATTGCCGGCGGTAACTGAGGCCGCCGAAGCCGGCTCGGCGCTGATCAGCCTGTGGCCGCTGACCGAAGCCATGCAGATGGACAATGACGCAAAGTACGCGGAGAACCTGCAGGTGCGCGTCACCCGTGCATTCGCCCGCATCCTGACCGGCGAGGACGTCACCGTGCCGGACGCCGAGTTCGTCTACGAAGGTGCCGATGAGATTCCCGGTCGCCCGCAGAGCATCGTGGACGCCCTGCTCGCCGCCAATGACGCCTACGATACGATGGCCGGGTATTGCACATCCGGTGATGCGCGGCTGGTCTTCGACGCCGCCGCGACGCTGGGCGTCCATTGGAGCGACTCCGTCGCGCACGCCGTCCGCGCCACGATAGCCGACGTGGAGTCGCAGATCGAAGCCGACGCCGTTCAGGGCCGCCTGGCCGCGTCCGGCGAGCCTGAGGACGTCGCCGACCGTTTCGCCACCGCACTCGCCGTATGCGATGCGTTGTTGGGTGTGGTGGCCGAAGACGCCGGCGCCGACGCCCGGGCTCGGGCGACCGCCGTGCTGCCGATCCTGCTGTACGTCAATGAGTTGCGCGAACAGTGCTCGATTCCGCGCATCTGCCTGACCGATCGGCAGATTTCAGGGCTTCTCGATGCCCGTGCCGGGTCCGGGGACGACGGGACCCTGGCCGCCACCGCCGCGTACATCGCCCCTTTGGCCCGCGACGAATGGGCCAAGCATCGTGACGATGTGCTTTGGGATCCGGGTGAGGCCAAGAGGAGGGCCAAGGAGGAGGACGAGAAGCGCAACAAGGAGGCTTTGGCCGCCAAGTTCGCCCACATCAAGGACGATCCGGGCAAGGAGGCCGTGGAGCTGTAGCCGGTGCCGGGCGTCGCGGGCGGCGTCGCGCGCCGTCGTCTTGCGATTGTTTTGCCATCGTTTTCGCCGCGGCGGTATCCTATGGGGTGAACAGTATCGTCCGTGCAATGGAAGTGGAAGATTTATGGACAACGATGTCAATCTGCGCACGCTTGTCAACGATGGCGGCAGCGCGGTAATCAGCGATTACGGGGCGCATCTGCTGCGCTGGGCCCCGACAGGACAGCCGGATGTGGTATGGACGCCGAGCACGTGGCGCATCGAACCTGGCAAGCCGCTCGGCGGCGGGGTTCCGATCTGCTTTCCGTGGTTCGGGCCCGGATTCGCGCATGGCCGGCAGCTGGCGATCACGCCATCCCACGGATTCGCAAGGGTGCGCCGGTGGACGCTGGATGAGGAGGGGTTCACCGATGACCGGGTGCGGTATGTGATGGATTCCGAGTGTCTGACGGATGGCGAAGTGCCGTGGCTTGACGACGAGCCAGAGGCGCGCTTCCGCGCCACATACGACGTGCATGCCGCTGACACGCTGACGATGAGCCTGACCGTCGTCAATACCGGTGATGTTCCGATGTCGTATGAGGCCGCGCTGCATTCCTATCTGCATGTGGGAGACGTATCCGACGCCGGTCTGGTGGGTCTGCGGGGGGCGACGTATCTGGACGCCACCGAGACCGGTTTCCCGCCGCGATTGCAGGAGCCGGAGGCGGTGACGTTCGGCGAACGGCCGGTGGATCGCGTGTATTATTCGGATTCGTCCGTGCAGTTGCGCGACGCCGTTCTGGGCCGCGTGGTGCATATCGTCAAATCCGGCTCGCCGCAGACCGTGGTATGGAACCCGGGCAAGGAAGGGGACCATATGCGTTGCGCCAGACCGGGCGAATGGCGTGGTTTCGTGGCGGTGGAGGCGGCGGCATGCCGCGACCGCGGTGTGACGTTGGCGCCGGGGGAGTCGCATACGCTTTCCCAGACGTTGTCGGTGGAGACGCTTGACGTGTGATGATGCACGGCGGCGCGGCATGCGGCCGACGATGACGGTGAGGCCCCGTTCGTCTCGAGCGGGGCCTCACCGTTGATGCACGTCGCTTCAGCGGGTTTCGCCGGAGTCCGGGCCGGCGTTCTCGTGTTCGGGCGGCACTTGGCCGTATTGCGGGGCCGGTGCGTATTGTGGAGTCTGCCCGTATTGTGGGTTCTGCCCATACGTGGGGACGGTCTGGCCGAAGTCTTGGGCGGGGGTGCCGGGAGCCGGGAATCCCGGGGCGGCGGAGGCACCGTACGGCATACCGTAGGCGTTTTGGGGTGCGGCGCCGATCGCCGCGTCGTCGTCGAACCGTGCGCCTTCCGGCTTGGAGGGCAGGGCCATGAACACAATGCCGGTGACCGCGCTGGCCAGCATGATCAATCCGCCGATGGCCAACGCGCCGAAGCCGCCGGTTGCCAGAGCCTCATAGCCGTAGCCATAACCGTAATCGTAGTTGTGGCCGATGGCGCCGATGGCGCCGTACAACGCCGCGCCGCCGCCGACGATCATGATGAGCAGTCCCAGAGTCATCATGCCGCAGAAGACGGCGACCCACCAGCCGGGCTTGTTCGTATCGTGCAGGCGGCGGACGGCGAGCGCCAGGCCGGGGACGACGATGGCCAGGTTCCACAGGCTGGTGAGGAAGTCCAGCCTGCCGTCCGTGACGTCGCCGAGCAGGGACAGCAGGGCGTTGATGATGACGGCGGCCAGCGTCCACCACCAGAATTCACTGCGGGAGGCGCGTCCCCTGAACACCGTGTATTTCTGCCAGAAGCGGAGGAAGGCTTCGGAGAAGGGGCATCCGTAGTACGGCTTGTTCAGCGGCACCGCGCCGGTGGGGGCCGCGTACTGGTTGTAGGTGGGGGGAACCTGGCCGTAGGCGGGGGACGGCTGGGCATAGGGATTGGCGTTCGGAGCGGACTGGCCGTAGGACTGGCCATACTCCTGCTGGCCATAGTTGGGTTGGCCGTAGATGGGCTGGCCGTAGGGTTGCTGCTGCGCCGCTGACGCCGGGGCGGCGAAACGACCATGATCCTGCCCCGCAGGCGCCGCGGTGGGGGCTCCATATTCGGGCGTGCCTGAGTGGTGTTGGATGGGGTCGCCGTTGGGCGTGGGCGTGGGTGGTGCGGGCACGTTGCTGGGATCGGTCATTGATTCCCCTTTCATAAGACGATTGCGCCCCTCCATTCTCTCATTGAGCGGGCGCGGCGTTCAACATCCACGCCGAATGGTGTTCCGTCGGCGCTCTTCATCATTCCCATGCTGCAACTTGGCCGCTTGCCCATCCAAACGATGCTGCGATGCGGAACAGGAAACGATTGCGATCAGCGGAATGGTGGGTTCTCGTGGTGGTTGCAACATCTGATCTACCGCAAGGAGTATCAGGTGTTGCAACGTTCACTAGAACTCGCCACCCCGTCGCTTCGTACCTAAGGATAGCCGTTTCCTCACATTCCGACGAAGCGATCGAAGTATTGGCGGAACCGTTCGACGACTCGGCTCTTCATCAGCTCGTATGCGTTGCTCGGCGCGAAGCGTGACACAGGGGGCAGCATCGACACTATTCTGGTGCCGTCCGTGTCGACATAGCCTTCCTTGAAGCAGTCGATGATGAACTGCTCGGCCAGTCCCGTCTTCAGGTGCTCCTCGCTGACAATGCGCTCGAACTCCTCCTGCTTCTTGCGGACGATGTATTCCTTCCAGTCGCGCTGCACGTCCGTGCCTGAGGACAGGGACTCGACGAACGAGTCGATGAGGTCCTTTTTGCTGCGCAGGTCAGGCGAAGACATGATGGTGCGGCTGATGTCCGCGAGGATCGACTTGTCCTCCATATGCCCGTCATGGTATTTGGCTACGAGTTCGAGGATGTAATCGATGTTCACCTCGATCTGTTTTACCAGTTCGGCTTCGAAGACAACGTCGTCGTTGATGATTTCCTTGTCGGCTTCCTCATGCGAACGCCGCTGTTGGTAGAGGTCGATGTACAGGCTCTGGTAGTCCTGCAGGTCGCGCAGACTCAGCACATCATCATTGGAGAAATCGTCGAAAGCCTGCAGGATGTTGCGCAGCCGCAGGATCGAGCCGAATAGGGTGAGGAAATCCTTCTGCGCCTGTTCTCCGACGATTTCCTCGCCCAAGGGGAACCGCTTGAGCAGCTGCGAGACCTTCTCGGTGTATGCAGCGAGATATTCCGCATATGGCTTAAGCACCACCGTGCCCTTGGCGTCCTTGTCCCCGAACAGAGCCAAGGCGTCATCCACCTCCTGCCGCAGATCACGGAAGCAGACGATGTTGCCGAAGGTCTTCACCGAGTTCAGGATGCGGTTGGTGCGGCTGAACGCCTGCATCAGGCCATGCTGCTTCAGGTTCTTGTCCACCCACAGGGTGTTGAGCGTCGTGGCGTCGAAGCCGGTAAGCAGCATGTTCACCACGATGGACATATCCAGGTCGCGGTTCTTGAGCCTGAGGCACAGATCCTTGTAATAGTTCTCGAACTGGTCGGGTGCCGTGCTGAAGCTGCTGCCGAACATTCGGTTGTAATCGCAGATCGTGGCGTCGAGGAAATCCCGCGATGACTGGTCAAGACCAGCGGTCTCGAAGTCCTCGTCATCAATGAAGCCCTGCTCGCCGGGATCGGCCTCGTTCGGCGCGAAACTGTAGATCAAGGCGATTTTCAACGGTTCCCCACCGCGCTCGGCCTGCTGGCGCTGGAACTCGGTGTAATACTGCTTGGCCATGCCGATGGAATCAGCCGCAAACAGCGAATTGAAGCCGCGGACGCGTCGTTCCTTGAGCATGTAACTGGATTGCCGCTTGGTTTTCTGGTCGAAATGGTCGAGCACATACGACGCGACCGCGCTCACGCGCCGCGGATCGCTCAGCGCCTTGGCTGCGTCGATGCCATACACCTGCTCATCCCTGACGTCTTCCTTACGGCGCACCGTATCCACGTAGCCGATGCGGAACGGCAGCACGTTGCCGTCCTTGATCGCATCTACCACCGTGTATGAGTGCAGACAGTCGCCGAACGCCTGTCCGGTGGTGCGCAGGTCGGGGGAGCCACCGGTTTTCGCGTTCACGGCGAAGATGGGCGTGCCGGTGAATCCGAACAGATGATAGTTCTTGAAATGCTTGGTGATGGCGGTATGCATCTCTCCGAACTGGCTGCGATGGCATTCGTCGAAAATCAGCACCACATGCTGCGCGTAGACATAGTGCTTGGGATTGCCGCGGATAAATGAGGAAAGCTTCTGAATCGTGGTGACGATGATCTTCGCGTCGGGGCTGGCGAGCTGATCGGCAAGCACCTTGGTGCTCTTGTTGGAGTTGACCGCGCCCTTTTTGAAACGTTCGTATTCCTTGATGGTCTGGTAGTCGAGGTCCTTGCGGTCCACGACGAACAGCACCTTGTCGACGCTATCCATGTTGCTGGCGAGCTGCGCCGTCTTGAAACTTGTCAGCGTCTTGCCGCTGCCTGTGGTATGCCACACGTATCCACCCGCCTCGGGCGTGCCGAGCTTCTTCGGATCGTATTCACTGATGAGAATGCGGTTGAGAATGCGTTCGGTGGCCGCGATCTGGTACGGGCGCATCACCAGCAGGTCATGCTCGGCGGTGAACACGCAATATCGCGTCAGGATATTGAGCAATGCATGCCGGGCGAGGAAGGTTCTGGCGAAACCCGTCAGGTCGGCGATGACGTGGTTGCGCCCGTCGGCCCACCAGCTGGTGAATTCGAAACTGTCGGAGCTCTTCTGCGAACGGCCTGTTGCGGGACGGCCCTCCATTTCATGGATGTGCTTGAAGCGCGTGGTGTTGCTGTAGTACTTGGTGTGCGTGCCGTTCGAGATGATGAAGATCTGGGCGTACTCATAGAGTCCCGATCCGGCCCAGAAGCTGTCGCGCTGGTAACGGTTGATTTGGTTGAACGCCTCCTTGATCGCCACGCCCCGTCGCTTCAGCTCGATCTGCACCAACGGCAGGCCATTGACCAGAATCGTCACATCATACCGGGTCGGGTGGCTGCCACCCTCCTCCTCGAACTGGTGAAGCACCTGGAGGCGGTTGCTGTGAACATGCACCTTGTCGATGAGACGAATGTTCTTCGTCGTACCATCATCACGGTTCAGGATCTGGATGTTGTCTTCCTGGATCAGCCGGGTCTTGTCCTCGATGCCCGCCGTCGAAGAGGCGATGACCTCGTGGAAGAAATGCGACCACTCATTGTCGGTGAACCGGACATCGTTCAGCTTCTCAAGCTGGGTGCGCAGGTTTGCGATCAGTTCGGATTCCGTATGCGCGGAAAGTCGTTCATAGCCTTGGGATTCAAGGATTCGCAGCAGCTCCTCCTCCAGATCCGCTTCGCTTTGGTACGCGGTCTCACGGCCGTGGCTAGGCTCGTATTCGGCCACCACGGTGCTTTCCGCGCCCTCGGCCACGAGCTTGTACGACTTGCCACCATCCGGCAGATCCATATCCGACCGCTCCGTCATCATGGGCTCCTTCTTCATCCGTATTTATCCGCCATCCTACTCAAAGGAATTCGGATTCCGCAGCGCATATGGGATTCCTGGATCCTGCGGCTTATTCCCAATGCAGGGCCGTCCTGATTCCAGAGGCGTATGCCTCATTCGAGTCGAGGAAGCGACGAATCACCATGGCGTAGCCATCGTCGCCCTCGATATTCCGCACAAGATACATGAGCGCAAGCAGCGAGGACGCCACGGACTTCTCGCCGTATTCGAAATCAGCGAACGCCGTTTTCATGTCACGCGTCATAGGCGACGGGATGACCATCTCCCGATGCCACAGCCTGGCATGATGCGAGCACAGATTACGCAGATAAACCATGGCGTGCACGACCTCCGAGGAAGTCCGCAGATTGGTGCGCAATCCGACCGATCTGTACAATTCCCTGAGCGCCTTGGCATCCACGTGCAGGGAAAGCATTCGGGAAAGCGTATCGAACGGGAACGTCTCGACGGCCGCCCACACGGGCACCGGTCCGCCTTTGCGCCGGTAATGCCGCATGCATACCTCATTGGACATTCCCATCCATTTGCTCATGTTGCGCAGCAGATTGTCGCGCAACAGTTCGCCGCGTTTGCTGCGCACATCCTGATAGGATTCGGGATCCATATACGTGTAGGCGTTGCCGTCTGACGCCAGCAGGTATGCGATTCTCGAACGCAGGGTGAGTTCCACTTTCGCGGTGCCTTTGAGGATGATGTTGCGCAGCTTCTCGTCCATCGCATAGGGAACAAGGAAATCAACGTCCCGAGTGCCCGGCCTGTACCTGTTGTCGCCGGCCGCTGGGTTGACTTGAAAGGAACGGAAGTATCCCGAGAGACGGTAATAGTTGCAGTCGAAGAGCACCTGCCGCAGCTCTGCTTCATCCGTGATCACCAGGCCTCGCTCCGACATCAGGGCGATCATCTGGTCGATGGTCTTCGCGGGCTTGGATTCCGCCCCGATATGAGAAGAGCCCCCTGGTTTGAGCACTGTGAGTAGGCTTAGGGAGCTGCTGTTATCTGCCATGTTAGTCGTGTCCTCACATTTTGAAAAGTCTGCGGCGCGTCCCAACCATGCTATGCATCCCTATGGTCCGGCACCTGACCATACATCAACTCGACCGTTCCCACGATGAAACGTCACACGGCAAGTTCGTCGAATGACAGCAGGCGGTCCCGGTAATACTCGTACTGCTTGCGACGGGCCTCGATCTCGGCGGGCAGGCCGGAACTTAGGTCATTGGTGAGCTTGTCAAAACGATCCAGGATGGAGACAATTCGGCGTTGCTCTTCAAGCGGCGGCAAACTAATGGGATACGACTTCACCTTCTTAGCATTAATATTCGATTGTGAGCCCTCACCCAATGCCTTTAGATGTTCATACTCATTGGAAAGCCAGTGGAACACATATCGGACATCAGCTTTGGTCTCGTCAATCTGCAAGTTACAACATGCTTGATTGGTTGTTAGGGGAATGCTGTTCACTGCTACCTTTGCTGCCGTTGCCCCATACATTGCCACAATCACACAATTGGCCGGTATCCACTGGGCAGCCGAATTTCTCAATCCTTCATCTGAAATGGTGGCTGAAGTTTGATTAATAACATTGAAATCAATATCCTGAGTCCTCAACCATGGGACATTCCCATCATAGTAATCATGACGCTTTGATGATGGCGTTCCGCCTGAACAGATTCGGACGCAGATATCCTGAATACAAACGGTTACGACTCTCTCGAATGTGAGGAGTTCATTGCGATAATAGGCATACTGCTTCCTCCGCGCCTCCAGCTCCGCCTCCAGCGAGCTGAACGAATCCAGAATCCGAACGATCTCCTCCTGCACCGGCAATGGAGGAACGGGAACATGGATTTTGGCCATTGCATCGCCATTTACACGTAGCACTTTTGTACCAGTTATATATTTCTTTTTCTGTGACTGGAACAGCTCCGATTGGAAGCAATAAGATATATATTTTGGATTTTGATGATGCCGGAAAATATAGGCGTCACCGCTAATAGCAATCGGCTCTTCGCCTAGCCATGCGCATGCCTTACAAACATCTTCTTCGTTTTCACTTGTCGTAGCTATAACCAGATCGCCTTTATATGCTTTCTTTCGTTTTTCAGCCAAGTTTGGGTCAATGAACGACTTCGTATGATCGGCAAATAAGCCATAATAGGTATAAATCTGTCCATAATGGATGCACCCGAATCCAGAATCTTGAAAATCCCTCTTCTGAATGCCATTACCTCGAATAAACTCACCTATTTCGCCCAACGTTTGGTGTTTCACCCCATCAGGACAATATTCCGCGATCAAATCGTCAATCCTGCTCATGTTCATGCTCCCGATACTGGCTGAAGGATAGTTCCATGTACTGTTTCCTCATTCTGTATTCCGAGGACTCTGGGTACGTTAAGTCCTTGCCTATACGCGCAATAGGACTGAAATAGCATCCGTATGCTTCCAGCACTGGCGAATAGTCAGATGACACGGCGCAAGCAACAGAATTTCGGTTCCTTCCGCCATTCAGCGATAATCGGACTTCGCGAAGTGCTAACTTATTGAATCCTTTTTCATAAAAAAGGTAATTCTCCCCACCGGCGCGGGCATGGGACTTATAGACAAGACAATCAGGATCCTGGGCCTTGATCATCCTAAGCAATTCCAATTCAGCTTTGTTTAGCGGCGCAGCGTTATCGACCTTGTCGATTATCGCTTGTATCTCGAGATTACGAGCATCCACAAGAACCAATGGTTCTTGATCCATCAAGGTAGGCCATGTGCTGGTCGCATCATCGTACGCTTTGAACAGAATCACATCAGACGAAGCGCCGTGTTTTCTAATTTCAGCTTTTGCTGTTTCCGCACTGCTCGACCAATAAGACAAGCGCTGATTGCCGAATACGCTACTATAGCGCCCACCGGAAGGCAATCTCAGATTCCCCGCATGCAATTCGCTAACTGTTTTCCCGTACATCGAGTGACTGAATTCAACGCAGCGATAGAAGTCGAACTCTTGACTGCATGCCACAGGGATTTCGGGAAGATACTGTGTCCTACCAAAATAGCCCTGTGCCTGAAACACTTCAACCACTTCAGCTCTCCAAATCCGCGATGATGGCGTCGATCTGGGTGCGGAGTTCGTTCTCTCGTGCCACGATGTCGATCTTCTCTCTCGTGTCTTTGGGCTGCACATAGCCGCTGACCGACAACACGTAATCGTTCTTGCGGATATCCTCAAGAGAGGCAACGGCGGAGAAATGCTCAACCGGTTCACGTTTCACATAGGCATCCATGATGGCGGCGATGTCGTCGGGTGAAAGCTGGTTCTGGTTACCGACGTGCACGAACCGTTCCGACGCATCGATGAACAGCACACTGTCATCGGTTTTCGATTTTTTGAGCACGATAATGCAGGTGGCGATGGAGGTGCCGAAGAACAGGTTCGGCGGCAGTTGAATCACTGCGTCGATGAAGTTTTTCTCCAGCAGGTATTTGCGGATTTTCTGTTCCTTGCCGCCGCGGTAGAGCACACCGGGAAACTCGACGATGGCCGCGGTGCCGTCGGCCGCCAGCCAGGAGAGCATGTGCATGGTGAACGCCAGATCGGCCTTCGACTTCGGTGCAAGCACGCCGGCCGGGGCGAATCGCGGATCGTTGATCAGTGTGGGGTTGTCGTCGCCCTCCCACTTGGTGGAGTAGGGCGGGTTGGACACGATTACCTCGAACGGTTCGTCATCCCAGTGCTGTGGATTGATCAGCGTGTCACCGTAGGCAATGTTGAAATGGTCGTAGTTCACATCGTGCAGGAACATGTTGATGCGGCACAGGTTGTACGTGGTCAGGTTCTTCTCCTGGCCGAAAAACCCTTGCCGGACTTTATCCTTGCCCAGCACTTTGATGGATTGCAGCAGCAGGGATCCGGAACCGCACGCCGGGTCGTAGACCTTGTTCACTTCGCTCTTGCCGTGGGTGGCGATGCGGGTCAGCAGCTCGCTGACCTCCTGCGGTGTGAAGAACTCGCCACCGGACTTGCCGGCGTTCGCCGCGTACATGGTCATCAGATACTCATACGCGTCACCGAACGCATCAATTGTGTTGTCCGCAAAGCTCTCCGTGCCCAAGTCCAGATTACCGATGGCGTTGAGCACCTTCACCAATTTAGCGTTACGTTCCACCACGGTATCGCCGAGCTTGCGGCTGTTCAGGTCCAAATCGTCGAACAGGCCGCGCAGACTGGATTCCGAGCGGGAGCCGATGGCTGAACCCTCGATATTCTTGAACACCCGCTGCAGCGTCTCGTTCAGGTTCTCGTCCGCATCGGCACATCTGCGCACGTTGGCGAACAAATCGGACGGGAGGATGAAATAGCCCTTTTCCTCCACCATCGACTTGCGCACCTGCTCGGCCGTGGCATCGTCCAGCTTGGCGTAGTCGAAATCCGCATCGCCGGCCTGGTGCTCGTACCCGTTGAGGTATGAGGTGATGTCTTCGGAGATGAACCGGTAGAACAGGAACCCCAACACATACTGCTTGAAGTCCCAACCGTCCACCGAGCCACGCAGCACATTGGCGATATTCCAAATCGCCTTATGCAATTCCGCGCGCTGCGCGCTGCTATTCGTCATGTCATGCCTTCTTTAAAACCGTAAAGTATAACCCCCAACGATACCAAGTGCGCAGGTTCACACACCGGTCGCGTTGTCTCAATGAAAGCGCGACGACTTCGCCGGGCTGCGATACTGGCGGTTCGCCACGGAACGCCGTCGCGTCCGGCGCGCGCGGCACAATAGGGGATTATGACTGATGCTGAAAACACCAAACCCGAACTGCCCAAGAACGTTCGTGTTCGCTTCTGCCCGTCGCCGACCGGAACCCCGCATGTCGGCATGATTCGTACCGCCCTGTTCAACTGGGCGGAAGCTCGCGCCACCGGCGGCACGCTGATCTTCCGTATCGAAGACACCGACGCCGTGCGCGACTCCGAAGAAAGCTACAACCAGATCCTCGAATCCCTGCGTTGGCTGGGTATCGACTGGGACGAGGGCATCGATGTGGGTGGCCCTCACGGCCCGTACCGCCAGTCCGAGCGTACCGCCATCTACAAGGATGTTGCCGCCAAGCTGCTCGAAGCCGGCTACGCCTACGAGTCCTTCTCCACTCCTGAGGAAATCAAGGAGCGCAACCTTGCCGCCGGCCGTCCGGCCGAGTTCGGCTACGATGGCTACGACCGCAACCTGACCGATGAACAGAAGGCCGCCTTCCGCGCCGAGGGCCGCAAGCCTGCGCTACGTATCAAGATGCCTGATGAAGACATCGCCTTTGACGATCTGATTCGTGGCACCATCGAGTTCAAGGCCGGCTCCGTGCCGGACTACGTGATCGTGCGCCCGAACGGCGACCCACTGTACACGCTGACCAACCCGGTCGACGACGCGATGATGGAAGTCAACGTCGTGCTGCGCGGCGAGGACCTCCTGAGCTCCACCCCGCGCCAGATCGTGCTTTACCGTTACCTTATGGAACTCGGCATCGCCAAGGAGATGCCGCTGTTCGGCCACATGCCGTACGTGATGGGCCAGGGCAACAAGAAGCTCTCCAAGCGCGACCCAGAGTCCAACCTGTTCAACCACCGCGACAATGGCTTCATCCGCGAGGGCCTGCTCAACTACCTGGCCCTGCTCGGCTGGTCCATTGCACCGGACCGCGACGTGTTCTCCATGGACGAGATGACCGAGAAGTTCGACGTGCGCGACGTCAAGGCCAACCCGGCCCGCTTCGACATCGACAAGGCCATCTCCATCAACGCCGAGCACATCCGTATGCTTGAGCCCGAGGACTTCCTGCGCCGCTCGGTGCCGTACCTGCACCGCGACGGTGTGGTTTCCGCCGACAACTGGGATGCCCTGACCGACCGTGAGCGTGAGGTGCTGACCGCCGCCGCTCCGCTGGTTCAGCCGCGCGTGCGCCTGCTGGGTGAGGTTGCCGGCATGGTCGGCTCCCTGCTCTCCACCGAGGGCTACTTGGAACCGGCTGACGACGCCAAGAAGCAGCTGAAGGATTCTGCCGGCGAGGTGCTGGACAAGGCCATCGCCGCACTCGAGGCTGTGGATGAGGCTGACTGGAAGACCGACAACCTGCATGAGACCCTGAACAAGGCTCTGGTTGAGGAGGGCGGCTACAAGCCGCGCCTCGCTTTCGGTCCGGTGCGTGTGGCCATGTCTGGTCGTCGCGTGAGCCCGCCGCTGTTCGAGTCCATGGAGATCGTCGGCAAGCCGGTTTCCCTCGCTCGCCTGAAGGGCCTGCGCGAGCACCTGTGAGCTAAGGTTCCTTCCGTGCTCGGCTGAGCTGTAAGGACACTCAAGGTGGGCGTCTGCATGTGCAGATGCCCACCTTTTCTTGTATTCAGTGATGAGCTGGAACAGCTGGAAAGTCTTACCGCTGCGCCGCATGCCAGTGAGAATATGTACGAGGTTGAACATGGCTGGTTTGTGCAGTGAGGTCACGAAACGTGCCTTGTAGGTGGTTTCGCCTTCATGCGTCCATGAAACGGTTGATAGGTAACCGGGCGGCGGTCTTTGACGTGACATTGCATTACAAGCATCGCGACGCGCTCGCTGTCGCAAGGGAACATAAGCGCCTCATTTGGTTCTTGAAGGCTGATTTGCCGGCTATGAATGTGCAAGGCAAAGATCATTGCCTCATCTGCAATTTCATCAGTGCATTAGATGGTAATTCATCAGTAGTGCTTACTGATAATCCGTCAGTAGAGTTCATGCAAATTCATCAGTAGTGGCAGCGTAGCACTTGAAATCGTTGAAATTCCGCGCGACACGCCGTAAGTTGCGTAAGGGTGAATACTTGCGTATATTTATCACTCGTTGCGCGGTTCACCGAGCAGCCGGTTGAAAAACTGAATATGCCCCCATCGTCTAGCGGTCTAGGACTACGCCCTCTCACGGCGCCAACACCGGTTCAAATCCGGTTGGGGGTACGACGAACAACTCCTTGGAGTTGCTACGCCAAGCCAAATTGGGATGTGGTGTAATTGGCAACACAGCTGATTCTGGTTCAGCCATTCTTGGTTCGAGTCCAGGCATCCCAGCCAATGACCCTCGCGGAATGCGAGGGTTTTTTGTTTTCAGGGAAGTAGCCGCTTGAAAAGCGACTTCCCTGCATATGAGTGCGCATAAGAGCGCTAAGAGCGCATACGTGTGTATGAAAGTACGAGAACGAAGGAGATCGAAGTATGTCCGCTGGGCAGCAGGCTGTACCGGCAAACAACGCCAACAATGCAAGCAATGAAGGCGCTCAGAAGAAGCACATGTCTAAGGCGGCCGTCGCCATTATCGCCGTGGTGGTCGTGGCCATTATCGTCGTGGCCGGTGTGTTCGGCTTCCGCGCCTACTCCGATGCTCAGTACAACAATGCAGTCGCCGCTTGCGCCGCCGCTTCCGAAAATGTGCGCAACGCCACTAATGACTACAACAACTTGGTCAATGGCGATGCTTCCGAAGCTGCTGCGCTCACCAAGAAGGATGTAAAGGATGCCTCCACGCTGGACGCCCTCAACAAGGAACTGAGCGTGGAACTGCCGGTATACGAAGGCTGCGTAGCTGACGACACTGCCGGCTTCAAGTCCGCTACTGCGAAGCTCAACGAGCAGGCTGATTGGTACAAGGCTTATACTCAATCGCTGCAGAAGGCTGTGGATGCCGTGAACGCTTCCAAGAAGTAAGCGAGCACAGCCTCACCATTGTCGTCAAAGCCGTCTTGCGGTTGCGCAAGGCGGCTTTTGCTATTTTGCTCAATCGGCTTGCTGCTGTAATGCTGCTGCATTGATTGCGTCGAATGCAGGTAAATTCGTCTTACTTTTTTTGCGCAGTTTTTCCCTGCGCGTGTCGCGATGATGCGAATATAGATGTGAAGGTTAACAACGTAGTCGTTTATTGGGTTTTGTGATTTCACTCACGTTGTAATTCAATGTCAAATATGTGGCGATTCTCCGTATTTGCTGAGATTGCTATTAAGAATAGCTTCTTGTAAAGTGTCTTATCGTAATTGCGAATGCGTATTCTTCAATGAAGAAGGCATCTGCTTCACCTCGAAGAAGAGATTAAGGAAAATATAGTTAATGAAAAAGAAGAAGACTATATCGGCTGCGCTGGCAACAGCGTTAGCCTTAACCTGCATGGGCAGCGGGGGGAGGTACTGCGTTCGCAGTGCCCCTGTCTGATGCTGACTTGCAGACTTTGGCAGGTCAGATTCAGCAAATCAACGATACTTCTGATTCTGCAACTGCTTCCGAGACTCCTTCCGCACAAGCCGATGCGGTTGAAGGCTGGACTATTGATTCCAACATCGCTCAGGGCGACGAAATCCTGGAGATGGCAAACGGTTGGCTGCACCTCAAGTCCACTGCCTCTAACGGTAATGCGGCAGCGAACCCCAGCTCCAGCAACAACTGGCCGGCAGTAGCCGTATGGGGCACAGATTACGACTTCTCCAAGGCCGGCTCCTTCCACGCCACCATCAAGTCCCCTCAGGAAGGCGAGGCAAACCGTTTCGGCTTCTACCTAGGCTACAACGATCCGGGCAGCGGCCTGTTCATCGGTTATGATTCAGGCGGCTGGTTCTGGCAGACCTATACCGGTGGTGGCAACGGCGGTTGGTACGGCGGCAATCGCATCGCCGCTCCAAGCGCCAACGATGAGCATGACATCCAGGTTTCCTGGACCGACGCCAAGGTCGCCACACTGACCGTGGATGGCCAGAAGGCATTCGATGTTGATTACTCCGCAATGACGAACCTCTCCAACAAGCTTGCCATCAAGGCCGGCTCCTGGAAGGAGCTGAACCAGGTCACCGACGTGTACATCAAGGACTTCCCGGAGGTTGTCGAAGCCGCCAAGCACGCGGTTTCCGGCAAGGTTGTGGACGCTGGAGGCGCTGCCATTGAAGGCGCAACAGTGCGTTTGGATAAGACCAAGGTGAAGACCGGTGCAGATGGCACCTTCTCCTTCGCCGACATTGAAGAAGGCGAACACACGCTTTCGATTGCCAAGGAAGGCTATGAGGACGTCTCCCAGCAGGTGACGGTCTCCGGCGCGGATCTTGCCATCGATCCCATCACCCTGAACAAAACCGTTCAGGTCGCCTCCGAAACGCTGAAGACCAAGAAGATGGAAGTTCAGATTAAGAAGAACTTCCCCTCTGTGCTGCAGTACACGATGACCGACGGCAAGGTGATGTACGGCCAGTCCAAGGATGTGCGCACCGTTGAAATCAACGGCACCAACATCGAACTGGGCGATGACGACGTGACCTTCAAGAAGGTTTCCGACACCGAGGCCACCTACACGCTGAAGGTCAAGGATGAGGCCAAGAAGATTGACGCGGTGATCACCGTTCAGATCACGGTCAAGGCCAACCAGCTGCACCTCAACGTCACCAAGATCAAGAACAACCTGTCCGAAGGCATTCCTGAGGGCAACGGTGTGGAGGAGAACGCCATCCAGACGCTGTCCTTCCCGAACCAGAGTCTCGTTTCCGTGCGTTCCAGCCAGGAAAATGCCCAATTCACTGGTGCTCGTATGTCTTCCAACACGCAGAAGCCTGGCGATACCAACTTCGCAGTGACCGAAGATACTAACGTCACCGATAGCGACTACACCTACGGCTTCATCTCCGGTGCTGGCCTGAGTGCCGGCCTGTGGAGCAACTCCGAGCACGATGGCACCTATGTGGCGGCTCCTGTGCGCGGCGGCAGCCAGAACACGCGTGTCTACGCCACCACCCAGCAGACTGGTGACGCCACCTCCCTGGGCCTGGCCAGCGCTCCGTGGTACTACCACCGCACGGTCACCGATTCCAAGGGCAAGAAGTACACCGTGGCCGAAACCGCTCTGCCGCAGATGGCCGTGGCCATCGCCGGCGACGAGAACGAAGACGGTGCCGTCAACTGGCAGGATGGCGCAATCGCCTACCGCGACATCATGAACAACCCGTACAAGTCCGAGGAAGTTCCCGAACTGGTGGCATGGCGTATCGCCATGAACTTCGGCTCCCAGGCGCAGAACCCGTTCCTCACCACGCTTGACAACGTCAAGAAGGTGGCCTTGAACACCGACGGCCTCGGCCAGTCCGTGCTGCTCAAGGGCTACGGCAATGAAGGCCACGACTCCGGCCACCCGGACTACGGCGATATCGGCCAGCGTCTCGGCGGCGCCGACGACATGAACACCATGATGGAAGAGGGCTCCAAGTATGGCGCTCGCTTCGGTGTGCACGTCAACGCCTCCGAAATGTATCCGGAAGCCAAGGCCTTCAGCGAGGACATGGTGCGCCGCAACTCTGCAGGCGGCCTGAGCTACGGCTGGAACTGGCTTGATCAGGGTGTCGGCATCGACGGCATCTACGATCTGGCATCCGGTTCTCGTGTAAGCCGTTTCGCTGACCTCAGCAAGGAAGTCGGCGACAACATGGACTTCATCTACCTCGATGTGTGGGGCAACCTGACTTCTTCCGGTTCGGAAGATTCTTGGGAAACCCGCAAGATGAGCAAGATGATCAACGACAACGGCTGGCGTATGACCACCGAATGGGGTTCCGGCAACGAGTACGACTCCACCTTCCAGCACTGGGCAGCTGATCTGACCTACGGCGGCTACACCTCCAAGGGCGAGAACTCCGAAGTGATGCGCTTCCTGCGCAACCACCAGAAGGACAGCTGGGTTGGCGACTACCCGCAATACGGCGGCGCTGCCAACGCCCCGCTGCTCGGCGGCTACAACATGAAGGACTTCGAAGGCTGGCAGGGCCGCAACGACTATGCCGCCTACATCAAGAACCTGTACACCCATGATGTGTCCACCAAGTTCATCCAGCACTTCAAGGTGACCCGCTGGGTCAACAACCCGCTGCTGACCGAAGCCAATGGTAACGGCAACGCCGTGATCGACCCGAACACGAACAACGGCAACGAGCAGATTACCCTGAAAGATGGCAACGGCAACGTTGTGGTGCTCTCCCGTGGCTCCAACGACTCCTCCAGCGCGGCCTACCGCCAGCGCACCATCACCCTCAACGGCGTGACGGTCGCATCCGGTGTGGTCTCCGCAGGCGATGGCAGCGCCACTGGCGACGAGTCCTACCTGCTGCCGTGGATGTGGGATTCCTTCACCGGCAAGCTGGTCAAGGATTCCGAGCAGAAGCTCTACCACTGGAACACCAAGGGCGGCACCACCACCTGGACGCTGCCGGACAGCTGGAAGAACCTCTCCAGCGTAAAGGTGTACCAGCTCACCGATCAGGGCAAGACCAACGAGCAGACCGTTGCCGTCTCCGGCGGCAAGGTGACGCTTACCGCTGATGCCGAAACCCCGTACGTGGTGTACAAGGGCGAAGCCAAGCAGATCCAGGTCAACTGGAGCGAAGGCATGCATGTGGTAGACGCCGGCTTCAACGGCGGCTCCAACACCCTCACCGACAACTGGACCGTCAGCGGCTCCGGCAAGGCCGAAGTTGAAGGCGACAACAACGCCATGCTGCGCCTGACCGGCAAGGTCGATGTCTCCCAGCGTCTGACCGATCTCAAGGCTGGCCAGAAGTACGCGCTGTATGTTGGCGTCGACAACCGCTCCACCGGCGATGCATCCGTCACCGTAACCAGCGGCGGCAAGGTGCTGGCCACCAACTCCACCGGCAAGTCCATCGCCAAGAACTACATCAAGGCATACGGCCACAACACGAACAGCAATACGGAAAATGGCTCCAGCTACTTCCAGAACATGTACGTGTTCTTCACCGCGCCTGAGAACGGCGATGCCACGGTAACCCTGTCTCACAAGAGCACCGACGGAGCACACACCTACTTCGACGATGTGCGCATCGTGGAGAACCAGTACTCCGGCATCACCTATGAGAAGGACGGCACGCTGAAGTCCCTCACCAACGGATTCGAAAACAACGCCCAGGGCATCTGGCCGTTCGTGGTCTCCGGTTCCGAAGGCGTTGAGGACAACCGCATCCACCTCTCCGAGCTGCATGCTCCGTTCACGCAGGCCGGTTGGGATGTCAAGAAGATGGACGATGTGCTCGATGGCACTTGGTCTGTGAAGGTTAACGGCCTGACCCAGAAGGGCACGCTGGTCTACCAGACGATCCCGCAGAACGTGAAGTTCGAGGCGGGTGCCAAGTACAAGGTGAGCTTCGACTACCAGTCCGGTTCCGATGACATCTACGCCATCGCTGTGGGCCAGGGTGAATACTCTGCCGGCAGCGTGAAGCTGACCAACCTGAAGAAGGCTCTGGGTGAGACCGGCAAGGCCGAGTTCGAGCTGACCGGTGGCGTCAACGGCGATTCCTGGTTCGGTATTTACTCGACCGCAACCGCACCTGATCTGCAGGGTTCCACCGGCAATGCACAGGACTTCGGCGGATACAAGGACTTCGTGCTCGACAACCTGAAGATCGAGCGCATCGAGTCCCAGACCCGCACCAAGGCCGAAGCGCAGGACAAGGTCAAGGAAATCCGCGGCAAGTACGATTCCAAGCGTGCTGAGCTCTCCGATGCCGCATGGCAGCAGTATCAGGACACCTTGGTCAAGGCTCGCGTGCTCATCAACAAGAATGGCGCAACCGCTGAGGACTTCACCAAGGCATACGACATTCTCGTGGCCCTCGACGAGTACATGAAGACCGCTCCCGGCAACGAGAGCAGCGACAAGTACGACGTGGCAGCTGACGGCTCCGATGAGCTGGGTGGCTACACCGTGGCCACGGGCAGCGAAGAGCCTACCGCAGGCCTGCCGAGCGAAGGCCCGGCCGATCTGGCACAGGATGGCAACGACAGCACCCACTGGCACACCAGCTGGAGCGAGAACGCAGTCAGCAACGGCACCGCATGGTATCAGTTCAACCTCAACGAACCGACCACCATCAACGGCCTGCGCTACCTGCCGCGCTCCGGAGGTATGAACGCCAACGGCAAGATCAAGGGCTACAAGATCACGCTCACTCTGGCGGATGGCACCACCAAGGATGTCGTCACCGATGCTGAGTTCTCCACCACCACCATGTGGCAGAAGGCCAGCTTCGACGCCGTCGAGAATGTGACCGCCGTACGCTTGACCGTCCTGTCTTCCGCAGGCCAGAGCGACTCCCAGGCCAACAAGTTCGCATCCGCTGCCGAACTGCGTTTGACCACGGACCGCGAGGTTGAGGAAGAGACTGTCGCTCCGGACAAGACCGACCTCAACGACACCATCGCCAAGGCTAACGGTCTTAAGGAATCCGACTACACGGCTGAAAGCTGGACTGCTCTGGTCAAGGCCCGCGAAGCTGCACAGGCCGTGGCGGATAACGATAAGGCCACCGCTTACGATGTGGCTCTGGCGCTGACGAACCTCGAATCCGCTATCGCTGGTCTCGAGAAGACCGGTGAGGAGCCTGGCCCAGGCCCGGTTGAGGTGAACAAGACCGACCTGCAGACTGCAGTGAACAAGGCAAGCAAGCTCGAGAAGGCCGATTACACGACCAACTCGTGGGAAGCTTTCGCCGAGGCACTGAAGGCTGCACAGCAGGTGCTCGACAACAAGAACGCCACCCAGCAGGATGTGGATACCGCACTGAGCGCTCTTCAGGACGCCATCTCCAAGCTGGAAGCTGCCACCGAGCCGAAGCCGAATCCGGAACCGGGCGTGGTGGACAAGGCTGCTCTGAACGCGACCATCAACAAGGCCGCCGCCATCAACCTGGGTCTCTACACCGACGACTCCGCCAACGCTCTGCGCGCCGCGCTGAAGAAGGCCCGTGAGGTCTCCGACAACAGCAACGCCACGCAGAAGCAGGTCGACGCAGCTCGTGAGGCTCTCGAGAAGGCAATTGCCGGCTTGGTGAAGCGTACCGCTGCCAAGGGTGATGGCAATGTCGTCTCCAACACGGGTGCCAATGTCGTCACGATTGCTGTGGCCGGATTGCTGCTGGCCGGTGCCGGCGCCGCAATCGCCTACCGCCGCAATCGCGAGCAGATGTGATCATGAAACCGTAAGGTTCGCGACCACATAAGGAGCACTCCTTATTATCTCGGCCGGTGCCGGTCAGCAATGCCCAGCGCCGGCCGTTTTTGTATGAATCAGTGTTTTCCGGTCACCCAGCGGGCATCGGAATGCACATGGGGGATCATCATCACAATGACCGCAATCAGACAGACGATCATCACCATCAAAATAACGTCCTCATGACCGCGCGTCTGCAGCGTGGCTCCAGTCAAAGCACCGAGCGCCAAAGCCAGCATTACAATCGCGCGCCGGCCAAGTTTGGACTGCTCATGACCATGCGCCGAAGTGTCAGCGATAATCCCAGTTAACGTCATCGTCAACACAGTCGTGGGCAAATCTGGCACCGAAAGCTTACGAGCAGTGGAATTCTGAATGCCCATAGCCGGTGCGAGCAGCACAATCAGCAGAATAATATGCAAATCAATATGCCGAGCAGTTGGGAAGTTCAGACTGGGCTGTGCCGTGCGGGCGATGGCTGAAGCATCAGTGCCACCCATCGACGGTTCAGGCGCAAACTGATTGAGCAGATAAATGCCGACGAGCGCAGCTGCCACAAAAGCCAGCTGGATTGACGTGGACACCAGCAGATGGCGCGCGCGGTTGGCGCCAAAGTAATGAATAATGCGTCCGCCGATGAACGCACCAATCATGAACGTGGCCAGCGTGAGCGCCGAAGTCCACCAGACGAAGCCCTGCGCGTGGGCGAATGCAAAACCAAGGAACACAATGTTGCCGGTCACATTGGCCACAAATACATGACCGAGTGCCAAGTAACTTAACGCATCCACCAGTCCGGCGACAAACGTGAGAATAACCAGAGCTGGGGAAAGCAGACCGTACCGATCATCCTTGCGGGGAATCAGTGTGCGTCCTGCTTCGGCAAGGTGTGAGGTCATGGTGGGAGAGGCTTTCCTTTGCTGTTTGGCGGTATTCAATAGCTGGCGCGCGGCCTTGCACATTATGAAGTGTGTGCCGGACGGTATATGTCAATGAGTCTGCGCTCGCATGCGGAGTGCGTGCAACAGTTCGCTATGAGTTCACCTGCGATTCGCTGAACGCGCATAGTTCGGTAACGCGATTTCGCTATATCTGGTCGTAATACCGATGAGGCTAGGAAAAGGAATGATTATGCAGTCAGATAACAGCCATCATGAAGCACATCAGAACGACCTGAACTACAGCAGTGAGTACCAGTACGATATGTATATGTATGCCGAGTACGGCATCGAGTGGTGATTGAGAGCCCCGAGTGAGAATTGGACTCACGACCTCTTCCTTACCAAGGAAGTGCTCTACCACTGAGCTATCGGGGCGATAATGTGCGCACGGCTTAGGGCCGTTGAACGGCTTGCACAACAATACACGCAATCGCGTATTACGCAAATCGACGGGTGTGCGAGGAAGTATTCGGGTGCTCTAAGTTGTACACATGAGCGCAATATTGGCTATTTTGCGCTCATGTGGCATTCGGATGTGCCACGTAATCGCATTTTCGTGTTTTTATGCGCTGTTGTGGCACGAAAATTGTGGGAATTCGGTCGTCTCGGAATATGTGCCATGCCACGCCACTGCAAAAACAGTGAATGTGCACGATTGTGCACATATTTGGACCGCTGCGTATATGCATGTGGGTGCGGATAACAAAAGGGTTTTGACAAAAGCCAAAACCCTGATGGCGGAGGATACGAGATTCGAACTCGTGAGGCTGTTACACCAACACGCTTTCCAAGCGTGCGCCATAGACCACTAGGCGAATCCTCCATGCACTGCAGTGCTTGCTAGAAGCAAGCTCCGTAGGCAACTCGAATAAGCTACCACAGCTTTCGGATAAATGCACATTCAGTGCCGGCTGCGGCGTGTCGCTTTGTGGACAAGGACCACCAATGAGTGCCTGCGCTGATGTGCAGGTCGTTCGTACGGCGTGTGCAACAGGTGATCTCACCGGGGGATGAACCAGTGCAAATCAAAGCGACTCAAGGCAAGTCAGCAAACCCGAGGCAAACCAGAATGAACATGCGCATGCCATCGCGTGAATTATTGCCAGCCTCTTGCCGTGATGCAACATAGTGATTTTAGGCTATGAACCTTGGTGAAACAGTTGGTCATGCAATATGAGGGATGGGGAGTGGCCAGTCGCGGGGAGTTCATAATTCGGGAAGTCTCCCATCTGTGAGCGGGACAATATCGAATATTGAGACAATCTGCGGTAATAATTGATCGAAAAACAGTGCCTAATACCTCTTAAATCCTAAAAAATCAAGACTGTTCCTCAAAAAAGTTTTTCTTTATATTGAGTAGTTGGTTTTTGATTACTTAGCCGCGCAGAGAGAGAGGGATAGGCATGGTTCGTCGCGCCCAGGCTGCTCTTCGGTCCGTTGAACACACCAGCGTGAGGCAGCTGCGAGTCCTGGCTGCGATTGTATTTCTGTTCGCCATGGTCATCGCCACTGTGGCTCCTGCAGTCACGGCTCCGATGGCCTTCGCCGACAGCAGCACCAGCTCGTCCAGCGTTGACTACGCCACCTGGGCCGAAGTCTCCAAGGCGATGGACAAGCAGCTGAACAGCGGTCTTAAGACGTACAAGGATGGCAACACCGCTGGCGCCACCTCCGATTTCATGGGCGCGTACAACAAGATTTACGTGGCCTCCAACTTCACCGCGGTCGTGCACGACACCATTGGCGCGGACAAGCAGCTCGCCCAACAGCAGGCATTCCAAAGCGTTCAGAATCTTTCCTACACGCCTAGCAACGACGATCAACTGGCTCAGCAGATTGATGCGTTGACCGCCGATCTTGACGCCACGGCCCAGCAGCTCGACACCAACGCCGATCTCGCCAAGCCGAAGGCGTACGCCGAAGCGCTGCAGGCGCAGCTGGCCAAAGAGCGCAAGGAGCTCGACGCCAAGAAAAAGAAGAACCCGGGCAAGGGCAATCGTTCATGGACCGACGTGGCCAACGAAATGACCCCGATTCTCGACAATGCATACAAAGCTTACGAAAAGGGTGATGGTGCCAAGGGCGCCACGCTCGTGAACAACGCGTACTACCAGTATTACGAGAAGCTCGGCTTCGAAAAGAACGTGATGAACGCCATCAGCGGCAACCGCGTCTCGCAGGTGGAATACCAGTTCAAGATGTGCCGCAAGTCCATGAACGCCGGCGCATCCCTGAAAGACACCAAGAAGCTGATCGACGACCTCAAGGCCATGCTGATCAAGGACGCCGGCATTCTTGACGGTGGTGCCGCCGATAAGGAAGACGGTTTCACCAAGCTGGTCACCAGCTCCTCCGGCCAGGCGTTCCTCGTGCTTATCCGTGAGGGTCTTGAAGCTCTGCTGGTGGTTGCAGCCATCGTCGCCTACTTGGTCAAGTCCGATAACAAGCGCTTCGTCAAGTGGATTTACTTGGGTGTGCTCGTCGGTCTGCTCGGCGCCGGCTTGGTGGCTGTGATCTTCGTGTTCGCCTTCGGCGGCTCCGGCCCGATTCAGGAGATCATGGAAGGCACCTGCGCACTGATCGCCATGGGCATGCTGCTGTGGACGAGTAACTGGATGCTGAACAAGTCCAGCGTGGAAGCGTGGAACCGTTACATTCGCAAGAAGACCGAGGCTGCTGTGGCTGATGCCGAAGCCGCCGCAAGTGCCGACAACGTGACGTTGAAAACCGTGGTCTCGCTGGCTATGCTGAGCTTCCTCGCCGTGTTCCGTGAAGGCGCTGAAACCGTGATCTTCTACGAGTCCATCTACACGATGAGCCGCGATACTCGCGGTATGTGGATCGGTGGTCTGACCGCCGCGGTGGTGCTTGTCGGCATCTTCCTGCTCTTCCGCTTCACCTCCGTGAAGATTCCGATTGGTCCGTTCTTCCTGGTCACTTCGATTCTGATGTCTGTGCTGGTGGTGGTGTTCGCCGGCGGCGGCGTCCACTCGCTGATCGAGGGCGACTTGCTGCCCGCCTTCTACCTGAACGGTGTGCCGACGAACGATTGGCTTGGCCTCTACCCGTACGTCGAATGCCTAGTGGCGCAGGCCATCGCAGCCGTTGCGGTTATCGCGCTGTTCGTGGTCGGCTTCATCAAGCAGCGCAAGCTGAAGGCGCAGGCTACTGTCGAGGTCCCGGCCGTGAAGGCGTAGCCCGTCTAGCTCGTCCGTTTCCTCCCATAACTGCAGACAACTGACAGACTTGCGGCACGGCCTCGGATCGATGCCAATTCCTCCAGCCCACGCCGCACTTATCTCATAACTGAATAATTGCAATTATCTAAGCGTGAATCCTAATTCACCAGAGATAGAGAAAAAGGAATAACAATGATGAAGAACAAGAAACTGGCCGCTCTGCTCGGCCTGCTGCTCGCCGGTTCCATGACCGTGTCCATGGCTGCCTGCGGTTCCACCAACTCCGCATCCGACACTAAGGCTGACTCCTCCTCCCAGTCTTCCGACTCCTCTTCCTCCGATTCTTCCTCCGATTCCGGCGCCGGTTTCGAAGAGGTTCCGGTTGGCCCGTCCGGTACTGCTGAAGAGCAGGATCAGGACGCCGGCCCGCTGACCGTGGGCGCTGTGTACTTCCAGCCGATCGATATGGAGCCGTCTTCCATGGGCCTGAAGGCTGCTGACGCTTCCTTCCACCTCGAGGCCGACATCCATGCCAACCAGAAGGGCACCGAGCTCGGCTACGGCAAGGGCGACTTCGTGCCGGATCTGACCGTGAACTACACCATCATCGATAAGTCCACCGGCAAGGAAGTCGAGGGCGGCACCGCCACCTCCGGTACCTTCATGCAGATGAACGCTTCCGATGGCCCGCACTACGGCGCCAACGTCAAGCTCGACAAGGCTGGCACCTACCAGCTGAAGCTCTCCATCGAATCCCCGGCCTCCAAGGGTTGGATGCTGCACGTTGACCCGGAGACCGGCGTCAAGGGCCATTTCTGGACCGAGCCGATCGAGGTCACCTTCGACAACTGGGATTACACTCCTCGCCAGTGGTGATTGACTAAGCAGAAAGCCCCCTCGTCAGAGGGGGCTTTACGCCGCTTTAGGGAGATAATTCTTAGGACGGTCTAAAACTCCCCTCAGTCCGCTTCGCGGACAGCTCCCCTCAGAGAGGGGAGCCTAAGGTGAACAGAGAAAGGACGCGAATGCTTGAACAATTCGTGGCAGTGATGCCGGGCACTTTGGCCCCCGCATTGCTGGTGATGAGCCTGAGCGTGATGCTCACGGTCGGCGAGGGGCGAGATAAGCCGATAAGCTCGCATTGGCGTCTCATCGGCCTGATCGTCGGTCTGATCGCCGCCATCGTATTCGCCGGCCTGCGCGCCTCGGCCGTGATCAATCAGCGCACGTTCGTCAACTACCCGGTGTTGTGGTGCGCGATCATTGCCGACATCCTGACCATCGTCGTGGTGGTGTTCGCACGCCGCATCACCACCAATTGGCAGCAGCACAAGGTGTTCATGCACATCGCTAACGCCGTGGCCGCCATCGACATCGCACTCACCCTGTTCTACGCGCTGCCGGACGTGATTCTGCAGCTCACCATCTGGGTGGAACCAGGGGAGACCGCATTCACTTCGGCCATGCTGCTGCGCGCTCTTGGTTTCCTGCTTGGCGTGGCCATGTCCATTATTGTGGCCGCCATCTTCCGCACGATGCGCACCACTGCCGTGCGCTGGGCGTTCACCGTGGCCGTCGCGGCCATGATGGTGATTCTGCTGATTCAACACTTCACTGGTCTTGCCCAGATTCTGCAGGCGCGAGGCTTCCCGATGAACCATACGATGTTCGTGGCGCTGGCTTGGTCCATCAACCAGAACTCCACGATGATTATGGCGCAGGCGCTGGTGTTCCTGATTCCCGCCGTGGCCTCCATCGTGGCCGGTTTCCGTATGAAAACCCATGATGTGCCGGGAGCCAACGAGGCCACGTTGCGCCGGCATAAGGTATTCCGCCGCCACGCCATCGCCGCTGCCGTGTGGAGCCTTATCGCAGCCATCGGCGTCACAGCAACCCTGACCGTGGGCGTTGCCGCGACCCATCAGACCATCACCCTTTCGCCGCCGGAAGCCTACTCGCTCAAGGACGGCGTGGCCACCATCCCCTTCAGCCAGGTCGAGGACGGCCACCTGCACCGCTTCGAATACAAGGCCAAGGACGGCACCGTCATGCGCTTCATCATCATCCGAAAGAACGGTGGCGCGTACGGCATCGGCCTGGACGCCTGCGAGAACTGCGGCGACGCTGGCTACTACGAGAAGGACGGCAAGATCATCTGCAAGAAGTGCGAGGTGGCCATCAACCTGGCGACCATCGGCTTCAAGGGTGGCTGCAACCCGATACCATTCCCGTACAAGACCGGCCACGGCAAGATCACCATTCAAACTACGGATCTGGACGCGCTGAGCGCCCACTTCCGGTGAGTCAGGCAGGAGACAAGAATCATGTTCTTTCTGCGCATGATTACTCGCTCGTTCACCCGACAGCTGCGCCGGCGCCTGCTTATCGCGCTGACCGTATGCCTGTCGGCGACCGTGTCCGTATCGATGCTGGGCGTCGTGTTCGACGTGGGCGACAAGCTCAACGCCGAGCTGTCCACCTACGGTTCGAACATCACCGTGCAGCCCAAGGCGGATGCGGTCGTTTCCGACCTGTACAACACCGAGTCGGGCGGCGCGACGTCCACCAGCGACCCGACCGCTTTTCTGAAGGAGTCGGACGCGGCCAAGATCAAGACGATCTTCTGGTCGTTCAACATCACCAGCTTCGCGCCGCAGCTCAACATCCACGCCACGGTGAACGGTACCAACGTGCCGGTCGTCGGCACGTGGTTCAACAAGAACCTCAAGATCTCCACCGGCGAGACTACCGTCGTGGGCGTGGAAGGCATGCGCTCGTGGTGGCAGCTGGACGGCAAGTGGCCCAAAGACGATTCCGACCAGGGCGTGATCGGCAAGACGCTGGCCTCCGAACTCGGCGTGACCACCGGCGACACCATCACCCTCAACAAAACCACCGCCTCAGGCAAGAAGAACGAGCAGAAAATCAAGCTCACCGGTGTCTACGATTCCGGCGACGAGGACAACGGCTCGCTCTACATCGCCTCCTCCACGGCCCAGGTACTCGCCGACCTGCCCGATTCGGTCGACAAAATCGAGGTCAAGGCCCTGACCACGCCGGAGAACGACCTGGCCCGTAAGGCCGCCGCGAACCCGGCCGCGCTGAGCCAGGAGGAATGGGAGACCTGGTACTGCACCGCCTACCCGAGCTCGATCGCCTATCAGATCGAAGAGGTGATTCCGGGCGCGGTGGCCAAGCAGGTGCGTCAGGTGGCCGCGTTGCAGGGCAATGTGCTGCAAAAGACGCAGGCCGTGATGATTCTGATGACCGTGCTGAGCCTGATCGCCGCAGCCGTGGCCGTGGCCAACCTGATGGTCGCCTCGATCGGCGAACGGTCGGGCGAGCTGGCGTTGCTCAAGGCGCTCGGTGCCACCGATGCCGCGGTATCCCGCCTGATGCTGGCCGAAACGGCGGCAATCTCGCTGCTGGGCGCGATTGTGGGCGCGCTGCTCGGTTCCGGCGTGGCCCAGCTGATAGGCCGGGTGGTGTTCGGTTCCGGCATTACGATGCGGCCGATGGTGTTCGTGCTGGTGTTCGTGCTGCTGGCTGTCACCGTGCTGCTGGCGTCCGCCTCATCGATTCGTTCGATTCTGAATCTCAAGCCCGCGGAGGTGCTCCATGGTCGCTGAGTTTATCTACGTAGGTGTGGAAGGAGGGAACCGATGACCAACACCGGTATGTTCTTCAGAATGCTGTTCAGCGCCGTGTTCCGTCGGCGTTCGCGCGCGGTGATGGCTGTGGTGGCGTCGCTGGTCGGCGCAGCCACACTGTTCTGTCTGGCGATGATCTGCCTCGCTGTGCCGCAGCAGATGAACGAGGAGATGCGTGCGTACGGCGCGAACCTGATTGTCACGCCCACCGAATCGACCAATGCTGACGGCAAGGCCGGCATCGACAAGGCGATGGTGCAGCACACCACTGAAATGGTCAAGGCCAAGGGTTCCGCGAAATACGCCACCTACCGCTACGAGAACGTGCGCGTCAACGCCTCGCCGTACGTGATGGCCGGCGTGAATGCGGCGCAGGTCAAGAACCTCAACCATCACTGGGTGGTCGACGGCTCGTGGCCGACCGACGGCAAGGTGCTGGTCGGACGCGACATCGCCGACGCCATCGGCCTGAGAATCGGCTCCGCCATCACCATCGGCTACCGTGCATCCGATAACGCCAGCACCAACGGCACTTCGTCGAACTCCTCGATCGACCAGCAAACCAAAGACGGCCGTGTCTCCAGTGACATCATGGACACCTCCGGTACCGAATTCCGCGTGGCCGGCATCGTGGACACCGGCGGCAGCGAAGACTCGATCATCTACGCCACCAACGCCGACGTCAACAAGCTCACCGGCATCACGCGCGGCGTGGACGTCATCGAGTATTCGGCCGGCGCCAGCGACCTCGCAGGCCTGGTGTCCAGCATCAACGACATGACCTCCATGCACGTCAAGGCACAGCAGGTCACCAAGATCACCGCCTCCGACACCCGCATCATCACCATGCTGCAGACGCTGTTCTGGATCGTCTCGCTGGTGGTGCTGGTGCTGACGCTCGTCGGCGTCGGCACCACAATCAGCTCGATCGTCTCGCAGCGACGCAACGAGATTGGCCTGCGCAAGGCCCTCGGTGCCAGCTCGCGTGCCATCGGCACCGAGTTCTACATCGAATCGTCGCTCTACGGCCTGATTGGCGGCCTCATCGGCACCGCAATCGGCTACGGACTCGCCAGTTGGCTGTGCATGGCGGTGTTCGAACGCTCCATCGGATTCAACTGGTGGCTGGCGCTGGTTTCCGTGCTGTTCAGCGCGCTGGTCGCCATCGTCGCCTCCATCCCGCCCGTCCACCGCGCCACCCGCATCGACCCCGCCGTCGTGCTTCGCGAAGAATAAAGAAAGAGAAACGTCATGCTACTTGAACTCGACCACATCTCGAAGATCTACGGCGACCTGCGTGCCGTGGACGACCTCAATCTGACCGTGCCGGAAGGCGAATGGCTCGCCATCGTCGGCTCCTCCGGCTCAGGCAAGACCACGCTGATGAACATGATTGGCTGCATGGACACGCCCTCCAAGGGCTCCGTGAAGCTGGAAGGCCGCAAGCTGGAGGACCTGAACGCCACGCAGCTGGCCGACGTGCGCAAGAACCTCATCGGACTGGTGTTCCAGAAGTTCTATCTGGTGCCGCACCTGACCGCCGTGGAAAACGTGATGGTGGCCCAGTACTACCATTCGGTGGTCGATGAGAAGCAGGCCATGGAGGCGCTGGAAAAGGTCGGCCTGAAGGACCGCGCCCACCACCTGCCCGGCCAGCTCTCCGGCGGCGAGCAGCAGCGCGTGTGCGTGGCCCGCGCGCTGATCAACGACCCGAAGCTGATTCTGGCCGATGAGCCCACCGGCAACCTCGACGAGAAGAACGAGAAAATCGTGCTCGACCTGTTCCGCAAGCTGCACGAGCAGGGCACCACGATTATCGTGGTCACCCACGATGCGCTGGTCGCCAGCTGCGCGCAGCGCGAGATCATGCTCAACCATGGCGTGCTCGTCGGTGAGAAGTGGAATGACGAGGATGCGCGCAAGGCCTACGAGGCGGCCGGCGGCAAGCCCGCCTCCACGGGTGCACAGGTCGAGGGCGCGCAGAACGGCGAGACCGCCATTGGTTTCACTGACCCCACCAAGGCCGCGAAAACCGGCGGCGAGGAGTAGGGCCGTCAGGGGCATCGAGCAGTATGTGAGGAATACATGGCAAGCTGATGGTCTCTCCCCCAGTCAGCTTCGCTGACAGCCCCCCTCGTCAGAGGGGGGGGCTTAAGGAGCGTGAATATGACCGAAAAGAGTACGTTGAAGAAATCCGCGACATTGGCGGCGGCCGGACTGGTCGTGGCTGGCGCGCTGCTGGCCGGATGCGGCGAATCCAAGGCCGCGCCGATGGACGATGCGTACGCCGGCAACTCGGGCGAGACCGAGAAGTCGCAGGAAGAGCAGTCGCAATCCCAGTCGAACGGCTCCGATAGCTCCGACGGCTCCGATTCCAGCTCGTCGCACAACGACCCGTCCACCACCACGTCCGACAAGAAGGACACCGGCAACTACAAGGACGGCAACTACTCGATCAACGGCCAGTACGGCCCGGTAGGCGAGGATTCCATCGACGTCCATCTGACCATCAAGGACGGCAACGTCGAGACCGTCAATATCATTGGGCACCCGTTCACCACGATTTCCAAGAACCATCAGGACGACTTCGCCAAAGCCATTAACGGCGTGGTGGACGGCAAACCTCTGAAGGGTCTCAAAGTGGACAAGGTCGCCGGCGCCAGCTGGACCTCCGACGCCTTCAACAAAGCCCTCGAAGTCGCCCGCCAGGAGGCTTCGATTCAGGAGTAAGACCGCTACTTCAGCAATGCTGGCCACAGCAGATCGGCCATGCGCGAGGCCCAGGCGGTGTCGTCGTCCATTGCTTTGCCCTCGATGGCCTCATACGCCACCAAAGATCCGATAATCGTGGACAACAGCAACTTCTCGTCAACGTCCTCGCGAAACACGCCCTGCGCGACTCCCTGCTTGAGGAACGCCCCCACACGCTCCAGCCACGGGGTCACCACCTGGTCGACGATGTGCTGGAAGAACTCGGCCTCGCTGGACAATACAATGCCCACGCGCTTGACGTCGATGTCGTTGTCGCGCACCCAATCGACCAATCGCTGCAATAGTTGCGTGAAATGCTCACGCGTGGGGCTGGGCACTGGGTCGGAATCCGGGATGGCCAGATACATCGCGCTGATCTCGTGCAGCAGCTCGTCGGCATTATGATATCGGCGGTAAATCGTGGTTTTGGCCACACCGGAGCGCCGGGCCACCTCCTCGATGGTCACGCCGCTGATGCCGCGGTCCACCGCAATCTGCAGCGTGGCTCGCATGAGCTTGCGATCCGTCGCCTCGCGCGTGCGCTCACCGCGCGGTGTCGCCGTCGTGTCTGTCATCTCCGTCATCTCTTCTCTTCGAAATATGCTCCCGTACGCTCCCGCTGGCGAGAGCTGGCTGGCAAAGCCAGACTGAGGGTGGTAAGTCCATGCCGTTTGTAGGCAACTCCCGGATAATACCTACTAGCTCAGCACTTTAGTGCTCTCGACTTGGGCTACATACCACTGGTTGAACCGCACCAGTGGCTTCCTGAGCAACAGCCCAAGCAACAGTAGCGGCGGCACGAATGCCAGCAGCATTCCGGCGGCCCGCCAGTAATCCATGTCGTAGATGCCGGCGATGGCCGCACGCATCATCGTCACCGCATGGGTGAGCGGCAAGAGCGGACTGACTTTGGCGATGAAGTCGGGCAACATCTGCACCGGGTAGGCAGCGTTCGCACCCGAAATCTGCACGATGAGCATAAGCACGCCGATTGCCTTACCCACATTGCCGAAACTCACCACCATCGTATAGGTGAAGAACGAGAACACCAGCGAGGCCAGCCATCCAGACAACATAAACAGCAGCGGATGCACGGCCTGCACGCGCAGGAACAGCAAATCGCCACCGAGCGACACCGTGGATTGCAGCAGCGCAATCAGCGCGAACACCCCGTAATGCCCAAGGAAGAGCCGATGCGGCCGCGGATCGCCCAATGCTTTGCGCGTCCGGCGAGACACGGTGGTTTTCAGCGTCACCACCATCAGCAGCGCGCCCACCCACAGCGGCAGCAGCGTGTAGAACGGTGCCATCGACGAACCGAAATTCGCCACCGGGAATACGGCCTTGCGCCTGAGCTGCACCGGTGCGGCCAACGTACTGGCCAGCGTTTCGGGATCATTGCCCAGCACCTCTTTGACCATGCCCATATCGCCACTGTTTAGTGCGTCGCTCAGTGTGCTGTTGAACGAAGCCAGTTCGGCACCGGCGGAACGCAGTTTGCCGGACACCTTGTCCAAGGTAGTGCGAGCGTCGCTGAGCATATCGCTGGCGTCGTCGGAAGTCCCTTTCAGGTCGCCGAGCGTGGAGTCCAACTGGGTGGCGCCGGAACTCAGTATGCCGGAGGCGTCAGCGACGGTGGACGACAGGGAGTCGATTTGCGGTTTCACCGTGGCCGAGAAATCTGACTTGATATTGGCAATACTGTTCTGCGCTTGATCAGCCAGATTCTTGACCTGCGCATGCTGATCCTGCGCGTCCTGATTGCCTTGGCGAATATCGGTCGCCGCCGTATTCAGCGCTTGCCGCAGCCTGTTTTGTCGTGCGATTGAACGGTCAATCGCCGTGATGATGGATGAGTCGTTGCCCAGTATGCCGGCCAACGTGTTGCGAATTTCAGTGTATTTCTCCGTCTGCTTGCCAATGGCCGTGGCTTGACGGTCCAATTCGTCGGCGGCCGTGGTGGCACCAGCATTCGCGTCGGAATACAGCTTGTCTATGGAGTCGGACACCGCGCCGAAACTGGAGGCGCTCGCGTCCAGTGCGCTGCTCATCGCGTCAGCGGTGGTGCCCAGGGCTCCGGCCACGTCGGTGACTTCCTGTTTGGCGCTGGCAAGATCCTTGCCGCCTTGTTTGGCGGCAGAGGAAACCTGAGTGATCAGTGAGTTCGAGGTGTCGAGCAAGGCGCCGGCCGTATCGGTCAATGCGCTGTATGTGCCAAGCAGATCCGCCGTATCGTCAAGCTGTGTGGCGAAATTGGCGATGTTGGCGTTGAAGGTATTCAGTTGCTCTTTGGCCTCGGGCTTGGACAGCTGATCGGCCAGCGAAGACGCGATTTCCAGCCCGGCCGAAGTGATGGTCTTAGCGAACGTGGTGTTGATTTCCGCCGCAACCTCATCCGTGCCCTCGTTGAGCAGATTCGGTGCCAGCGCGTTCTTCTTCTCGTTGCGGTAATAGGTCAGTTCGGCATGCTGCACGTCGTCGGAGAAGAAGGTCATCATGTCTTTGCTGAACGACTTCGGAATTACGATGGCCGCGTAGTATTTGCCGGATCGTGCGCCCTCGACGGCATCGGCTTTGGACGTGATCGTCCAATCGAGCTGACTGTTGGCGCGCAGCGCGTTCACCACCTGATCGCCGACCGTGACTTTCACCGGGATCAGGTCGGAACGATACCCCTCATCCACATTCGCCACCGCGAATTTCAGGTTCTTCATATTCGAGAACGGGTCCCAGCATGCGGCCACGTTGAACCAGGTGAACAGGCCGGGAATCATCACCAAGCCGATCACGATGATGATGGAGACCACGTTGCTGGTCAGGCGTTTGATGTCGCCGGTAAACAGTTTCCACATGGTGTTCATCGTGCGTGCCTGCCTTCCTTGGTCGGCGGAATAGTGGGGATGATTGCGGTAACAGCGGCGCTCGGGTCCGCTTCTTCGTGGCGTTCGGCGGAGGTGTCGCGACGCTTGGCCTTATGCCCGTACAGCATGGCGCGGATCGACTCGTCGGAGAGGCTGCCGAGCTCGGTTTGGCGGCGGATGGAATCGCGCATGAATTCCACGACCATCAGGAAGCCCATGATGATGAGCACCCATGCCAGCCATGTGCCCATGACTACGATTTTCTCGCTGGTGGTCAGCGCAAACACGATAATGAGCGCGGCCGGCACCACGAATCCGGCAATAAGCGCACCCAGCAGCAGCCGGGGATAACGGTAGGCGAATTTGGCGGCCCGACGTTCGATGGCATGACGGTATTCGTCGTGGTCGGCCAGTGCTGCAATGGCCTGAGTGACACGGTATTCGCTGCCGGGCAGATGCACCGGCTCGCCGATAATCATGTCGCTTTCCTTGATTTCCCGCGCGAACAGGCGGTTGAGATTGGCCAGTTTCGGCCGGGCGCCGAGGCCAAGCGCAAAGGCCAGAACCACGAAAACCAGCAATTTGCCGATATAGGCGAACCAGAGGCCGTCGTAGAAGCCGCCGATGGTTTCACGCATCGCGTCAATCGAATAGGTGAACGGCAGCAGCGGGTAGATGGCGCGGAAGAACGCGGGCATCATTTCAATCGGGTACAGGCCGGAGGCGCCCGGCACCTGCAGAATGACCAGCGCCACGCATACGCCTTTGCCCACGTGCATGAACGTGGTGGAGAGGGCGAAAATCACCGACATATACACCAGTGAGGTGATGACGCAGGTGAGCAGAAACACTGGGGCGCTCGCGCATTGAATGCCGATGACAAGATCGCCGATGGCCGTGACCAGGCCTTGGACGGCAGCCAGCGTGGCCAGCAGCAGGAAGCGACCGAGATAGCCTTGGGTTGGTGTGAGATCGTCGATGCCCTCATCATCGGTTTCGAGTTTGGGAATGACCACGAGCACGAACGCGCCCACCCACAAAGACAGGGTGGTGAACAGCGGTGCCATGCCGGAACCATAGGAGGCGACCGGATAGACGGCCTGTTCGCTGATAACAGTGGGGGAGAGCATGAAGTCGGCGATTGTGGCGGCATCCAGTTTGCCGTCGGTGCCGATCAGGGAACTGAGTGAACTGGAGATGCTCAGGGCTTTGATGTCGGTGACCAGCGTATCGAGCTTGGTTTGTACGCCGGCCAGCGCCTTATCGGTGTCGCGCAGCGCGGTCACCGTGGTGGAGGCTGCTTTGTCGAGTTGGTCGAGGGTATGCTTCGACTGATCGATGAGTGAGCCTTGCGACGTGATGCCGGTCGACAGAGTGCTGGCGGTCGAGCTGAGGGCGTTGAGACCGGTGTTGAGCTGAGGAATGGCGCCGGAGGTGATGGTGCCGCGAGCGGTATTGGCCTCGCGCACCGTGGTTTGGGTGGCGGTATTGAGATGCTGCGCCAATCCGGCGGTGTCTGTGGAGGCATTGCCGATAGTGGTGTTCAGGCTATCGAGGTTGCCCAGTGCGCCGGCAAGCTCGCTATTGCGGCTTTCCAGTGTGGCAATGGCGGATTGCAGCGGTTCTCGATTGGCGTTCGGCAGCCCTTTGAGTTGGTCGATGATGTCGGCGTTCGCTTGGTTGATGTCTTCCGCCGTATTGATCAGTCCGCCTACCTGCTGATTGGCGGCGCTGATGGTTCCGGTTACCGTGCCCACGTTTTGGTTGGCCTGTGCTGCGGCTTGGCTCAGCAGGCTTGAGCCTTGGTCAAGCGCTTCGGACGTGGAGGTGACGAAGCCGTTCAGACTGGTCTGGGTAGTGCCGATCAGGGTGGAGACGCCGGCCAGACCTTCTGCAGTGTCGATGCCAAGTGTGCGCGCGTCGTCCAGCGCCTGACGTGCGGTGCGTGTCTGCTCTGGGGTGTCGGTGAGTTTGGTGGTGAGCTTGGCGATGGTGCTGCGTGTGTGCTGCACATCGTCGGAGGCCTTGGCAAGGGCCGTGAGGGCCTTGGCTTTGGTGGTGTCTTCGGTACTGATGGCTTTGCCGTCAACCGTATTGATGACTTCGGTAAGTACTTCGGATACGGTGGAGACGAATGTGGAATTGACCGTGCGGTCCACAGTGGACGCGCCGACGTCGGTGACTTTGGGGGCGATGGCGCTGGCTTTTTCGTTGACGTAATACTCCAGAGTGGGCCGACTCTTGCCGCCGGTCACCACGCCGGCGAGATCGTCGGAAAAGTCTTTGGGAATGATGATGGCTGCGTATGCCTTGCCGGATTCCACTTGGTCCATGGCCTCGGCTTCGGTGACGAAGGTCCAGCCGAGCTGGTCGTTGCTTCTCATCTGCTTGACGATTTGATCGCCGAGGTTCTGCTTGCCGATGAGCGCGTTGTCGGTGCCGTCGTCATTGTTGGCGATGGCGACGGTGATGCCTTTGGTATTGCCGTACGGGTCCCAGAAGCCGACGATGTTGTACCACGAATACAGTGGCGGGATGAACACCATGCCGAACAGGATCACCCATGCGGCCGGCACCTTGAACAGGCGCAGGAAGTCGCGTCTGAGGACCTTGAAGATATTGCCCACTGATACCTCCGGAGCTTGGTGTTGCTTGATTGCTACGTTTTCCGTAGCGATACGTTAATCGTAGCGCTACGGTTGTAGTAGCGTAATACGGCTGCCGGAGATTATTGGGGTGATTGATGATGTTTTTGGCGGAATAACGCTGCTGCCCAGCGGCTTATCGTGTGTCGCTGGGCAGAGCGAAAGGCGTTCTGGAACTTATTGACAAGATTTCTGGATGGTTTTTGGACGTTTCCTGAACGCGATGGATAGGCTCGGTGCTCGGCAATGTAGACAGACATGTACCGACCGCCCATCAAGTTCAGCAAAACCGCAATCGGGTGATAGGGTGAGGGGACGCTATGTGGGGAGGAAACCATGGTTGAATTCAAGGACGATGGCACGGCCACTACCCCCGGCAAGCCGCGGGAGAACCGTGACGCCGAGTCCGCAGTCGTGTCCGATCTGGTGGCCGTCGAACTGGACGACGCCGGCTTGAACCTGAACGCCAAGCGATTACCGATTCTGGCGCGCATCTATGGCGCGGTCGTGCTGCTGGACGGACTCGCCACATTGCCGATTATGGTGATTTCCATCCTCTATGCCGTGCGCGAGATTCTGGATGGTCATGTGCACGTCGATGCGATGAGCCTGACCTTCATCCTGTCCGCGATTCATGCGGTGGTGCTGGTAGTCAGTGCCGCATGCCTGATTGTGCTCGGCGTGATGCTGCTGCGCAATCATCGCCGGTATGCCGCGCGCTGGACCTACGTGCTGATGCCGTTGACGTTGGCCGACGGCATGCTGTCGCTGGCCCTGACCGGCCTTGGCTTCAACCTGCTGCTGCCGCTGATTCAGATGATTATTCTCGTCGTGATTTCGGTGACCGCCGATCCCTCCCTGAGCGAGGAACGCCGTCTGCAGCGCGCGCTCAGGCGTATGGACGATCGCGATGATTATGAATCGGCTGTGGCGGCCGGCATGCTAGGCCGCGACCAGTCCGGCAAGGGCTATATTGCGCTGGACTTTTTCAATATCTTCTGGCTGTTTACCATCGCTTCGGTAGGTGGCCTGATTGTGGAGACGATCTACCATATGGCGCTGTATAACGGTGAACTTCAGGACCGCGCTGGTTTGCTGTGGGGCCCGTTCTCGCCGATTTACGGCTGTGGTGCGGTGCTGGTGACCGTATGCCTGAACCGCCTGTGGAAAGCGAATCCGTTCTTGATTTTCTGCGCTTCGGCGGTGATCGGCGGCGCGTTCGAATATTGCACCAGCTGGTTCATGGAAGCGGCGTTTGGTATTACCGCGTGGGATTACACCGGCCGTTGGCTGTCCATCGACGGACGTACTTCGGGCCAATTCATGTTCTTCTGGGGACTGATTGGTGTGGTGTGGGTCAAGTGGCTGTTACCGCGACTGCTGGCTCTGATTAATCGCATTCCATGGAAAGTGCGGTATTCGCTGACTGCGGTATGCACGGTGCTGATGGTGATCGACATTGCCTTCACGCTGATGGCCTTGGATTGCTGGTATGGGCGCATGGCCGGCCAGCCGCAGGATTCACCGGTCGCGATGTGGTTCAGCGAACGCTACAGCGACGCTTACATGGCCAATCGCTTCCAGACCATGCATATCGACCCTTCCAAGGCCGGGCGTATGTGAATGGCCGGCAAGTAATTACGCTTCGCGGGCAGAAGGTGCGTAGAACCTAAGACAGCCCTCGCGTGTGGGTGGTAAGCGGGATACACTTTCAAGCGTTGAAGGAATGATTCCCTCCGCTGATGCGCTGTTTTGTGACGCGCGTGATGACGATGGGACAATCAAACGAAAGGCAAGGCACATGGCCGAAGCTACAGCAAACATTGGTGTGATTGGACTGGCCACGATGGGCTCCAATCTGGCGCGTAATCTGGCGCACCATGGCAACACGGTGGCGTTGTTCAACCGCCACTACTCGCGTACCGAGAAGCTCATGAACGAGCATGGCACCGAAGGCAACTTCGTGCCGGCCGAAACGCTCGAGGAATTCGCCGCGTCCCTGAAGCGTCCGCGTACCGCCATCATCATGGTCAAGGCCGGTGCTCCGACCGACGCGACCATCGCGCAGCTGGAAGAGGTGTTCGAACCGGGCGACATCATCGTCGACGGTGGCAACTCCTTCTTCAAGGACACCATCAAGCGTGAGAAGGAAGTACGTGCCAAGGGCTTCCACTTCGTGGGTTGCGGTGTGTCCGGTGGTGAGGAAGGCGCGCTCAACGGTCCGTCTCTGATGCCTGGTGGCACTGCGGAATCCTGGAAGACCTTGGGCCCGATTCTTCAGTCCATCGCCGCCAAGGTGAACGGCGAACCGTGCGTGACCCACATCGGCACCGATGGTGCCGGTCACTTTGTCAAGATGGTGCACAACGGCATCGAGTATGCCGATATGCAGGTGATTGGTGAGGCGTATGACATTCTGCGCCGTGGACTCGGCATGGATACCGAGGAGATTGGCGACGTGTTCGCTGAATGGAACAAGGGCGATCTTGATTCCTACCTGATCGAGATCACCGCTGAGATTCTGCACCACAAGGATGCCGAGACCGGCAAGCCGTTCGTGGACGTGGTCGTGGATCATGCCGGCATGAAGGGTACTGGTACTTGGACCGTGCAGGCTGGTCTGGAATTTGGTTCTCCTGTGGCTGCCATCGGTGAAGCCGTGTTCGCTCGTGCACTGTCTTCGCACGGTGAGCTGCGTGAAGACGCTCAGAAGGAAGGTCTGGCTGGACCGAACAAGACCATCGATCTGGCCGGAGAAGACAAGGCCGCGTTCGTCGAGGACGTGCGCAAGGCTCTGTTCGCTTCCAAGGTCGTGGCCTATGCTCAGGGCCTGAACGAGATTCAGGACGGTGCCAAGGAATACGGCTGGGATATCAACCTGTCCGAAGTGGCCCGCATTTGGCGTGGCGGCTGCATTATTCGCGCCCAGTTCCTGCTCGACCGCATCACCGAGGCCTTCAAGGGCGATAACCCGCCGGCTTCCCTGCTGTTCGATCCGTACTTCGAGAAGATCATCGGCGAATCGCAGGACGCATGGCGTCGCGTGATCGTTCGCGCGGTGGAGGCCGGCATCCCGACCCCGGTGTTCTCCAGCTCCCTGGCGTACTACGATGGTCTGCGCTCCAAGCGCCTGCCCACCGCTCTGACCCAGTCCCAGCGTGACTTCTTCGGTGCCCACACCTACGGCCGCGTAGACAAGCCCGGCGTGTTCCACACGCTGTGGGCTGAAGAAGGCAAGCCTGAAATCGAGGCGTAGCCTCGTGATTTCAGGTTTAGGACAGCCCTGTGGGCTGTCCGGCCTTCTTCAGGCTCGGCGATAGCCGAGCTGAGAAAACAGCAAGTCCGAGATCGAGGCGTAGCCATAGACGAATTAAGCCCCCTCATCAGAGGGGGCTTAATTCACTCACAACTCGGTGACGGTTTCTTCGGTGGAGAACCAGATGAACTCGTCCACTCCGTTGGCGTAGGAGGACGGGTAATCCGGGTTGTTGGGCTGCTCGAAGACATGGGCCAGCGATTCGGCTTTGCCGGCACCGGCGGCGAAGAACCACGTATGGCGTGAACGCGCGATGAGCGGCGCGGTCAATGAAACACGCAGCGGCGGCATCTTGGGGGAGTGGTTCACACCCACGGTGAGCCTATCGGTAACCTTGACCTCATCATGACCAGGGAACAGCGACGCATAGTGACCGTCCGGTCCCATGCCGAGAATCATCAGATCGATTACCGGTTCCGGCCCCAATTCATTCACCAACTCGCGCTCATAGTCGCTCGCGACATCGTCCAGCAACGCATCATTCGCGGCATCGGCGGCGGCGCGAACGGAAGCATCATCGCTGTCGGCCTGATCCATCACATCGGCGATGTCATCGGCTGAACGGGTATCGGCCGCCATCTCATGAATATTCGACTCAGGCAGCTTGCCATCTGCCACCAGCTGGTCAAGCAGCAGGCGACGGGCCTCCAAAGCATTGCGATCGGTGTCGTAAGCCGGCACAAAACGTTCGTCGCTCCACCAGAAATGCACGCGCGACCAATCAATCGCGTCAGCCAGCGGATCGTTCAGCACCAAGCCCAGCGGCTGCGCGGCCGAACCGCCAGACAGCGCCACATCCACACGCGTGCGATGCGTGCCATCAGGCAATCGTTCGGCGAGCAAATCGAGTAGCGCCAAGACAAAACGTTGCGCGCCAGCCTGAATCATCAGATCTTTATTCGGATACACAATGAGTTTTCGAGTTGCCATGTATGGTCCTTGTATGGGGTATGTGTCGTACTTTGCAATGTGGATTGTGTTGTCAGTTGACAACACAATCCACATTGTGCGACATCGCATATGTCACTTTATTACTTCGCGGGCATGAGCTTCGGCATCGCATGAGGTAGGAAACGATGAGCAACGGCGTTGGCATGGCTCGGCCACAATTGCCGAACTCATTCCAACGCCGCTGTGGCAACGGGTTCTACCGACTTCAGTGACGAATCAGATCCCAGCCTTCGTTGATGACCTCGGCGTAGATCTCATCGGGATCGATGCGACGCAGTTCCTCGGTCAGGCAGTCCTCGATGGTGCGCATCGGCACGGACACTTCCTGCGGAGTCTGGCCGGGCAGCGAGATCAGCGCTTGGTCCTCATACGGGCGTTCCAGCGAGATCACACCGTCCTCACGGGTCAGGTACACGCCGGTCACGGCCTGCGCGTCGGGCACGAACTCAGTTTCGACTGGTACGCCAAGTTTCAGACGCAGCCATGCGCACAGCATTTCCATAGGCAGGAAGTCGGCCTTGCCGGTCACCTTCGCGGCGGTGATGGGCAGGTGCGGCGGCTGATCGAGCATCGAGGCGAGCATTGCGCGCCAGACGGTCAGTCGTGTCCAGGACAAGTCGATATCTTCTGGTGTCCAATTGCGGCGCAAACGCTCAATCGTGGCCTCCGGATTATTGGAGTGCAACGCGTCGGTGATGCGACTGCGGGCCATCGCACCCATCAGATCCTTGGCCGGGTTCGACGGCGGTGTGGTCGGCCACCACGCCACTACAGGCGCATCCGGCACAAGCAGCGGGATAACCAGCGTATCCGGGTGGTTGATAAGGCCACCGCGCGGACGCAAGACGATGATCTCACCGGCACCGGCGTCCGCGCCGAATCGCACTTGGGCGTTCAGGTTGGAATCGTTCGGATCGTTCGGGCCGTCGGTCAAATCGACGGCCGGATTATCGCGACTCGCGCTCACCTCGGCGGCCACTTCGGCCGCGTTCGGTTCGCCTTCGCCGGACTGATCGGCAGGATTGGTATCCGGTACTACGGCAATCACGCGGCACGGGTGCTCACGGCTGGCCGAGTTCGCGATTTCCAGCGCATGCTCTAGGTCCGCGTCCTCGGTGGCGATGAGCAGCGTCAGCACGCGGCCGGTCGCCGATTCGCCGCGCTCCTCGTGCAGCTGTTCGATTTTGTGCGCAATCTCGCGGGTGCGGGTGTTCGGCATATCGATGATCATGGCATCCTCCAGTGGCGGCCGTCGCGCGCCAGCATTTCGTCGGCCTGTGCCGGACCCCACGTACCGGCGCGGTAGGCCTGCGGCTGGCCAAGCGTGGACCAGAATTGTTCAATCGGATCGAGGATCTCCCAGCTGAGGTTCACCTCTTCGGTGGTCGGGAACAACGGCGGATCACCGAGCAGCACGTCCAGAATCAGTCGCTCATAGGCTTCCGGCGAGTTCTCGGTGAAGGAGCGGCCGTAGCTGAAGTCCATGTTCACGTCACGGACCTCCATGGTGGAGCCGCCCGGCACCTTGGCTCCGAAGCGCATGGTGACGCCCTCGTCGGGCTGCACGCGAATCACGATGGCGTTCTTGCCGAGTTCGCGCACGGCGGTCTGCTCGAACGGCAGATGCGGGGCGCGCTTGAACACCACGGCGATTTCGGTTACACGCTTGCCGAGGCGCTTGCCGCAACGCAGGTAGAACGGCACGCCAGCCCAGCGGCGGGTGTCGATATCGAGGCGGATGGCGGCGTACGTTTCAGTGGTGCTCTTGGGGTCGATGCCTTTTTCCTCCAAGTAGCCGACCACTTCGTGCGAGCCCTGCCAGCCCTTGGCGTACTGGCCGCGCGCGGTGTTGGCGGCGAGGTCCTTGGGCAGGCGCACGGCGGAAAGCACCTTGGTCTTTTCGGCGGTCAGGTCCTTGGCGGTGAAGCTCACCGGCTCCTCCATGGCGGTCAGAGCCATGAGCTGAAGCAGGTGGTTCTGGATGACGTCGCGTGCGGCGCCGATGCCGTCGTAATAGCCGGCGCGGCCGCCGATGCCGATGTCCTCGGCCATCGTGATCTGCACGTGGTCCACATAGTTGGCGTTCCAGATCGGCTCGTACATGGCGTTGGCGAAACGCAGGGCCAGCAGGTTCTGCACGGTTTCCTTGCCGAGGTAGTGGTCGATGCGGAACACGGAGCTCGGGTCGAACACTTCGGATACCACGCTGTCGAGTTCCTTGGCGCTGGCCAGATCATGGCCGAACGGCTTCTCGATGATCACGCGGCGCCATGCGCCCTCGGACGAGCGCGACAGGCCGGAGGCGGCCAGCTGCTTGGCGACCTGTGGGAATGCGCGCGGCGGCACCGACATGTAGAAGGCATGGTTACCCTGCGTGCCGCGGTCGCGGTCAAGCTCCTGCACGGTGGCGCTCAGACGCTCGAAGGCCTCCGGGTCGTCGAACGTACCCTGCACGAAGCGGATGCCGGCGGCCAGATTGCGCCAAGTCGACTCCTTGAACGGCGTACGGCAATGCGCCTGGACGGCGGCCTTGACGAATTCGATGAACCGTTCCTGTGTCCAGTCGCGGCGGGCGAAGCCGGTCAGACCGAAGCTCGGCGGCAGTAGGCCACGGTTCGCCAGGTCGTAGACGGCCGGCAGTAGTTTCTTTTGTGCCAGATCGCCCGTGACACCGAAAATGACGAGGCTGCATGGGCCGGCGATACGGGGCAGTCTGAGGTCGCGCGAGTCGCGCAGGGGATTGCTCCAATTGGGGGATTCACTCATAATGTACAAGGGTAGTCGCCGGCGGCTATCTATCGCTAGAGGCGCTATGCGATTTGGGCTGCGATTTGGGCCACATTGCGTGTGCTGTGCCGTGCGTTGGGCCAATCGCGTACGCAAACGTGTACGCAACGCCGTAGTTGAAATATCCCAAAACGGTGTGTATTTTAGAAGAGCTGCCCCTTTAGCTCAACGGTTAGAGCAGCGTCCTTTTAAGTCGTGGGTTGTGGGTTCGAATCCCACAGGGGGCACAACAAATCCTTGGAATCGCAATGGTTCCAAGGTTTTTTCGTTTCGACCAGCCTGGCTCCTAGAGTGGTGTCCCATGTCATGCACCACGATTCTTGTCGGCAAAAATGCCAGTTACGACGGTTCCACCATCATCGCCCGCGATGACGATTCGGGCTCGGGCCGTTACGATCCCAAGCGCTTCGTCGCTGTCGCCCCCGACGACCAGCCGCGCCACTACCGCAGCGTGCTGAGCCATGTCGAAATCGAACTACCGGACAATCCTTGCCGGTACACCATCGCACCGAACGTGCTGAATAATCGTGGCATTCTGGCCGAAGCCGGTGCCAACGAACACAACGTGGCGATGAGCGCCACCGAAACCATCGCTGTCAACGAGCGCGTGCTCGGTGCGGACCCGATGGTCGAGTTGCGGCCGGCTGTCGGCGAACCGGACAGCACCGATTATCAGGCCGAGCAGCCCGGCGGTATCGGTGAGGAAGACATCATCACCCTTGTGCTGCCGTATGTCACCACCGCGCGCGAGGGCGTCGCGCGGTTGGGCGAACTGCTCGAAACCTACGGCACCTACGAATCGAACGGCGTGATTATTTCGGATGTGGACGAGATCTGGTACGTCGAGACCATCGGCGGCCACCATTGGATCGCCCGCCGAGTGCCCGATGACTGCTATGCCACGATCCCCAACCAGCTCGGCATCGACGACTTCGACCTCGCCGATGCGTTCGGCGAGCAGCGCGAATACCTATGCAGCGCCGACCTGCGCGAGTTCATGGCCACGCATCACCTCGACCGCACAATGGGAACGCCGGTCTCTTCCAACGGCCGTCACGCGCATAGCGCCGGATTCGGAACAACCGTTGCCCTTCCCACCCGTTTCAACCCGCGCAAGGCCTTCGGCACCGCGACGCCGAAGGACCATATCTACAACACGCCGCGTGCCTGGTACATGCAACGCCGCCTCAACCCCAGCGAGGACTGGGATTCGCCGGCCGCCCGCTACACGCCCGAATCCGACGACATCCCGTGGTGCCGCGTGCCGGAAGACAAGGTGAGCCTCGAAGACGTTGATTTCCTGCTGTCCTCGCACTTCGAAGGCACGCCGTACGACCCGTACGGCACGACCGGCACGGCGGAATCGCGCCACCGTTACCGTCCGATCGGCGTGAACCGCACCGGCCATATGGTGGCGATTCAGGTCCGTCCGTATGTGCCGGCGGCCAATCGCACGGTGATGTGGGTATCGTTCGGCTCTGGTCCGTTCACCGCCGCCGCGCCGTTCTACGCGAACGTCAACGACACGCCTGCCTACCTGCGCGACACCACGCCCGAAGTCTCCACCGGCAACCTGTATTGGACGAACCGCCTGATCGCCGTCGTGGCCGACGCACACTGGTATGAGACGAACCGGTTCATCGAAGGGTATGCCGAGGGCGTGCGCGCGTTCGGACACCGGCTCATCGAGCGCACGGATGAGCAGTTGCTTGCTCGAAGCGATGCCGAATCGACGGATACGAATGCATGGCCGCTCGATGGCGGCCACGGCGATGAGAAGGATGTGCAGGGCGTGGCGGATGTGCTCGAAGCGGCCAACGACGAGATGGCCGACTACCTGCGCGAGCACACAACCAAGCTGCTGAACGACGTGCTATACACCTCCAGCAACCTGATGCACAACAGCTTCGCGATGTCCGACCGTTGGGCCGAGTAGCAAAACCTCGACTGGGGAGGTAATAGGGATGCCCTGCTGATAACGCGTCAGCAGGGCAAAACCACAATCCGAATCAGTTAAAGCCGACGATGCGTTCGGCGATGAGATAGCCGTTGCGCACGATCCAGCGGCCGGTTTTGCCGGGCAGATTGAGCGCGCGGGACATCAGCTGCGAGCGCACATCCTTGCCGATGGCCGGCGAATAGGCGTCAATCGCATCCCACAGCTCGGTTTTCTTAACGTAGTTGGCCGGATCGCGCGAGAGAATCAGGAACGTCGAGGTAACGCACGATTCGATCGCCAGGAAGTGAATCATGTACCGGTACAGCCCCTCCGGCACCGTACCGCGTTCGGGCGTGGCCTCGGTCATCAGCCGATTGACGAGCCGCAACTGGTCCACACGCTTAATCATCACGTCGGTCTGCACGCTCTGACCCTCGCGCCCGATGAAGTAGTGGTAGAACGGCACATCGAGGTACTGGATGCGCTTCACCCACGGGAACGGCTGGTACGAGTAATAGAAATCGACGTAGAACGTGTGCTCCGGCAGCTTCAGCCCGGAATCGCGCACCACCTGCGTGCGGAAGGTGAGCGCATGCATGATGATGTACTGCGCCAGACCGAACTTGCCCAGGTCATCCCAGCCGAGCACGCGGCCGGCCTCCATTACACGGCGGAAGTTCACTACGGTCTTGTGACGCTTGGCCACCTTGTCATACACGTAATTGGTCACCAGCATGTCAATCGGTTCGTCGGTGTCATGCTGTGCACGCAACGTGGCCAGAACCGTGTCGATGGCCTGCGGGTCGACCCAATCATCCGCATCCACCACTTTGACGTACATGCCGGTCGCCGCCGCGATACCGGTGTTCACCGCGCCGCCGTGGCCCTTGTTCTCCTGATGAATCGCGCGCACGGCGCCCGGATTGGTGCGTTCCAGCTTGCGCGCGTACTCCAGCGTGCCGTCTTTCGAACCGTCGTCCACAATCAGCACCTCGAGGTCGCTGATGTCGCTTGCCGAAAGCAGCGAGTTCACGCAACGGTCAAGGTAGGACTCCATATTGTATGCGGGGATCACAAAGGTGAGCGTCTTTGCCGTGCTGGCCATGAAAGTCTTACGTCCTCACATATTTAGTCGTTATGTTCAGTTTCCTGTTCAAACCGTAGCACTTCGCCTCCCGACTCGGCAGAGTGTTGCGTAACCTGTGCCCCTGAACGCATGTTCTGCAACCCTGAATCTTCCCCGGTGGCGTGCTCGGGATCCGATTGGGCAGAACTCGTCTGGTCTGAATCCGGGCTGCCGGAATCGGACTCGCGCTTGGCTCGGCGCTCGGCCTCCTTCCGCGCCTTGGCGCCCTCAAAGAACAACTGGGGCTTGGAGTCAAGCCGGCTCAGGCCATGCCAGGCCAAATCCACAATGTATGCAGCCAGCTGCTCCTTGCTCACCTTTGGCCGGTCGGCCCAGTACTGCCCGGTGAATACGGTCATGCCCACCAGCATCTGCGCGTAGTACGGCACGCCCTTGGCAGACAGCTTCTGCCGTTTGAATGTTTCGGAAAGAATGTCTTCAACGCGTACGGCGATGTCTCCCATCAGCGAGCTGAATGAGCCGGACGGGTCGGTGCTCGGCGAGTCGCGTACCAGTACCTGGAACCCCTCGGCATTCTCTTCGATATAGGTGAGGAGCGCAAGCGCCGTGCGTTCCACAATCTGGCGCGGGTGCACGGTCGGATCGTCGAGCGCGGCGGTCAGCGTACCGGTCAGCGCGCGCATCTCACGATCCACAATGACGGCATACAGGCCCTCTTTGCCGCCGAAATGCTCATACACAATCGGCTTGGAGACTTTGGCGTGCGCGGCGATTTCCTCCACGCTTACCGCTTCGAAGCCTTTGGCGGCGAATAGCGAGCGTCCGACTTCAATCAGCTGCTCGCGGCGCTGCAGCGACGTCATACGTGAAGAATGTGCCATGCGGTTCAGCTTAAGTCGCCGGGTGGAATTGTCGGCCTGAGACTGCCGAATTCGTAGGGGATTCCATCTGCGGGCTAGACTTGACAGGTATGGATATGAATACTGTGCTCGCCGTTCTTGGCGTGATTGTGGCGGCGGTTATCGTAATCGCCCTGAGCATCTGGTTGGGCAAGTCCCGCAAGCGCGATTTGGATCGTGCGATGGGCAAGGTTGCCCCCGACAACAAGAAGACCCGCGACGCCAAGGCCGCCGCCGACGCTCGGCTGGCCGCCGAAGCCGAGGAAGCTAAGGCTGCGACTGCCGCCGAGCCGGCCAAGTCAGCCGAATCGGCCAAAGCCGAGCCTGCGCCAGCCGCGCAGGCCGAACCCGAACCGGCAGCTGCGCCCAAGCCCGAGTCCCAACCTGCCTCCAAGCCCACTCCCGCCAAACCTGAAACCCCCGAATCGGTCGGCTCTCGACTGACCCGACTCAAGGCAAAACTTGCCAAGTCCGGCAACCCGTTCGGCAAGGCCCTGTTCGACATCCTCGCCAAAGACAATCTCTCCGAGGCCGATTGGGAAGACGTCGAAGACACACTGCTGCTTGCCGACGTCGGTGCGGATGCTTCCGCCCAACTGGTCGATGACCTGAGAACCGACGCCCGCATCACTGGTAAAGCCGACCCAGCCGAAGTACGCGCCACGCTCAAGGAGAAGCTGCTCGATCTGGTCGGTCGAGATACGGACCGCCGCCTCAATGCCGAAAAGCCGGGTGCCGCCAAGCCCAGCGTCATCATCATGGTCGGCGTCAACGGCACCGGCAAGACCACCACTGCCGGCAAACTGGCTCGACTGTTCGTGGCCGAAAACAAGCAGGTCATGATGGGCGCGGCCGACACCTTCCGCGCGGCCGCCGCCGACCAGCTCGAAACCTGGGGCGCACGCGTCAATGTGCCCGTCGTCCGCTCCGACAAGGACGGTGCCGACCCGGCATCCGTCGCCTTTGAGGCATCCGCCAAGGCCAAGGAAGCGAACGCGGACGTGCTCATCATCGATACTGCCGGCCGACTGCAGAACAAGTCGAACCTGATGGACGAGCTCGGCAAGATTCGCCGTGTTACCGAAAAGAACCTGCCGGTGGATGAAGTGCTGCTTGTGCTCGACGCCACCACCGGCCAAAACGGCATGGCCCAGGCCAAGGTGTTCGCCGAAGCCATCGGCATTACCGGTGTGGTGCTCTCCAAGCTTGACGGTTCCGCCAAGGGCGGCATCGTGGTCAGCGTGCAGAAGGAGCTCGGCGTGCCGGTCAAGCTCGTCGGTCTTGGTGAAGGTCCGGACGATTTGGCACCTTTCGATCCCGAAGGTTTCGTGGACGGCATTCTCGCGTAGACGGTCGAGTTCTTCTCAGTCTCGCTTTGCTCGACAGCTCCCCTCAGCGAGGGGAGCCCTGCGTCCGTCCACGTTGTGGGCGCGGGAAACGCCCGCAACGCACCAAACCTAGCCCCGAAGCATATTCGAAACATGATTCGGGGCTTTCCCATATCCGTTGGAATCATGCCGGAATCAGCCCATCCGATGCCAACCTAACTGTCAGGTGCGCTTAACAATCGCGTAACTTGCCGTAACGAAACCAAAACGAGACCGGCTTTTACTGACGAACTGTTAGCCCCCACAAGGGGGACGGCATTGTAGAGACAAAGTCGACGCCGGCCGCGCAAAGCCCCCGGTGCCCTGAACGAAAGAGAGGGAGGTAGACATGGGAGCGATTGATTCCGGTAACACCGCATGGATCCTGACATCCGCGTCCTTGGTTTTCCTCATGACGCCTGGTGTGGCGTTCTTCTACGGCGGTATGGTTCGTGCCAAGGCCGTCCTGAACATGCTGATGCTTGAGGCGGCCGCCCTGTCGGTCACCATGATTATCTGGACCCTGTGGGGTTGGTCGATTGCTTACGCCGGTTCCGACATCGGAGGCATCTTCGGCGACCCGGCCAGCGGCTTCCTGCTGAAGGACTCCATGGTCGCCCAGGACGGCGTGTTCACCGCCACCGGTCTGAACGGCAACAACTACCCGGTTTCCGTGGACGTCGCCTTCCAGGTCGCTTTCGCGATGATTACCGTCGGCCTGATCTGCGGCGCCATTGCCGAGCGTGTGAAGTACAGCACCTGGATGATTTTCGTGGCGCTGTGGGTCACCTTCGACTACGCTCCTATGGCCCACATGGTCTGGAACGGTGGTCTGCTGTCTGCTGACGGCGCCATCTCCAAGGCCATCGGCGCGGCCGCCCACGATTTCGCAGGTGGTACTGTCGTCCACATCAACGCCGCAGTCGCCGCCCTGATCATCGTGCTCATCATCGGCAAGCGTAAGGGCTTCGGCACGCAGCCGTTCCGCCCGCACAACGTGCCGTTCGTGATGCTCGGCGCCTTCCTGCTGTGGTTCGGCTGGTTCGGCTTCAACGCTGGTTCCGCCTTCGCCGCCAACGGTACTGCTGGTTACGCTTGGGTTTCCACCTCCGCCGCCACCGCAGCCGCAATGCTCTCTTGGGGCTTCACCGAGAAGATTCGCTCCGGTCACTACACCGCCATGGGTGCCGCCTCGGGTATGGTCGCCGGCCTGGTCGCCATCACCCCGGCCGCCGATGTGGTTTCCCCGCTGTGGGCCATCGTGATGGGTGCCATCGCTGGTGTCCTGACCTGCCTGGCCTGCGGTCTCAAGTTCAAGTTCGGCTACGATGACTCCCTCGACGTTGTCGGCGTGCATGGCGTTGGTGGTTTCACCGGCACCATCCTCATCGGCTTCTTCGGTGAAGGCACCGGTCTGCTGGCTGGTGGCGACTGGAAGCAGCTCGTCGTTCAGCTGGTCATCGCTCTCGTCGCCATCCTCTACTCCGCAGTGATCACCGCGATCATCGCCTTCGCTCTGGAGAAGACCATCGGTTGGCGCGTCACCGAAGCTCAGGAAGTCGGCGGCATCGATCTTGCCGACCAGGGCGAACGTGCTTACGATTTTGCTGGTACTGCCAGCTCCGTTCTCAAGGAGGTGAAGTGAAATGAAGCTGATCACCGCTATCATTCAGCCCCATAAGCTCGACGATGTCAAGGAGGCCCTCGCGGCCGCCGGCGTGCACGGTCTGACCGTGTCCGAGGCCAACGGCTACGGCCGCCAGCGCGGCCACACCGAGGTCTACCGTGGCGCTGAATACACTGTGGACCTGATTCCGAAGATTCGCGTTGAAGTGCTGTCCGATGACGCGGATGCTGAAACGCTGGTCGGTGTGATCATCAAGTCCGCCGGCACCGGCACCATCGGTGACGGCAAGGTGTGGGTCGCTCCGCTGGACTCCGTGGCCCGCGTGCGTACCGGTGAGACCGGTTCCGCCGCGATCTGATAACACAGACGTCCATGCTTAGAAGGGGATGGACTGCATAGGAAAGGTCCCCGCACGCCGCGAATTGACGCCGTGCGGGGACTTTTTTTGGCAATGAAAGATGAAGCAATGACTTCAGCAGTAGATGGCTTGAAACAACGATTCATGGATATGAGCCAGCCGGATGACGACGGCGTCTACCGGAATGGTGCGACCAAGCGCAAAGCCCGCACGGAACTGGCCATGCAATGCCTCACTGAGCTGTGGAATGCGGCCTGCAAGGATGTCTCTTTCCCCGTGCCCGACTCCGGCATCGGCTTCGCCGCGGTAGGCTCGCTGGCACGTGGCCAACTGGGCCCCAGCTCCGACCTCGACCTGGTCATCATCTACGAGCCTCGCACGTTGAACGACCAGCAGCTCAACGAATTGGCCAACAAACTCTGGTACCCGCTATGGGACAGCGGTCTGGACCTCGACCACTCCATCCGCACGCGCGCCCAATGCGAGGAAGTCACCGACCATGACCTTCCCGCCGCCATGGGCTGGCTGGACGTGAAGCCCATCGCCGGCGACACCGCTCTGATCACCACCACCGCCACGTCCATCCTCGAACGCTGGCGCAAGGCCGCCCGCAAGCGCCTGCCCGAACTGCTCGACTCCGCCAAAGCCCGACTCGACGAATTCGGCCGGCTCCAATACGTCAATCAGCCCGACATCAAAGAGGCCCGTGGGGGGTTGCGCGATTCGGTGCTCGTCTCCGCGCTCGCCGCCTCATGGCTGGCCGACCGCCCGCACGGCATTTACGACGAAGCTGTGGAACGTCTGCTCGACGTACGCGACTGCATCCATCTGGTGGCCGGCAAGGATACCAACCTGATGCTGACGCCCTATCAGGCCAAAGTGGCTGCCATGCTTGGCCTTGCCGATCCGACTTGGCCCGAAAACGAGCGTGCCGCCTACTCGATCGACGATCTGCAGACACTGCTTGCCCGTATCGGTCGGCGCATCTCCTTCTCGCTTGATTCCACCGCTTCCCGCGCCGAACATTCGCTGACCCACGAAAAGCCGCGATTCGCGTTCTTCCAGATGTTCTCTCAGCGCTCTGGTGGCAAGCGCGAAGCCCCGCAATTCGACGTGGTGGCTCCCGGCGTGGCCAAGCACGAAGGCGAATTGGTGTTGGCGCCCGGTGCCGAGCCTGCCAAGGATGCCAAGCTGGCGTTGCGTATGGCCGTGGCGGCCGGCGAATTCGGTCTTCCCATCAACCCGTCTACCTTGGTTAATCTGAAGCGCTGCCCGATTCACGACAACCAGTGGGATGACGAATCGCGCGAGCTGTTTATCCGTCTGCTTGCGTGCGGATCGAATCTTATGGAAGTGTGGGAGAGCATCGATTTCGTGGACATTCCGGGTCGATGGATGCCGGAATGGCTCGGCGTCCGCAACCGTCCGTCCGCCTCGGCCGCCCACCGGTACACCATCGATCGGCATATGGTGGAGGTCACGTCGCGTCTGGGTCGTGAGACACCGTCCGGTGGACGGTACGATGACGATCATTTCAAGGCATTGCTGTTGGCCGGTATCACCCACGACATCGGCAAGCGCGCGTTCGTGGCCGATCACGCCGCCGAGGGTGCCCGCCATGTGCCGGTGATTCTCAAGCGTATGGGCTACGCGCCGGACATCGTCGACTGGGCTACCGTGCTGGTGCGTGAGCATTTGACGCTATCCGAATTTGCCACGGGTAAGGACCCCTATGATCCGGCCGTGGCGGAGGAGTTGGCCGACCGCTTGCACCACGACAAGATGCTGCTGGATATGCTGTTCGACCTGACCCGGGCCGACGGCTCCTCGCTCGGTGCCACCGCCGGTGAGACCATCACCAAGCAATACGGCTGGTCCAAGTGGCGCGAACAAATCGTCCGCGGCATGTATTCCGCCGCCCGCGCCGCTATGTAAACGGAATCGCCCAGCGCTTCGCGCGGCCGATACCTACCTCATCCATGCGTCCGAGCGCACGCGTAGTCCGTTGGACAGACCGCGCCCACCCATGAGCACCACGTTGAACGCGGCCCAGAGTACGGCGGTACGCATCAGGTCGCTCGTCAGCGCCGGCGTCACCATATTGGCCAGTATGAGTATGAGCGTCACATACACCACGGCGGTCAGCGTGCATGTGACGGCCAGATAGCGGTAGTCGCGCGCGCCGATAAGAATGCCGTCGATTGCCATCATCCAGCCTTGCAGTGGGAAGAAGATGCCCATCGTCACCATGCCCACGGCGATCAGCGTCTGAATATGTGGCGTAGGGGAGAAGAAGTGCCCGGCGAACAGGCCGACTACCGCAAAAGCCGTGCCGATTACCGCGCCGGTGACCAGTCCCGCACGCCCGGTCGCCCGCGTCAGCCGCCGCGCCTGCTGCACGCTGCCAGCGCCCAGCGCTGTGGCCACCAGCGTCTGGCCGGCGATGCCCACGGAATCCAGCATGTTCATCGCAAAATTCCAAGAGGAGTTCACGGCCTGAAACCCGGCCAACACGGCAGTACCCATGCGCGCGGCACAGGCGACCGTAGTCACCATGGCCGCACGAATCGCCAATGTGCGAATGAACAATGGCAGTCCGTCGCCCCCGGCTGCCGCAATACCGGCCAAACGAGGCCGCAGACTCGCACCATCCGCCCGGGACCACAGAATGGCGGGGATTACCAGGAACAGCCCCATGAACCACTGAGCTACCAGCGTCGCCACTCCGGAGCCGGCAATGCCCCAATTCAGCACAATAACGAACAACACATCAAGCACCGTGTTCACCACCGCGCCGCCCACCGCAGCGATCAGCGTGATACGAACCTTCTGCAATCCTCGGAAAATGCCGTTCGCCGCATATACCATCAGCATGCCTGGCGCACCCAGCACGATTGCGCGCGTATAGGTCACGGCTTGTTCCAATACTTCGCCCTGACCGCCCAGTGCCCGGCATAATGGCTCGGCAGCCGCGAACAATCCCAATCCCAGTACGGTGCCGATGCTCAAGGCCAGCCACAGGCCATCAATGCCTGCCTGCAGTCCCTCGCGACGACGACCCGCTCCCAGCAGATGTGCCACCTGCGCAGTGGTCGAGTAGGCCAGGAATATGCATAGTCCGACTGCCGTGAGGATGATGGTGGAGCCGATTGACAGGCCGGCCAACGCCGCATCCCCGATATGGCCGACGATGGCTGTGTCGATAAGGATGAAGGTCGGTTCGGCGATGAGCTGGCCGAAGGTCGGCAGGGCCAGCGCCATGATCCGGCGGTTGGTGGAGCGGGCGTCGGTCGGGCCGTTGCTGACGTTTGTGTTTGCGCCGGCATGCGGGGTGCCGAAGCCATCGCGGCGTGTAGTATCGCCGGAACTGGTGGCTTTGGCGTCGGAAGAGTCTATGGGCACGCTCACACGCATATCACGCCTGACTGCGTTGCGCAAGCACCTGTTGTGGGCGCGGAATGTTATCCCCAGACTATCCACCAAGTTATCCCCAGTATGTGGATAACTTAGTGGATTATCCCCAGAATTATCCCCAAAATGTGGATAACTTATTTTTCTATCCACATTTTGCTTTCTGCGTGTCGTGGCGCTGACTCATAGGTGAATAAGGAATGAACCGATGCGGGCAACCGTTTCGTTTCCATACGATATCGTTCACCTGCCACGCCACATCCTATACTTGGAGGCTATGCCAGAAGGAAGTGAACACTCGTATCAGAATGGGTTCGGCGGTGGCCTGGATCGTGGCGATCGTGGCGACCGCGCGGGCCGGGGCGGCACGCAGACGTCGGCGGCGGCCGGCGACCCGATTTTCGACCGCGTGCCCCCGCATGATGACGACGCGGAAATGGCCGTGCTCGGCGGCATGCTGATGAGTAAGGATGCCATCGGCGAGGTCTCGCAGACCATTGACGTCACCGATTTCTACCAGCCCAAGCATCAGACGATCTATAACGCGATCATCGATCTGTTTTCCGCCAGTCAGCCGGTGGACGTGGTGCTCGTGGCCAACCAGCTGTTGGCGGATGGCAACCTCGACAAGGTCGGCGGCGCGGACTATCTGCACAGCCTTGTCGCATCCGTACCGACCGCCGCTAATGCCATGTACTACGCGGAGATCGTCCATCAGCGGGCCATTTTGCGCAATGTGATCGCCGCCGGCACCAAAATCGCCCAGCTCGGTTATTCCGCCGAGGGATCGCAGGCTGAGGATGTGGTTAACCTCGCCCAGTCCGAGATCTACGAGATGTCGATGGGCAAGGTGCGTCAGGACTATGCCGCCATCGGCCCGGTGGTCCACGACGCGCTCGACCAGCTGGACAAACTGCAGCAAGGCCTCGTCAACAAGGGCGTGCCGACCGGCTTCCGCGACATCGACGACGTGACCCAGGGCCTGCAGCCCGGACAGATGGTCGTCGTCGCAGGACGTCCGGCCATGGGTAAGTCCACGCTCGGCATCGACTTCGCCCGCGCCGCCGCGTTGCACCACAACATGACTTCCGTGGTCTTCAGCTTGGAGATGAGCAAGGTGGAGCTCGCTCAGCGTATTATCTCCGCCGAAACCAATATTCCGATGGCCGCCCTGCGCCGCGCCGACGACATCACCCCCGAACGCTGGAACACCCTGAACCAGTTCTGGACCAAGATGCAGAACGCGCCACTGTTCATTGACGACAGCCCGAACATGAGCCTCATGGAGATCCGTGCGAAATGCCGTCGTCTGAAGCAGACCAACGATCTGAAACTCGTAGTCATCGACTACCTGCAGCTGATGACCTCGGGCAAGGCCGTGGAATCCCGCCAGCAAGAGGTGTCCGAATTCTCCCGTGCCCTGAAGCTCTTGGCCAAGGAACTCGAAGTGCCGGTCGTGGCCCTTTCCCAGCTGAACCGTGGCCCGGAAATGCGTAACGACAAGAAGCCGCAGCTCTCCGACCTGCGTGAATCCGGCTCAATCGAACAGGACGCCGACGTGGTGTTCCTGGTCCACCGCCCTGACTTCTACGACAAGGAAGACCGCCCTGGCGAGGCCGATATCATCATGGCCAAGCACCGTAACGGCCCGACCGAAACCTTCCACCTCGCCTTCCTCGGTGCCACGTCCAAATTCAAAGACATGCCGCAGGACTACAACGCCAATCAGGGGGTGTGATGATGGCAAGCAACGTTTCACGCGATGTTTCGCAAGACCAATCGTCCGTGGTGCAGACCTGCAAACCGTGGTATGCGTTCGCCACCGTGGCCGCAGGCCGCTTCGTGCGGTTTGCATCCCGCGTCACCAAACATGGCGGTTCGGCTTTGCCCGGCAAAGTCGTAGAAAAGATTGACCCCGGCTTCCTGACCCGTACGCTCGGGCAGTTGCCGCTTGGCGTGGTATTGGTGTCCGGCACGAACGGCAAGACCACCACCACCCGCATGGTCGCCTCGATGCTCTCCGATCTGGGGCTGAAGGTGTTCACCAATCCGACCGGCTCGAACTTCGTGCGCGGCGTGGTCTCCGCACTGCTTACCGAAGTCACGCTCGGCGGCAAATTGGACGCGGACATCGCCGTGCTCGAGCTCGATGAGGCGTACGCCGTCCACTTCGTCAAGCAGGTCAAGCCCCGTTATGCATTGCTGCTGAACGTGATGCGCGATCAGCTTGACCGATTCGGTGAAATCGACACCACGGCCAAACTGCTCAGCCATGTGGCTGCGGCGACTACCGGCACTGTGGTACTGAACCGCGAGGACCCGCGTATCGCCGCGCTCGCCGCGAAGGCCCCGGCTGGCACCACCGTGCGATACTTCGGCCTCGCCGACGATTTGCGCCGCTATTTCCCGTCCGATGACGACATGGCCACGACCGTGTCGGTGGAAGGTGTGGCCGGGCCGCTCCCCTCAGCCAGAACTCCTCTCAGTCCGCGAAGCGAACTGAGAGGAGCTTCCGCAGGCACGGCAGAACTTCCCGCCGACGTGACACTTACCGCAGTGGGCGACCACAAGGCCACCTTCCAGATGGACGGTCAGGGCTACGCCACCGACGTCAAGCTTGAAGGCGTCTACAACCTGTACAACGCGGCCGCCGCGCTCGCCGTGGTACGTGCGGTGATGCAAGACAATGCCGCCGCATCCAAGGCCACCGCCGCAGCCAACGCCTGCGCCGTGTCCGCCGACGAGCTCATCGCCGCCGTTTCCCGCGTCACGCCGGCTTTCGGCCGTGGCGAGGTCATCGACGTCAACGGTTCCCCGGTCGAACTGCTGCTGGTCAAGAACCCGATGGGCTTCCGCCTCTCGCTCGCCAGCTTCGACCCGGCCAACGCGGACACCATGATCGCCATCAACGACGAATATGCCGACGGCCGCGACATGAGCTGGCTGTGGGACGTGGACTTCACTTCCCTGCGCGCGTCCGGTGTCGCCATGGTCTCCGGCGTGCGTGCCTGGGACATGGCATTGCGCCTGGGGTATGACCAAGTGCCAGTCGCCGATACGAACACCGACCTCGAACAGGCCGTCACCGCATTCGTCAACGCCAATCCCGGCACACGCAAGCACATCTACTGCACCTACACCGCCATGCTCAAAACCCGTGCCGTACTGGGCCGCATCACCGAAGTACGGGACGCGGGCGTGGGCAAGTAACTATCCTCTAGCGCCCGCGCGCCACCTCCCGCCTGCGGGAGGACATGGTGAGGAATAAGACGCTTCCCGTCAGCGGGAAGACATCGACAAGGAGAACGTGACATGGCCAGAACAATTGATGTGGTGTCCCTGTATCCCAAAGACATGAACATCTACGGCGATTCCGGCAACGTGCTGACTATCCGCCGCCGTCTGGAACTGTACGGTTATGAACCGGTCGTCCACCAGTACAATCAAGGCGACGACTGGCCCGACCAGGTGGACCTTATTCTGGGAGGCGGCGGCCAAGACACCGGCCAGAAGAAAATCATCGACGACTTCTACCATCGCGCCGACCTGTTGCGTTCGCTTGCCGCAGACGGTACGCCGATGCTGATGATCTGCGGCCTGTACCAGCTGTTCGGCGAGTACTTTGAAACCGTGGACGGCACCCGTCTGGACGGCATCGGCGTTATCGGTGCTTATACCGTGGGCCAGAACGTGCGTATGATCGGCAATCTTGTTGAGCATTCCGACCAGTTCGGCGATGTGATTGGCTACGAGAACCACTCCGGCCAGACCTTCCTGCGCGAAGGCGTTCAGCCACTCGGCACCGTCAATCAGGACGGCCGAGGCAACAATGGCGAAGACCATACCGAGGGCGCGCGCGTGCACAACGTGATCGGCACCTACATGCACGGCTCGTTGCTGCCTAAAAACCCCGCCATCAGCGATTTCCTTATCGAAACTGCCGTGACTCGTCGTTACGGTACGTTCGATACGTCCGATCAGACCCCCGAACAAGCCAAGGAGCTCGCCCGGCTCGATCAAGTAGCCACCAACGCGCGCAAGGCTGCCGCCGAACGTCCTCGGTGAATTCTCGGTGAGTCCTCGGTAAGTACCAATCAGCGAAAAATCAGTCGAAATCAGTCTGAGGGTCTAGTACATTGCCCTGTTGTTTGCGCTAGGCTTGGTGGTACGAGACATGGCACCAGGCCATGTCGGACCTCGAAGGAGGGGTATCATGGCTGATTTTGATCTTCTGGGTGATGGCCTGCGCAAGGTCCTGCTGGCGGGCATCGGAGCCCTTGCCACCGGATACGAGAAGAGCAGCGAGCTCGTCGACGAACTCGTCAAGAAGGGTGAGATTACGGTCGAGCAGGGCAAGGCGCTGAACACCGAGCTCAAGCGCAAGGTGAGCGAGACGGTGGATGACGCCAAGAAGGCCGCCGCCGAAGCCGGCGACAAAGCTGCTGCCGCAGCCGACACCAGTGCCGCCGACAAGCCCGCTGACGAGGGCAAGGCCGAGTGACCAAGCCCACACGCGCTACGCCGGAATCAGGGTCGACCCCGCTTTCCAGCAGGGTCGACCCTATTCTGACGCCTGCGAAAGCCGAACGTGAGGCGGCGGCGAACCGGTCCGTCGACACGTCGGACACGCTCAAGCAGACCGTTACCAAGGCGACTCCGAGCGTATCCGACGAAACGCTGGCACTGTTCGGACGCAGGAACGATTTCGCCACGCGCTACCATCTGACGCGCCGTGGCAAGATCAAACGACTGGGGCAGATCACCAGAATCGTCGAGCAATTCGACGTGCTGCACGGCCTGACTCCGGTCAAAATGCGCCTCATGTTCGAGGCGCTCGGCCCCACGTTCGTCAAAGTGGGCCAGATTCTGTCGATGCGCTCCGAGATTCTGCCGCAAAGCTTCTGCGACGAACTCGCCAAACTGCGCGCCGACGCCGACCCGATGCCGTATTCCACGGTGTTGGATGTGCTTGCCGCCGAATACGGGCGTCCCGCCGACGAGGTGTTCGCGCATATCGATCCCAAGCCGTTGGGCTCTGCTTCACTGGCGCAAGTGCATCGCGCCACGCTGAAAACCGGCGAAGATGTGGCCATTAAAGTGCAGCGCCCGGGTGTGCGCGAAACCATGGCTCAGGACGTCTCCATCATGCGCTCCATAGCCAAGGCCGCCACTAAGGTGATTCGCACCTCACAGATCGTGGACCTGAAGGGCGTGGTCGAGGAGCTGTGGGACACCTTCGAATCGGAGACTGACTTTCTGATTGAGGCCCGCAACCTCGCCGAATTCAAGCGTTTCGCCGCCCGATTCAAATACATGGACTGCCCGACGGCGTACACCGAACTGTGCACCGAGCATGTGGTGGTCATGGAGTACATCGACGGCATCTCCGTCTCCCACCCGGGCCGGCTCGTCGATGCTGGTTATGACTTGAAGGAGATCGGCACCAAGCTCGTCGACAATTACGCCACGCAGATTCTCGACGACGGCTTCTTCCACGCTGACCCACATCCCGGCAATATCATCATCCGGGGCGGCCAGATCGTACTTATCGACCTCGGTATGACCGGTCGGCTCGACCAGCGCACCCGTGCAGTCCTCAAAGAAATGATTTTCGCCGTCGCCAAACAGGATTCGCCCGCTCTGGCCGAGGGGCTGCTGCGATTTGCCGGCACCGAGGCCGATCCGGAGGACTACCCAGCACTGCTGGCTGATCTGGACGTGATCGTCAAGGAATTCGGCACTGTGGATCTGGCCGAACTGGACATTGCCGCCTTCCTGACCGCACTGACGCAGATGGCCGGCCGCCACAACATCGAGGTGCCCAGTACGGTGACCACCGTCGGCCGCGCGTTGGTTACGCTCGAAGGCTTGCTGGACGAGTTCATTCCTGATGTGAATATGATCGAAATCATTTCCGACCATATCGCCACGTCGAAATCGCTGAAGAACGCCACCAAAGACGAGATCAAGTCGCTGGGCGTTGAGGGACATCAGGCTTTGCATGCCACGCTCGGCACCATGACCGAACTCAAGACCGTGGCCCGTATGCTGACCCGTGGTCAGTTGCGCGTCAACATGGAACTGGTCGGCTCCGAAGAGCCGTTCCAGCTGCTTTCGGATATGGTGAATCGTCTGACGATGGCCCTGATTGTGGTCGGTTTGTTCGTTGGCTCGTCGATTGTCTACTACGCCGGCATGAAGCCGATTATCTTCGGCATTCCGGTCATCGGCTTCATGGGCTACGTCGTGGCCTTCGCCCTCGGCGTATGGATCGTCATCGACATCTACTTAAAGGGGCGCAAAACCAAGAAGCGGTAGGGTATCGATTGATATCAGTCCAGCGGGAGGGTGGATTCGCGCTGGATAAGGTGGCAGGGTACGTAGTCGACACCGTGATGCGGGTTGCCGTCGATGGCATCGACCAAGTATCGTGCCGCACGCCGTCCGATGGTTTCGGTTTCGTTGTCGATCGACGTCAGTGCGGGCCTCGAGCTGGAGGTCAGTACCGACCAGTTATCGTGGCCGATGACGGCGACGTCATCCGGGATGCGCAGTCCCTGCTGCTTGAGCACGTCAATGCAGCCGCGGGCCAACTGATCGTTCTGGCAGACCACTGCATCGAACTTGACCCCTTGGTCGAGCAGCAGGCGGGTGGCGGCGCGGCCCCAGCCTTCGTCCCATTTGCCGTAACGAATTGGGCCGGCGGGTTCAATACCTAATTCGGAGAGCGCCTCGAGAGCTCCCTTGGTGCGGTCGGTGGCAGCGGTATAGGTTTCGTCGCCGCCGATAATGGCGATGTGCCGGCGGCCACACGAGATGAGATGGTTGATGGCCATGCGGCCGGCGTCCACGTTGTCGCAAGTGACCGAGCAGTCTTTGGGGTCGGTGGAGGGGCCGTAGACGTAGACCAGTGGCACGCCCCAGTCATGGCCAAGCGTGGGCCTGGGGTTGGTCTCGCACTGCACGATGAGCAGTCCGTCGACCTTGAGGGACAGCAGTTTCTCGACATGCTGACGTTCCAAGGCGGCGTCGCCACGAGCGTTGGCCAACAATACTGAGGTCGATTGGGCTCGCAACTCGTTCTCCGCGCCGATAAGAATCGGTGTGGAGAAACGACCCTGCAGATCGGAGGTGACCAGGCCGATAGTGCCGGTGGTGCCGCGGGCTAGGGATTGGGCGAGTTTGTTGGGAGAGTAGTTGAGTTGCTTGGCGGCATCCAGTACACGCTGCTTGGTTTCTTCGCTGATACGGGGTTTGTTGTGCAGTGCCTTGGATGCAGTGGCCGTCGAGACTCCGGCCAATGCCGCCACATCCTCAAGTCGCGCTGCCCGTCCGGTTGCTGGCTGGGTCATCATGCCTCGATTCCTTGGTTCTTCAGCAGTATATAGCGCATTGTTTTGCGATGAAATACCTCATACGGTGTGGTGCGCCATTGCATCTGGGAATAATTGTAGCTTCAATGCGAAAACTTTCGCAAACATCTTTTTTTCGGCGTGGCGTAGTCAGGGAAATTGTTCAAGTGCAAGGTAAGTGAAAGAAAGCGTTACTTCCATGTTCGCTTTTGTTTGATTTGCTCGACACGCCGGAATAATCATTGATATTAAGCCAATTCAAGCACGTTATTCATAGTCGAATCACAGTCTCGAACCCGTTTGATGTGAGAAAAAACGCGAAAATGCGAAAGCGCTTTTGCAAAAACTTCCATGTTCGTTTATATTGAGAAAAGGCTTTCGCAGTGTTACCTGCTCCGGGCAAAGGAGCGAGCAGGGCGAAACCAAGGAGGCGGACCGTCCGCCACCGCCTCTCATAGTTGAGCGGATATATAGAGAAAGAAGCGAACATGGTGTCTTTCAATAAACTGACCCGTACTCTTGCTGGCATCGCTGCCGCCGCGTTGATCGTTCCGCTGGCCGCCTGTGGTGGCTCCGGCAATGGTGGCACTGCCACCGCCGAAGGTATCCCGGCCAAGGGCACCGACGATGGTACCGAGATCACCCTGTGGACCCGTTCCCCTCTGGAGCGTCAGGCCAAGAACGTGGTCGAGGCTTACAACAAGAGCCACAAGAACCAGGTCAAGCTCGAGATCATCCCGAACGACGATATGGAAGGCAAGGTCGGCGGCGCTTCGCAGACCGACTCCCTGCCTGACATCCTCGCCGGCGACGTGGTCCGTATTCCGTACTGGGCTTCCGAGGGCATCTTCACCGACATCACCAAGCAAATCGATGGCCTGGACAACAAGGCCGACCTGCAGCAGGGCCACATCGAAGCCGGTACTGTTGATGGCGCCGAGTACACCCTGCCGTTCATCACTGACGTTTCCGTGATGGTCTGGAACAAGAACCTGTACAAGGAAGCCGGTCTGGACCCGGAGCAGGGTCCGAAGAGCATCGACCAGTTCGTCGAGCAGGCCAAGAAGGTCGCCGCCCTCAACAAGGATGGCGTCGCAGGCTCCTACCTCGCCGGTCAGTCCGGTGGTGCTCTGGTCTTCGACCTCTTCCCGTCCGTGTGGGCTGACGGCGAATCCGTCATGAACAAGGATGGCTCCGAGGCCACCCTGGACAACGACTCCATGAAGGGCGTCTTGGACGCTTACAAGGAGCTGGCCAACACCACCAACGGCCTGGGTGCAGGCTCCAAGGAAGAGACCGGCGCCACCTGGACCGCTCCGTTCGCGAACGGCAAGATCGGCGTTATGCCTTACCCGAACACCTCCACCACTGCTCTGTTCGATGCTGAGAAGGACGGCGGCTTCGAGGTCGGCGTCGCTCCGATCCCGGGCACCAAGGAAGGCAAGACCTCCACGTTCCTCGGCGGCGATGCCATGGGTATCTCCAAGGACTCCAAGCACGTTGCTCAGGCCTGGAACTTCCTCTACTGGCTGATGCAGTCTGACGCTCAGAAGGAAGTCTTCGCTGACCAAGGCGACACCGCCTCCAACATCCAGACCCTGAAGACCGCTTACAAAGACGCTGACCCACGCATCCAGACCATCAACTCCGTGATTATCGACGGCAACGGCCAGACCCCGAAGTCCCCGGCCTTCAACGAAGCCTTCAACGCCGCTGGCTCCCCGTGGCAGCTGCTCGTGCAGAACGCCGTGTGGGGTTCCGGTGACCTCAAGGCCGACAACAAGGCCGTCACCGACGTCCTGTCTGCCCAGTGATTCGGTGGTGATGCTCCTCACCATCACTCATCAAATCACAGCAATAACTGAATAATAACTGAACAGATTGAGCCGGTCCCTCCCTTGTGAGGGCAGGAGCCGGCTCAACCACATAATCGAACTTCTATCTTCTTCTTCATTCCTTCTCTTCCTTCATCACTACATACCTTATGAATGCGGTGTGTTGGCGGGGCTTCGGAGTCCTCCTTCCTCGAAGCCCTGACATCGGATTGCATTCGGATTCCGTGATTACCATTTCACAGTAATTTCCCAAAGGAGAGAGAAACATGTCGAGTGTTTCCAAGAGCGCCGGGGCTGTGCCCGTGCATAAGTCCAAGGCGAAGGCGGCGCAGACCAGGCGAGGTCTGCTGTACGCACTTCCGGACTGGCTGATGATTATCGTCCTGTTCTTCGTGCCGATTGTTCTACTGGTCGTCATGGCCTGCTCTCGTTGGAGCCTGCTGGGTGGCAACCGCGGCGTGAACTTCCCGGACAACTTCGTCAAGGTGTTCGAGAACAAATTGTTCTGGCCCTCGATTTGGTTCACGCTCGAGTACACCGTGATCGTCACGGTCTTCCTGTTGGTCCTTGGTCTGGGCATGGCCATGATTGTGCAGGAGAGCTCGAAGTGGAACAACGTGCTGCGTACCTGCTTCCTGCTGCCGTCCGCGACGGGCCTGGCGTCCGCGTCCCTGCTGTTCTACGCCCTGTATTCCCCGCAGGTGGGCCCTGTCACCAAGATTCTGAGCTCGTTGGGCCTGATGCAGGAGGGTGGTTCGGTGCTGGCCACCGGCCAGTCGGCCCTGTGGGCCACGATTATCGTGATTGTTTGGCGTTTCTCGGGCTACTACATGCTGCTGATGATGATCGGTCTGCAGGCTATCCCCGGTGATCTGTACGAGGCGGCCCGCATGGACGGCGCCGGTTCCTGGCGTATCTTCCGCTCGATCACCCTGCCGTTGATGAAACCGACCATCGTGATGTGCCTGGTCTACTGCGTGACCGGCTCGATCCTCGCGTTCGATCAGTTCTTCATTCTGACCAAGGGTGGTCCGAACAACTCCACCATGACCGTGGTGCAGCTCATCTACAACTTCGCCTTCGATTCCAAGAAGGATCTGGGTATGGCTGCGGCGCTCTCGCTGATCGTGCTGGTGGCCCTGGTCATCATCAACTCCATCCAGATGCGCGGCATGCGCGACAACACCAAGTGAGAAAGGGGAGGTAACACATTATGACTACCCCATTGTGGAAGCGTATCATCGCCCGGATCCTCGAGGCCCTGCTGGCCATCATCTTCATCAGCCCGCTGGTCTGGGTCATCATCTGCTCGTTCAGCCCGCAGGCCGGTTCGGCCCAGTCCAAGGGCTGGGGCGTGGCCAACTACCTGACTCTGTTCGGTTATCAGGAAGGTCTGCCCAAGTACCTGTTCAACTCGGTAATCGTGACTCTGGTCGCGGTCGTGTTCTCCGTGGTCGTCTGTACGCTGGCCGGCTACTCGTTCTCCCGCTTCGACTACCCGGGCCGCAACCTCGGCTTCATGGTCACCCTGTCGATCCTGATGGTACCGTACGCCTCGCTGCTGATCCCGCTGATGGTCTGGTACAAGGACATCGGTCTGAACGACAGCCTGCTGGGCGTCGGCCTAGTCATCACCCTGTTCCAGCTGCCTATGAGCACGTTCATCATGCGTAACGCATTTGACGCGATCCCGAAGGACATGGAAGAGGCCGCCATGGTCGACGGCTGCAACAGCCTCCAGGCCTTGTTCAAGATCCTGGTGCCTGTGGTCAAGCCTTCGATGGTTACGGTCGGCCTGCTCGCCTTCCTTGAAGCATGGAACAACTTCATGATTCCGCTGTACTTGAGCTCTTCGTCCAAGTCCACCCTTCCGCTGGCGATGGTGAACATGCGTCAGCAGACCATGGGCGTCATCGATTACGGTGCCACCGAGGCCGGCGTCGTGATCCTGCTGATTCCCTGCGCCATCCTGTTCCTCGCACTCCAGAAGTACTACGTCAAGGGCTTTATGGCCGGAGCCGTGAAGGGCTGATCATGAACGTTACAATCACTTCCCCGTTCTGGAAGCGGCGTCGCGACCAGATTGTCGAATCCGTCATCCCCTACCAGTGGGGCGTGATGAACGACGAAATCGACACCACAGTGCCCGACGACCCGGCCGGTAACCAGCTGGCTGACAGCAAAAGCCACGCGGTCGCCAATCTGAAGGTTGCCGCCGGCGAATTGGACGACGAATTCCACGGCATGGTGTTCCAGGATTCCGACGTCTACAAGTGGCTTGAGGAAGCCGCTTATGCGCTGGCCTACCATCCGGATCCCGAACTCAAGGCGCTGTGCGATCGCACGGTCGATCTCATCGCCCGCGCTCAGCAGCCGGACGGCTACTTGGACACTCCGTACCAGATCAAGTCCGGCGTATGGGCTGACCGCCCGCGCTTCAGCCTGATTCAGCAGAGCCACGAGATGTACGTGATGGGTCACTACATCGAGGCCGCCGTCGCCTACCATCAGGTGACCGGCAACGAGCAGGCCCTTGAAGTCGCCAAAAAGATGGCCGACTGCCTGGATGCCAACTTCGGCCCCGAAGAAGGCAAGATCCACGGCGCCGATGGTCATCCTGAGATCGAGCTCGCCCTCGCCAAGCTGTATGAAGAGACCGGTGAGAAGCGTTATCTGACGCTTTCCCAGTATCTCATCGACGTGCGCGGTCAGGATCCGCAGTTCTACGCCAAGCAGCTCAAGGCGATGAACGGCGACAACATCTTCCATGATCTCGGCTTCTACAAGCCCACCTACTTCCAGGCTGCCGAGCCCGTACGCGACCAGCAGACCGCGGACGGCCACGCCGTGCGCGTCGGTTACCTGTGCACCGGCGTGGCTCACGTGGGCCGACTACTCGGCGATCAGGGGCTGATCGACACTGCCAAGCGTTTCTGGAAGAACATCGTCACCCGTCGCATGTATGTCACCGGTGCGATCGGCTCCACCCATGTGGGCGAATCGTTCACCTACGATTACGACCTGCCGAACGACACGATGTACGGCGAGACCTGCGCTTCCGTGGCCATGAGCATGTTCGCCCAGCAGATGCTCGACCTCGAGCCCAAGGGCGAATACGCCGATGTGCTGGAGAAGGAACTGTTCAATGGTTCCATCGCCGGCATCTCGCTTGACGGCAAGCAGTACTACTACGTCAACGCACTGGAGACTACTCCCGACGGACTGGACAACCCGGATCGTCACCACGTGCTCTCCCACCGTGTCGACTGGTTCGGCTGCGCATGCTGCCCGGCCAACATCGCCCGACTCATCGCTTCAGTGGACCGTTACATCTACACCGAGCGCGACGGCGGCAAGATCGTGCTGAGCCACCAGTTCATCGCCAACAAGGCCGATTTTGCTTCCGGCCTTACGGTCGAACAGCGTTCGGACTTCCCGTGGGACAGTCACGTGGAATACACGGTGAGCCTGCCCGCCAGCGCTGCGGACAGCTCGGTCCGATTTGGACTGCGCATCCCCGGCTGGTCCTTGGGCTCCTACACGCTGACCGTGAACGGCAAGCCCGCAGTGGGCTCGCTGGAAGACGGCTTCGTATACCTTGTGGTCAACGCCGGCGATACGTTGGAGATTGCGCTCGAGCTCGACATGTCCGTGAAGTTCGTGCGCGCCAACTCCCGCGTGCGCTCCGATGCCGGTCAGGTGGCCGTGATGCGCGGACCGCTGGTCTACTGCGCCGAACAGGTCGATAATCCCGGTGATTTGTGGAACTATCGTCTGGCCGATGGCGTCACCGGTGCGGATGCCGCTGTGGCTTTCCAGGCCGACTTGCTGGGTGGCGTCGATACCGTTGATTTGCCGGCAGTGCGCGAGCACGCCGACGAGGATGACGCGCCGCTGTACGTGGATGCCGACGAACCGCGTGCGGGCGAACCCGCGACGCTGCGCTTGGTGCCGTACTACTCGTGGGCCAACCGCGAGATAGGCGAGATGCGTGTCTTCCAGCGTCGATAAATATCGGCGATATGCCGGCCTGCGCGCAACTGGCCGGCAAAAAAATACTTATGCCGCCATCGTCTGTAATAAGTCGATGACGGCATAGGCCGGATGTCAGTATCGATTGGAGCCGAAAACACATCCGGGGAATGAGGTCTCCTGTGCGGGGTAATACCCGTGCAGGAGATTATTTTTTAATTATATGCTCCTGCTGTGAGAGCTGTCGGCGGAGTCGACTGAGGGCGGTCATAAGCGGTACCGTGTAAGCCACCCTCAGTCTCGCTTTGCGAGCCAGCTCCCGCCAGCGGGAGCCTGTTGGTTCCTGATTCAGCGAGGCTGAATCGTTGCGCCGTAGGTACTGCGACACGGCGAAACGAAGCAATGCTCTAATGCGAAAATAAATGCGAAAGCTGAGAAATTACCGGGTTTTTGTTGTATAAGATGGTTGATATCACTGAGGGAAAGTTGTGAAACCGTATTCGCTCGGTTATGATGTGGAATCAGCTTCGGTGAATTGCTCCAACCGGGATATCCATGGCGGATATCACACCAGATTTACTGAAGACACTCATTCCGGTGAACCCAATAACCAATAAAGGAAACTGATGGAGAACGGGCTCTGCGGCCCAGCATCCACAGAAGAAGTCCTGGTCGCATAGACGCGACGTAGCCTGAGCGAAGACGCGAAAGACCGGGGCGGAGAGGTCCAAGCAGGAATGCATCAATCAACACGAAAGCGGTGGCTTGCGTCAATCGGCGCGGTTGCAGCGGTCGCCACACTGGCCACCGGCGGTGCAGTCACCGCGCAGGCAGCCGATACGCCCGTCATCAAGAATGCGGATGTGGCATATCCGTCGTTCAAGGGATCTGATGATCCGATGAAGACGGCGGCGAACAACACCACATATAACCCTGCCGCCAGCTATCTGCAGGAGACATTCGATAACGACGTGAAGAACCTGGCCGGCACCGACACCGACCATGACTTCTGGATCGATAAGATTCTCACCCGTACTGGTGCACAGCCAACTGGTAAAGGCACGAACGACAAGGGTTCTTACTCGTATGAAGGCTCCGACGGCAACAACTACCTGTTCACCCGTGGTCGCGCCGCCTACATGTACACGCACACGCCTAATCGGCTCGGTTTTGTGGGTAACACCGCCTACTGGGATGAGACCAACAGGGATGGCTTTACCGTTACCGTAAACGCTGACGGTGCAAACCAGACCCTTAACGAAGACGCCTCCCAGCGCAAGCAGACACCGAGCTACTTCACCTCCCTGTTCCAGACCGGTGGCAAGAGCCTCAAGATCAAGGAAGTTAAGTACATCACCTACAACAACGTGATGGTTGCGAACCTCACCGTGGAAAGCACGCAGGACCGCGATGTCACACTGACCACGGCCTCGCCGTTCGCCGCCGAGGGTGCTGATGGTGCCACCGAACTTACTGGCCGCGTGAACGTCAAGAACAACCTGACGACCATCTATCCGCGCTTCTCCGCCAACAACCAGGACGGTTCCAACTGGATCGTCAGCGGTGGCAAACTCACCAGCACGTTGAGCCTCAAGGCCAACGAACCGCAGACCGTCAAGATTCAGCTCGGCCTGATCGCCAACGAACTGCCTGACTCCACCAAGGAATATGAGGCCCGTTACACCGGCGACTTTAAGGATGCTGCCGCCTCCTACAAGGATTCCGTGACCACCTACAACAAGTGGTGGGTCGATAACGCTCCCTATGTGGACACTCCGGAAGACAACATCGATAAGACCGTGGTCTACCGCTGGTGGCTGAGTCGTTTCAACATGCTCGACGCCAACATACCTGGCAACACCTTCCAGTACCCGACCTCCATCGAGGGTGTGCTCGGCTACAACAACCAGATCGTGCTCACCTCCGGCATGTTCATGATGGACACCAAGTGGTTCCGCAACCCCGAGTACTCCTACGGCACCTGGCTTTCCGCCGGCGATACCGCCAAGAAGAGCAAGGCGGGCTATTACTACTACCACGACAATCCGGGCGACCCGGCCAACTGGAACCATAGCTACACGCAGTACATCACGCGCGCCGGCTGGGACTCCTACAAGGTGCACGGCGGTCCGTCCACCGTGGCCGAGAAGCTGGCCGACCAGGGTGCCGAGGACGTGCAAGGTCTACTCGCTTCCAAGAGCGAGCCGGACAACAACGACAACCAGAACAACAATGACAACAGCTTGATTGACTGGTCCTGGTGGTCGATGACCGGTAACGATGCCGACGCCGTTTCCTTCTCTGAGCCGGGTCGCTCCGGCCAGCGCATGGATCGCGCCGATGGTTCCGCCAATATGTGGGCCAACGCTAACGCGGCTGCTCAGGCATACAAGGCTGCTGGCGATACCGCCAACGCCGAGAAGATGCAGGCCATCGCCGACAAGATCCAGAAAGAAGTCACCACTGAACTGTGGGACAAGTCCGACAACCTGCTCAAGCACAGGTGGCTGAACGACGGTGCTTTCGCCAAGTACAAGGAGATCAATAACTACTACCCGTACTCCGAAGGCCTGATGCCTACCGGCAACGAAGATTACAACAAGGCTCTGCGCCTGTTCGAGGATTCCAACGAGTTCCCGATCTTCCCGTTCTTCACCGCCAACCAAGCGGACAAGGCCGCGTTGAACTTCCCCGGTTCCAACAACTTCTCCATCATTAATGCGCAGCCGCTGCTGCAGGTCTACTCGGCCGGTATTCGCAACTACGATGCAGCCAAGAATGGCTACATCACCAATGAGCAGTTCAAGAAGCTGCTGTACTGGGTGGCGTTCGCGCACTACCAGGGCGGCGATAACAACTACCCTGATCAGAACGAGTTCTGGAACGAGGACAACAACAACGTCGGCGATGTGAACGGTGACGGCGTGATCAACAACCTCGACAAGAACCTTGACGCCGCACAGAACGGCGGCAAGATCACCTACCGCTCCTGGATCCACCACACCCAGCTCGGCACCACGAACTGGACGATGGTCGAGGACGTAGCCGGTATGGTGCCGCGCGAGGACAACAAGATTGAGCTAAACCCGATCGAAATCCCCGGTTGGAACTACTTCACGGTAAACAACCTGCGCTACCACGATCAGGATGTCTCCATCGTATGGGACAAGGACGGCAGCCACTACGGTGGTCCTGCTGGCTACAGCCTGTACGTGGGGGGCAAGCTCGCCTTCACTTCCGACAAGCTCGCACACCTCATTTACGATCCGTCCACGGGCACCGTTGAGGATGCCGACAAGGCCGGCGTAACCATCACCAATGCCGCTGGTTCTGATATCAAGGCCGCCAACCAGGTTGCCTTCACCGCCGACCAGCGTGTGACCGACCTGTTCGCCAAGTCCGGTGCCAACGTCGACTCCGCTTCCAAGTCCACCACGAACGTGGCCAAGGACGCGGACGTGACCGGTACCACCTACGCCGAGAAGGACACCAACTACCCGGCCAAGAACGCGGTGGACGGCAAGACCGTGATGGAATCGTTCTGGGGTACCAAGGGCTCTGAGAACAAGACCGACACGCTCAATATCAAGTTCAAGGACGGCAAGCAGAAGATCGACGACATCCGCTTGTACTTCTACCAGAGCTCGTCCAGCCAGACCATCTCCGGCTATGCCGAGCCCGCCAACTACAAGTTGGAGTACCAGAAGGATGACGGCACATGGGCCCCGATTGCGGATCAGGTGCGCACCCCGAACTACGCGGGCGCGAACTACAACCGTATCCAGTTCACTCCGGTGGAGACCACGACCATCCGCGTCACCTTCACGCCGCAGGCCGGCATGGCCGTCGGTGTCAAGGAGATCGAAGCCTACAACACCGGTATCAAGGCTGACGGCACTTCCGAGAACCAGACTCCGCAGGTGGATGCTTACGTGTCTTCCAGCACCTCATCTGGTGCCAAGCTCGTCGGTACGGTGAAGGATGACGGTCTGCCCGCAGAAGGCGACGTCACCACCACATGGTCCCAGGTCTCCGGTCCGGAAGGCGGTACTGCGAAGTTCGTGGACGCCTCCGCTGCCAGCACCACCGTCACCTTCAACAAGGAGGGTGACTACGTCCTGAAGCTCACCGCTTCCGATGGCGAGAAGGAAGGCTCCAAGGAAATCACCGTTCACGGCATCCCCTCTGACGGTACCGTGAACGTAGCCCCGCAGTCGAGCGCCTCTGCCAGCTACACCAACGGCTACCAGCCGAAGGACAACGCCAAGAAGGTCATCGACGGTCAGGTGGTATACGCCAACACGCCGAACGAGACCTGGAACAACTGGGGCGACTCCACTGGTGTGGAGCCGTGGCTGCAACTGAAGTGGGCCGGCAAGGTGCCGCTGAAGAAGGCCAAGGTCTTCTTCTGGACCGATGGCGGTGGCGTGCCGATGGTCTCATCTTGGAAGCTCCAGTACGCTGACGCTGACGGTAACTGGCAGGATGTGAAACTGGCTGACGGCCAGTCCTACACGGTCAACCGGAACGAAGGCAACGAAGTGAAGTTCGCCGACGCCGTCGAAACCGACAAGCTGCGCGTGGTCTTCCCGAAGGGCGCCATCGTGGGTGCTTCCGAGTTCGAGGCGTACGCCATCGAGCCGGTGAGCGTGGACGAAGTCAACCGACTGGTGCAGACCGGTTCCAAGGCTGATGATCTGAAGCTGCCATCCACCGTGAGCGCCGTATACACCGACGGTTCTCGCCGTGACCTCGCCGTCACGTGGGGTAAGGTGACCGACGCTCAGCTGGCCGCCGATGCCGTATTCGATGTCAAGGGCACCGTCGCCGGTGCGCTGAACGGTACGGTTGCACACATCGCGGCTCGTTCCGATACCGCATCGCAGACCGTGGGTAATGCGCAGCCGGTTGAGCAGACCGTCTACCAGAACGCCAAGTCCATCGACCTGCCCGCCACGGTTCCGGTGAAGTTCCCGAACGGATACAACGACGACCGCAAGGTCACGTGGAAGGATGCCGACATCAAGGCCATCGACCTGACCAAGGTTGGTGACTACGAGGTGGCTGGTACCGTCGACGACGGTTCATCTTCCGCAGCTGCCAAGCTCACTGTCCACGTGGTTGCCGACCCGAACGGTTCCTCCACTCCGGAGCCTGAGCCTGAGCCGTTGGTCGGTTGGATTGAAGGCAAGGCGACCAGGACCACCATTTCGCCTGATTCCGAGGCGACCTGGTCACCGGCCGAAGGCAAGCTCAACGACGGCGTAGTCGTCGATGATACTTGGCCGACCACGGATGATCAGAACGTCAACGACAAGGTCTGGGGTTCTTGGGGCAAGGCAAAGGACGGCATGTACGCCCAGTACGACTTCGGTCAGTCCGTGACCATTGACCAGAGCCGCGCCCAGTTCTGGGCCAACTTCGCTGAGACTGACGATTCGAAGGGTGGTCTGGAAGTCCCGGACGCTTGGAAGATTCAGTACCTCGCCGAGGATGGTTCTTGGAAGGACGTCGAGCCCACCGAGGATTACACCGTCGTGCGTAATTCGCCGGCTTCTCGTGCGGATACCGATGCCAAGGGTTGGAGCGCTGTGACCTTCAAGCCGGTCACCACCAAGTCGCTGCGACTCGTGCTCACTCCGTACACCGGCAGCAGCACCTTCGGGGCCGCCGTGGCCGAGTGGGGCGTGCATGGTATTGACGGCACCGAGCCTGAACCTACCCCGGTCGACAAGACCGCGCTCAAGTCGGCTCTTGACGCAGCCAACGGCCTCGATGCAAGCCGCTACACCGCCGCTTCATGGGCTGAGTTCCAGCAAATCATTGACGCTGCCCAGGCTGTGTACGACGATGTCAATGCCACCGAAGAACAGGTCGCCGAGCAGGTGACCAAGCTCGAGGACGGCCAGAAGGCGCTCGTTGCGCTCGCCACCGACGTGGAGAAGTCCACGTTGCAGGCGGCCATCGATGCGGCCAAAGCCGAGGCCGCTTCCGGCAAGTACACGGATAAGAGTGTCGAGGCCTTGAACAAGGCCATCGAGGCTGCGGAAGGTGTGCTCAAGGTCGGTGAGGTCGGTGAGGTCACTCAGGCCGCCGTCCAGGAAGCGTCCGCTTCGCTGAACAAGGCCGTCAAGGCCTTGGAAGAGAAGCCCGCCGCCGAAACGGTGAAGAAGGAGTCCCTCGAGGCTTCCATCGAGCAGGCCAAGAAGGCTGACAAGTCGAAGTACACCGAGGAGGCATGGCAGGCTCTGCAGAGCCAGATTGCCGCCGCTCAGAAGGTGTACGACGACAAGGATGCCAAGCAGGCCGATGTCGATGCCGCACAGGATGCCCTTGACAAGGCATTTTGGGCCACCAAGGTTGAGCAGAAGCCCGGCTCCCAGCAGCCTGGTGTGACCGACACTGATAAGGATGATAAGGACAACAAGGGTGATCGTGTGCCTCCGACTGGTGCCGCGGTTTCCGTAGTTGCTGCGGCTGCCGTGCTGCTCACCGCCGCAGGCGTGACCATCCTGAAGCGTCGCCAGTCCGGCGACCACGGTTCGGCTCGCCACTCGGCCTGACCCGCAACGGAGTCATTCTGCCGAGTGAGCCCCCTCACAGAGGGGGCTCTAGCCTTTTCCTTCTACCCATCATTACTCTTTTCACTCACTCAATGAGGAGCACTATGAGTTTCCATGTATCCGCGCAATCGGTTCGCGCGGTGGCCGGTGGACTCGTCGCCGCAGCGACATTGCTGTCAGGCCTTGCCCTTGCGCCGACCGCAATGGCCGCCGATTCAGCCACCGCTGACAACGCGCCCAGCGTTGCCGGTCACGCGTATAACGAACTGCCGTATAACAATCCTGATGTCACCGTCACCCAAATCGACAATAGCGCACTGCCCAGCTACATGCGCAACCCCATCGGGCAGAACGAGGGTATTGACACCCCGAACGATCTTTCGCAGAACTACTACTCTGCAGATGCATCCGCGCTGAGCTATGACGGCAAACTCTTCGTCTTCACCGGTCACGATGAGGCTTCGCCCGACTACGGCTCCTTCAACATGAAGGACTGGGGCGTATACGTCACCGATGAAGACGGCCTGAATCAAGGCAAATGGACACATTACAAGACCATCGCCAAGGCAGACCTGTTCAGCTGGGCCACCGGCGATGGCGCGTACGCCGGCCAAGTCGTAGCCGACGATAACGGCACCCCGAGCGACACTTCCGATGATTGGTTCTACTACTACGTGCCGGTGAAGGACAAGGCTTCTGAGGCGGCTGGACAGGACCCGTTCGCCATCGGCGTGGCCAAGTCGAAGAGTCCGCTCGGCCCGTGGAAGGATGCCATCGGCAAGCCGCTGCTCACCACATCGCAAACCCAGATTGAAACCATCGATCCGGCATTCTTTGTGGACGAGGATGGCACCGGATATTTGCACTTTGGTACGTTCGGCACTCAGCTCGCCATCAAGATGAAGAAGGACGCCACAACCGGCCGCACCTCATACACCGAGGTGGAAACCAAGGCTGATGGCACCACGCCGAACCTCCACACCATGAAGGACGCGGACAGCAACGCGAACGGCCCGAAGGGATTCTTCGAGGCGGCGTGGGTGTTCCGTAAGGGCGATACCTATTACAACGTGTACGACGGCGGTAAGCCCGGTTCGGGCACGGCCACCTGCGTGGAATCGAACTATCAAGCTTGCATCCAGTACTCCACTTCCGACAGCCCGCTCGGCCCATGGAAGTACCAAGGCGTAATCGTGCCTTCTGGCTCGGCCACCACGATGCACCCCTCAGTGCTCCAGTTCGGCGACAAATGGTATGTGACCTACCACACCGGCGATAAGGAAGGCGGCACCGATTTCCGCCGTGCCGTGTGCATTGATGAAGTCGATTGGACCGCCGACGGCCAGATGGTTTCCACCGCCCATCCAACCAAGGCCGAGAAAACGCAGCCCTCCACCAACGTGGCTCCGTACGCAAAGGTGAGCGCCACGTTCACTGAAACGCCTGCTTGGAAGGGTTCGGTGAACGACGGCCGTGTGTTGCAAACCGCTGTGGTCCCGCCGAATCACTGGACCAACTACCGTTCTATCCCGCAATCGCAGTCCGGCGATTCTCTGGTCTACCAATGGGATGGCACTGTGCGCGTCAACTCGTCTAAGGTTTGGTTCGATGTGGATTCCAACGCGCTGCGCGCGCCCGCTTCGTGGAAGATTCAGTACTTGGACGCGGACGGTACATGGAAAGATGTCACCAGTCCGAGCGGTTATACAACAACCACCGGCAAGGCCAACCCCAACACTGTCACGTTCGATGCAGTGACCACCACTGCTCTAAAGCTCGACATGACTGGCCAAGCTGTGGATGGAGGCTACGCCTCCGTGGCCGTTGCTGAATGGGAAGTCGGCTCCGACTCCAGCGAATCGCCGGCAATCACTGCGCCGAAGAGCGTGACCACCGCCACCGGTACTGCGCCTACTCTGCCGGCCACAGTGGATGTGAAGTACGGGAACCCAACCGTTGCCTCCCCAGTAATTTGGCGTCCAGTTGATGCTTCCTCGTATGCCAAGGTCGGTTCGTTTACGGCCTACGGCGTGGTCGCCGGCGTGCCCGGTGAGGCAAGCGAGCAGGGCAATGTGTCGGTAAATGTCACCGTGCAGGACGGCTACCAGCCTGCCGCTGATACCACGAAGCCGACTGTAACCGTTGCCGTTACTGCTAACGCAGGCAATAGCGAGTGGCTCACCACCGCTCCGTTCGCCACCGTGCAGGCCACGGACGACACCGCACCTATCGCCAAGCTGGAGATTTCCGCTGATCAAGGCAAGAGCTGGACCACCATCGCCGCGAATGCAAACGCGGCCATTGCCACGCTTTCCCAGCAGGGCGATGTCGAAGTGTGGGCTCGCGCCACCGATCAGGCCGGCAACGTTTCCGACGTGGCCAAGGCCGGCGGCAAGGTGGACTCCGCCGCGCCAACCGTGACCGCCGCCGCCGATAAGGAGGAGCGCACGCTGACCTTGACCGCTGATGACGGCACCGGTTCCGGTGTCGCATCAATTGAATACCGCATTGGCACAGACGGTCAATGGGCCACGTACAGCAAGCCGATTGCTGCACCGAGCGCGTCGCGCGCCACCGTGTACTACCGCGCCACCGATAAGGCCGGCAACGTGTCCGCTTCGGCGAAAACCGACATTCCATCCGACACTTCCGTGCCGCTGACCGGCTACATTGAGGGCGATGCCACCGCCACCGATGTGGACGGCAAGGCATCCGGCTGGGTCAAGGGTGCCGCCGCGTTGAACGACGGCAAGATCATTCCCGATATCACCATTGCCAACGAGGATGTCTGGGGCACTTGGCCCAACACCGGTGAGATGCGCCTCGACTACGAGTGGGACCGTGAAGTGACTATCGACTCTAGCCGCGTGCAATTCACCTCGGATGATGGCGGATTGGGTATTCCGGCATCGTGGGAATTGCAGTACTGGGACGCCTTGGCGAACAACGGTGCCGGCAACTTCGTGGATATTTCCGACGCCACCTACACTGTGACCGCCAATTCACCGTCTGCTGGCTGGGCCACCGGCGATGCCAAGGGGTGGTCTGATGGCACGTGGAACACTCCGGTCAAGACTACCAAGTTGCGTATGGTTATCACGTCCGGCTCGGCTTCTCCGGCTGTTGCCGAATGGCAGGTTCATGCCATTGACGACAGTACGCCTGAGCCGCCTGAGCCCACACCGATCGACAAGACCGAGCTCAAGCAGGCGCTCGCTGACTCGCCTAAGGCTGACGATGCCTCCAAGTACACCGAGACTTCATGGGCGGAGTACGCGGCGGTATTGGATTCGGCGCAGCAGGTGTATAAGGCTGAGGATGCCACCGAAGCTGCGGTGGTGGATGCCGCAACCCAGCTGAAGCAGGCAGCGAAGAAGCTGGTGCTTGTAGCTACGGTGCAAGATCGTGCCGCGCTGAGCGCTCAGCTCGATGCCGCTGCTGCCGTGGATCGCACAAAGTGGACTGATGAATCGCTGGCCGTGCTTGATTCGGCAGTCGCTACGGCGAATGCGCTGACGAGTGATGGTCAGGCCGCCCAGTCTGACGTACAGGCTGCGACTGAGGCAGTCAGCGATGCCATCGCGGGTCTGGTTGAGAAGAGCACCACGAAGCCTGGCCAGGGTGGCGATAAGCCCGGTTCCGGCACGGACAAGCCCAACCAAGGCAACGATTCCAACCAGAACAAGGGTGATGCAGACTCCGGCAAGCACAAGAAGATACCTGACACCGGTGCAGCCGTGCTTGGTGTTGGCATCCTCGCCGTGGTACTTGCTGTTGCGGGTGTAATCATCCTCAAGCGCCGCAAGTCCGGTACCTGCTAGTCCCACTCGCTCGGCCTAGCATCACCAAGCCCCCGCGCATGAACAGCGGGGGCTTCACTTTTGTTCAATAACAAGCATTATGTGCGCGTATGAGACTACGATGGTGGGGAATCTACGAACAGGGGCAGCAATGACGGCATACATGGACCATAAGGATCTCGCCAACGAAGTTATCGATCAGGCGCGCGCACAAGAGATTACTGATGGTGTGCATCGCGTGCTTGACCGGATTGCCTCAGCGGAGTCCGCAGCCGGGCGTGCTGCCGGTTCGGTCCAATTGCTGGCTGCCACCAAGACGCGCGATGTCGGCGAGATTCTGGCGGCTATCGATGCTGGTATTCGCGTGATTGGTGAGAATCGTCCACAGGAGATTACTGTCAAGGCTGACGGTCTGGCAAAACGACTGGGGGAGCGTGGTTATTCGCTAGGCGTGATTGATGCCGCTGAGGCTGACACGGCCAATGCCGCGGCTGCAACGCATATTCCTTTCCATCTCATCGGCCAATTGCAAGCCAATAAAATCGGCAAGGTGCTGCCGGTAGTGGACACCATCGAATCCGTGGATTCCATCGAACTGGCGGAAAAGATCGCCCGCCGTGCCACCATGCGCGGCATCACGGTCGGCGTGTTGCTGGAGGTGAACGAATCCGGCGAGGAATCGAAGTCCGGCTGCGCACCCAGCCACGCCATCGACTTGGCCCAGCGCATCGGTGCGATGGGCGGACTGCGCTTGCAGGGATTGATGACTATTGGTGCCCATGTGGATGATGAGCGCACGATTCGTGCGGGCTTCGCGCATCTGCGCCGCACTCGTGACCAGATTCTTGCCTCCGGTGCCGAAGGCACGGCCGACTGCACCGAACTGTCAATGGGCATGACCCATGACATGGCCTACGCCATCGAAGAAGGCTCCACCATCGTGCGCGTCGGCACCGCCATCTTCGGCGAGCGCGCCTTCATCTGATTGGAGCTATACGAAAAAACGCCGCTTGATCAATAGCCAAGCGGCGTTTTTTCGTAAGGATTTTCGGCGTATCAATTACGCATAGATATTGCGCGGACGCATGTCCTCGGGCAGGCCGTCGAGCAGAATCGCCACGGAACCTTCCTCGAACACGGAGCGAATACCCGCGGCCAGCAGCGGTGCGCAAGACAGTACGGTCATATTCGGCAGGCGCTTCTCTTCGGGAATCGGCACGGTGTCCATAAACACGATTTCATGCGCGCCGCAGTGAGACAGGCGCTCCACGGCCGGGCCGGAGAGCAGGCCATGGGTGGCGACCAGCGTCACCGACTTGGCGCCGGATTCGTTCAGGGTGCGCACGGCTTCGCAGATAGTACCGGCGGTATCGACCATGTCGTCGATGACCACGCAGTCGCGGCCGTCGACATCGCCGATAATGCCATGTGCCTCGGCATGGTTCGGACGAGTAATATCACGCTGTTTGTGGATGAATGCCAGCGGCAGATTGCCTAGCTTGGCGGCCCACTGTTCGGACACTTTGATACGGCCGGCATCCGGGGACACGATGGTGGTGTTGCCCAGATCAAGGGTGGAACGCACGTAATCGAGCAGCACCGGCATGGCGGTTAGATGATCGACCGGACCATCGAAGAAACCCTGCTCCTGAGCGGCGTGCAGATCGACCGTCATAATGCGGTCGGCACCGGCGGCGTGGAACAGATCGAAAATCAGACGGGCGGTGATGGGCTCACGACCGCGGTGCTTCTTATCCTGGCGCGAGTAGCCGAGGAAGGGCGCCACCACGGTAATCGACTTGGCGGAGGCGCGCTTCAAAGCGTCGATCATGATGAGCTGTTCCATGATCCACTTGTTGATATCGCCCGAATGACACTGCAGCACGAACACGTCCGCACCACGCACCGGTTCGGTGAAACGCACGTACATCTCGCCATTGGCAAAGTCATAGGACGTGGTTTCGAGGATTTCGGTTCCCAAGCATTCGGCCACCTTCTCAGCTAGCTCGGGGTAGGCGCGGCCCGTGACCAATACGAGTCGTTTATCCGGAGTGCCTTCAAGAATCGCCGACATGCGTTCGCATCCTTTGTTTGAGTCGCTGTGTGATTTACGCCTTAACCAGTGTACAAGCACCCCGCCGCAGCGAACGCCACGGCGGGGTGCTTATTTCGTAAGAGTGTTGAGATTGCCGAAATCACTCGGAGAACTCGACACTGACCTTATTGTCTTTGATGGTGAAGTTGCCGTTGACCTCCTTGCCTTCAAGCGTGTACGTCAGCTGGGCGCTCACGGTGCCATCGGCATTATTGGAGGTCTGCGAGATGCGCGCGTTGGTGATGCGCGTGTTCTCGCCCGAGGATGCCTTGCTGGTCAGCAGTGCGCGCTGGTTCGTATTCACGTGAGGATCGGCGATGGTGTTGGCCTTGTCGTAGTTGCCGGAGGAGATGGCGGCCACATAGCTGTTCGCAACGCTCTTCGCGCTGAACACGGCGGAAGACAGCACGCCATACACGATACCGAACAGCACGAGGAAGCCGGCCACGGCACCAACGATGATGAAGATTTTCTTCTGTTGCTCATTCATGGTGGTGGAGGTCGCGCCAGGTGCGGCTACCGGTGCCGCTCCGGGAGTGATGGGAGCCGCGGGCTGCGTGGGCTTGGCCAAAACGGTGGGCATCGCGAAACCGGCAAGAATATGGGCATACCCTGTCCCGCCTCATATATAGACTGTCCAAGTTGCCCGAAGAGGCGGTGCCGGTTTGGTGCTGCGTCATGGGCTAACACGCATACACACTCCTGCCACGGAACGTCCGTGGCCGAATAGTCCGAAGGAGGTGGGTGATGTCTGCGCACAAGTACGAACTGATGTTCATCGCCGATCCTGAGCTGGATGAGCGCGGTCTGAAGAAGCTGACCGAGCAGTATCTGGAACTCGTCACCAAGGAAGGCGGCTCTTTCGATGAGCCCGATTACTGGGGCCGTCGCAAGCTCGCCTATGAGATTGCCGGTAAGACCGAAGGCAACTACGTCGTGGTGAAGTACACCGCCGAGCCCGCTACCAGCGATGAGCTTGACCGTGTTCTGAACCTCAACGAATCCGTGATCCGTACGAAGATTCTTCGTAAGGGCTGAATCAAGCGTTTAGTCAGCTGAACAGCTGGTATTCAAGGTAAGTAAGAAGGACCGTTATGGCAGGTGAAACCGTCATCACCATCGTGGGCAACCTCACTGCGGACCCCGAGCTGCGCACTATTGGCAGCGGTGCGACCGTGGCGAGCTTCACGATTGCTTCCACCCCGCGAACCTGGAATCGTCAGACCAACCAGTTCGAGGATGGTCAGGCGCTGTTCATGAGGTGCTCCGCTTGGCGTGATCTGGCCGACCACTGCGCCCAGTCCCTGAAGAAGGGCATGCGCGTGATTGCCACCGGTCGCCTCCAGCAGCGTTCCTATCAGGCACAGGATGGTTCCCAGCGAACCGTCGTGGAGATGCAGCTCGATGAGATCGGGCCCTCCCTGCGCTACGCCACCGCACAGGTGACTCGCCAGTCGTCCGGTCAGGGCGGCTTCCAGGGTCGTTCCGGTGGTTTCCAGGGTGGTCAGCAGTCCAATCAGGGCTATGGCAACCAGGGTGGCCAAGGTGGTTATGCCGGTGGCCAGGGCGGTTACAACGGTGGCTATCAGGGTGGTGGCGCTGGATACTCCCAGCAGTCTGCCGCTCCCGCCAACCCGTCCGCTCCTGCGGTCGACCCGTGGAGTAATGCCGGTGCATCTGATGCCGGTAGCTTCTCCACGTTCGGCGCTTCCTCCGATTTCGGCGGCGACGATTCCGACCCGGAGTTCTGATCAGTACTTGCCTCCCCGCTGCCAGCAGCAATCAATATCAAGATTTATAAGGAGAACATCATGTCACGTAAGAGGCCGCAACCGCCGGTCAAGCCGTTCAAGAAGAAGCCGAACCCGCTGAAGGCCGCCAAGGTCACCGAGATCGATTACAAGGACGTTGCGCTGCTGCGTAAGTTCATTTCCGATCGCGGCAAGATCCGTTCCCGTCGTATCACCGGCGTGACCGTGCAGGAGCAGCGTGAGCTGTCCAAGGCGATCAAGAACGCCCGCGAGATGGCCCTGCTGCCGTACGCCACCTCGGGTCGCTGAGTTAGGGAGGCTTTGAACAATGGCTGAAACCAAGGTTATTCTCACCAAGACCGTGTCCAACCTGGGCCATTCCGGTGACGTTGTCGACGTGAAGTCCGGCTACGCCCGCAACTACCTGTTCCCGCAGGGCCTCGCTTTCGCGTGGACCAAGGGCGCTGAGGCTCAGATCGTCGCTATGAAGCGCGCTCGTCTGGCCAAGGCCGTCGCTACCCGCGAGGACGCCGTCGCCGCTAAGGCCGCCATCGAGGGCACTACCGTCGAGATCGCCGCCAAGGTGTCCGAGTCCGGCAAGCTGTTCGGTGGTATCTCCAACGAGGCCATCGCCGTCGCTCTGTCCGACAAGGCTGCGGTGAACCCGAAGGCCATCGAGGTCGAGACCATCAAGACCACCGGTGATTTCCCCGCCAAGGTGGCCCTCCACCCGGAGATCACCGCTTCCTTCTTCGTGAAGGTCGTGGCCGAGTGAGTCATTCCGGCCTAGTGCTGGAATCACACAGACCAAGAGTCTGAGCTTAAGCATCATCCCCCGTGCGGTTTGCGCCGCATGGGGGATTTTTGTATTAGCAAAAACGCCGGAAATAGGCGCGACACGCCGAGAGTTGCATTCGCTTCAAATCTGAGTATATTTATCACCTGTTGCAAGGAATACTTCAACATCTAACCAAGCCCCTGTAGCTCAGTTGGTTAGAGCAGCTGACTCTTAATCAGCGTGTCCAGGGTTCGAATCCCTGCGGGGGCACAGACAACCGGAATCGAAAGATTCCGGTTTTTTGTTTTTTCCAGTATCAGTCCGTAGCTGGTGCGGAAAGGCCGTCTTCGCGCGTGACGGCCGGACGTGTAAGGAGCAACGTCATGCCTCAGATATTCACGTTCACCGTATCCGACCCCGAAGGCATGCACGCCCGCCCGGCTGGCCGGTTGGTTGCCAAAGCGCAGGAATATGAATCGAGCATCACCGTTGCCTACGGTGGAAAATCCGTGGATGCCAAGCGTATCTTCGGTGTTATGGGACTTGATGTTCAACAAGGTGACGAGGTTACGGTTCGGGTGCAGGGCAACGATGAAGCTGTCGCTGCTGCAGAGTTCGAGCGATTCCTCAAGGAGCACCTGTAATGAGAACGATACAGGGCGTCAGCGTATCCGCTGGCATTGCTATCGGCACGGTCCGCGTGCTCGCCGCCGTAGATTATGCCGTAGAACGCCGCTTAATCGACGACCCGCAGGCCGAGATGGATCGATTCCGCGCGGCCCGTGACACGGCCGTCGCTCAGCTCAAGCAACTGCGTGACAACGTCGCCGCTGAGTTCGGCGAAAACAAGGCCGAACTGTTCGACGCCCATCGGCTTATGCTCCAGGACCCGGACTATGCGGAATGCGTCGAAGGTTTGATTGCGCAAGACAAGGTGAACGCCGAATTCGCGGTGAAGAGCGCCGCCGAACAGTTCGCCGCCATGTTCGCTGCGATGGATAGCTCGACCATGCAGGCTCGAGCCGCTGATGTCAAGGATGTTTCTCGCCGCGTGATGAACGTGCTGCAAGGCAAACGCGATAGCACGGCGCAGGATGGCAGTGTACAAGGCGATGCTGTGCAGAACGGTATTGTGCAGAACGGGATCGCGCAGAACGGCGAAAGCCACATCATCTTCGCCGAAGATCTTGCTCCCAGCGATACCGCGCAGCTCGACCGCGCTAAGGTTTTGGGCCTCGTGACCGCCAAGGGCTCAGCGAACTCGCACACCGCGATTCTGGCGCGCACGATGGGCCTGCCCGCCATCACAGGTATCGGCGACGCCTTTGACCCGGCCGATGATGGTCACGTTGCCGTAATCGACGGCACCAGCGGTGCGGTATTCGTCGACCCGGACGAGGCCACGCTGACCGAATACCGGCGCAGGAAGGCCGAGGCTGAGGAGCACCTAAGCCTCCTGCGGAAGCTCAAGGGCAAGCCCACCGAAACCAAGTCCGGTCAGCGGGTCCACCTGTACGCCAACATCAGCCGTCCCTCTGACGCAGCCGCCGTGCTGGCCAACGATGCTGAGGGCATCGGCTTGTTCCGCAGTGAGTTCCTGTATCTGGAACGCGAGGACTGGCCGACCGAGGAATTTCAGTTCGATGCATACGGACAAGTCGCACAGGAGATGGGCGACCGTCCGGTCATCATCCGTACGCTCGACATCGGCGCGGACAAACAGGTCGACTACTTCAATCTGAGCCACGAGGATAATCCCGCGCTTGGTTACCGGGCAATCCGCATCTGCCTGACCCGCCCGGAGATTTTCAAAGTCCAGTTACGCGCATTATTGCGCGCCTCAGCATACGGCAACATCGCCATTATGCTGCCCATGATCACCTCTGTGCAGGAGGTACGCGACGCCAAGCGGATTCTTGAAGAAGCCAAAAGCGAGCTGCGCGGCGAGCGCATCGACTTCAACGAGAGTATCCAGATCGGCGTTATGATTGAGACGCCTGCGTCGGTCATTATGGCCGACGAGCTGGCCGCCGAAGTCGATTTCTTCTCCATCGGCACCAACGACCTGACCCAGTACACGCTGGCCTGTGACCGTCAGAACCCGAGTCTCGAACGCTTTGCCGACCCGCATTCACCAGCTGTGCTGCGCATGATCCAGATGACTATCGAGGCTGCCCATCGTCATGGCATCTGGTGCGGCATCTGCGGCGAGCTTGGCGCAGACTTGAGCCTGACCGATACGTTCCTGCGCCTAGGAATCGACGAACTGTCCGTCTCGCCCACCAGCGTCCTGCCCCTGCGCAACGTCATTCGCAACCACTGAGATTCAAGGTCGCTTCGGCTGATTCCGATGGCTTTTTGGGCATTGCATTCGGCTGGACATTCGACATCGCATCTTGCCGGCATTTCGTCGTGGGGCAAAGTGTACAATCACCACGTTTGCTTTCGCGCCCAGCGTAAATCGCGTCGCCGGCTCCGCGAACGGATTTCCAGTCACACAGAATGCCGTGAACAGTCAGCCATGCCTGTTGCGCGGCGAAGAGAAAAGAAGAAGCAGTGGATTATCCTCTCTTTACCAAGCTGGCCGCCGAGTTCTTCGGCACCGCCATTCTGATGATCTTCGGCAACGGCTCCGTGGCCAACGTTGAGCTCAAGAACACCAAGGGCCACCACGCCGGCTGGCTGAACATCGCCATGGGCTACGGCTTCGGCGTCATGTTCCCGGTGCTCATGTTCGGTAGCGTCTCCGGCGCGCACATCAACCCGGCCATGACCATCGCCCAGGCCGTCAACGGCCTGTTCCCGTGGAGCGACGTGCTGCCGTACATCGTCGCCCAGCTGCTCGGCGCCCTGCTCGGCCAGCTCATCGTCTACATCACTTACTACCCGCACTACAAGGAGACCGAGGACGCCGAGGCGATTCTGGGCACCTTCTGCACCACTGACGCGGACAACCAGAAGGTCAACTACTTCCTCAACGAGATGTTCGGCACCCTGGTGCTCGTCTTCGGCGCCCTGTGCTGCCTGTCCCTGGCTTGGGGCAAGCAGGATTACGCCGCCGCCTCCATCGTCGTCGGCTTCATTGTGTGGGGCCTCGTGACCTCCATGGGTGGCCCGACCGGCCCTGGCCTGAACCCGGCCCGCGACCTCATGCCGCGTCTGCTGCACGCCATCCTGCCGATCCCGCACAAGGGCTCCTCCCGCTGGGGCGAGGCCTGGATCCCGGTTGTGGCCCCGATTGTCGGCGCCATTATCGGCGCTTGGCTGTTCGTGTTCTTCTTCGCCAACTGATTCGTTGATTGATTCATATATGCAAATGGCCTCCGCTCGTTTTGGGCGGAGGCCATTGTCGTTGAATCAGGTAAACGCAGAGACTACTGCTCCAGGAACACCTGCGGGGCCTTCATGAAGTTCGTGGCACAGTGTTCGCCGCAGAAGTAATAGGACTTGCCCTCATACTCGCGCGTGATCGCGTCGGCGTTCACAGCCACGGTCATGCCGCACACCGGGTCGGTGGCGGTTTCGCCGTCCGCGGGGGCGGTGTGGTGCATGTGCATTCCCATATCCATAGTGTTCTCCTTGTTGGTTGGATTATTGGATTGGTCAGATACGTGATTGGTTTGATTCAGCGTGGTGCGATCATCGATGATGACGGTCGGCTCGTGAGGCGCGTTGGATGTGGCGGAGCCGGTGATGTTGGCGGCGTTGGCTGATTCGGCCGATCCGGCTGATTCGACATCCGCCATGCTGCTGCCCGAACCGGCGGGACCATCGGCAACGCCCACGTTGATGTTCGCTCCATGCAGCCGGTTCGCGTTCAGCACCAGGCACACTGAGCTCAACGCCATCGCCAGACCCGCGATCATCGGGCTCAACAGCCAGCCGGTGAACGGGTAGAGTACGCCGGCGGCCACCGGAATGCCGATGACGTTGTAGCCGAACGCCCACCCCAGATTCTCGCGGATGTTGCGCATCGTGGCATTGGACAGGTTGATGGTCTTGATGACGCCGCGCAAGTCGCCGCTCATCAAGGTCACGTCCGCCGACTGCATCGCCACGTCCGTGCCGGTGCCGATGGCGATGCCGAGATCCGCCTGGGCCAGCGCGGGGGCGTCGTTGATGCCGTCGCCCACCATCGCAATCAGAGTGCGGGATTGCGCGGCCGTGCGGGAGGTGCCGTACGCGGATTTGGCGGTGGCCTCGTCGCGTTCGCGCTGCAGTTTGGCGATCCAGTAGGCCTTGCCGTCCGGCTTGACCTCGCAGATCACCGTATCGATGCCGACTTCGCGGGCGATGCGCCCGGCTACCTCGGCCTTGTCGCCCGACAGCATCACCGTGCGGATGCCGCGTGCGCGCAACGCCGCGATGGCCTCGCGCGAGCCTTCCTTGACCGTGTCCTGCTCGTAGCTCGGCTTGTCCCAGTCGGCGGCCGCGTCCACCACGCCGCGCGTGATGGTGCCGGTCTTGTCGAACACCACGGTGCCGATGCGACGCGCCTGTTCCAGCGCCTTGGCACTGGTGACCAGCACGCCGTTGGTGGCGCCCAAGCCCAGCGAGACCGTCACCGACAGCGGCGTGGCCAGTCCCAGCGCGCACGGGCAGGCGATGATCAGCACACTGACCGCGGTGACCAGCGCGTGCGCCAGTTGCGGCGCCGGGCCCAGTGACCTCCAGATGGCGAACGTCCAGATGGCGATGATCATCACCGCCGGCACGAAATACCGGGCGATCTTATCGGCCAGCTGCTGCACCGGTGCCTTGGTCGCCTGGGCGCGGGCCACCATCGCCGCGATCTGCGAGAGTACCGTGTCCGCGCCGACTTGGGTGGCGCGCATCACGCAGCCGCCCTTGAGCAGCACGGTGGCCCCGGTCACCGGGTCGCCTGCGGTTTTGGAGACCGGCTTGGATTCGCCGGTGATCATCGATTCGTCGATACGCGCCTCGCCGGCCACGATCACGCCGTCCGTGGGCACGCGCTCGCCGTTCTTGACGACCAGCAGGTCGCCGGTGGCGATGGCGTCGATGTCGGTGTCCGTGAAATGCGCCGGATTACGCCATTCGATGCCGTCCACATTGTCTGCGGAAGTGGCGTTGAGCTTGTGCGCGGTGCGCGGGCGCAGTTTGATAAGCGACTGCACCGCCTTGCCGGTGCCTTCGCGGGCCTTGGTCTCCAGCAGGCGGCCGACCAGCACCAGGGTGATGACCACGCCGACCGATTCGAAATACGGCTCGCGCGAGCCCTCCGGGAACACCCACGGGGCGATGCAGGTCACCAGCGAATACAGGTAGGCGGCCGAAGTGCCCAGCGAGACCAGCGAGTTCATGTCGGGGGAGCGGTGCGCCAGCGCGGGGAAGCCGACCGTGTGGATCGGACGCCCGCAGTAGAACATCACCGGCGTGATGAGAATGGCCTGCAGCCACGGGTTCACCATCCAATGCGGCGCCAGCGCGGGATTGGCCATATGCAGCATGGTGACGGCGAATACCGGCGACGTCAGTACCGCGCCCACAATCACCAGCTTCGTCAGCGCCTTGATCTCATTGGCGCGTTCAGCCGCCTCTCGCCGCTCGGCCTCCGCCGCATCCACAACCGGAGCTCCAACCCGCAAGTCTGAGGGAGAGACCCCCTCGGCTTCGGCCGAGCCGTCAGCACGCGGGCGCAGCCCGTCCTTATCCGCACCGTCCTTGCTCTCCTCTCCCTCAACCCTCAACAACCCATGCACCATATTCATGCCGCATGCAAACGGATATTCGCCCGCCGGCAACGCCGGTAGTTCCACGTCGGTGGTGGCGTTGCCCGGCAGCATGGCGTCAAGCCCCAGATCCGCGAACACCACATGCGAAGTGCATTCGCCGGTCTCCTGTCGATCGAAAGTCAGCGTGATCGGCGTACCCGTGCGCATGCTGATCACGGCGGGGGAGTACCCGCCCTTGACGGTGATTGTTGCGGATTGGCGTTCGCCGGAGGCGTCCATGGCCCCGGCCGTGGCTTTCTGCGTTCCGAAGAAGAACCGCAGTACCAGCCATGTCAATGCGGCCGCCGCTATCAGCGCCGTGGCGGCCGAGAAGATGCTGAGCTCCATAACCGTTCCTTCCCCTTGTTTGTTGTACTGAACAACAGTGTATACCCTATACCCCTAGAGGGTATATAATGGGGTGTGTTCAGCTGACGGATAAGTATCAGGGGGTTTGCGATGCATGGTTATGACGAAGACAAGGCCAAGGTCATCGCACGATTGCGCCGTATCGAAGGACAGGTGCGTGCCATCACGCAGATGGTGGAGGATGACAAATACTGCATCGATATCCTGACGCAGATTTCGGCGTCGAATTCGGCGCTGAAATCCGTGGCGTTATTGCTGCTGGACGATCATCTCAACCATTGCGTGCGGCAGGCGTCGATTCAGGGCGGCGAGGTGGCCGATGAAAAACTTGCGGAGGCTTCCGCGGCCATTGCGCGTCTCGTCAAATCGTGACGAGTTTTACCGTCATTCACCATCGATGACATACTGGGTACCATGTTTGAGCAAATAGGAACCGTGATTATCGTCATCGTCGTGCTAGTGGTTGGTGCAGGGCTTGGCCTCTTCGCCGGCTTCGTGCTAGGCCGTCATAAGGGTCAGGAGATGGCTCGAGGCGTCAAAAGCGAGGAGCTGGAGGAGGCCAAGACCTCGCTGGAGAATGCGCGATTCGAGAACGCTGAGCTCAGTGCTCGCAATGCTGCCGCGCAAGCTCAGATTGAAGGCGTGAACCAGCAATTGGCTTTCGCCAAGTCACAACTTGCCCAGGCGCAGCAGGCTGAGCAGATTCGCATTCAGCAGGAACGTGAGCGTGCAGCTGCGGAGGCAGAACGGAAGCGTCAGGCGGATGCTCAGGCCGCCGAGGTCAAGCGTGCTGAACAGGAAGCACGTTTGAAAGAACAGAGCAAGGTGCTCGAGGCGCTTGCGCCAGTGGCCAAGAATCTTGATACCTTGCAGAACAAGGTCACGCAGATCGAAGAGGGCCGCAAGAGGGAAATGGGCGCATTGGGAGCCCAACTCAAGGGGCTCAACGATCAGCAGGCCCGTTTGGACAAGGAAACCAGTTCCCTGTCCGCCGCGTTGCGCAACAACAAGGTGCGTGGCGCGTGGGGCGAGGCCCAGCTCAAGAACATTGTCGAGTCCGCCGGATTGCTGGAACATGTCGATTTCGACACCCAGGTGGTGGTCACGGATGCCGATGGGCGTACGTTGCGCCCGGATATGATCGTGCATCTGCCGGGAGGCAAGACCATTCCGATTGATGCCAAAGTGCCTTATGCCGATTACCAGCGTGCCTGCGAAATCCCGGACACCGCCAGCCCCGAGGATATTGCCCGCCGCGATGATTTGCTGCGGTCCCATGCCAAGGCGTTGCGCGAGCATGTACGTGCTCTCGGCGAAAAGGCCTATTGGAATGCCTTTGATGTAGCACCTGATTTTGTGGTGGCCTTCATCCCCAATGAGGCACTACTGCAGGCCGCACTCGAAGCCGATCCCACACTGATGGATGATGCGTTCTCTCGCAAAGTGGCGCTCACCTCGCCGGTCACGCTGTGGGCCGTGCTGAAATCCGTGGCCTATGCCTGGCAGCAGCAGTCGCTCACCGATGACGCCAAGCAGCTGTTCGATCTGTCCCGAGAACTGTACGAACGGTTCTCCACGCTGGGTGATTATGCCATCAAATTGGGCACCCAGATTACTAAGACGGTCAGTGCCTACAACAAGTTCGCGTCCAGTTTGGAACGCCGTGTGTTGCCCACCGCTCGCAAGCTGCAAAAAATCGAACCGACCAAGATCATCGAGGAAGTACCGATCATCGAATCAGATAAAGGCAATGTGAGCGAACTGTCCGCCCCTGAAGTGGTGCCGGCCGATGAAGGTGATACTCATCTGACTGCCTCAGGCGATAGTCTGGAGTCATGACTGAATCTGGATTCCGCCCCACTGGTACCCCGGACCTTGCCGTCGCGAAGAGCCATAATGACTTTGCCATGCTGGAGCCGCGTGAACAGCTAGCCACCTTGCTGAAGGAGCATGTGGTGGGCCGCCCGTTCTCCGAACTTGCCGCGGTGACTTTCGACCACCGTGCCGCCACTGTCATGGGCCATGTACTGATTGACGCTTTGGAAGATGCGGGCTATTCGATTGATGACTTCGATGCTGTTGGTGCCTTGACCGCAGCATCTGTGCCCATGGTGTCTGCCATGATCCAGGCCGCCGCCTCTCGTGGCGAGGGCCTAGATGGATTCGTGATGGACTTCGTCTACCCGTCCATCAAGGGCCCCTCCATCGAAGGCCGCCGTGTGGTGCTGTTGGATGCTTGGCTGTCCGAAAAGTCGTACGTGCAGACCAGCTCGCTGGTCACCCTGCGCAACGGCAATGAGCTGAGCCTCGACTTTGGCATAGTGGAGCAGCTGGGTGCCAAGGTCGTGGCCATCGCCTCGCTGGTCGGTGGCGGTGCCAAAGACATCAATGTGGTCAACCCCTCCACCGGCGACGAGCAAACGCTCCCCTTCATCCAGGTCTTCGACGAATCCGAACTGCGGTAAATCCACCTTTGACTTCCCTCACATAAAGTCAGCCGGGCTGAGCAGCGAAGCTGACTAAGAGGAACCGGTGAATAGCGTTATCGAGGAGAAAGATTGCACGCACCCAACCAGATTTCTTTGGCTGCCAAGGCTTCAGGTGAACCGGAATTCCGTGAAATCGGCCTTGGGCCGTGGTCTGAGACCCATCCCGGTGAGCCTCGTCCCGATGATCCGACTTCTTCGAATTATGACGGTCGTTTCGACTCGGTGCTGTTGAACGACGGAGACCGCCGCAACGTATTGGACCGTTACCGCTACTGGACCGTTGCTGCCATTAAGGCCGATCTTGACGCTCGAGGGCGTCACGACTTCGAAGTTGCGGTGGAAAACTGGACCCACGATTTTAACATCGGTTCCATGGTCCGCACCGCTAATGCCTTCCAGGCCAAGCGCGTACACATTGTCGGTCCACATAAGTGGAATCGCAAGGGCGCGTTGATGACCGAACTGTACCAGCACGTCGAACACCACCCCTCCATCGCCGAACTGGTGGAAAGCTGGCATCATCGCATCGCCGGTGAAATCGCCTATGAACGAGCCAAGGCCGGTGCCGCCGCCATCCATGCGCATGATGTGGCTGTGGATGGAGACAACAAGCACCTTCATGAGCTGCTGGCCGAAATCGATGCTTGTGATGCACGCATCAAGGAGCTTCAAGCCGCCCGCGTCATCGCCCTCGACATTATTCCCGGCGCAGTGCCGATGGAAGCCTATGCCTTCCCCAAGCGGTGCCTGCTGCTCTTCGGTGCAGAAGGCCCCGGATTGAGCGAGAAGGCCCTCGCATTGGCCGACGATGTGGTCTACATCTCTCAATTCGGTTCCGTGCGCTCCATTAATGCAGGCGCTGCGGCGGCCGTGGCCATGCACGCATGGATTGCCCAACACGCCGTATCAGGCGTGTAGCCATGCGCCGACAATCCTGCCGCATGGATCGGCGGTCTCATCGTCACCAGAAAAGCGGATATCAAATAATGACCCGAGTGCCTGCCCTGCTGAAATGGTCTCAAAGGGTAGGAAAATGCGGTTTCCCGACAACTGCGTGTCACATACGGCTCATATAGTTATGGCCATGCCAACATTTTCACGCGAAGAAATCGTGCATTTGGGCGATCTGGCCCGAATCGCGCTCACCGATGAGGAAATCACCCGTCTGCAGGGCGAACTGAACGTCATCGCAGACTCCATCAACAAGGTCCAGGAAGTTGCCTCCGACGATGTGCCGCCGACCGCCAACCCGGTTCCGCTGGAAGCCTACCTGCGCCCGGACGTCGCCGAAACCCCGCTCACGCAGGAAGAGGCGCTCGCCGGTGGCCCGAAGACCGAGGCCGGCATGTTCGTGGCACCGCGAATCCTGGGAAGCGAGGAGTAATCGATGAGCAACGAAACCGCAACTCTCGTCAAACTGTCTGCTGCCGAGCAGGCCGCTGCCGTCAAGAAGGGCGACGTCACCTCTCGCGAGCTCGTCGAAGCCCACCTCAAGGTGATCGAGGCTGCCGAGCCGTCCATCAAGGCCTTCCTGAAGGTTTCCGGCGATGTGGCTCTCGAGCAGGCCGACGCCTTCGACGCCAAGTCCGCCGAAGACAAGGCCGCCCTGCCTGAGCTGGCTGGTGTGCCGATCGCCATCAAGGACATGATCGTCACCAAGGGCATCGAAACCACCGCCGCCTCCAAGATCCTCGAAGGCTGGGTGCCGCCGTACGACGCCACCGTCATCGAAAAGCTCAAGGCCGCCGGCATGCCGATTCTCGGCAAGACCAACCTCGACGAATTCGCCCAGGGCTCCTCCACCGAGCACTCCGCCTACCAGACCACCCACAACCCGTGGGATACCGAGCGCGTGCCCGGCGGTTCCGGTGGTGGCTCCGCCTCCGCAGTCGCCGCATTCGAGGCACCGATCGCCCTCGGCACCGACACTGGTGGCTCGATTCGCCAGCCCGGCGCCCTGACCGGCACCGTGGGCGTCAAACCCACCTACGGCGGCGTCTCCCGTTTCGGAGCCATCGCCATGGCCTCCTCGCTCGACCAGATCGGCCCGGTCTCCCGCACCGTGCTCGACTCCGCACTGCTGCAGGAGATCATCGGTGGCCACGACAAGCGTGACTCCACCTCCATCCCCGAAGGCCCGCGCCCGATGGTCGCCGCCGCCCGCGAAGGCGCCAAGCGCGATCTGAAGGGTATGAAGGTCGGCCTCATCAAGGAACTCGGCGGCGACGGCTTCCAGCCCGGCGTCGAGGCCCGCTTCAACGAGGCCGTCGACAAGCTCAAGGAGATGGGTGCCGAGGTCGTTGAGGTCTCGGTCCCGCACATCGGCTACTCGCTAGGCGCTTACTACATCATCATGCCGTCCGAGGTCAGCTCCAACCTGGCCCGTTACGATGGCATGCGCTACGGCCTGCGCGTGATGCCGCCGACCGGCGTGCCGCAGACCGCCGCCAACATGATGGCCTACACCCGTGAAGCCGGCTTCGGCGACGAGGTCAAGCGCCGTATCATCCTCGGCACCTACGCCCTGTCCGCCGGCTACTACGACGCCTGGTACGGCTCGGCCCAGAAGGTCCGCACGCTGATTATCGAAGACTTCAAGAAGGCCTTCGAACAGGTCGACGTGCTCGTGGCCCCCACCAGCCCGTCCACCGCCTTCAAGTTCGGCGAGAAGATGGACGACCCGCTGGCCATGTACATGAACGACATCGCCACCATTCCGGCCAACCTCGCCGGCGTGCCTGCCATGTCCATCCCGGCCGGCCTGTCCGACGACGGCCTGCCCGTCGGCTTCCAGTTCATCGCCCCGCAGCAGCGCGACGAAGTCATGTACAAGCCGGCCGCGGCCCTCGAAGCCGCGCTGGAAGACAGCTGGAACGGCCCGATCTGGAACGACCTCAAGACCCCGTGGCTTGACGGTCTGGGCAAGTGAGCATCGGAAGGAAAGAAACAACATCATGGCTGAAAAACTGATGAAGTACGCCGATGCCACCAAGAAGTACGATGTGGTCTTCGGTCTGGAAACCCACGTGGAGCTGTCCACGAACACCAAGCTGTTCTGCCCGGCCCACATCGAGTTCGGTGGCGAGCCGAACACCGAGCTGACCCCGGTGAGCCTTGGCCTGCCGGGCTCTCTGCCGGTGATCAACAAGACCGCCGTCGATTACGCCATCAAGCTGGGTCTGGCCCTGCACTGCGAAATCGCCGAGTGGAGCCAGTTCGCCCGTAAGAACTACTTCTACCCGGACATGCCGCGCGACTACCAGATCTCGCAGTACGACAAGCCCACCAACGGCAACGGCTACCTGGACGTCGAGCTGGAAGACGGCACCGTGTTCCGCGTGCCGATCGAGCGCGCGCACATCGAGGACGACGCCGGCAAGAACACCCACGTGGGTGGCGCCGACGGCCGTATCGAAGGTGCCGACCACTCGCTGGTCGACTACAACCGTGCCGGTGTGCCGCTGATTGAGATCGTCACCAAGCCGATCGAGGGGGCGGGCGACCGCGCTCCCGAAATCGCCGGTGCCTATGTGCGCGCCATCCGCGACATCGTGCGCGCGTTGAACATCTCCCACGCTCGTATGGAGCAGGGCAACATGCGCGCTGACGTGAACGTCTCGTTGCGCCCGAGCCCGGACGCTCCGTACGGCACCCGTTCCGAGACCAAGAATGTGAACTCGTTCCGCGGCATCGAGAAGACCATCCAGTACGAGATTCGCCGTCAGGCCGCTCGTCTGGACGACGGCAAGGAGATTCTGCAGGAGACCCGCCACTGGGATGAGGCTACGCAGACCACCGCTGGCGGCCGTCTGAAGTCCGATGCCGACGACTACCGCTACTTCCCGGACCCCGACCTCGTCATGCTCCACATCACCAAGGAGCACATCGAGGAGATGAAGGCCCAGATGCCGGAAATGCCGCGCGAGCGCCGCAACCGCCTCAAGTCCGAGTGGGGCCTGAGTGATCTGCAGATGCGCGACATCCTCAACGCCGACGCCCTCGACCTGATTGAGGAAACCGTCAAGGCCGGTGCCAAGGCTGCCGGTGCCCGCAAGTGGTGGCTGGGCGAGCTTTCCCGCGAAGCCAACGCCAAGGGTGTGTCCCTCGAAGAGCTGCCGATCACCCCGGCCGATGTGGCCGAGGTCGAGAAGCTCATCGCCTCCGGCAAGCTCAACGACAAGCTCGCCAAGCAGACCGTCGAAGGCGTGCTTAAGGGCGAAGGCACTCCGGATGAAGTCGTCAAGAAGCACGACTACAAGATCGTCGAAGACAACGGTGCCATCGAGGCGGCCGTCGACGCGGCGTTCGAAGCCAACCCGGACGTTGTCGAGAAGCTCAAGAGCGGCAACATGAAGCCGATGGGTGTAATCATCGGTGCCGTGATGAAGGCCACGCGCGGTCAGGCCGACGCCAAGGCCGTCACCAAGGTCGTCATGGGCAAGATCAAGGGCTGATTAGATTCACTGGCTTCCGCTGGTGGGAGCTGTCGAACGGAGTGAGACTGAGGGTGGTCGCCATGTACGGATGACCACCCTCAGTCCGCTTCGCGGACAGCTCCCGCCAGCGGGAGCACTTATTTGTAGGGAAATTCTCCAGTTCAAATCCGTTAGACAGCTCCCGCCAGCGGGAGCCTTTATTGATTCTGTAAGAAAGTCGACTCAGAGCATTTCCAGCGTTCACCCAGTCGAGTAAGATATGTTCGGCACTGGACCGTGAGCCGAAACAAGCCGAACCGGGGGACGTATACCGATGACCGCAACCAACGAGACGCTGAGCATGGCTACCGAAGCGCAACTGAAGCGCGATCTGCCACAGAGCATCGTCATTCCGCCAATCCGTGGCGAAATGGTGCACCTGCGCCCCGCCACCGTCGAGGACCTGCCTCGTTTGGATGAACTTGATGCCTTCTATGGCGCATCCAAGATCACAGGTAAGGATGCGGTCACCGAACGCGCCATCGTACACACGTGGGTCCGCCGCTCCCAGGCTTGGGAAGCCGGTCAGGCACCCGCCGAATCCGGTGTGGGTGATCCGGAATCCCGCCGCACCATCGCATGGGCCGTATTGACTGACGCCGACCATGACGATGACGGTCAGCTCGATGCGGCCAGCACCGATAATGTCATCGGCATGATTTTCCTTATCGACATCGACGGCTGGTCCAAGTCCGCCCGCATCCAGATCATCTTGGGCCGTGAATACCGTGGCCGCGGCTACTCCCGTGACGCCATGCCGCGTGTGATGACCTACGGTTTCGCGCCCGAACCGGCCGGCTTGGGCATGCACCGCATCTGGGTGAGCGTGCCGGAAAAGAACAGCCGCTCGATTTCGGTCTACCAGTCGCTCGGCTTCGTGCCGTCCGGCACCTCGCGCGACGCGTTGTGGGATGCCGAAAACAACAAATACCAGGACCTTATCGTCATGGACACGTTGGCTGACGAGTACGATCCGATTCGTTCGCTTGACGCTTTTGGCATGCACTTGATTGAGGACAACCCGGGTGTCAAGGAAGCGCTGTCCGCGCGCGAGCATTCCATCGCCATCCAGCAGAACAAGCCGGAACCCGAGCCGGCACAGCGTGGTGAGGCAGCCGGCGCCACGACGAGTGACGTGCAGTCCCAGGCCCAGACGCCGGCGGCCGCACAGCCAGTCGAGCCACAGGCCGAGCACCACGACGATACGCAGAAGAACACGCGCCACAGTCTCGAAGAGGAAAGCAACTGGCCGTACGGTCAGGCAGAACGCAAGCCCTCAAAGGAAGCATGGTGGCGTACGCTGGGCCGCGGCCGCAAACGCGATACGGAAAGTGAGTGAGTAAACAAGCATGAGTGCCGAGGATCTCGACAATTACGAAACCGACGCCGAACTCGCGCTGTATAGGGAATACCGTGACGTCATCAAGCTGTTCACCTATGTGGTGGAGACTGAGCGTCGCTTCTACTTGGCGAATAAGGTCGATTTCAACGTGCGTTCCGCTGGTCAGGACGTGTATTTCGATGTGCAGCTGACTGACGCATGGGTATGGGATGTCTACCGTTCCAGCCGTTTCGTCAAGTCCGTGCGCATCGTGACCTTCAAGGACGTGAACGTCGAAGAAGTCCAGAAAACCGATATCGACATTCCCGACGATATTCACTGACAGGCAATCGTCTGATACAGCCTGTATTGACAATGCGCGGCATTCCGTCATCTTACGGCGGGGCGTCGCGCATTGTTCATACAACGCATAGCAAAAGTTCAGACTCGTAACCTTGCCATCGTGTGTCTTGTTTGCTTGCGGCTGATAGAAAATGCTGCATGAACACACACCATATGCAGCAGGGCCTTAAGGGCTCCATCGCGGGCGTGGTTGCTGCCGCCACATTGCTGGCCGGTGGCATCCTGACCGTTCCGCACGCCATGGCTTTGGAGGCCGATGGCCAGTATTACAGCAGCAAGCAGCCATATGTGGCACCTAGCGAAGCGACCACTGCCAGCTATAGCCAGGCGCCGGAAGGCTACGAAACGGTATACACCGAGTCGATGGCTCGCCACGGTTCACGCGGCCTGTCCAGCTACAAATACGACGCATTGCTTATGAAGATGGCCGAAGCCGCCGAAGCGGATAACGGTTTTAAGTCTGATGCCATCAAGTCCGAATTCATGAAGAATCTCAAAGCCATCACCGCCGCAAATGTGGAGAATGGCTACGGTATGCTCACCGGTCAGGGTGCTGACCAACATCAGGGCATTGGCGCACGTGCCTACGAGCGCAACAAGACGCTGTTCGACAACGCAGCCAAGGACGGCGGCAAGATTGCCTATCAGTCCTCTGGCGAAGCCCGCGCTACTGAATCAGGCGAGAATTTTGCTCGCGGTTTCAACGCGGCCTCGAACAATAAACTGGCGAACAGCACTGTGACGCCCGCCGATCCGGCCGGCACCGGCGAGGCGGCGGCTTTCGACAAGACGCCGAACACGCTGTACTTCCACAAGTCCGAAAACCCGGACGGCACTGAGAAAACCGGTGAGGCCAAGCAGCGTGCCGACGATTACCAGAACTTCGTGGAAAACGATGCGATTATCGCAGGCGCTGAGCAAACCATCGCCGAAAACGAGGACGTGAAAACAGCCTCTCACGATTTGCTTTCACAAATCTTCACCGATGACTTCCTCGCCAAACTGGCCGACGGCACGTACGCCTGGTACAACACTGTCGATGGCACCAAGGGCGGCGAGGCCAACTGCGCGCCGGGAGCCGACCCCAGCAAGGATGCCGACGCCTGCGGCGCAGCCAAGAAGAAGATCGCCTCCGAATACGATGCCGCGATGGATCTGTACAACCCGTACATCATCGCCGCTGATATGGAGAACGAGAACACCGGCAGCCATACCTTCGACTTCAACCAGTACTTCCAAGGTGAGCAGGCAGACGACGCCAAGTTGTTCGCCTGGGCGCTTGACGCCGAGGACTTCTACGAGAAGGGCCCGAGCTACGCCGGCCAAGACGAGACCTACACAATCGCACAGCCGCTGCTTGACGATTTCTTCTCGTCGATTGATGAGCGCGTAAACGGCGGATCCACCGTTGCTACTTTCCGCTTTGCCCATGCCGAAACGATGATGCCGTTCGCCGCGCTGCTTGGCCTTCCCGGTTCCACCCAGCAGGCGGCCGCCAGCACCACCGACGTGTACACCTACGCCAACAATGAATGGCGCGGTGAATCGGTGACTCCGATGGCCGCTAATGTGCAGTGGGATGTTGCCGTCAAATCCGGCAACGACCCGAAGACCGGCCGTGCCTACACGCCGCTCGTTCGTATGCTCTACAACGAGCAGGAAATCGCCTTCCGCTCCGAATGCACGCCGATTGCCGATGGTTCCACGTGGTACAAGCTCACTGAGCTTAAAAGTTGCTTGGCCTCCGACCACCAAACCCTAGGCGACGATGCGCATCTGACTGATGATTCCACAACGCAGCCGGGCACAGGACCTAACACTGGTGAAGGAACGAGTACCACTCCGAATAACAATGGTGCGGGAACTCATCAGCCCAGCAACACTCAGGCTAATGGTACGGAAAACGAGTTGAGTCGTACTGGTGTTGCCGTTACTGGTGTTGCGGGGATTATGATGCTGCTTGCACTTGCAGGCATCTCGCTGAATCTATGGAAAGTTCGTCGCTGACGAATTAGCCTAAGACCAAACCGATTCGCCGCGCTGTGTGTGACGCAACGTTGCCGAATACCCCTACCTCACGATTCGATGCGTCGCCTTTCTGCTGATGGAAAGACGGCGCATCGGTCGTATATCGGGAGAATTCTGTAAGCATTCGCTCATCTTTCGGTGTGCGATTCCGGGGCTTCTAGTAGACTGTCTCTGATTTTGCGTTTATAAGGAGCATAATGACCGACAAGCAATCCGTAGTGATTATCGGCGGCGGTCCGGCTGGACTTACCGCCGCATGGGAACTCATCAAGGACGGCGGTGCCGACAAGTACGACGTGACCGTGCTGGAGGGGACCCGCGAATTCGGCGGTATCTCGCGCACCGTGAAGCACAACGGCAACCGCATGGATATCGGCGGCCACCGTTTCTTCTCCAAAGACGAACGCATCATGGATTGGTGGAAGACCGTTCTGCCGTTGCAGGGCGCACCCTCCTATGATGACAAGAAGCTCGGCCGCGACCACGACATGGAGCCGGGCGGCCCCGATCCGGAGACGGAGGACAAGGTGATGCTCAAGCGCCACCGAGTGTCCCGTATCTTCTGGAACCGCCACTTCTTCGATTACCCGATTTCGCTGAGCCCCAACACGTTGAAGGCCATGGGCTTCAAGCTCACCATGGTGGCCGGCTTCAGCTACCTGAAGTCCATGTTCCACAAGCTGCCGGAAGACAATCTGGAGAACTTCTACATCAACCGTTTCGGCCGCAAGCTGTATTCGATGTTCTTCGAGGGCTACACGGAGAAGCTGTGGGGCCGCCACCCCTCCCAGATCTCCGCCGACTGGGGCGCCCAGCGCGTCAAGGGCCTGTCCATCATGGGCGTGCTCAAGAACGCCTTCCAGAAGCTGCTGCCCAAGAAGCGCTCCAACGCGGAGGTCGAGACCTCGCTGATCGAGGAGTTCTGGTATCCGAAGTACGGTCCCGGCCAGCTGTGGGAGACCGTCGAGTCCAATTGCGAGGCCGCCGGCGTCAAGGTGCTGACCGACGCCAGGGTGGTCGAGGTCCGCCAGACCGATGGTGCCGTGTCTTCCGTGGTGTACGAGGATTCCGAGGGCAACCGCACCGAGCTTTCCGGCGACCAGTTCATCTCCTCGATGCCGGTCAAGGACCTGGTCAACGCCATCGACGCGGCCGGCGCCGATCCCGAGGCCGTTGATTCCAAGCCCGCCCCGGCCGATATGACCGAGGTGGCCAACGGCCTGCCGTACCGCGATTTCGTGACCGTGGGCCTGCTGGTCAAGCACCTGAAGCTCAAGAACACCACCAGCATCCCCACCCTCGGCAATCCGCCGATCGTGCCGGACTGCTGGATCTACGTGCAGGACCCGGGCTACAAGGTCGGCCGTCTGCAGATCTTCAACAACTGGAGCCCGTACCTGGTCAAGGACGTGGACGACACCGTGTGGATCGGTCTCGAGTACTTCTGCGAGGAGGGCGACTCGTTCTGGAACATGAGCGAGGAGGATGTCACCAAGTTCGCGATTTCCGAGCTCACCCGCATGCGTGTGATCAACGGTCCGGACGAGGTCATCGACTCCCATCGTGAGCGCGTCAGGAAGGCGTACCCCGCCTACTTCGACACCTATGAGCACATGGACGAGCTCATCGAGTACCTCGACGGCTTCGGCAACCTGTACTGCGTGGGCCGTAACGGCCAGCACCGCTACAACAACATGGACCACTCCATGGCCACCGCCATGGAGGCCGTCGGCAACATCAAGACCGGCAAGACGTCCAAGAAGAACGTGTGGTCCGTCAACACCGAAAAGTCCTACCACGAAGAAAAGTGAATAAACCTTGTTGAGCTCCCTCGTCACAGAGGGAGCTTTTTTGGTTTTCGGCGGGCCGTTTTGCGTTGGTCGAGTTGGCGTTGTACAGTGAACGAAGTTCGCAGAGACTCAGAGACGCAGCGAACATTCATGAGCGGTGCAACCGCAATAATCACTCTTAACGCCTGGATAGGCATGGGTCTGTTCGGTATGGAAAGGGCAACCAGTGGCAAATAGCCAGAATCTTGAGGATATGAAGCTGCCTGAGCTCAAAGAGCTCGCTAAACAGATGGGCCTGCGCGGCACGTCGACCATGCGCAAGCCCGAGCTGCTCGCCACCCTGCAGGCGGCGCGCAATGGTGGAGAGCCGCCGGCCGGTGTGACCGTGCGCGCCCCCAAGGCCGCCAAAACCGCCAAGGTCGTCAAGGCTCCGCAGTCCGATGCCGCTGAGGCCAACACCACAGACAATGCTGACGTGGCCACCCAGTCGCCGGCTCCGGCTCCGGCTGCCACGGAACCGCAGCTCGATTTGCCGCTTCCCGTGGCCGACGATGCCAAGAAGGACGAGACCGAACCACGACGCACCCGTCGTAAGGCCGCCGATGATGCCGCATCCGAACCGCGTGCGGCCCGCCGTCGTCGCGATGACGACCAGTCCGATTTCGCTCGCCGCAAGCCGCGCAAGAAGGCCGATGAGGCCGGCGATCTGCTGGCCACGCTCGATTTGGGAGATGCAACGCCTACCGGGCGTCGCCGCGAGCGTCACGAGGACGTGGAAGTTCCGCTGATTCGCCGAGTCCGTGATGATGAGGACGAGCAGCCTCGCCGCCGTCGTCGCACTGCGGAAAACAGCGAAGAAACCGTGCGTGACCTCGACGATATCCTGGCCACGCTGCCCACGCAGAAGCACGAGGAAACGTCCGAAGACGGCGAGCAGAACGACGATCACGAGTTTGTGCGTCGTAACCGCCGCGACCGTAGCGATCGCAACGATCGCGATACCCGTAATGATCGCAGCGATCGCCGTAACCGTCGCATGCGTGGCCGTGATCGCGACAACGCCGATGATGATCGTCGCTATGATGATCGCGATAATCGTAGCGATCGCGATAATCGTAGCGATCGCAATGACCGTGATAGCCGCCGCGAAGAGCCGCAGGAGGATCTGGTGCCGGTGGCCGGCATCGTCGACGTGCTCGACTCCTACGCTTTTGTGCGCACTTCCGGCTACCTGCCCGGCCCGAACGACGTGTACGTTTCCATGGGCCAGGTCAAGAAGTACGGCCTGCGCAAGGGCGACGCCGTGCATGGTTCGATTCGCGCCCCGCGTGAAGGCGACCGCCGCAACCAGCGCCAGAAGTTCGTGCCGCTGCAGGCCATCGATTCCATCAACGGCCAAAGCGTTGAAGAAGCGCTCAACCGTCCGCAGTTCTCCAAGCTCACGCCGCTGTACCCGCAGGAGCGTTTGAAGCAGGAGACCGCCCCGAACAAGCTCACCGGCCGTATCATGGACATCGTTTCCCCGATCGGCAAGGGTCAGCGTGGCCTGATTGTCTCCCCGCCGAAGGCCGGTAAGACCATCACCCTGCAGAACATCGCCAACTCCATCGCCGCCAACAACCCCGAGGTCCACCTTATGGTGGTGCTCGTGGACGAGCGACCCGAAGAGGTCACCGATATGGAGCGCACGGTCCAGGGCGAGGTCATTTCCTCCACCTTCGACCGTCCGGCCTCCGATCACACCACGGTTGCCGAACTGGCCGTCGAACGCGCCAAGCGTCTTGTGGAGCTCGGCCAGGACGTGGTCGTACTGCTCGATTCCATGACCCGACTGGCTCGCGCTTACAACATCGCAGCCCCTGCCTCCGGCCGCATCCTGTCCGGTGGTGTGGACGCGCAGGCCCTCTACCCGCCGAAGAAGTTCTTCGGTGCGGCCCGCAACATCGAAAACGGCGGCTCCCTGACCATCATCTCATCTGCGCTGGTGGAAACCGGCTCCAAGATGGACGAGGTGATTTTCGAGGAGTTCAAGGGCACCGGCAACATGGAACTGCGCCTGTCCCGCGAGCTGGCGGACAAGCGACTGTTCCCGGCCATCGACATCAACGCTTCCGGCACCCGCCGCGAGGAGCTCATCACCAACCCGCAGGAACTGCCGATTATCTACCGTCTGCGTCGACTGCTGGGCGGCATGGAGCCCGAGCAGGCCTACCAGACGCTGGTGCCGCGCCTCAAGAAGACCGCCACCAACCGCGACTTCCTCGCCGCCATCGTGCAGCAGGCCAACACCGGCAACGCGGTCAACGGCAACTGATCAGACCGCTGAACAATAGTGTAAGGGCTGCACCCTGATTGATACGGGGTGCAGCCCTTGTCGTATCTGATGCAAATACATCAACTATCACATTGCAGTTGTAGTATTGCCGTCAACGTTCACATGCACGCTGACGATATATGAGATGAAAGAGGCATCACTGGGTTCGATTGTTTTGGGAGTGGGCAGTGGTGCGGCCATGTTCGGCGATGCGGATGCCAGCCATATCCTCACCGGCGACTATGACATCTGAGATATCTGACTTTGCGCATCGTGCAAAGCCGTAATCGGGAGTATCCTCGAATCTATGAGCGAAACGAGCAGCGACTGGCAAAGGACCACCATCGACTCCGCCCAGGCGGCGGCCCACCCGGAAACCGCACAAGCGGTGGCGCGCATCAAAGCGCTGCGCCAAACCATCGATAACATCGATTCGGCGGTCATCGCATTACTGGCCGAGCGGTTCAAGGCCACCTCGCAGGTCGGCGTGCTCAAAGCCAACGCCGGATTCGCGCCCGAAGACACCAAGCGTGAGGACTATCAGATCGAACGCCTCCACCGCATCGCCATCGATGCCGGGCTTGATCCGGAAATTGCCGAAATGTACCGTGAATTCGTGGTTACCGAAGCCAAGAAGCGCCACCAGCGCATAGCCGATGCCGGTGGTGACCCGGGCGTACTCGACGTATTCGCCTGATTCGCCCGCAGCGAATGGGCACCTTTCGGATATTCGTCTATAGGGCAAGTTGCCTGCAGCGACTACATTAATACGGGAATGGAATGCCCGTAGTGGTCGACTGTATGAATGGGATACGTAGATGAGATGTGGTGCCGCACTGGTCAGTTGCGCATTGTGCGTGGCTTCGATTCTCGGCGGTGCTTGGATGTCTCGTCCGACTCCGGTTGATTACGGTCCGGTGCTCGCTACGGCAAGTGATATGTACGCCGTCACCGATGCCGAAGGGGAGCCGGTCCGTTGGTATGTGGTAGGGAAGGGCGGCGCCGGCAATGGCGCCAGTGCCGATTCCGGCAATAGCGGTTCCACTGATACCGATTCCGCCAATAGTAATTCCGGCACGTCCAAGGTTTCTCGTATCCCCGCTTCCGCCGCCACCCTGCCATGGAAAGTCAGCGTCACCTACTCGCTTGACGGTCCGAACGTCGAGGCAAACGAGGTTGCCGGCGCGTCTGGACTGATCGGCGTGTATATCGATATTAAGCCGCAAACCAAGGAAGCCAACCGTACGATCCCGGTTGTCGCCTTTACCGTGCCTACGCAGGTAGCCGATGATGTTTCCGCTGACAACTCCATTACGGTGACCACGCAAGGTTCCAATACCGTAGTCGCCGCAGCTGGAAAAGCCGCAACCGGCTTGGAATTCAGCTGCTATATGAACGCCAAAGACTTCTCCATGAGTTCCGTGGCGCTCGCCGTATTGCCTTCCAATTCCAGCAGTCCGGCAGTTGGTGCTAATCCCGATGCCGCGAATGCTGCGAATGCTGCCGCACAGCCTGCTGCCGATACGGATGTCGCCCAACTCACCGCCTCTGCCGCCACACTGGTCGATTCACTGACCGACGCCGGTTCTGGTGAACAGCAACAGCTCATCGAGCAGCTTCAAACCCTGCGCGATAACGAACGTGCGCTGAACAAGTCTGTAGTGGCCGAACGCGAAACCGCCCATAAGCGGACGTTTGAAGACTATATGGCCGCGTATGTGGGCTCATATACCACGCACCTGTCTGGATCGATTGGCACCTCCACCCAGTTGCCGGCGTTGATGGGCACGGCCGGCGAACTGTCCGGGAACACGCCTTTGGCTCAAGCCGTACTCGACTTGGCCAACGCGGTGAACAACGTCAGTGCCGCACATCAGCATGCCGGTGCGGTCGATGCGTTGGACGAGGTGATTCGCCGCATCCAGCAGCAAGGCACCACCGGACTGGTGGATGATCTGATCGCCGAGGCTTCGGAGGAAGCCACTCAAGGCTCCAAGCAATACGCCGATGGCCAGAGCCAGCTCTCCGCCGCAATGATTCCGTATTCGATGAAATACACGGACGTTTACACGGCCAATTTGAGCGCCCTGACCGGCGGCACGTCCTCGGGCGCCACCGCTTACGAGAGCCAAGCCATCGCCGAAACCAACGGTAGCGATGAACTCGCCGACGCTCAATCCAAGGTCGATGCCGCGATGAGCACGCTTGCCACCGCCTCCGAGCATACGGGCAAAGCCACGGCCTTGCGCCAGATTGTATTGCGATTCTCCGATCAGTTCGAAGGCGGCGCGTCCTCGGCTTCCGGCAGTGATGGTGATGGTTCGTCCGGTGATGTCTCTTCCGATCCGGTGACCGAGGCTCAGGCACTGACCGGCCTGGTCGATTCGCAATCGCAATCGTTCTACGGCAAGACCCGGGTCGCCCAAGCCAAGCGTAAGGCCGATGCCGCCCGTAAGCAGGCCAAAGCCGCGCAACAGCAGCAGTCGCAGCATTCCAAGGCCTCACTGGTCGATGACACCATGTCCATGTCTGCTGGCGATGTGATGAACTATGCGGGTGGTCTTACTTCGGCCATCGGTGGTGGTGATAAGTCCGACTCGTCTAAGAGCGCTGGTTCGGGAACGAACGACTCAGCCAAGTCGAGCGACACTGGCGATTCCGGCAACGGCAAGGCCTCCAACGCCAGCGATTCCGGCAACAATCTTGACACCGCTCCAGTACTGTTCGGCTTTGGCACTGGCGGCACGCTGTTCAAGCACGATATGAACGCGCTGATTAATGAGACCGTGAAAATCAGTGATGCTGGCACGCTCTTGGCGCAGGCCGTCGCGCAGCTCGACAGCCCCAATACGCAACAAAAAACCGCCGAAACCCGATATCTCATCGTGATTCCGACGGTGTGATGGTGTATGCGGGATATTTGCGTGCCGTCCCACAGTCGTGTCATCCGAACGTCAAAAAACAAAAGAGGGGAACCTCAATAGGTTCCCCTCTTTTGTTGTTGTGCGTAACGTTCAGTGCTTTGGCTTCTTAGCTGGCCGAGCCGTTAAGCGGGAAGCCCGGTGGGCTTCCCGTAGGCTCGGAACGAGCGGCATTGCCGTGAGACCTACTGTTGTTGTGCGTAACGTTCAGTGCTTTGGCTTCTTAGCTGGCGGCTCACCGAGCTCGCTGGCTTCGACGGCGACCTCGGTTTCGGGCGTGCCTTCGGCGGCGGATTCCTCGGCGTGCTTGGCCACCAAGTCGAACTTGCCGACCACGCGACCGGCCTGCGCGATATCGCCCAAGGCGGCGTGAATCGCTTCCACACCTTCCGAAGCAGCGGACAGTGCCACAGACAGGATTGGGGTCTTCATGGAGACCTTGGCCTCGGACTTGATCTTACGCAGCTGCTCCACGGCCTTGCCGGCCCAAGTCAGCAGCTCGGGGGAAGCACCGGTGGCGGCCTCGACATACGGGTCCACGACCGGCCAGGCGGCGCGATGCACGGAACCGGAACCGGCGTGCATCCAGCTCCACACTTCCTCGGTGGCGTACGGCAGGTACGGGGCCAGCAGACGTGCGAAGGCGTCCAGGCCCAGACCCAGAGCGGTGCGGGCGGACTTCACAGCCTTCTCGGACGGCACATTGCCGTGCTCGTCCGGAGTGCCATAGGCGCGGTTCTTGACCAGCTCGATGTAGTCGTCGCAGAACTGCCAGAAGTAGGACTCGATGACTTCCAGCGCCTTGGAATGCTCGTAGGATTCCAGCGCCTCGGTGGCCTGACGCACCACCAAAGCCAGCTTGGCCATAGCGGCGCGATCCAGCGGTTCGGTCACATCGGCCGGGTTCCACGCGGCCTCGGCGGCAGCGCCCACGTGATGGTTCTCGTCCTCACGGCCGATGGCCAGCGCGAACTTGGTGGCGTTCAGCAGCTTGATGGCCAGTCGACGGCCAATCTTCATCTGGCCGATGTCGTACGTGGCATCGAGGCCTAGGCGAGCGGCGGCGGCCCAGTAACGCACGGCGTCCGCGCCGAACTTCTCGATCGGCTCGTTCGGCACCACGACGTTGCCCTTGGACTTCGACATCTTCTTGTGGTCGGGGTCCAGAATCCAGCCGGACAGCGTGGCATGGGCCCACGGCAGGCACTTGTTCTCCAAGTGCGCGCGGTCCACAGTCGAGAACAGCCAGGTGCGGATGATGTCCTGACCCTGCGGGCGCAGGTCCATCGGGAAGGTGGAAGCGAACAGGGCCTTGGAGGCCTCGTCCGGCTCGGCCCAGTGGGTCACGATCTGCGGGGTCAGCGAAGAGGTGGCCCAGGTGTCCATGATGTCCTTTTCGGCGGTGAAACCACCGGGCACATCACGCTGGGACTCGTCGTAGCCCTCCGGCACGTCGATGGTCGGGTCGATCGGCAGACGATCCTCGGACGGAGTGATCGGGTGATCGTAATCCGGCTCGCCGGAAGCGTTCACCGGGTACCACAGCGGGAACGGGACGCCGAAGAAGCGCTGACGGGAGATCAGCCAGTCGCCGTTCAGGCCGTGCACCCAGTTCTCATAACGCACGCGCATGAAGTCGGGGTGGAACTCGAGTTCCTTGCCACGCTCGATAAGCTCGGCGTTCAGCTTGGCGTCGGTACCGCCGTTCTTCAAATACCACTGGCGGGAGGTGACGATCTCGAGCGGCTTGTCGCCCTTCTCGTAGAAGTTCGTCATACGCTTGGTCGGGGTCGGCTCGCCGTCCAGATCGCCGGACTCGCGCAGCTTGTCGACGATGATCTTGCGGGCGGAGAACGTGGTCTTGCCAGCGGTTTCGGCAAAGACCTCGCGGCCGGCCGGGTCCTCGATCCAGTCCGGGGTATCCATCACGATACGGCCGTTGCGCTGGATGATCGGGCGGGTGGGCAGCTTCAGGTCGCGCCACCACTCGACGTCGGTTACATCACCGAACGTACAGCACATGGCGATACCGGCACCCTTGTCCATTTCGGCGGCCGGGTGCGCCAGAATCGGCACCTTGACCTTGAACAGAGGGGAGTAGACGTACTGGCCGAAGTACTGCTTGTAGCGTTCGTCGTTCGGGTTGGCGATCAGCGAGGTGCAGGCCGCCAGCAGTTCGGGGCGGGTGGTCTCGATGTAGATCGGGGTGCCGTCCTCAAAGCGGAAGGCCACCTTGTGGTAGAAGCCGGGGTATTCGCGCGATTCGAGCTCGGCCTGGGCCACGGCGGTCTGGAAGGTCACATCCCACAGGCCGGGGGCGTCCTGCTGGTAGGCCTCGCCACGGGCGAGGTTGCGCAGGAAGGCCTTCTGGGCCACACGCTGCGGGTGCTGACCGATGGTGTGGTAGGTCTGCGACCAGTCGATGGACAGACCCAGCTTGCGCCACAGGGCCTCAAACAGCTTCTCATCCTGAGCAGTCAGACGCTCGCACAGCTCGATGAAGTTCTTGCGGGAAATCGGCACCTGATCCTTGGCGTCAATCTTCTTGCCATCAGTGCCTTCAAACGGCGGCTTGAAGTCCGGGTCGTAAGGCAGAGACACGTCCACGCGCACGCCATAGTAGTTCTGCACGCGGCGCTCGGTAGGCAGGCCGTTGTCATCCCAACCCATCGGGTAGAACACGTCGTAGCCGCGCATGCGCTTGTAGCGCGCAATCACATCGGTGTGCGTGTAAGAGAACACGTGACCCACGTGCAGCGAACCGGAGACGGTGGGCGGCGGGGTGTCGATGGAGTAGACGGCCTTGCGGTCGCGGGTGTTGCGGAATTTGTAGGTGCCGTCTTCATCCCAGACGGTGCGCCACTTGTCCTCAAGTCCGTCCACGCCGACCTTGTCGGGCAGCGGGGTGAGGTTGGCGTTGATGATGGATTTGCCTTCAGTCATAAGGCCAAAGTTTATGCACGTTGCATGACAAGCCGAACTGTACAGTAAACAGCCCAGTAGGCTGTTCGCAGGCGAGGTACGAACGATCGAACGATAGTGAGCCAAGGACTATCGGGCGTAGCCCGTCCGTGACTGAAGGTTGCCTACTTCACCGTCAACCCGGCCAGCGGCATGCGGCGATTGATCATCGAGGTCGGGTAGCCGGAGACCTTGGTGGACGCCACAGTGAAGCATTTGCGGGTATACAGCCAATCACTGGCCGCATCCTCGCTGATCAGCCGGGCGTACGCCTTCATTCGTGCCTCATAATCGGCGTCATTAGTGGCGGCGCGAGCATCCGCATAGGCCTGTTGCGCTTCGGTATGGTCGTAATGGAACATGGAATCGGGGTCGGCGAATATGCCGGCATCATCCGTGCCGTCCATGCTCATCACGGTCAGTTCCCATTTGCCGTCCTTGATTCGTTTGGCATAATCCTCATCGGAGAGCACTTCAAGGTTCACCGTGGGGCGCGGCTGCCGCTCGATCTGCTGCTTGATGGTTTCGGCCAACGACCGGTATTCTTCGGGAACCACCAGATTCACCGTAGTCAGGTATTGCGCACCAAAGTAGGAGAACATCTGCCCAGCTTGGTTTTCGTCATGCGGGTACAGTCCGGTCAAATCTTCGTATCCGGGTTCCAGCAGGCTGATGGGGCCGCCCAATGCTCCGGCTGCGTCGGGTTGGGCGGAGGCGATGCCGGCTGCGTCGATTTGATAGCGGAAGGCTTTACGCGCCTGTTCGTCGGAGAGCAGCGAATCGGTGCCGTTGTTGTAGGCCAGCAGCACCTTATCCGTAGTGGCCCCCTCCTTGACGGTCAGGCCATCCTTGCCGTTCAAACCGGTGGCCGTCGAAGCCGAAACCGGTGCCGCCATATCGAGACTGCCGTCGGTCAGGGCCTTGCTGAGCGCATCGGCGTCGGAGTATTGCATAAATTCAACGACATTGCTGGCCGCTTTGGTGCCATGGTAGGTATCGCTGCGCGCCAGCTTCAGGGAATGGCCAGGCTGGAAATCGGCCACGGTGAATGGTCCGGAACCTATGGCCTTGCGTTGATAATCGGCACTGGACGACTCGGAATCGTAGACAATGCCGAGTCTGCCGGACAGCGCTCGCAGCAGCGTCGGATTGGGCTTGGCAAGCGTAATGACCACCGTGGTGGCGTTCGGATTGGCGACCGACGCCAGATCGCCCAATTCGTCGACGTCCGCCACCTTGTTGGTCACGTTCTGTTGCAACGACCACACGGCGTCCGAGGCGTCCAACGTATGGCCGTTCGAGAAGGTGACGCCCGATTGCAGTGCCAGGGTGACGGTCAGTCCGTCATCGGAAGTCTTCCAGCTTGTCGCCAGTCCCGGCTGAAGCTTGTTGTCTTGATCGACGGTCACTAATGTCTCATACACATTGTCGACGAGCAGGCGTTCGGCTGCCGCAGAGGAATCGGACCGAATATCCAAGGATTGCGGCATATCGTCGATGCCAATGGTCACATCGGCATCGAGGGATGATCCCGGCTGGAACCGGTTTTGCATGAACGTCCATCCCACAACCACGAGTGCGCCGAGTGCCACGGCGACTCCGAGAAAAATCCCCCACTTGGACCATGTATTGTCCCGCTTGCTGTGCTGCATGGTTTTCAGTCTAGCGGTGGATTCAGCCTAGAATCCGCAATTCACCATGATGAGGTATGAGTTAGCGCTTGGACGTGCTCTTGCCGGCGGGCGGCGCATAGCTAGGGCAGGTGTCGGACAGCGGGCAGTTGGCGCAGTCAGGGGTACGTGCGTGGCAGGTGGCCCGGCCGAACAGAATCAGTCGGTGGCTGAGATTCGTCCACTCTTCGGGCGGAAAACAGGAGGTGATTTCCTTCTCGATTTTCACGGGATCGGGGTGTGCGGACCGCCAATCCGACCGCCAACGCAGTCGTCCGGTTACGCGCATCACATGCGTATCGACCGGGAATCCGGGGATATCGAACGCGTTGCCGAGCACGACGTTCGCGGTTTTGCGGCCGACCCCCGGCAAGCTGGTCAGTTCATCCATCGTGCGCGGCACCACGCCGCCGAATCGTTCGTCCAGTGCCGTGGCCAGTCCGATGAGATGCTGGGTTTTCGAACGATAGAACCCCAGCGGATGAATGATGTCTTCGACTTGGGCCGGGTTCGCGGCCGCCAAGTCACGGGCGGTGGGGTAGGTGGCGAACAGTTCCGGGGTGACCGTGTTGACACGCTTGTCGGTGGTCTGGGCGCTGAGCACGGTGGCGATCAGCAATTCGAGCGGATTCGAGAAATGCAGTGCGCAAGCGGGTGCCGGAATCACCTGGCGCAGAATGTCGTATTCGTCATGCATGCGCGTGAGACGCGCGGATTTGGTTTCTCTCATCGTATGGACCTAAGCGGCGTAATGTCGATGATTGATGGTTTGTAGCGCTGCTGGTCTGTCAGGCGGCGGTGTTGAGATCGGGGGTATCGTCATCGGTGCCGATGGCGGCAGAGGATGCTTTGGCGGCCTGCTGTGCGGCGGCAGTTTCCTTATCCGTCTCCGGCGGGTCGAATCGGTAGCCCACGTTGCGCACGGTGCCGATGAGGTGTTCGTATTCGCCGCCGAGCTTGGCGCGCAGACGACGGATATGCACGTCGACCGTACGAGTGCCACCGTAGTAGTCGTAGCCCCATACTTCCTGCAGCAACTGGGCGCGCGTGAACACGCGGCCGGGGTGCTGGACCAAGTACTTGAGGAGTTCGAACTCCTTGTATGCCAGATCGATGGGGCGTCCATGCAGGGAGGCGGTATAGCCGTTGGTGTCCACAATGAGGTCGCCGGAGCGAATCTGGCCATCTTCCACCGTGGTGGTGGATTCGGCGGGAGAACCGGCTGCTGCGGCTGCGGGAGCGTTGCCGCGCTCGGAGACCAATCGCAATCGGCCCTCGACTTCGGCCGGGGAAGCGGTGGCGACCACCACATCCGCAATGCCCCACTGGGAGTTGACCACGGTGAAGCCGCCTTCGGTCAGCACCAGCACGATTGGCGTGGACAGGCCGGAAGCGTGGATGAGGCGGCACAAGGTTTTGGCGGTCGCCAGATCATCGCGTGCATCCAGAAACAGAATGGTGTTCTCCGGCATCTTCACCAAGCTGGCTGCATCCATCGGCAGTACGCGGACGCGATGAGAAAGCAGGGCGAGTGATGGCAAAACGGTGGCGGGGTCGCTGGCGAAAGTCATCAACGTAAGATCCGTCACGCTAATCCCCCTTATCCTGCAATGTGTTACGCAATTGCTCGGTGTGGCTGTACGAGTCGTCAGCGGCGTTATGCCGCTTTCGCACGGTTTTCATTATTCTACGCGCTTGTAGTGGACACATAGGTTACAAGTTTGCGGAATATGGAACGGTGGACGTCCATCAACCGATGATACGGCCGAGCACCAGTGCGGTTGCGGCGATGGTCACGCCCATCAGCATTACCGGCATCAGGCCGGTACCGATCCACGGATAACGGATATCCGGGTCCGGATCGGCGTCGCGCACCCACAACGTGGAAGCCACGGCCAAAGCCAGTCCCAAAACGATGAGGATGATCAGGGCAACGGTTCCCGCAACGGTGCCCTTGGCGAGCATCGCGCCCAAATCAGGTAGGAAGCACCAGCCGGCCACGGCGAGAGCTGCCACACCGGAAGTCACGGCGTGAGAGAGTGCGCGGATAAGATGTTCGCGCTTCTCACGAGCCATCTGGCGTCCGAAGGAGAAGACCACCAGCACCACCAGCAGCAGGCCCATGGCCAGTGCCCATGAATACCAAGGAAGTACCGAGCCATCCGCAGCGGTCTGATCCGGCGGAACCTCGCTGGTCGGGAAAGGTACGATGACGAAAATCAGAGAAATCGCGCCAAACACCAAAGTGACGATACGATCCAGTATGCTGCCGCGGAACGGCCAGAATACGACAAATGCGGCCAACGTCAGAGCGGCGATAATCAAAGGGATGATGGGGACGGTGCCAGGGGAGGGAATGACCGTGGCTGCGATGAACAGTACATAGGACGTCAGTTGGGCCAACAACATGCTCAGAGCTTTGTTCTTCCAACCCTCCTGGGTGATCTCGGTCATGATACGCCTCTCAGATAATCGAATTTCTATCCCAATCCTACGTCGGGCATTGGAACGGTGAAATCAAACAAAATAGCCCCTTCTGGTGAAGGGGCTTATGGCACTAAATCAGAACGCGATAACGCCCAAATGCTCCAATAGCACTTTGATGCCGAGTAGAATCAGCACCACGCCGCCGGCGATCTGCGCCGGCTTCTGCCAGCGGGAACCGAACGCGCGGCCAATGTGCGCAGGCCCGCAGCGGAGAACAGTCCGGTGACCACACCGATGCTGAGGATGGCGAATGCCATATGGGCTTTGGTGAACATGAAGGCCAGGCTCACGCCCACGGCGAACGCATCGATGCTGCAGGCCACGGCCAGGGGAAGCATATGCTTCCAATCGAACTGGGCGGTCTCCTTGGAGTTTTCCTCATCTTCTTCGAAGGCTTCGTGAACCATGTTGCCGCCGATGAACACCAACAGGGCGAAGATGATCCAATGGTCGAATTGGGTTACGTATTTGCTGAATGTAGATGCCGCGAAATAGCCGAGAATAGGGAACAGCATCTGGAATCCGCCGAACCAGAGGGTGCTTTTCACGGCGTCTTGTACTCGTACGCGGGATACGGTCAGGCCTTTGCCAATGGATACGGCGAATGCATCCATAGCTACGGAAACAGAAATAAGCAGGATTTGAATGATTATCGAAATCATGGTGTGACAGAAGGTTCATCGCCGGATTACCGTGCGATGGGCCTCGACCAGCGTTCCTACACGCCGCCTACGCCTAGTTGAAAAGACAAAACATTACTGTATCACAAAATACAAGCTCCCTCTGTTGGGGAGCTGGCGCAGTGAAACTGCGACTGAGGGAGAGTAGAGCGGCTTTGCCACAAATACAACAAAAGGCCCCCGAAGGGGCCTCCTGTCAACGATTCAGAATCGAATCACTTCTCGGAATCGGCGAGACGCTGACGCGCGGCAATGATTTCCTTTTCGGCGGCGTCAGCACCAGTCCAGTAGTCGCCCGGCAGGACTTCCTTGCCCGGCTCCAGAGCCTTGTACTGCTCGAAGAAGTGCTTGATTTCGGCCTTGTGGTACTCGTTGACGTCGTCGATGTCCTTGATGTCATCGAAACGAACGTCGGCGGGCACGCACAGCACCTTGTCGTCGCCGCCGGCCTCGTCGACCATGTGGTACAGGCCCACGGCGCGGCACTCGACCACGCAGCCCGGGAACACGGAGTTCGGAATCATCACGAGAGCGTCCAGCGGATCGCCGTCCTCGCCCAGGGTGCCGTCGATGTAGCCGTAGTCATCCGGGTAACCCATTGCGGTGAACAGGGTACGGTCCAGGAAGACGCGACCGGTCTCGTGATCGACTTCGTACTTGTTCTTGGAGCCGCGCGGAATTTCCACAACGACGTTGAAGGTTTCTGCCATGTCATTTCTCCTTGAAAATCGACAGTTACGTTATCGTCTCACCACAATACCCTGTTTACGCCTACAAAACAGGTGCGGAACTCAAGAAACCGTGCTGAGATTATGCCGACACTATGCCCAAACAGACGAAATCCTCCCCTTGAGGGGAGGATTTCTAGCGGTTTACGCGCACGATAAACCCATGCACGTCAACGGCATCACTGTTGCATTACCGTTGCAGTACCGCATCACTGCACGGACAGGATGTGGGCCACATCCGCCCAAGGAGCCAGAGACACGTAGTTGTCCCAACCCCACTGGAATTCGCGGCCGGTCAGCTCGTCGCGCACATTGAGCGGGCGGTCGGTGGGCAGACCCAGCTCGCTGAGTTCCAGGTGAATCATCGACTGGTGTGCGTTGTGTCCATCGAGGTTCACGACCACAATCAGCGTGTCCGCTTGGCCGGTACCGGTCAGTTCGGCCGGCGTGTGGCGTGCGAAAGCCAGAATATTCGGGTCGGACGTAGGCAGCACGGTGAGGTTGTGGTAGCTCAACGCGGCCGGGTGGGCGCGACGAATCTTGTTGAGTGCGGTGAGCATCTCGGCCACGCCGTACTGCTTGGCCTTGCTCCAATCGCGAACCTTGACCTCGTACTTCTCGTTGTCGATCTGCTCTTCGAAGCCGGGGCGCTGCTTGTCCTCGATGAGTTCGTAACCGTTGTAGATACCCCAGGACGGCGAGCCCATGGCTGCCAGCACCGCACGCACGCAGTGGCCGGCTACGCCGTTGTCTCGCACGTAAGCGGTGAGAATATCCGGCGTGGTGGGCCAGAAGGTGTTGTGCTGGTAGTAGCCGTCGTCGCCATTGGTGACCGGCAGATACTCTTCCAGTTCGTCCTTGGTGTTGCGCCACGGGAAGTAGCAGTGGGACTGGGTGAAGCCCACGTAGCTCAGGGCGCGCATCATGCCCGGGCGGGTGAATGCCTCGGCCAGGAACAGGATCTCCGGGTGCTTCTTGGTCACGGCGGCAATCACGTCCTGCCAGAAACGCACCGGCTTGGTGTGCGGGTTATCGATGCGGAAGATGGTGACGCCCGCCTCGATCCACAGATTCATGATGCGTTCGACTTCTTTTTCGATGCCGGGCATGTCGGCGTTGAAGTCGATCGGGTAGATGTCCTGATACTTCTTCGGCGGGTTCTCGGCGAAGGCGATGGAGCCGTCCGGCTTGTGGCGGAACCAGTTCGGGTGGGCCTTGACCCACGGGTGATCGGGCGAGCACTGCAGGGCGAAATCAAGCGCGATTTCCAGACCCAGTTCATGTGCACGCTGGCACAGGGCCTTGAAATCGTCCATGGTGCCGAGCAGTGGATCCACGGTGTCGTGGCCACCTAGCTCGGAGCCGATGCCGAACGGGGAGCCCGGGTCATCGGGGCCGGCGACCAGCGTGTTGTTGCGGCCCTTGCGGTTGGTCACGCCAATCGGGAAGACCGGCGGCAGGTAGACGATGTCGAAGCCCTCGGCAGCGGCGCGTTCGAGGCCGGCCATCGAAGTCTTCAGCGTACCCTGAATGATCTTGCCGGTGTTCGGATCGATGGTGGCGCCTTCGGAACGCGGGAAGAACTGGTACCAAGCCGCGAAGCTGGACTTCGGGCGTTCCACCTTGAAGCGCTGGGGCTGGCTGGGGGAGATGCCGTCGCGCAGCGGGTGAGTCTCGTGCAGGGCGGCGATGGTCGGGTTGTCGCCGGCGGCGAGACGATCCTCGGCGCTCAGCGTCTGATCGGCCATGGTCTCAGCGGCCTTCTCCAAGGTCTTGCGATCGCGTGCGGTCAGGCCGGTGTCCGGGGTTTCGGCCCAACGGGCCAGCAACTCGGCACCGGAATTGAGTGCGTTGTCCACGTCGTCCATCACACGCACCTTGATGCGGGCGTCGTGCAGCCAGGAGACGTACGCGTCTTCCCAACCTTCGATGGTCACGGTCCATTCGCCGAGCTGACGCTTGACGGCCGCGTAGCTATCCTCCCAAGGCTTCAGATCGCTGTGCTCGCCGCACTTGACCATCACGGTCCAACGATCGAGGCCGGGATTTACGCAGGTCATGGCCCGGCGCATGGTTTCCTTGCCGCGCGGGTTGCGCACGATGGCGGTGGCACCCACCTTGGTACGGCCTTCGATGAACACCTGGGCGGTCATCTCAAACGGTTCGCCGAGTTCCACACGGGCGGGGAAGATGCCGCGCTCCTCGGCGGGAGTGATGTCCATGACATTGATGCGGCCGAACTGGCCGGGCTCGTTTGCTTCGATGGACGGTGCGGGGGCTTCGACAGCCAGGCCTTTCAGCGCTGCTGCGGCGCGTGCCGTTTCGGCGCTGACTCTCTTGCGCTTGGTTGCGGGGCTCTTTCGGGCAGAAGTCGCCTTTGACTTCGTTTTCGTGGTGCTGTTATCGGTATTACTAGTGCGCGTGGTCGCGCGATGTTGTACTGCTGCCATAAGGCCCTATTCTAAGGGCTTTTGAACATATGTTGCGCATTGTGGATAACTATCAGGTAAACGTTCGGTCAACCGCATGAGGTGGATAACTCGGCGGAAGAGTTATCCACAACTCGCCGGCAAACGGCAAGCTCGGACCACATAGGTCGAAAAACCGGCTGTAGCGAATGAAAATCTGCCATGATCGTGGCCTACCCGCACACAGTGCAGTATGCGGGGAAACGTACCAGGAAAGGACGAATGATGATAACGACATGGCGGCAACGGGGCATGGCCATCGTAGCGATGCTGACCGGTCTGATAATAATGGTGGGAGTGGTGTTCGGCTCGGCGAATACGGCGTATGCCGCGACGTTGACGCCCGCCGACGAAAGATATCACGTGGCGTTTCCATACAACGATATGGAATATTACGTCGGTGTCGCGGGGCTGGACGCTTCGGGCAACAAGTACTACTGCATCGAAGCGGGGAAACTGAGCGACTATGTGATAGGCCCCACCACGGTGCTTGCCTCCGATGAGAACGCCCGGCGTATGGCATGGATCCTTGACCGGTACCGCGACACGGATGCCGCCACCCATGCGGCGATCGGCATCATCGTGCAGGATCACTTCGGGCGCGATCGGGACGAGTGGGCGAGACAGATGGCGGTCATTCAAGGCCGGTACCCCGAGATCGTGGCGAAGGCGGCCCGGATATGGGATCAATCGGCCGGCAAGACGCCTGCGGGCACGACGGTGGAACGCACCGATGCCGAGGCTTTGCGCAGCGGTTCCATCTCGGTGAAAGTGGTGAACCGCGCCGGTGACGCGATCGCGGGAGTGCCGTTCACCGTCACCTTGCAGGGGGCGGCGCGGTTCGTCCAAGGCGGCAACACGTTCTCGGGGGTGTCGACGAGCGCCGGGTCCTCGATCGCGTGGGAGGCGACCGGCGCCGGCGAGGTGACGGCGAACACCACATACGAGTATGGGCGGATGCACGTCATGGACAGCACTCAGGACATGCTGGCCTTTGACTCGATGGCTTCCACTGGCGGCGCGTCGACGACATTTCGGGTGCGTAAGGATTTTGTTCCGGCGGTATCCACCAAGGTCTCCGAGAAGGTGCTTGATGTGGCTTCTCCGGTGTTCGATGACGTGACCAGTGGCGTGGCGGATGCGGACAGTTATTGGGTGCCCGATTTGGAATTGCAGGCCCGCGGATACTATTTCGATGGTCTTGATACGGGCGATGTGGGCAATGTCATTACGCCGAATGCACAAGAGAGCGCCGATGCTTTTCTTGCGCGATTGGCGACTTTGGGTTATGAGCCGGTGGCCTATGGCAAGGCCTCTTTCACCGGGGTGGGGCAGCAGGCACGTGTGCAGGCCATGACCAAGCCGGATGACGGTGCCGCTTACCGGACCAAGCAGAATAGCGGTTTTGGCACATGGGTATGGGTGTTTCGGCGGTCCGAGCAGAGCAAACAGGCGCAGGAATACCTTATAGGCGACTGGATAAGTCCGTTTATGGAGGCTACGGAAAGCAATACAAGTCGCAGGAAGCTAGAAGTCATGTCGACGGTCACTGAGCATTCGGCGGATATCGGTGCCGAGCTCAGCGACACCATTACCGTATCGGGATTCCCTGCGGATCATGGCCAGTATGCCGGCAACGAAGAGTATGAGTTCGCGGCGGATCGGCCGTATGCGACGGTGAGCGTATGGTGGTCCGGCGATCCCGACAACCCCTCCAACGATGAGGCGTACAAGCCATCCGGGGGAGAGGTTCCCACGGAAGACGACAACCACCGGTTGCTGGCCACCTGGGAGATTCCCGCGATGAACGGCACGTTCAAAATCGGCGCCGGGGCGTTGGACGCGCATGGCGCTCCTATGTATCTGACCGCCGAACGGCCTGGGTGGTACGTGTTCGTCTGGCGGTTCGAGGGGGATGACCGTGTTTCCCCGGCGTCCAGCCGGTATGACGATGCCTGGGAGCGTGTGCGGGTGTTGCCCCCATGCGAGTCGGAGAAACCGTGCGAACCGGAGAAACCCGAGACGCCGCCGGCGCCGGCGGAGGCAACCACGCCCAACCCTCGCCCGTCACTGCCCGTCACGGGTGGCGATGTGTCGCTTGCCTCGGTTCTGGCCGTGTCAGCTCTGGCGATAGGCGCCATACTGTCCATCGTCGTTCGGTGGCGTCGTCGCTATGACCGATTCAAGCACTGGACGATGCGCTGGCCGATACGTTGACCCGCTGCGGCATGATGCCGATGATGTCGGCTGGATGGTGAACCACACTCCGCTTCTGAGCAGAAGAACGGGAGCTGGGCACGAAGTCGATCGTAACATACGACTTGTGCCCGGCTTCCGCTTCGTTGAGAAACTTCACGCCTGTCGCCTCCCGTGGATTAGACAACTGAAGATCCGCGATGAAAATGACGAGACGTTTATGATCGCCGACTTCCCTGGGCACCGTAGCTGCCTGATCGCCTTTCATCCATATCGCCACGGTAAACGGAAAGGCCGCTGATTTCGGTACCGAAATCAGCGGCCATATAACCACGTTCGTAGCGGGGCATGGATTTGAACCATGGACCTCTGGGTTATGAGCCCAGCGAGCTACCGAGCTGCTCCACCCCGCGTCGGCTTGTCTCTCAGACAGCTCTATCTACAATAGGTGCAGATTTCAGAAAGTCAACATCGGCGTGTCGCGTCATCTTCCCGCGGTTTTAAAACGTGAATTGGCTCACGCAGCGAGGGGTTTGGGGCGGAGTCGGAGTCGGGGTAATAACGCGCCATAAATGGCCGTTATAGGAATGCCCTGAACCGTTATCCCGAATATTGACATAATAGGAACATGCCTATCAAGATCCCCAGTGGCCTGCCGGCCAGAGATATCCTCGATTCGGAGCGCATCTTCGCTCTGGAGAAGCCCGAGGCGGAGCGTCAGCGCGTCCGCCCGCTCAAACTGGTGATCCTGAACTTGATGCCTAAGAAAATCGAGACTGAAACACAGCTGCTGCGTCTGATTTCCAAGTCGCCGCTGCAGGTCGAAATCGACTTCATGAAGACCTCCACGCATGAGGCCACGCACGTTTCCGCCGATCATCTCGTCAAGTTCTACGAAAACCTCGATGCGTTCAAAGACAACTATTACGACGGTTTTGTGGTCACCGGCGCGCCTGTAGAGCATATGCCGTTCGAAGATGTGGACTACTGGGACGAGTTCAAGACGATTCTCGACTGGGCCTCCACCCATGTGTTCTCCACCATGTACCTGTGCTGGGGTGCGATGGGCGCACTGTACTACCGCTACGGCATCCACAAGGTGGATTACCCCGAGAAGATTTTCGGCGTATTCCCGCAGTACCTGCAGGATGAATACTGCTTCCTGACCAATGGCTTCGACGAGATTGATCTGCAGCCGCACTCCCGCCTCGCCGGCGTGAACGAAAACGAGGTACGTGCCAACCATGACCTTCAGATCTTGACTTGGGGGCCGCAGTCCGGCCCGGGCCTGATCGCCACGCGTGACTTCTCCGAAGTGTTCGCGCTCGGCCATTGGGAGTACGGCAAGTACACGCTCGCCGAAGAATACGAGCGCGATATGGCCAAGGGCATGACCAACGTGCCCTTCCCGAAGAACTACTTCCCGCATGACGATCCGAAGCTGGAACCGTTGTTCGCCTGGCGCGCCCACGCCAATCTGCTGTGGCGCAACTGGCTCAACTGGGTGTACCAGACCACGCCGTATGACCTGACCGAGGTGCCGCAGCTCAGGGCTGAGAAGAAGCTCGGTACTGATCGTTCGATTCGGCATGAGCCGGGCGGGCCGCGCCAGGATGATTTCAAGCCGTTTGTGCATGACGGGTATGGGGTGATTCAGGGCTGAGCCTACGATCTCCCCTCAGTCGCCTACGACGACAGCTCCCCTCGACGGGGAGCTCCTTTGCTTCTCCTTCACGGCTCGGCCCATCAGAGGGAGCTACTGTTGGAGGTTGCGTTCGTAGCGTGGACGGTTGTTCGTCCACGATGTGGACGGCTTGATGAACGTAATGCCACACATCCGCGTAATGCGACCAATAGTGCACAACGTTCGCGAAACGCCCGGGAAAACCTTGCAGCAGTAGGGATTTCAGGAGACTCGCCGGTATAATATTGACATTGTCTAGACGCAGGCAAATAATCACTCTTCAGTCATTCGGAGCCGAATGCCCAGCGCAGACTCCGTGTCCATGCCCGGCAGACTCCACACCGAGGAGACAAAAAAAGACGAAAGTAACGAGCACGTCACATTTGCCTGCCCGGTGGGTTTAAACTGACACCTGACATTGAAGAAGCAGGAGGCGTGATATGGTCGGTTCGCTCAGCGCAGGATTGCTGTTGGCTGACGAGGCAGGCGCTCATCTGCCCTCGGTTGATGACTTCCTTCCCCCGGAGATTCTGTTCCAGGGAACTCCGTTTGCCATCAACCGCATTATTTTGATTCGTATCGTGGCAACCATCGTGCTGTTGGTGGTGCTCGGCGTGACCGCAAAGCGCGCCAAGCTCATCCCCGGCCGTTGGCAGGGCGTAGTCGAGTACGGTCTCGACTTCGTGCGCGACAAGGTCGTGTATGACGTGATGGGTGAGGCCCGTGGCAAGCGCTACGTGCCGATGATCACCACCCTGTTCTTCACGATCTTCATTTTCAACCTGTGCGGCATCATTCCAGGTATGAACATGGCGGCCAACGCCACGGTGGTCATGCCGCTCGTGTTCGCTGTCTGGACACTGATCCAGTACTGGATCGCCGCCATCCGCTCGCAGGGCCTCGGCCACTATCTGCGCCACGAGCTGTTCACCCCCGGTGTGCCGTGGCCGGTCTATTTCCTGCTGGCTCCGATCAACCTGCTTGAGCTGTTGATCATCCGCCCGGCCTCCCTGACCATCCGTCTGTTCGCCAACATGGTTTCCGGCCACCTTATGGTCGCCACCTGCCTGGCGTTCGCACAGTTCTGGATGGTTGACGCGGTCAACAAGCTGCAGGGCATCCCGGTGGGTGCGCTGTGGTTCGCCGGTGGTTTCGCCATGACCTGCTTCGAGGCGTTCGTCGCCTTCCTGCAAGCCTACGTCTTCGCGATTCTTTCCACCGTGTACATCAACCTGAGCTTCCCGGAAGAGTGACGGGCGACTAACCCGCCGCTTCCGGTCCCCGGTCTGGGAAAATCGCAGACCGACCAAACCCCAAGATTTATAACGTCGCCAAGTACGTTAGAAAGGAAACACAATGGATATCATCACCCTCGCAGAGGTCGCCGGCAACCTGTCCGTCATCGGTTACGGTATCGGTACTCTTGGCCCTGGCATTGGTCTGGGCATCCTCTTCGGCAAGGCCATGGAATCCACCGCTCGTCAGCCTGAGATGTCCGGCAAGATCCAGACCATCATGTTCATCGGCCTGGCTCTGGTCGAGGTGCTGGCACTGATCGGCTTCGTCGCCGCCCTGATCATCTGATCTGCGCAGATCAACAGACGAAAACCGATTATGTCCATCACTGAAAGGAGGGCTTGATGACACAAGCAGCAAGCGGGATTGACCTGTTCATTCCTGAGGTTTATGACATCGTATGGTCGCTGATCATTCTTGTCATCGTTGCGGTGTTCTTCTACAAGTTCTTCATGCCGAAGTTCAATGCGATCTTCGACGAGCGCGCCGCCAAGATTCAGGGCAACATCGCCAAGGCGGAGCAGGCTAGGAAGGACGCCGACGAGGCCAAGGCCAAGTATGAGGCCCAGCTGAGCACCGCCCGTGTGGACGCCGCCAAGATTCGCGACGACGCCCGTGCGGAAGCGTCCCACATCATCGCCGACGCTCGTTCCCGCGCCGAGTCCGATGCGGCCCAGATCACCGCATCCGCACAGCGCTCGATCGAATCCCAGCACCAGCAGGCCATCGTCTCGCTCAAGGGCGAGGTCGGCGCACTTGCCACCGCCCTGGCCGGCAAGATCCTCGGTGCCAAGCTGGAAGACAACGACGTGCAGTCCTCGATGATCGATTCGATGATCGACGACCTGGGCGCCAAGAAGTGACCGTGACCATCCGTAACCAGAAAGGGAGGTGACCATGCGAGGAGAGGCATCACGTATTGCAGACCGCGAGTCGCGTGATTCGCTGGCCCCGAAACTGCGCGACACCCGTGAGGACGCGTGGCGGATCGGCAACGAACTGTTCACGATCACCAAGGTGCTCGATGACAGCATTCAGCTGGAGCGCGCACTGACCGACCCGTCCCGCCCGGTTGCCGACAAGGTGGCCGTCCTGAAGGAACTGCTCGGTGACAACGCGCATCCGATGACCATGGAGATCATGACTGACTTGGTCTCCCGCCGTTGGAGCCGTGCGCGCGACATCGCCAACGCAGTGGAAGACTTCGGCGTGGACGCCATGATGTACTACGCGGACGCCACTGACGCCACGCTGCAGGTATCCATCGAGCTGTCCGAGCTGCATTCCGCACTGCTGAACCTGCCGGTCGTACGCGCCAAGCTGTACGACTACCAGGCCACCAGCGAGGCCCGTGTGAAGCTGTTCCGCGAGGTGTTCTCTGGCAAGACCCTGAACAAGGTCACCATGAGGCTCGCCGAACACGCCACTTGCAACCTGCGCCGCCGCCGCTACTTGGAGACCATCCAGTGGCTGATCAACAAGTTCTCCCGCCACATGGGCGAGTCGATGGTCACCGTGACCACCGCCACCCCGCTGAAGAAGGAGCAGATCAAGCGACTGGTCGAGGTCTACTCCGCCAAGGTGGGCCGTCAGGTGCACATCAACTCGGTGGTCGACCCGACCGTGCTGGGTGGCATGCGCATCCAGGTGGGCGACGAAGTCACGGACAACACCGTGGTCGCACAGCTGCAGAACTTGCATCGCAAGGTGCAGACGGAGGCGACTCCGGCCTGACCGGCCGAGCCAATCCGTCCAACACCACACACAAGCAAAGACTTGACTGAACAATAACCAATAGAAGGAGTGATCATGGCAGAACTGACCATCGATCCCGCCTCGATTCGCAAGGCCCTCGACGACTTCGTGTCGTCGTACAAGCCGAGCGACACCCCCACCCAGGAAGTGGGCTATGTCGCCACGGCCGGTGACGGCATTGCACACGTGACGGGATTGCCTGGTTGCATGGCCAATGAGCTGCTGACGTTCGAAGACGGCACGCTCGGCCTGGCGTTCAACCTTGACGCCCGTGAGATCGGCGTGGTGATCCTCGGCGATTTCGCTGGAATTGAGGAAGGCCAGGAAGTGCGACGCACCGGCGAAGTGCTTTCCGTGCCCGTCGGCGACGGCTATCTCGGCCGCGTCGTGGACCCGCTGGGCAAGCCGCTCGACGGCCTCGGCGAGATCCAGGGCATTGAGGGTCGTCGTATCCTCGAAGCCCAGGCCCCCGACGTGATGCACCGCCACCCGGTCGACGAGCCGCTGTCCACCGGCCTCAAGGCCATCGACGCGATGACCCCGATCGGCCGCGGCCAGCGCCAGCTCATCATCGGCGACCGCCAGACCGGTAAGACCGCCATCGCGATCGATACCATCATCAACCAGAAGGCCAACTGGGAATCCGGCGACCCGAAGAAGCAGGTCCGCTGCATCTACGTGGCCATCGGCCAGAAGGGCTCCACCATCGCCTCGGTGAAGCAGAGCCTGGAAGACGCCGGCGCCATGGAGTACACCACCATCGTGGCCTCCCCGGCAGCCGATTCCGCTGGCTTCAAGTACATCGCCCCGTACACCGGCTCGGCCATCGGCCAGCACTGGATGTACAACGGCAAGCATGTGCTCATCGTCTTCGATGACTTGTCCAAGCAGGCAGAGGCCTATCGTTCGATTTCCCTGCTGCTGCGCCGCCCGCCGGGGCGTGAAGCCTACCCGGGTGATGTGTTCTACCTGCACTCCCGCCTGCTCGAACGTTGCGCCAAGGTCTCCGATGACCTGGGCGGCGGTTCGATGACGGGTCTGCCGATCGTCGAGACCAAGGCGAACGATGTGTCCGCCTACATCCCGACCAACGTGATCTCCATCACTGACGGCCAGATCTTCCTGCAGTCCGATCTGTTCAACGCCAACCAGCGCCCCGCCGTGGACGTCGGTATCTCCGTCTCTCGAGTCGGTGGCGCCGCACAGACCAAGGCTCTGAAGAAGGTCTCCGGTACGCTGAAGATCTCCCTGGCACAGTACCGTTCGCTGGAATCCTTCGCCATGTTCGCCTCCGATCTGGATGCGGCTTCCAAGGCCCAGTTGACCCGTGGTGCCCACCTGACCGAGCTGTTGAAGCAGCCGCAGTTCCACCCGTACTCGCCGGAACAGGAAGTCGTGTCCGTATGGACCGGCACCCACGGCAAGCTCGACGACCTCGACCTGAAGGACGTCCTTCCGTTCGAGCAGGGACTGCTGGACTACATCGACCACAACACCGATATCCTCAAGACCATTCGCGAGACCGAGGAATTCACCGCCGACACCGAGGCTGCCCTCGATAAGGCCGTGGACGAGTTCCGTTCGACGTTCGTCTCTTCCGCCGGCAAGCCGCTGGTCGAGAAGAAGCCGGACGTTGACAAGGCCGCGCCGGTCGATCAGGAAAAGATCGTGGCGGGAGAAAAGTAAGCCATGGGCTCGCAACTCGCATTGAAATCACGCATCCGCTCCACCGAGTCGTTGGCGAAGATCTTCAACGCTCAGGAGATGATCGCGTCTTCGCATATCGCCAAGGCCCGTGATGTGGCCCTGAACGCGAAGCCGTACACCGATGCGATTTTCGATGCCGTGCAAGCGTTGGTGGCCCACACCCATATCACGCATCCGATCGCGGTGAAGGACGAGAAGAACCCGCGCGTGGCTGTTCTCGCCCTCACCTCGGATCGTGGTATGGCCGGCCCGTACACCTCTTCGATTATCCGTGAAACGGAGTCGCTGCTGTCCCGCCTCGATGCGGCAGGCAAGCAGCCGGAGCTGTTCGTGTACGGGCGTCGCGGTTCGACGTACTACAAGTACCGTAATCGTGACATCGCGGCGACGTGGGAAGGCGACACCGACCAGCCCGGCGTGGAAATTGCTGAAACGATCTCCAACACCTTGATGGACGCCTACATGAAGCCGGCTGAGAAGGGTGGAGTTTCCGAACTCTACATCGTCTACACCGAGTTCATCAACATGGTGGTGCAGAAGGTGCGCGTGCTGCGCATGCTGCCGGTTGAAATCGTGAAAAACGAGACCAAGGTGCCCGATCCTGATGAAGAGGCACCGGCTACTGCGGATGTCGCTCCGCTGTACACTTTCGAGCCCAGCCTCGAAAAGGTACTGGATGCGATTCTGCCGAAGTACATTCAGTCCCGTATCCACGAGTGCCTGCTGACCGCGGCCGCGTCGGAAACCGCAAGCCGCCAGAACGCCATGCACACGGCAACCGACAACGCACGAAACCTGATCGACGACCTTACGCGCAAGCTCAACGCTTCCCGCCAGGCCTCGATCACCCAGGAACTTACCGAAATCATCGGCAGCGCTGACGCGCTGACCAAGAAGGAAGAGTAGGAACGCATATGGCTGACAACCAGACCACTGCGGCCGAGCCTACCAACGGTCGCGTCACCCGCGTCCAGGGCTCGGTTATCGACGTTGAATTCCCGGTGGGTCATCTGCCCGACATCTACAACGCCCTGAAAGTAACGATCGTCAACACCAGCGCCAAGGAAGAAGGCGAGGCGAAGGAGACCGAGATCACCCTCGAGGTCGAACAGCACCTCGGTGATTCCACGGTCCGTTGCGTCGCTCTGAAGCCCACCGACGGCCTGGTTCGTGGTGCCTCCGTCTCCGACACCGGCGCCCCGATCTCCGTGCCGGTCGGCGACGTGACCAAGGGCCACGTCTTCGACGTGTCCGGTAACATCCTCAACAAGAAGCCGGATGAGACCATCACCGTCTCCGAGCGTTGGCCTATCCACCGCAACCCGCCGGCCTTCGATCAGCTGGAGTCCAAGACCCAGATGTTCGAAACGGGCATCAAGGTCATCGATCTGCTGACCCCGTACGTGCAGGGCGGCAAGATCGGTCTGTTCGGTGGTGCAGGTGTGGGCAAGACCGTGCTGATTCAGGAAATGATTCAGCGCGTGGCCCAGAACCACGGTGGTGTGTCCGTGTTCGCTGGCGTCGGCGAGCGTACCCGTGAGGGTAACGATCTGATCGGCGAAATGGCCGAGGCCGGCGTGCTTGAGAAGACCGCACTGGTCTTCGGCCAGATGGATGAGCAGCCGGGTACCCGTCTGCGTGTCCCGCTGACCGCACTGACCATGGCAGAGTACTTCCGTGACGTGCAGAACCAGGACGTGCTGCTGTTCATCGACAACATCTTCCGCTTCACCCAGGCCGGTTCCGAGGTGTCCACCCTGCTGGGTCGTATGCCTTCCGCCGTGGGTTACCAGCCGAACCTGGCCGATGAGATGGGTTCCCTCCAGGAGCGCATCACCTCGACCCGTGGTCACTCGATCACCTCGTTGCAGGCCATTTACGTGCCGGCCGATGATTACACCGACCCGGCCCCGGCCACGACCTTCGCCCACTTGGATGCAACCACCGAGCTTTCTCGTGACATTGCCTCCAAGGGTATCTACCCGGCTGTGGACCCGCTGAGCTCCACCTCGCGAATCCTCGATCCGCGTTACGTGGGCCAGGCTCACTACGACTGCGCCAACCGCGTCAAGGCGATTCTGCAGCGTAACAAGGAGCTGCAGGACATCATCGCCCTGATCGGTATCGACGAGCTCGGCGAAGAGGACAAGACCACCGTGAACCGTGCTCGTAAGATCGAGCAGTTCCTCGGCCAGAACTTCTATGTGGCTGAGAAGTTCACCGGTCGCCCCGGCTCCTACGTGCCGGCCGACGAGACCATCGAAGCCTTCACCCGCATCTGCGACGGCGTGTACGACGACGTCCCGGAGCAGGCGTTCTCCGGCATCGGCGGCATCGACGACCTCGAAGAGAAGTGGCACAACATGCAGAAGGAACTGGGTGCGTGATGGCTGCGGAAAAAACCACGATGAAGGTCAACATCGTCGCCGCTGACCACCCTGTGTGGCACGGCGAGGCGACGAGCGTGACCATTCCCGCCTCTGAGGGCGGCATGGGCATCCTGCCCGACCATGAGCCTGTGCTCACGGTGATCAAGCAGGGTACGCTCACCGTGGTTGAGCCCGATGGCGATCGCCACATGTTCGAGGTGACCGACGGATTCATTTCCTTTGACTCGAACAAACTCACCGTGGCGGTCGAGCGCGGCCACGACGTCCAGTACTCCGGCACCGCCGAGTGACCTGAACCAACTCCTTAAGGGGCTCTCTGGTTTTCCAGAGAGCCCCTTTTGCTATGTATGCCATGTGTTGCGCTACAGTGGTGGCCTATGCGAGTTATTGTTGCCGACTGTTCGGCCGAGTATTCGGGCCGCCTCAACGCCTCACTGCCCCTGGCCAAGCGCGTATTGCTGATCAAGGCCGATTCCAGCCTGTTGATTTTCTCCGAATTGGGCTCCTACAAGCCGCTGAACTGGATGACCGCGCCCTGCACGATTCGTGAGATCGACCCAGCCGCCAAATCCGCGCAACATTCCCGGGAAAGTGTCGCTGGTGGGGCTGTGGATGGTGATTCTGCGACGCATTCCCCGGAAAGTGTCGCCGCTGGTGAGCCGGAAAAGGTGCTACGTGTCAGCGCCGACAAGGGTTCGGACATTCTTGAAGTGACGCTGCAGCATATCTATTCCGACCAAACCTATGATCTGGGCGAAGATCCGGGTCTCATCAAGGATGGCGTGGAAGACCATCTGCAGCGCTATCTGGCCGAGCAAATCGAGCGTATCGGCAAGGGAGCCAAGCTGGTGCGTCGCGAATACCCGACCGCCATTGGCCCAGTGGATATTATGGCCGTGAATGCCGAGGGCGAGCATGTGGCTGTGGAAATCAAACGTCACGGCGGCATTGATGGCGTCGAGCAGCTGACTCGCTACTGCGAACTGCTCAATCGAGATCCGCTGCTGGCCCCGGTGCACGGCATCTTCGCCGCACAAACCATCACGCCGCAAGCCCAGGTCTTGGCCAAAGACCGCGGCTTCACCTGCCTCATCCTCGATTACGACGATATGAAAGGCACCGAGGACGACAGTCTCAGGCTGTTCTAGATATAGCAGGGGCTCCCTCATCAGAGGGAGCCCCTGCTATATCTTTTAGTACGCGGCGAGAATATCGATTACGAAGACCAACGTGGAGTTGGCGGGAATCGGACCTTGCTCCTTATCTCCATAGGCCTGATCCGGCGGAATCACCAGCAGAACCTGAGAGCCGACGGTCTGGCCGACCAGACCCTTCTGCCAGCCCTCGATAACCTGATGCTGGCCGCTGGAATCGCTGAACAGATCGGCGTCGATTGTGGAATCGCGATCCCAGGACGAGTCGAACTGCTTGCCATTCGTAAGCCAACCGGTGTACTTGACCACCACGGTGTTCTTGTCGGTCAGCTTGGCGCCGTTACCCTTGATCAGCGTCTGCGAGATCAGCGAATCAACCGAACCCTGACCGTTCATGTCAATGGACGGCTCGCCGTTCTTGGCGCGCGTCACCTTCGGCAGATTGGCCGGCACATCCTTGACTTCCTCGCCAGTGGCCTTCTCCAAGTCCTTGGACTTGGACACAAACGTCATCGCCAGAATGTAAGAGTACCCGGACGAATCCTGAGCGTTGACGCCAAAGCCAATCGTGGTGTTGATCTTGGCACCCTTGATCTGGTTGTAGTAGGTCGAGGAGAGGGTCTTGGAATCCACCTTCAGCGAGCAATCCGGCGTGTTCTTGGTCCAGGTGTCCATGAGCTCGGTGCCGTCTTTAACGTTGAGCGCGATGCCTTGGGCGCAGACGCGGTCGCCCTCCTCGATCACGTCGCCATCGCCCTTCTGCAGCACCACATAAGAGCCGTCGGACACGGTCATCGGCGTATTAAAGGAGATGGTCGGCTTCTCGCCGAGCTTGCCCTTGGCGGTCACGCCGGCAATTTGGCCCTTCTTGTCAGAAGAGTCGGAAGATGAAGAGGAATCGGAAGAAGAGGATTTCGAGTCCGAGCTCGAACTGGAGCAGGCAGCCAGCGACACGCACATCGCCAGCGAGCAGGCAAGGGCAACGGCCTTGCCGAGGGGAGATAACATAGACTTAACAGACTTACGCATGACACATCACCCTACTGGTAAACCTTGATTTTCTGCGCTCCTAGGTAATAAACAGGTGAAGATTGTAGAATGGTTGAGTTATGAGTGCTGAAGAACAGACTACAAGACCGGATAAGGGCGCCAAGCGTCCATCCCGTCATGCCAAGATCATGCGTGGAGTGGTGACGCCTATCTTCGGTCTATTGGCCGTGGCGGCTGTGGTGTTGGGGTACATGAATGCCACGATATGGAAGCCCTCCACTGAAATCACCGCTTCCGCAACCATGAGCGGCTCCCGGTATGCCGTCACTGATCCGAATGTGCTGACCTTGTTGGATCAGAACGCCACGATAACCGTGGACTCGGGATCCTCTCAGGACGAGGCGTGCGTGGCGTTGGGTTCGTCCAAGGATGTTGCCGGATGGGTCGCGTCCGAGAAGTCCTATACCCGCATCACCGGATTGGCATCATGGAGCGAGCTGAGCACCCAGAAGGGAAGCAGCACGAGTCAGGGAGCGCCTACCAGTGCCGATGACGCGGTGTCGTTCAAGGATTCCGATATGTGGACTGCCGTGAAATGCGGCACTGGGTCCGTTTCGCTGAAGAGCAAGAAGACCGGCGCCTCGACGGTAGCCATTGTGGATTTGGGCGAAAATGTCACCAACGCCAAGGTGCAGCTGCACTGGGTGCGCTCCGAAGTGCCGGACTTTGCGATGCCGTTCTATCTGTCCGGCGGATTGCTGGCCGTGCTGGCCGTACTGTGCGCCTCCGTGTTCGCCATGCCGCCGCATAAGCGCCGCAAGCGCATGGTGGAAGGCATGGCAAGCGCCGTAATCGAGGAAGAGGCACCCGCCAGCATCGCAGTGTCCGGGAAGCCGGATGGTGCAAGTCGACGTAATCGTCGCCGTCACGCCACACATCGGCGTTCGGGCCGTGCGTCCTCGCAATCCTCGCAATCTGAAGCCACCGAAACACCGGTTATCATCGACCCAAGTTCGCGTAACCTGGTCGCCGACCAGCAGACCGGTGCCGAAAGCGGCGCTGAGCCCGGCCTCAGCGCCGGCGATAACGAATCGACTTCGGTAATCACCCCTGACGAACTGCAGGCCTACTTCTCCCGCTTGGCCCAAGAGGTCAATACCGGAGACGACTCGGCCGATGACGGACAGGAGGAAAGCTGATGAACAAGCGATGGAACAAACTGTGTGTGTCCGCCCTCGCCTGCATGGCGTTGGTCGTGCCGTTGACCGCCTGTGAAGGCCAACTGCCGACGCCGGCTGCTGATACCTCCACCAAGGTTGCGCCGGATTTGACCGAGGCGCAGGAGAAGAAGATTCGTCTGAAGATTCTCAAGACGATCGATGAAGCCGATCAGGCCAAGAATCCCGATGGGTATGCGACCGTTATGGGCGGGCCCCAGCTGGACATTCGCATCAGCCAGACCACGATCAATCAGCGTGGCGGCGGTATGTCCGAATATGCGACCATTCCCAAGGACATCGCCCAGACGGTGATTCCTACGGACGACGGATGGCCTCGCTCGGTGTTCACCATCACGACCACCACCGAAGATCAGCAGTCCAAGCGTTTGCTGGTCTTCGATCAGGAATCCGCCCAGCAGAATTACAAGCTGATGGCTATGGCTCGACTGTTTGAGGGCGCCAAGCTGCCGAAGTTCGAGATTCCGACTATTGGCTCGCAGATGGGCACCGCAAAGGATGAGAAGCTGGTGGCCGCTCCCGCCGATGCCTTGGCCCAATACGCCGATGTGCTGCAGAACGGCTCCAAGAGCCAATACGCTTCCAAGTTCGCAGACGATTTGCTGCGCCAGGAACTGGCCAATACCACGGCCAAGGTGCAGGAAGGTATGCAACGCAACAACGGTACGCAGGAGCAAAAATTCACCGCTGTGCCTGAACAGATGTGGGTGATGCGTGCTGCAGACGGTGCCGGTGATCTGGTGGTTGGCCGTATTAACGGCGAATGGACTCGCAAGGCAGGGGATGGCCGCGAATCGCAGCCGGCTTCCGACGACGAGAAGGCGCTGTTCAATAGCGACAAGTACACCAGCACCATGAAGGTCACGTATGTGAACGTGGTGGCCTTGTACATTCCGTTGGCAAGTTCCGGTGAGCAAATCACCGCAGTGGGCGCCGACCGTCAGCCGGTAAAGGTCGAAGCGCTGTAATTGTTGCCGCCACCCACCGCGCGGTTAACGCCCCCACCACGATGTGATTCGTCCACCACGATGTCGATAAAACTTTACCTTTCGCATAATGGTGCCGTTTGGGGTCACATCGTGGTGGGCGTTTTGCTACGTGGTGGGAATTCCACCGCGTAGTGGAAGAATCCCTACGTGGTGGGAATCGGCATTACAATCAATGTCAGCAAATGTGATTGTTGTTGTACGCGAATCGCGTGGAATCGGGAGGCATTATGGCAGAGCAGCAGTTCAATCCGGGAGTCTCATTGGCGGGCGCCGTCGATTTGGAGGCGCTGAAGCATCAGGTCAAGGCCGAGCCCGGACAAGCGGGCGGCGCGCCTGCCGCTGGTGGGTACGTGATCGACACCACCGAAAACACCTTCCAGGCAATGGTGCAGACTTCTGCGACCTTCCCGATCCTGCTGCTTCTGTGGGTGCCGACCGATGACCGCCTGTTCCCGATGGCCCGTGCACTGGGCGACGCGGTGAACGCCCTGAACGGCCAGATTCAGCTCTCCCGTATCGATATCTCGTCCAATCCCTCGATTGCCCAAGCGCTGCAGGTGCAGGGCGTGCCCGCACTGTTCGCGTCGATTGCCGGCCGTCCGATGCCGCTGTTGCAGGGCCTTCCGGGTGACGACGAGCTCAAGCAACTTACTGACGAGGTGATTCCGAAGATTATTGAGGCCGCCGCGCAGTCTGGTGTGAACGGTACCGCGCCGTACTCGGGTGATCCTGATTCCGATGCCGCCAAGAGCGCTGGTGCCACCGGTGCCGTCGCGGGTGCTGAGCAGGTGCCGCCGGAGCATGCCGAAGCCCATCGTTTGGCCGAGGAGGGCGATTACGCCGGTGCCGCCGCCGAATACGAGCGCGTGCTCGGATCCGACCCGTCCGATGCACTGGCCGCCCGCGAACGTGCGAAGGCGCTGTTGCTGGCCCGCTCCGGGGCCGCTGATGTACGTGACGTACGTGCCGCTGCCGCCGCAGCGCCGGACGATGTGGAAGCGCAGTTGGCCGTGGCTGATATCGACATGATTGGTGGCCAGATTCAAGACGCTTTCGACCGTTTGCTGGACTTTTTGGCCGCCGGGCACAAGGCCGATATCGAGCAGGTTCGCAAGCGTCTGCTCGAATACTTCGCCATCCCCGAACCCACCGACCCGCGTCTGACCCGCGCCCGTCGTCGCCTAGCCACCCTCATGTACTAAGTGGTTTTGGCTCCCCTCTTTGAGAGGGGCTGTCGTCGTAGATGACTGAGGGGAGCTCACGAGCGTACTCGATTGCTCCCCCCTAAACCATCCGATTCTTCCCGAAATACTGCTGGAACCTTGGCCCCTCCAGCGCCAGCTCCTCCTTGAAATCATCCGCCCACTTACAGAACGGACGGTTGGCGAGACCATCGTTATTGAATCGCGCCTGATCGGTGATTTCGGTGATGCAGAATTTCGGAATCGTCAGATTGGTAACCGGCCCGGATCGTTCGGCCTCGGCTACGATGAGCGGCGCATTCGGCCCGCCGAACACATCCACGCTCCAGCCGTCTTCCTCAATCCACACGGAATACCGGTTCTTGATGATTACCGAGCCGCCGCGCTTGATGAGTTCGGCCGCGATACGCGTATCGATTTCGCGCTCGACTTCGTAGCGCGTGCCGCCCACGGACGGACCTTTGACGGTGACATATGCTTCCGAGAACCGGTCGCGGTATTCGTCCAGCACGGCCACCGGATTTACGTCGGGCGTCATGTCGACGTGAACCTTGCGCGAGACCAGCCGCACGCGCAAGGCGTAATTGTCGGCATGCACGTAGTAGCTCTGAATGATGAGGGTCGGGGCGTCGCCGTCGTCGTATTCCGCCGGCAGTTCGCGGCAGAAGAAGCGGCGTTCGTATTCGAAGTCATCTGTAGGTTCCGACATAACCCCATTGTAGAGCCGATAATGGCGATTTTCTCGTTATTTTGGCGACGTATGTGCCGCATGCAACGTGATGTGGTGTACAGTAAAGAAGTTGCTCGGGTTTGTAGCTCAGTGGATAGAGCGTCTGTCTCCGGAACAGAAGGTCGTGGGTTCGATCCCCATCAAGCCCACCAGCATGGCTTTCGGCTAACCGCCGGAAGCCTTTTGCATATTCGGCGCGTGCAAGGCTGGTGCTGGTGTCGGCAATGGCAAGGCCGGTGATGCCGGCTCGCTTGGGTCGTGGAAAAACCGTCCGGTTTGGCGAGAACGGTAGCCGAATCGTCTGGAATCGTCTGGAATCGTCTGGAATAGCAAGGAATAGTCTGTTGATGGCCGTATGCCGAGCATCATGCGCGCTAAACGCGACTTTGCTCAGTAGACTGCTACGTAATCGGCATTGCCAATCGTTGCTGATCGTGCGATTGGTCGTAGCCGGTGGTGATGTGTACCGGCGCCGGCCGCAGCAGGTGGGCGCCCCCAAGATGAGAAGGAGCACAATATGAGCGAAAAGATGGAAGCCGTAGCCACTTCCGAGGCGCCGGCCGCGCTGGGCGCATACAGTCAGGCGGTGAAGGCCAATGGCTTCGTGTTCGTATCCGGCCAGCTGGGCATTGATCCGGCCACCGGCGAACTGGCGGGCGAGACCGCTGGAGAGCAGGCTGCACAGGCGCTGAAGAATATTAAGCACATTCTCGACACTGCCGGTACCGGCATTGAGCATGTGTGCCGCGCCACCATCTACCTGAAGAACGTCGAGGACTTCAAGGAAGTGGACGCACGTTACGCTGAGGCGTTCATCGGCTCCGTCAAGCCCGCCCGCGTGGCCTTTGGCAACAACATGATTCCCAAGGGCGCGCTCGTGGAGATCGACGCCATCGCGGTGGAGTGATTCGAACGTTTTCCCGGCGGCCCGTCTGCGCGCATGGTGTGTGCAGACGGGCCGCCGCGTATTGTGCGACGCATTCCCGGGAATGTTGCGCTGGAATCGTTGGGCGGTGGTCCGTGCCACAATAGAGACCATGGCATCCAAAGGAAAACCGTCGCCGCGTTCGGCCGTAAGCCCGCTGAGTGATGAGCAGGTCAAGCGTCTGGCCGCCCGCCACACGCTTGTGGACTCGACACAGTATTACCCGACCGGCCCCCGCACGCCCAATCAGCCGGAAATCAACGCCCAGAATCCCAAGGCCACCAAACGACTGCTGGGAGGGGTGTCCATTGTGTTCCGCGCCAGCTGCAAGACCAAGGCCTGGGGCTTGGAACAGGTGCCGGAAACCGGACCGTTCATCACCGCCGCCAGTCATGTCACCATGTTTGATGTGTTCGTGCCAATGATGAGCCTGTTCCACATGGGCCGCCGCCCCCGTTACATGGCCAAGGCCGAGATGGCGAAGTGGCCATTGATCGGCAAGTGGTTCCAGTTGGTCGGCATGCAGCCGGTGCAGCGTCATTCGGGCAAGGCCAAGCAGATCGAAGAGACCTCGATTGATATTCTGACGTCCGGCCGCCCGCTGACGGTCTGGCCGGAAGGCACCGTGACCCGCGACCCGAAAAAGTGGGTGATGAGCATTAAGGAGGGCGTGGGATATATCGCCCTTGAATCCTCGCGCAGACTGGGGCATCAGGTGCCGCTGTACCCGGCGGTGACGTGGGGTGCCGCCTCCATCAACCACTGGTGGCCATGGCCGCGCAAAAACGTGGTGATGTGCTATGACCATGCGCTCGATTACTCCGATCTGCTTGCCGACATGGACTCATGGGGTGAAGAGCCGCCTGCCGAGGCCGTGAACGAGCTGATGTGGCGCGTGCTCAAACGCATGAACACAGTACTGGAGGAAATTCGTGGCGAGCAGTTCCCCGCTGAAGGCTACTGGGACTACCGCAGTATGAGTCGTAAGCCTTGGCCTGAAGCCGGCGGCCCGTTCCCGGCTGAGAAGTAGCCGCACCGGTTCCCGTACGGGGAGCCTAGGCGAGTAGCATGGCACAAGATTGTGCCGATGAAGTTGCGCGACAAGCGAAGGTAGGAATTTGATATGGGTAAAAATATAACGGTTCTCGGTGCAGGAGCATGGGGTACTGCTTTCGGCCAAGTGCTGGCGGACGCAGGCAACACGGTGACCATGTGGGCCAAGGAGCAGCAGATTGTCGAGGGCATTCGCGATCACCACCACAACGCCGTGCGCCTGCCGTCCGTCGAAAAGTTGCCGGACAACATGACCGCCACTGGGGATCGCGCCGAAGCCGTCAAGAACGCGGACATCGTAGTCGTGGCCATCGCCGCGCAGTTCGCGCGAGTGGCACTCGTCGAATTCAAGGGACTGATTCCCGATCACGCCATCGTCGTCAGCCTGATGAAGGGCATCGAGCGTGGCACCAACAAGCGTATGGACGAAGTCGTCCGCGAATCCCTTGACTTGCCGGCCGACCGGTTCGCCGCCATTTCCGGACCGAACCTGTCCAAGGAAATCGCCGATCGTCATCCCGCCGCCACCGTGGTGGCTTGCACGAACCTCGATAATGCCACGAAGGTGGCCGAGGCATGCACCACCTCCTATTTCAAGCCGTTCGTGACCACCGACGTCATCGGCCTGGAAATGTGCGGCAGCCTGAAGAACGTGACCGCGCTGGCCGTGGGCATGGCCCGTGGTGCCGGCTACGGTGAGAACACCGCAGCCATGATCGAAACTCGTGGACTGGCCGAACTGACCGCGCTGGGCGTAGCCGCTGGCGCCGATCCCAAGACCTTCTTCGGCTTGGCCGGTGTGGGCGATCTCATCGCCACCTGTGGCTCTTCGCTGTCTCGTAACTATACGTTCGGCGCGAATCTCGGCAAGGGATTGACGGTCGAAGAGGCCACCAAGGTCAGCAACGGTGTGGCCGAAGGCGTGCCCACCACGGATGCGGTGGTGGCTCTTGGCGATCAGCTTGATGTGCCGACCCCGTTGGCGTATCAGATGAGCCGCGTGCTGAACGAAGGCATTTCCTGCTCGGAGATGCTTGCCGGACTGTTCGGTCACGAGGTTACCGGCGAATAACGAGAGAAGCGACGTATACGTGGCGTATACGTTGTACGTGCAAAGTCGCGTGGCGTATACGTCGTTGACGTGCACGAGTAGACTGGTGTGCGTCTCTTGTGCGCGGCGTTCCGAGCGCGGTTCGGTCCGGTTGGCGGTGCAAAGCATAGGCTTGAAAACGGTTGTAGTTTCAACAAAAGGATGGTTATGGCCAAGAAGCGTGTTGTGGTGCTCTATGGTGGGCGTGCAGACGAGCATTCGATTTCCTGCATCTCCACTGCCGGTGTGCTGGGGGCCATGGACACTGAACGGTTCGAGCCGATTCCGGTCGGCATCACCAAGGACGGCAAGTGGATCATCAATGGCGAAGATCCGCGTGGCTGGAACTTGGACGGCGGCGAGCTGCCGACCGTAAAGATCACCCCGGAATCGCGCCCGGTGATGCTTGACCCCTCTCGCGGACAGGACGGTTTCTTCATCGGCGAGCCCAGCCACATCAATTCCGCCGATTCCGGCTTCGGCACCAGCTTCGTCAGCATGTCCGACCCGGAAATGCACCATGTGCTGACCTCCCTTGGCCATGTGGACGCGGTACTGCCGGTGCTGCACGGCCCCTATGGCGAGGATGGTACGGTTCAAGGCCTGCTGGAAATGATGGGTGTGCCGTACGTGGGGTGCGGAGTGTTTGCTTCCGCCGCCTGCATGGATAAGCATTACACCAAGGTGGTACTGGATGCCGCCGGCATTCCCACCGCGCCCGGTGTGACGGTCGATGCGCGCAACTTCACCGCCGCCGATGTGCTTGCCGAGATCGAGGACGCCGGTCTTACTTATCCGCTGTTTGTCAAGCCTTCGCGCGCAGGCTCCAGCTTCGGTGTGACCAAAGTCGAGAAAGCCGATGACCGCGAGACCCAGCAGGATCGTCTGGCCGCCGCCATCGCCACCGCCGGCGAGCACGACTGGAAGGTGCTCGCCGAACAGGGGATTGATGGTCGCGAAATCGAATGTGCCGTGCTGTGCCCGAAGGCCGGTGACGAGCCCGAGGCCAGCTGGCCCGGCGAAATCGTGCTCGATCATCAGAACGACGACCAGTTCTACGATTTCGACTCCAAGTACATGGATGCCTCCGCCAGCCACGTGGAAGTGCCTGCCAATCTGCCGGTCAGCGTGCTTGAGGACGTGCGTGACGTGGCCCGTCGCGCGTTCAAGGCCGTGGATGGTGCCGGCTTGAGCCGTGTGGACACCTTCGTGACGCCTGATGGCACGGTGATGGTCAACGAAATCAACACCATGCCCGGCTTCACGCCGATTTCCATGTATCCCAAGGCTTGGGATGCCACCGGAGTGAGCTACACCGAACTCATCACGCGATTGATTGAGGGCGTGCTGAGGTAAGTGTGGTGCGGAATCGGCCGCAGGTCGGTTCCGCTATTGACACATCGCCCATACCTGTCAGTAATTCATGCCAAGTTTTCCTAAGTTCAACAGGCGTACAGCAAATGGCGAACGCAATTCACTTGCGCGCCAGTGTCAGGACAGATTAGGCGCATAGTTTCTTTTCTTGGATTCACGGGCCGCGCGAATGCCGCGCATACCAAGCCCGACTCCCCAGACTGTCGTCTGGATGATGTTGAGAAAAGGAACATTATGAACAACCTGCGTAAGATCGCGGCCGGCTCCCTCGCCGCCGTGCTCGCGTTCTCGATGGCCGCCTGCAGCTCGAGCAACGCCTCCTCCGATGGCACCGGCGAAAGCGCCGGCAAGGCCGTCACCGTGAACGAAAAGTCCGCCAAAGCCACCTCCCTCGCCGACTTCGGCACCATGGAAGACCTCGAGAAGGCCGCCAAGGAAGAGGGCGCGCTGAACGTCATCGCCCTTCCGCACGACTGGTCCAACTACGGCGAGGTCATCGAGAGCTTCAAGAAGAAGTACCCGGAGATCAAGGTCACCGAGCTCAACCCGAACGCCTCATCCAAGGAAGAGCTCGACGCCGCCAAGACCAACAAGGGCACCGACGCCGCCCCCGACGTCTTCGATGTCGGCCAGGCCATCGCCGCCACCTCCACCGACTACTTCGCCCCGTACAAGGTGCAGGCCTGGGACAAGATCCCGGACACCGCCAAGGACGCCGACGGCGCCTACTACGCCGACTACACCGGCATCATGTCCGTGGGCTGGAACGCCGACAAGTACGGCGACATCAGCTCCCTGGACGACCTGCTCGACCCGAAGTTCGCCGGCACCGTGGCCCTCAACGGCAAGCCCGCCGAGGCTGGCGCCGCCTTCAACGGCTACCTGATGGCCAACCAGCTCGCCGGTGGCGACATCAACAACCTGCAGCCCGGCCTTGACTACTTCAAGAAGCTCAAGGAGGCCGGCAACCTGACCACCGTCGACGTGACCAACGGCACCATCGACTCCGGCCAGACCGGCGTGGTCTTCGACTGGACCTACAACCAGGCCTCCTACAAGAAGGAGCTCAAGGACAAGGGCGTGAACTGGAAGTACAAGACCTTCCCGAAGGCCCAGGTCGTCAGCTACTACAACCAGGCCATCAACAAGGACGCGCCGCACCCGGCCGCCGCCCGCCTGTGGGAGGAGTACCTGTACACCGCCGACGCCCAGAACCTGTGGTTCAAGGGCGGCGCCAACCCGGTGCTGCTCGATTCCATGAAGGAAGACGGCACCGTCGACCAGGCCACTCTGAAGGACGCCATCACCATCGAAGGCGAGCCGGTCTCCTACACCAACGACGACTCCACCCGCATCACCGAGTGGCTCCAGAACAACTGGGACAAGACGATCGGCAACTGAGGCACAGACCGATGACCGCCGCAATCGCACCCATTGCATCGAACGGACCTGCTGCCGCCAAGGCTGCGGGTCCGTCCGCTACTCCCGCTTCTCCTCTCTCCTCGGCGATGGCCAAGCACCGCCAGGAGCTGGGCACGCTCGCCACCACGCTCCCGTTCTTCGCCTACACCGCCTGCTTCCTGCTCGCACCCACCGTCATCGTGATTGTCGGTGCATTTCAGGATCGCAGTGGCAACTTCACGCTCGCGAACTTCAATAAGATGTTCGAGGCCAACACCATCGCCGCATTCGGCACCTCGATTCTGGTGTCTTTAGCATCCTCTCTGATCGGCGCAGTGGTGGGAGCGCTCGCTTCCTACGCACTGGTCATTGGCGCCAAGCCGAACGGCCTGCTGCGTCGTATGGTCTCCGCCATCTCCTCCGTGCTTGCTCAGTTCGGCGGCGTGATGCTCGCATTCGCGTTCATCGCCACCATCGGCATCAACGGTATCGGCACCATGCTCATCAAGACACTGACCGGCTACACCGTGAACCCGAACTGGCTCAGCTCGTTGCCGGGCCTGGTGACCATCTACTGCTACTTCCAGATCCCGCTGATGATCATCATCTTCCTGCCCGCGGTCGATTCGATTCGTCCACAGTGGCGCGAGGCATGCGAATCCCTCGGTGGCAACACGTTCCAGTACTGGACGCGCGTGGCCTGCCCGATTCTGGCGCCCCGCTTCATCTCCGCGTTCCTGCTGCTGTTCGCCTCCGCGTTCTCCGCATACGCGACCGCCGCGGCCCTGTTCTCCCAGCGTTCGATTCTGGTACCGCTTATGATCCAAGGTGCCATGCGCAACGAACTGGACCCCAACCAGCAGGGCTTTGCCCAGGTACTGGCATTCGCAATGATCATCGTCGTGGCCATCGTCATGCTGTTGAGCCACGCCGTGGAAAAGAGGGCCGGACGTTGGCAATGACCGAAACTTCCGCAACCAAGCCGCCGCAGCTGCGCGCCGCTCGTGCGCGTAAACAGAGCATCATCAAATTCGTGATCCTGTTCGTCACCCTGGCGTTCCTGTTCGTGCCGCTGCTGGCCATGCTCATCTTCACCCTGCGTCACCCGCTGTCCGGCCGCTGGTCGGCCGCGCCGTGGATCGCGATTTTCACCGGCAACGGCGAGTCGCTGGGTGCCGACCTGACCGTGCTGTGGCAGGGCATCGGCACCTCGCTGGCCCTGAGCGCGGTCACCGTGGTGATCATGCTGGTGCTGCTGGTGCCCACCATGGTCATCGTGCATATTCGCTCCAAGGTTTTGGAGCGCGCGATCGAATGGGTGGCCACGCTGCCGCTGACCATCCCGGCCATCGTGCTGGTGGTGGGTTTGGGCCCGATCTACCGCTGGCTGTCCGCCGACGTGCTGAGCACCAACCCAATCTGGCTGTGCTTTGCCTACGTGATTCTCGTGATGCCGTTCGCCTTCCGCGCGCTCGCCGTGGGGCTTAACTCCATCGACGTCAAGACGCTGGTCGAGGCATCCCGCTCGCTCGGTGCCTCCTGGCCCAAGGTGTTCTTCAAGGTGATCATCCCGAACCTATGGCAGTCGATTCTCTCGGCATCCTTTATCTCCATCGCCGTGGTGCTGGGCGAATACACCGTCGCCTCGCTGCTCGGCCGTATGAACCTGCAGGTCGCGCTCTACCAGCTCGGCCAGTCCAATTCTCAAATCTCCACCGCCATGTCGCTGCTGGCTCTGCTCTTCGGTGCGGTGCTCCTCGTTGCGCTCGACCTGATCTCCGACGCAATGCGCAAGTCAAGGGAAGGTAAGTAACCTGATGAACAGCAATTCGATTTTCACCCGTCGCCATGCCGGTGCCGATGCCGCGGCTTCTGTTTCGGCGCCCGCCACCACGTCCGCTGCCGCCGAGGACGCCTTCAAGAACGATCCCACCGCCACCCTCGAAGGCGTGCGCGGCAAGGACGTGACCAAGGCCGCCAAGGCCCTGCTCAAAGACAGCGTCAAGCGCGGCGGCGGCTCCATCCAGATGCGCGACGTCGTCAAGATCTACCCCGGCTCCACCGTTCACGCGCTCGACGACTTCAACCTGGACATCAAGCCCGGCGAAATGGTCGTGCTGCTCGGCGGCTCCGGCTGCGGCAAGTCCACCGCGCTGCGCTCGCTCGCCGGCCTCGAAGACATCCAGGGCGGCCGCATCATGGTCGGCGGCCAAGACGTCACCGGCGTGCCGGTCAACAAGCGCGAGATGGCCATGGTGTTCCAGGCCTACTCGCTTTTCCCGCACATGACCGCCCTGGAGAACGTGGAATTCGGCCTCGAAGTGCGCGGCATGGGCAAGGCAGAACGCCGCAAGATCGCCATGGAACAGCTGGAGCTCGTGGGACTTGCCGATCAGGCCAAGAAGTACACGCAGCAGATGTCCGGCGGCCAGCAACAGCGCGTGGCCCTGGCCCGCGCGCTGGCCGTCAAGCCGCGCGTGCTACTGCTCGACGAGCCGCTCTCCGCCCTCGACGCCAAGGTGCGCGTCCAGCTGCGCGACCAGATTCGCCGCATCCAACTCACCACCGGCACCACCACCGTCTTCGTGACCCACGATCAGGAAGAGGCGCTGGCCGTGGCCGACCGCATCGGTGTGATGAACAAGGGCAAGATCGAGCAGATCGCCGCTCCGCAGAACCTGTACCAGCGCCCCGCCACCGAGTACGTGGCCACGTTCATTGGACTCACCAACCGCCTGCCCGGCGCATCCAATGGCGACGAGGCCGTGGTCTTCGGCCAGCGCGTGCCGCTGCTCGCCGGCTCCGCCAAGGGCGATTCCGTGGCCGTGCTCGTGCGCCCGGAGAACCTGACGCTGGCCTTGGCCGGCAGCAGCGATTCGCACGTCGGCGAACGCGCCCGCGTGGAGGTCATTCACTTCCTTGGCTCCTTGGTGCGCGTGGATACGGTCATCACCTCCGGCGAATACCAGCGCTGGAACAAGGGCGAACAGCTCAAGGCCACCGTGCAGCTGCCCGCCAGCGAGCTGCCGGCCGGTCTGGCGGTGGGCGATGACGTGATTGTCACCCCGCGTCCGGTCGCCGCGCTCGCCTGCTGAATGGCGTTGCGATGATCGTGCGGTTCTGTTCTGTTTTTGTGACTGTACGATCGTCGAATGGCTTATCGGCAATGATGTGTGTGGGACGGCGGCGATTTTTGGGCGATTATCGCGTGCCGTCCCACAGCAATCTTGCAGAGTAGGGGACTTTCTCGGCATTGGGAATGATTGACGTTGATCATTCCTTGCCCATTGATGATTTCCTCCCCCATTCCCAATGCAATCGAAACGCCGTGCCGTATTCTTGAAGAGTATTGCACGTGTGATCGGTCCGTTTGCGGCCAGTAACTATGGGGGATAAGTATGAGCGAACCAATGCCGCCGGCGCAGCAGCCGCAGGCACCTCAGCAATCGCAGCAGCCGCAACAATCTCCACGCGATTGGTGGTTCACGGCCCATCGCCGGTTTTCGACAATCGGCTCGGCGCTCGCCATTATGATGGTGTTCTGGATCGGACTGAATATTCTGGCCACTGAAGCACTACGAACGCTGCTTGGCACCGATGTGCCCGCTTGGGCTGTGCTGCTCGCCTCCTCCGGACCGCTGTATGTGGTGGCCATGCCGCTGAGTATGTTGGCCTTCACTCGCGTACCGGTTATTCGCACCCGGCAGTACCCCATGAAGGCGGGGGAGTTCATTCAGATTTTCGTCATGTGCATTCCGGTAATGTTCTTGGGCAATATGATTGGCAATATATTGTCTGCCGGAGCCACTGATGGTCAGGCCACCAATCGCATCAACGACGTGATTCTTGGCAGCGACTGGCGGGTGAACGCATTGTTCATAGGCCTGTTGGCACCGGTTTGCGAAGAATGGATTTTTCGCAAGGAGATTATCTCCCGCCTGCGCCGGTACGGAGAGAAGACCGCAATCATATTCTCCGCATTGGCATTCGCGCTATTCCATATGAACGTGTTCCAGTTCTTCTACGCCTTTGGCCTAGGACTGATGTTCGGATATGTATACACGCGCACCTCCCGACTGCGGTATTCGGTGGCTATGCACATGCTGATCAACCTGAACGGGTCAGTACTCGCCCCATTGGTGATACAACAGATCGATCCCCGCATCCTCGACGGCACGGTCAGCGAGGCCGAAATCATGCGTATGGCTGAAGCCGGCAACATGGGCGACATGGGCATCATGATGTTGTACGGCACAGTGATGTTGGGCCTCTGCATTGCCGGTATCGTACTGCTTATCACCAAGCGCAAGAGCTGGGAGTTCTATCTTGCGCCAGAGGAGTTGCCTGCGGGGCTTAAAATACGCACCGCCTATGCCAATCCCGGCGTTATCGCGTACCTACTGTTGACTGTGATGCTTACCGGTTGGATGCTGTTCGCATGACTGTCATAGCCGGACCCAGAGAGGCGAGCCGGGAGATATCACAGATTGCCTGACGAGCCGCCATCTTCAACAAGGTATTCGGTGCCCGAACCGGCGATGGCTCGCGCCGCCATATCTTTGATGGTGGAAGGCAGCACACCCTCGCGCGCGAACACAAGCACTTGGCCGGTCATGCCGTAAGGGGAGAAGCCGGTGAACTTGACCAATGGCGGCTGACCCTCCAGCGCCACGTCGGCGGTGGCTTTGGTTACGCGGTCGAGAATATCCTGACTGATCGCAGACGGGTCGCCGGAGGCCTTGGCCGTGAACTCAAGCGTGGCCATGCCTTCGCTGACCGGCGTGAGCTTGGTCAGGGCGGCCGTATTGAGTACCGAATTGGGGATGACCATCATGTCTCCGGAACGGGTGCGCACCACGGTCTGACGCCAGGTGATGTCGTGCACGGTGCCTGTGACGCCTTGAATGGTCACCAGATCGCCGGGTTGGATTACGCGGCCCAGCATCAGGCCGAAGCCGCCGATGATGTTGGCGATTGTATCCTTCAGACCCAGCGAGATCGCCACACCTCCAACACCAAGGGCGGTGATAAGTGTGGTCGGATTGATGCCGAATACGGGCTGCAGTACCATCGCTGCGCCGGTGACCCAGATGGTCACGCGCGTGAGGTTCACGAAAATCGAGGCGCTGGGAATCTGAGAATTGTCCAGAATCTTGCGCAACACGCGGCTGATGACGCGGTCGGCCACAAATACGATGGCCAATACAATGGTCAGCCAGATGAGTTTGCCGGCGTTCACCTGAAACCAGCGTGCGATGTCTTCTGCATATTCAGTCATACGCCTACTGTATCGGTCGTTTCTGGTGAAGTCGTGGAGACGGGGTGGCAGAAAGCGGAATCGGCCTACGGTCGATTCCGCTACTCCTGGCGTTCGCGGCAGGTCTGGCCGAGGCCGCGGGCCAGTCGAATCGGATCGAGAATCTCGTCCAACTGCTCGGCGGGCAGGTCGGTGCGTTCGCCGGCCACCTCGCGCACGGTACGGCCGGTATGTACGGCTTCGGCGGCGATGTCGGCCGCGTGCTCGTAGCCGATGTAGTGGTTGAGCGCGGCGGAAATCGACGGTGAGGACTGGGCGTATGAACGCCCCAGGTCAGCATTGATTTCGATGCCTTCCACGCAGTTGACGCGGAACGTCTCCATGGCGTGCGTCAGCAACGCCATGCCGGTCAGCAGCTCATGCACCATCACCGGGTCGAAGGCGTTCAGCTGCAACTGTCCCTCGGCCACAGCCCAGTTCACAGTCACGTCCATGCCGAAAATCGTGAAGCAGCACTGGTTGACGCATTCGGGGATCACAGGGTTCACTTTGGCCGGCATGATCGACGATCCGGCCTGGCGAGCCGGCACGTTGAGATCGTTGAAACCGCAGCGCGGCCCGGAATTGAGCAGTCGCAAATCGTCGGCGGCCTTCTTCAGGTGCACGGCGAGGCTCTTGATGGCAGCCGACGTGGCCACGTACGCGCCCATATCCGTCATGGCGGCCACCGGATCGGGCGCGGCGGTGACCGGCAGCCCGGTGATTTGCGCCAGATGCTTGATAGCGGACTTGCGGAATCGCAGATCCGCGCAAATGCCGGTACCGATGGCGGTGGCACCGAGGTTGAGCTGGGCCAGCAGCGGCACCACGCGATCGAATGCAGCCAAATCAGACTTCAACAGCGTGGCAAACGCATGAAATTCCTGACCATAGGTCATTGGTACGGCGTCCTGCAGCTGCGTGCGGCCAATCGTCACGTCATTGATATGTTTGTCGGCCAGATCGTGGAAGGCCTTGGCGAGTTTCTTGGTGGACTCGGCGAGCGGCCCGATCGCGTCGATAAGCGCGAGTTTGCAGGCGGCCGGGTAGGTGTCGTTCGTGGACTGCGACTTGTTGACGTCGTCGTTCGGATGGATGTATGTGTAATCGCCGCGCTGGCGGCCGGCGATTTCCAACGCACGGTTGGCGATCACCTCGTTCATGTTCATGTTCGACGAGGTGCCGGCACCGCCCTGCATCACATCGACCGGGAACTGATCGGCCAGTTTGCCGGCCTCAATTTCTAGGCAGGCGGCGCGAATGGCCTCGGCCTTGGCCGGGTCGATCAGGCCTAATTCCTCATTGGCGATGGCGCAGGCGCGCTTGACCGTGGCATAGGCGCGAATCAGCTCGGGATGTTGGCTATCGGTGATGCCGGAGACCGGGAAGTTGCCGATAGCGCGCTGGGTGTGAATACCCCAGTAGACGTTCGCCGGCACCTCCATCTGGCCGATGCAGTCATGTTCCAGACGGGTCTTGTTCGATGTTTCGCTCATGCTTCCATCTTCCTGTGCGTGGGTTGGAAACGCCAGCATGAGAGGCTGATTGCGCCTTGTGAGAAACCTCACGCGAGGTTCGTGCGGCGGAAACAATCCAGACTCGCTGGTTTTCGGTCAAGCGGTGTACCCGGGGAATCCTGCGGGGCCGTTCGACGATGAGATGGTGGATGGCGCGGCATGCGTGGCGGCGACCGGCATGCCGGGGGCGGTCGAATCCTGCGCATTGTGCACGAAGATGCGATTCCAGTAATTAAGCATGTCCTTTTGGCTCATGGCCAGGTATATGCCCATGGCCAGCACGGCCACATCTTCTTTAAGCAGGTCTTTGATTTCGATGGTGTCGCTCAATTCGGGCCAACGTTGCAGCACGGCGAGCATGCCGCCCACGGTGAACTCGACCATGAGATCGGTTTTCAGGTCAAGGTTCTTGGGGTCGCGTTGCAATGTGCTGAGCATTTGCAGACGGCAGAAGTCGCGCAGCGATTCGGTCAGTTCAAGCGTGCTGTGCGGGCCTGCCAACAGGGCCAGGTGGTCGAGGCGCTGACGCTGCTCTGGATCGGAGAGCGTGGCGGTGACGCGGTCTCGCCATTGTTCCTCGGGATTGCCGTTCGGATCGGGGGTGCGGTTGATCGGAATCGATTCGACCTGATGCAGGATGGCTGAATCGGCCAATTAGGGCAGGCTGGAGAAGTGATAGTAGAACGAATTACGGTTCACGCCAGCCTCACGCACCACGTCGGTAACGGTGATCTTGCGATAGTCGCGGTCGGCGAGCAATTCCCAGAAAGCGTTCTCGAGGCGTTCTTTGGCGGGCAGCACCTCGGAATCATGGCGTGGACGTGGCATCTCTTCCTCCTGATGCACCAGCGTGATATGGTCACGCTGTCTAATAACTTATTGGGCAGTATAACTATTATTTGTGGACATGTCTATGAGCTAATCGGCGATTTCAGTTGCGTCCTCCGCTGATGGCGAAGCTGTGGTGCCGGCATCGGCATCAGTATCGGCTCTGGCCGGAGCTGCGCTATCTGCTCCTGCTGCAGTTTCTGCTGGGATCTCGGCTGTTGCTTTGGAGGTCGCAGAACTTGGTGCGGAAGCCGGGGCGGGCGTCGGCTTGCGTTTGGCCGTGGACGCCTTGAACAGTATCGCCAGGGCCTCAACCAAATGACGCCGGTCTGCGGGGGTCAGCCCAACGTACGCGCCAAGCATCGCCGGAATCGAAGCGGGGAAGTTGCTCATCACCTCGCTGAAGCTGGTGGCGCCGTTGGCGTGCAGCACGGTGAACAGCGCATCCACCGCACGCTCGCGCTGTTCGGGCGTAAGCGTGGCGATCCAATGGTTCAGCTCCTCGTTAAACAACTGCGAGCTGGAACTCAAATCCGGCTCGGTGATGAACTGGTCACCATCCAATAGCCAGGTGAAGGCGGAATGCTGCATGATGCCATCCGAATCGGAAGAGACCACGCGGCAAGGCTCCGGGGTCTCGAAAATCATGCCCACAATCGACGAACTCGGCACGATTTTCGTCACCTTCGGCTGGATGGTGCGGTAGGCGGGGCTGGTCACAATCTCCGGCGGGAAACCGGGGCCATCCAGTGAATAGACATGCTGAATGCGCTTGCGCACCTTGGGATCGGCGTTCATGGCCGCGTAAATCGCCAGATTGCCTCCCTTGGAATGGCCGACCAGAATAATCGGACCCTCCCACAGTCGCGCCACCATATCCAGATAGGCGCTGGCTGAACGTTGCGCCGGCACCGGATACTGGAAAGCCATATTGAAATCTTCCTTCCATCCGATGAGCGAATCATCGGTGCCGCGGAAGGAAATAACCAACGTGCCTTTGTAGGTCGGCTTTCGGCGCTTGTGGCCGTCGGGCAGTTGGAAGGTGGCGGCGGCGAATTGGGTTTGCTCACCCTGATTGATGTGCTCGACCACCGCGCCCAGGCGAACGTTGGCGTAGCGGGGGTTTTCGCCTGCGGCCTGGAACAGGTCGTGGGTCAGGTCCGGGTTGACCACTGAAACCATTTGGGCTTCGTGCGGCTTGTCGTCGGCATGTGTTTCCGGCGAACGATGCAGCTCGCGGTTGGCCTCGTCAAGGCTTACCGATTCAAGCTCGGGATGCCAGATACCCTTCAGCCAGATCAGTGGATGCTTGGGTTCGAAAGCGCGAATGCGTGCGGCGAACGAGCCTGACCGCGTCTCATCCAGCATCAACGTCGGACAGACACTGGCCACATCCTCATAGATGAGCGTGGAGATGATCAAGGCGTCGATTTCGTTGAACGGCAAGTCGGCGAAGGAGCGCGTTTCGGTGTGCGCGTAATCGATAATGCCGGTCATGCGCACCTCCTGCTTCCGTTGATATTGCATATCCCCTTGGGCTGCGTGGTCTTGCGATCGCGTGCGGCCGTGCGGCTGCGCGCAGCAATTAACCATATGCATTCCATTGTAGGGATTGTACGGTTTTGGCCGGCGCGATCGAGCAAGACTGCACCGACGGCGAACAATTCGTGGAAGGATTCCCGTCGGCTTGTCGAAAATTGTCGGGTAGCAGGGTTGCGATGCCAGCCAGCCGACCACCCTCCGGCGCTACGCGCCATCTCCCGCCGGCGGGAGGGTTAACCACTCAATCCTTTTTGACGAGGCGGACCGCTGGGCCCGTCAAAGGTTCGGCAGATCGAAGCGCGCCAGATCCACGCCCTCGAGTTCAAGCAACTCGGCCTTGATGTCGAGTCGGCCGCCGTAGCCGCCAAACGCGCGGCCCGAGCCGACTACGCGGTGGCAGGGCACGATGATGGTAACCGGATTGCGCTTCACTGCGCCTCCGACCGCCTGCGCGGCCATGCGGCCGCCGCCGCGTCGTTCGGCCAATTCGGCGGCGAGTTCGCCGTAACTTACCGTCATGCCATAGGGGATTTCGGCCACCAGATTCCACACTTCATGTTGGAATGGCGTGCCGGCGGGATGCAAAGGCGGCACCTGATCCGAGCCGGGGCGTTCGCCGGCGAAATAGGCGGTCAGCCATTCGCGGGTTATACGGAATACGTCGGGTTCACTATCGGATTCGCGATTCGAATCGAGAACGGCTTGGTGATCGGTGGCCCACCACCAGTCTTCAAGACAGAGTTCGGTAAGTCCCTCGCCGTCGGAGGCCATCATCATCCGGCCGATGGGCGTTTCGACTGTGGCCCGCATCAGTTGTCGTTGCGTCATACCGCCATTATCGCGCGTTGAGGGATGAAGCCCATACCGTGCCTGATTCCATGAAGGACGGCACGTCGGCGTAGTCCGGGAACTTCACTTCGGCGCTCGATAATCGTTGGAAAACCGGTGGGACACGCGGGGGCTTGGCTTTTTCCTGAGATTGGCGTATCTTTGTCACCTGTTGCCTGTGAAGGTAACACATGCGGACATAGCTTAGTTGGTAAAGCGCAACCTTGCCAAGGTTGAGACCGCGGGTTCGAGTCCCGTTGTCCGCTCTCGGATGGTTGATTCATGCTGATTGATTCGACCGGATGATGACCCGGGCGGTTGGCGCAGTGGTAGCGCACTTCCCTGACACGGAAGGGGTCACAAGTTCGAATCTTGTATCGCCCACGAAAGTCGAAGCAATTCGACTGGATATAACTGAAGAACCGAGTATTCGGGCGATTGGCGCAGCGGCTAGCGCACTTCGTTCACACCGAAGGGGTCGTAGGTTCGATTCCTACATCGCCCACCCGAGATTCACGCTCGTTGGCCATGTGGCCGCGAGCGTTTTTTCATAATCGATGTATTCCGATTATGCCGGTCCAATCGGGGTGCGGGCTAGAATGCCGCGGAGCCGGCAGAATGGCGGGATTCCGCCGATGCAACCTGTGGTTGCGCGCGAATATGCAACCTGAAGATGGTGGCGCGGAACTGGTTTGCCGTGGCATAGTGAGGGCATCGGCCGAATATGTCATGATGAGCATTACCTATGAAGGGACACTCCGATGAGCTTCCGCGCCAACCTGCAATACCTGCGCGCACAACGCAACATGCCCCAGGAACAGCTGGCCATGTTGCTCGGCGTCTCGCGCCAGGCCATCTCCAAATGGGAATCCGAGAAGGCCTATCCCGAGATGGACAAGCTGCTTATGATCTGCGACCTGTTCGGTTGCACGCTTGATGACCTGGTACTTGGCGATGTGAGTGCGAGCGTGAACGTGGGTGCGGCCGCGCGCGGCGCAGCGGAGGGCGACCATGGCTCGGCTGCCAGAACCGTAACCGGGGAGGGAGCCGGGGAACCCGCGTATATGAAGGATGCTGATGGGAACATCGGTGAATCAGCGCGGTCCGGCGGTGACGGCATCAATGGCCCGAGCTCCGCAAATGCATTGCCCGGCGAAATGTTGCACGGAACCAGTTCATCACGTCCCGGCACGCTGGCTAATGTGGCTGCCTTACCGCAGGATCTGACCGGCTACGATGAACACCGCTGCCGATTCGCGCTACTGATTGCCGGCGGTGTCGCGGCGATTATCGCGGGAGCCGGCATCGGCAACCTGTTCGATTCCGATAATTCCATTCTCGGCGTGACGCCACTCAACGATTTTCTGACATTCCTGGGCATCTGCGTGGGCGTGATTATCGGGCTGGCGATGCTGATTCCGGGCGGCATGTCACATACCGACTTCAAACGGCGGCATCCCTATGTCGAGGATTTCTATGCTGCGAGATGTCGCCCTCGGCACAGAGTTGCCGAGGGCCGGCAAATCACTCCCGCGTCGGGTCCTTTTGCAGGAGCAGGAAGACGAGTGCCGCGACGAGCAGGACGGCGATGGAGAGCACGCCGAGCGAGGCGTTGCCGGTCAGGGACGTGGTGGTGGCCACCAGGAAGGTGCCGATGATCGAGGCGGTCTTGCCGAAGATATCGTAGAAGCCGTAGTACTCGTTGGCGTGATCCTTGGGGATGATCTTGCCGTAGTACGAGCGGGAGAGCGCCTGGATGCCGCCCTGGAACATGCCGACCAGAATCGCCAGAATCCAGAACTCCACGGCCGACTTCAGGAAGAACGCGGCGAAGAACACGATGCACATGTATGCCACGACCGCCGCCGTGATCATCACTTTGCAGCCGAACCGGCCGGCCAAACGACCGTAGAGAATCGCGCAGGGGAAGGCCACGAACTGCGTGACGAGCAGTGCCACCACCAGCTGGGTGGAGTCGATGCCAAGCTCGGCACCGTAGGAGGTACTCATCGAAATCACCGTGTTCACGGCATCGATGTAGAAGAAGAACGCGATCATGAACATCCACAACGGCTTGTTCTTCACGATTTTGCCGAACGTGCCCGCCAGTTCGCTGAACGTGCCGCGCACGGCCGAGCCCAGCTGGTCACGGGTGGCGCGATAGTGCACTTGGCGGTAGCTGGTAAGCAGCGGGATGGTGAATGCCACCCACCAGATGGCGGTGATGATGAACGAGGCGCGCGTGCAAGCCACCGTGGACCAGTCGAAGAGCGACGGGCCGCCGAAGATCAGCGCGATGCAGAAGATGAACGGCACGGTGGAGCCGATGTAGCCCCAGCCGTAGCCATGCGAGGAGACCTTGTCCATGCGCTCGTTCGAGGTGGCGTCGATGAGCATCGAATCGTAGAACGTTAGCGAGCCGTTGAGGCCGATGGTCGCCAGAATGTAGACGACTAGGAACGGTAGCCAGGTCAGGGGCAGGGCCATTGCGCAGCAGGTGACCACGCCAGTGCCGAAGAAGCCAAGGAAGAACTTGATTTTCATGCCTTGCACGTCGGCGATGGAGCCGAGCAACGGCATGAGCAGCGCGATGACCAAGGAAGCAATGGTTTGCGCGTAGCCCCAGGCGGACACGATGTTGCCGTCCGCCGGCATCAGCGATTTGGCGTAAATGGGGATGACGGCGGTGGACAGCAGCACGAATGCCGAGTTGCCGACGTCGTAGATGATCCACTTCTTCTCGCGGGCGGTCAGTTTGGCGCTTTGCGGCACCGGTTCGTGGACATTCGTGGGATCAGTCATATACACTCCTCGACAGTATTCAACTCAATCTATCGTAGAAGCGCGGACTAGGGTAGGGGAGCCATTCCGGTTGAACGGCGGATGAATAATGCCGGGCCTCTTTCTAAGGGGAGCCAGAGCAAAAATAGCTCCCCTCGCTGAGGGGAGCTGGCCGCGAAGCGGACTGGGGGGAGCTACCTATAGTCGACTATTCGCCGATCAGCGCGATGGCCTCGTCGTAATCGGGGCATTGCGGCACGCCGTTGAGGCTGTGCTGGATGGCGATGGATGCCGCCGCGTTGGCGATCTTTACCGATTCGGCCAGACTATGGCCCTTTGCCAGCATCGCGCACATCACGCCGGTGTGGCAACCGCCCGCCGAACGGGTGTGTACGGCCTTGGTCGGGTATCCCTCGATATGAATCGTCTCGCCACCTGGCTCACGAATCCAAGCGCCGCGGGCGCCGACACGCACCACCAGCGGCGCGCGCAGTGTAGCGCCCAAGCCGTCGCACAACTGGTGCATGAAGTCGTCAAGTCCGCCGCCAATGGTGACTTTGCTGTCGTCGATTGGCGCACCAAGTCGCTCGGCCAGCGTCATGGCCTCCTGACGGTTGCAGGACCAGACCGGGCGTGCGAGCACCAGGTCCTCAAGCATATGGTCGTTGACCAAACGCAACGTATTGGTGGGGTTGATCACCAGCGTGTAGTCGCGTGCAGCCGGGTCGGTACCGGCCTTGAGCAGGAATCCGTCCACGCCGGTGGCCGTGTGGTCCATCAGTGTGTTGCCGCTGATGTGCACCACGTCTTTGGGCTGCGGCTCCAGCGTGTCGAACGTGTCCGAGTCGCCATGAGCCTCGGCGCCATAGGAAGCGATGAATGTCTTCTTCGGCGCGCCGGAGCTCAGCACCACGCGGAAGCCGGAATCCTCATCAAGACGATCCTGGCCGATATGCGTAATGCCGTTGTCTTGGAATGACTGGCGGATGAAATGCGCCCACAGGCCGTTGCCCAGAATGCCGGCGTGCTCGGTCGGCACGCCCATGCGGCTGGCCGCCTGCAGCACGCGATAGCTGCCGCCAATGGAGGGCTTCGGATGATCGGCCACGGCGAATCCGCCCTGTGCCGGCACCTCGTCCACATTGAGCATGATGTCCACCCAGACTTGACCCAGTGAAATCACGCTGGGCTCGTGAGTGCCGATACCTCGCCTGAGATTCAACATGACAGCCTCCTTCGTCGTAAGTTGCACGAGGCCCCCTTCGTCCCTTGCCGTCTCTTATACCGAGATTATATGAGAGTTTGCTGGATGCGGAATAGGCAGGCCGGCGTGTTTTATCGGGTAAACGCTACGATTTGCAGCGTAATTCGCCGCTGGCGAACTGCTGGCGAACTACTTGCGGACCGCTGGCGAACCAATGCCGAACCGCTCGCGAACCGCTGATGGCCCACTCGCAAGTTACGCTCGAACCGCGCGTGAACCGCCGAGGTTCGCCCATGATACACGCAAGAGTTGCGGTTGTCGGTATTGGGCTATATATTTGTGAAGTTGTGTGTTCGGCATGTCGGGTGAAACCGGCGGTCGAATGCGTGAAAGACTTGACACATCAAGGTTAAGGGAGTCCATCATGGCAGCTCGTTGCGCAGTGTGCGGCAAGGGACCGCAGACCGGTTTCACCGTTTCCCATTCGCACCGTCGTACCAAGCGTAGCTTCCGCCCGAACCTGCAGTCTGTGCGCACCACGATTGATGGCGAGAACACTCGTCTGCGCGTGTGCGTCAAGTGCCTCAAGGCCGGCAAGGTTCAGCGCGTGGCCGCGTGAATCGCGTACTAACGTGGAGCAAAACCCGTTTGAGCTTCGGCTTGGCGGGTTTTGTTGTTTCTGCGGCCTAAAGAGGCCGTGCGAATAGAATAGGCCAATATGAGCATCACTATGGGCACCACTCTCGCTTCGCTGGTCACCAACAAGCGTCGCGTGTCCGCGCTCAAATCGCTGGGAATCGTCACTGTCGGCGACGCCCTGACCTACTATCCTTTCCGCGTCACCGAACCGGTGCCGCTTCGCGCCATCCGCGAGGCCGCACCCGGCCAGCAGATGGCATTTGCCGCCGTGATACGAGATATGCGCGTGGTGCCGATGAACGCTCGCCGCGGCTACCGACTCGAAGCGACGGTCGATGACGCCGACTTCGCCCGGTCTCGTCGCGTACCCGGCAGTACGGCCCGGCTCACGTTCTTCTCGTATCGTAAATCGTATGTGGATTGGGTCAGCGTGCGACTGCGCGCCGGCACGTCTGTGGTGGTCTCCGGTATGCCCGGCGAATACATGGGTCAGCTGCAGTTCACCCATCCCGAAATCCTCACTGTCGCGCCCGTGCCGGCCGGAGCAGGAGCGGGGCTTGAGGGTTACGCTCGGGGCGCGGCATCCGGCAATGGTGCGTTTGCGGGAAGTGCCGATCCGTATGCCAGTGCGCAGTCCGCGTATCCGCCGGCCGCGACTGCCCCTTCCGGGGCCGCGTTGAAATACGACGCCGATACCGTGCAAGAGGCGCTTACCCGCGTCTGCCGGCCCCGCCCGGTATATCACGCCAGTTCGCGTATCTCGTCCGAACATATTCATGAGACGATTCTGGGATTGCTGTGGATGATGGGGGCCCGCACGTCATCCACGCCTGACGGGCAACTCGCTGGCGCTGGGGCAGCCGGCATTGTGGCTCCCGCGACTGACACCATCGCCGTCCAAAACGGGGAAGAGAAGTCCGGCACGACCGCCGAATCCGGTGCTGAGGCGCTCTCCCAATCCATCCCAGATGTGCTGCCCGAATCGGTGCGCAAGGCCAAGAACCTCATGCATCGGGCTGAGGCGTTCCTGGCCATTCATGATCCGGCCTCCACGGCCCGGTTCAAGGAGGCCATCGAAACCCTGCGCTATGAGGAGGCTTTCGTTTCGCAGACCTCGCTGCTGAAGTCTCGACAGCACGCGCACAAGTCATCGGCGCATCCTTGCCCGCTGAACGAGGCGCTGGAAACAGCTCGAGCGTCGGTGGGCGAAGCGGTTGCGGAGCCAAGTACGCAACCAGAAGCATCGGAGCGCGGTTCTGCGACCGATCTGCCTGATCTGCCCAATTTGCCCAATTTGCGCGACCGCTTCATCGCATCGTTGCCGTTCACACTGACAGCCGGGCAGAGTCAGGTGGTGGACGACATCGCGTCCGATCTTGAACGTGACTGGCCCATGCAGCGTCTGTTGCAGGGCGAAGTCGGCTCCGGCAAAACCGTAGTGGCGCTCGCGGCCATGCTGCAGGCGGTCGGCGCCGGCTATCAGGCGGTGCTGGTGGCTCCCACTCAGGTGCTTGCCGAACAGCATTACGAGACCATCAGCAAGATGGTGTCGGGGTTGACCCTTGCACAGCCGGGTGCCAAGGAGACCGATGCCGCGGCCGACGTTGAGGGCGCGATGGGCGCGTCCGGTGCTTCGACGGTCTCTTCTTCCAAGGTGACTGCGGAAATTCCCGTCACCCTGCTGACCGGTGGTATGAAGCTTGCCGCCCGGCGTAAGGCGCTCGCTGCGGCCGCCAGTGGTGAGCCGGGCATTATCGTGGCCACGCACGCGGCGTTTTCCAAGACCTTCCAAGCCCCGCACTTGGCCTTGGTGGTGATCGACGAGCAACACCGGTTCGGTGTGGAACAGCGCGAAAGCCTCAACGCCAAAACCGATGACGGCACCACGCCGCATCTACTGGTGATGACCGCCACGCCCATCCCGCGCACCGCCGCCATGACTTGGTTTGGCGATCTCGATATTTCCTGGCTCACCGAATTGCCTGGCGGCCGCAAACCGATTCGTACCGTGGTGGTCAATGAGGCCGACGCCGCCACCATGGGGCGTATGTTCGCGCACATTCGCGCGCGAGTCGACGCGGGGGAGCGGGCCTATATCGTGTGCCCGCGCATTGATGCGGATGATGAGGAGAACGAAGGCGGTTCCGGCGTTTTGGCAGCAGCCGGTTCTGCCCGCGGACGCGCCGCAGCATCTGGTTCCAGTGCCCGCACAGCTGCGGGCGGCCGTGTGACGCGCGCGGCGGCCGATGCCATCGGCATCGACGACCCCTACGAAACCTTCGACGAAAATGGCGAAACCGTGGCTCGCCCGCCATTGCATGCGGTGGCCGAAATCGCCGACCGGTTGCAGAAACTTCCACAGTTCCAAGGCATTCGGTTTGCGACTCTGACCGGCCGCGACAAGGATGACGTCAAAACCCAGGTCATGGCCGATTTTGCCGGCGGCGAGACTCCGATCCTGGTGTCCACCACGGTGATCGAAGTCGGCGTGGACGTCAAGCAGGCCAGCTGCATCGTCATCTTTGATGCCGACCGATACGGCCTCTCTCAGCTGCATCAGCTGCGCGGCCGCGTGGGGCGTGGCGGCACCAACTCGTGGGCGTTCCTTATTTCCCGTGCGGAACCCGGCTCCCCGGCCGAGCAACGGCTCGAAGTGATTCACCACTCGCTCGACGGTGCCGAAATCGCCCAAGCCGACTTGGAATTCCGCGGTGCCGGCGATGTGCTCGGCGACGCCCAATCCGGCGGCAAGTCCAGCCTGAAGCTCCTGCGCGTGGTCAAGGACGCCGACATGATCGCCGACGCCCGCACCCGTGCCGGGCAGCTTCTGGCCGCCGACCCCGAACTGGCAGGTGAGGTCCAACTCGCCGGTGCCGTCCTCGACTTCACCCGAGGCAACGAAACCTTCCTGACCTCCAGCTGAGGCACCTCCAGCTGAGGCTAGGGCTGCGCCCCCGTAATCGCACGATATAGTTTTTCCGTATGCCGATCGTGAGGAAATCACGGTCGGGAAGCCCTCGAATGTGCTTCAGTGGAGGCAAGACCATTCGTACATGAGGTGCTCGAAGTGCATATATCATTGGTGCGCTTCGAGCACCCCATTGTTGTTCATGATTGGTATGCGCAGATGAACCTGTACAGTGAAAGCTATGCGTGTAATTTCTGGACGATTCAAGGGTGTGGCGCTTGCTACGCCGAAAACGGGTACCCGGCCTACCACGGATCGCACCAAAGAGGCGATTTTCTCGCACCTCGACTCATGGGGAGTGCTGGATGATGCCCGTGTACTGGACCTGTTCGCCGGTACTGGTGCGTTGGGCATCGAAGCGCTGAGCCGTGGCGCGCGAGAACTCGTGGCCGTGGAAAGTTCCCGGCCTGCGGCGGCGCTGATTACCAAGACCTTGGCGCAGCTACAGAAGAATCGTTCGTGGGATGCTTCGCTCAAGGCCCGTGTGCTGGTCAAAAAAGCCGAGCAAGTGGCTGGCGGCTTCGGCGAACCATTCGACGTGATATTCATCGACCCGCCCTATGCCTATGAGACCGCTGAATGCAATCAGCTACTGTCCGATCTGGCGGCGGGCAGCGCCACCAACGAGAACACGGTGATCATGCTCGAACGCTCGGTACGCTCGGATGATCCCACTGCCCCCGGAGGCTGGCAAATCACCGAAAGCCGCAACTACGGCGAAACCGCCGTCTTCTACATCGAATCCGCGGATGACGACTCGGATATAGAGCGTTCCGACGATTCCGCCGCGTAGTGAATCTCCCACCGTGTGGTGAATTAATCGGCGAGCCGGCGCGGATGGGCGGCGGAGACCTCCCAGCCCAAGGCCATCAGGGTCTTGCGATCGGCCTTATCCAGCGCCTTGCAATCCAGTGCCGCGATAAGGTCTGGCCGAATCTCGGCGGTGCGGGCCAGCGCTTCGTCGCGGCGAAAACGGTCCACCTTGCCGTGGTCGCCGGACAACAGCACATCCGGCACCGCAATACCGCGCCACACGGCCGGCTTGGTGTACTGGCGATGTTCAAGCAGTGCGCCCTCGCCGGTGTAGGATTCCTCAACAATCGAATCTGGGTTGCCCATGAATCCGGGCATCAGGCGGGTGATGGCCTCAAGCATCACCGATACCGCTACTTCGCCGCCGTTCAGCACATAGTCGCCGATCGAATATTCGCGTACGTCGACGCCTTGGGCGCGGTAGTAGTCCGGGATGCGCGCATCGTAGCCCTCATACCGGCCGCAGCCGAACAGCAGATGGTCGGCATGGCTGAGCTCGGTGGCGTCGCGCTGGGTGAACAACGGGGCCGATGGGTTCGGGAAGATGAGCACCGGTGCGCCGGATGGGGCGGGGGAGCCGGACGGCTGCGAGAATCCCAGCAGTTCGTCCAGACATTCGCTCCACACTTCGGGCTTCATCACCATGCCGGCCCCGCCGCCGACTGGCGTATCATCCACCGAATGATGCACATCGTGGGTCCAGTCGCGCAGGTTGTGCGCCTTGATCTCCAACAATCCCTTGGCCTGGGCTTTGCCCATCAGGCTGAGGTTCATCACCTCAAAGTATTCGGGGAACACGCTCACGATATCGATCTTCATGTCATCCAGCCTAACGGTAGCCCCTCCCGCATTACACGGCCACCACTACACTATTGCGGTGATGAATACGACGATGAACCTCCCCACCCGCAAAAAGCCCGAAGTGTTGTCCCCGGCCGGCAACCTGAGGGGCCTGAAAACCGCGGTCGATTATGGTGCCGACGCCGTCTACTGCGGCGGCAAAGCCTTCGGCATGCGATCGGCCCCCAAAAACCTTAGCCTTGAGGATTTCGAGGAAGGATCGCGCTACGCCCATGAACGCGGCGCTCGCGTGTACGTGACCTGCAACGTGCTGCCGCGCAACAACGAGATCGAAGCCATGCGCGAGTACGTCGGCCAGCTCAAAGACACCGGCGTGGACGCGCTGATCGTCTCCGATATTGGCGTGATGATGATGGCCCGTCAGGTGGCTCCGAATCTGGAACTGCACGTCTCCACCCAGGCCGGCGTGACTAATTATCAGGCTGCGAACGCCTTCTACGAGCTTGGTGCTCGCCGTGTGGTGTTGGCCCGCGAGATGGACTTGCAGGCCGTGCGTGATATTCGCGCCAACATTCCCGATGACCTCGACATCGAATGCTTCGTCCACGGTGCTATGTGCATGGCCTTCTCCGGCCGCTGCCTGTTCTCCAACTATCTGACCGGCCGCGATGGCAATCACGGCGAATGCGCCCAGCCATGCCGCTGGAAGTATTCGATCGTGGAAGAGAAGCGCCCCGGCCAGTACTTCCCGATCGAGCAGACCGAGAACGGCGCCTATCTGTTCAATTCGCAGGACATGAATATGCTGGGGCACTTGGATGATTTGATTGACTCCGGTGCCACCAGCCTCAAAATCGAAGGCCGCGCGAAAAGCGCCTACTATATCGCCGCCATGACCAACGCCTACAAAACCGCGGTTAATGAATACATGATTCAACGCGGTTTTGAAGACGCTGATGGCAATGTTTTGAAGCCTTTCCATGACCGTGTGATTCGCCCGGGCGACCCCGATTTTGGCCAAGGAACCGAAGATCAAGTGATGCGCAATGCTGATGCCGCGTTCGCCGGTGTGGCCGATGAGGGATATGACCGTGGCTCTGATACTGCGGTTGCCGATTCGGTCACCGGCTCGGTTGCCGCAGAACGTGACCGCGTGACGGTTGCTGATGCCGTCGACTCAACTGCCTCTGGTACGCCGGCCGGCACCGCCGTCGAACCCGACGGCATGAGCTCTCACGCCCGTTCCACGCGCCGCAAGTCCAACACCGCGGTCGAACAGATTGAGACCGATTGGAAACATGCGGCCGTTCGCCCGGCCCCACACGTCGAACTGCCCGAATGGCTGCTCGAGGAAACCGACAAGGTGGCCCACCGCGACTACTCCACCGGCTTCTATTACCCGGAGCACAAGGTCACACAGAACACCGACCGCTCCGCCTACTTCCGCTCATGGCTGGTAGTGGGCGAAGTGCTGAGCTGGAGCGCGGACGAAGACGGACGTGTCACGCTGATGAGCCGTAACAAGATTGAGCCCGGTCAACAGGTCGAATTCCTGCTGCCTGGCGAGAGACCATTGGTCTTTACCGTGCCGGAAACCGGCCTGCGCGATGCCGATGGCGCGCCAGTACCCGCCATCAATAATCCGGCGCACGTGTTCTCGATGCCCTGCCCGCACCAGGTGCCCATCAACGCCGCCATCCGCTCGCGCACCAAAAAGCCCACCCTCAAAGCCGAATAACCTACCACTCCGCCCCCGCTGACTGGGGGTGGTCATGAAAATCATGAACACCGCCCGCACCCAAGAAAGAATGCCTTATGCCTGAATACAGCGAAGAAATCCTCGATTCCAACAGCATCAGCTCTACCGATAAAGCCGGTCGCCCTATTCCGGTGACCATCCCCATCGCACTGGCCCCCGGCATCAAGGTGGTGTACACCACGCGACTGGGCGGCCTGAGCACCGGCGATTACGGCAACCTGAACCTCGGCGGCAAGTCCGGCGACGAACCTGAGGCCGTGCTGTCGAACCGCATCGCACTCGCCGAAGCGGTGCAAGCCCGCCTATCGCTGGTCTCCCAAGTACATTCCGGCGTGGCTGTGGACGTGGACGACTCGTTCGTCATCAACACCCCCTTCGGCTTCGACGTGTCCGGCACACATGGTGAGACTGACACTCCGCACGTCATCGAGGCGGACGGCCAGGTCACCGCACAATCCGGCATCGCCCTAGGCATGTTCGCGGCCGACTGTCTGCCGGTGCTGCTGGGCGACCCGGTCACCGGTATCATCGGTGCGGCCCACTGCGGCCGTCGTGGTCTGGAGCGCGGCGTGATCGGCACCACGGTGGACCTGATGAAGAGCAAGGGTGCCGACCCGGCGAACATCGTGGCCACACTCGGCCCGCGCATCTGCGGCGACTGCTATGAAGTGGGCGACGAGATCGCCGACCAGTTCATCAAGCGCTTCCCGCTGACCAAGACGAAGACCCGTTTCGGCGGTGCCGGCATCGACATCGCCGAAGCCGCGATGATTGACCTCGCCTTCGCCGGCGTACACCAGGTGGTCGATTCGATGCCGCGCGTGCACGCCGCCACCCAGTACCTTGAGGAAGACCCGGAACTCGCCGAACTGTGCCGTACGGACGGCGAAGGCCCGGCCGAGCTCGCGGAGCGCATCGACAACATCAGCCACAGCATGTGCACGCTCGAAAACCCACTGTGGTACTCGCACCGCCGCGCCGCGCTCGCCAACAAAACACACGAAGGCCGCCTCCTTGCCCTCGTCGTGCGTGACTAAACGGAGAATGCGGGCACATTCCGTGGAGAAGATGTGATGCAGTTCACGGACGGCCAGCCCTCACCCTACGGTGGTGCCTATGACTGAGAGAGATTTCGATACCCCCGTCGAGACGCCTACCGTCCAACCAGCCCCCGCTCAGGGCGCCAAACCGGCGCAAACCGTGCCGGTGGTGGCCGTGGTGCTGGCCGCCGGCTTCGGTACGCGCTTCGACCCCGACAATCCCAAGCAGCTTGTCTCCGTGGGCGGCAAGCCCATCGTGTGCTGGAGCATTGATGCCTTTGAACATTGCGATCGCGTCAGCGACATCGTGGTGGTGGTCAATCCCAAGGTGCGCGGTGAAGTGGAAACGTTGGTTGGCGAGATGGGCTACACCAAGGTCCGCGTCATCATTGACGGCGGTGACGAACGTGTGGACAGTACCGCCGCCGCGCTCGACATGCTGGCTACGGCTGGCATTCCGGACGATGCCAAGATTCTGATCCATGACGCCGTCCGTCCGTTCGTGGAACAGTCCGCCATCGACGGTTCGATTGATGCGCTCGACCAGTTCACGGCCGCAACCGTGGCCTACGCCTCAACCGACACCGTGCTGTTGACCGAGGATCTGGGCGATTTGAAAGTGGTCAAGTCGGTGCCGGACCGCCCGAACACCTTCCGCGCGCAGACCCCGCAATCCTTCCGCTTCGCGACGATTCGTCACGCTTACGATTTGGCTGCCGCCGACCCGGACTTCCATCCCACCGACGACACGCGCGTAGTGGTCGATTATCTGCCTGATGAACCCGTCGCCATTGTCTCCGGTGCGGAAACCAACCTGAAGATCACCACGCTGGAAGATATTCCCACAGCTGAGCGTATCGCCGAGGAGATTCTCGGTCGTGATCCCAAGGAAGAGGCCCGCGCCCGCATGCACGCCCTGCTGGCCCAAGCGGCCGGCCAGATGCATCGCTAGACTGGCATTATGCGTGAACTCAATGTTGTGATCTCCGGCTTCGACCACTATGACGGCGTGGAGGTCAATCCCGCCGTCGAAGTGCCCAAGGCCATCGCCGAGCAGGGACTGGGCGTCTCCTCTGCTCCGGACGATCCGTTGGAGCAGGTCGCCGTCACCGTTCATGCTGTCAGCATCCCGGTGAGCTTCGCCAAAGCCTGGCCCACGCTGAAAGAGACGATTGAGGCCACCAAGCCCAATATCGTCATCGCCACCGGGCTCAAGCACGCAGCCCGAGGCGTGATGCTTGAACGATGCGCCACCAACCTGATGGACGCGATCAAGCCAGACGCGGACAACGTGATCCCACGCCGCGAACCCATCGATCCCAATGGCCCGGCCGCCTATTGGACCCGCCTGCCGTTGCGCTCGATCCTGAATGATTTCACGGACGATTCGATTCCGGCCACCTTGAGTTCGGACGCAGGTACGTTCGTATGTAATTCGCTGTTCTACAACTTGCTCAACTGGACCGCCACCCAGGAGCAGGTGCTGGGCGGATTCGTCAGCTTCCCTCCGGTCGTTCCGGCGCATTCCAGCCAGCATGGTCTACCACTCGACCAGCAGATCGCCGCTGGCCGTGATGTGGTGCGCGAAGCCGTGCGCTACTATCTCAAGCCCTCCAGCTCCGACATCCTCATCGCCTAGCACGCTGTGCGCCACGCCGGAATAGAACATGGTTCGCACGCATTGTAACGATTGCGCGTCGCTCAACGCTCAGCGCTAGTGCGATGCGCTACAGTGCTTCAAGGATGTGCCAAGAGCTTTATGCGTGTGCGAAAGGAATAAACAGCGATGGTGGATCGTTTCCCGGTGGTGCTGCGAGGATATGACAAGGAGAAGGTTGATGCTGCCTTCGACGCTACTCAGGAGAGTATGAAGCGTGCGCAGCAGACGTTGGCCAGCATGCGTGAGCAGATTGCGGCGGATGACGACCGTATTCTGCAACTGCAGGCCCAACTTCAGGAAGAGAAGAACAAGAAGCCGGAAGGCAACAGCTTCGCTTCCTTGGGAGCGAACGCCCAGCAGATGCTTGCCTCCGCCGAACAGACGAGTACCGAACTGCTGGAACGCGCCAAGCAGGACGCGTCCTCCATCCGTACCACGGCTCAGGCTCAGGCCGAAACACTGATCAACAACGCCAAGCTGGATGCCCAGCATATTGTTGACGACGCCAATGCCAAGGCCGCCTCGATTCTGACGAACGCCAGCAATCAAGCCGAATCAGTGACCACCTCCGCCAACGAGGATGCCGCACAACTGCGCTCCGAAACTGCCAAGACCATCACCGAACAGCGTCAGACCGTCGAGCTTGAGCTCAGCAACGCGCGCGAAGAGCACACTAAGAAGATGGCTTCCGAACGCTCCACTCAAGAGCGCGAAATCGCCGACATGAAGGCGGAGGCGACCCAGCAGGTTGCCGCAATGCGCAAAAGCGCCAATGAGGAGATCACCAAGCTTAAGTCTGATTCCAACGATCAGATTGAGGCGGCGCTCGCCGAGGCCAACAAGAAGCTCGCCGACGTGCGCGAGCAAGTGTCCAAGATGATGACCGAAGCCCAGCGCAAGGCCAGCGAAATCATTGATGCGGCCAAAACCAAGGGTCAGGAAATCACTGATGAGGCCGAGGTCAAGCGCACCAGCACGATGAGCCAGGTCAACGCCGAGGTCGAGCAGATCCGTCACGACATCGCCGCTCAGCAGGATGAGGCCACGAAGAAGGTCAACGAACTGCTGCAGCACCTCGAAGAGCGTCGTGTGGCGGCCAAGCGGGAAGCCGATGAGTTGGTCGGTCAGGCCAAGAACACTCGCGACCAAGCCGATTCGTATGCCGCGTCCAAGCGCGAGGAGGCGGACATCCAGGCCGCCGCAATCGTACATAAGGCGGGCGAGGAAGCCGATGCGCAGATCGAGGAGCGTCGCGCCGCCGCCCAAAGCGAGCTTGACGGTCTGTCCAAGCGCATCGCCGATCTGCAGGAACGCGAGTCCGTCATCACCCAGCGTGTTTCGGAACTGCGTTCTATGTTCTCGCAGGCGTTCTCCGGATTCGCTTTCGGCGGTAATGCGGCGGCCTCTGGTCAGGATCAGGAAGCCGCTGCCGCGGCGGCATTGCCGGTGGTTGCGCCCGTCCCGGAAGTCAAGCCTGTACACAACGAGGCCGATGACCAGCCGGGTGAGTTGAGCGGAAACGAGTCGGCTGCCGACGATCACAATGAGACAGATGCGGCACCGGCTGATTCGGCTGATTCGGCTGATTCGGCTGCGCAGAATGAGCAGTCCGAATCGTCTGAGCCGTCCGAGCACCAGACACAGGGCGAACCGGAGGCCCCGACTCAGGAGAATCCGGCCGTATCTGAGCAGAACGGCGAATGACAGGCCTTCGATTAGACTACTAGCGGTAAGAATTACGGCACCTGCGCTTTCGAGCCAGGTGCCGTATTCGTTTGAATCTGCGCCACAAGCGCACCATCACAGAAGGAGTATGACATGAGTGAATTGACGCCTCTGACCGACGAAGCGTTGAATACCCTGCGCGGCGATTTCGCACAGAGCGGCACCAACCGTCTGGCCATGAACGCGGTGACCTCCGCCGGCATCGACAAGGTGGCTCGCAATTATGACCGCGCTCGTCTGATGCAGCGTCGTTTCTCCACCATCGTTGACAATGGCGAAGCCACCCATCAGGATCGCTCCGGCCGCTGCTGGCTGTTCAGCTCCCTGAACGTGGCCCGTTTCGTGGCCAAGAAGAACATGAACTTGAAGGAGTTCGAGTTCTCCCAGAACTACGCGATGTACTACGACAAGCTGGAGCGCGTCAACTACTTCCTTAAGGATGTGGCCGCTCTGGTGGCTGCCGGAGAGCCTTCCGACTCCCGCCTGATGCAGCACCTGCTCGCCGACGTGATGGGCGATGGCGGCCAGTGGACCATGGCCATGAACGTGTACAAGAAGTACGGCGCTGTGCCCAAGGACCTGTTCCCGGAGACCGAATCCTCCAAGAACACCGGTGAAATGAACATCCAGCTGCGCCACATGCTGCACACCGCCGTGGCGCACATGTACGCCGCTGACGGCGATGCCTCCAAGGTCGAGGCGATTATTGCCGACGCCACTGCTGCCGGCCACCGTATTCTGACCATCCACCTGGGCGAGCCGCCGGTTTCCTTCGACTGGGAATGGACCGACAAGGATGGCGAATTCCACCGCGACGGCGAGATTACGCCGGTTGAGTTCTGGAAGAAGTACGTGGGTCCGGCTGATCTTGAGGACTACGTGTGCCTGGTGGACGATCCGCGCACCGAGCACGCCAAGGGCAAGAAGATCGGCATCGAGCACCTCGGCAATGTGGCTGGCGGCGACGCCACCGAGTACCTCAACGTGCCAAACCAGTTCATGAAGGACTGCGTCAAGCAGATTCTCGTTGAGCAGGGCATTCCGGTATGGTTCGGTGCCGACTGCCACCCGTTCATGGACCGTGAGAACGGCGCTTGGGCCACCGACCTGTTCGAGTACGGCCGCGTGTACGACGTGGACTTCGATTTGGACAAGGAAGCCCGCGTGCGCTTCGGCGACTCCGCCATGAACCACGCCATGGCTTTCGCCGGCGTTGACGTGGCCGACGACGGCACCACCCGCCGCTGGCGCGTGGAGAACTCTTGGGGCGCCAAGATCGCCGACAAGGGCTACTTCACCATGTCCGACGACTGGTTCACCGAATACGTCTACGAGGTAGCCGTCCCGAAGGCCCTGTTGCCCGAGGAATACCAGAAGGCCCTCGAAGAGCCAGCCACCATGCTCCCCGCATGGGATCCGATGGGCGCTTTGGCCTGACTTCGTCAGCCTCCCGGAATCGGCCTGACGGCCAATGCTGTGTTTTCTCGCAGTCTGTCGGCTGCTAGGGTCTCTCCCTCTGTCAGCGCGAAGCCGCTGACAGAGGGAGAGACCGCGGTCGCAGGCCGCACAACAACACAGCATCGCCGCAGGCGAGTCCACACAGGCGAGTCCACCCAAAGTCCATAACTGCCGGCCCAACAAGCAGTCCCCGTAACAAACTGCTATAGTTGGGCTTTTGCGTCTATGGCGACATACCGACAGTACGTATACAAGGAAAGGAGTCGAGCAATGGCAGCACTACGTGGTCCGGATAGTTCCGAGGATGAACGTCGTTTGGGGGAGCAGGCCGTCTTTCCTGAGACCGTCGATGTCAACATTCGTCAGCTTGACCCCATTCCCGCGCCGCGTGCTTTCCTCAGGGAGCAGCCGCTCACCGATGAGATGAGCGAGCTCGTGCTCCACTCGCGGCAGGAAATCCGCGATGTGCTCAACGGCCGCGACGACCGACTGCTCGTCATCGTGGGCCCCTGCTCAATCCACGACCCGAAGGCCGCGCACGAGTACGCAGAAAAGCTGGCTGCCGTCAAGCGCGAGTTGGAAGACCGACTCGTGATCGTGATGCGCGTGTACTTCGAGAAGCCGCGCACCACCATCGGCTGGAAAGGCCTCATCAACGACCCCGATCTGGACGGTCGCTTCAATATTCGTAAGGGCATGTGGCTGGCCCGCAAGGTGCTCACCGACGTGCTGAGCCTCGGCCTGCCCGCCGCCACCGAATGGCTTGACCCCATCACCCCGCAGTACATCTGCGACGCGATCAGCTGGGGTGCCATCGGCGCGCGTAACACCGAATCCCAAGTCCACCGCGAACTGGCCAGTGGCCTGTCCATGCCGGTGGGCTTCAAGAACTCCACCGACGGCTCCATCAAGGCCGCCGCCGATTCCTGTTTCGCGGCCGGCTTCGAGCATCACTTCCTGTCCATTAACTTGGACGGTCGCGTGATTTCCGCCGAAACCAAAGGCAACCCGGATTGCCATCTGGTTCTGCGCGGCTCCAGCCACGGCCCGAACTACGATGCCGAATCCGTGCGTCAAGCTCTGGAAGACCTCAAGGTTTCCAAAGCGTCCGGCCCGAGCCAGCATGGCCTCGTCATCGATGCCGCCCACGGCAACTGCGGCAAAGACGAAAACCGCGAAGCCGAAGTCATCGAAGAGATCGCTGAGCGCCTGGCGCACGGCGAACAAGGCATCACCGGCGTAATGATGGAAAGCTTCTTGGTCGGCGGTCACCAAAAGCCGGCCCCGCTCGACCAGTTGGTCTACGGTCAGTCCGTCACCGACTCTTGCGTGCCGTGGGAACGCACCAACGAACTGCTGCACACCCTAGCCGACGCCGTCACCGCTCGCCGCTCGGCTAAATAGCTTTGTCTTTGTAAAAATGCTCACTGAGACCCACTCAGTGAGCATTTTTTGCCAATAACGGTGGTCATGTCAGTTTGTTCCCGTGACACCTTATCCTTGGGAAGGATACTGACCCAAGGAGAGATGTTATGCAGCAGCAGGAGGAAGCAGCACATTCGCTGCATCCGTTGCAAGTCGGTCCGCAGCCGTTGAACACCCCAGAAGAGCTTCGCGCCATTCGTCAGGCGATGGGGGAGGGGAAGAACCCGCTCGTTGCCACTGATGTGCCGCGTTGGGAAGATCAGGTGGGTGTCAGTCGCATCATCAACCGCCGCGTATTGGAGTTGGAGCCGCTGCCCACGCCCGCGCAAGTGCTCGCTGAACTCCCGCTGACTGATCAGGCTCAGGAAATCGTCGCCTACTCGCGTGATGAGATTCGCGCGTGCCTGTACGGCCAAGACGACAGGCTGTTGGTCATCGTCGGCCCCTGTTCGGTTCATGACCCGAAGGCCGCGCTGGACTACGCGCGCCGATTGGCCAAGCTGAAAGATGAGCTCGGTGAACAGCTGCTCATCGTCATGCGCGTGTACTTCGAGAAGCCGCGCACTACCATTGGCTGGAAGGGCCTGATCAACGACCCGGATATTGATGGCAGCCACAATATTCGCAAGGGCCTGTTGCTTGCTCGCAAAACCTTGCTTGGTGTGCTGAAGGAAGGATTGGCGGCCGCCACGGAATTTCTGGAGCCCACCAGCCCGCAGTTCATCTCGGACGCGGTGAGTTGGGGCGCCATTGGTGCGCGCAACACGGAAAGCCAGATCCACCGCCAATTGGCCAGCGGGCTTTCCATGCCGGTCGGCTTTAAGAATGCCACTGACGGCTCGGTGAAGGCAGCGGTCAACGGTTGCTTCGCCGCTGCTCAGCAGCACACGTTCTTCGGCATTGACCATCTGGGGCGTGCCTGCGCAGTCGAGACCCTTGGCAACCCGGACTGCCATGTGGTGTTGCGCGGCTCGATTCACGGCCCGAACTACGATGCCGAATCCGTGGCCAAAGCCATGGAAGACGTACGCGCCGAAATGCCCGCCGAATCCGCAGCCTCGCATGGTCTGATTGTTGATTGCTCGCACGGTAACTCCGGCAAGGACGAACATCGTCAGGCCGAAGTCGTGCGCAATATTGCCAGCAGAATTGCAGCTGGCGAACAGGGTATTACCGGCATCATGATGGAAAGCTTTATTGAAGGAGGCAATCAGAAGGCCGCGCCGCTTGATCAGCTGGTCTATGGCAAGTCGATTACTGACAAGTGCATCAGCTGGGAAGAAACCGAGGCCTTGCTGCGCGAGCTTGCGGAAGCCGTAGCCACACGGCGTTGGCACTGAGTTGCGTCATCGGCTCTCTCGCGGGAGCAATGCAACGAAACGTCTCTACCCCTCAGCCTGCCATTCGGCGGCCACCTCCCCTGACAAGGGGAGCCGAAAGTGTTGTGAAAGGAACTTACGTATGGGTATGAAAACTGTAGCTATTATTGGCGCATTGGATGAGGAAGTGGCGCTGATCGCCAAATCGCTCACGCATGTGACGCACACCGCCAAGGGCAGCCTTGACATCGTGTCCGGCACGGTCGACTCCTTCGGTTCTGACGTCATCAAGGTTGCCGCAACGGTAGGCGGCATGGGACTGGTCAATGCGGCCGCCACCACGCAGCTGCTGATTGACGAGATTGCCCCGGACGCCGTGATTTTCAGCGGCATCGCCGGCAACCTCAACACCCACCTGCACATCAACGACGTGGTGCTCGGCGGCACCCTGCGCTACCTCGACACTGACATGCGGCTCGTAGGCCAGTGGAAGCCCGGCACTGCGGACGCTCCGGTGGAGGAATTCCACTCTGATGACCGTCTGCTGGAAGTCGCCGACGAGGCGCTTGCCAATGCGGGCATTACCCACATCACCGGCATCATCGCCTCCGGCAACTACTTCGTGGACACGCCCCAAAAGGTCGAGGAGGTCATCCGACTCACCGGGGCTGACGCCGTGGAGATGGAAGGCGCCGCCGTGGCACAGGTCGCCGCCCGCAATAACGTGCCGGCACTGGTGATTCGTGCCCTTTCCGACAACGCCGACACCGATTACGAGGTATTCAAGGAGTTCGACATCTCCGAATACGCCGATACCGCCGCCCGTCTGGCTGTCGACATCGTCAAGCGCCTGTAACTGGTCACCTCCAAGTTCGGCGTTGCCGGTGTGGGCTGGTACATGGCCATCATGACTGCCCTCGCTCTGCTCGCTCTGTTCCTGATCAAGGAAAGCAAGGACAAGGACTACGAGCTGTAAATAGAGCTCCCTATATTATGCTCCCGCCAGCGGGAGCATTTTGTTATGTCGTCCCGCCAAAAATGAACAATAGACGAACTTACGTAGTTTAGGCATCTCACTACGCCTCGCACGTTTTACTCTGGAAATCATGGATATCTGGCAGATCGTCGTGATTGTGGTGCTCGCCGCGCTGATACTGGTGTGGGTTGCCGTCATCGCCTACAACAAAGGCCGCGTTTCAGGCCGGCTCGCCGCCGAACAGGACCTGTCCGGCGACGAGGATACGCATTCTCTATTCGGTGATGATGCGCCCGTGCGCCCCACCGAGCGTCGCCTGATTGAAGTCCTGCCCGAAGCCCTGATCGTCACCGACCGCAACGGTCTGGTCCAATATTCAAGCCCCGGCTCAGTGCCATTCGGCCTAGTCTCCGGCGACCGACTCAACTCGCGTGAAGTCGAGGACATCCTCACTCAGGCCGCCGCCGACGGTGGCATGCGTGAGCGTGAGGTTCAGCTGCCGGTCAATCGCAATTCCTATCCGTCCTCTAATGGCCGAGGACTGGAGGCCGGCCAGTCACGCCCGTCCAACACGCTGTATTTGCGTGTGCGCATTGGCGATATCGGCGATGACCTGTACGCCATCTTCATCAACGACATGTCCGAGCAGCGCCGTTTCGAGGCCGTCCGCCGTGACTTTGTGACCAACGTTTCGCACGAACTCAAGACTCCGGCCGGTGCCATCGCGCTACTGGCCGAAACCGTGACCGACGCCGCCGATGATCCGGACGCCGTACGGTATTTTTCCGGCCGTATCTCCAAGGAATCCGCGCGCCTGACCGAACTGGTGCATCATCTTATCGACTTGCAGAAAGCCCAAAGCCCGCAAAGCGTGATCGATGCGCGGCGCATTTCCGCGCTGGATGTGGCACGCGCCGCCATCGCCGCCAATCAGACCCAAGCCGACTCCCGCCATGTGGATATCCGACTGAGTGTCAACGGACAGTCAGTACCCACGAAGGTCGAGGAGCCGGCCGATGGCGAAGGTTCCTTGGAAGAATCAGGCAGCCCAGCCACGAACGGTCCGATGATCAAGGCCGACAAAGAGGCCATGCAAACCGCCGTCAAGAACCTCGTAGAGAACGCCATCCATTACTCGCCCGAACACACCACTGTGGCGGTCGGCGTGGGGGAGCGCGATGGCAAAGTCACCATTCGCGTGGTCGATCAGGGCATCGGCATCCCCGCCAAATCGCTGGACCGCATTTTCGAGCGATTCTACCGGGTCGACCCGGCCCGTTCGCGCGAGACCGGCGGTTCGGGACTCGGCTTGGCCATCACCAAGCACTGCGTGCAGGAGAACGGCGGTCGGATTTCGGTCTGGTCGCGTACGGGGGAGGGGTCGACGTTCACCATCGAGCTGCCGGCCGCCCCGGATGAGGATGACGACGAGGCCCGGTCGGACGAGTCGACACAAGCGTAGGGCCTTGGTTGGTGCCCGACATGGTGCCATTCCATTGCCACACAATCACACAGTGGGCGAGGTGCGCACACCGCGCGTAGCCCAATTACGCAATTACGTACTTTCGGGAAACAGCAGGCTAACGGAGAACAAATGGTTACGATAATGTCGGAAAACTTTGCGCCTATGCGCACGGGAACATACCCAAGAAAGGCTACTATGACACGCATTCTTATCGTCGAAGACGAGGAATCCTATCGCGAGCCGCTGGTATACCAGCTCACACGCGAGGGGTACGACGTGTCCGCCGCCGCCACTGGCGAGGAAGGTCTGGAACTGTTCACCAAGGGCGGCATCGATTTGGTGCTGCTTGATTTGATGCTGCCGGGCATTGACGGCACTGCACTGTGCCGCCGCATTCGTGAGCAGAGCCGTGTGCCGATTATTATGCTCACCGCCAAGAGCGCCGAAATCGATAAGGTCGTTGGCCTTGAGATTGGTGCGGACGATTATGTGACCAAGCCGTACTCTTTCCGTGAGCTGCTGGCACGTATTCGTGCCGTGATGCGTCGCAATCAGGCCACTGCCCAGGCTTCCGGCACTGTGGATGACGATATTCCGCTGGTGTGTGGCGATATCGCCATGCAGGTTGGCCAGCATCAGGTCACCGTACGCGGCGAAACCGTGTTCTTCCCGCTCAAGGAATTCGAACTGCTCGAATACCTCATGCAGAACAAGGGCCGTGTGATGACGCGTCACCAGCTGATCGACCGCATCTGGGGTTCGGATTATGTGGGCGACACCAAGACGCTCGACGTGCATGTCAAGCGCGTGCGCTCCAAGATCGAGGAAGATCCGGCGCACCCCAAGTATCTGACTACCGTGCGCGGTCTCGGATACAAGATCGATACTCCCGCGGAGTAAATGGAAGGCGGCCTTCGGGTCGCCTTTTTTGTTGTGGATTGGGGGGCTCGCCGCAGGCGAGCCCGCTCCAAAAACTACGTAGCCTCAACGTAGCCCACAAACATCCAAGTGTTCATCTTCTGTTTACTGATTTCGGTTTTGGGCCCTTGAAACCACCAATACGCTTGTAGTTGTCATGAATTGACCGGGCAGCGCTGAGCCGCCCGCGAATAGTTGATAGAGGGATTAAGTAATAATCATGCAGAAGAACATCCTCGTTCGCTCCATTGCCGCTCTGTCCGGCATTGTGATGCTCGCTTCCGTGGCCGCCTGCGGCGATAACACCGCCACCACGACCGACAACAGCTCCTCCTCCGATTCCACTTCCAAGTCCACCCCGATCTCCGGCAACTTCTCGGGCGCCGGCGCCTCCTCTCAGCAGGCCGCCGTTGAAGCCTGGATCGCCGGCTTCCAGGGCACCAACCCTGAGGCCAAGATCGCCTACAACCCGTCCGGTTCTGGCGCTGGCGTGCAGACCTTCCTGACCGGTGCCACCGCTTGGGCCGGCTCCGACAAGGCCCTTGCCGATGACGAAGTTGAGCAGTCCAAGTCCGTGTGCACTGAAGGCACCGCCTTCGACGTCCCGGTCTACATCTCCCCGATCGCCGTGGTCTTCAACCTCAAGGGCGTTTCCGATGCCGGCAAGCACATCAACATGGACGCTGCCACCATCGCCAAGATCTTCGACGGCAAGATCACCAAGTGGAACGATCCGGCCATCGCCGATCAGAACAAGGACCTGAAGCTGCCCGACACCGCCATCACCGTGGTGCACCGCTCCGATAAGTCCGGCACCACCCAGAACTTCGTCTCCTACTTCAAGGACGTCACCCCTGACAACTGGACCTACGACCTCTCCGAGAACTGGCCGAACGAGGTTGGCCAGGGTGCCAAGGGCACTTCCGGCGTGATCTCCACCGTCAAGCAGGCCGACGGCACCATCGGCTACGCTGACTTCTCTCAGGTCGGCGACCTGGGCACCGTGGCCGTCAAGGTCGGCGACAAGTACAACGAGATTTCCGCCGAGGCCGGCTCCAAGGTCATTGGGGATTCCAAGCAGGACGACACCGTTAAGGGTGACAACCGCATCGTCATCAAGATCAACCACGCCACCGAGGCCGAGGGCGCCTACCCGATCGTCCTGGTCTCCTACGACATCGTCTGCCCGGCCTACAAGGACACCAAGCAGGCTGAGTTCGCCAAGGCTTGGCTGACCTACGTGACCTCCGACGAGGGCCAGAAGGCCGCTCAGGATGCCGCCGGCACCGCTCCGCTGCCCTCCTCCCTGAAGTCCGAGATCACCAAGTCCATCGAGGCCATCAAGACCAAGTGATGACGTCGGCCCGCAAGGGTCGTGTGGACTGGACCTGACAACTGAACGATAGACTGTAGTAGTAAGAGCAGTCGCCGCCAACTTTAAGCCGCAGTCGTAAACCATACGGCTGCGGCTTAAAGCGGGTCAGGACCCGAACGGTTTGGCAACGTCACAGACGAAAACCGCACCACTTGAATACTTGATAACCACCCTATATAAGGAGAATCCGTGAGTTCGCAAGACAAAACGGCTGTGCAGCCAGTTGGTGGCAAGACCGCCGACAAGGTGTTTCGCGGTGTGGCATACGCCTGCGGCATCCTGATCCTGGTTGTACTTGCCGCTGTGTTCCTGTTCCTGTTCTTCCGCGCCTGGCCACTCATCGGTGGCGATCAGGCCGCCAACAGCCAGACCGTGTCCAGCTTTACCGGCGGCAAGGCCAGCAGCTTCTGGGGCTACGTGCTCCCGCTGTTGTTCGGTACTGTGCTCGTGTCTTTGCTGGCACTGCTGATTGCCTTCTTCGTGTCCATCGGCATTGCGCTGTTCATTTCGCATTATGCGCCTAAGAAGCTCGCCACCGCGCTGAGCTATGTGGTCGATTTGCTGGCTGCCATCCCGTCCGTTATCTACGGTTTGTGGGGCGGCCTGATTCTGGTGCCGGCCATCTACCCGTTCTGGAACTGGGTTGCCAACCACCTGGGCTTCATTCCACTGTTCGAGGGCCCGGCCGCCAACCCGCCGCGCACCGTCGCCACCGTGGCTGTGGTGCTCGCCGTTATGATTTTGCCGATTATCACCTCCATGTCCCGCGATATCTTCATGCAGACCCCACGCCTGCACGAAGAGGCCGCGCTGGCGCTCGGCGCCACCAAGTGGGAGATGATTCGTCTGGCCGTGCTGCCCTTCGGCAAGTCCGGTATCGTGTCCGCCTCCATGCTGGCTCTCGGCCGCGCGCTTGGTGAGACGATGGCCGTGTTGATGATCCTGTCCCCGGGCCTCAACTACTCCATCAAGCTGCTGCAGGCCTCGCAGAACCAGACCATCGCCGCGAATATTGCCGCACAGTACCCTGAAGCCAACGATCTGGGCGTCTCCACGCTGATTGGAACCGGTCTGATTCTGTTCCTGATCACGTTCGTGGTCAACTTCATCGCCCGTAAGCTTACCGAGAAAGCGACTGCGTGATGACTGCTGCTGAGAACACTGAAAAGACTCCGATGGACGGCGCGCCCGAAATCGACTTCGATCGTTTCCGCCCGACCCGTTCCGCCATCCAGCGCCGTAATATCATGGACCACTTCATGTGGGTCCTGATCGCGGTGGCGTTTGTGATCGCCTGCATCCCGCTGATCTCCCTGCTGTGGACCACTATCGTCAACGGCATCAAGCGCCTGAACCTGAACTTCCTGAGCTACAACATGACCGGTGTGGTCGGTGGTAGCCAGACCCCGTCCGGTGGTTACGGCGGTGTGCTGCACGCCATCATCGGTACTCTCGAAATCACCGCTGGCGCTATGGTTATCTCCATTCCGATCGGTTTGATGTGCGCCGTGTACCTGGTCGAATACTCGAACCGCGGCAAGCTCGCCACCACGATCTCCCTGCTCGTCGACGTGATGAGCGGCATCCCGTCCATCGTGGCCGGCCTGTTCGCCTTCTCGATGTTCACGATTCTGCTGGGCCCCGGTACCATCAACGGTTTCGAAGGCTCCGTGGCTCTCTCCCTGCTGATGTTGCCCACCGTGGTCAAGTCCAGCGAGGAAATGCTCAAGATCGTGCCGAACGATTTGCGTGAGGCTTCCTTGGCTCTGGGCGTTACCAAGCAGCGCACGATTACCAAGATCGTGCTGCGCACCGCTCTGCCGGGCATCGTCTCCGGTGCCATTCTGGCCATCGCCCGCGTGATTGGTGAGACCGCACCGTTGCTGATGACCGCCGGCTACATCTCCAGCACCAACGTGAACCTGTTCTCCGGCCAGATGACCACCCTGCCGGTGTTCGTCTATCAGGAGTACTCGAAGCTCAGCGCGAACTGCCCGCCCAACGCCGACGCCACCTGCGTGACCACGATTCCGATGGAACGTGCGTGGGCTGCGGCTCTCGTGCTGATCGTCATCGTGCTGCTGCTGAACCTCATTGGCCGAATCGTGGCGAAGGTCTTCGCCGTCAAGACCGAGCGCTAAGCCAGTCGCTAAGCCTAAGCCTTAAGAACACAAGGAAATATAAGGAAACATCATGGGACAACGTATTGACGTCAACCACGAGAACATCTATTACGGCGACTTTCTGGCCGTGGAAGATGTGAACATCAACATCGAGCCGAACAAGGTCACCGCCTTCATCGGCCCGTCCGGCTGCGGCAAGTCCACCGTGCTGCGCACCTTGGACCGTATGCACGAGATCATCCCCGGCGCTCACGTCGAGGGCGAGGTGCTGCTCGAAGGCAAGAACCTGTACGACAAGGACGTGGATCCGGTGGCCGTGCGCCGCGACGTCGGCATGGTCTTCCAGCGCCCGAACCCGTTCCCGACCATGTCCATCCGTGAGAACGTGCTGGCCGGTGTGCGCCTGAACAACCACCACCTGGCCAAGTCCGACGCCGACGATCTGGTCGAGTGGGCTCTGCGCGGTGCCAACCTCTGGGAAGAGGTCAAGGACCGTCTTGACAACCCTGGCATCGGCTTGTCCGGTGGCCAGCAGCAGCGTCTGTGCATCGCCCGCGCCGTGGCCGTCCACCCGCAGGTGCTGCTCATGGATGAGCCCTGCTCCGCCTTGGACCCGATTTCGACCTTGGCTGTCGAGGATCTGATCAACGAGCTCAAGAGCGACTACACCATCGTGATCGTGACCCACAACATGCAGCAGGCCGCCCGTATCGCCGACTACACCGCCTTCTTCAACCTGAAGGCAGTGGGCCAGCCCGGTCACCTCGAGTACTTCGCGGACACCATCACGATGTTCAACAACCCGCAAAACGAAGAAGCCGAGCGCTACATCTCTGGAAGGTTCGGCTGATCGTTTCCTGCGCGCAGCGTAATGATTTGTGCGTAGGAGAAACGGCAAAGCCCGCCGCAAGGCGGGCTTTCGCATATTCAACGCGAGTATTGCCGAGTATTATCGTTCTCGCAACGGAGCGAGCTGGAATACTTCGTCAGACTGGGCGGCGACTTCCCGCTTCGGTCGATCGACGGGAGAACGGCGGGTAAAGCGGTACAAGACAAGTCCGCACGATGAATACTCTGTGATGAATCTTCTGTTTACGGTGCGAGTGTGGAAGAATGGTCACAGCAAGGTCCAGCAAAGGAGCATAGGTGAGTACTGGTCTGATCGTCGGCATTGTCGTTGTCGTTATTATCGTTGTCTTGATTGGTTGGGGCGTCAGCGCCTATAACAACCTGGTGACGCTGAAGAACCGTGTGAAGAACGGTTGGGCGCAAATCGACGTGCAGTTGAAGCAGCGCGCCGACCTCATCCCGAACCTGGTGAATACCGTCAAGGGGTACGCATCCCACGAGTCTGAAGTCTTCACTCAGGTGACCGCCGCCCGCGCCGGCGTAGTGGCTGCGGCCAGCAACCCGAGCACGACCACTGCTCAGCGCGCCGCCGCTGAAAACCAGCTGTCCCGCGCCCTGTTCAACCTGCAAGCCACGGCTGAGGCATATCCGCAGCTGCAAGCCAACCAGAACTTCATGGATCTGCAGAACCAGCTCAAGGAACTGGAGAACAAGATCGCCTACGCCCGTCAGATCTACAACGACGTGGTCCTGAAGCTCAACACCGCCATCGAAACCGTGCCGACGAACATCATCGCCGGTTTGTTCCACTTTGAACAGGCGCAATACTTCGAGGCCGATGATGCCTCCCGTCAGGTGCCACAGGTCCAGTTCTGACCCGCTCCAGGCCCGTCCGGTATGCCGCCGGCCGGGCCCGTATTGCCTTAAGAGAGGGAAGATATGTGGATGCGATTCATTCGCGCCGGAATCGTCAGCATTGTTGCCACGGTGGTGTTGGCAGTTATCACCTTGGCGATAATCGGGACTTCCGCGTTCGGCGATTCGGCCGACCTCAGCTACCGCACGCTGGACTATGATGTGACCGCCACCGCGAACGGTGATTTGAAGGTCACGCAGCATATCGACGTCAAGATGCGTGAACGTACCGACAGTGACGACAACACCAAGCCGTGGAAGCAACTGTTTCAGCAATACACGCTGAACTCCGGCACCCTGACTGATATCAGCGATATCAGTGTGCGCAACGTCACAGACGGCATCGACTATGCCCAACAGAGCGAGCCCAAGCTGCCCAGTGACGTCTCTTCCGACAAGGAATGGAACAGTGACTACGCCAACCATTGGTATATCGCCGATGTGAGCGATGGCAGCGACCATCCAAAGGCATACACGCCCGGTACCGATGGCCTCAAGCCCAGCGCCTCCGCCACCGAAGATAACATGACCGTGGAGATCGGCTGGAATATTCCGGTCACCACCGAGGCCGACAGTATGAAGTTCGACGTGAGCTTCACCATGCACGATGTGGCCACCAAATGGAAAGACGTGGCCTCCTTCCAATGGGAGCCGTTCGGCAAGAAGAACCAAGTGCCTATCGGCACGGTCACCGGCACCGTCCACTTCCCCAACGGCATCACCGGCAAAACCTCATGGGCATGGCTGCACACCGAGCGCACTTCGGAAACCAAGCGCAACAGCGACGGCAGCTACACGTTCACGGCCTACAACATCCACAATGGCGACTACCTCGATGTGGTCGCGGCGTTCGATGCCGCCAAAGCCAAGGGCATCGCCCGCAAGGGAACCGGCAATCATCTCAAGGACCTGAAACAGGACGAATATAAGCAACAGCAGCGCTGGCTCGACAAGCAACGATTCGCTGCCAGAGCTCGTCTCGTGTCCTGGATTGTCAGCATCGTGCTCGGCATCGCGTTGTGCGCGTGGGGTATCTGGGCTGTGATCTCCAGCAACCGGCGTGCGCAATACCGTGGCAGCGTCGAATACTGGCGCGACCAGCCCGGCATCAGTCCGGCTTCCGCAGCCCGTCTGATTCGCGTGGTCGATCCGTCGACGCGCCAATCCGATGAAGACCGCCAGCTGACCGCCACCATGCTGTCGCTCGCCGTCAAGAAGGCCATTGCCGTCTATCCGGGGCCGTCGGACATGTATCGCGGCATCGACATGAGCCAGGCCACGCCGGTAGGCTTGAGCCAAATGATTGCCGCCGACCAAGGCAAGCAGTATGCGGCAGGCATCACCAGCACCATCGTGATTCTGCCGCTCGCCATTGATGAGGCACCCAACGCGCAACAGTTGGGATTGAGTGAATCGGAAGATGCGCTGCTGAACCTGCTCATCGTCATTTCGCAGCGCGTGGGCAGCCCGGTATTCGACCTGAACCAGATGAAGGCGACCTGCCAGAATTGGCAAGACGGCTATATTGAGCTCGGCAAATTCACCGGTGCATGCAGCATGGAATACCAGCGGCTGGGTGCCACGCGCTCTGTGGGCTGGCAATGGATCCTACCCGGCGTATTGGCCGCCGTGCTGGGATTTGGTTCGCTGCTGGCCAACAGCTTTATCGGATACCCGGTGGCTGGTCTTATCGAGCTGCCGATATTCCTGGTCGGCCTGTTCTGCTCGATGGCCGGCGCGATGACCGTGCTCACCGACCAAGGCCAGGATATTGCCGGCCGGACTCTGGGCCTTAAGCGTTATATGGAAGACTTCTCCAACTTCACCGACCGTGGTGCCGCCGATTTGGCCTTGTGGGATTGGTATATGGTCTACGCCGCCGCGTTTGGCATTTCCGATCGCGTGATGCGTGAGCTGGCCAAGGCCTATCCTCAGGTCAACGATCCGGCTTGGCTGGATGCCAACGCCTCCAACTCGTTGTTCTACTGGAACTACCGCCCGTATGGCTGGTACAGCCACCGCCATAATGGTCCGTTCGACCACGATGCTGCCGGGCAGATGGACCCGGGCATTAGCGGCCCAGCTCCGGCTTACGGAGGCACATCGTTTGCCGGCGGATTCTCCGACCTCGGCTCGCAGCTGAACTCCGGACTCGCTGACATCAGCTCGACCATCAGCGCGGCAGCACCATCCGCCGATTCCGGTGGCGATTTCTCCAGCTTCGGCTCGGGTGGCGGCTCCGGTTTCGGTGGCTCGTTCGGCGGTTCGGGTGGCGGCTCGTTCGGTGGGCGGTAAATCCAGCGTTCTGCTTACGCTGGAATCGGACACAGACCGTCTCATTACTGTTGAAGGGAATCACCATGGCATTGTTCCGTAACCTCGGACCGTTCTCCACCACCGCCATCGGCCACGGCGAAATGCCGCTGACCATCGAAAACAATCGCGGCCACGAGGTCGGCATCGAAACCCTGCATGCCTCGCTGGACGCCGGCTGCCGCCACATCGACACCGCTTGGGCCTACTACTGCTCCGGCGGCGAAGAACAGACCGGTGAAAAGCTGGTGCGCGAGGCCCTTGAGACCTGGAAGGGGCCGAAGGACGAGGTGCTGGTGGCCACCAAGGTGGGCCACTTCCGCAACTTCACCGACGGCCGCCCCACGTGGGATGTGGACGGTCGCCCGGAGAACCTGATTCGGCGCGGCAAGGAGAGCGCACTGGCGCTCGGCGTGGACACCATTGACCTGCTGTACTTCCACCGCCCTGATCCGAAGGTGCCGTACAACGAGTCCGTCGAAGCCATCAAGCAGCTGGTGGACGAGGGCGTGGCGCAGGAGGCCGGTATCTCCAACGCCTCCATCGAGCAAATCGACATTGCGCGCGGTATTCTGGGCGACAAGCTCGTGGCCGTGCAAAACCAGTACTCGCCGATTCACCTGGAGACCCAGGACACGCTCGACTACTGCGCCAAGGTTGGCTTGGCCTTCGTGTGCTGGAGTCCGCTCGGCGGCTACCGTCACCCCTATGATGAGACCAAGTTCGACCCGTTCCGCGAGGTCGCGGCGGCCCACGGCGTGAGCTACCAGCAGGTCGTGCTGGCATGGGAGCTCGCCAAGGGCGACCACATGTTCGTGATTCCCGGCGCGCACCGTCCCGAAACCATCCTCGACTCCCTGAAGGCCGACCAGCTCGAACTCACCCCCGAAGAACTCGCCAAGCTCGGCTGAACTTTCTCAGCTCCCCTTGTCAGGGGAGCTGTCTCGCGTAGCGAGACTGAGGGGTAGTCGCCGGAGTAGTCCCGGGTAGTTCCACAAGGAGATAATTGTGCGCAAAAAACTCATCCTCGACCTCGATACCGGCATCGATGACGCGCTCGCCATCGCATATGCCCTAGGCAGTGCCGACGAGATCGATTTGATCGGTATCACGGCCACCTACGGCAATGTCGCGGTGCCGCTGGCCGCGCGCAACGCGCTGGCGGTACTGCACTTGTTCGGCCGTGACGACGTTCCGGTCTATCCCGGAGTCGACCATCCCATCGCCCCGGCAACATTGCCGAAAATGCGTGGCACCACACCAGACGAGCGGGCCCAGGCCTACGCGCGCTGGCAGAACGGCGGCGCGGACGGCTGGCAAACGGACGCTTCGTGGTCACCAACTCCCGGCTCGGTGGCGGTCCACCATCCCAACGGCATCGGCGGCGCAATCATCCCCGACTCCCCGCGCGCTCCGGAAGCACCAGGCTCGGCGGTCGATTTCATCATCACCGCCGCGCGCGAATACGGCCCGGACCTGACCATCGTACCTACGGGCGCGATGACCACCATGGCCACCGTATTCCGCAACGCTCCGGACTTGAAGGATTCCGGTGTGAACGTGACGTTGATGGGCGGTGCGTTGACGCTGCCCGGCAATGTGAGCCCGGCTGCCGAAGCGAACATCTCCCAAGACCCAGAGGCAGCAGACTATCTGTTCAAGTGCGGCGCAAGCACCACCATGATCGGCCTCGACGTGACCCACCAGACCGCGCTCACCCGTGAGAAAGCCCATGAATGGGCGTCTTTGGGGACGCCGGCCGGCGACTTCCTCGTCACCATGACCGACTACTACATCGACTTCTACCTGAAGAACCAGCCGGAGATTCACGGATGTGGACTGCACGACCCGCTGGCCGTGGCCGCCGCGCTCGACCCATCGCTGGTCACGACCTTCGGGTTCAACTTGCAAGTCAATCTCGAGGGCCCGTTCCGAGGCCGTACCATCGGCGATCGTTCACGGCTCCAGGATCCCGACAAACACACCCAAGTCGCATTGGGCGTCAACGTGCCGGAATTCCTCGACCGTTTCATGACCCGCGTCACCGCGGCCGCGCGCGGGTGAACGATTACGCTTCGGCCCTGCTCTTTTCGATTTGACGTTTGAGATATTCGCCCAGCCCATCCACGCACCAAAGTGGGATGTTCGTCAGCCAAGATTGCTTCCTATAGCCTATTTCTCCTATACGGATACCGTGGAGCCCGTATCTGTTGCAGACATACGAGAGACTTCTCGCACGAATATTGGAAGAGGATTTCACTTCGATGGGAAAAACCTCGTCTCCCTGTTCCATTACGAAATCTATTTCCGCATTTCCTTGAGGATTTGGGTTAGCCCAATAGCGGGGTTTGATTCCTTGAGCTACCAGCTGCTGACATACGTATTGTTCTACGAACGCGCCCTTGAATTCGGAAAAGAGCTTCGACTTGTTCACCAGAGTATTCACGTCGAGACCGGACAGTGCGCCCAGTATGCCCGTGTCTTCCAGATAGATCTTGAACGTGTTAAGACTCTCATATCCGGTCAGAGGAATATGCAGAGCATCGAGGCAGGGGACTTTGGTAATGATTCCGTAGTCCGTCAGCCAAGTGAGCGCTTCCTCATATTCGCGGGCGCGGGCTCCTTGCCTGACAACACCGTAAACGAATTTGCGATTCTCCTTGGCAAGTTGTGATGGCAGTGTGTTCCATACAAGCCGGATACGCTCGCCCAGCGTATATGCGGCATGCTTGGAAAAATCAAGATCGTAGGCGTTGAGAATATCTTGTTGGACAGCTCGCACATCCTGCGGAATCCCGTTATCCAGGTGAGCGCTTAATGCTGCTGGCATGCCGCCGACCCACATATATGTTTTGAGTAGGTCATTCATCTGAGGTTCGAGAGCTTGTGGAATGTCCTCGAACCGGCCTTCACGTATGGTGTCGGCGATCATGTCTTGTCCGATGCTGTCCAGATATTCGACGAAGGAGAGCGGATGTAGGTTCATCATGGTGACTTTTCCTACAGGAAAAGAGGTTTTGCCGTGCTTGGATATTCCCATGTAGGAGCCGGTGGCGATGATGTCATAGTCGGGTGCCTGCTCGGTGAAGTATTTGAGAGAGGTCAACGCGAGCGGACTTTCCTGTATCTCGTCAAAGAAGAGCAGTGTTCTGCCGGGGAGTATCCGTTGGTTGGCGGCGAGTTCGAGCTGACGGATTATTCGTTGCGGGTCAAGATCCTGCTCGAATATCCCGGATAGGGATGGCCGCTGCATGAAATCAACCGAGACGATGTTGTCGTATTGTCCATTCGCGAACTCGTTGACAAGCCATGTCTTGCCTGTCTGCCGTGCGCCACGGATCAGGAGAGGCTTATGGTCAGGTGTGGTCTTCCACTGCTTGAGCGTTTTCAGTGCTTTTCGCTGGAGCTTCATGACGGATATCCTATGATAAATGTGCGACGCTTACACATTTATCATATCATAAACGTGTAAGCGTTACACATTTTTTATAGTTTATTGCAGTCGCAGTAGTTTTAGCGCAACGGCTATCAGCTGATCGGTACGGGTCTTGATCGCTTCGGCATCCCATTTGGTTATCTGTGAGGCTCAGCCATATTACGCGGTATAAACGTTAAGGAGCAATCAAAGGGCGGTCTTTCTGAGATTAGTCTCAGAAAGACCGCCCTTTGCAATGGAATAAATTGAGTGTGGAACTCGGTATTGGTTTGAAAGACTGTTTACAGCCCGGGAATCAGACCGCCGGGCGGATCGAGCGTGAGGTATTGCTCCTCCAGATCGATGTCGGGGACCAAGGCCTCCACGAACGGGACCAACGCGGTCTTTTCGACCACATCCTCGCCCTTGGAATTCTGGCCGGTTACCACCGGCTCGGTCAAACGAATCTTGAGCAGGGATTGGGCGGGGGAGTCGATCACATCCACCACTTTGCCGACCACTTGGCCGGCGGGCAGTCCCAGACCGTTGCCCTCGACTAGACGGGCCTCAAGGCCAATAAGATCCTTGGGATACCACTCGTCGGCCTCGAGCATGTCCTCCGCATCGTCGACCTCGCCGTAGAGTTCGACACCATTTAGGGCCTCGGCGGCATTGCGGTCGTCGACGCCCTCAAGCTTGAGAATCCAACGATCCTTGAACGTGCGCGAGCCCTCGACGATGTACTCGGTCTCGCCATCCTGGCTGTAGAGCACGGAGTCCGGCTCGAAGCGCCACTCGGGATCATCGGTGTACAGGCGCACGGTGACTTCGCCCTTCAGGCCCTGTGCGCGGCCAATACGAGCGACCCTCAGCAACTCGAGCTGCTGAGGGTCGTCGTGCATGTCTTGCTGTGTCATGCTGTGAATCGTTCCTTATCGGTTATCGACGGACGTCCATGATGTCAACGCGGACCTTGTGGTCAGACAGTGCCTGAATCACGGTGCGAATCGCGTTGGCGGTGCGGCCGCCACGGCCGATCACACGGCCAATGTCTTCCGGGTTCACGCGTACGCGAAGCAGTTCGCCGCGCGCGTTCTCATGAGACTTGACGGAAACATCGTCGGGAAAATCAACGATGTTCTTGATGAGGTGTTCCACAGCCTGTGCAAGCATAGCTAGCCTTTCGTTTCCGCTCAGGCCTCAGCCGGAGCTTCTTCGGCGGCCTCTTCAGCCGGGGCTTCCTCAGCGGCGGCAGCGGCTTCGGCTTCAGCCTTGGCCTTGGCAGCAGCTTCGGACTTGGCGGCCTTCAGCTTCTGAGCCTGGTTCTCAACGGCCGCGATGCGGGCCTCGGCGTCCGGGCCAGCCTCAACGGTCTTCAGGGTGCCTTCGGCACCTTCAAGGCCCTTGTACTTCTGCCAGTCGCCGGTGATGTTCAGCAGCTTGAAGACGGGCTCGGACGGCTGAGCGCCGACGCCGAGCCAGTACTGAGCGCGGTCAGACTTGATCTGGATGGTCGAGGGCTGGGTGTTGGGGTTGTAGGTACCGATCTCCTCGATGACCTTGCCGTCACGCTTCTTGCGGGAATCGACGACCACCACGCGGTAGAAGGCGTAGAACTTCTTGCCCTGTCGCTTCAGACGAATCTTGGTTGCCAAAATGGCTCTCCTTGTAATGCTAGGTGTGCGGGTTCTCGGTTTGCCATGTGGGGCATGGCCGTCCGGAATCCACGTGTCCTCGCGGCTCGGGGTGTAGAGGGCGCCACGCGCGCGCGAATAACTGGCCTATTATAGCGCACAGGGCCGGACTGGGCGTGGCGCACTGTGGTTACGGTGTGGTACGCGTTCCCCGTTGCGCAACATTCCGGGGAATGTATCGCGAAAATGCCGGCTATCGCAGTGCAAGCGTTGCGGTCAGGGCCAGATGATCAGTGCCCTCGACCTCAAACGACTTTACGCCGGACGGTTTGAGTCCGGGGGTGAACAGCACGTGATCCAGCTCGATGCGCGGCCACTTGAGCCAGCTCGGGAAGGTGAGATTCGGGCCGGCGGCTTGAATCAGACTTGCGTCCTTGAATCCGGACTTGAGCAACGCGCGGAAGCTCGGATGGTCGGTGCTCGAGTTGAGATCGCCCATAACGACGACGATATTGCGATTGCTGACGGATTTTGCACGGGCGAGTTCTCGCAGACCCAAAATGCCGGCCGACCAATCCGCGCAGCCGCGCATCGGCGATTTCGGGTGAGCCGAACAAAGCGTCACCGTGCGATTACCGGAGGTTTTGAGGGTAATGGCGGGAACGTCGGCGGCAGGGATGGAGACCACGTTGGGCACCGCTGCGCTCGGCTCGTAGCGGGAATAGATCACGTTGAATCCGCCATTATCGGTCTCTTTGGCGTCTCCGAACTGATGGTAGGGGAGAAGTTCGTTGATGTCGGCTTCGGTAAGACGTGTGATGAGGTCGTCGGTGACTTCCTGCAAGGCCAATACGCTGATATTGCGTTCGCGAATATTGCGAATGATTTCAGCGGCGTCGGCGCGTCCGTATCGACAATTCATCGTCATAACCGAGAACTGGGGCGAGAGTGTTTCACGCGTTGTTTCACGGTGTCCATCGGAGATGGTTTCGGGCCCCTCCTTCGAAGTGTTTGAGGTACCCGATGTATTGCTGTTATGGCTTTTTGACAGCGTCGGCGAAGTTGTTTCACGGGCTGTTTCACGGTGGGATTCTTTGCGTTTCCCGGCCGGGTCGATTGACGTACCCCAGTAGTTGATGCGCTGTGAGCTGGCAATCAGCGCGACCACAATAAGCAACGACATCGCAGTCCATTCATGTTGCCATGCGGCGACCGCGGCCAGAATCATCAAAGGAACACACAACAGCGGCGTCAGGGCAATCATGTACGGAAGCGGCATACGGGCCTCGAGACCGGCGGGCAGCGCGCTTAAGGTCGTCCATAACAGTGCGATGATTGCCACCGCGCTGAGGATTGTCGTCATGGAAGTTCCTTTCGAAATATAAATTGAACCGAGATATAATTTGGCTCCCCTCTGCGAGGGGAGCCAAATTGTGAGATCAGCGACCGAACAGTCCGCCAAGGCCTCCGCCGAGGTTCGGCGGCAGTTCAGTGCCACCGTCGACGTTGCCCATCATCTGCTCAAGGCCAGCGGGCAGGGCCGGGTTCTGTGGCTTCTTGGCGAAGGCGGAACCGCCGGTCGAACCGGAGGACTTGCCGGCCAGCTTATCGCGCAATGCCTTCTCCTCGGCCTCGCGCTTCATCGGATTGCCGGACTTGCCGCCCTTCTTCTTGTTCTTGCCCTTCTTCTTGCCGCCGCCCATAGCCGGGCCGCCGAAGCCGGGGATGCCGCCGCCCATGCCGCCACGATTGGACATGCGCTTCATCATCTTTGCGGCCTGCTCGAAACGCTGCAGCAAAGCGTTCACCTGAGAAACCGTCACGCCGGAACCATAGGCGATACGGGCGCGGCGGGAACCATTGATAATCGACGGATCGCGGCGCTCGGCCGGGGTCATCGAGCGAATAATCGCCTCGGTGCGGTCGATTTCCCTCTCATCGAACTGCTCGAGTTCCTTGCGGTGCTGGGCCATGCCCGGAATCATGCCGAGCAGCGACTTCATTGAGCCCAGCTTGCGCACCTGCTGCAGCTGATCGAGGAAGTCGTCCAGGCCGAAGGAACCTTCGGAGATTTTCTCGGCGGCCTTGCGGGCCTCTTCCTCATCGAACTGCTTCTGCGCCTGCTCGATGAGCGTCATGATGTCGCCCATGTCGAGGATACGCGAGGCCATGCGGTCCGGGTGGAAGACCTCGAAGTCCTTCAGGCCCTCACCGTTGGAGGCGAACAGGATCGGCTTGCCGGTCACGGACGCCACGGACAGCGCGGCACCACCGCGGGCGTCGCCATCGAGCTTGGAGAGCACCACGCCGGTGAAGTCCACGCCTTCGTCAAAGGCCTTGGCGGTCTTGACGGCGTCCTGGCCGATCATCGCGTCGATGACGAACAGGATTTCGTTGGGACGCACGGCATCGCGAATGTCGCGAGCCTGCTTCATCAGCTCCTCGTCCACGCCCAGACGACCGGCGGTATCGATGATCACCGTGTCGTAGAGCTTCTGCTTGGCGAGTTCGATGGAATCGCGGGCCACCTTCACCGGGTCGCCGGAGGTCTGGCCCGGAGCTGCGACGGCCTCGCCGCCATCGGATTGGACGCCCTTTTCGGGAGCATAGACGGGCACGCCGGCGCGTTCGCCGACCACCTGCAGCTGCGTCACCGCGTTCGGACGCTGCAAATCGGCCGCCACCAGCAGCGGCGTGTGGCCGGAATCCTTGAGCCAGTAGCCGAGCTTGCCGGCCAGCGTGGTTTTACCGGCACCCTGAAGGCCGGCGAGCATGATGATCGTCGGCGGGTTCTTCGCGAAGTTCAGCGGACGGTCGACGCCTTGGCCGAGCACGTCGGTGAGCTCCTCGTTGACGATTTTCACCACCTGCTGGGCGGGGTTGAGTGCGTCGGACACCTCGGTGCCCAGTGCACGCTCACGCACCTTGCCGGTGAAGGAACGCACCACGTCGAGCGCCACGTCGGCGTCGAGCAGCGCGCGGCGGATTTCACGGATCGTGCCGTCGATATCCGCCTCGGAAAGCTTGCCCTTGCTCTTCAGATGCTTGAACGCATTCGAGAGTCTGTCTGTCAAAGATGAAAAAGCTGCCATAATGGGCAACAGTCTAGCCGCCACGCGGGAAATTGCGGTGTTGGGGACGACGCTTTTCGGGGAATGTGCCGCGTAGTAGTCAGGGATGTTGGGCATTCAGACGGCAAATGCCGTGCCGTCCGCTCGTGGCGAAGCCAATCGAGTGCTTCCGATACCATGGAAACCGTAAAGAATCCTGTGTTTTTTGGAATACTTACGCTGTTTTGAAAATCGCTGGACACCGCTTATACGCAGACTGCCGTGCGCTCCGAACCATGACGTTCGGGCCAACGCAGACATGCCGTGCAATAAGGAAGGCCCACTGATGCCCACCCAAAAACTACTCGAACGCAAAGCCCTGATCGTTGGTATCGTCATCAACGTGCTGCAGGTCTTAGCCGGCATGGCCGTGTTCTTCATGACCGGTCTCAAGGCCATGTTCCTCGACTTCTCCTTCACCGCGATTTCCGTCCTGTCCGGAATGGTGGCGGTGTACCTCTCGTCGCGCACGGTGCGAACCACCGAGCGCTTCCCCAATGGCATGTTCGCACTGGAACCTATCTACGCGATCTGCAAGGCCATTTTCACCATGTCGTTGTTGGTGTATTCGCTGATTGACGTGTGCCGAGTAGCGTACGACTACTTCGTGTTCGGGTCCGGCGAACGCATTGAAACCGGCCCGGTGGTCATCTACGAGATCCTGACCGTAATCGTGTGCTTCAGCCTATACACGTATTACCGGCGCTCCAACCGATCCATCGGCGATTCCAGCACCATGCTCACCGCCGAGTGCAAGAGCACGTTGGTCGACGGATCGATGTCGTTCGGCATCGGCGTAGTTGCCATCTTCCTGATGCTGCTACCGGCCGGCGGTCCGCTTGACTTCCTGCACTACACCGGCGATTTCTTCATCACCGTGGCTTTGGTGGCATTGACCATCAAGGAGCCGTTCAGCGTGCTCAAAGAGGCGTTCGTGGAATTGGTCGGCGGCGTGCATGACGACGATGAAACCAACGCCTACGTGGAGGCCGAGGCACAGCGCCATCTGCCTGCCAACACCGACTACGAGCAGACGCTGATCTTCAAGACCGGTATGAACTACACCGTTGACGTGTATCTGAGCGGCATCGGCGAAACCATTGATGTAGCTGACCTCATCGAATGCAAGCGCTCGCTGGAAAAGGAGCTCAGCAAGCGCCTGCACATCGTGGACGTGGACTTCGTGTTTGACTGATTGATGGGTTTGAAGCGACTACTTCAGACTCCAAGTGGAACCCTGCGGGCCGTCTTCGATGGCGATGCCGGCCTCGGTCAGGGCGTCGCGAATCTGATCGGCCTTGGCGAAATCCTTGGCCTTGCGAGCTTCGGCACGGGCGTTGAGCTGTTCGGCGATCAGTGCCTCCAGCGCTGCATGCTCGGGCGACTCGGCCGTGCCATCAGCGGCACCGCCGGCAGCGCCGGCGGACACCCACGGTTCGGCCAGCGGGTCCAGGCCCAAGGTGTCGAGCATGGCACGCACGGCGAGCAGCGCCTCACGCACCTCGGCCTTGGCGGTTTCGGAATCGGCGCGGTCAGCCAGCTGTGAAAGCAACGTATTGCCGGAACGGATGGCGGTGAAGATCGCGGCGGTTGCACCAGACACATTGACATCGTCATTCATGGCGGCCACGAAATCGGCGGGCAAATCGTCGGCGGAGACGGCAGTGACTTCCTCGCGAGAAGGCTGTCCACCCAGCGCCACACCGGCACGCTCGATGAAGTTCGAGACGCGGTCGTATGCGGCCTGCGCCTCGACCAGCGCCTGATCGGACCATTCGAGCATCGACCGGTACTGCACGGAGCCCAGGGCGTAACGCACCACCCAAGCGGAATGCTCAGCCAACACGCTCGGCACGGACAGGCCGGTGCCCAGCGACTTCGACATCTTCTCGCCCTTGGCGGTCACCCATGCCGAATGCATCCAGCGCGCAGCGGAGGGGTAGCCGGCCGCACGGGTCTGAGCCATTTCGTTTTCGTGGTGGGGGAAGCGCAGATCCAAGCCGCCGCCGTGAATGTCGAAGCCATCGCCCAGGTAACGGTGGGACATGGCGGAGCATTCGATGTGCCAGCCAGGGCGGCCCACGCCAAACGGCGTCGACCAACGGGCGTCCTCGGGATCGGTGTCCTTCGGAGCCTTCCACAGGGCGAAATCACGCGGATCATGCTTGTCGGGGGAGGCATCGGCCGGGTCGACCGGATTGTACTTGTCGGCACCGGTGGCGTCCACGGACGGGCCCATGCGGTCGGCCACGGCGGCGGCCTCATCGACTTCGGAGGTCTGCTTCTGGTGAGTGAGTTCGCCGTAATGCGGCCAGGATGCCACATCGAAGTACACGTTGCCGGTGGGCTTGCCGTCCGCATCCGTGACCACATAGCCGTGACCGTTGTCGAGAATGCGCTGAATCAGGTCGATCATGTCCGACATGTGGCCGGTGGCGCGAGGTTCCACAGTGGGCGGCAGTACGCCGAGCGTGTTGTATGCCTCGGTGAATTCGCGCTCGTAGTAATAGGCGCGGGCCCACCAACGCTGGCCTGCGGCCGCGGCCTTAACGAGAATCTTGTCGTCGATATCGGTCACATTACGCACAAAAGTGACTTTGTAGCCGAGCTTCAAAAACCAGCGGCGCACGATGTCGAACGCCACGGCGGCACGGATATGGCCAATATGCGGTGACGATTGCACAGTCGCGCCACACACATAAATGCCGACTTCGCCCGGCTTGAGCGGCACGAAATGGCTGACCTGGTGCGAGGCGGTGTCATACAGATTCAGGCCTTCTGCGGCCTTGGCAACATGCACCGGCGTCAGGCTTGAAGGCATGACGGAAATGTTGAAATCCTGCGGTTCTTGGCTGTTTCCCATAACGCTCAAGCGTAGGGTCCGAACCAGACATGCTGAATCGTTACTCGAAGAGTTTGATGAACGCTTCACAGGTGGGGCCCGAACGAGGTGACAGACGGATGAGAAGCGGGACAACAGTCTCGCGAGAACACGTCTTTGACCGCTGCGGAAACTGCGAGATTCATGGATTTGCCCTGCTCGTTACGCAAACGGGGAACGCTCGTGCCACAATAGAAGTCATGGCCACACCACAAGTGCTCATTTTGCAACATGTCCCATGGGAACGCCCGGGACGCATATTGTCGAACCTCGAGGACATCGGTCTTGAGACGGTGACGATGAATATCGTCGACAAAAAGAAACCGGACTTGCCTGATTTCGGCGAACTGGCTGGCGTGGTAATCATGGGTGGGCCTATGGGCGCGCTTGATTACGATAAGTATCCGGGGCTGAAGGCAGAAGCCAAGTTGGCGCGTGCCGCCGTGGCTTCAGGCAAGCCGATTCTCGGTGTATGCCTGGGGCATCAGATTATCGCCACTGCGCTTGGTGCGCAGCTGCGCAAGGGCGATGCGCCGGAGATTGGGTTCGCGCCGATCAAGCGTGTGGACAAGCATGACTTCTTCTCCATGTGGGATAAGCAGCTGACAGTGCTGCACTGGCATAACGACGTGGTGGGCCTGCCCGCGGAAGGCCAGCTGCTGTCGCGTTCGTCTTCCACCAAGGTGCAGGCATTCCGACTGGGATCCGCGCTGGGCATGCAGTTCCACCTGGAAGTGTGCGGCTCGCTGCTGGACGAATGGCTGGATGAGCCGAGCATGGTCAAGGATCTCAAGGCCGCGGGTGGTTCCAAGTCCCAATTGCGCGAGCAGTTCGCCCAATACGACCAGCTACTGCAACCGCTCGCCGAGCAAGTGTTCTCCGGTTTTGCGGCCCGCTGCAACTCCTACGCTCAGACGCTGAACAAATAACGTTTGCGGGCCGCCGCTGGGCAAGCGTGGCGCTACATTGGTGAGTCATGCCGACTTATGACATTGGACTGGAACACGTTTCGCTCGCTTTCGCTACCAAAACCATCTTCACTGATGTAACGCAGGGTGTTTTTGAAGGCGACCGCATCGGCATCGTCGGCAAGAACGGCGACGGCAAATCCACGTTGCTGCACCTGTTCCGCGGCACCCAGGAGCCGGATTCCGGCCGCGTGACGAAGCGCGGCGGACTCACGTTCGGCATGCTTGACCAGCGCGATCCGCTCGACGACAACGCCACCATCCGTCAGGCCGCGCTCGAAGGCCGCGCCGACTACGAATGGGCGTCCGATAACACTTCCCGTGAAATCGTCGAGGCATTGCTCGGCGGCATGAGTCTGGATGCCAAGGTCGGCTCCTTGTCCGGCGGCCAGCGTCGCCGCGCCGATTTGGCCCGACTTCTGCTCAAGGATTGGGATATTCTCGCGCTTGACGAGCCCACCAACCACCTTGATGTGGTCACCATCCACTGGCTCGCCGAACATCTGAAGAACCGCTGGTCCAAAGGCCAGGGCGCTCTGTTGCTCGTGACCCACGATCGCTGGTTCTTGGACGAGGTCTGCGAATCGATGTGGGAAGTCCACGATGGCGTGATCGAGCCGTTCGAGGGCGGCTATTCCGCATATATGCTGCAGCGCGTCGAACGCGACCGCCAGGCTGATGTGCGTGAAACGAAGCGCCGCAATCTGGCCCGCAAGGAGCTCGCATGGCTTTCGCGCGGTGCCCGTGCCCGTTCCACCAAGCAGAAGTTCCACGTCAAGGCCGCACGCGAATTGATTGCCGATGTGCCGCCGATGCGTAACACACTTGAACTGAAGCAAATGGCCACCTCCCGTCTCGGCAAACAGGTGGTCGATTTGGTCGACGTGACGCAGATTTTCGAAAAACCGCAGGGCATGGCCGATATCGACCCGGATGTGGCGGCGCTCTCCGCGTCCGCTTCCCGCGTGGATGTGGTCAACGCCATGTACGCCGAGCCGCAGCTGCATGGTTCCGTTGAGGTGGCGGTCACCGACATGACTGACCCGCGCCTGGTGGACGCCGGCGTGCCGGAAGCCGTCGAGTCCGCTGAGGAAGCGCGTAAGAAGGCCGAGGCTGAGAGCGGCAATCCGCAGCTTGCTGACGATCGCGAGGTTCGTCGCATGAACACGGGTGGTGAAACCATCGGCGGTGGCACTGCTGCAACGGATTCGGATGATGACACTGCTGCAGCCGGTGTCACCTCGGCTGCACGCAAGGTGACGGTTTCCGGCCGCGAGATTCTTGACGATGTGACTTGGCTGATTGGCCCGGGCGACCGCTTCGGCATCGTCGGTGCGAATGGTGCCGGCAAGTCCACGCTGCTTAAGTTGATTGATGGCACACTCACCCCGACCGCAGGCCATGTGAACATTGGCAAGACGGTGAAGTTCGCGGTGCTCTCGCAGCGCCTCGATGAGCTGGAGAAGCTCGGCAAGTACAAGATCAAGGAAGTGCTTTCCCGCTATAAGCCGAGCTACATTGTGGATGGCAAGGAAGTGACGCCGGGACAGTTGATGGAGCGTCTCGGCTTCGAATCCGCCCAGCTGATGACGCCGATCCGCGATCTCTCCGGTGGTCAGAAGCGCCGCATGCAACTGCTGCTGATTCTGCTTGACGAGCCGAACGTGCTCATCATGGACGAGCCCGGCAACGATCTGGACACCGATATGCTCGCCGTGATGGAAGACCTGCTCGATACTTGGCCGGGCACGTTGATTGTGGTCTCCCACGACCGGTACCTGCTGGAGCGCGTCACCGATCAGCAGTTCGCGCTGATTGGCGGCAAAGTACGTCACTTGCCCGGCGGCGTGCAGGACTACCTCGATATGGTTGAGGCTATTAAGAACGGCAAGGGATTGCCGGCTGACACGCCTGGCTTCGCGGGCACCGGTAGCAGCTCGGCGAAGTCTGGTAAGGGTAAGGCGGCCGCCGTCAACGCTGCCGCATCTCTCCCTCAGTCCGCTTCGCGGATAGCTCCCTCGTCAGAGGGAGCCAATAACGGTGAGGACTCCACCTCGAAGCTCACCGGCAAGGCCTTCCACGAGGCATCCAAGCGCGTGAATGCCATCGAACGTAAGCTCGCTAAGCTTGAAGAGCAGAAGGCCGATCTCGAGGCGCAGATGGCCGCCCATGACCCGAGCGACTACGAGGGTCTCAACAAGCTCAATGAACAACTCACCGCCGTCAATACTGAAAGCGATGATCTCGAAGCCGAATGGCTCGAACTCTCCGAACAATTGGAGTAGCGGGAGAAACCGTAACGTTCACAAGGCCTCGGCAGTTTGCCGGGGCCTCCCGCTATGCAAACTCCCACGGATTAATCAATTCCACGTCGGTACCTTCGAAGTCCTTGATATTGCGCGTGGCTATGGCCGCATCCCAGGAACAGGCAATTGCCGCAATCATGGCGTCTTGAATACTGGTAGGTGTGCCCCTGTGTTCGCGTTCGACAAGGATATGGGCATAATCCGCAGCTGCCTGAGTGTCAAATGCGAACGTTCTGTCCTCTAATGTCATAAGCGCCAGCTTGACGGTCGTATCTGTGTACTTTCGTCGTTTGCCTTCAGGCATGCGACATATTCCGGCCAACAACTCGGCGACGGTGATGGCGGTGGTTGCCAAATTGCTTGTATCTTGGTTCCTCAGCCAATTGGCAACGTGTTCGTCTGGCTGTTTCTTGATGATTTCGCTGATGACGTTGGTGTCCAGAATAATCATGGCCGATTCCTATTCAAAAGATACTGGCGGTCGGGAATCGGCGGAATTTCGCTCGGATAGTGGGAGTTCCCCCTTGTCGAGTCCCTCAAAATCCAGGTTCTTCATGAATTCGCGGATCTCGTCATAGAAATTGGTCTTTCGCGTGATTTCATGCGCCACCGTGCCAGCCAGCCATTCTTCAAGAATGGATCGCACCTGAGATTCCATGGAGCGGTTGTTTTTCTCAGCCACTTCTTTGAGCTGCTGAATCTGCTCATCGGGTATTTTTCGGATGGTCAATGTTGCCATGATGCACCTCCTTGTTGCTGTCATAATGCTAGCATGAGGTGCTGTCGTTTTGCTTGCAGTACGGGTGATGAGGTATGCACGCATGAAAAAAGGCGGATATGCATCATGCGCATCCGCCTTTTGAGCTTGGACTGGGTCTTCCCGCAGTCGCCGAATCAGCGCCCGGTAACCTCGGAACCGACGACCTTTTCGCTCAGGGCGCGCGGGCCGCGGGTCACGGCTACGGCACCGGAGCGCACCAGCTCAATCACACCGTAATGCTCCAAAAGCCCCAGCAGGGCGTCGATCTTGCCTTCGGCACCGGTGGCCTCAATGGTCAGCGATTCCGGATTCACGTCCACCACGCGCACGCGGAACAGACGCACGATCTCCAGCACGTCGGAACGGTTGGATTCGTTGGCGGCCACCTTGATGAGCACCAGTTCGCGTTCCACGGTGGAGTTCGGGTCGAGTTCCACGATTTTGAGCACATGCAGCAGCTTGTTGAGCTGCTTGATGATCTGCTCCAGCGGCACGGCCTCCACGTCGGCGGTCACCGTGACGCGAGAGATGTCCGGACGCTCGGTGGGGGAGACGGACAGCGAGTTGATGTTGAACGCACGGCGGGCGAACAGGCCGGCGATACGCGCCAGCACGCCTGGGCGGTTCTCCACCAGCACGGACAGCGTATGACGCTGGGAACCAGGCTGGGATGCAGGATAGTTAGCCATGAGTGTTCTCCTCTCCTCAGTGCTCGCTCGCAGTGGCGGCGGCGGTCTCGTGCTCGAACACGCCGGTCGCATGCTCGTCCGGACCGGTTCCCGGAGCCGGGGTGCCGCCAGCCAGCGGCTTGATGCCGGGCTTGTACGTCACCTCGTCGTTGGGGGCGCCGGCGGCTACCATCGGCCACACCATCGCATCCTTCCACACGCGGAAGTCGATCAGCACCGGGCGGTCGTTGATCTGGTTCGCCTTTTCGATGGCGGCAATCGCCTCTTCCTCGGTGAACGCGCGGATACCCACGCAGCCGTATGCCTCGGCCAACTTGATGAAATCAGGCACTTCGAGCGGCGCATCGCCGTCGGCCAGTGCCGACTCGCCGTCGACGCCATGCGCCTCGCCATCGAGCAGGTTGGTCTGCGAGTAGTGGTGCTCGTAGAACAGCGTCTGCCACTGACGGACCATGCCGTATACGGAGTTGTTCAGAATCGCGATCTTCACCGGAGCGTGGTCCAGGAACGCGGCGGCCAGCTCCTCAGAGGTCATCTGGAAGGAACCGTCACCATCGATCAGCCACACCGGCTTCTTGCCCTCGAACTCGCGGGCCGAGCCCACGGATGCGCCGATGGCGGCTGGCAGGCCGTAGCCCATCGTGCCGAGGCCTCCGGAGGAGATCCAAGCGTGCTGGTTCTCAAAATCGATGAACTGCGAGGCCCACATCTGGTGCTGGCCCACACCGGTCACCCAGATGGTGGACGGATCGGCCATCTCAGAGAGCTTCTTGATGACCCACTGCGGGGCCAGCGATCCGTCGGTCGGCTCATCCCACGTCATCGGGTATTCCTCGCGCCAGCCGTCGATCGCCTTCCACCAGGGGGCCAGATTCGGCTTGCCCTGAATGGCCTGCGTACGCTGAATCTCGGGAATCAAGTCGTCGAGCACGGTAGCCACATCGCCCACGATCGGCACGTCGGGCTGACGGTTCTTGCCGATTTCAGCCGGGTCGATGTCAATGTGAATCACGCGGGCGGTCGGTGCGAAGGCGTCGAGCTTGCCGGTCACACGGTCGTCGAAACGTGCACCGATGGCCACAAGCAGGTCAGCGCGCTGCACGGCGCCGGTTGCGGCAATCGTACCGTGCATGCCTAGCATGCCGAGGTTCTTCGGGTCGGAGTCGGGAATGATGCCGCGTGCGGGCAGGGTCGTGACCACGGGAGCGCCGGTCAGGTCGGCCAGAGCCTTGACCTGTGCGCCGGCGTTGGAGCGGGCGGCGCCGCCACCCACATACAGCACCGGGCGGTACGACTGAGAGAACAGCTTCGCCGCGTCGGACAGCACACGGCCGTGCGCCTTGGTGGTGGGGTTGTAGCCGGGCAGAATCATGCGCTGCGGCCATGAGTAGTACATGTCGCCGGTCTGTGCGGTCTTGGTCAGATCCACGACCACCGGGCCGGGGCGGCCGGTGTTGGCGATGTAGTACGCCTCGGAAAGCACGCGAGGAATGTCCTGCGCGCGGGTCACGAGGAAGGAGTGCTTGGACACCGGGTAGGTGATGCCCACGATATCCGCCTCCTGGAAGGCATCAGTGCCGATGGCTTGCACGCCCACCTGACCGGTAATCACGACCATGGGCACGGAGTCCATGTTCGCGTCCGCAATGGCCGTGACCACGTTTGTGGCACCCGGGCCGGAAGTCACGATGCACACGCCCACCTTGCCAGTGGCCAGTGCGTAGCCTTCGGCGGCGTGGCCGGCGGCCTGCTCGTGGCGCATAAGCACGAAGCGGAACTTCGTGTTGTCTTTGATCTCGTGGTAGACGGGCAGAATCGCGCCGCCAGGAATGCCGAAGACGTCCTCGACGCCGAGGTCCTCCAGCGAACGAATCAGCGCCTGGGCGCCAGTCATCTTCTCGCCATCGACGATGGTCTGCTTATCGGGGGCCGTGTTGATTTTCGGTACACCGCTGAATGCCTGCAAAGGCGTGGGTAAAGCCATGATTCCTCTCACCTCATAGGTTTTGTCGCGAACCTGCCCGACCTTGGGATGGGGCCGGGTGCCCGCGTGTCTGATTCCAGTCGCTTCCCCGAGACTTGTGGCCCCGGCGCGACTCGTCGCTCATGTTGGTATTAGTCTATTCGCAAATCCGACAGCGGGCTTACTTAGTCCGCGTCTTGAACGAGTCCAGTGACTTCCAGCCCGCTTCGGCGGCCGCCAGCTGCGCCTTACGCTTGCTGGAGCCCTTACCGATGCCGATGATGTCGCCGTTCTCGCCCAATGAGACGCGCGCGGTGAAGATCTGCGCGTATTCCGGGCCGGAGACCTCCATATGGTAGACAGGCTCCTCCTTGCCGAGGCCGTGCGCCTTGACGGTCAGCGAGGTCTTCCAGTCAAGTGCCGGGCCCTCGGTGGCCACTTCGGCGAGCGTGTCGTCAATAAGCCGGTGAATCACCTTGCGTGCCTCGTCGATGCCGTGTTCCAGGAAGGTCGCGCCGATGAGCGATTCCACGATGTCGCATAGGATGGAGTTCTTCTCCGCGCCGCCCTGCTCGGCTTCTCCGTGACCCAGCAGAATGTAGGGGCCCACCTTGAGCTTGGTTTTGGCGATGGCGCTCAGCGCGTCTTCGGAGACGGCCTTGGCGCGCATCTTGGCCAGTTGCCCCTCGGTCATATCCGGGTGAATGGTGAACAGCGTTTCAGTGGAGACCAGTTCGAGCACCGCGTCTCCCAGGAATTCGAGGCGTTCGTAATTGGCCACGCCGGGGTGCTCATGCGAGAAGGAACGGTGGGTGAGTGCCTGCACGAGCAGATCCGGGCTGAGAGTGGTGCCCAACGCTTCAAGAAGCTCGTTGGCCGGCGTCGGCTGCTGTGGGGTTTCATTACTCATGATTGTTGTATGGTCCTTCACGCGATGGTGATGTGTTGTGTTGTGTTGTGTTGTTTGCGATGCGATGGTGTACGCAATGGTGCACTTATGCGAAGACCCCGCCACCCGTCGATGGCAGGGCCTTCATTCAAGCCGTTATCGCAGGACTCACTTGGTGTGAGCCGGCTGGATGGCGGAGCGGTAGGTGCGGCCGCGGTAGTTACCGCAGCTCGGGCAAGCCATGTGCGGCAGGGCCGGAGCGCCACAGTTCGGGCAGTTCACGGTCGCAGCAGCGGTGGCCTTCCAGTTCGCGCGACGCGAATGCGTGTTGGCGCGCGAGGTCTTGTACTTAGGCAGTGCCATTTGAGTATCCTCTATTTCGTTCGAACAATTGAGCTTAAGCGTCCGTTATCTTAACGCACGGCTCGTACAAACTTCGTTCAGGCGCGCGTCACTCGGCCTGCTCGCCGTTCTGCTCGGCCTCGAGCTGGGCTTTGAGCCCCGCCAATCCGGCAAAACGGATATCCGTCACATCGTGATGATGGTCGGGATCCTCGTTCAGATCGGCACCGCACTGCGAGCACAGACCCCTGCAATCCGGTCGGCACAGTGGTTGCAACGGCAGCGATTCGACCAGCGTGTCGCGGATCATCGCCTCGATGTCCGCGAATGCGCCGTTCTCCAGCAGCGGATACGTGTCTTCCGACTCGTCCTCGCCGGCGATGATGTCGATTTCGTCGTCCTTCTTGCTCTTGCCGCCCTTGCCGTTGGCCTTGTCCTGACCCGACTCGTACGGGAAGAACACCGTCACATCAACCGGCCAGTCCTCGTCAATCGGCTTCAGGCAGCGCGTGCACTCGCTGACGAATGGCGCGACCAGGCGGCCGGTGAAGATCAGGCCGTCCACAATCGAATCGAACTGCCCGCTCACGTGTACGGGCTCACCTTCCTTGATGCCGACAATGCTGTCGCCAATGCCGGAAGGTGCCGGGAAATCGGCGTCAATCGGCTTGGATTGACCGGCGCGCGAAGCAATCTGCGCTACCGGAATGGCCCACGGGGAATCTTCAACTCGTGCCATGGTATGTTCTTGGTGCCTTTCGTATGTTGGCTGGAGTTATTCGTTACTGGCGTTATTCGCGTTACTGATGTTGCCGGCGTTGCTGGCGTTACTGGGCTTCGGGATAGTCGTTCAGCGTCAGGTGCGGCATCTGTTCGCGGGCCGCGCGCTGGCGCTCTTCCAGCACGTTAAGACCGGCCTGCACATCCTGACTGAGTTTGCCGAGCTGCTGGGACAGCCCTTCCATCACCGTAGTGCAGTACTGGTCCGCGCCTTGGGTCAGATGGTCGGCTTTGGTCTGTGCCTGGTCAAGAATCGCGCGCGCTTTCTGCCGTGCAAGCTCGGTGACGTTCTCTTGGCCGGCCAGGAACTGTGCCTGTTCGTTGGCGTCCTTGATCATGTTGGCTGCGCGGCTTTGTGCGGAGGCGACGATGGCGTTGGACTGGGTCTGTGCCGATTCCAGACGGCGCTCGGCCTCGCGCATGAGGGCGGAGGCGCGCTCCAACTGCACCGGCAGCATTTTCTTCAACTCGGAAAGCTGGTCGGTGAATTCGTCGCGGTCAACCTTCACCATGCCGGGGGCGAATATGCTGGACTTCGCTTCGCCCAGTGCCGCCTCGAGCTGGTCGATGATGTCATACACCGTGGTGAATTCCTCGTGGCTCTTGACCGTGGCCGGGTCGTCGTCCGTGGTTTCTCGCAGGTCGGGCATTTCGTTCATGAACGAGGGGCGAATGCCGGCGGCCTGAGCGGTCTGAGCCTGTGCCCGGGTCTGCTGAGCTGCTTGGGCCTGCGCTTTGGCCTGCATCTGTGCCGGAGTAGGGGTAGGCGCGGCGGGCGGCGATCCGGCGAGAACATCGGCCTCTTCGGTGGGTGCCGGCGCGGCTTGCGTAGACGCGGGCGGTTCCGGGGCGGACGGCTCCGGAGTGGACGATGCGGCGTCCGCATTCGGTTTGGTCAGATCGACGTATCCAGTAGGGTGGTCATCGCTCATAGTCATTAGTGCATCAGTCCTTCCGCTGACGTTCCTCGGCCAGGGCATCGGCCAGCATCGGCACGACGCAATCGGGCACCATGCCGGTCACGTCGCCTCCATGGCGGGCCACGTCCTTGACGATGGAACTGGAGATGTGTTCAAGAATCGGATCGGCCGGCAAAAACAGGGTTTCGATGCCAGCGAGCTTGCGATTGACCAGCGCCATGCCGAGCTCGGCTTCATAGTCGCCGTTCTGGCGCAGACCCTTGATGATAACGGTGGCGCCGACCTTCTTGCAGTAGTCGGTGATCAGGCCGTCGGTGGAAGAAACGGTGACGTTCTTGCAACCGGCTTTGTCAAGGGCGCGGCGGATCACGTCGACTCTGGTGGCTTCGGAAAACATCGGTGTTTTCGCGGCGTTGACGGCCACCACCACATGCACCTCGTCGAAAAACCGCGCCGAGCGCTCGATTACATCCAAGTGTCCGGCGGTAACGGGGTCATACGAGCCGGGGCATACTGCGATAGTCATGCTTTATAGCCTACCGCTAGTGGTGTGCTTCGTGCGGCCACATGTTACATGCGGAGGGTTTCGCGGTTTGCGATGGGAATCTATGATGGGATGCAGTTGAATCGTACAGTTACGAGGAAAGAAGTGCACTATGACTTTTGCTGATCTGTTCTCCAATGACGCCGAACCGCTGCGCAACCCCGACCAGGGTGCCGGAACCTCCGTGCTGGAACGTCCGGAGACCAAGGAATCGCCGGTGCGCGACGATGGCGGCGACGCCGACCGCTTTGCACACTATGTGTCCAAGGACCGTATCGCGGAATCCCGCGCGACCGGCCGTCCGGTGGTGGCCCTGTGCGGCAAGGTCTGGGTGCCCAAGCACGATCCGTCCAAATACCCCGTCTGCCCTGACTGCAAGCGCATCTACGAGGAAATGACGCGCTGAGCTGCTGCGGGTTATTGCTTGGCTCCCCTCTCTGAGGGGAGCTGTCGTCGTAGACGACTGAGGGGAGTAGCGGGCGCGGGTCCACTAGATTTCCCGGATATGTGACACTGAGGTTGCGTTAGTGTTACATATTCACAAGCGGGGAAAATGGTGGTTTGTGTTTCAGCTGTCGTATATGGATATGTCCATTATGTGGATTTTCGCTGTCGGAATCACGATGTGACCAAAGGATTCGCTATTTTCTGCGGTTTTTGATCACCGATGATCAGCCGTTATAAGTACTCTCTTCATACTTTCGTAACACGTTAGCCACGGGGGGAGGGTAGCAATAGCGCCATATTTGTTGTCTTCGCGAAAAGGAGTGGCATATGGCGTCTTCACAAACGCAAGTTGCCGGCAATGAGGATTCCGCAAGCAAGATATCCCAGACACAGAATGAGCCCATTCAGGACAGCGACTACACCCTGTCTCGTGTTCCGGCCGAGGCCAAGCAGCCGTTCTGGAGGATTCTGGTAATCCGTATCGGCAGCATATGCTGCGTCTCTCAGCTGGTGCTCGGTGCATCCCTCGGCTACGGCATGAGTTTCTGGGGCGCGTTCTGGGCGACAATGCTCGGATCAGTGCTATTGCAGGTGATTAGCTGGGCGCTGGGTACTGCGGCGGCGCGTGAAGGCCTGTCCACCAGTCTGCTGTCCCGTTGGACCGGATTCGGTAAAATGGGTTCCGCCATCTTCGGCGGCGTGATGGCCATTTCCATGGTTGGATGGTTCGGCGTGCAGAACTCGGTGTTCGGCGAAGGCATGGCGAACATTCTTTCGTTCACTGACTTCCTTGGCAAGTTCGAGACCCCCGCGTGGTCCATCGTTACCGGCATTGCCATCACAGTGTTGGTGGTTTTCGGAGTCAAGGCCATCGCCAACTTCGCCACGGTATTTGTGCCGCTGTTCATCGTCGTTGTGCTGTATGCATCCTTCGTGATGTTCCAGTCCAATCCGCTGTCCTCGCTGTTCAACACTCCTGCCCCTGGTCCGGCGCTTTCGCTGGGCGCCGCAACCACCATCGTGGCTGGCGGCTTTATCGCAGGTGCCATCTGCACTCCCGATTACGGTCGATTTTTGCGTAACGGCACCGAGGTGTTCTGGATGACCCTGATCGGCACGTTTGTTGGCGAGCTGGGCATGAACCTATTGGCAGTGCTGTTGGCTCACGCCACTGGTACCAATAACGTGGTCGACATGATGATGGCCACCTCCGGTGTAATCGGCGTACTGATTGTTGTGGCTTCCACCGTCAAGCTCAATGACATCAACCTGTATTCATCATCCCTTGGCCTGTCCACGATGATTAATGCGCTGTTCAACCGTAAGCTCAACCGTGACGCACTTGTCTGGGGCCTGGGCATCGTAGGCACATTCCTGTCCGTAATCGGCATCATCAACTACTTCACTGGCTTCCTGACGTTGTTGGGCGTCGCCATTCCTCCGGTCGCTGGCGTAATGGTCGTCGACTACTACATTCTGCGTCGCGGCCGCAAAGATCTTGAAGCCACCCGAGAAGCGGGCACCCTGCCGGAAAGCGTGGAGAAGTGGAACCCGGTGGCGCTTGCCGTGTGGATTATCGGATTCGCAGTGGGCGAGGTCACCAGCATCTACTCGATTGGCATCCCCGGCCTGAACTCGCTGATTGTTTCCGGCATCCTCTACTGGGTCATCATGGTCGTCTATGCCAAGGTCAAGGGCGTCGAGACCGTGGAGTTCGCCCGCACCAAGCAGGTCCTGTAGGAGGACGGAGCAATGCCGAAGATTACGTTGGCGCAGTTTGAAAGCAAACTGTGTGACCCTCCGGCGAACGTTGTCAAGGCCATCCCCATGATTCGTCAGGCCGGCCTTGACGGTTCGGACATGATCATGTTCCCGGAGATGTTCACTACCGGATACGAACTGAGCATTGTGGGTCCGCGCATCACCGAACTTGCGGAGCCCGTGAACGGCCCGACCATTACCGCATTGCGCGAGGCCGCCAAACAGGCCGGTGTGTATGTGGTGGCTCCCATCGCGCTCTATCACGATGACCTGCCGGGTGTGCCGTTCAATAGCGCCGTGCTTATCGATCGCGAAGGCAACGTGGCGGGTGTCTACGACAAGCAGCATCTGTGGGCTTTGGAGAGGTTCTATTTCCGGGGCGGCAACGGCACTCCCGTGTTCCAAACCGACTTCGGAACCATCGGCATCATGATTTGCTATGACATGGGCTATCCGGAAGTGGCGCGCATGCTTGCCCTGCAAGGGGCTCAGATTGTGCTTTGCCCGTCCGCCTGGTGCGAGCCTGACCATGATGTATGGGACATCAACGTACCTGCACGAGCATTGGAGAACACGGTGTTTCTTTGTGCCGTGAATCGGTACGGCAGGGAGCAGGACCTGTATATGGGCGGCCATAGCAAGGTGTGTGACCCGAGAGGGCGCGTCGTTGCGGAGCTGCCCGACGAGGGCGAAGGCGTGCTGAACGTGGAGATTGACCTCGCCGACGTCGTTTCCAACCGGCAGACCAGCCCGTACCTGCGCGATCGCAGACCGGAGCTATACGGCAAGGTATTGCTGCCCTGATGTGAAGTGTCGGGACCGGATCATTGTTTTCCCATCAAAAGAGGAAGACGATGATCCGGCCCTCGTCTCGTATAAAAACCGTAAATATATCAGTAGTTCAAGGAGTGTGCCATAACCATGACACAGACAACGGCCGTCGCGCCGGCACAGGAGCCGGCTTTCGAATCAGACAGCCTTCATATTCCGGATAGCGACAGGCGCGGATGGTGGTCCATCGCCTGCATCTGGATCGGTAATTCCATCAACGTGTCCACCCTGATGACCGGTGCGGTACTCGGCGCAGGACTGACCTTGTGGGATGCATTCTGGGCCGCATTCATCGGTTTTGGCATCATTCTCGCCTACATGTGTTTCGTGGCCATGGAAGCAACCGACACCGGCCTTCCCACCTCCGCTATGTCCACTGCAGCCTTGGGACGCAAGGGCGGACGCTACATCATCTCAATCATCCTGGGTGTCTCACTGATCGGATGGTTCGGTGTGCAGGCGGCAGTCTGCGGATCCTCATTCTCCCTGATGGTCGGCAAGCTCGGGCTAGACGTTTCGCCGCAAATCTGCTCTATCGTGCTGGGCGCGCTGATGCTCGTCACCGCCATCCTCGGTTTCGACGGCGTCAAGTGGGTCAACTACATCGCGGCTCCTTTGCTGTTCATCATTTGCGCCTATGGCCTGTTTGCCTCCCTGTCCAATACGGGCATGGGCACGTTGACCTCCTACGTGCCCAAGGAAAGCATGGGACTGGTAGCCGGTATCAATATTGCCGTGGGCTTCTTCGCCGTCGGCGGCGCCACTGTGGGCGACTTCACCCGTTACGCGCGTGATCGAAAAGGTGCAGTGCTGTCCAGCATCATCGGCATCTGGCCACCCATGGTCATCCTGCTTATGATGGGTGCGATGCTCTCCGTCGTCAAGCCCGAATCGGGCGGCGATATTTCCCAGATCATGGCATCCATGGGTCTTGCCGGAGCCGCTTTGATTGCTCTTGTGCTATCCACGTGGTCCGTCAACGTGGGCAACGCCTACTCTGCAGGACTCGCTTTCGCCGTCATCGCCGACAAGGGAGATAAGGGCTATCGCGTTTCCACCACCATCGCTGGCATTCTTGGCATTATGCTTGCCGTGGCTGGCATCATGGACTACTTCCAGATGTTCCTGACCGTACTTTCCGCGATGATTCCAGCGCTCGCGGGCTCGATGATCGCAGATTACTGGTTTGTTCGCAAGGCCCGTCCGCAAAACTTCAAGCCACTTGACGGGTTCTCCGTGCCTGGTCTGGTTTCGTTCATCGTGGGATCGATCGTGGCTCTGATTACCGGTGGCACATTTGCTTCGGTGCCGGCACTTGCATTCCTTGACCACCCATTCTTCCTTGGTCCGGTCAATGGCATAGTCGTGTCCATCGTGCTGTATGTGGCCGTGTACAAGCTGATGAAGCTGCCGAGCTTCGACGGTCCCATTCTGTTGACGCGGAAGGGGCAGTGATATGCGTCATCTCGTATCTTCGGACATCCCCGATATCGCACTTGGTTCATCCCTGCTTGGCGCGGGAGGCGGCGGCGACCCCTATGTGGGCGGTCTTATCGCCCGTCAGGCGTTGGACAAAGCCGGCAGCGTCGAACTCTACGATGCCGACGAAGTGCCGGATGAATGGCTGGTCGCCACCATCGGTGGAGTGGGCGCTCCCAGTGTATTGGCGGAAAAAGGCATCAACGGCTGTGAAATCACCAACCTGCTCGCTGCGCAGGAAGAACAGTTGGGGCGCAAGCTCGACGCGATCGTTCTGTCCGAGATCGGTGGCATGAATTCGGTCATCCCCGTGGCCGCCGCTGCTATTGCCGGCATCCCGCTGGTCAATGTGGATGGTATGGGACGCGCGTTCCCCGGCCTGCAGCAGGATTCGTACAACATTGCCGGCGTGCACACCTGGCCTATGGCGTTCGCCGATGAAAAAGGCAACGTGGCCATGCTCACCACCGTCGACAATGATTGGATGGAGAACCTTGGACGTGCCACCGTCGATGCGATGGGCGGCCAGGGTATTGCTCTCGGCCAGTTCATGTCCGGTGAGACGATGAAACGCGCCGCTGTGCGCGACTCCCTGACCAAGGCGAAGTTCATCGGAGAAACCATCCGATCCATCAAACAGATTGCTTCGGATGAGGGATACTCTTCGCCTCGTGCCGCTCTGTTCGACAAGATCGGTGCGGTGGGCCTGATTGAGGCAAAGATCTGCGACGTGACCCGCGAGACCCGCGGTGGCTTCAACTTTGGCCGCGCACAGTTGGATGGTATCCGGGGCTCGCGCGGGCACACCGGAGCCATCGAATTCCAGAATGAAAACCTCATCGCATATCTTGACGGGGAGCCCGTGGCCACGACTCCAGACCTGATCTGTCTGGTCGATTGCGATACGTTCATTCCGGTCACTACCGAGAGTTTGAAGTATGGCAAGCGTGTCATCATGCTGGTTCTTCCGTGCGATCCGGTGTGGCGTACTCAGGCGGGCATCGACCTGGCCGGCCCCCGATGGTTCGGGTACGACCTCGACTACATCCCATACGAGCAGATTCGCTCCGTACTCGCGTAACGTGCCATGCCGGCCGCTGCTGGCCGGGATTGCAACGCAGAACATGTCAATAACAGAAAGGGAATGTGATGAGAACCATCGGTGTCGATGAGATCAACGATATAGCCCTAGGTGCTTCGCTACTGGGAGCAGGTGGAGGAGGAGACCCATATATTGGACGTCTGATGGCCATGCAAGCCGTCAAGGAATGCGGCCCGGTAACGCTGATCGAGCCGGATGAGGTTCCGGATGATGCGTTCATTGCCCCATGCGCCATGATGGGTGCGCCTACCGTAATGACGGAAAAAGGCGGTGGCAAGGACGACTTCGACCGTCTGTTCGACTTGGTCGAACAGTATTCCGGCAAGAAGATATACGCCACTATGCCGATGGAAGCTGGAGGCGTCAACTCGATGTTGCCGATTGCCGCTGCCGCCCGTCGAGGCATCCCGCTGGTGGATGCGGATGGTATGGGCCGTGCCTTTCCTGAGCTGCAGATGGTCACGTTCACCATCGGTGGTGCCTCGGCCACACCGCTTGCTTACAGTGACGAGAAAGGCAACGCCGGTGTAATGAACAACGTGTCCAACAAATGGACCGAGGACATCGCTCGTTCGATTACGAACATCGTCGGCGGACAATTGATGATTTGCCTATACACGATGAGTGCAAAGATGTGCCGTGATTGGGGCGTCTCCGGCATCGTGACCAAATCCGAGCAGCTCGGCAAAGCGATTCGCTCCATTAAGGAAGGGCTTATCGACACCACCACTGAGCAGCGTTTCCTTGAACTCACTGGCGGATGCCGACTATTTAGCGGCAAGGTGATTGATGTCCTGCGCGAAACCCGTGGTGCATTCAACTTCGGCAAAGTGGTGCTTGAGGGCATTGGCTCCGACAAGCAGCATGAAGCTTATGTCGAATACCAGAATGAGAACCTGCAATGCGTGGTGGACGGCGAGACCCTCGCTACGGCTCCCGATCTGATTTGCCTGGTGGACCATGACACCTATATTCCAGTCCCCAACGAAGCCGTGAAATACGGCAAACGAGTTCTTGTGGTCGGCCTACCCTGCGCGCCGCAGTGGCGCAGCGAAGCGGGCTTGGAACTTGTTGGCCCTCGATATTTCGGCATTGACACAGAATACATTCCCGTTGAAGAACGGTCGAAGCGCAAAGGAGAGTGACCATGTATAAGCTAGGAATTGATGTCGGTGGAACGAACACCGATGCCGTGCTGATTGATGAGAGCATGAACGTGGTGGCTGCCGTGAAACAGCACACAACCAAAGATGTATACGGCGGTATTATGAATGCCGTCGATGCGGTACTGGAGGAATCCGGTGTGGATGCCGCGTTGATCAACCAGGCCATGTTGGGCACCACGCAGTGCACAAATGCGATTGTCGAGCGTAAGGGCCTGTCCCCAATCGCCATCTTGCGTATTGGCGCACCTGCCACCGAGGGCATTCCTCCGATGGTGGATTGGGAGGATTCCATTCGGGCTGTGTGCGTCGACTGGATGATCATCGGCGGCGGTTTCGAGTTCAACGGCAAGCGTCTCAACGAGTTCGACGAGGAAGCCTGCCGCGCATTTCTCAACAAAGTAAAGGGCAAGATCAAAGCCTTGGCCATCTCCTGCGTGTTCTCCACCATGCGCAACGATGACGAGGTGCGTGCGGCGCAAATCGCCCATGAGATTCTTGGCGAGGATTTCCCAGTATCCGTTTCCAGCGAAATCGGCTCCATGGGTCTGATCGAGCGCGAAAACGCCACCATCCTCAACGCCGCGTTGACGGAAGTGGCCGAACGATTTACCGATGGCTTTGCGCAAAGCCTGAAAGACAAGGGCATCGTCAACGCTGAGGTATACCTCTCCCAGAATGACGGCACTTTGATGACCCTTGATAATGCACGGCGTTATCCGATTCTCACCATCGCATGTGGCCCCACAAACTCCATTCGTGGTGCCAGCTACCTGACTTGCCGTGATGATGCGATTGTGATTGATGTGGGCGGTACCACTTCCGACTTCGGTGTATTGTCTCACGGATTCCCCCGCGAGAGCGGTGTCGCCGTTGACATCGGTGGCGTACGTACCAACTTCCGTATGCCGGATGTTATCTCCATCGGGTTGGGCGGCGGTTCCATAGTGCGCGAGCATGATGACGGCACGGTCACTGTAGGCCCCGATTCTGTGGGATACCAAATCACCGAAAAGGCGCTTTGCTTCGGCGGCGATGTGGTGACCGCCACCGATATTGCCGATCGTCTTGGCAAGGCGAACGTTGGCGATCCCTCGCTGACCGCAAGCATCAGCCAGGAAGTTGCCGATAAGGCATATGCAGCGATGCGAGAGATGGTGGAGGACGCCATTGACTCCATGAAGATTTCCAGTGATCCCATCGATGCCATTCTGGTTGGCGGCGGTGCCGTGCTGCTGCCGCACGATTTGGCCGGCACTAAATCTGTGGCTTGCCCGGAGTTCGCCGGTTGCGCCAATGCGATTGGTTCGGCTATCTCCAAGGTCTCCGGCATGTTCGAGAAGCTGGTTGACTATGAGGAGACCGGCCGTGAAGAAGCTCTGGAACACGCTCGCCGGGAGGCCATTGCCGCTGCTGTGCGTGCCGGGGCGGACGAGGCTACTGTGGAGATCATCGACTCCGAGGATGTGCCGCTGGCCTATTATCCGGGCAAGACCAGCCGAATCAGGATCAAGGCCGCTGGCGATCTTCGTATGGCACAGACTGAGAAATAGTGGAGGTTCCGAGATGCTAGTGCGTCAAATGCTTGAGATCTACGATCTGCTGGATACTCCACAGGCCAGTGGAGAGGCGGTCGCAGCGCTATTGCGTGAGCGCGGCGCTCAGGATGTGACCGTCACCGTAGTCGGCGGCAATCAGGGTACCACTGATTGCGTCAAAGTCGTCATTCCCGGTCGTCACGGCAAGTCGACTGGAGGTGATGCCCCCACATTGGGCATCGTCGGGCGGCTAGGCGGTATTGGTGCACGCCCTGAAATGATTGGTCAAGTCTCCGACGGTGATGGGGCCTTAGCCGCGCTCACGGTGGCGCTTAAGCTTGCCGAGATGCATCATAACGACGACATATTGGAAGGTGATGTAATCATCGGCACCCATGTCTGCCCGGATGCGCCGACCATTCCGCATGAGCCTGTGCCATTCATGGATTCGCCCATAGATATGGCCGCGATGAATGAGCAGGAAGTGGATGCGCGCATGGATGCCGTGTTGTCCATCGACACCACCAAGGGAAACCGTATTATCAACGTTAATGGGTTCGCGATTTCTCCCACAGTGCTCAAAGGCGCCATTCTGCCGGTCAGTAATGACGTGCTGGACATCATGACCCGTACCACGGGCCGTATGCCTCAGGTCTTTGCGTTGAGCCAGCAGGACATCACCCCCTATGGCAATGACCTGTACCATCTCAACAGCATTCTGCAACCGGCCACGGCCACTCAGGCACCGGTGATTGGCGTTGCCATCACCGTGGAACAGGTGGTTGCAGGTTGTGCCACCGGGGCCACTCATGGTGGCGATGTCGAGGAAGCGGCTCGATTCTCGCTGGAGGTGGCGAAATCCTTCACCTCTGGGGCATGCGCGTTTTATGATGCGCAGGCCTATGAGAGACTGGTTGCGTTGTATGGCGGATTCGAGCGCTTCCAGACGCTTGGCAAAGCCTGACGGCGATTTCTGAGATACGGAGTTTCCCTCTCTGAGGGGGAGCTGGCTGGCAGATTCTAGTGGTGGTTGCAACACCTGAGGTTTGAGCGGCCTTCCATGGTCA